>ENA-OUQC01000034-OUQC01000034.1-human-gut-metagenome-genome-assembly--contig:-NODE-34-length-147795-cov-12.002037_pt1 | contig 147795 bp, 138 predicted proteins | sample MGYA00237942_ERZ548815 | MGnify/ENA primary metagenome ERZ548815 (study PRJEB26490, sample SAMN05194722) | human gut metagenome | biome: terrestrial biome; feature: human-associated habitat...
ATTGCTCCAATTGTAATACCAGCTGCTACAAAAGCTGAAGTGAACGCTGCCAATTTCCAACCAGATATTCCAAAAGCTCGACCGATAGCATATGCAATTCCCCCAAATACAGCACCACTAACACATGCTATTACTGTTCGTGCCCAATAACCAGATGGATCTGTATTATTTACGGGATCATTATTACAATAAGCGAATAGATTTGCTCCGTGTATATTACCAGTTGTTAATTCAAGTAGAGATGTATCATCAGCATTGATAAATCTGCCCCATTCAGGTGAATAGTATCTGCTTTGACAATAGTACAAACCGGTTTCCATGTCATACATGTAACCTCTGTAAGTAGTTGGAACACACATAAATGTAATTCCGGTTACCAATGCAATACCTAAAGCGCCACTGATTTGAAGCAATATTTTTTCAAGCTGAGTTTTTGCATCTGCTATGCTCTGTTGAATTTTATCAATCTCAGAACCTGTAACTTCAAGTGAAGGGTTTCCAAAAGAATCATATGATAAATTGAAAAAATATCCTCCTTCAAGTGCAGAAATACTAACAACATTTCCTTGAGCATCTTTTACAAAAAGAAATGTTAATGATTTGTTAACTCCCTCAAGTTCAGAATGGCAATTCACACCTAAAGCTTCACCGTCTTCATTATAAAGCATGTTCACAATAAATGTATTATCATTATTTACTTCGATAACAATATTACCTTCATCGTCAAGGACATTATTTCCATTATCATCTGTAACAATATCATATGAAGTAATACGATATCCGCTAAGAGTTTCGTTTGACCAAATGTATTCAAATTTCATTTTAGGGACAAATACATCTGTTGTTTTAATACTTCCGTCACTTTGTTCTTCACTGATGCTCACACTTTCAAACAAAGTCTTTTCGGTTCTTAATCCGTTTGCATCATATTTGTATTCATATCGGTTTGAACCGTCAACAGCAGTTGCAGCAGTTAAAAGTCCGCCATCCCATTCCAAATTCATATTTACTTCAGATGAATTAAAAACATTTGCAGTATAATTCAATGGATTGCCAAGCGCATCGTAATTTATTTGTGTACCGTTATATGACACAAGTTTATCTTTCCATACGGAATCATATGCATATGTAATGATTTGGGTGGGTTCACCTAAAACAATTTTGCAGGTTGTTTCATTAAATTCTGCATTATCATGATAGTTTTTTGAGGTTAAATTACCGCCGGCGTCATATGTATAAGAACAAACGGTACCTAAGTTCATATTTGCCTCAACAACAAGCTGACCTGCTTCATCATATTCATACATGTTAACAGGGTAATAATTGGTTACTCCGTTGTTTGTTTCCAGAGCAGAAATCATTGTAATTCTTCCCGCATCATCATAGTCATATTTAAGGCTGACACGGCGCAAAATTTCTTTTGATGACTCACTTTCAAAATAGACCGTAGATGTAACGGTTTCTACCAGTTTTGTTGTCTGTGTGTCCGAGGCATTTTTATATGTATATTCATTATTCAAGCTCAGAGAAGTATTTGTTCTTTCGTTAATATTTCCTGAATTTGTATACATCGTCATATAATCAGATGTAATTCTTTCGAAAGCGTCTTTCGTGCATACATTCTCAATGTTGCCGTCTTCACCAAATATGACTGTACCCGCCGTTTTCTTTGATAAAGTGTTTCCTGTAGACGAGTCATATTGAGTTTCGGTTTTTATTGAATAATCCTTTCCGAAAACAGACTGGGTGTATTCACCGTTATTATTTTCAGTAATTCCATATATAATTCGGCTGTTTTCTCCGATTGTTTCAACAACCTCTTCATATTTTATGCCATCAATTGTCTTATTATAGGTCGTTATTCGATTTGAAATGTTATCAGTAAAAGATTTCAGCTGATTATATTCATCATATGTATATGTATAACGCCACTCGGACTCACCTTTGAATTTTATTCCAATAACATTATCTTTATTATCATATGAGTATATTATTTCTTCACCGTTTGCATATGTGATTTTATTTATGTTGTTATAGTAATCGTCGTTGTATTCATAAGACACTAATTTTGTATCCCCAACATTTACACTCTTAACATTACCATAAATATCATAATCGTAAGTATATGAAAATCCGTTATGAGTAATTGATTTAATTTTGTCATTTTCATAACTGTAGGAAGTATTCATACTTACAACATCACCTGTGAGGACATTGGTTACATCTTGAGAGACTGATGTAAGTAAGCCGATTGCATCATAATTGTATGAAATCTTACTGCCATTAGCCAACGTTTTGGATAACAGAAGGCCATTTGTTAAACTGTATTCATATGATGTTGAAACTTTATTTTCATCTATATATTTTGATAAATAGTTTCCGTTGCTTGTATACTCATTTTTTGTTACAAGTTCTGTTAATCCGTTAGTTGTCTTTGTTTCTGCAATATTTCCATGAGAGTCATTTGTAGTTGTAGCTTTTATTTTGCAAGAAACACATTCGCAAGATTCTTCTGTTTCACAAGTGCATGTACAAAATGCATATTCACAACTATCGCATTTACATGCTGATTCATTTTCGACATTATCAACAGATGCAACATAAGCATTTTCGGCTTTGCAAAGATAAACATCGTCAAAACATACTTCACCTAGTTGTTTATCGGAAATCATTTGAACTGTGATTGCAGATGTATTAAACGGCAGTGAAAATGCTACAGCTCGTGTTTGCTCAACATCCCATAGAGAAGTGTCGAATGCCATCTGATAAATCTGAACTTTTTCTTTTTCATCGTTTTCTGCAAAAACTCTAATACCCCAAAAATGATTTTCTTTAGGAATAGTTGCCTTGCCCTTACCCCATGCTGAAAGAACGTATTTATCACCTGTTTTTCCTTCTACAGAGATATCCTGTGACAAATATACTGCGTTATCAAAACTATTTTCGAATAAAACATAGTAATCTTTACTGTTTGGCGTATGTTCTAAAGATTTGAAATTATTAATACTGATATATGGGGGTTTATCCCAATTCTTTGGGTATTTCCCTCCGATACGTGGTTCCATTTTACTATTTTGTACAACATTATTCGTATTATAATTTTCAATAACAAGCGATATTAATTTATGGCTGTCATCATAATCCGCATAGAATGAATCCCCGGCAGAATTTGTCATATACAGTAAATCAAGATTACGATTAAACTGAAGAGTCTCTGAAAAAATAACTGTACTATTACAGTTCGTTTGCGTAAAGATTCTGTGATAAGCATTTTCAGAATTTATATTTACCGTATATTCAGTTACATACTCTCCGTTTTCATTCAAACATTTTTTAGCATACCCAGAAAGACGATGAGCATAAACTGGAGAAACATTTTGTCCAACAGCAGAAGTTGAAATAGCATAGTTAAGTTCTAAAAGACTGCCGTCAATATTCTTTATACCAATCAATCGTCCAATACTGTCGTAAGTATATTCAACCGATTTACCATCAGAATAAGTAGCTTTTGTTAACCGCTCTTTGTTATTAATAAGTTCATTTTCAAATGTAATTTCCACTGGTGTTCCCTGGTTATCTGAACCTTCTGCTACAATTTTAATTGGCGTTTCAGATGTACCGGTTGTCGTATATGCACTGATTTTCGTAACAACTGAATGATTGTTAATTGTACCATATGTGAAAGCATATTTGCGTCCAACACCATCGGTAATACTGCTTATAGTTTCTCCTGAATATGTAATAGTAAGCACATCGTTTTCATTTGCACCGCTGATAACCGAGCTTACAAAGCCATAATAGTTAAAAGTATAGATATTCCCTGATTCATCAACAATACGATTGTTTGAATAATCATAATCTCTGCTCTTTGTTGTATCTATCCATAGTGTGTATCCCTGTGCATTGTATTGATACTCAATCCATTTTTCGCGACCTGCGTCATCGGTTTCTATTGGAACACCTCTTTGAAAGCGCGCTGATGAACCGTTAAACATATCCCATATATATGTATCCGCATTTTTTGAAAGTTTACTTTCATAATTCCAACGCCCACCGGCACCAAAAGAATTGTTCTCAACACCTGTATTAATGAACCTTGTAACAGAAACAGGCATAATGTTTCCGTCTAACGCAAGTTCATCTCGAACAAGATATGGAACATTCGTATAATCGTTAATATACAGTGTTCCTGCTCTTCCCATATCAATATCGTGGTAGGTAAAGCCCAAATCATTATCATCTACAACACGGTATTGTCTTTTTAAAACACCACTACTAATTGTTGTTGCTGTGTTGTCTGTAAAAAGTATCAAACCATTATTGGAATTTATGCCAGATTCCCACTTAATATATTCTGTTGTTATATCCCAAACGTATCTTCCAACACCGTCAATAGAATTATAATCAATAATTGGATTTTCTAACTCTAATGCGATATCATCAATTGAAAGAGTTTCGGGTGTCCAATTTGAATAAATCGGTCGAATGCATAACGCATTTTGCCCTAACACATTATTACAAGACAATCTCAAATCTGCTTTAATAGTAATTTCCGTTTTGTGGTATATAGCAGTATCACTAATATTACATTTTAAAATACCGATTGTACTGTCATTTAATGTTACAAAATTAGTGGTTATGTTATTTTCATCATCTACTCCCCAAATGTTTATTGGTCTATCGGAGTCAGCAACTATATATCCGTCATCTACACTTGCATTTGATGAGTACACTTGAATATTATTAGAAATCTCCGAAATTGCATCTTCAACAGTTTTTGGAGTATCAATTAAAGAACTTATGTCAACCCATTCTCCACTTTTATTTGTATGGATTGCATTAGTGCTTGTTAATTCACAGTATGTACCGTCTTCCAATAAAAATGTTTTTGAATTTGCAGTACGTTCTTCAACAACTTCTTCTTTGATAATAAGATCAGCATCTGTTTCAGTATCAACTGTTGTTAATGTTTTGTGATTTTGATATTCTGTAGCGAATACAGACATAGGGAATATTGCTATAACGATTACGATAACCAAAAATACCGCTAATGATTTAAACCAAATGCTTCTTGCACCTTTCATAATACATTCTACCTCCTTCTTTTTACTAATAAGTTTTTTCAACATTTTTTGTGATTTTATCATCACTTCCGCCGGTGCCTGAAATCGTGAATACTACATGAGCGCGATAAGTGCCTTTGCTTGATAACTGCACAGAATGGCTTTTTAAAGAACTTGTCGATGTTGAAGTATCTGTCCAACTCCCGCCAGCAACAGTTACCCATATAAGTCCAACTTTTTTCTGCACTTTGGTCACAATTTCAGCATTTTTTGTTGTTCCCGTTATCCCTGAATATGTATTTGAAACAGTTGCTTTACCTGTACTTGATATAGAGAATGTTGTATTCGTTGTAAGAACATTATTAGAATATGGTTGTATACTGCTGGCATAAGCAGTAATTGTTGCTAAAAAAAGTGTAACAATACAAAGACAGATAGCCATAAATTTCTTCATAAAAAACACCTCCTTTCAAACTGTTATTTGCCTTCACAACATACAACAGCCTGAAAAGAGGTTTATGTTACAAAAATATTTAATTTTTTTCAGAAATATTTTCAGCTAAATCAATAATTATTTTTTGCAAATCATTCGGAACATTTAATGTGAACCAATAATAACCATTTGTCCAAGACAATACAGAATTATTTTCTGCAATCATTAAGTAAGCCTCAAAACCATTTATATTCAATTCTTGAAAATTATGTTCAGTATCAATTGAAAGATTTGGATCTAAAATTTCTTGAAATAACACAATTTCTTCACCAGTCTGATTTTCCCATTTTGACATTACAACTAAATCATCTTTCTGGTATTCAGTCATTTCAAAATCATCAGGCAAATCAGTCAATGTATATTCCGTTTCAATTCTTTCTACCGGTGACATCGAATTTTCACTTAAGGTTATTTCATTATACTGTGAAAACACCTTTTTAACAAATTCAATAAATGGAGTTCTTGTTGCCGTTACGCTCATTAGACCCGTAAACAAAACAATTATTGCAACAATTGCCGCTAATAATCCTTTTCTTATATTTCGTCTTGTTGAAATCTTTATTGTATTATTCTTTTTAATAAGCTTATTCATTGAGTTTTCAAATTTTTCTGAAAACTCCCATTCGATTTCATCTTCACTTTTTAATTTCGCATTATCCAATGCTTCTGCTTCCAAAAAAGCCCTAATAAACATTGATTTGCTGTTTTCCAAGCTACTCACTCCATTCTTTTTCAAGAATTTCTATCAACATCTTTTTACCACGGACAAGTTGCTGCCTTACTGCCGAGTTCTTTTTACCAAGCAAATCGGCAATATCTTTTATTTTCATCTCGCATACATAATGATAAAACATTACATCCCTGTATGTATCGTTTAAGTTTCTTATGGCTGAAACGATTTTTTCGTAATCTTTACTAACACTGAGTTTTTCAAAAAAGTGTTCGTCTGTCATATTTTCAACATCCTCAAGATGAATATGCTTATTTCTTGTTGTATTCTTTTTTGAAAGATTGATTGCGGTATTTTTTGTCGCTTTTAGAACATAGGATAATGCTTCGTTTGATTTAGGATCGCCTATAGAATTCATATTGCGTGCAATTTTTATAAAAGTATCATGGACAGCGTCTTCTGCATCCTCGTTATTTCCTAAAACGGAATAAGCTATATATACCATTCTTTTCCTATACTCATTATATAAAATTTCAAATTTTGCTCTGTCATCATCGTCATCGATAAATGACATATAAAAAGCCAACATCCCTATAATATCCCTCACTTAATATAACAGTTCAAAATCAATTTCTGCTACAAACTATTTTACTCCTTATTTTTTAATTTAGCAATAATCCATGTCAAAACTTGTCAAATCAAGCTACTTTTTATGATAAATCTAAAGAAATCGCTTATACGTTTTAATATTTTCTGAAATTCAAATCATCATATTTTTGCTTCCGTAGAAACTGTTGCAATGATTCTGTACAACATAAAATCGCTATATCTTTGTTTACAGCAACGCAAATTTTGACCGCCGATGTTTAACTTCGGCAATCTGATGGTTGTATTCATTTTGCGAATAGGCAATCAAGATTACATCTCAAAGCCTTCGGTGATACCGTTGAGCCTAGATGTGTCTTTTCTGACATAATAGAGTTCAGTAATTTGCGAGGTGCTGTGTCCGAGCAGGTCGGCAACTTGGCGAGGAGTTAAGGATTTTATTGAGCCGTCCGGTTGCTTAATACCGTTGACGAGATTTGTCGCAAATGTATGGCGCAGTGAATGTAGACCTTTTGTTTCAATTCCTGCGGCTTTCAGTATTCTGTAATATCGTTTGCGGAAGTTTACAGGACGTGTATAACCGCCGTTCTCGTCGGCCACAAGGGGCGTATTTTCGCCGAAGTAGGCTTCCTTGCGTAATTTCTCTATCATTTCTATTGCCGTCCTATTGAGGGGCACAGTGCGTTTACTGGCGGTGCTTTTCGGCTTGCCGATTTTAATTTCCCGTCCGCTTGTAAATTCCGTACCGTTTCTTCTCGATACCTCTTTTACACCCTGCCGTACTGTCAGTGTTTTGTTTTCTAGGTCAATATCGCTATTTAGTAATCCAAGTAGCTCGCCTGTTCGCAGTCCTGTGTTCAGCATCAGAATGTACGCCGCCGATTGCTGATACAGTCTTTTGCCTGTGCCCCAGCATCTAAAACATTCCTCTTTAAATTTTTCAATTTCTTCCGCAGTGAAAATTGTTACAGTTTCATTGTTTGGGAGATTTTCTTTATTCTGTGCCGATAGGAAATTTGATTTCTTTATCATTTCCACATTCACCATGGGATTTTTCGGAATCAATTCTTCTCGGTAAAGGTACCGGAAATATTCATTCAGCACCACATAGGCTTTTTTGACCGTGGTGTAGGCATATCCCTTGTTCATCCAATAGTTCAGAAGATTCTTAATGTCAGCCGAGGTTATATCGCCGACCGCTTTCTCACCGAGCAGAGGATAAATTTGATTTTTGGCACTGCACTCGCTTCGGTCATAGGTAGTCGGCTCGACTGACGGGAATTTGAACACCTGAAGCCAGTTTTGCATACTGTCTTTCAGCATTTTCTTGGACTCATCCGAATCGATTATCTGATTTTCAAATTCAGAAACATATTCTGTCATTTTCCGATTGACCGCCTGTTTCGTTGTTCCCGAAAATGATTTCCGTTTTCGTTCTCCGTGCTCATCCATATACCAGACCACACCGCACCAACGATTGTCCGTTCTTTTAAAAGCATTGCCGTTGGTTAATAGTTTTTTCTGCATAGTTTCACGCTCCTTTCTAAGCACCATACAATACCACAAAAATTTTCATATATCCAGCTACAATAAAAAGTTTATCAAAGAGTTCACATATACATTTCAAATCCTTGCTCCTCATCGTTGTATTTAGGAACGCTTCGGTCGGTTTTCAAGCCGTGTGCCTGCTTTTTCTGTTCGATTTTAGATTTCAGTTTGGAATCCATTTGTGCACTGAGTTTCGCTCTGCGTTTATGACAGCTTGACGCTATCGCTTTGGCAAGCTGAACAACAAGATTTCCGATAGAGGAATTGACCGATACAGGCTGTCCCTGCTGTTCGGTTTTCATCATAAGAACGGCAGAGCGGATAACGGCATTTTTGATATTTCTAAATTCTTTGTTTTCTTCCAACGGAATATCCGGCTTTTTCTTGTCATAATAAACGGACAGTTTCTCACGGTTCGCTTTATTCCATTCATAATACAATTCTGCAATTCGTTCGTCTTTTGCAAGCTCGGCAACAATAGAATCAACCGTTTGTTTAATATTTTTCGGCAAATATCCGTATACCTTTTTACCTTTGTAATCCGATAGCTGACTAGTCAACCGTACATACAGATTTTGAATTTCTTCCGATGCAGATGTCGGTGTTTCTGTATCTCTTAACAGTTCGTCTATTCTCTTTTTAGTTTCTGCACGAACCTCGTCACGTATTTGCGTTTCTAAGGTGAACGTAAGATACATTTCATTACGAAAAATATCTTTCGCAAATACCCCTCGCATATCTTCAATTCCTTTGTTTGTAAGATAGCCTTGCTTAGTATCTTTTGAATAAACTATCAGATGAATGTGCGGATGATGTGCCGTGTTATGAAAAGCGCCGTACCATTGCATTTCTGACGGGGCAATTTTATGAGCCTCTGCTATTTGCAAAGCATTACGGCGGACAAGCTCTTTCCATGCATCTGCATTGTTGTATCCGAGACGTTCCGCGTCTTCACGCCTCAGACTGATTACATGTGTCCACAGTATACCTTCATGATTGGACACTTCATCTGCAATTTCATCTATATCAATTTTGTCATCCGTCTGTGAAAACAGTCCATGTCTGCCAAGCTTTTCAACACCTGGGCGCTCACCGTAATATTGTACTAACTTTTTTACGCCGTCAATACGGTCGGCGTTGCGTTCAATGAATGCATCAAGAAATTCTGTTGCGGTATATCGGGTTTCCTGTTCCTGATACATTTTCAGTTCGGGATACATAAGAGCTTCAGGAACAGCGGTTATACATTCGCATATCAAATCCCGTTGCTTTTGTGTCGGCGGTTTGTTATCAATTCCGTCGGGTAGTTTTTCTACACCCTCTCGTGTGCCCATATATCTGATAAGCTTTCCTGCATTCACCTTTGCGGGATTTTTGATATAGCGGCTTGTAAATATGATTTTCGACATTGTTATTCACCATGCTGCCATTCATAGGCATCCTCAAATGTTATAACACCGCCAAGCCGTGCAACTTCTTCGCAACATGAATTTCTGAGTCTTGCCATTGTGACCTCATCAATTTCGTTCTGACTTGCAATTAGATTGTTCACGATGGATTGCTCCACAGACAGCTTAAAAAGCATTTTTGAGATATTCTGCTCAACACTGCCAATCTCACTTTTGATGCTTTGTGCAAGAATGGGAGATATGAAATCCACGCATTTTTTCTGCCGTAAATATCCGATATAGAATTTGATTGCTTGCGTTACAAACTCGCTTTTTGATGTCGCATTTGCATCGTCTAACATACTTTCCATTTCCATTACTAATGACGGTCTCAACCAGTATGCATATTTCTGTTTTTTATCTTCCATAATATTATCGACCCCGTTGTCTTTCTGTAAAACTTGTCCGAAATGCGGTCGGCTCTGCCGTCCACTGTGAACCGTGAGGGGCAAACAGACCCCTCACTTTAACCTGCTTCCCCATAATATCCGCCGATTTTGGGCGGATATTATGCTATCCAACCTTTCTCTGCATGTTTATCAGCTTTGCACGTTCCAACTGTTGCTCGTAATATCGAGTCACTGCTTGCCCTATCGGCAAAATTGTATAGAGCAGATTGCCATTGCGTTTCGCGCCGTTCAATGTGCCGACATCTGTCGGCTCCATACTTATCAACTGCTTTTGCTCAAGCAGTTTCACATATTTACTCACCGTATTGCGTGACATTTTCAATGCGTTGCCTATGGTTTTATAGCTTGGATAACACTGAAAAGTTTTTCTGTCTTCACAGTAGAGCAGATATGCATAGACAGCGATTTCACCATAGGAAAGATTCAAACAAAAGATTTCATTCGGCAGAGAAAAATAATTTTTGACGGCGTCCCGTTTCAAACATTGCTGATACTTCAATCTATCGCTTGCTCCTTTCCGACTGCTTGTTCGCCCATTCAATAAACTTTTCTTTTGGCACGATGATACGATTGCCGATTTTTATGCTTGGGAAATCTTCTCGGTGCATCAGCTCGTATGCAGTTGTTGACGATATTCCAAGCACTTTGCTGACTGACTCTGCATTGAAAAACAACGGCAGTTCGTCATAAGACTTGTAAACGGATTGTTTCATTTTTTACCTCCTGTAATTTTTTCACAGCGTTATGCCGTGTATGTAACTTCACCGCTGATTAAACCTTTTCTTTCTGTCTGTGTGTTAAAATGTTTTTGGCAAAACAAAAAAGACCTCACCTCACATTCAGATACGAATACAAAAACAAAGTGGATAAAATATTCACTCGTTTTCAGTAGTCCGTGCCTGAATATGTAAGTAAAGTCTTTGTGTAAATATGTTTTATGTTATGTTCCTGCTCTGTATCAGGATTTCATAGGCACTTATTTAATTATAATATTATTTTAGCAGAACATTTGTTTCTTGTCAAGTCTTATGTGAATAAGACTTAGAAGATTGGAGAATAATAGGTGAATATTTAAATTATTGTCAATTCTTATTTAGATAAAAGCAAATTATGAACCGCATGTTCAAAACAGTCTTACCTTTTGACCTCAATTTATTAAATTCATTATTGTTTCTCACTATTTTAGTAATTCGATTACCAAACCATAGCTATTATACAATCAGCTTTAATGTTTTAAACTTTTTCGATTTAAAGTTCACTCGAATTGTTCCTTTTTAGAATATATTGTTTTCTTCTTATCGGTAGAAACGTAACTGTCATCTATCACTAGACAATATGTAAAAAGCCCGACAAATATTAAGATATTTTGACGGGCTGATTAAATAGCATTTTTAAATTAATTTATTTTTATTGCACATTATACAGTTTCATTTATTATATTATTATCATCACCAATTGTAATTAGCTGTCCAAATAAACTTTTCAATTCATTGGGACTTGTGTCAATGAGTGGTTCATACATAAATGAATTCAAATGAATATTTTCTGAAGTAAAAAGGGAAATTTGCCTAACAATTTTGTAAAAATCATTGTTTATTCCGACATAAATTTCATACAATCTTATCAACCTGCCTGTTTGGTTTTTGGATATTGAAACAATATCATTTAATAAAACACCTGCATCAAATAATTTCTCTATTAATATTTTTTCACCAAGCAATCTGCAAGCCATTGATAATACAATTTTTTGCTCTAAATCAAGAGTTCCATTATCCGGAGTGCTTGAAATTAATTTAGCATCATCAATTATTTTATCATAAACCAAATCATCTGCGTTATATGTTGTTAGTATGTCTATATCATTCCACACTTTTTTCATAATAGTATTTAATTCATCCATTTTAATGTTAGTCGTTTTATAGGAATCATCAATCTTGTAATGTAATAATGAGGTTAATTTTAAATAATCAGCATCTTTATCCGATTTTGTGTATTCAATAATATTCCTTATAAAAGGAATAAGTGCTAATACTATTGTATTGCTCTTTTTATAATTTTCGTGCCAATAATTAAAAACACTATTCAAATATTTTCCTTCATCAAGATAAATAGAATTATCATCATAATTAAAACTTGCCATAAGCGAATGTTTCCTGTCATTTGACAACAATCTTGAAGCAATAGTTCTATAAAAGTCGAAGTTATGTGTTAATATAATAAATTTAAAATTATTATATTGACTGTTTTCATATAAATATTCAACAATAGCATGTTTATTCTTATAATCAAACGATTCTGCAATGTCATCACAAACAATGAGATACTCTTTTCCTTCTTTTTTTAAAGCCTCAAGTTCAAATATCACATTCATTAAGTATAAAGCTCTTTTTTCTCCGCCACTTAACACGCTATTCAGTTTTGAGCGTTCCACTATTGCGGTATTTATTTGTAATTTATCTGAATATGTAAATTCAAATATCGGAACAGAATTGTGAAGAATAACATCCTCTTGATTTCCGATTGAAACACTAAACGGCACATGAAATCTTTCAGTAAAAATTCTTATTACATTTTCCCAGTTTTCATTTTGCTTATTAGCTTCTTCTTGAAGATGCTTAATATCATTTTTTGAGTTTTTATATTTTTCTATTAACTTCTTAACATCCTCAAGATTATTATTAATGATTTTATTCCAACAGTTTCTCTCAAATAAACTAAAGGGGACAATATCCAAAATCAGTTCAAGGTTATTTTCTATTATCTTACGAAAATTTCGCAATTGAGTGTTCTTAGATAATGATTTGTCAATTTTTGCAAACTTTTTCAACAGTTTTGCGTCATCAAACACTTTTTTCTTTTCATTTTCAAATAATTCATAATACTCATCTGCTGAAACCAACTCTTTGTTATCATTTAAAAGGATTTTGTGTCCTGCATCAAAAAATCCATTTTCTTTTAATGATTCGCCGATATTGTCAGCATTGTATTGACTAAATACTCCTCGAGAATAATATTTACAATTTCCAATTAGACTTTCATATTCATTTTTGTATTCAATGAGTTCCTTGCTATTTTTGTCGACAAACTCTTTAACTTTGTCATTAAACAAATCGCCATAGCCAATTTTAGAAAAATCTATTGGATATGACGTTCCTACACCATTGTCTACTAATTTTTCAAGAGTTTCCAGCATATTTTCAGTTTTAAAAACCCGGTTGAATTCACTTTCGAAATTAGAACCTTTTGGAAATGAAATATCAATTTTATTAACAAATTCATTTTTCGCATCAATTATTTCTTTTGTAACTTTATCATATTCCTGTTTTAGTGTTTCATTCATTAACAAAGTTGAAACATTCTTTGAAGAATAGCTTTCATCATATGATTTCACTACAAAAGTATTCTGATCATTTATTGAATTACCATTTTCATCTTGAACAGAATAATTTGGAGTCAAGCCAAAAAGTTCCTCTTCCGGTTGTCTTCCGTTGATTATTGCATCTATCGTTTTTGTAAAAGATGTTTTCATCAATCCATTAGATGCATATATTAAATAAGTATTTTTATTATTGAATTGAAAATCATATTTCAATTTTGTTATGCCATAGCAATTTTCCAAGTTTACATTTAATGATTTCATTTTTTACCTCTCATAATATAAAAATAATAGTCATAAAGGGTCCTATTTCAAAACGGAATAATTTACTGTACGATATTTTATAATCATATATAACAATACAAAAGATTTATCGTCCGATTATTGCTCACAACATCTCACGAGTCTTGCTCGTGAGATATTGGAGTCAAAGCATCCAAGAAACAGAATGAGTTTTACTGTATAATTTTATCTCTCAATATATACAACAGCTTAAAACACCAAAAGGTGACAAAAAATTTAAGAAGTTTACAAAATATCTTTTTCCCCGCAGTTAATAGAGACCTTTGAAAAACGATTAGCACGTTATTGTGATTTGAAAATTGTTTTTATCGGAAAAATAAAAAGTTTAGCATTATTATTCGATAATGTAAAAATTTATAATCAATTGAAAACTCGTTAAATATATGTACAAGCAATAATCGACTATGTTCTGGAATGACCAATCGCCTTCTCATCACACTATTTAATGAGCTATTACTGTATTAAAATATCATAAGTTAAAATATATCTATCATTTTAATGCATTAGCCGTATCATACAATCATTATGCCGTATATTTTGATTTATTTTCTTTGTTTACTGCGGAGCAAATTTTGGGCAGATCGGTACAGTAAAAATGATTTGACTTTTCTGCTTTGTAAGGTAATATATAGGTGTAAAAAGGCTGGTGCTCGGGGTATAGCATCAGCCTTTGAGATTTTTATATCATCAAATTGTCAGCGGTTATTATATAGTAAGGAACAAAAATTCCATAGCATCAATAAAGCATCAAATGGCACGCGGTCTTATGGAGAAATTGCAATAAAAGGCTCAACAGAGCCAATCATATCAAGGATTTTCCGCTTTCAACAGCCACTCCAAAACCGCGTGCCGAGGGTTCAAGTCCTTCTGCCCCTGCCAAGCAAGATAAATCCGAACACAATTACCTTAATTGGTGATGCGTTCGGATTTATTATTTATTTATAAATGATTTAATTTGTTGGGCAGAGAGTTTTAAATTCTCTGTCTTTTATTATAGAAAAAAGCAAAAAAATGTGATATAATTATTCAACAAACAAACCATTTTTAATAATAGGAGTATTCTTTTATGGGTGCAAAGAAAAAACAAAGTGAACCACACCGATTTATTAAAGTTGTATATTTTGATGAACCCACAGCACAAGATTATATAGATATTGTGAATGGTGGTAGATTAGATTGGAATAAAGAAGAAAACAAAGAAAAAGTTGCAAAAATACTCGCTGAATTAGAAGCCCAAGCAAAAGGCGGCTTTAACATTATTAGTGTGATAAAAGCCTCTTTAGCAGGGAATATCAATGCAGGTGTATCAAGCGAAGTGTCAAAAATATTAGATACTACCTTAAAGAATACATTGTTGACTGATTATATTTCTGAAGCATATAAAGATGATAATATAAGGAAATTTGAAAATGATGGTGTCTATGCTCCAGAAAATTCAGTATCGATGTATAAAATGTATAGTTCTTATTTAACTATTGTTCCCAAGGAAGAAATGCCTATTGATATGGAAAAGCTAAATGACGCATTGTTAGGAGAGCGTGGATATTACGCAATGTTGTTGGCTAGTGAAGATGAACCATCCTGTGTTTTACGGTTTAATATTAAGGCTTTTAAAAATAATTACAATTTAGCTGATTTATCTAAAATGCAACTAACTTACTATGGGGTAAAAGTTGGTTTTTGTCAAAAAAATCAATTGGAAATTGAGAATGAATTCAACACAAAATTTGAAACTGTTAGTGCCACTCCTGAGTCAATTCTCGATGGTACTATTGAAGATGATGAAAGTTTGGATGTTTATGATATTGTATTGGCGGGGGTAGTCTGTGAATAAAATTCTTATTTTTTATGGCTCTAATAGAGCGTTTTTAGAAGAGTGTCCCACATCTTTTCGTAATTTGACTGATGTAGTAGCAGAAGTTGATGACAATAGTAAAAATATGATATTACATATTCCGGCGGTAGAAAAGGAAACACAAGAAGTCGAAAAAAAGCCAAAAATTAAAATAGAAAACTTTGTTATTAATTCTGATGAATATTCCGGAGTTAGAGAACATGTTATAATAAATTTTGCAAATTTTATTGCGAATATGGATATTGAAAACATGTATATACAAAATCCTCCGTTGCAGATTAGTGAACAATTGCATCGTTTATATGATTTGCAAAATATAATAAAAGTTGTTCGTCAACCATATAGCAAGATTACAAAAGCTGTTATACAAAAGTTCAATAAAGAGTACGATGATAAAATTATTGGACAAGAAAAAGCTAAAGGCGAAGTGCTACAATCTTTATATCCGTTAATGAATGATAAACAGAAAAAGCCTGCCGTTGTTTTATTCTATGGCGATACAGGAATAGGAAAAACAGAAACTGCTAATTATCTTTCTGAATTGTTAAATGGTAAACTTATGAGAAAACAGTTTTCAATGTACCAAAACAATAATTTCGCTACATATTTATTTGGCGGAACTAATAATGAGGGAAGTTTTGCCAAAGATTTATTAGATAGAGATTCAAATGTTATTTTGTTAGATGAATTTGATAAAGCAAATCCAGTATTTCATAGTGCATTTTATCAATTGTTTGATGAAGGCGTTTACGAAGATAAAAATTATAAAGTTAATTTAGATTATGCAATTATAATATGTACTTCAAATTATAAAACAAAAGGTGAAATAATTGAACATCTTGGGAGTGCGATATATAACAGATTTGACGCTGTAATACACTTTCAAAATTTATCTGTTGATGCTAAAACAAAAATTACGGAAATGACTATTAATGAAATTTCTGCAAGTTTTAAGGAAGATGATATTGAAATAGAACAATCAATATTGGAAAAATTAAAAAAACAAGCTATAGCATGTACAAATGTAAGAGAAATAAAACGATTAATAAAAGGCACATTCTCTTTATATGCAATAAGGAAGTTGTGTTCATCAGAACAAGAGTGATTATGAATACTAAACGAACAAGGCAGGGAACTTTCGCTCCCTGCCGTTGCTTTTGCCTATGCCGATTTATCGGCTGTACTTATCTTTATTTTTTTCTGTTCCACCTTCCATTCTTCAAATTCTCGTTTGCCTTCTTCCGTTTCAAAGAAGGCTTGGATATCCGGTAAGAAACACCTCGCGAGTGCTTCCAATTCGTGTTTCGGTATATTGCATTTGTTTGCTGCCATAAGGCAACACGGCTGTCATTTTGTTGTCGGGCAGTCCTCCTTTACATCTTCATTTCAAAGTCATTGTTTTGGTTTTGATCTTCTTTTTTCTTCTGTCCGTGTTTGCGCTCACGGACAGTTTTCTTTTTCTGCGGTTTTCTGTCATCTGTACCTCCGAACATCATCTGCAAATCAGCTGCCAGATAAGCAGTGTTGACGGCAATATCGCCCCAGTCAGTATCCATTTCAGTTTCAACTTCCAGGGTGTCAAATCCTTCGCTTTCAATTCCGTCATCATATTCCGCAGCTCCGATTGGATTGACTTTTTCAATATATCCGTCTGCTTCAACAATTTGTCCTCTACGGAATACTGTATCGAGTTCATCTTGCTTGATGCTGTTTCTTCCATTTTCTCCGTATACGGTCGGAGTACTCGCACCGTCAAATCGTTCAAGTCCTGATGCGTCGGCAATTCGGATATCAAATCCGTGTTCTCGACAATGGCGTTCCCAATCGTCGAGATGTTCTCCGCCAACAGATTGTACTGCTCCGGCTTGAGCATCAGGTATTGCGGTTGTATCGGCTCGGTCAAGGCTGATACCGTCTGTTCGGTTATGGCTTGTATTTGATTGATTTGTTTTAACTGTACTGTATTCATAAGCAAATAATTCCTCCATATTTTTCTTTAGATATTTGTCCTCTAACAAGCGGTTATCTCGAAACCGCTGTCCGTCCGGTGTGGTGTAGGTGATATATTTGTAACGGTCTATCCACTTTACACCGTATCCGAGTTTCTGCATTTGGTCTGTAAACTGCTGTTTCGTTCGGCTCATAGCAACCGCATAATCAATGGCGTTTGTCAGCTTTAGTTTTTTGCTGTTACCACGCAAGGCGGTGCGGTATTCTCGCTGATTGATAGATTTTTGTTTAGGCTTTTGATACGGTGCTAATATCTCCAATCCAAACTGCTGACAGATTTCGTCCGACTTGTGCCGTAATTCTTCCAGGCCTTTTTCATTGATTTGGATTTTTAAGCCTGTTTCACAGCTTACGGAATTCACGACAAAATGATTATGCCAATGGTCACGGTCAATGTGTGTTGCCACAAGCACCTCATAGCCATCAAACACTTTTGCGGTTTCCAATCCGATTTGGTGTATCATCTGCGGAGTTGTATCGCAGTCCGGCTTGAAAGACTGCACATACTGTTTAAAGAACACGCCGTTGGCTTTGCCGTATTGATGTTTGGTTGCCATAAATTCTTGATAAGCTGATTCGGGAACACAATTCTGACCGCCGACAAGTTTTATGCCGTCATATATGGTTTTCTTATCCTGTATCACATAATCTATGACTCGCTTCATAGCGTTCGCTGTTTGCGTTTTTTCGGGGATTGCAGTAAAGGTTGCCATTATCCGCACCTCCCCGCAAACTCGCTGATTTTGCTGTAAACATTGCCGTATTGCTGTATCAATTCGGTTAGGTCGGGACAGACGATTTTGCCCATATTGCAGAGTGTTGTTAGCTGATTGAGATTTCGCCCGATAGCTTTCTGCTCTTTCAAAACATCGTTAAGTCCGTCAATTATGGTAATTGGCTTATTCAGTGCCGAAGCAGTTACAAACTCGGTGAAGTTCATATTTGCTTTATTCGATTTTTTCTTGATAGCTGCATAATCGCTCTCACGAAAACGCATCGCTACCATTTTTGTTTTGTTGTCTGTTTTAGTTAATACCTCTCATTCTGTGGAACACACCACGGTAAATTTAATTGGGGTTCGGGGTTCGCCCCGACAAGCTGTTTGTATGGCGGCGGTCGCTTTGCGGTCGGCGTCTATACAAACAATATGCTTGCCTATCCCTACGGGATAGACTTTTGCATTAAACACCGCACCCATATTTATCGTCAACTCCTTTCTGCTGATATATTTTATGTTTCCCTTCATATTACGGCAGAGGGAAAAATAAGTCTTATGATTACATTCCTCACAATTTGGGATATGTATTTCATAAGACTTATGTCTGTGTTATTTGGTTTGTATTATAATTGTACCGGATATTAAAAATTTGTCAAGGCCTATGCAAATTCTTTTGTGTAAATCAAATTAAATTTGAAAAAGAGACTTGAATTTTATCAGATTTATGATAAACTATATACAAGGATGTTATAGGATGTGAGACTATGAGATTTATAGGTAGCAAAGTTAATTTACTGAATAACATTGAAGCTGTGATTAATGAAAATGTGCAAAATACAGGAGGCGTTTTTTGCGACATTTTTTCGGGAACGAGTTCGGTGGCACAGCATTTTAAGCCTCAATATGAAATCATTTCAAATGATGCATTGTATTTTTCGTATGTAATTCAAAAAGCTACGATTGAAAATAACAAAACTCCTGATTTTAATTCTCTACAGCAAATAGGTATTTTAGACCCAATATCTTTTTTGGAAGATACAAAGATTACAACTTTTAATTATAACGACGATAAATATTTCATTGCAAAAAATTATACACCTCACGATGATTGTGAGAGGATGTATTTTTCAAATAAAAATGCAGTGAGAATAGACTTTATTCGTAATACAATTGAAGCTTGGAAAAAGGCGAATCTTCTAACTGAATTAGAATACTATTATTTGTTGGCAGCTTTGATAGAAGGTGTTCCCTCCGTTTCAAATATTACTGGCACATATGGCGCATATCTCAAACAATGGGATAAGAGAAGCCATAAAGAATTAGAATTATTAAGATTAAATGTATTGGATAATGGCAGAAATAATAAGTGCTATAACAAGGACGCATTGAAACTTATTACGGAAATTGAAGGCAATATCATATATATTGACCCTCCGTATAATGAGAGACAATATGCACCGAATTATCATTTGCTTGAAACAATATCTAAATATGATTATCCTGAAATTAAAGGCGTTACAGGAATGAGACCATATGCTGAGCAAAAATCTCCATTTTGTATTAAATCACAAGTTCACGATGCCTTTGAAGAATTAATTAGCAAAGCAAAATTTAACAATGTTGTTTTAAGTTACAGTACAGACGGGATTATGTCTGATGAAGAAATTGAAGGCGTTTTGAAAAAATACGGACTGCCTAATACATATAAGAAATATACAATTCCTTATAGAAAATACAAAAGCAAAAAAGATAATAGCGAGCATACTTTATGTGAATATTTGTTTTATGTTAAAAAGAAAATAGATCATAAAAGCTATTATGATATTACAAGTTGCAAAAATAAAACATATAGTGATATAATTAAAAATAATAAACCAAGCACAAAAAAATACATAAAAAGCCCAACAAATTATATTGGTGGTAAGTATAAAATATTGCCGCAGATTTTGCCTCACTTTCCAAGCGACATACATACATTTGTGGATTTGTTTTCGGGAGGATGCAATGTTGCGATTAATACATGGGCAGATAAAATAATATGTAATGATATTAATAGTATCATTGTGGAACTATTTCAATATTTTCAGAATAATGAACTATCTAAGATACTAAATGAAATTGAAACGGTAATTTCTGAATTTAAACTTTCAAAAACGAATGAAGATGGTTTTAAGGAATTAAGAAATCGATACAATAATGAACGAACGCCAATTGATTTATATGTGCTGTCTTGCTATTCCTTTAACTATCAATTTAGGTTTAATTCAAATCACGAGTATAATAATCCGTTTGGCAGAAACAGAAGCCAGTTTTCTGAATCTATGCGAAATAGTCTTATTAAATTTGTAACTAAATTACATACAAGTGATATATCTTTCACTACAAAAGATTTTGTTGATTTTGAAATTGATGACTTAAATGCCGGAGATTTTATTTATTGCGATCCCCCATATCTTATAACTACAGGTTCTTATAATGATGGAAACAGAGGCTTTAAGGATTGGGGAATTGATGAGGAACAACAGTTATATGACTTTCTCGACAAGGCTAATGAAAAAGGTATAAGGTTTGCATTTTCAAATGTCTTAGAGCATAAAGGAAAAACAAATAATATGTTGATTGAATGGTCTCAAAAATATAAAATTATTGATATTAACCGTGACTATTCGAATTCAAGTTATAATACCGGCAGAGGACAAAGCAGAGAAGTATTGATAATTAACTATTAAGGGGTGTGTTTAAATATGGCAAAAAGAACTTTTGGTTGGGTACAAAATCCGGGAGACTTATCAAAATTGAAACAAGTAGTCGGCATATTCGATTTTGGAAGTAATACAAATAAATGGATTAGAGAAAAGCGATTACCTTTACTTAAAAAATATAATTTAATAAGTGATGATGATTTTAACAAATTTATTGATATATTAAGTAAAGATACAATTGTTGTAAAATATAGCTTGCTTAAAGGCAAAGGTGCAGGTAATCTTGGAAGATCAAATGCAATATGTAGCGGAATTGTTCAAGCGGTTATAGATGCTCAACAAGACAGAGCATATACTGATATTGATGGAAATTTAATAACAATTAAGAAACCGTATACGGATGATTGGACAGCCGAGGGATATATTAGATGGGCAATTTCTTGCGGACTTCTTAATTATGACAATGAAAATGATTCTTGCAGTATTAGTGATTTAGGAAAAGAACTTTCAAATACTGCAGATGATTCTTTAGAAGAAAAAGAAATACTTGCAAAAGCGCTACTTTCTTATCCGCCTGTATGCAGAATCTTGACATTGCTTTCAGACGGTAATGGTTACACAAAATTTGAATTGGGCAGGAAATTGGGATTCTTTGGAGAACTTGGATTCACTTCGATTCCTCAAAACATTTATGCTTATGATTACAACATGGCAACTTCATCAGAAAAAAGCAAGGTTAGAAGTAATGAAGAGGGCGATTCTGATAAGTACGCAAGAGGAATTGCAAGTTGGTGTATTCAAATGGGCTGGGTCAAATCTGAAACGGTATTGATAAAAGAATACTATAGCGGACAAGGATTTGATATAAGTTTAAAAAAGTATTATATTACAAGAGAAGGAGAGAAGGCATTAACGAGAGCTAATGGCAATTCAAGCAATAAAAAGATAGCCAAAATTGTTCATTATGAAATGTTAGCTTCTAACAAAGCTCCGGACGCAGCTTACTTAAGATATGAAAGAGCCTGTGTTATAAATTCTATTTTAAATTCAGATAAATCTTTGGAGCAAATTAAGGATATATTAAAAGGAAATGGTTTTGATGTATCAGAAGACGCAGTCAAGGATGATATTTTGGGGTTAGAGGCTATTGGAATTAATGTTAGGGAAAGAAATGGCAAATACAAGATAACCGATAGTATCATTGGACTTAAAATACCGGATAAAACATCAGCGTGTAAAGCTGATATTACGGAACTTAAAGATAAAATTCGAAAAAGTCTTAAGGTTCTTGACCACAAATATCTTGTTCTTGTTGATTTGGCGTATAGCGATGCTTCAACAAAATCCAAGAAAAATTCTGATGCGAGAGAATTTGAAATTCAAACAGCAGATTTATTTACAAAAGAACTTAAATTCGATGGAATGAGACTGGGCGATTCTAACCGCCCTGATGTAATTATTTCACACGATAATTTTGGAACGATTATTGATAATAAATCTTATAAAGATGGATTTAATATTGATAAAAAATGTGCTGATGAAATGAGCCGATATATTAACGAAAATCAAAGAAGAATTCCCGAAGTGCCTAAAAACGAGTGGTGGAAAAATTTTGATGTTAATGTTGATATATTTACATTTTTATTTATTACTTCTTACTTAAAAGGCAATTTCAAAGACCAACTCGAATATATTTCAAAATCTCAATCAGATATAAAAGGTGCTGCAATTTCTGTTGAACATTTACTTTATATTTCAGAAAAAGTTAAAAACGGAAATATGGATAAAGCAGACTTCTTCAAATTGTTTAATAATGATGAGATACGAGTTACGGTTTAGTAAACATACTTGAATTAAATCCCTACATAAAAGCGGTAATTTCTTTACGGCTTTTTATGTGGGGATTATATTTTTGCTAAAACGAATACCATACAATAACAGACAATAAACTTTACTTATCAGCTTTTGTATGGTACAATGAAGAAAATAAGTGGGGGTGTAGTTATATGACCGAATTAGAAGACAGATATTATTCAATGGCAGAGATTTGTAAATATCTCGGAATTAGCAGAGATTCTGCTCTAAAATGGATTGCAAATAAAGGTATGCCAGCCTATAAGGTTGGCAAGAAGTGGAAATTTAAACTCTCTGAAATTGACAAATGGGTTCATAGTGAACAAGCGACGGAATAGTTGAGAAAGAATGGTGTTTTATATGAAAGACTGTCTTAACAAATATATAGAAGACGATGAACTCGAGAAGTTACTTGCTAACAAGAATAGTTTTGAAGTTCCATTTCTTTACTATTTGAAAGAAACAATAATTGAAAGTAATAATTATTCTGGATTTACAAAACAAAATATTATTTCGTCGTTTAAAATAATAGAACATTACGATTACCAATGGTTGACACAAAATAAAAAGCGCCTTTTAAATTGTAATGATGTAACGGAGGCGATTTCTGCTACAGGTGAATTGCGCTGTTATGGTTATTTATTGTCAGCATTTGGCTCAAAAAATGTACGACCTATTCCGACGAGCAAAAAACCAACTCCGGATTTTGAGGTTTGTGGCAGTTTGAATGATAAAATATATATTGAAGTAAATACTTTACAAATGAATGAAGATGAGAAAAAGTCACTGAAAGAGTTTTTGTCATATAAAGAAATTGATAGCGACAAGCGATGTATCATTCGTGAACACTGTGTTGCACCGTTTGGAAGAAAAAATGCTAGCTGTATTACTGAAAATGTAATACATAAATTGTGTCAAGTTAAGGCTAATGAAAAGCAGTGCTATAATGATGATGTATCGCTTTTGTGGATTGATGTTCAAGACAAGGATATGAATAATATTTCACGAAGGGCTTTGAGTACCTGCCCAGTAGAAACTTGGAATGGCATGCTTCAATCAAATGAATTATGGTATGCTTTTTATGGTGAAAAAGGTATGCCAATTTATGAAAATTGGGAATCGGTTTTTGATTACCGATTGATAAGCCCTAAAATGCGGCACAATGGGAGATTTCACAAAGATAGCAATTCAAAAGTAAGTGCTGTAATATTTTCGTTTCCAAATTCGACAATAATTTATGAAAATCCTTATTGTAAAAAAAAAATCCCTGAATGGTTTATTAAAGGTGCATTCTCTCTTAGATGGTTTGAATATGAACATTCCAAAATTAATTTTCCTACGCAGACATTATTAGCACAACTTGAGATAGATAAAAAAATTATATATGCATTTGAAAAGAGATTAAATAATGACGAAAATTTTTATGGTGGTGAGAAATAATGAACAGTGTAATCTATGCCCGATATTCATCGGATAATCAGCGTGAGGAGTCGATTGAGGGGCAGTTGCGTGAATGCAAGGTGTTTGCGGAAAAGAATGGTATTCAGATTGTCGGTACATATATTGATCGTGCATTTTCTGCAAGAACCGATAATCGCCCTGATTTTCAAAAGATGATTAAGGACAGTGCAAGCAAAAAGTTTGATGTAATCATCGTATGGAAGCTTGACCGTTTTGCCCGTGACCGATATGATTCGGCTCATTATAAAGCGTTACTCCGCAAGAATGGTGTAAAAGTAGTTTCGGCTACCGAGAAAATCTCCGATGGTTCCGAAGGAATACTTATGGAAGCCGTTCTTGAAGGTATGGCGGAATATTACTCTGCTGAGCTTTCTGAAAAAGTTGTACGAGGACTGACAGAAAATGCGTTGAAATGTAAATTCAACGGCGGTTGTATTCCACTCGGTTATACCATTGACAGCGAACATCATTTTCAAATCAATCCTTTGACTGCACCTGCCGTATTAGATGCGTTTAAGCGATATGCAGACGGTGCAACTATGAAAGAACTTGCCGATGAAATGAATGCAAAAGGATTGCGTTCTGTTTTCGGCGGAAAAATCAGCATAGACAGCGTTGCGAGAATGCTCCATAATAGACGCTATATAGGTGAGTTTAAGTATCGTGAAATTGTTCATCCAAATGGTATTCCTGCTATCGTTCCGCAAGAACTTTTTGACCGTGTTCAAGAGCGAATGGTTACAAATAAAAAAGCTCCTGCAAAACATAAAGCCGAAGACGAATATCTGCTTACTACTAAACTTATATGTGGAAAATGCGATTGCTTTATGGTCGGTGAAAGCGGAACAAGTAAGACCTCCACAAAGTATAGATACTATAAATGTGCAAGTGTAAAAAATCATAAAGGCTGCGATAAAAAGACGGTCAGAAAAGACTGGATTGAAGACCTCGTTATCAAGCAAATACAGAAAGTTTTGTTTGATGATGCTCTTATTGAAAATCTTGCCGACATGGTTATGAAATTACAAGAGCAAGAAAATACCACTTTACCATTATTGCATAAACAATACGCCGAAATACAGCGAGGGATTGATAATCTTCTCAATGCTATTCAGCAAGGAATTATAACCGCATCTACAAAACAGCGACTTGAGGATTTAGAAAAGCAGAAAAATAAATTGTCTGTTCAAATTGTCAAGGAAGAAATGGCGAAGCCAACGCTTACAAAAGAGCAGATTATATTTTGGTTTCATCGTTTCCGCAAGCTCAATATTAACAAATTAGAGCATAGGCGCAGACTGATAAATAGTTTTGTCAATGCAATTTATCTCTATGATGATAAAATGATAATCACCTTCAATTATAAAAACGGCACGAAAACAATCACTTTTGACGACCTTGAAAAGTCGGGTTTAAGTTCGGATTTAACTGCACACGCTCTGCCAAAAAGAAACAGTCACCGTTTTGGTGACTGTTTCTTTTTTGTTAGACAAAACTTGTCCGAGGCACGCGCGTGCAGGGCTTCGTCGCCGAGCGCTGCCGGTGGCAGATACAGCGAGGCGAGGATAGCGCAGCGGTCAAAATATGGCGTAACACCGCCATATTTTGGGCACCGCAAGAGGGGTTGCGAAGCAACTTCAAGTCCGTTTGTATATCTTAGACAATCTTGTGGGGAAAATTATTGCTTTTGTTTTACGGCGATTTTGCTTGTTTTTCCCATATAGATAAAACTACGGCGCACGGTCTTTCCCGTACGCCGTCTTTTCATTTTCACACTGTTTTTTGTTCACTTTGTGCCACACAATCCACGCAATCCGTTTGGTACATCATCAAAAAAGCATCAATCACAATTCAAATCCGTTAGTGATTACTTTTTCTTTTTTATATAATTTTTTATTCTTTGTGTGAATTCATATATGCAGATTTAATGCTGTTTGGTAATTCATCAGGAATCATACTTTTTATCCTATCTTCGTTTCCGTCTTTGATAGCCTCACTGTAATACCAACATTTGAAATTTAACATATCAAGCGTTTTATTCAACTTGCTAATCTCAGCTTCTACTTGCTTTTTTTGGTTTTCAAACAACTCTTTTCTTTTGGTATATGTTGAACTTCCTTCCATACACCAAGACATAAATTGCTTAATGTCTTTTATTTGTAACCCTGTTTTTTTCAAGCACTCAATTACACGCAATGCCTCAATTTCATTTTCGCTAAATTGTCTAATTCCCGATGTGCGATTTAATTCAGGAAACAGCCCTTCTTTATCATAGTAACGCAAAGTTGATACCGGTAAATCAAACATTTCAGATACCTGACCGATTGTATACATATTTTTTCCTCCAAAAAAACAAAAAACTCTTGACATAAAGTTAGGTTTAGGTGTTATTATCAATATAACAGAGATTAAAAAAATATTCAATAGCGAATGTTAATTTTTAGGAGGTTGAAATTTATGGCAGTAAAACAAACAGCCGGTAGAAAAGAATTAGGAGAATTTGCTCCGAAATTTGCTGAATTAAATGATGATGTATTATTTGGTGAGGTTTGGAGCAGAGAAGACAAGTTATCCCTTAGAGACCGTTCACTTGTTACAGTTACTTCTTTAATGTCGCAAGGTTTAATCGATTCCGCTTTTCGTTACCATTTGGAAAGTGCTAAGAAAAATGGAATTACAAAAGAAGAAATCACGGAGATTTTAACACATAATGCTTTTTATGCAGGATGGCCCAAAGCTTGGGCTGCATTTCGTATGGCAAAAGAAGTGTGGAATGATAAGAACGAGGAAACTGAAGATAATACGATTGAAAAACATGCTTTATCAATGATATTTCCGATTGGTGAGCCAAACGACAGCTTTGCACAGTATTTCAGCGGAAAGAGCTTTCTCGCTCCTGTTTCTAAAGACCAAGTTGGTATTTTTAATGTGACCTTTGAGCCGAAATGCAGAAATAATTGGCATATTCATAAAGCAAAAAACGGTGGCGGTCAAATTTTGATTTGCGTAGCCGGAAAAGGATATTATCAGGAATGGGGCAAGAAAGCTATAGAAATGCTGCCCGGCGATGTTGTAAATATTCCTGCGAATGTCAAGCATTGGCACGGCGCTTCGGCTGATAGTTGGTTTTCCCATTTGGCAGTAGAAGTTCCGGGAGAAAATACATCAAATGAATGGTTGGAAGCTGTGTCAGATGAGGAATATTTTAACGCAATAAATTCTTAAACGGAGAACTTAATTATGAGTAAAAAAGTTTTAATTCTGTCAGGCAGTCCTCGAAAAGGCGGTAACTCTGACATTTTGTGCGATGAATTTGCCAAAAGTGCAACAGAAGCCGGTCATAATGTTGAAAAAATACGTGTGTCCGAAAAGAATATACACCCTTGTATTGCTTGTTACCATTGCAGTAAAAATAGCGGCGCGTGTGTATTTAAGGACGATATGGCTGAGATTTTACAAAAAATGATTGATGCTGATGTTCTTGTGTTGGCGAGTCCGGTTTACTTTTATTCAATAGATGCTCAGCTAAAAGCAGTTATCGACCGTACTGTTGCTCGTTGGTTAGAGGTAAAAAACAAGGAATTTTATTATATTACTACTATGGCAGACAATGAAAAATCGTCAGCAGACACAACATTGGCTTGCTTTAGAGGTTTTGCTGATTGTGTCGAAGGTGCAGTTGAAAAAGGAGCTGTTGTTGCCGGCGGTGTGTATGAAAAAGGTGAAATTAAAAATCACCCTGCAATGAAACTTGCATATCAAATGGGTAAAAATGTGTAAGAAAAATTCTATATTATTAAAGAATGGAGCAAAATCATGTTAGGAAATTTTAGTTATTGTAATCCGACAAAACTTTATTTTGGAGAAAATTCATTATCCAATTTAAGTGATGAATTAAGAAAATACGGTGATAATGTTGTACTTGTATATGGTACAGGTTCTATAAAAAAGAATGGCATTTATGACGATATAATCAAAATTCTAAAAGAAAGCAATAAAAACGTCACAGAAATTGAGGGCGTGATGCCAAATCCGACTGTTGAAAAACTTTATGAAGGTATAGAAACAGCAAGAAATCATAATGCGGATTTTATTCTCGCAGTTGGCGGTGGTTCTGTTTGCGATTTTTCAAAGGCACTTTCTGTTTCTGTTAATTGTAATGAAGATCCTTGGGAAAAATATTTCGTCCGTTTTGAAGAACCGGATTGTGAAATAATACCGATTGGCTGTGTTTTGACTATGGTTGGAACAGGCTCGGAAATGAACGCAGGTTCTGTAATTACAAATCAGAATACCAAAGAAAAAATCGGTCATGTCTTTGCAGATGAAAAGATTATGCCGAGATTTACAATCCTCAATCCTCGCTTTACAATGACATTGCCGAAATACCAAATGGTGTCGGGAATTTACGATATTTTCAATCATATTTGCGAACAATATTTTTCAGGAACTGATGATAATACAAGCGATTATATCAGCGAAGCACTTATGAAAAGTGTTATTCACTCAAGCCTTGTTGCGGTAAAAAATCCTAACGATTACGAGGCAAGAAGCAATATTATGTGGACTGCTACTTGGGCGCTAAATACTCTTATTGCCAAAGGCAAAATAACCGATTGGGAGGTTCATATGCTCGGTCAGGCAGTCGGAGGTTATACAAACGCAACCCACGGTATGACGCTTTCTGCTGTTTCTCTCGCATATTACAGATATATTATGCCTTACGGACTTGATAAATTTAAGCGTTTTGCAATCAATGTTTGGAGCGTTTCCCCTCAAGGAAAAACAGATGAGCAAATTGCAAAAGAAGGATTACTTGCAATGGAAAATTGGATGAACGAAATCGGTGTTATTACCAATATATCCGATTTGGGAGTTACCAAAGATGATATAGAAAACATTGCCGATTTAACATTAACAATGGATGGCGGCTATAAGACTCTTAGCCGTGATGAAAAAATCAAGGTGTTGTCTGATAGCTTATAATATTTATTTATCAATCACTTACAGCGTGAGGAAATCTCACGCTGTTTTTTTCAATTGATTTGAGGTTTTGTTTTTTATATATCGTGGTTTGATTTATAATAAACCTTAGCCGAACTTATATTGCTTTTTAAATTTTATTATAGTATTATATAACTTATGTAATTGTATTTTTTATTTATTCTGCAAGGAGCAAGAAAGATGTTTTATTATTTAATTGAACCGATTTTAGTTTATAACTGGATATTGGTGCTGGCAGCAGTTATACCTGCTGTTATATTGATGATAAAAGTATATAAATCAGATCATATTGAAAAGGAAAGTCCGAGATTGCTGCGAAAGCTCATAATTGCCGGCATACTTTCAACCTTGATTGCGATGATCGAAGAGCGAATAGGACAATGGATTTTAAGCTCTTTTGTTAAGGAAAATACACAATTATATAATATTTTACTGTATTTTGTCATTGTTGCCATATCCGAAGAATCCTCGAAATATTTAATGATGAAAAAATACTCTTGGAACAGCCCGGACTTTAATTGCCAATACGACGGTGTAGTTTACGCAACATTTACATCATTGGGCTTTGCTCTTTGGGAAAACATAAATTATGTATTAAGCTACGGATTTTCTACAGCAATTGTAAGAGCAATAACTGCAATTCCCGGACATGCATGCTTCGGCGTTTTTATGGGAATATTTTATGGCATTGCTAAAAAATACTATAACAGAAATCATAATTTTTTAAGCGGAATATTCAGATTTTTCAGCATTTTTATTCCTGCCCTTTTGCATGGCGGCTATGACTATATCGCAACATTACAGGATACTCAAAAGGCATGGTATTTCGTTCCGTTTGTTGCAGTTCTTTTTGTAGTTTCTTATTGTGTTGTAAATAAAAGTGCGAAAAAGGACAGATATATAGACTGATAAAATTATCTAAAGGATGCAAAGTGCAGCTTATATAATTCCAACATAGCAAAACAGGCTTACCTTACAATTCGTGGTAAGCCTGTTTCGTTGAATAATGTAAACATTTCTAAGCTGCCGTATCCTTCGGCCAAGATTTTCTTAGTGCGGCATAGGAGATTATGAAATTGGCAAACCAACCTGCCGGTACTGCAAGCCAAACAAAGGCGATACCAAAGCGTGGTGCAAAAATCAATGCTACCGACAAGCGTATTGCAAGGTTGACCATATTTGCAATTAAAAACGGTCGCATATTTCCGAGTCCTCGAAGAACGCCGTCTGTCGCCATTTTGATACCCATAAATATAAAGAAGTAGCCGATCCATTTCATATAATCGCCGGAAACTTGATACGCTAACGCCGTTCCGTCCTTGCCTAAGAAAAGCGAAGAAATTTGTGTATGTAGTGTTTCAATAATTACAAACGCCAGAACGGCAAAGCATACATCTAACAGTAAAGCGGCACGGTAGCCTTTTTTAATACGGTCAATTTTTCCGGCGCCGAGATTTTGGGAAACAAACGGCGACACGGCATTTCCGATAGATACAAACATCAGCGAAAAAACATTCTCTACTCTCATCGTTGCCGCATAGCCTGCAAGAGCTTGTGTACCGAAAGGATTTACGACAGCTTGTACAATCATCATACCGATTGATACTGTTGATTGCTGAAGAACAGACGGAACAGCAATTTTAAGCATTGAACGCAGCTCGCTTTTGTCAAACCGATGAAACGAACCTGTGTATTTTTTCATACGATTGAGAAAAATCAAAAGAGAAAGCACGGCGGAAATCCCCTGTGCAATAAGAGTGGCAAGAGCCGCACCGAATACACCGAGCTTAAGACCGCCCACCATCCAAAGGTCCATAATGATATTCAAAACAGATGAAAATATTAAAAGCCATAACGGAATTTTCGATTCGCCGATTGAAGTAAACATTGTTGACAAAATGTTGTACATAAATAAAAACGGAAAGCCCGCAAAATAGATACGCAAATACAGCACAGCATCTTTCATTATATCCGCAGGCGTTTGCAGTATACTCATCATCCGATGAGAAGCGCAAAATCCAAAAACACCGAGAAATATGCTTAAAAGCAAAAAGCTGATTAACGAAGTAGACACAATAGTTTTCATCTTGCCGTAATTTTGAGCACCGAAATAACGGCTTACAAGCACGCCTGCACCAACTCCTGCGCCAAGTGCAATGCAGATAAAAACATTCGTAAGTGCGGCACAGGCACCGACGGCGGCAAGCGCAGATGAGCCGACAAATTGACCGACGATAATTGAATCAGCCATATTGTATACTTGTTGAAAGAAGCTGCCCAAAATCATTGGCATAGCAAAAACAGTCAACGCCTTGAGTGGCGGTTCCGTTATCAAATATTCATCCTTCGTCATTTTTATTCTCCTGAAATCTGCCTGATTTTTTCCGTGTCGTTTTCTGAAAATCGCATCACAAAATTTGTATTCAAAAAGCCGAACAACTACAGCTGTCTCAGTCTGCACCTGTTCGGCTTTCGTTATTACAGAACAATCGCTCCCTGAGCGAACATAAGAAGTATAGCATTGTCAAAAATAATTGTCAATGAATTTCAATTCTGTATTTGTGATAACATTCAAAATATCAATAAAAAAAACAACCTGACCCCCCTACCCAATTTACCACAGTCCGAAAAATGTTACACCGGCAATTTACTTTTATGTCCCTAAAATGTCACATTTCATTTCGTATAATATATAATAAGCAAAAAATAATTTTGATTATATTGAGGAGATATTTATTATGACCTATGTGATTTCGGATTTGCACGGTTATCGAATCGAAAAGCTGAAAGAGCTGCTTGAAAAGGCAAATTTCAGCGAAGACGACCGGCTTTACATACTCGGCGACGTAATCGACCGTAACGGCGACGGCGGAATAGGTGTACTGCAATGGCTTATTAAGCAACCAAATGCAGAGCTGATTATGGGCAATCACGAAGCTATGCTTTTAGCATGTGATTTCATCTTTGAGAATGTAACTGATGCGTTTCTTGAAGATTTTGGCGAAAAGAAAAACAGGCTTTTGATAAACTATCTCTTTAACGGCGGCGGTGTTACGCTTCGTAATCTTGCGAAGCTTGATGTTGAAGCTCGCTATAAAATTGTTGACTATCTTCGCAGTTGTCCGCTTTACAAGGAAGTAAACGTCAATGGAGAAAAATATATTTTAGTGCACGCAGGACTTGATAATTTCAGTCCAGACAAAAAGATAAGCGATTATTCCGCTAACGAACTTCTTTGGGCAGAGCCTGAGCTTAACGACGAATACTATGACTATATCCACACAGTATTCGGACACACGCCTACTCACCTTTTCGGCGAAGAATACGACGGAAAAATTGTCAAAACACGTACCTGGACTTGCATTGACTGCGGAGCAGCCTCGGGAAATGAGCCTGTCCTTTTCTGTCTTGATGACAAAAAGGAATTCAAATTATAACAACAAAAAACCGGTTATCTCAATTACGAGATGGCCGGTTTTATAATTATATCCTTTTTGATTTTATCCAAGATTAGCTTTGCAAAAATCCGCTATATCCTGCTTTTCGCAGCCGCCGACGTGACGGGCAATTTCCTTGCCGTCCTTGAAAAGCAAAAGCGTAGGAATAGACATTACGCCGTAAATCATTGCGAGGTCTGTGCTTTCATCGGCGTTGAGCTTACATACCTTTACACTGTCAGTTTCACTTGCAAACGCTTCAAGCTCGGGAGCGAGCATTTTACAAGGACCGCACCAATCGGCATAAATATCCAAAAGCACGGGCTTATCCGACTTTGTAACCTCTTGAGCAAAGTTGCTAACGTTAACCTTAACGATTTCCATACTATCTTCTCCTTTTGTTTTAATAAATCATTTACTGTATATAATATGTGAAAAATGTACGCCATTAACCGTATAATCGGTTAATTTTTCAGCTGAATATTCACTCTTATTAAACTTCGGAAAGTAAACGTCGGCATCGGGACACTCGTCGTCAATTTCAGTTAAATAAAGCTTGTCGCAAAACGGTAAAAGCTCGTTATAAATCATACCGCCGCCGATAACAAAAACGTTATCATTTTCAGTGCTTTTCAACGCTTCTTCAACGCTGTGAAACACCTCTGCACCCTCTGCAATATAGCTTTTGTCTTTTGTCACAACAACATTTCGCCTGTTAGGAAGAGCATGCGGTAAGGACTCAAAGGTTTTTCTGCCCATAAGCACGGTATTTCCCGTTGTGGTTTCACGGAAGAACTTCATATCCTCCTTAAAATGCCAAATAAGATCATTATTCTTACCAAGTTCATTGTTTTTGCCGATTGCAGCTATAATTGAAATTGCCATATTCACCTCTTACTGTGCTATCGGGAAAGCAATTTTTCCCATATGTTTATAATCTATAAGTTTAATATCCTTGCACTCTGCCGAGTTGTCAAATTTGAAGAAATCGTCAACCTCGGGATTGAGCCAAAGCTTCGGCGCAGGAATATCCTCGTTTTCGTCCTGACGGCGTATCTGCTCTTTAATGCCGTCAATCTGATTAACGTATATATGTGCATCCTTAATGCTCCAATCAAGCGTGCCGGGCTGTAAACCGCAAACCTGAGCGAGCATACACAAAAGGGTTGCATATTGAGTAACGTTGAAAGGTAATCCAAGCGGAACGTCGCAAGAACGCTGATGAACCCAAGCATTGAGCTTACCGTTTGTAACGTCCCATTCGCTCGACCAAACGCATGACGGAAGAACAGCCGTATCAAGATAGTCATTTTGCCAAAGCGTCATAACCATACGCCTATCCTCGGGATGATTTTTTATCTTATCAATAAGCTCTTGCGTCATTTGAAATTTATTTACGATATAGCCGTAAGCCGTACCTATTGTATGAGCGTATTCCTTGCCGAACTCTTTATGAACTTCTGTTTTAATGAGCTTTCCGTCCTTATCGGGAAGCATTTGAGTTGCATTCCAAAAGCCGTTTTCGTCGATTTCCCACTCATTCCAAATATTGACGTTGCGTTCTTTAAGCCAACGAACATCATTTGACTGCGCTTGATAAATCCAAAGCATTTCCAAAACAGCCTGTCTGATAAAAAGCTGCTTTGTGGTAAGCACGGGAAATTCCTGCGACAAATCAAAGTGAAAATGGTGCGACGGAACCTTTACCGTATTGATTCCTGTTCTATTTTCGACTTCCGTTCCCTGCGAAAGTATTTTCCTGCATAAATCAAGATAATCTCTGTCCCATTTTGACATTTACATCACCCTTTCGATTAACGAATACAGTATAGCATACTTTATGGGCAAATGCAAAAAATACTTGCAAAAAGACAAAAATAAAACCACCGACTGAAACGGTGGTTACAGCTATCCCTCACGGAACAGATTGTTTATAAATCCGCTTGATTTTTGTGCTTTACAGCAGCCGGGAACACAATCTATGTTCACAAGTATTGTTTCGTCGCCGATTACCTCAATTTGCTCCCAACAGATTTTAATATCATCCTGCTTATTTCCGAAGCTTAACAGCTTCGAACGGCATTTTACAATTATTGCGACTACTCTGCCCGAGCAGGTGTCGATTTCAACATCATTTACACAGCCGAGCCGAGCGCCGTCCTTTAGGTTTATTACCTCTTTTTCGCATAAATCGATTACACAGCAATTCATAAAAACACCCCTGATAGATTATATGCGAACAGTTTTCATATATTACCAAGATATAAAAAAGGCAAGCCAAAGGCTGAGCGTTAATAAGGCAGTTTTGCTTCAAAACAACATCTTTTTGCACAATAATTCGTTAACCCCCGCAGATATGCGTCAGCATTATCTGTGGGGGTTGCCTTTTCTTGTATCAAAAATATATTATTTTGAAGTGCGTTGCAGTTTCGTAGCTATAAAAATTCTTTTATGCCGAAGCCGAGAAATGAAGCAAGGCTGTCGCCTTGCGAGGCTTTTTGGCAAAAGCATAATGGATTTTTATGCGAGAAACCAATACTTCCTTATGAACGCTCAGCCAAGCCTGCCCATAATTAGATTTATAATCAATAGGTGATTTTGTAGAATACCTTTTTACCCTTTTTGATTATGATTTTACCGTCCTTGAAGTCCGATTTTTTAACGGTTTCAAACGGAGATGCAACCTTGACGTCATCAACGGATACACCGCCTTGCTCAATAAGACGTCTGCCCTCTCCCTTTGAGGAAATAAGCCCTGCTTTCAACATAATTTCGCTTACAAGGATTTCATCATCCGTAAAGTCATCATCGGTAAGTGCGAAAGTCGGCATATTTTCGGTGTTTCCTGCACCCGAGAACAATGCTCTTGCTCCCTCTTGAGCCTTTTTAGCCTCTTCCTCACCGTGAACAAGCTTTGTAAGCTCATAAGCCAAAATTTCCTTAGCCGTGTTGAGCTGACTGCCCTGCCAAGAATTCATTTTATCGATTTCCTCAAGCGGAAGGAATGTAAGCATACGAATACATTTAAGAACGTCGTCGTCGCTGACATTTCTCCAATACTGATAGAAATCAAACGGACTTGTCTTATTCGGGTCAAGCCAAACAGCACCGTTTGCAGTCTTACCCATCTTCTTGCCCTCGCTGTTGAGCAAAAGAGTTATTGTCATAGCGTAAGCGTCCTTACCGAGCTTCTTTCTGATAAGCTCCGTACCGCCGAGCATATTGCTCCACTGGTCATCTCCGCCGAACTGCATATTACAGCCATAGTGCTTGAAAAGATGATAGAAGTCATAGCTCTGCATTATCATATAGTTGAATTCAAGGAAAGAAAGTCCCTTTTCCATTCTCTGCTTGTAGCATTCCGCACGAAGCATATTATTTACGGAGAAGCATGCTCCGACATCACGCAAAAGGTCAATGTAATTGAGCTTGAGAAGCCAATCGGCATTGTTTACCATAATTGCCTTGTCCTCGCCGAACTCGATAAATCTCTCCATCTGCTTTCTGAAGCAATCGCAGTTGTGCTGAATAGTCTCGGGAGTCATCATAGAACGCATATCTGTTCTGCCTGAGGGGTCTCCGATATAGCCCGTACCGCCGCCTATCAAAACAACAGGTCTGTTGCCTGCCATCTGCAATCTTTTCATAAGGCAAAGTGCCATAAAGTGTCCAACGTGCAAGCTGTCTGCCGTCGGGTCAAAGCCAATATAGAAAACCGCCTTTCCGTTGTTGACAAGCTCCTTGATTTCAGGCTCGTCCGTTACCTGTGCGATAAGTCCTCTCTGCTTAAGTTCTTCATAAATTCCCATAATTATACCTCCTAAAAAATAAAAAGTCCTCTGCAAAAAGCAGAGGACGAAAATTTCGTGTTACCACCTCAGTTTGCCGACTTTTCACAAAGCCGACCTCTGTGAGTAAAATTACTCCGTTCTGTAACGGGAACACCCGTTTGCCCCTACAAATAAAGTTCAAGGCAACGACTCAGCGATGTATTTTACAGCAGCCCGATATTGCCTTGCACCGAACGGCAACTCTCTGAAACGGTCATTTCTGCTACTTCTTCGCATCAATGTCTTTGAAATATACTACACAATTATACACATTAAAAATTATTTGTCAACCTTGTTTGCACTTAAAAGCATCTGTTCCGCACTTTCGAGCATTGCGCTTGTAACCTCAAAGCCGCCCATAATGCGTGCAAGCTCACTCTTTCGCTCATCAAAGGAAAGGGATTTCAGCTCTGTATAGGTCTGCCCGTCGTGCTCGGATTTTGAAATGAACAGGTGTTCGTCCGCATAGGCTGCAATCTGTGCAAGATGCGTTACGCAAATAACCTGGTGTGAGCGTGATACCTGCTTTAATTTAACGGCAATTTTCTGCGCCGCACTACCGCTTACGCCCGTATCTATTTCATCAAAAACAAGTGTTGAAATACCGTCTTTTTCGGAAAGCACGCTTTTAATCGCAAGCATAATTCTTGAAAGCTCGCCGCCCGAAGCGATTTTTGAAAGCGGCTTCAAATCCTCGCCGGCATTCGCCGAAAGCAAAAACTCAACCTTATCAATTCCGTTTTCGCAAAGCGGACAGTCCTTAATATCCACCGCAAACCTAACCGACGGCATATCAAGGAAACGCAGCTCCTCGCAAACATTTTTTGAGAAAAGATTTCCTGCAAAAATTCTTGTCTTTGAAAGCTCCTTTGCATTTTCAAGAGCTTTTTCGTATGCTGCGTTTACCTCTGCGGTCAGTTTACGTTTAATTTCGTCTGAATTCTCGATTGAATTCCTTTCTTCAACCGCATTGTTATAAAAATTTAGTATATCCTCTTCTGTTTTTCCGTATTTCTTGGAAAGCTCATATAAAACATCAAGCCTTTCCTCAACAAGCACAACAGAATTTTCGTCAAAATCAAGGCTGTCGAGCAAATCCTTTACCTGCTCTCCGATTGCCGATAAATCATACGCCTTTTCCTCAAGTGTTGATGAAAGCTCCGAAATATCCTTTGAAATATCGGAAACGGAATTTAATTTGTTCAATGCGCTAAAGCTCAAGGACACAGCTCCCTGTGCTTCATCGTCGCCCTCAAGATACGCATAAGCGGTGCTCAAAACACTTGAAAGCTTCTCAATATTTCTGAACAGGGTTTGCTTTTCACGAAGCTCGTCCCACTCGCCGATTTTGACGTTTGCCGCCTCAATTTCAGCAATTTGATAATCAAGCATATCCATTCTGCGAAGCTTCTGCTCCTCGTCGATATTGAGAGAAGCAAGCTGATTTTTCAAAGCAACATACTCTTTATAGCTATCTGAAAAACGGTCAAAAATCGCTTCATTTTCAGCAATTCTGTCTATATATGAACAATGATTTTCTTCATTTAACAAGGTTTGGTTATCAGCCTGACCGTGAATATTAACAAGCTGCTTTCCAAGCCTTTTAAGCATTGAAACCGTAACGGAAACGGAATTAACCTTACAAATATTCTTGCCGTCGGGAGACATTTTTCTGACAACAAGTATTGCTCCGTCGTCCTCTTTAGGTATATCAAGCTCATTGAGAATGGAGTTTACCTCATCGGAAGCGTCGTAAAACAAAGCCGTAACCTCTGCAAAGTCACAACCCGTCCTGATAAGCTCTCTTGAAGTTCGCTCGCCGAGAACAGCATTCAGGGAGTCAATGATAATTGACTTTCCTGCACCCGTCTCGCCCGTCATAACATTAAAGCCGTCCTTAAAATCAATGACAGCTTTTTTTATAACTGCTATGTTCTCAATTTTAAGATTTGAAAGCATTGTTTAACTCCTAACCTAAAAGCTCTTCTATCTTACTCTTAAAATCCTCTGCGATCTCGGGAGTCTTGAGAAGCACAAAAAGTGTATCGTCACCCGCAAGCGTTCCGACAACCTCTTTATAGTTAAGTGCGTCAACCGTAGCCGCAGCAGCGTTTGCCGTGCCTGCAAAGCATTTTATACAGCAGATATTTCCTGCACATTCAACCGAAATAACCGATTGCGAAAAAATCAAATGGAACTTATTAAAGTTGTGAGAGTGCTGCTCGCTCTTTGCATATTTCTGCCCGTTTTTACCTTGAATCTTAATCAAATGGAGCTCGTTAATATCTCTCGATACGGTAGCCTGAGTTACTGAAAAGCCGTTACTGATAAGCATTGAAAGAAGCTCATCCTGAGTAGCAACCTCGTTTTCCTTTATAAGTTTTAATATCATTTCATGTCGTTTCTTCTTCATAATCACCATAGCCTTTCAGGCAACAAATAGTTTATTGAATAATCACCGATTTAACCTGCGTTGCCTGAACAGGCGTGATGGTGATTTCTGCCATCTCAAAATTTTGCCAAAGGCAAATTTTGAGGGCTATAGATAGTATAGTGTGATTTTTCACACTATACCCTCCGTTGCGACAGCTTACTGTTCAATATGTCAATAAACGAATCGTTCTTTATTCTTATAAAGTCAGCATAGACCTTTGATTTTTTAATTATCAGCTTGCTTCCTGCCGGAATAACAATTGAGTCGTCTCCGTCGCAGGAAATACAAATAACCTCTTTTTCACTTTCGGGAACAGTTACGCAAATCTCCGAATTAGAGTCAAAAACAATAGAGCGTGCAAAAAGAGAATGTGTGCAAATCGGTGTAAGCAAAATACTCTCAATTCTCGGGTCAACGACAGGTCCGCCTGCCGAAAGCGAATAAGCGGTTGAGCCTGTCGGCGTTGAAATTATTATACCGTCGGCATAATATTCGTTTATCCTGTTTCCGTCACAAGCAACATTGAGCTTAACCATTTTTATCGGCTCGCCTCTTGCGATTGCAATATCGTTTACGCAAAAATCCTCACGGACTATTGAATTTCCGTCCTTATCGAAAACAGACACCTCAAGCAGCATTCTGTTATCGGTAACATAATTTCCGCTGATAAGATTTTTAATAAGCGGTATTTCATTCTTTTCAAGACCTGCCATGAAAGCAAGATTACCTGCATTTACACCCAAAATCGGCTTGTTGTATTTACAAGCTTTTTTTGCGGCGTGGATAATTGAACCGTCTCCGCCGACAGCAATTACAATGTCGCAGGTGCCGAGTAGCTCGTCCGAGCTCATAAATCGGCAATCAAAGCCGATTTGCCCCTCAAGGTTATCCTCAAAAAAGTATTCAACTCCGTTTTCCGAAAGAAAATCACAGACGTTTTTTGTAACCTCGTAGGCATGCTTTCTTGTTAAATTAGGAATAATAGCAATTCTCATCTTATTCTCCCGAATTGAGCGTGTTGTGTGAAGCGTCAACAATCGCATCAATGTCAAAGCTGTTAAACTGTGGTTCGTTTTCCTTTTTCAAATACATAAGGTATTCGATATTACCCTCCGGTCCTTTAACGGGTGAAAAGTCAAGCCCGAGCACCGAAAAGCCTGTTTCGTATGCAAAATTCAATATATCCTTTACAACCTCTTTATGAGTCGAAAGATCTCTGACTACACCTTTTTTACCGACCTTTTCACGTCCTGCCTCAAACTGAGGCTTAATAAGACAAACGCTGCAAGCACCGTCGTTAAGAAGCGGTAAAAGCACGGGAAGTATCTTTTTAAGTGATATAAAAGACACATCGCAGCTTGCAAAATCGAGCTTTTCGCCGATATCATCAATTGTCAAATATCTGAAATTTGTACGTTCCATATTGACAACACGTTCGTCCGTTCGAAGCTTCCACGCAAGCTGACCGTAGCCAACGTCAACGGAATAAACCTTTACCGCATTGTTTTGAAGCATACAATCTGTAAAACCACCCGTTGAAGCGCCGATATCCATACAAACAAGTCCGTCAAGCGAAATGTCAAAGGCTTTCATTGCCTTATCAAGCTTTAATCCGCCACGGCTGACAAACGGCAGCTTTTCTCCCCTGACCTCAATTTTATCGGTGTCTTTAAGGGCATAGCCTGCCTTTGTTATCTTTTGACCGTTGACATAAACCTGTCCCGCCATAATCAATGCGCCTGCTTTTGCACGTGAATCGGTAAAATTCTGTTCAAAAAGCGCAACATCAAGTCTTTTGTTCTGTGCCATAATTACTCCGTACAAATATTATATATACCGTCCGTATCAAGACTGTATTTTTTATAAAGCTCCGACACGGGAGAGTGTTCGACAAAGCTGTCGGTTATCGCCGTTGCCTTGTAAACTCCGCTAAAGCCTCTCTCTTCGAGCATACAGCCAAAGGTTTCGGCAATACCGCCGTTTTTTGTGCCTTCTTCGAAGAAATACACATTTTTACAATTAAGTGCCAATTTCACAGCTTCTTCATCAATAGGCTTAATCCTGTTAAGCTTTATAACAAAGAAGTTCTTGCCCTCGGAAATTAATCTGTCGCAGGCAAGGCAAGCGTGCGAGCTTATCTTACCGTAAGTAACAATACAGTTTTCCGCTTTTTCGCTTGAATAAATACTGTAATTTTTATCAATAAGAGTATAGTTTTCTTCGTTGATTGTCTTTTCCTGTCCTCGCGGATAGCGGATAACAACAACGCCCTCTGTATGATATATGGCGTTGATAAACGAATTTTTCAATTCGTCATAATTGCTCGGTGAAAACACCGTAATATTCGGAACTGAATTGAGTAAGGAAGCGTCAAGTATACCCTGATGCGATATTCCGTCCTCACCGACAAATCCTGCTCGGTCAACGGCAATTATCATATGAAGATTTTGCATTGTTCCGTCATGAACAAGCTGATCGAAGCAACGCTGTAAGAACGAAGAATAAACAGCAAATACGGGAACCATTCCACCCTTTGCAAGTCCTGCACAAAAAGTTACAGCGTGTTCCTCGGCAATTCCGACGTCGAAAAATCTTTTCGGATATTCCTTTTTGAAGGGTTCAAGTCCCGTTCCGAGACTCATTGCAGCCGTAACTGTACAAATTCGCTTATCCTTTGAAGCAAGGGCACACATAAGCTCGCCGAATTCCGAAGAAAAGTTCTTACCCGAATATATAGGCTCGCCCGTGTTTATGTTGAATTTTGATACGCCGTGAAATTCGCTCGGATTTTCCTCGGCAAAATCGTAGCCCTTACCCTTTGTCGTGGATATGTGCAAAAGAACGGGAACGTCCTTGACCATTTTTGCGGTTTCGAGAGCCTCACAAAGCTGATCTATGTTATGACCGTCGATAGGTCCCATATATCTAAAGCCGAAGTCCTCAAAGAAGGTGCTTTTGTAAATATAGTTTTTAATTCTTGTTTTTAATGCATAAATTCGTGCCGAAAGCCTTTTACCGATTAAAGGAATTTTGTTAATTACGGTTTCGGTATGAGCCTTGAGCTTATAATATCTCGGAGTTGAACGAATTACCGCAAGATAGCGTGCCACAGAGCCGACATTTTTAGATATAGACATCTCATTATCATTCAAAATAACAATAAGATTTTTGCCTGTTCGCCCTGCGTTGTTAAGCGCCTCGTAAGCAAGTCCGCCCGTAAGCGCTCCGTCGCCTATAACCGCTATCGTAGAGTGCTTGTCATTGTTAATACTGTTTGCGGTTGCAACTCCGAGTGCCTGTGAAATCGACACGCTCGAGTGACCGCTGAAAAATATATCGTGCTCACTCTCGTTGGGATTTGAAAAGCCCGACAAGCCGTCCTGCGTGCGCAAGGTGGAAAATTCCGAGTATCTGCCCGTCAAGAGCTTATGCGTGTAGCATTGATGACCTACGTCCCAAATAATCTTATCCTTAGGCGAATTAAACACCCTGTGCAAAGCGATTGTAAGCTCAACAACACCGAGGTTTGACGCAAGATGACCGCCGTTTTCGGAAACGGTGTCAATGAGCACCTCACGGCATTCCTCTGCGAGCTTCGGCAAATCGCCTTTATCAATTTTTTTAACATCGGCAGGCGATGTAATGTTCTCCAAATACATAATAAAACCTCCGACAGAATTATTTTTTTCTGTCAGCAAGACTGATTGCAAAATTTCTCAAAAACTCGGATTTTCCGTTATCAAACACGTCGAGAGCAGCCAAAGCCTCATTTGTAAGCTGCTCAACGGTTTGCTTCGACTTTTCAATTCCGAGCAATGAAACATAAGTGGCCTTTTCGTTTTTTTCGTCGCTTCCGACAGGCTTTCCGAGCGTTTCGGTATCACTTGTAACATCAAGAATATCGTCAACAATTTGAAAAGCGAAGCCGATACACTCTGCGTACTTTTCCGCCGCTTCAAGCTTTGTTTTGTCCGTAGCGTTAGCCGCATAGCAACCCAAAAGCACCGCCGACTTTATAAGTGCGCCTGTTTTAAGTGCGTCAATGGTTTTGATTTTGTTATAATCGGGCGTTGTTTTTTCAGCCTGTAAATCAAGCACTTGACCGCCGACCATACCTGCAATACCCGCAAGTGAAGCAAGTGTGCGAACAGCAAGAATTTTATTCTCGGGCAAAACATTGTTGCCGTCAAGCAAAGCGGTTTCAAATGCAAGCGTCAAAAGTCCGTCGCCTGCAAGAAGCGCATATTCCTCGCCGTAAGCCTTATGACAAGAGGGTTTGCCTCGTCTGAAATCGTCATTATCCATACAGGGCAAATCGTCATGAATAAGAGAATACGTGTGTATCATTTCAACCGCACACGCAAAATTCATAGCGTCCTCAATACTTCCGCCGCAAAGCTTGCAAAACTCAAGTGTAAGAATAGGTCTTATACGCTTTCCACCGTTAGACAGCGAATAATTCATAGCCTCTCTTACATAATCCTGACCGTCTTTAACGCTATAAAGACGTTTTGAAAGCTCCCTTTCAATGAGCTCTGCGTATTCATTTACGGTATAATTACTCATTATTATCACTCTCCGAATTCTCGGTAATAAGCTGTGTGAACTTCTGCTCTGCGGCATTAAGCTTTGAATTGCAGAAATTTGCAAGCTTCGTGCCCTCCTCAAAAAGCTTCATAGACTCTTCAAGCGGAACGCTGCCGTTTTCCAGCTTTTCAACTATCTCCTCAAGGCGTTTATACGCCTGCTCATAAGTTAATTCCTTCATTTTAACTCCTTTATTTCACAAACGGCACTTCCGTTGTAAAAATCAATGCTCAGGTTGTCGCCAACCGTCAAATTATCGGATGAATTCACGATTTTTCCGTTAGAATACGCCACGCTGTATCCCCTTGCAAGCACATTTAATGGACTTAAAGCGTTAAGCTTCGCAACCGTGCTTGAAAAATCATGCCTATATTTCTGAATTTCGGTTTTAGCAAATGAATTGAGCTTAATTTCCGTTTCGTCCAACATCATACGCTTAATATTTATTGTGTTAAACGGGTCTTTAAGACAATTATTGTTCTTAATGGCATTTAACGACTCCCTGCTTTCGGAAATCATACTGCGTACAATGCTCATTATTTCATAGCTCATAGAATTAAGCTGCTTTTTAAGCTCTGCCATATCGGGAACTGCCATTTCCGCAGCCGCAGACGGAGTTTCTGCACGTCTGTCAGCGACAAAATCGGAAATCGTAAAATCCGTTTCGTGCCCAACCGCAGAAATAATCGGAACCTTGCAATCATAAATTGCACGGGCAAGCTTTTCGCTGTTAAAGCTCCACAAATCCTCAATCGAGCCGCCGCCTCTGCCAATAATCACAACATCAACAAAACCCGTGTTACTGAAGTAATTTACAGCCTCAACAAGCTGATTTTCCGAGTTTTCGCCTTGAACGGACACAGGATATAAAATCGCCTCGGCACACGGAAAACGCCTTGAAAGTATATTTTTAATATCTTGAACCGCCGCACCTGTCGGAGAGGTAATAATTCCGACTTTTTCAGGGAATGGCGGCAAGCTCTTTTTGTGAGAAGCGTCGAATAAACCCTCCTCGGCAAGCTTGCGCTTTAATTGCTCAAACTGAAGCGTTAACGCACCAACGCCGTCGGGCTGCATATCGTCAATGTAGATTTGATAAGCTCCTGCCGCCTCAAAAAGCGATACTCTGCCTCTTACAATAACACTCATTCCGTCCTCGGGCATAAAGCGAAGCCTTTGAGCATTTGACTTGAACATAACGGCTTTTATAGCACTGTTTTCGTCCTTTAGAGTAAAATACATATGCCCTGTTCTGTAATGGTTATTGAAATTTGAAATCTCTCCGACCATAAAGACGCAGTTCAAAGAATAATCGCCGTCAAGAAGCCGTTTGACATAATTATTAAGTTGTGTAACCGTCAAAACGGTAGGACGTGCATCGATCATAGCCTTACCTATATTTTAAGCTTGTAAGATAAGCTGTTCCGCAAGCGTTGTCCGCAGAATAAACAGGCAACGAGAAAACAGCGTTATACTTATCTGTCATATATTCTCTTAAAAGAGTGTTTGAGGAAACACCACCCGAAAAAAGCACGGGCATATTTCCGTATTTTTCAATTATATTTTCGAGCATTTTATCAACGGAAGCAATAATGCTCTGCAAGCAAAACCTTGCAATATCCTCGGGATTTTCGCCTTTTTCAAACATTGCTTTTGTCTTGTTTTCAATACCCGAAAGCGAGCAATCGGTATTTTTTACCGAAGCCTTAACAGAATAATCCTTATCGCTTTCAAGTGAAAGCCTGTCAAGCTCAACTCCGCACGGGAATTTAAGCGAAAGCATAACGCCCGTTCTGTCAATCGCCTGTCCTGCTTTAAGGTCAAGCGATTTTGCGATTATTTCAGTTGAAATTATGTTTTCACCGTCGGGTCTTACAAGCACAGCCTCGGTTGTGCCGCCCGAAAGATGAAACGCTATAAATTCTTTTTTTAGCAATTCATCGTTTCCGCTTGAAAATGCAACTGCGGCTATATGTCCCTGTTGATGTGAAAACTCGTACAACGGAAGTTTCATCACGGCACTTAAAGAGCGAGCAACCGCAACACCCGATAAAAAGCAAGGCATATAAGAGCCCTCTTCGCTTCTCGGAGAAGCGGAAACACCGACAGCCGAAATTTTCCCGTTAAACTGAGAAAACAGTTTTTCTATAACCTCGGGCAGCTGAACAGTATGATGAAACACCGCATCACTCTGGCGAAGTCCGATAGCACCCTCTTTGACGGGTAAAAGCATTTTTTCGCTTATCGCCTGCCCTGTTATATCGTCGTAAATCGCAGCGGAGGTTGTGTAATTACTCGTATCAATACCGAGAAAATTACTCATTTTCCGTTCCTCTTATGTATGAGCCTAAAATTCCGTTAATAAAGGAAGCGTCGGAGGAAGCACCGTATTTCTTTGCAAGTTCAACAGCTTCATTTGCCGAAACGCTTGACGGAACAGAGTCAAGATACATAATTTCCGCAATCGCAAGGCGAAGTATCGCAAGCGTAACCTTAGGAAGCCTCTCCTTTTTCCAGCCTATCGAATACTTTTCAATAACCTCGTCAATAGCGTCAAGATTTTCGTATACGGTCTTTGTCAAGCTTTCTGAAAACAGAGATTTTTCAAAGCACTCCGTCTCATAAGCATACGACATAAGCTCGTCCGTATCAACATCATCATTAAACTGTTTTTCAAAAACAAAAATAAACGCCTGCTCACGTTCTTCGGTTCTTGTCATAATAATCACCATGGCCTTTCAGGGAAAAAATAGAGTGTTAAAATCACCGCTTAGCCTGCGTTGCCTAACAGGCGTGATGGTGATTTTTTGCACTAATACGTCACATAGAAAAATAAGGCTTTCCGAAAGAAAATATTAACCTTTCAAAAAGCCTGCAAAACAAAATTTAATTATCCAGGTTCTAAAAATCAATGCCTTGAATGCAGACATTAACCTTACCGACAACCTTGCCGGTCATACTCTGAACAGAGTTCTTTATCGCACGCTGAATTGCGGCGGAAACGGTTTGAACGTTATATCCGTCCTTGACATTTATATAAACTTGAATTCTTATATCGTTATCAAGGCTCAAAACCTTAACCGCTTTCTGCGGTACGGGATGACTTTTGAAATCAGGTGCTTTGTGTGAAAACGAGCCGAAGCCGTCAACCTCTTCAACTGCGCTTGCGGCAATTTTTGCGATTACATCATCGGAAATTACAAGCTCGCTCTGCGATGTTCGGTTAAAAAGTCTCATCAAATAACCACCTTTCATCGCTTATTATACCACAAATTGAAAAATAAACAACTATTTTGCCTCTATAATCGTAATTTTTTCTAAAGGAATTTCCGTTTTGTTATTTATTATATCTTTTATTTGCACACACACCTCGCTATTGAGCGTTCCCTTTTGCAAAACAATCTCTGCAGACTCGCCGAGCGACACAAAAACATTGCCGCCTGTTTTGGCTTTTATAAGGCTTTCGATTTCACTTTCAAGAGCTATGCTTTGGCTAAGCTTCTCAAGTGCTTCATTGGCAGTTTTCTTGCTTTCCTCATCTGCCTGCGAGCTTTCGATAACCGCCATGAGCGTCTGCTTTGACTCCTCCTGTGCCTTTGCCCTGTTTAACTGTGCCTGCGAAAAATACTCATCAGTAACCCCCGAAGCATTGACATAATGAGCGTCGCCCAAATTAGCGGAATGCTGCGTGCTTGAGGTAAGCTCCGGCTCGTTTTCAGCCGAGGCTACCGGTCTTGTATAATACCAATTAACAAACATCGCCGCCGCAAGCGCAACGGCAAGCGAAGCTGCAACTATTTGTTTTCTCTTTATTGTTAAGCTCATATTAATCCTCCGAATTTTTCATTTTCAATACAGAAATATGATTTACATTTATGCCGAGCAAAGCACTGACGGCATTTGTCACATCATTTTTGACCTTACTGTTATCACCTCCGTCGCAAACAACTACAACGCCCTGAATTTTCGGCGACTCCGTTCTTAAAACAACGCATGAGTCTCCGCTTGAGCTGTCGATAACAACATAATCATTGCTGCTTTTCGAATTGGATTTCCCGTCGGAAATTTGATTTTCCGAAGAAGAATTGACGGCGTACTTGTTTTCCTCACTCGATTTCAGAGTTATCATAACCTGCGCCCTGCCTGCGCCGTCAACCGAGGCAACTATTTCTTCAAGACGCTTTTCAAGCTCCTTTTCATAAGTTTCCTGCGTAACAGTCTTAATATCAGCCTTACCGCTTTCGTCGTTTTCCGGCTTCGCTTCAATTTCTGAAATTGCCAACAGCATAACGCCTATTACACCGATTACAAGAAGAACGGCAAGCTTTTTATCATTTTTTATCGTCTCTTTTAATTTAGATAGTTTCATTTAATCACCTGCCAAAATAATGCCGCTTTCTATTTTCAGCTCTTCCGATAAAAGTGCTGTCGCCTTCTGTTCGTCCTCGGTGCTTTCAAGATAAACAATCACATTTTCAAGTATGTACTCGTCATTTTCCGTCCTTGATTTTATTTCAACTCGGGTATAACCGATTTTATTTTCATCAAGAATAGTCATAACCGCACTTTTTATTGACTCGTCATAAGCAAGCGCATAATCGATTTTTTCGGAAAACAAGCTGTCAAATTTATTGTTTAATATAGAAGCATCAATATTTTTCATTTCAAAAAGCGGTAAACAAAACACAGCGAGAATTATGAGTGAAAAGGCAGTTTCGCATATTTTCTTCACCTTGCCCTTTGGCACAAGATAATTTATAACCGCTGTTACTAAAAGAATTGCGCATAGATTTACAGCCCAAGCTTTAATATCGTTCATTTTAACTCCTCAAGCTCAACACAGTACCTGTTGTCAGAATAAACACGGTAGCTACAAAAATCAAAAAAGTGTTGATAATCGAAATCATTGAGCACACAGTTTCAAGCACTCTTGCACATACACCGTTATCAAATGATGAGCAAACAGCCGACGAAAAGCTCAAAAAGAAAAACCACAGTAAAAGCTCGATAATGCTCGGCAAAACAGTAACCGCAACAGCGATAATTCCAAAGACGCCAAAAACACTTTTTATCAATGAAAATGACCCGAGCACCGCACCGAGAGCATCGCCCATCACGCCGCCGATTATCGGTATAACGCTTCCCGAAGCCGCCTTAACTCCCTTTATCGCAAGACTGTCGGCGGAGGTGGCGAGATTGCCTTTTATGTTTATCAGCCCCACAAAAACAGTTGCCGCTACCGATAATGCAACCGTTATCGTTTTCTTAACGGCTGATGTTATTTTAGAAAGGTCAAGCCTGCCGTTCAAGGAAGAATAAACATTCAGGCAAGTCATTACGGAAATCAGCGGAATGATAAAAGCGTCTGTCCCCTTTACCAATATTTCGGCAAACGCAAGCACAACGGAGCTGTACGCAAATGAGGTTATAGGCTGACCGCTTGCGGAAATAATCCCCGTAAAAACAGGTATGTAAGCCAGCATAAAATCAGCAACGGTTTTAACGGCGGATACTGCCGAAGAAATTGCTTCGCTCAAGGGAACGGATATCACAGAAAGAGTAAACGCTGTTTCAAACAGAGAAAATATATCATTTTTTTCACTTAGGCTTTCGTTCATATTTTTCACTAAAGACGCAACAATAAATAAGCCCATTAGAGTTATAAATGCAGTCAAAGGCTGCTTATAGCTACCCTTTGCAATACCGATAATCGCAGTAAAGACCTTTTTGGGAGACAAGCTCAAAAGTTCTTCAAAATCAACATCGCTTATCCCCGACTCCTTCAAAAGCGCCTGCCCGTCCTCGTTTATTTTGTTGTAAATTTGCTTGTAGTCTTCCTCTTGTGCCGCAAAGCTGTCCACCGTCATCAAAAGCAGTAACGACAACATACACAGAAGCACGGCAAAAATCCTTTTAGTATTCATCTCAACATTCCTACGCTCAATTCAAGCAGCTTTTCCGCAATCGGAAAAACAAGAATAATCACAGCTATTCTTCCGACTGTTTCGGTAAGTGTGGACAAAGCGCTTTCTCCGCAATCCTTACAAATATCCGATACCGTTTGCGTAGCAAGGCTTATCCCTAAAATTTTCAGACAGATTTTCACATATTCACTCAAAGAGGCAAATTGAGAAAAACGGTAACTTAGATTTTCGGACAGTACGGAAATACCGCTTATTAAAAAACCGAAAACCAAAGCAATCACGCAAAGTCTTAACAGATATGAAAATTCAGGCTTAATCTGTCTGAAATAGATAAGTAAAGCCAAGCAGCATATTACCAAAGCAAAGATTTTCAGCATATCAAAAATCAAACACCGATTTTACAGTTGATACAAGCGACGTCATTTGAGGAATAAGCATCAGTATTGCAACAATTATCCCTGCGATAACCGTGAGCATTGCGTAGTCATCACGTCCCGTTTTTACAAGGACTTGATTAAGAACGGCTACGATTATTCCTATTCCCGCAATTTTCAAAATAAATCCTATTTCCATAATTACTCCTAAATAAAGAAAATGATTACAAACGCCGCCAAAAACAGACTTAATGTATTTATAATTTTCACAGCTTTATCGGTTGATTTTTTCAGATTGCAAATGCTTTGCTTTAATATTTCCGAATACGCCTCGCAATTTCTGATTTGTCCGCCGATATCGCTCGAACCGAGTGAATTTGAAAACTCCTTTATCGTTCTGCAATCTTGATTTGTCAGCGGAGAAGCTTTCGAAAACGTGTCAACGGAGCTTTTCCAAGCGTTTGAAAGCTCCAAACCGTTTTTGATATTTGCAAGGCACATCTTCAAAAATCCGCAATCATTAAATTCGTTCGATTCAACAGCTTGCTCAAATATTCTTTCAAGCGGCTGCTGTGAAAACTCGATTTGAGTGCGTAAATAGCCTATAAACGTTAAAAAACATTCAAGTATTTTCACTCTTTTGACCTTGAGCGACGAAAAATAATTACCCGTAATGCAAATTACGATTGCAATCAAAGCTATTCCCGAAATTCTCATTTTTTTCACCGCCCGTTCTGATAATTTCACGCACCTTTCCGACGTTTTCTCCCCTGTCAAGAATGACTGCCGCATCAAACAAGCCACTCTCTAAAAGTGCTTTAGACACTTTTCGTCTATACAGTTCTTCACGGCAGGAACAATGCATACTGACGGCAAATTTCACACCGCACATAATTGCGTTCAAGATGACTTCCGCCTCCTCACCACTTGCTATTTCATCACAGAAAATAATATCGGGAGAAAAAGAACGCACCGCAAGCTCAATCCCCGTCCTTTTGGGATAAGAGGTAAAAACATCTGTGTTGCTTCCTACGTTACATTGCGTTTTCAGGGAGCTCGTACCGGCAATCTCCTGCCGTTCGTCAATAAGCACACATTTATAATATTCGCCTGCGTTGCCGTCGGAAATTTGCCTTACCAAATCTCTTAGGACCGTTGTTTTTCCCGACATAGGCGGACCTGCTATTATTACATTTGAAAGCCTTGAATTGAAAAGCGAGGTGATTATCTCATTGGCACAGCCTATTCTTTCGCTTGCAATTCTGAAATTTATGCAGTTAATATCCCGAACGCTTATGATTTTCCCATGTTCTGTAACCGCATTTCCGCACAAGCCGACTCTGTGACCGCCCGAAAGAGTTATAAAGCTCTGATTTATCTCCTCTTGATGAGAATAAACCGAATATTCGCATACCCTTTTTACCGTTTCCGAAAGCTCGTCGCAGGTGATTTTTACAAGTGAATCGGAAATAATATATGACAGCTTCCCGTTGCCTGTTAAAAATGAGCTTCCCCTCTCGGTAACAATAACCACAGGCTTATCCGCACGCAATCTTATCTCTTTTACCGAATACTTGTTCGTATCGCTTAATTTGTACACCGCATCCTTAATTCTCAACGGCAAATAAAAGAGAATATCGTTAATTCCTTTGTTATTTAAGTACTTCATTTTTTCACCTCGATAATATATATGCGACTTGTCCTGAAATATGAACACATATTGTTTACAATTTTAACCGTATGTGATATTGAAAGATTCTCTCAAATATGATAAAATCTTTTATATATTTTTTTGTTAGGAGTCAATCAATGTTAAAAGCAAAAAAAGAAAAAGCACCGACAAAGCTGTCGGCGTTTTATCAAAACAATAAATTTGTATTTCTTTCGGCACTTGTGTCACTGCTGATTTTCCTGCTCATAGCCTTCTGCTATGACCTCGTACCGTTCGGCGATATGACCATTTTGAGAATGGATTTGTATCATCAATACGGTCCGTTGTTTGCGGAACTTTATGACAGACTAACAAGCGGAGAATCATTAATTTATTCGTGGAATTCGGGACTTGGCTCTTCATTTCTCGGCAATTTCTTTAACTATCTTTCAAGCCCGTTGACAATTATAATATTGCTTTTCGGTCATAAAAACATTACAGAAGCCATATCCTGCCTGATAATGCTCAAGGCCGTGCTTTCCGCAGCCTCCTTTACCTATTATCTCAAGGCTTCGCAAAAGCAACACAGCTATACAACTGCGGCTTTCGGCGTGTTATATGCTTTCTGCGGATATTTCGTCGCTTACTATTGGAATCTTATGTGGCTTGATGCAATGGTAATTTTCCCGATTATCATTCTCGGAATTGAGCGTATTATCAATAAGGGTAAGCCTGCTCTTTACTGCTTGAGCCTTACTCTTATGATTTTTGCAAACTATTATATGGCGTATATGGTTTGCATTTTCTCCGTCCTCTATTTCCTGACCTACTATGCCGCAAACTATCCGTTTTCAAAAAAATTCAGCGAAATATACTATGATACGCCCTTAGGCAGAATTAAAAATTCGCTCTTCATTTCAAGCGGACTTAAATTTGCGTTTTCCTCAATCGTTGCGGTGCTGCTCGCTTCGGCGGCTGTTTTCCCACTTATAGCAATGCTCTCCCAAAGCTCTGCAACCTCAGGCTCATCCCCCACAGGCTTTACAAAATACTTTACCGCCTTTGATTTCCTTGCAAATCATCTCGCAAGCACCGACGCTACAATCAGAAGCAGCGGAAATGATGTTCTTCCCAATGTATATTGCGGAATTTTGACGCTTTTGCTTGTTCCGTTGTACCTTTTCTCAAAGAAAATCTCTACAAGAGAAAAAATTTCCTATGTCAGCCTGCTTGCAGTCCTCTATTTCAGCTTTAATATCAATTATCTCAACTTCGTTTGGCACGGCCTTCATTTTCCGAATGATTTGCCGTACAGATTTTCATTTATGTACTCCTTTGTTTTGCTCATACTTGCTTTCAAGGCGTTTACGAACATCAAAGAGTACACAGGCAGGCAATTACTCGGCGTCGGCGTTGGTCTTATAGCATTTATTATCCTCGTTGAAAAAACAACATCAAAGAATATCGATGACATTTCGCTCATAATAAGCCTTGTTTTCGCTGTCGGATATGTTGTAATTCTTCACTTCTTCAAAGACAAGCGTTTCCAGAGCTCATCACTCTCTTTGCTTCTTTTGTGCTGTGTTGTTTCAGAAGTTGCTTTGGGCAATACAGACAATTATTCAATGAATCAGTCAAAAACAAATTATGTTGCCGAGTACGATCAATTTCAAGACATAAAAGCAAAAATTGACGAATATGACAACAACGGCTTCTATCGTATGGAACTTACAAAATTAAAAACAAGAATGGACCCTTGCTGGCTTGACTACAACGGTGTTTCGGTATTCTCCTCTATGGCATATGAAACCGTTGCAAACCTTCAGCAAAATCTCGGCTTGTACGGCAACTATATTAACAGCTACACCTACAATCCGCAAACACCTGTTTACAATGCAATGTTCGGTATAAAATATATCGCCGACAATCAAAAAATGGATATTAATCCTAATCTTTACGAGGATCTGTTTGCAAACGACAAATTCACGGCATATAAGAACAAATATGACTTGTCTGTTGCATTTGCCGCAGACAGCCTTGTAAAATATTATGACTCTTCGATATACGGTAATCCCTTTGAAGCACAGCAACAACTGTTTAATATGGCAACGGGCGTTGACAATGTGTTTACGAAGCTTAACATTGACGATGCAGCATATTCTAATATAAACGATTTTTATCCAAATGAATTTGAAAGCGGAGAGTTTAAGTTTTCAAAGTCGGTCAATGACGAAATGGGCAGTGTAAGCTTTGAGGTTACACCGCAAGAAACGCAAAATGTTTACATTTATATAAAATCAAACGCCGTTGACAGCGCCACCGTTTCGGGCAGCATATTCAATGAAACCTACACTTCGCTTGATGAGGCTTATATAATCGACCTCGGAATAATCAACGCAGGCGAAACCGTAAACGTTGACATTGCAATTAAGGACACTTCAAACAGAGGAACGCTCAACTTTTACGCTTACGGTCTTAACGAGGAAGCGTTTAAGGCAGGCTATGAGAAGCTCAAAAAAGGCGATTATAACATTACGGAATACTCTGACACAAAGCTTACGGGAACAATAACGGCAAGTGAAAATTCAGCTGTTTTCACATCAATCCCCTATGATATAAATTGGAATGTTTATATTGACGGAAGACGGCTTAAAAGCGACGAAATTTATAAAATTTCCAATGGCTTGTTAGGCTTTGATATTGAAGCCGGCGAACACACGGTAGTTTTCTCATATGTTTCATCGGGTCTTTTAGCAGGCTCATTTGTTTCGATAGTTACCATTCTTATTGCGACAATATCGATAATTGTCAATCGCAAAAGGAAGAAGAAAAAACAAAAGGTCGATAAATGGCTTATGTTAAACGAAGCACCTGTATCAGTCTCCGTTCCCAATGAAAGCGACACCTTTGAAATTGACTTTGACAGTATCAAGGAGCAGCTTAACGCCGATGAGGTCAAAGACGAATCGCCGACTGCCGAAAATCAAAATGACAATGAGCAATAAATAAAAGCCACAAAAAAGCACTTTGTATCTTAACAAACGATACAAAGTGCTTTTTATTATTTAAGCATCTTTTTAAGATATTGACCCGTATAGGATTTCTTGCATTTTGCAACCTCCTCGGGTGTACCGCAAACGACGATATTACCGCCCTTGTCTCCGCCCTCGGGACCTAAGTCAATTATGTGGTCGGACACTTTAATTACATCCAAATTGTGCTCGATTACAACAACGGTGTTTCCCTTATCAACAAGCCTTTGAAGAACATTGATAAGTCCGTGAACATCCGCAGTATGCAAGCCTGTTGTGGGCTCGTCAAGAATATAAATCGTTCTGCCCGTAGCGATTTTTGAAAGCTCCGTCGAGAGCTTAACCCTCTGTGCCTCGCCGCCCGAAAGTGTGGTTGCAGGCTGACCGATTTTAATATATCCCAAGCCGACATCATAAAGAGTTTTGAGCTTTCTGTAAATCTTTGATTGATTTTTGAAAAACTCCATACCCTCTTCGACAGTCATTTCGAGAACATCGGAAATGGTTTTGCCTTTATAATGAACCTCAAGCGTTTCCCTGTTATATTTAGTGCCCTTACAGACATCGCAAGGAACGTAAACATCGGGGAAAAAGTTCATTTCAATCTTGATTATACCGTCTCCCTGACATGCTTCACAGCGTCCGCCTTTGACATTAAAGGAAAATCTTGAAGCGGAATAGCCTCTGATTTTAGCGTCCTGCGTCGAAGCAAACAGCTCTCTTATATCATTGAAAACTCCCGTGTAGGTCGCAGGATTTGAACGTGGTGTCCTGCCTATCGGAGATTGGTCGATATTTATTACCTTATCAAGATTTTCAATGCCGTCAATGCCGTCAATGCCGTCAACCTTGCCGACTGCCTTTTTGGCGTTGTTAAGCTCATTTGCAAGCTTTTTATAGAGAATTTCATTGATGAGTGAGGATTTACCCGAGCCGGAAACGCCTGTTACGCATACAAATTCACCAAGCGGAATTTCAACGTCAATATTTTTAAGGTTATTTTCAGAAGCGTTTCTGATAATAAGACTGTTTCCGTTGCCCTTTCGTCTTTCGGCAGGTACTTCGATTTTTTTCTTGCCCGAAAGGTACTGTCCTGTAATTGATTTCTTGCATTTTAGCAAGCCTTCAACATTACCGCTGTAAACAACCTCTCCGCCGTGAACGCCTGCGCCCGGTCCTATATCAACAACATAATCCGCAGACCTTATGGTATCTTCATCATGTTCAACGACAATAAGCGTATTCCCAATATCACGAAGTTCACGCAAAGTACCTAAAAGTTTGTCATTATCTCTTTGGTGCAAACCTATACTCGGCTCATCAAGGATATAAAGCACGCCCATAAGCGACGAACCTATCTGTGTCGCAAGCCTGATTCGCTGACTTTCGCCGCCCGAAAGCGTGCCTGCCGAACGGGATAATGTCAAATAATCAAGACCGACGCTTGCAAGGAAAGAAAGCCTTTGCCTTATCTCCTTAATTATGGTATCGGCTATCATATGCTGTTTTTCGGTAAGCTCAAGCGAGTCTATAAATTCAATCTCTTTATTTATTGGAAGATCGGTAAATTCAATAATATTCTTACCGCCTATTGTAACCGCAAGTGCCGATTTATTGAGCCTTTTACCATTACATTCAGGGCAATTACACTCGTCCATCACTTTGGTAATCTCTGCTCTTGAATACTCACTTGTGGTTTCGTTATACCGTCTTTGAAGGTTATTTATTACGCCCTCGAACTCAGTCAGGTAAGTTCCCGAGCCGTAAGCGTTTACCCTTGTCATTTTAATTTTCTTGCCGTTTGTTCCGTAAAGCAGGGCGTTAAGCTGTTCCTCGGACAAATCCTTAATCGGCGTATCGAGAGAAAAGCCGTATTCCTCGGCAAGTGCGGAATAATACATTTGCGCTATTGTTCCGCTGTCGGCATTTGACCAGCCCGAAGCTAAAATCGCACCTTGATTTATCGAAAGATTTTTATTCGGTATAACAAGGTCGGGGTTGATTCTCATAAAAGTACCGAGTCCCATACACCTCGGGCAAGAACCGTAAGGATTGTTAAAAGAAAATGACCTCGGAGCCATTTCTTCTATACAGGTGCCGTGCTCGGGGCAGGCAAACTTCTGTGAAAATAAAAGCTCATCCTTTCCGACAACATCAACGATTACCGCCCCGTCGGAAAGATTGCAGGCGGTATCTACCGAATCGGCAAGTCTGCTTCTGATACCGTCATTTATAACAAGTCGGTCAACTACAACCTCAATACTGTGCTTAATATTCTTATCAAGCTTGATTTCTTCGGAAAGGTCATAAATGCTTCCGTCAACTCTTACTCTGACGTATCCCGACTTTCTGGCAGAATCAAGCACCTTGACGTGTTCGCCCTTTTTGCCTCTGACAAGCGGTGCTAAAATCTGTATTTTTTCGCCCTCGGGAAGCTTTAACACCTTATCAACAATTCCGTCAACGGTTTCCATTGAAATTTCTCTGCCGCAAACGGGACAATGCGGAGTACCTATTCTCGCATAAATAAGACGAAGATAATCGTAAATTTCCGTAACGGTACCTACCGTTGAGCGTGGATTTTTTGAGGTCGTTTTTTGGTCAATCGATATTGCGGGAGACAAGCCCTCAATGTATTCAACATCGGGCTTATCCATCTGACCTAAAAATTGCCTTGCATATGAAGAAAGCGATTCGATATATCGCCTCTGTCCCTCTGCGTAAATCGTATCAAACGCAAGCGAGGATTTTCCCGAGCCTGAAAGCCCCGTAAAAACAACAAGCTTATCACGGGGAATTTCAAGGTCAATATTTTTAAGATTATTGGCTTTTGCACCTTTTACAATGATTTTTTTATTTTGCAAGGTTTATTTACCTTCCTTTAATTTTGCGATTTTATCTCTTAACATAGCTGCGTGCTCAAATTCAAGTATCTTTGCCGCCGCTTTCATTTCATTTGTAAGCTCAATGATAAGCTTTTCTCTCTCCGCCCTGCTCAAGCGTTTACCGCTTTCATCCTTATGAGTTGCGGATATTTCAAGAATATCCCTAACGCCTTTTTTAATTGTTTTCGGAACAATATTATGCTTCTTATTGTATTCCATCTGTATCTCACGGCGACGGTAGGTTTCGCTTATCGCCTTTTCCATTGACGGTGTAACGCAATCTGCGTACATAATGACTTGACCGTCGGCATTTCGAGCCGCCCTGCCTATTGTCTGAATAAGAGCTGTTTCAGAACGCAAAAATCCTTCTTTATCTGCGTCAAGAATAGCAACAAGCGACACCTCGGGTATATCAAGTCCCTCACGCAAAAGGTTTATTCCGACAAGAACATCATATTCACCCAAGCGCAAATCACGGATGAGCTCCATACGCTCGATAGTGTCAATATCATAGTGCATATACTTGACCTTTATGCCGTGCGTATCAAGAAATTCCGTAAGGCTCTCCGCCATTTTCTTTGTAAGTGTAGTAACCAAAACACGTTCGTTGCGTTCGGTTCTTGTATTTATTTCAGAAATAAGATCCTCAATCTGTCCGTCCGTCGGTCTTACCGATATTTCAGGGTCAAGAAGTCCCGTGGGTCTTATCAGCTGTTCAACAATTTGTGAGCTTTTTTCCTTTTCAAGCTCGCCCGGTGTCGCACTCACAAACACCTTTTGCCCTATTTTTTTATAAAATTCGTCAAAGGTAAGCGGTCTGTTATCAAATGCCGACGGAAGTCTGAAGCCGTAATTAACAAGAGATTCCTTTCTTGAACGGTCTCCGCCGTACATTCCTCTGACCTGAGGCAAGGTTACATGCGATTCATCAACAAACAGCACAAAATCATCGGGAAAATAATCGAGCAAGGTAAACGGTGCCGTGCCTGCTTTTCTACCCGACATAACCCTTGAATAGTTCTCAATGCCTTTGCAAAATCCCGTTTCCCTAAGCATTTCCATATCGTATTCGGTACGCTGTCTTATTCTTTGAGCCTCAAGAAGCTTTCCCTCTTTTTCAAATTTCTTGACCTGCTCTTCCATTTCCGCAAGTATCTCTGTAATTGCCTTTTCAAGCTTTTCGGGTGCAACGACATAGTGCGAAGCAGGATAAATCGCCACATGAGACAATACATTTTTCACCTGCCCCGTAAGTGCGTTTATTTCGGAAATTCTGTCTATTTCATCGCCGAAAAACTCAACTCTTATAGCGTTTTCGCTCGAATAGACAGGGAAAATCTCCACCGTATCGCCACGAACTCTGAACTTATTTCTTATAAAGTTGACATCATTTCGCTCATATTGAATACTGACAAGCTTTTTTATTAAATCATCCCTGCTTTTTTGCATACCCTGCCTTAAAGAAATAACCATATTTCGATAATCAATCGGGTCGCCGAGGGTATAAATACAAGAAACACTCGAAACAATTATCACGTCTCGCCTTTCGGACAAAGCGGAGGTTGCCGAGTGTCTCAACTTATCGATTTCATCATTTATTGCCGAATCCTTTTCGATATAGGTGTCGGTTGTCGGAATGTAAGCCTCGGGCTGATAATAGTCGTAATATGAAACGAAATATTCAACCGCATTTTCAGGAAAAAACTCCTTAAATTCCGAGCACAGCTGCGCTGCAAGGGTTTTATTATGGGCAAGCACAAGCGTAGGACGGTTGAGCTTTGCAATAACATTTGCCATTGTAAAGGTCTTGCCCGAGCCTGTAACGCCGAGCAGGGTTTGTTCGTTATAGCCCTTGTTAATTCCGTCAACAAGCTTTTCTATTGCAGCAGGCTGGTCGCCCGTCGGCTTATATTCGGAATGTAAAACAAACTTATCCATAATATCCCCCTTTCTGTCTATATAAAAATTTAATGTTAGCCTTCACTCGGAACAAAAGTGTCCATATATTTAAGCTTGAACAGATTTTTAACGTGCTTATCGTCAATTATCGCCTTTTTCTCAAGGTCTGCAATCTCGCCCGTTCTGATGTACTTATCAAGCTCATCATATGTAAAGCCGAGGTTTTCCTCGTCCGTCTTACCGCAAAGTCCGTCAATCGGAACCTTGTTAACAAGTACATCGGGAAGTCCGAGAATTTTTCCTATCTGTTTCATCTCTGTAACGGTAATATTTGCACAGGGGCTGAAATCTCCTGCCGCATCGCCGTATCTCGTTGAATAACCGACCCAGTCCTCCGACATATTACATGTGTTTGCAACTCGTCCGTTACAGCTTTGTGCAACCGCATACAAAACCGTCATTCTTACTCTCGGAGGAATATTTGTTGTTGACTGAACAGATAATTCAAGCGGTATGCTCGACTTTACGCCGTCAACGGCAGCTTTAACATTTACAACATAATGTTTAATGTCAAGGTGCTTTACAAGCAGCTCAGCCATATCAATATCGTGCTGAACACCGCAAGGCATAAGCACACCGATAACCCTGTCCTTGCCCAAAGCTTCAACGCAAAGAGCCGCAACAATAGAGCTGTCCTTACCGCCGGAAATGCCTATTACCGCATTACAGTCTTTACCGTTCTTATCAAAAAAATCACGTATCCACTCAACACATTCATTTTTTGTTTTCATTGCATCAAACATCGTTTTTCCTCCGTTTAATTTATTATTTTATTTCTTATTTTTTCTTATCAATAATCAAATAAGTATGCAAATTTGTTGTGATTTGCCATTGAATATGCACTGTCATCAGAAATAATCAAACTATCCAAAAGCGTTAAATCAAGCGGCTTGAATATCTTTTTTATAACTCTGACCGCTTCAATATCAGCTCCGGACGGTGCGGCAACACCCTGCGGATGATTATGTGCAATAATAACCGAGGTTGCGTTTAGATTCATTGCAGTTGCGGCAATTTTTCTTATATTGACGTCCGTACTGCTCTGACCGCCCTCAGAAACAATAATTGTTTTTTTATGTCGGCACTGATTATCGACAAACGCCGCCATCATAACCTCATGCTGATAACCTATAAATTTTGAAGCGAAATACTTTGTAACCGACTCAGGATCACTTAAAACAAGCTTTCTGTTAATGTTTTTACTGTCGAGATACTTTGAATAAATCTCCGGTACCATTTTGATAAGCGTCGCCGAGCTTTTTCCCATACCTTTTACCGCCTCAAGCGACTCCAACGGTGCGTCAAACACACCTGCAAGCGAGCCGAATTCATTAATAAGCAAATGAGCTAAATCATTTGTATCACGTTGAGGTATTGCGTAAAACAAAAGCATTTCAAGTACCTGATGGTCCTGAAAATCACGCATACCGCTTTTAGCAAACTGTTCCTTAACTCTGCTCCTATGTCCCGAATGTAAATGTTCTCTCTTTGTCTCCTCCACAACAAGAGCCTCCTTTCGCCCCAAAAAAATAAAATAATAACTATTTTATCACAAAAATTACGTTTTGAAAAGAGAACAGACGCATTTAGCGTCTGTCAAAACTTAAATATTCTTCTAAAGGTCTTTCTCCATTTAATCAAATACAGTCTTATAAGGTTTGTCATTGCAAAATCGTAAAGTAAAAAGATTACGTTTCCTGCCGCAAGCAAGCCCCATGCCGCAATAGCTCCGTATTTTTCCATTTCCTCAAAGGGCACCAAAAAAACATAGGTTGAAATAAAGAACGCCGCCACAGCGCCGACGTTAAACACCGCAAATTTAAGAACCCACAACAGCACCGAATGAAAATGCTTTTCAAAAATCGCTTTGACAATCGGATAGTAGCCGAAAAACATTATATACATAACCGCAGCTTCTTTATCGGCAATAAGCAAAACAGATAAAAGGCTTACGGCAACATAAACACCGAGTGCCCATTTTTTATCTATTTCAATTACAATCAAGGTTATCAAAAAGCCTGCCGCCGCAGGAAGGGCATATGTTAACGTCGGAATTACCGAGGTTAAAAACATAAGGACTATCGAAAGTGCGGTTATTACGCCGCCGACAGCAGTCTTTGATGATTTTTTTGAATTTTGTGTCATATCAGCAACAGGGAATCAAGTCTCCGCCCAATGATTCGCAACAGCAATCTGCGCAAATCAAGCCTGAGCAAATATCACACGACGAGCAGCCGCTTGTCGAGCCTTGATGTGTCTGCCTGTATCCTCCGTTTGAATTGTTATTAAGCGCATTAAAGGCATTTGAATACTCAACGTTATCAGGCTCCATTCTGCAAGCCGTTGAATAATTCCTATAGGCCTCATCAAACCAGCCACGTCGCTGTTGAATTTGACCCTTGCAATAGTACCATTCGGCATTTCTCATATCCTTAGGAATACCGTCAAGTATCATTTCCGCATCATCAATTCTTCCGCAATTTATCTTCTCTCTGACATCTGCGAATTGCGAATTTCCGTAATATGCTCCGCTGTTCTGCTGCGAATATGAACGATTTGAAGAATAACCGCCGCTTCTCTGCGCCATTATCTCGTCATATGCCATATCAAGCTCCTGCATCTTCTTAACCGCAACGTCGGAAAGCGGACTGTCGGCATAGTTGTCGGACTGATATTTCCTTGCAAGATTTCTGTAAGCGTTTTTAATTTCGTCATCACTTGCATTTTCGTTTACGCCCAAAATATCATACGGGTTATTCAATCAAATCACCTCTCTTTTTCTTTATTATTTTCATAAGCTCTGCTTCCATACCGTCAAAAATAATATTTTCAATTAACGGCTTATAGCAGTTTTTGTCAAGCAATTCAAGCGCAAGCCCCGTTTCGTTTGCGGTAAGGCGGATAGATTTGATTATATCGTCTTCAATCGCCTTATTATCGCCCGTTAAAAATGATTTATCAAGCTTATATTTCAGAGCAAACGGATTGTAAGCCCCTGCTTTAATATCGTTTTCAAGGTCGTCAAACGCATCCATAAGATATACCCACCGTCCGAGACAATAGCCTATTCTCTCAACAATGCGTTTCTGTGTTTCATCTTTAATTCCGTAGGAAAATATCTTTTGCAACGAAACAGCCGTCGGATGAGCCGCTATATCTATGCTGTCCGTTTTTTCGTTTTCTATCCTCGCCTGCTCATCTGTTGATATTTTTATTATATCATTATATTTTGAATATTTTTTTACGGCTTTGTTAAACTTTATTTTAATATAAGGGTAAACAAGCCTTGACGCTAATCTTTTCAACGGTTTCCCGTCGTTTATATTATCAAGCACCTTATAATAAAACATAATCACAGTCAATGCGGCGGCATCCTTTAGATAGCTGTCCGTATCAATATAATTGCACTTTTTAAGAGGATTAAATCTGCACACGCCCTTATATGCGCAATCGGGCTTTGCTTGAAGCACAGATTTTTTTAGCAGAGCATAAAAAGCTGCGTCATAGGTCAATAAGAACCTTGCAAGCAAGCCGTATTCCTTGCCCAAGGTTCTGCAAAGAGAGCAATAAATTGCCTTATATGTTTCGTAGTCCTTTATTTTAAGCTCAGGCTTATCAGGCTTTACATAGCCAAACAAGAAATCACCTCTTAAAGAATTGAAGAAAGGTTGTTCATTATAGCCCCTGCAACCTCGGGCTTGTTCATGGTGTAAATATGAATTCCGTTTACACCGTTCGCAATCAAATCAATTATCTGCTCGGTAGCATAGGCAATTCCTGCCTGCTGGAGCGAAACGGGATCATCTGAAAACTTATCAAGCATAATCTTAAATCTCGACGGAAGAGTTGCACCCGAAAGTGCACAGCTTCTTTTAATCTGATTAGGATTCATAACGGGCATAATACCCGCAATAACAGGCACGTCAATACCAACCTTTAATGCTCTGTATAAAAAGCTGTACAAAGCGGAATTGTCAAAGAACATCTGTGTTACAAGATATTGTGCACCGCAGTCAACTTTTTCTTTAAGATGAATTAAATCCTCATGGGTATTTTTAGACTCAACATGTCCCTCGGGATAGCAAGCCGCACCGACCGAAAATCCGCCGAAATCCAAAATCCTCTCAACAAGCTGAGATGCATATCTGTAATAATTGCTGTCGTCGGGGTTATAATTCTCAGGTAAATCGCCTCTTAAAGCGAGAATGTTGTCAACGCCTATATCTCTAAGCTGAGAAAGGATAGCGTCAATCTCCTCCTTTGTAGAAGAAGCACATGTAAGATGCGCCATTGACGGAGTGTGAAGCTCGTTTTGAATATATGAAGCAATTTTAGGTGTATTTTGTGAGGTACCGCCGCCTGCACCGTAGGTTACGCTTATAAAATCAGGCTTCAAAAGTGAAAGCTTTTCAACCGATTTCAAGACAGGCTCAAACGGAGCGTTATTTTTCGGAGGGAAAACCTCAAAAGACGTTGTTATTCCTCCGTTATCCAATATTTCATTTATATACATATTTGCACCTCGCAAAAATCGACTTTTTGAATACAGTATATAATACCACAAACTGTCCTAAAAAAACAATATTTGATATGTTGATAAGTGCAATCTTTACATATTGTTTACAAATTAAGGCGGTACAGAAGCTGTACCGCCTTAAAAAATTTTATTAAACATCGCCCATTTTACAGGTATAGACAAATTCAACCTTGTCTCCGTCCTTCAAAGGATAACTTTTTGTTGAAACCGAAGGCAATACTCCGTTTACCTTATACATCCAACCGCTATATGCTCCGCAGTCAAATTCGGAAAGGCCGCCAATCATTCTTACATATCCGCTTGAAGATATGCTGAAATTTATACGGTTCTCTTTTAGAATTTTTTTAAGTGCAGACATAACGCTTTCGCCGTTTTTTACGGTTATTGCAGAGGTGGAAAGTATAATTCCGTCAGCAGGTAAAACCTGTGCAAATGAGCCTTGTGATAAAATTCCGTAGTTTATCGCATTACGACAATCAACTGAAAATGTAACGGTTATTTTTTCATTTTCATTGCCGTTTACCTGTGGCGGCGCAGTCGGTGCTGCCGTTATCGCAGAGTCATCGGAAGCCTTCGCAGAGCCTTCTACGGCTTTTTTCGTTTCGGGGGACGGTAAAGCCCGTGTTTCGCTCTGTTTGTTTTCCGATATTTCTGAGACGCTTCCGCCTAAAGTGTCTTCAGAAGCCACTTTCGTATCAGACGGTGCTTCGGTTGAATATTCACTGTTTGCCGATACCTCTTGATTTGCCGTATCTTCGGAAGCGTTACCTTTTCCGCAAGCGGTTAAAACAAGAAGTATCGAAAGCAAAAGTGCAATAATTTTAGTCTTCATCTTTTTTTCTGAGAACAAGTGAAGCTGCACCTGTTGCAAGTGCAAGACCTACAAATACCGATACTGCGGTATTGCCGCCTGTTCTCGGAATATCAACCTTATTACTCTTTGCCGTTGTCGGTGCGACTGTTGCATCGGTTGAGCTCTCCGTAGCTGTTGTATCAACCTCGGTAGTGGTGTCTACGGGAACGGGAGCAGTATACTTATAGATACCGTTGCCGCCTTCAGCACGATCCTTAACGTCAAGGAGAGCAAGCAAGGTCTGATATGTGGTCATTGTGTTATCAGCACCCGTGTAATCCTTACCTGCACCCGTTTCAGGATTTATAAAGCCTTTAAGAGCAGTGACAGAGTCATCACAAGGCTTGCCGAGACAATTCTTCGCAATTATAGCCTGTGCAGTTGACTCAGCCGATTTAGACGACCATGCTACATATCCGTAAGAACCGTCATCGAACTTCTGAGTTTCAAGGTACGCAAGAGCATTTTCAAGAGCTGTTGCTACTTCGGGAACAGACTTAAAATCAGCAAGTGCCTGAATAACAAACGAAGTTGTATCCGGATCGGAAGTAATACCGTATCCTGTATCTACAGAGCAATACGGGAAGCCTCCGTCAGACTGCTGTGCCGCAAGTATCGTGTCAACAATGGCTTTTCTTACTCCGCTGTATTCGGGTGCCTCTTTATAATCAAGAGCTATAAGCGGAAAATAAAGACTGCTTAGATAGGTTTGTGCTGTGTAATCAACGCTTTTAAGAGAAGCGAGCATATCATGACCGCCGATATTTGTTGTATCATTTCCCCTTGCAAGCTCGGTAAGATAAATCAAAGCAAAATTTGCAGGGTACAAAGACGCATACTGTGCCTCAACGATAGTATTAACGTAATTTTCGAATTCGGGATATACCGTTTTGTTTCCTGCCTTTGCAAGTACAAGAACAGTCCACAAAATATCTGTGTCAAGTGCAGACGTGTCGTCAAAATCAAAGCCTGTTTTCTCGCTGTTTGCAAGCCAAGAAGCAAGTCCGTTGATTTCTTTGTCTACGCTTTGAGCAGAAACTTGAGTTGCAAGCAAGCAAAATACCATTGCAACCGCAAGGATACCCGAAAGTACTTTGTTGAATTTCTTTTTCATTTTTACCTCCAATGATGTTCTTTCAACAAAAAAGAGGCGGACACACATAGTGGTCCGCTCAAAGTACAAATAAAGAAGGTTAACCTTTATATGCACATCCTACTTTCCCACCGAAAGAGATTTGCAGTTCTGTGGCAGGTCTCCTGACTCGGACATACACATCAGCCGCCTTCCCGTTTTCACAGTGGCATATCGGCAAATGCTGTTCCATACAGTAGCGGGGGCTGTTACGGCTTTTAACCGTATTCCCTTTTAATTCGAGCAGAATAATCGCACTCGAAACCATAGAACATTTTCAGTTGTAATGCTTGCTTTCCCGATAAAGCAAACAAATTACCATATAATTCTACCACAAAACAAAAATATTTCAATATTTCAGAAGCATATTATTATAAAAATATCGACACAAGGCACTTTTTGTCTTATAATAAATTCGAGGTGATTAAATGGGAGAATTCAAAACCGAGCTTCACGCTCACACGGCGGAAACAAGCAACTGCGGAGTTGCAACAGCAAAAGAGCTTGTCGAGGGATATATCGACGCAGGCTATAAAACCGTTGTCATAACCGACCATTTAAGCACGCACACATATTTCAGATACGATTATGACAATATGTCGTGGGATGACAAAATAGATGTATTTATGCTCGGATTTAACGCCGCAAAGGAAGCGGCAAACGGCAGAATGAATGTTTTACTCGGTATGGAGCTTCGTTTTGACAGCAAGAGTGAAAACGATTACCTTGTTTACGGTGTAACGGAAGAATTTTTAAGAAGCAACGGCGATTTATTAAATATGAATTTGAGTGCATTTTCAAAAATCGCTAAAGAAAACGGCTTGCTCGTAGTTCAGGCACATCCGTACAGAAGCAATATAACAAGAGCACCTATAAAATACCTTGACGGTATTGAGGTGCACAACGGCTGTGTGCGGCACAATTCCAGAAATGAAAAAGCAATGGCAAGAGCCGATAAATACGGGGTTATCAAGACCTCAGGCTCGGACTATCATCAAGTCGAAGACGTTGCACACGGCGGAATCGTTACAACGACGGAAATTAAATCCAATACGGAGCTTTTACAGATACTGAAAAGCGGAAGCTATGAATTGATACTGTAACAGACTTTCATATAAAACGACCCGAAGGTTTTTCCCTCGGGTCGTTTCGTATGTGCGTAAATTTTTATTTTTCTCTCTGTTCTCCGCAGAAGAAAAGTGCTACTGTGCCGGGTCCTGTATGAGCACCGATAACCGTTCCTATGTCAAAGACCTCTATCTTGCCTTTAAGCTTAGGAAATCTCTTTTCAATTTCTGAAATAACAGCGTTTACGTCATCCATACAAGCTGAATTTGACATAAAGCACTTGCCGTCATAATCAGTTCCGTTTTCGGCATATTTTTCCATCTTATCAACGATAGCAGTAATAACCTTGTTTTTACCTCTGCATTTTTCAACAGGGATAAGCTTGCCTGCGTCATCAACTCTCAAAAGCGGACAAATGTGAAGAAGTGTTCCGAACCAGCCTGCCGCCGCAGAAATTCTTCCGCCTCTGATATAGCTTGTAAGGTCGGTCGAGAAGAACCAATGATGAACATTGTGCTTATATTTTTCGATAAATTCGATTGTTTCCTCATAGGACTTACCCTTTGCACGCATATCGGCAGCAAGAGTTACCAAAAGTCCATAGCCCGAGGAAGCAGAAATAGAATCGACAACCGTAAGCTTTGCATCCGGATATTTATCAAGAATTTCCTGTTTAGCTATCAAGGCTGAATTGTAAGAGCCGGAAATACCCGACGAAAGAGAAATGTGGAGAACTGCTTTTCCCTCTTTAATAAATTTCTCAAAAAATTCAGTATACTGACCGACGCTGACCTGCGAGGTTGTAGGCTCTGCGCCCTCACTCATCTTTTTATAAAACTCTGAAATCGGCATTGTTTCGCCCAAATCGTCAAGATAGTCCTTGCCGTCAATATTATAGTGAAAGCAAGTATATTCGATATTGTTTTCTTTCAAGACCTCTCTTGAAAGGTCTGCCGTAGAACAGCAGGAAATGATAAATTCGCTCATTCTCTTCTCCTTTAATTACTTGTCTTTTCCGGCTTTTTGCTTACGCTCCACGCAATATTTGTAGCATGGTCGGCGACACGCTCAAAGTCGGTAATTGTGTTAATAAAGAGCATTCCTGCCCTTGTATTACATTTGTGAGCATTGAGTCTCTCAATATGCGACTGCTCAAATTCAGTCTGCATATCATCAACCGAAGCTTCGTATTCGCCCAGCTGTTCGGCTTTTTCGTTATCCAAAATTTGTGATGTAAACGCTTCAATTGAACCGTCGATAAGCTTCAGGGTAGTTTCGTACATCTCTCGAAGCTCTCTTTCGCCCTCAGCTGAAATTTCAATACCCTCGTCAACTCTTGATTTTGCTGCCTCTTCCAAGTTTTGTGCATGGTCGCCGATACGTTCAATATCGTTTATAACGTGGAAAACCCGTCCGATATATTTAGCATCGGAATAGCTCAAATCAAGGGAATTTATTTTAACAAGAATTGGCGTAATATTATGATTTAAGAAGTTTATAACCTCTTCCGTATGCTGTACCTCGTCAAAGTGGTCACAGGATTTATTAAGCAAATCCTCTGCCGCAATGCTGAAATTCTGCCTTGCAAGTCCTGCCATTCTGTGGACTTCCTTTGAAACCTGAGCCACCGCAAAAGGAGGAGTGTTAATCATAAGGTTGTCAACAAATTGAAGTTTGAAGTCGTCCTCCGAGGAGTCCTTTTTATCGGGAACGATAAGGCAAGCAAGCTTAACAAGTACCTTATCCGCAAACGGGAACATAATCAAGGTCGAAACAACGTTAAATATGATATGAACAAGCGACAGCTGCATCATTGTATTGTCCGTAAGGGATTCGATCCAATCCGTAAACGGCAAAAACTTTGTAAGGATTATAAATATAACCGTACCGAACACATTAAACAGAACGTGCATAACCGCTGTTCTTTTGGAATTTTTCTTTGTTCCGATTGAAGAAATAAGCGCAGTAATACAAGTACCGATATTCTGACCGTAAATTACATAAGCGGCAAAATGAAGCGGTATAAGCCCCTGCGAAGCCAAAGCCTGCAAAATACCGATACTCGCCGCCGAGCTTTGAATTACGGCGGTAATGACAGTACCGATAAGTATTGCCACAAACGGATTGTTTGCATTCATTAACCATTCGGAGAATACGGGAGAGCTTGCAAGCGGCTCCATAGCGTCCTTCATCAGCGTCATACCGAGGAAAAGCATACCGAAGCCCGTAATTGCAAGACCAATGTGTTTCTTGGTGGTTTTCTTGGTGAGCATTGACAAAAATACGCCTATTCCGATTGCAATCGGTGCATATTTTCCGATGTCAAGAGAAACCAAGATGCTCGTTGTTGTAGTACCGATATTGGCACCCATAATTACGCCGATAGCCTGCGTAAGATTCATTATGCCTGTGTTTACAAAGCCGACTACCATAACGGTCGTTGTCGAAGAGCTTTGAATAAGCGTTGTTATAACGAAGCCCACAAGCACCGCAGCAAACCTGTTGCTTGTCATTTTTTCAAGCAAAACCTTTAGCTTTGCGCCTGCGGCGAGCTCAAGTCCCTCACCGAGAATTTTTATTCCGTAAAGTAAAAGTCCTAATCCACTTAAAAGCGTTGCAATATTTCCAAATCCCATTTATTAAACCTCAAATATTTTATTCGGCGTTTTTAAGCTTTTCGCTCTTTGCGTACTCTTTTCCGTCCGAGCCGAGATGATATGCACATTTCGGGTCAAGATTTATTTGATTGTTATAAACTCTCGAATAGTTTATATTTTTCTTTTTCATATAAACCTTAAACCATTCAAGACGCTTTAAGAAATCCTTGTATCTTCTGTTTTCAAGCTTTGTCCACGCAACCTCTGCGAATGCAATTGTTCTCGGGAAAACAGCGAAATCAAGTGCTTGCTTTGAGTCAATCCACTCTGTCCAAAGCTCACATTCGATACCCGTTGATTTCTGCTCGGGTCTTGTAAATCCAACCTTGACTCTGTTGAATTTATAAACCTTGCGAAGCGAAACAAAGGAATATTTATTGTCAAAATAAAAATATGTTGTCGGAGAAATGATAATATTTCTCTCTGTCGCAAGCTTTCTGACCTTGCCGATAGCATTCGGTCGCCAAAGCTGACACTCAATACTCTTGTCAAGAGCGTCTCCCATACAGTCATCCCAAGCAACAGCGGTTTTGCCGTACTTTTTAAGAATTGCCGCAACTCTGTTCATAAACCAAATTTGAAGGTCTTTGCTTTCTTTAAGTCCGAGCTTTTCTTTTAATGCTTTGCATTTTTCGCATTCATCCCAAACCTTGTAGCCCTTAAACGCCTCGTCGCCGCCGATATGGAATTTCTTTGACGGGAAAAGAGCCGTGATTTCTCCTAAAAGCTTATCCAAAAACTCAAATGTCTTTTCATTTCCCGCACAGAGTATACCGTCGCTTACGCCGTTGATTATCATAACCTCGACAGGCTCTGATTTGCAGGAAAGCTCGGGAAGCGAAGCAAGAATTGCCGTTGTGTGACCGGGAATATCGATTTCGGGTATTACCTCAACTCCGAGTCTGTCGGCAAAGGCGACAATATCCTTAACCTCTTCCTGCGTATAATAACGAGCTTCCTCAACATTATCGTTTTCAAGTCCATAGCCTTTAAGATGCTTTGAGGTACGCTTTGCACCTATTTCGGTAAGCTCGGGATAAAGCTTGCTTTCAATTCTGAAGCCCTGATCATCTGAAAGATGCCAATGAAATTTGTTAAGCTTCAGAAAAGCCATATTTTCAATTAAATCTTTGATTTCATCAACCGTGAAATAATGTCTGCTGACGTCAAGCATCAAGCCTCTGTATTCGCTTTCGGGTTTGTCCTTAATGATAAGAGTTTTGACGATTGCCTTGCCGTCCCTCTTTTCAGCCTGCATAAGTATCATTTTAAGCGTAACTGCGCCGTAAAAAGCACCTGAATATGTGCTTGCTTTGATTATAATACCCTCATTCGTAATATGAAGCTCATACTCATCATGAGAAAGCTCGGGAGTCTTTTTAATCTTAATATCGCCCTCGTTTTCAACAGGCTTTGTTTTAAGATACTCTGTAAGATATTTGCCTACTCCCACAAATTCCTCGGGACAAAGAACTGCTGTGCCCGAAGATACGACGTATTCACTATTGCCGCAGGTGTAATGATTAGGCTTGGGAATGATGTTATATTTAGTCATAGCTTTCACCAAAAAATTCCTTTGTATACAATGATAAGTCAATTATATCAAATATAAAGGAATAAAGAAAGTCATTTTTAATTATTTTTTATGAATTTTTCGTACCACTCAATTATCTTAAATCTCGGCTCGAATTTAGGATTGCTTTTTACGATTTCATATTCATCTCGTGAAAGCACCTCATCAAGCTCGACATCACTCTCGGCGGCAGGCAAGCACATCGGAGGAAACATAACGCACCACCAATTATGCCCGTTACCGTTTCCGATAACAACATTTACCGCCTCATATTCCCCTGCCGGCAGGGTAACCTCGCCGTCATAGGTCTTTGTCGGGAAATATGCGTTGCCGATATTTACTTTCACATCATAGTCATAGCCGTTATCAGTAACCGTCTTTTTAGCAACCGCTTCAAGCTCGTCCTTTACCAAAACAAGCTTTTTTTCAGCCTCTGCGGCACTCTCGCTGTTGTCAAAATATTCCTTACCTGCTTCAAGCACCGCATCTCTGACCTTTAGCTTTAAGGCCTGATCCTCGGCAGAGTCGGAATTTGCGATAACGTGCATTCTCAAAACGCTGCTTCTGATATCCTTGCAAGCGGAAGCAAAGGACATTGTGCTTGAAACGCAAGTAATAATAAACGCTGTCAAAACAGCAAGCTCAACTGCCAAAATCTTATTTTTTGTTTTCATATTATGTTCATTCCTTTCAGTAACGAGAGTATTGGAAAGAACATAAATATTTAATCATCTTTTTTCAATTTTCTCTATTTCGGCGCTTGTGAGGTATCTTGCACAGCCCTCATTTAGCTTGTCATCCAAATACACATTGCCCATTTTAATACGCTTTAGAGAAACAACCGTACTGCCGACTGCCTTGAACATTCTTTTTATCTGATGATATTTGCCCTCAAATATAGTGATTTTGATATTTGACATATCGCCGTCTATAAACTCGAGCTCGGCAGGTCGAAACACAGTGCCGTCTTTTAACTCAATACCGCTTTCAAGAACACCCTTTTTACTCTCATCAATCGGCTTGTCCAAAGCTACGATATATGTTTTCTTTATATGATTTTTCGGAGATAATATGCGGTGTGCAAAATCTCCGTCATCCGTAACAAGCACGAAGCCCGTGGTATCTTTATCAAGTCTGCCGGCAGGAAAAAGATTTTTTCTTTTCATATCGTCGGGGAGAATATCAACAACCGTAACGTCGCCCTTGCCCTCGCTTGCGGAAACAACGCCCTGCGGTTTGTTGAGCATAATATACACGTGCTCTGCGGTATCAATTCGCTCTCCCGATACGGTAATTATACAATTTTCCGTATCAGCCTTTACCGAAACGTCCTTTACCGCCTCGCCGTTAAGAGTGACTTCGCCGTTTCGGGCAAGACGCTTTACTTCACTTCGTGTGAATTTTCCGCTTTTAGATATTATTTTGTCAAGCCTTTCAACTGCCATAGCTTTCTCCGTTAATTGTTTAATTCTTTACAAATCCGTGCATAAATCCGTCAAGCTCAACCGAGCATACATCTCCGCCGATTACCTTGCCGTCAAAAACCAAGAGCGTTGCCCTTATACAGTCGCTGCCTTCGTAATTCGGATAATTAGTTACCTTATAGGTCCATTTTTTCACTCGCTTTGAGCAGTATGCCGTAAGGTCGAAGCCTTGCTCCTTTTGGATAGCGTTATACTTTTCGTACACGTCGTCAAATTCGGCAGGAATAATAATTTCCTTAACCTCAAGCGGCTCTTCCTCCACACTCCAACCGTATTGAGAAAGAAATGCTATTCGTTCTTCGGCAGTAGACGCTTTAAGGCTTAATTCGCCCGTCTTTGCCGCCGAAATGCTGTCCTTTGTCAAAAAGGCAAGAATAATGCCCATAGCCAAAAGACACAGGATAACACCCAAAAATTTCAACTGACGCCTGTTTACAGAATATACAAACATACAAATTCACCTCGTACACAATTATATGCGACGAGGTGAATTATAATGCTTATTATCAGTCTTCTTTTGACTGCTGTGCCGCACTTCTCAAAGACATTCTTGCTTTTCTAATCTCATTTACAGAATTTGTAAGAGCTTCGTCCGCTGTTGCAACAATATTTTCAACATATTCTCCTGCGCTTGTGCGAAGGTCGGACGCCCACTTCTGCGCCTGCTCGGTCATATCGGAAGCGGTTGCTCTCGCCTGCTCAATAATCTCGGTAGCCTGTGTACGAGCCTGCTGAAGAATATCGGCTGCGTTTTCTTCCGCCTTCTTTGTGATTTCGTGCTCGGAAACGATAACCTTTGCCTTATCTCTTGCCTGAGCGATAATATCCTCAGAGGTTGCCTGTGCGGCGTCAAGGATATCCTTTCTCTCGGAAGCGATTTTTCTTGCTTTCATAAGCTCGTCGGGCATATTGAGTCTGATATCCTCAATAATTGTCTTTATTTCCTCTCCGTCAACAGAAATCTTTGAAGAAAAGGGAACGTTTTTACTGTTTTCAAGAACATCCTCAATATTATCGAGTAAACTTTCTATACTCATTTCACATCTTCCTTTCGAATTCTTTCAATAATCACATCACATATTTCCGGCGGAACAAATGTTGAAATGTCGCCGCCTAAGCTGCATATATGCTTAACAACGCTTGAGCTGAGGTACATATTCTCCGCCCTCGTTGTAATGAAAACCGTTTCGACCTCATTATTCAGCTCTTTGTTAATCAAAGCCTGCTGAAATTCATATTCAAAGTCTGATACGGCTCTCAACCCCTTAACAATGGCAACTGCACCGATTTGCTTTGCGTATTCCGCAAGCAAGCCGTCATAGCTGTCAACCTCAACATTTTTGAGATTTTTTGTACATTCTCTTATCATCTCAACTCTTTCGTCGGATGTAAAAGAATAGCTGTTTTGCTTTTTGTAGTTTGTCATAACAAGGACAATAACCTTGTCAAATATCTTCGAGCTTCTTGTTATAATATCAAGATGTCCGAGTGTAACCGGATCAAAGCTTCCGGGGCAAATAACAGTTCTCAAAAAATCACCTGCTCATTTCTTACGCTTGTAAGTAGTAATCTTGGTCTTTGAGTATTTATATTCTCTGAACTTTTCAAAATCGCCTGCGCTGTCCGGCAAAGTCTCATTAAAATCGGTTTCGCAAACGATAGTTGCGTTTTCATCGCAACAACCGACAGCACTTTCGAGTACCTCGTTAATCAAGCCCTTATTGTAAGGAGGGTCAAGAAAAATAATATCAAATTTGTTTCTTGAATTCTTAATATAACTTACGCTATCCGCATTGAGAACAGTCGCCTTTTGAAAAAGTCCTGTTGTTTTAAGGTTGTCTTTGATAATTTCAACAGCCTGTGAGTCTCTGTCAACAAAAACAGCACTTTCGGCACCTCTGCTCAAAGCCTCGATACCAAGCTGACCCGAGCCTGCAAAAAGATCGAGAACCCTCGCATCAGCCAAATCAAACTGAATTATGCTGAAAATCGCTTCTTTGACCCTATCTGTTGTCGGTCTTACGATTTCGTCGCCCTCAAGCGTTTTCAGTTTTCTCCCTCTTGCAGAACCTGTAATTACTCTCATTTGACAATACTCCAACTTTCATATACTGCTTTATTTTCCACGTTTTCGACACAAATGTCAATAGTTTTTATTAAAATAATAACATACTTTGCAATTCGGCAGCATTCTTTGCTGTCTTTTCAACGCCGATTTCACGCAGCTGTTTCTCATCTCTGAAGCCCCAAAGAACTCCGATACAATCCATTTCGGCATTTTTAGCTGTTGCAATGTCAACCTCGCTGTCTCCGATAAACACGGCGTCCTTTTTCTCGACGCCGAGCTTTTCAAGTGCAAGATAAAGTCCGTCCGGTGCAGGCTTGTTAGGTCTTACGCCGTCGCTGCCGATAACCGTTTTAACATAGTCGCCGAAAAGACCGCCGCAAAGCTCCTGTGCCGCAAAATCAATTTTGTTTGTAACGATAGCAAGCTTTACGCCGTTTTCGTAAAGATTTTTAAGTAAGTCATTTATACCGTCATAAGGCTTTGTTTTATTTGCCATATTGGTTTTATAATGCTCTGTAAAATCTGAATATGTTTTTTGAAATTGAGCCTCACTTGCCGTATCGGGAAGTGCTCTGTGAATAAGCTTTATGTTTCCGTTTCCTACAAATCTTCTTACCTCGTCTATTGTTCTTGTCGGGAAACCGTTTTTTTCAAGAGCAAAGTTTGTGCTGTCGGCAAGGTCGTCAAGAGTATTTAACAACGTGCCGTCCAAATCGAATATTACTGCTTTATACATTTTTATCACCTTTATCTATTATAGAACTTTACGACGTTTTCCGCAAGTTCTTTATTTATTCCTTTTACCTCGCAAAGTTCCTCAACGGTTGCTTTTTTTATTGCGGAAACCGTTTTGAAATGCTTTAACAAGGCTCTTGCCTTTGCCTCTCCTATTCCGTTTATTTTGGTAAGAGACAAAGAAATTGTGCTTTTTGTATGCTTTTTATGATGATAGTCAATAGAGAAGCGATGCACCTCATTTTGTATGTCTGAAATAAGAGTAAACACCTGACGCTTTGAGTTTATCTCAATTTCTCCGCCATCAAAAGCAATCGCTCTTGTGTGGTGCTTATCGTCCTTGACCATACCGAAAACGGGAATTTCAAGTCCGAATTCACGAAGCACGGGCATAACGGCATTGACCTGTCCCTCGCCGCCGTCGAGAAGAATCAAATCGGGCAGTTTGCCAAAGCCCTCCGCATCGTTTTTATCCTTATTGAGAACATACTCGTTAAATCGACGTGTAAGCACCTCATTCATTGAGCCGTAATCATCATTTGCAAATGATTTAATCGCAAACCGTCTGTATGCCTTTTTATAAGGCTTGCCATCTTTGAAAACTATCATACCGCCTACCGAGTCCGAGCCTGCAGTATGTGAAATATCGTATGATTCAATATAATCGGGCGTCGTTTTAAGCCCGAGAAGATTTTGAAGTTCCTCGAGAACAGCAACGGTTTTTCCGCTTTTTCCTTTATACAGAGCGAGCTTTTCAACGGCGTTTTCCTTGCACATTTTGACGACCTCGACCTGCGTTCCCCTTGCAGGCACAAAGATAGTAACCTTTTTGCCTTTTTTATCCGAAAGCCATTTTTCAAGAAGCTCCCTGTCCTCAACCTCGCCCTCAACGGTAATACGTCTCGGAATATTGCTCCTCATATTGTAAAAAGATGTTATAAACTCTGCTCTCTGCGTTTCGGGAGAGTCCTCCGAGGTATCAAAAAAGAAGTGCTCGCTGTCATAAAGCTTATTGTCGGAAAATCTCAAAACCGCAAGACAGGCAGTACCGTCATTTTCGGCACAAGCAAAAACGTCCTGCTCCTCAATATTATTATACACAACCTTTTGCTTGTCTTTCATTTTATTTATAGCGGTTATTTTGTCTCTGTATTTCGCCGCAGCCTCAAACTCAAGGTTTTCAGACGCTTCAAGCATTTTTCCGTTCAATTCATTGATAACAGACTGTGTGTCGCCCTTTAAGAACCGCAATGCCTGATTGAAATTTTCGTTATATTCCTTTTCGGAAACCTTGCCTGTGCAAACACCGCAGCACTGTGAAATATAATAATTTAAGCAGGGACGGGCTTTGCGAAAATCCCTCGGAAAAGACTTGTTACATTGATAAAGCTTAAATATTTTGTTTGCCGTATCAACACTTTGTTTGACCGCAAACGAGCTTGTATACGGTCCGATATATTCAGCGTTGGGATCATCGCCCTTTTGCAAAACGGCTGAAATTTTCTTATATTTGTCGCCGCTGATTTCAATGTAGCTGTATCCCTTATCGTCCTTTAAGAGAATATTATATTTCGGCATATGCTGCTTAATAAGGCTGCATTCAAGCACCAACGCCTCAAACTCGCTGTCGGTCACGATATAATCAAAATGGTCAACATTTTCAACCATTTTAAGTACCTTTACCGAATGTCTGTTCTGCGAGCCGAAGTATTGGCTGACTCTGTTTTTCAGCTTTTTCGCCTTACCTATATATATAATTTCATCCTTACGGTTTTTCATTATATATACACCCGGCAATAGCGGCAAGCTCATTGCTTTCTTTCGAAGCTCGGGCATTTTAGCGTTCATATTCTCTCCTAAACAAAAAGGCACACCGAAAAAACCGATGTGCCTAAAATCGTTTGAAATTAAGATTATTCCTCAGCAAAGCCTGATTCAACAAGCTTAACAAGCTCTTCAACAGCCTGTTCCTCATCGGGACCGCCTGCAATAATGCGAATTTCTGTTCCGCCCATAATTCCGAGTGAAAGAACACCGAGAAGGCTTTTTGCGTTAACTCTTCTCTCTTCCTTCTCTACCCAAATCGATGACTTGAACTCATTAGCCTTCTGGATGAAGAATGTTGCGGGTCTTGCATGGAGACCTACCTGATTTTGAACGAGCACATCTTTTGAATACATAATAATTCTCCCCATATCATATTAAACTAAGTGAATTTCTTTTATCGTTATCATATTATAGCACAAAACTTGTCCTCGTCAACAACTTTAGCACGATATATGGTGGTTTTTGGAATAATTCGGATGGATTTCCAAACCAATGTGTTCTAAAAAGTTAATGTTTGTGCAAAATGACAATTGCGGTATAAAAGAAATATGTAATGTGTACAAAATCAGTTGTTTACCTTATGATGAACGGGCGGCGTATCGGCAGTTATTGTGCTAAATGTATAACCGCAGCTAAGATAATATTCTATAACTTCGGGCAAAGCATCAACGGTTGTATTCTTTGCACCTGTATCATGAAGCAATACAATAACATTACTTGCCGACGGCACTTTCTTACAGCTTGCAACAATCGTTTCTTTCGGCACAGTATTTTTCATAGCGTCGCCCGAGGAGCAATTCCAATCATAATATACATATCCCCTCTCGGCTACGCCCTGTGTAAGCCTTGTCATTATTCCGGGACTGTATTTTTTACTGACGGTATTGCTTCCGCCGCCGGGAAATCGCATAATATTGCTTCGTACTCCGGTCTGCAAATAAACCAAATCGGAAATATTTTGCAAATCTTGGTAAAATGCCTCATCGGAAGAATAAATCGTCTTATAATCATGTGTATATGAATGCAAAGCTATGACATTTCCGTTATTAACAATATCTTTCATATAGTCATTATAAGAAGTATTCTTTACAAAAAAAGTCGCCTTTATTCCGTAAGAATTAAGAATTGAAATAATTCTTGGAGTGTTAGGCGACGGACCGTCATCAAATGTTAGGTAAATTGTTTTACCTCCGCTTCCCGGTATTGACGGTGTATTTGACGGAGTTGGTGAAGCAGTTGCTCCCGCACTTTCAGCCTGCCGCTTTCGTTTAATAGAAAGTTGCCTGTTCAAATCCGAAATTTTACGGTTAAGCTCTTCTTTTTCACTTTCGTGAATTGAGTTCTGCTCGCTTATCCCATTAGTATAAGACTCAATTTCATTGTTTTTTTGTGAGAGTTCATCTTTATAGGAATGAATTTCATTCTGAGCATTTGCAAACGAGTTCATTATATCGGCATCTTTTGTTTTTGCTTTTTTCATATTATATGACATTATAACAACTAAAACCGTCAGTATTACTATTACTGCGGAAAGCACTGCAATTACAATATTTTTATTTTTCCTTTTTGCCTTCATAAGAACTCACCCCTGTTATTTTATTATACTTTGAACGTGATATAGAAGTCAATATAAAAAATAAAAAGCTTATTGACTGACTTTTCTCAAAAAATCCGTCAATAAGCTAGGTAGCTATACTCCCAAAATCAAGCCTGCTGTCTTGAAATAAATAATAAGCGAAATTGCGTCAACAATCGTTGTAATAAACGGGCTTGCCATAACTGCAGGGTCAAAGCCGATTTTCTTTGCCAAAATAGGCAATGTTGCGCCGACAAACTTCGCAAACACTATCGTAAACAGCATTGTTAAACAGACAGTCAAGGATACGAGAACACCGACTCTGTCGAAAAGCATAAGCTTTCCGAAATTGACGATTGCAAGCGTAACACCGCAAAGCAGCGCAACTCTGAATTCCTTCCAAATAACCTTGAAAATATCGCCGAAACGCACATCGCCCAACGAAAGCGCACGAATAATCGTAACAGATGACTGACCGCCGCAGTTACCGCCCGTATCCATAAGCATAGGAATAAACGAGGTCAAAACAATCTGCGCTTGCAATGCGTCCTCAAAGCTTGTGATAATTTTACCTGTAAAAGTTGCGGAAACCATCAACAAAAGAAGCCACGGAACACGCTTTTTCCATGTTTCGACAATTCCCATTTTAAGATAAGGCTTATCGGTAGGCGTAATAGCCGCCATCTTTTCGATATCCTCTGTGTTTTCATCCTGCAAGACGTCCATAGCATCGTCGAATGTGACAATGCCTACAAGACGTTCCTCCTGGTCAACGACAGGAATAGCCAAAAGGTCGTATTTTTGGAACTTATCGGCAACTATTTCCTTATCCTCAAGAGTTGTAACGGAAATAACATTTGTTTCCATTATCTCAAACATTTTCTTGCTCTTATCGGATAAAAGAAGGTCTTTAACCGTTACAAGTCCCAAAAGCTTTCTGTTATCATCCGTAACATAACAGATATAAATAGTTTCTTTATCAACGCCGGTACGTCTTATTCTCGTAAAAGCATCGTCAACCGTCATATACTTTTTCAAATCGACGTACTCGATTGTCATAATGCTTCCTGCGGAATCCTCGGGATATTTCAATATCTCGTTTATACTCTTACGAACATCAGGGTCGGTGTGCATAAGGATACGCTTTACAACGTTTGCGGGCATTTCTTCGATTATGTCAACCGCATCATCGACATAAAGCTCATCAAGGACCTCACGAAGCTCTGTATCGCTGAAAGCCTTGATAAGAAACTCCTGTGCATCGGACTCCATATTAACGAAAACGTCCGCCGCAAGCTCTTTTGGTAAAATTCTGTAAACCAGCGGAAGAGTTTCCTGCGGTAATTCCATAAGAACGGACGCAATATCCGCCTCATTCATATCGGCAAGCATACTCTTCAATTCGTGATATTTTTTTTGCTCTAATAATTCAATTACTTTCTCGTACATAATGTTCCCTCCGAAAATCAAATAATAAATAGGAAACAAAGTACATATCTTTTATTCCGAAAACCCGAACGCATAAGCCGTACGGATTTTCAAGCTACTTCGTGGAATAGGATCTGTACTTCTAACGCCTCCTGCGTCCATTGTTTTCACCTCACAAATAAAAAAATCTCATGCCGACGCAAAAATTCGGCATGAGAAATAATAGCATTATTTTTCCGTTCAAGCTTTAGCATCAAAGGGCAATGAAACTGCGTTAAATTACACCTTGAAGTCGATGTAACCTGTTGACCTGCTTACAGTGTCTCCACTTTTCACGGCAGCAGTCCGTATCCATTATATCTGCAAAAAACATAAATGCAAATTGCGGATAACCTATCCCTTTGGTAGCCTTACCTACCGATTTTTGTCCTGCCTATATATTATGGATATTTAATCGCCATTTGTCAACACTAAATCGGAAATTTATTTAATTTTTTAATTGATATTTTTTATTGCCTTACTCTGCTTTTTTTGTCTTGCTTCCTTATCCTGCATAATTACAAGCTTGGTACACTCCTCGATTACTGTAAATATACCGACAAAGGTTGTGCGGAAAAGCTCCTTTGCAGGCTCGTCAATCGAGCTCCAGGTATCTATTGCGCCCTTGAGCGAGGAAATGAGATTTTTTGAGAAATTGGTAATATTGACCTGACCCATTCCTGCAATAACGGCGGAAAGCACAGCTTCAAAATTATTGGTTTTCTTCTCGTCCATATTATAAAGCATTTTTTTAAGAACAAGGTCCGTAACTCTTGCAACAAAGGTTAAATCATCCCTTGTCAACAGCTGTGTGCCTTTAATTTTCCATGTCGCCAAATCATGCTGAAGCATACCAAAAAGCCTTGTGCTCTTAACGGGAATGTAATCGTCGTCATGAACAAGCAACATTCCGACAAACGAGCAATCGGGAACAAAATGGCGGTATTTATTTATTATTTCATTATATGGCTTTGACTCTATGTAGTTGTAGCTGTAAAAGCCCGGTCCGTCGTTATTGTAAACTCTCTCAATTCTGTTACGAACACTTTCATCACAATAAAGTGCGCTGTGAAGTGCAACGTGACCGCCTTTGGAATGTCCGCAGATTATTATGTCGCCGTCGGGAAAATCCTTTGCAACCCTTTCAAGATAATCAACGCAAAGCTTGTGCGACGGAATACCCTTTTTTGTATAAATATCAATGTCTTCTTTCCAGCCGACCCATGTGTCATCCGTGCCCCTGTAAACAACAACCTTCGTGTTGTCGGGAAGAATAAAGGTCATAGCGGCAAACTGAACGGCAGGCTCTGTTCCGAAAACGCTCTCGCAAGCGTACACCTTAACATCCTTATATCTTACAGTCTCGGCAAGAGCCATCATTTTCTGACTGATATAGTTATTCATTAAAAAGCCTGGAGAAATATGCTTGTAGCCGTTATAAGCAAACACTTTCTTGCAAGCGTCGGAAAAGAGAACGGGCTTATCGTTAAAGCCCTTGTAAAGCACCTTTTCAAAAGGCATATAGAAAATTTCGCACAGAAGCAAATTGTCAACATCGGTAAACGGAAGCTCGCTAAAAGTCTTGTCGCCGTATTTCTTGATAAAATCTTTAGAGGTTGCCATATCATCCACGTACCTTTCAAAAAAATTATTCTTGGTAACATTTTACCACTTAATGAAAAAAAGGTCAATTATTTTATATAAAATATATAATAATCAACCTTAATTCTATAATAATTTTATTAAATTTATTATAAAGCAAACCTTTCTATTGCCTTGCCGACGCCGTTATTTTCATTTGAATCGGTTATATAATCGGCTATCTCAAGCACGGGGCGCTGTGCATTTTTCATTGCAACGCCAATACCTGCACTCTTTACAAGCGCAACGTCGTTATATCCGTCTCCGCAAGCCATAATTTCGGATTTATCAAGCTTGAGATATTTTCCGAGCTCACGCAAAGCAACGCCCTTATCCATATTTTTAGGCGTAATTTCCAAAAAGAACGGCTCTGAACGGAAAACCGTTACATCCTTTAGCCTTTCGCTCATTTCCTTTTCGGCTTTTTCGAGAACTTCAGGCTCACCCGTAATTAAAAATTTCGGAACGGGATATTTAATTTCTTCAAGAAGATTATTCGTTCTTTTAACCTCAAGCTTATTTATACTCACTTCAAGCTCAAAGTATTTGTCATTTGCTTTTTGAGTAATTGCAATATCGTCCTTATAGGTGGTTAACGGAACGCCGAGACCGTCGGCAATATCGATTATTTCCTTGACCTGCTCAACCTCAATATTTTTCTGATACACAACCTTTCCCGTGCTCAAATCGGTTATTCTTGACCCGTTATAGGAAATTATATATCCTCCCCTGTTGCACAAATCAAGCTCGTTTATATATCTTTCTATGCCCTTATTCGGTCTGCCCGAAGCAATGGCGAAAATTCCGCCTTTTTCAATAAATCTGTCTATTGCATTTTTTGTTTGCGGCAAAAGCTCTTTTTCAGAATTTACAAGAGTGCCGTCAATATCGCTTACAACAAGCTTTATACTCATAAAATCACCGTAGAATATTTTAACATTTACCGTACTTTTTTCAATTCGACATTAGCACGATATTTTTGAATAAATCAACATTTTTTTATTACCTTTGACAAAATTTAACGTTTTCTCTCGTATTCAAGCAGCTCATCTAATTTCCTATGAAGGTTTTCAAGTATAATTTCACATTTCAAATTGATCTTGAAATCGTCTTCCGCCCGTTCTCTGTCCTTTTGCTCCTGCCGTTTTTGGCTCATCATTATAAGCGGAGCCTGTATCGCCGCAACGCAGGACAAAACAAGATTAAGCATTATAAACGGATACGGGTCAAACGGATTTTTCAGAAAATAGACGTTTATTAAAACCCATATAAGCAAAAACAGCGTAAACGCTATTATAAAAAACCAGCTGCCTGCAAACTCCGCCAATTTATCCGAAGCCCTTTGACCAAAGGTAATTTTCTTATTATCCGAAACGGATATTTTGTTTTCAAGCAAAAGCTCCGTAAGCTCGTCATCGGACATATCTTCACGTACATCCTTGAGAATTTTTCCCAAAAGCTGATAATGAGTCATTTCTCTCCCCCTGTTCTTTCATATTTATTATAAATTAAACTGATAGAATTATACAAAAAAAGGCATCAGCCGAAGCCAATGCCTTAAATGTAAATATTAAGTTATCTTTCCTCACGGAAGTAAGAAAGCCCGAGACTCTGAGGAGGCTGATTTTCTTTCTTCTGACGAATACTGATAAGAATAAGAACAATAATCGTAACAAGATACGGAAGCATCTTGATAAGCTCCTTTGCCGCAGGTGAAAGTCCGGGGATATATACGCAAATGATATAAAGTCCGCCGAAAAGGAATGAGCTTAAAATTGCCGATTTCGGTTTCCAAATAGCGAAGATAACGATTGCAACTGCGAGCCAGCCTCTGTCGCCGAAGCCGTTATTTGTCCAAGCACCGCCTGTGTAGTCCATTACGAAATAAAGGCCGCCCAAGCCTGCTATTGCACCGCCGATGCAGGTTGCAAGATATTTGTACTTAATGACATCAATTCCGGCAGCGTCTGCGGTTGCGGGGTTTTCTCCGACTGCTCTGAGGTTAAGACCTACCCTTGTTTTGTTGATTACAAAAGATGCAATCAAAGCGATTATAATTGCAAGATAAGCCAAGAAGCCGAAAGAAAGGAATGTTTCGCCGAAAAGTCCTAACTTGCTTGCAAACGGAAGTGACGCCTTATAGCAAAGACCTGTTTTAATAAGAGAAATTGAGCCCGTCTCTCCGAAAAGGCTCAAAAGAGAGCCGCCGAAGAAGTTACCGATACCTACGCCGAAGGTTGTCAACGCAAGGCCTGTAACGTTCTGATTTGCTCTTAATGTAATTGTAAGGAAGCTGTAAATAAGAGCGAGCAAAGCCGAGCCGATAAGCGAAGAAAGCAACGGAATTATAACCAAAAGAAATGTATTGGGGTTATCCGTTGAATGTTCGTAGATATATCCGCCGATAATGCCCGAGATACCGCCGACATACATAATTCCGGGGATACCGAGGTTTAAGTTACCGCTTTTTTCGGTAATAATTTCGCCAACCGAGCCATAAAGGAGAGGTATACTCTGAATAATCGTAGCACTTATAAAAGTTAAAATCGTAGTGAGCATTATTTAACCTCCTTATGCTTTGATCTAAAGTTAATCTTATAGTTAATGAAGAATTCACTGCCTATTATGAAGAAGATAATAATGCCTGTCAAAATGTCGGCAATGCTCTCATTCAAACGGCAATAAGTTGCAATTTCGCCTGCACCCTTTTGAAGGAAAACTATAAGGAACGAGGTAAGCACCATAATTGCAGGATTGAACTTTGCAAGCCATGAAACCATTACCGCCGTAAAGCCCATACCGCCTGCCGTTTCTTTTGTAATCGTGTGGTTTGTACCCGAAACAAGCAAGAAGCCAGCCAAGCCGCACATAGCACCCGAAAGCACCATAGTACGAATTATAACCTTTTTAACATTGATACCGATATATCTTGCGGTGTTTTCACTCTCGCCGACAACGGTAATTTCATATCCCTGCTTGCTGTACTTGAGATAAACATACATAACAACGGTAAGCAACGCAACGATAAGAATATTTATAAGATATTTTTGACCGAAGAGATTTGGCAACCAGCCTGCCTGCGATTTCATATTGATAACGCCCATAACAGCCGAGCCGCTCGGTACCCAATACATAATGCAGAACGATACGAGCTGAATTGCAACATAGTTCATCATGAGTGTAAAGAGTGTTTCGTTTGCATTCCATTTTGCTTTGAAAACAGCAGGGACAACACCCCAAATAATACCCGCTAAAACGCTTGTAACAAGCATAATAAGAATGAGCACTACGTTCGGTAAAGCGTCCTTTATATAGAACATACAAGCTGCCGAAGCAAGACCGCCGACAAGCACCTGTCCCTCTGCGCCTAAGTTCCAAAACTTCATCTTAAACGCCGGTGTAACCGCAAGTGAAATGCACAAGAGCATTGCAAGGTTTTGGAAAAGCGATCTAACCTTTGTAAGCGAGCCGAAGTTACCTGTTACCATTGCCTTAAAGACCTGAATAGGATTGTAATGTGTGAGAAGTATAATCACTACCGAACAAACAAGCAATGAAAATACGATTGATAAAATACGAATACCCCAAGCCTTGCCCTCGGAAACGTTTCCTCTTTTGGTAATATGGATTAAAGGCTCGTGATTATGCTTTGTACCCTTACTCATTCTCGGCACCTCCGTTCGTCTGTGTCATCAAATAACCGATTTCTTCCTTCTTTGCAGTTCTGCCGTCAACAATTCCCGTGATTTTACCGGAGCCGATGACAAGTATTCTGTCACAAAGCTCAATAAGAACGTCAAGGTCCTCGCCGACAAAAACAACCGCAACACCGTGTTCCTTTTGCTGATTCAAAAGATTATAAATTGTGTATGAAGAGTTAATATCAAGTCCTCTTACGGGGTAAGCCGCCATTAAAACGGTGGGAGCAGCCGCAATTTCTCGTCCGACAAGTACCTTTTGAACGTTACCGCCCGAAAGTCGTCTGACGGGAGTATTTGCGCTCGGAGTAACAACCTCAAGCTGATCGATAATCTCGTCGGCAAGATTTTTCGGCTCCTTTCTCTGCAAGAAGAAGGATTTGCCCTTGCTATAACTTCTCAAAAGCATATTATCGACAATATCCATATTGCCGACAAGTCCCATACCGAGTCTGTCCTCGGGAACAAAAGAGAGACGAACACCGAGAGAACGGATTTGAAGCGGAGTTTTATCACGGAGATTTTCCACCGTATCGGAATCGGGAACATTGTAAAGAATTTCGCCCTGCTCAACATTTTGAAGTCCTGCGATAGCCTCAAGCAATTCACGCTGACCCGAGCCTGCGATACCTGCAATACCGAGAATTTCGCCCGAACGAGCTGTAAACGATACATCATCAAGCACCTTTACGCCCTCACGGTTTACACAGTTCAAATGCTTAACAACAAGTCTGTCCTTCGGATTTTTCGGTTCACTTCTGTTGATATTAAGGCTGATTTTCTTGCCTACCATCATTTCGGTAAGCTCGCTTTCATTCGTCTCGGCAGTAATTACAGTACCGACATATTCACCCTTTCTCAAAACAGAAACTCTGTCCGAGAGAGCCAAAACCTCATGGAGCTTATGCGTGATGATTATAATTGTTTTTCCGTCTGCTTTCATATTGCGAAGAACGGAAAAAAGCTTTGTTGTTTCCTGCGGAGTCAAAACGGCTGTCGGCTCGTCAAGGATAAGAATATCAGCGCCTCTGTAAAGAACCTTTATAATTTCAACCGTCTGCTTTTCGGAAACCGACATTTCATGAATTTTTTTGTTTGGGTCAATATCAAAGCCGTATTTTTCAGCGATTTCGGCAACTTTTTGCGTCGCCTTTTTGATATTGTAACCACCCTTTTCATTGAGTCCGAGAACAATATTCTCGGCTGCGGTAAATACATCTACAAGCTTAAAATGCTGATGTATCATACCGATTTTATAGTCGAATGCGTCCCTCGGAGAACTGATAACGGCTTCCTCTCCGTTTATGAAAATCTGACCCTCGTCGGGGTAATAAATGCCCGAGATCATATTCATAAGCGTGGTTTTACCGCTTCCGTTCTCGCCGAGTAACGAAAGAATTTCGCCCTTATACGCACACAAATTAACATTGTTGTTTGCGACAACAGAGCCAAATCTTTTAGTGATGCCTTTTAATTCCAAAGCAACTTTACTCATTGATTCTTTCCTTTCTTCCCTGCGTTATTTATGACAGTTGTCAATTACGCTAAACTTAATCTTGAAAACAAAAAAGCCGTACTTTATGCGGCTGTACTCTTTTCAAAACTAACTATAATATTTTAATAAATAAGCAACAAATTCGGGCGGAGCGTAAACTCCGCCCGAAAATAAATTATTTTTTGATTGATGCAGTATCTTCGGTAATGCCGTCGATAACAAGATCAAAGTAAGGAGCTGAACGGAACTTAGACTCCTGGAATACGCCGTTTGCAACAACCTCTGTATCCGGTGTAAACTTGTCGTCCGAGTCAACGTCAGCCATATAGCTTGTAAGAGTTTCGCCCTTAACTGTGAACTTAGAAGTATCAAATACATTCAAAGTGCCTGCTTCGAACTGAGCCTTAACTTCATCAAGTTTAGCCTGTGTGCCTTCAGCAGCAACAGCGGTGTTGAGCTCTGTGAGCTGAACCATACCGTCCTTGATAGAACCTGTGTAGTCAGCGGGAACAGCAGTGCCGTTAACAGCAGCTTCGTACATCATCTTGAAGTAAGGAGCCCAATAAATCTTTGAAGAAATAATAGCTGTGTTCGGTCCCATTGAAATTGTGTTTACGTTGTAAGCAACGTTCGGAACGCCCTTCTCTTCGCATGCCTTCGGAGCACCCTCAGAGTCAGCGTGCTGAGAAATAAGAACACAACCGTCGTTGATAAGCTTGAGAGCAGCTTCACGCTCAAGAGCGATATCAAACCAAGAGTTTGTGTATGTAACCTTCATTGTTGCACTCGGGCAAACTGAACGAGCGCCGAGATAGAATGAAGTGTAACCTGATTTAACCTCTGCGTACGGGAAAGCACCAACATAGCCGATAACAGCCTTGTCAGCTGTGATTTTGCCTGAAGCGATCATTTCATTGAGCTTCAAGCCTGCAGCAACACCTGCAAGATAACGGCCTTCGTAAATGCTTGCGAAAGCATTGTGGAAGTTGTCAAGCTTTTCTGTGTGAGCCATTGTACCTGTTGCATGATAGAACTGAACATTTGTGAATTCCTTAGCAGCCTGAAGAACATAAGTCTCGTGACCGAAGGAGTCAGCAAAGATTGCAGTACAGCCTGCCTCAACAAGCTCAGAAGCTGCGGTGTAGCAAGCATCGTTTTCGGGGATGTTTGTCTTTATAAGAACCTGATCGTCTGTAAGACCGAGCTCCTTCTGAACATCCTTGAGAGCGTTGATGAAGTTTGCGTCGTAAGTTGAGTTTTCATCATGGAGACAGATAAGACCGATTTTAACAGCCTTTTTGTCGTCTTTGGTACCGCCGCAAGCAGCAAATGAGAAAATCATTGCAACAACGAGAGCAAGTGCCAAAATTTTGGTGAACTTTTTCATTTTTTGACCTCCAAAAAATATTTTAACGGGCCTCCCCGTTTATTAACAAATCAATGTCTGAATACGATTTCCCCTGTTTCGTCGTTCATTGACTCAATGATAGCGAGCGATTCGACACGCACGCCCTGTTTTCTGAGGTTTTCCCCTCCGGGCTGAAAGCCCTTTTCAATTACAATTCCCGCACCGACAACCGTTGCGCCTGCCTGATTGATTATTTTGATAAGACCCTCAAGCGCCTTACCGTTAGCAAGAAAGTCGTCGATTATAAGAATTCTGTCCTCCGGCTTAATGTAGCTTTTGGAAACTACTATTTCATATTCTCTGCCGTGAGTAAAAGAAACAACCTTGCTTGAATAAACATCGTCCGAAATGTTGGTTGTTTTATTTTTCTTTGCAAAAACAACGGGTACATTATTAAAAGACTGCGCAGTTACACACGCTATACCAATGCCCGAAGCCTCTATGGTAAGTATTTTAGTAACATCGCAATCTTTGTACAATCTTGCAAATTCTGCACCTATTTCAGAGTAAAGTTCAATATCTATCTGATGATTAAGGAAGCTGTCAACCTTAAGGACATTGCCTTTTTTAACAACGCCGTCTTTAATAATTCTCTGCTCAAGTAATTCCATTTTTCCCTGCTCCCAAAGCTTCAAAAATAATATATTAGTATATTACTATATTCGACATAATTTTGCAAGTGTAAAATAGCACAAATTAAAACAAACAGGCGGTCAAAAATTTGACCGCCTATGCAATTATATTCCGATTGTCAATATTTCAAAAGGCTTGTACTCGATTTTATCGCTCTCAAAAAGGACGTCCTCAAGCATATTCAAAACCTTAACGGGCTTCGGAAATTTGAGCGTTCCCCTCTTACCGTCCTGCTCCGAAAGTCTTACTACAATGTGCTTTCCGTCCTCGGAACGCTTCATTGCCTGCAGGAACAGACCCGAAAATTTATTAGCGCACGATACATCCGCCTTTGTAAGCGGAACGTTATATTCAAATGCCTTGTTATTTATTTGAGCGTCAACGAAAGAGCCTGAATGAGGTATAAGCATATAGCAAAAATCGTGTTTACCCATATCGCTTTCAATATCGGGGCGAACCGTTCCTCTCAAAAGGCTTAATGACATTGAGTTTTCACAAAGTCCTACGCCGTATTTGCCCTCGTTTATGAGCGCAACGCCGCCGCCCTGCTCTGCAAGGTCAACCCATTTATGACAGCAAACCTCAAAGCGTGCTTTCTGCCAAGAGGTGTTGGAATGAGTTTCACGCTTGATATAGCCTGCGCTTGTGTCGCAAACAGCCTCTCTTGTAAGAACATTACAATCATACTGTGCTTTTACAAGCCTACGGCGTTCTTTCCAATCGACAATGTTTTCGATTTCTATTCCTCTCGAACGGCGGAAAAGTCGAATAATTCGTTTCCATTTGCTTTCGCCGATTTTAACGGTAACTGTAAACTCCGCACTCTCGCTGTCTTTATTGAGTAAGCAAAGTTCTTTTGTGAGTTCGGGAATAATCTCTTTGTCCTTATAATTCGGGAGAATATCCCAAGCGTCATACACACCGGGGTTATCTTCGTAGACCTTGAGCTTATTGAACTCGCCGTCAACCCATTCTCTGTCGTTTTCCTTATCGAAAAGGCTTGCCATACTGCCGTCGGGATTGAATTTAATCCTATAAAAAGGCGTTTCGACAAAATCTCCGATTGTTATCCAATCCGCTTCGTCGGTTGTTTCGTCGATTATATCTCCGTTTGACAACGCCGACAATTTCGGAATTGCCCAAAATCCGTTTTTCCCGTGTCTTATTGCTCTACCGTTTTCATCTTCGATAAAGGTCAGGAAATTTCTGTCAAAATTCAAGGAGTTAAAGTATTTTTCGCCTGAATTTATAATCAAATCAAGCTGTTTGTCAACCCACTCATAATCGGCAATCGCATCCTTATATACGGGATTTATATGACTGCCCGGTAAAATATCGTGAAATTGATTTATAAGAAGCTTTTTATAGCATTTTTCAAGTGCTTTTGACGGATATTCAGCACCCGAAGCCGAACGCAAAACAGAAATAATTTCCGCTTCACGGATTTTATATTCAAGTCTGCGGTTATACTGCTTGAGCACGGATTTTGTGGTAAATGTGCCTCTGTGCATTTCAAGGTAAAGCTCGCCGTCCCACTTTTCAAGCTTATCGTTATTTTTGAAATTCTTTTCAAGGAAGTCTTTACCTGAAATATGCTCGGTTTTCGGCATAGCGGAAATTTTATCAAAACGCTTCATCATTTCAAGCATTTCCTCGGTTACACCGCTGCCGCCGTCTCCGTAGCCGAACATAGACATAGTTTGTCCGCCCGTGTTCTTGTCTTGATACGCTTCCCAATTCTCCTGAATTTGCGAGGGCATATTCCATGTTATAAAATGAGTCGGCGGAACGCAGGCATATACCTCGCTCGCATCGATACCCTTCCAAATAAAGTTGTTATGCGGAAATCTGTTTGTGTCATTCCAAGTTGACATCTTATTTGAAACGAAATAATCAATTCCGCTTTTTTTAAGTATCTGCGGTAAAATCCAGCTGTTTCCGAACACGTCGGGAAGCCAACAGTTATTGACAGTTATACCAAATTTCTCTCTGAAATACTTTTGTCCGTAAAGGCATTGTCTTATAAGGCTTTCAGCCGCAGGAATATTGCAATCAGGCTCAACATACATACCGCCGACAGGCTCAAACTGACCGTTTCGGATTTTCTCTTTAAGCTCCGCAAACACGTCGGGATAATACTTTTCAAGCGTTTCATAGGTGTATGCCTGCGTATGAGTATATTTGAACTCGGGATACCTGTCCATTAAGCGCAGCTGTATGAGTATTGTACGCAGGTTTTTCTGCACGGTGTGTATTCTTCGCCAATAATACGCAAGGTCAAGATGGGAATGTGCGACAAGTGCCACATCACCGTTTCCCTTGTAATCGGTATTTGCATAAATTACATTTTCAATGTACTCTTTCGCTTCCTTAACGCCTGTAAGATTTTCTTCGTCGTCAAAGCATATACAATTCATTGCATTGTTAAGCTCACGGTTAAGAAAAGCCCTATAATCCTCATTGAAATAATCGCTTTCGGCAATATCCAAAAGTACCTCAAAATCGTAGACCAAATCAAGCACATCATGGTCAATGGTAGCAAGGTAAGCACCCTCAAAAATCTGACGGCAACCCCTTACCGATAAAGATTCGGGATTTCTCTCGTCATCGGGCTTTGAACGGTTATAACCCTGCATTTCAATATGTAGTTCATCACTGTCAACATAGCCTGAAAGCAGCACTCTGTCTCTGTTAGGGTCAACGCCGCCAACATATTTGCCATTGACCTTTATTATAATTTCAGCAGCTGTTTTAAGAGTGAGCCAAAGCTCTTTTCCCCTTAAATTCTTGGGCACTTTTACGTCGCCCTTTATAAAAGCCGTGCCGTCGGGAGTGAAATACATATCGCCCTTTTTCAGCGGTCTGTATTCATCGGAATAGTATTCGTAGTTCATTTCCGAAACCTGCCTTGCGTCTCTGATCTGCAGGGTGTCGATTTCGTATTTATCACGCACTATATATCTTTTAAGCCAACCAAAACGAAGCTGCGTCCACTCCTCGGGGCGCATACTTCTTCTGACTACCTTTATGTGTGCCATAGCTTTTCTCCTTACTTATCCCAAAAATACGGCTTTTTTCTTACAGCCTTAATTTTAACGTCTATGCCCCGGTCTTTTTTTATTTCGCTTTCAATCCAAGCAATGCAGCGTTCAAGTATCAGGCACTTTGAGCACTCGCCCTTGAATATAAGCTCAAGCGTTTCGCCGTCAAAGGCCGAAAACTCAACCCAGCCTCCGTCCCCTTGAATTTTAGGACTTATAACATTAAGTATGTACTCTCTCATTTTATCCTCCGACAACGCTCGTCAGCTTATCTCTAAGTGCTTTGAGCGTATTTTCCGCTTCGTTTCTGTCCGATTCACAAACCGAATAATATATTTTCAGCTTTGGCTCTGTGCCTGAAGGCCTTATCGCAAACCAAGTGCCGCCGTCAAAAACGAACTTCAAAACATTCTCTTTCGGTAAAGCTCCTACACCCTTTGAATAATCAATAACCTCGCTTATTCCGTCAAACATTGCTTTACCGTCTGCTCTGAAGGTATCCATAATTTCTTTAATTCGCTTTGTGCCGTCAATTCCCTTTAGCACAAAAGAATCAAGGCTGTCTATGAAATAGCCGTATTTTGCATATAGACCTTCAAGTGCATCGACAAGCGTTCTGCCGTTATTTTTATGATAAGCCGCCATCTCGCAAATGAGCATAGAAGCGACAACCGCATCCTTATCTCTTGCGTGAGTACCGACAAGATAGCCGTAGCTCTCCTCATAGCCTATCACAAATTCATTTTCCTTTGATTTTTCGTAAGCGTTTATTCTGTCGCCTATATACTTAAATCCTGTGAGCGTTTCGACGATATTCAAGCCGTAGCTTCTTGCTATATTTGCACCGAGGTCGTTCGTTACAATGGTCTTTACAAGAGTTGATTTATTGTTAAGGTTGTCCTTTTTATGCGAAAGCACAAAATCAACAAGCAATGCGCCCATCTGATTACCCGAAATGAGCCTATATTCTCCGTTATGTAAAACAGCCGTACCTACTCTATCGCAATCGGGATCTGTTCCGAGTACAATATCTGCGTTTTCTCTTTTTGCCTGTTCAATTCCGAGTGTGAGCGCATCTTTTTCCTCGGGATTCGGAGAACGCACCGTAGAGAAATTTCCATCGGGAAGCTCCTGCTCCTTTACCACCGAAACATTAAAATCACGCAAGACCGTTCTTACAGGGATATTTCCCGTTCCGTGAAGCGGAGTATATATGATTTTAAGGCTTGACTTTTCACGATAGAGTGATTGCGTTTCAACGGCACTTATAAATGTGTCAAGAACATCCTTTCCGACATATTCAAAAAGTCCGTCCGATTCTGCTTTTGAAAGCTCTGCGTGCTCGACGTTTCTAATATCCGAAACAGCGTTTACATAGGAAATGACCTTATTTGCAAACTGCGGTACAAGTTGACAGCCGTTTTCGTCATATATTTTATACCCGTTATATTCCTTTGGATTGTGACTCGCCGTTATAACGATACCTGCCGTACATTTAAGATATTTAACGGCAAACGACAGCACGGGAGTCGGCATAAGCGTATCAAAGAGATAGACTTTGATTTTGTTATAAGTCAGCACCTCTGCCGCATAGAGAGAAAACTGTTTTGAATTATTTCTTGAGTCATAAGCGATAACAACGCTTTTGTCCCCTTGAAATTCATTGTTGAGATAATCGGCAAGTCCTTTTGTAGCCTTACTCACGGTGTATTTGTTCATTCTGTTTGCGCCTGCGCCCATTATTCCACGCAGTCCGCCTGTTCCGAATTCAAGGCTTTTATAAAATCTGTCCTCAAGCTCTTTTTCATCGGTTATTTTTTCAAGCTCCGCACGGGTTTCCACGTCGAACGAAAGCCATTTTTCGTATTCTTTTTTCCATTCCATAGTTTTCTCCGCCTTTCAGTTGAAAATTTTATCACAATGATTTTTCACAGTCAATAAAACAGTTGCTTTAATTTCAAAAATTGATATAATAAAAGAAAGGTTAGGAGGCTTTTTATGGAAAAGTTCAAATTAAATATTGAGTACAAGGCGGGCAACACCGTTTACAAGACAAATCTTTTTGAAACACCTGATTTCAAAATCAATTATAAAGCGTCAACACAGCGCATAAGGCTTGACCTTAAAACAAAGGTGCCGATTGAAATTCTCAATTTCACAGTTACGGTGCCTTATACTTTTGACGTTGACGACAGGGTTTTCCCCAACGGCTATCAATCTTGGACCGACTGCCGTGAAATGTTCGTAAACGAAGTTCCTCAGCACACGGTTTTACCGGCAACTCTTGTGTTCCGTCACACTCTTTTAGGCGCTTCGGGCTCGTATAATTTCATTGAAAACATTAAAACGCCCGGTGTATTTACCGCATTTTCTTATCTCTATGTCAGAAACGGCTCTGAATACGATTTATTTGCTTCTTTGAGCGAAAGAAACGGATACACAATCATCAGAACAGATTGTGAAAAGGGCGAAATCAACATTATCAAAGACCTTGAGGGTGTTGTTTATAATGGCGAATACAATATCTTTGATGTTGTACACTTAACCGGCGAAGAGGACGAGGTTTTCGACAAATGGTTTGCTCTTATGAATATCAAAAAGCCTACCGCAAAGGTTAAAAACGGCTACACAACATGGTACAATTACTACGCAAACATCAATGAAAAGATTGTCACAGACGACCTTGAAGCACTTTCAAAAATTGATGCCGATGTTGATATTTTCCAAATTGATGACGGCTATCAGACAGCGACGGGCGATTGGCTTTCGATTGATTTCAAGAAATTCCCTCACGGAATGAAAGCGGAAGCGGACGCCATTCACAAAAAAGGTATGCTTGCAGGTCTTTGGCTTGCTCCGTTCGGTGCGCAGTTTACCTCGAATATTCTCAAAACTCATCCCGAATGGTTTATAAAGGACCAAAATGGCAAGCTTGTGAAATGCGGTCCTAACTGGGGCGGCTTCTGTGCACTTGACATTGAAATCCCCGAGGTTCGTGATTATATCAAGCACTTCTTTGACGTTGTTCTCAACGATTGGGGCTTCGACCTTGTAAAGCTCGACTTTTTGTATGCGGCTTGCCAAATTCCGAATCACAACAAAACAAGAGGTCAGCTTATGTGTGAGGCTATGGACTTCTTGAGAGAATGTGTCGGCGACAAACAGATTTTAGGCTGCGGCGTTCCGCTTATGCCCTCATTCGGCAAGGTTGACTATTGCAGAATCGGTGCGGATATGGATCTTAAATGGGACAGCCGAACCTTTACTCACAGAGAATTTGTTTCAACCAAAAACACTCTCGGAAACTCAATTTTCCGCCGTCAGTTAAACGACAGAGCGTTCTTGAACGATCCCGATGTTTTCCTGCTGCGTGATAACAATATGCAATGCACGTTTGAGCAGAGAAAAATCATTGCTACCGTAAACAAGCTTTTCGGAAGCGTGCTTTTCACCTCTGACAATGTCGGCGATTACAGGCAGGAGCAGCTTGACGAACTTCTCAAGGTGTTCTCAAAGGATGATATTAAAATTCTCCGTGCTGAATTTATGTACGACAACAGACGGATAATTGACATTGACTATATCATCAATGAAAAGTTTGAGAATTTCCGCTTTGACCTTGAAAACGGTAAAATCTTATAATTTAAACCATATAAAAACGGCTTGATTTGAAATCAAGCCGTTTTTTACTTATTTAATTTTCAGCGTTTTAAGATATACCTTTTGTTCATCTGTAATTCGGTAGCTTTCAATCGCTTTTTGAATTGCCTTGTTATGACTCCAACGGTCAAGCAGGTTATTTTCAATCACTTTAACAGCGCTTTCCCATTGCTTTGCAAGGGCGGTTGCAAAAAACCACGCTTTCATCATATTCAAATAATAATCTTCACTTCTGAGTGTGTATATCTTTTCAAGGTATTCCTCTTTGAAAGCTTCGTCGAGAAAATGAGCCATAAGCATACCCATTGCAAAGCGTTTTGTGTAGGTCTTGTCGCTTTCAAGCCAACGGTCAATATCGTTTATAAGCCTGTCCTTATTTTTTGGAAAAGCCTTCGGCTTCAGTAAATCGCAGGTCGCCCAATTATCAACATAAGGCAAAAAATCATCAAGATATTTAACCGTTTTATCATAATCGGAAAATCCGCAAATAATAAAGCCGTGAACATTGTTTTCCTCATAGAATTTATGCGGAAGCTCAAACAAAAACTCGTCAATATCCTCTCTTTTTGAAAAAGCCCTCGCTATGCTTCTGACCTGCGGAGAACGCACGCCGATTATATTATTTTTATTGTAATCGGGCATTAGCTTTGAATGAAAATCACGGTATTTCAAGTCCTGACAGCTAAAAAGCTCTGCTCTTATTTCATCGGTAATCATACTTTCCCCTTAAAGACCCTCAAATGTGTATCTCGGCTTTTTCGCACTCTTTTTTCCGTATTCGATAGCTTCGGTCGGGCAATAGCTTATGCAAGCCATACAGTGAGTGCAATTACCGTTCCATACAGGCTTATTATTTTCAAGCTTTATGTTGTTAAGCGGACAAAGACTGACGCATTTACCGCAACCGATACATTTATCACTTACATAAAACGCTTTATCCTTTACGCACAAGGGATAAAAAATCGGGTTTACAACGCTGCTCATAAACTTATCGTACAAATTGTTCCTCGGTGTGGCAAGCTCTTTGCCGTCAGCTATGCAATCAAGCATTTTTACAATATCATTTTCCGAATTTGCAACGATTTTCCTCGCCTCATCCTTTTCGGGTACGCCGAACAACGCAATATAATTTTCTGGCATAACAATCTGTGCAGTACCCATATATTGCAAATTCTTTTCCCCTGCCAAAGCCGAATTATATTTTGCGGAATTGCCTATTTCCCCTCCGCAGGTCATAACAAACCATATTTTTTCAGCGCCGACAAGTTTTACTTTTTTGAGAAAATCGCTTACAACCGTAGGTATTCTCCAAGCATAGGTCGGAGTTACCAAAACAACGTTTTCTCCTGTTTCTATATCAGAGAAGTCCTCCGCCTTTATTCTGTCATTAAGGCAAAGCAAAGCTTGATTTGTTCTTTCCGATATTCTGTTTGCGATATAACGGCTGTTTCCCGTTCCTGAAAAATATAAAATCATAAGTTCATTTCCTTTATCAAGCTAAAATTTGTTTTATTTCATCAAGATTTTCAACGAAATAAATGCCCTCTTGCCTTTCCGTTGTTGAAAGTCCCATATCAATCATATGTGAAAGCAAGACTTTAAGACCATCATAATATCCGTTGAGATTATATAAAATACAAGGTGCATCAAGGTGTCCGAGTGATACCTTTGACATAATTTCCGCAATTTCCTCAAGCGTTCCCGTGCCGCCGGGGAAAGCAATAAAAGCGTCGCCCAATTCAATCATTTTATTTTTTCGCTCTGACATATCTTTCGTTACAATAAGCTCTGTCAACCCGTCATATTGGAGCTCTGCGTCAATAAAAAACTGCGGCTCAACGCCCGTTACCTTACCGCCCGACGAAAGAACGCTGCTTGCGATAACTCCCATAAGACCTGAATCAGAGCCGCCGTAAACCAAATCGTTACCGCTTTCTCCTATCCATTTACCGAGCTCAATAACCGCATCCTTTAACGCTTTATCATTACCCTCAAGTGCACCGAGATATACTGTTATATTCATAAAATCCGCCTCACAATTATAAGCTAACAGTATTTTATCTTTTTAACGGATTAAAGTCAACAACTCTGTTTTTCAAATCTCTGCGGTGATTGACAGCCTGCATTATATAAGAAACATTAAATTCACTTTTTAATAAACAACATAAATTTCCCAAGCAGGTTCTCCATAAGTGCCATAACACGATTGTGCAATAATGTTTATACCAATAACATTTTCTGGAAAATATCCAATTTCTTTAACAACATCGTTGTAGTTCCATTCGATTTCTTCTTTAAGGTCAGATTTAACTTTTGAAACTGCTTTATCTCCCGCCCACGAATACCAGCTTGTATTTGCTGGATTGTTCCAAGAAGTTCCTTGCGTAGTCATACTGTCGTCTATTCTAAAGCCTCTGCTGATTGCATATTGCTTGATTTCCGTAACAATGGCATCAACCTCAGCTTGAGTCCACACGTGTTCGGTCATTTGTTCCGAAGCGGTTGTTGTTTCTTTTTTTGCCGGAGGATTATTTTTATTTTGCGAATTGCTTGAACTATTCTTGCTTTCCTGTGCTTTCTTTTCTGTCGGTTTCTTAGTTTCTGTGTTTTCAGACTCCGATACCTCCGAAGCCGGTTGAGATTCCTCGTTGGCGGTTGATTCTGCTTCTTCGGTCAAAGACTCGATTTCATTTTCGCCTTGTACGATAATCGGCGCAACAGTATTTTCTTCCGCATTGATTTTATGATTGTGAACCGCAGTAGGAACAGAAATCGCCGTAGAAATCACCACTACAACTGCAACCGTAGCGGTCGCAAAGCGTGTTTTGAATTTCTTGTCGGTCTTAATTCTTTCTTTGAATCTTTCAACAGATTTGTTAAAATCAGTTTTTTTCATATCGTACCGCCTCCGATATTATTTTAATAGTTATAGTAAAAATGTCAATACAGTTTAACATCACAAGCAAAAGCCAAGCGGACAATTCAAAAGAACTGTCCGCTTGATTTTAATTATTTGTTAAGCTTAAAGGTCATATATACTGGGTTATGATCCGAATACTTAAACTGAAGGTCATAAACGTCACTGTTTGTAACGGTAACATTGTCGGAAACTATAAAGCCGTCAACAGTAAGTACAAACTGCTTGTCGTGATACGGACCGTCGGCATTTCTGCACGAGGGAATCGGATTTTCCTCATTGTAAGGAGCAACAATTTTGAGATTTGTTCCGTCAAACAATTTTGAATCAACAGGCTGTGCCCAAGTGTAATCAGCGCCGTCAATTCCGAAAATCTTGCCCGAATCGCCAAGCAAGTCCTTATTGAAGTCGCCGCCTGCGATACAATAATTGCCCTTTTCATATTCCGCCTGCATATCGCTTATAAGCATTTTGAGCTGATCTGTTGCGATTGTTCCGTCGGAGGTGTATGCCGAGAGATGAAGCGTATAAAGCACAAGCTCTTTGCCGTTTTCAACGGTAATTCTCGAAACAGAATAGCAACGGTCAAGGTCAACGAATTTCATAAAGCCGTTTTCAATCGGCAAGCTGCGTCTTAAACCGCTTTCGATATTAAATTTTGACATTGTCATCATACCCGCATAGGATTTGCCGTGAGGCTTTGTAATAGGATAGAAAAGATACGGACTGTCGAAGTTTACCGTAAATGCCGAATCGTAGCCGTCAAGCTTATTTTGAAGCGCTTCCTCTTGGTCATAATGATAACTGCGAGTTGCTTTTTTGTCTACCTCCTCGATAAGAAGAATATCGGGGTTTTCGGATTTAAGAAAATCGCCGATTCCGTCAATTACACTCTTAACAGACTCCTCGGAGTTCGCACGGCTCTTTGTACCGCCGTCCATAAAGAAGCCGAAGTCGGGAGTATAAGCCGCAAAACCGATATTGTACGAAATGACCTTATACTCTTTATCGACAAGAGCCGCTTCATTTGTAACGTCGTTAATTTGCAACGCTTGCTTGTCCTCAATTCTGTGGTAATCAATCATAACATAAGCGACATATCCGCCTACAATCAAAACCGCCACAAGAAGAATAATCAAAATGATTTTTAGTACCTTTTTCGCCTTTATTGACACGTAACCACCCTTTTTCTTGTTATTTTGTAAAAAAATCATCGATAAGATGGTTAGAATTATAGCACTATTTCATATATTATTCAAGTCAAAGAACAAAACTGTAAATAAATTCTTTTTATTATACTTATTTAATTTCATTCGGACAATTTGCAATTAAAACCTCAATCTTATTTTGCTTAGAATATATGAAGTTTTGGATTTATCTTGTAGTTTGCGAATATCCGTATAAATAGAAAAGCCCTTTGAGAAAAGATTTCTCTTCTCTCAAAGGGCAGGTTGGCAAACTTGAAGTTGGCGATTGCTTACTTCCTTATCGTATTAAGAACATTTAAGGCTTGTTCACCTTCATCTCTGTTGGTACTCCATACGCTGATAGACAATAATTCACCCGCAGAATAATACCCTACATAAACAACATAAATAGTGTTGCTATCTTCCGTTAATACATCGTCGTATATCTTTGCTTCAAATCCGCTTGGAATGTAGAAATCTAAATTTCGCTGTCTTGCAGATACTGGCACTGTTCTGATATAAGCATCTTCCATTACTTCTCTTGGTGCAAGTATACCATCCCTTTCTGCGTGGAACGGTGTTATACGAATTGTCAAATCACTATTGTCAGGATAAAAAATGTACTGACCACTCTCTTTATCGTATTCGCCTTGCCAGTTATCTGGCATAGAAATTTGCCAATCAAAAAGTAATTTATAAGAATTCATGTTGCCCCTCCAAATCCCGATTTGCATTTCCGTTCATTTTAGAAAATGGGCAACTCCGATTGGAATTGCCCACTCGCTTTACTTACTATCTTAACATAACATTCAGTATCGCACAACCTTTTGAGAAAAAAATTTCTCCTCTCTAAAAGGGCAAGTTGACACACTAAAATTTTATTTATTCATACGTCTTACAATCCAATCACTTGTAACACTTTCTGCTTCCGCACATTCACCATAATCCAATTCTGCTAAATTGCCCATTGTTTCATCAATACTTAAAATGGATTCTAATGAAACCACTCTTGCATCTTCTTCCTTATGGTTTCCACCACACAGGAACTGCCAATATCCATCTTCATCATGAGAAACATATAATATAGGTTTATTTTCCTCTAATACATGACAGCAAGTAAAGCACGCTGTATTAGGAGCATCTGAAAATGGAAATTTTTTACTTTTCATTCATAACACCTACAACATTCTATTTGTATTTCTATTTGTTTTAAAAATGGGCAATTCCAATCGGGATTGCCCACTCGCTATACTTGCTATTTTAACATAACATTCGGTATCGCACAACCCTTTGAGAAAAGATTTATCCTCTCTCAAAGGGCAGGTTGATAAACCGGAATTTGTGAATTACTTAAATAAAGCATATATAATAACGAATACAATGCCAAGAATTATGGAACTTATACCCGAAACAAGTGGCATTATCAAATTCTTCTTGCTGTTAACAATAGCTTTATCCGGCTTATCTTCATATACTCTTAGTTCCACAACATCATTAACCTTATATGTGCAATTAGGTGTAAACGATGAAATTCTGTGTTCAACTCTAAATGTTTTATTATTGTATTGATATTCAAAGATAGGAGTATAGGTAAATCCTTTCCCTACCCCGAGACTTTTGACGACTTCGATTACTTTTCCTTGAACAACTATATATCTTTTTGCTTTTTCTTTACGAAAAGTAACCAAAAAGCAAATCCCAAATATTACAAGCGCCATTCCCACCATAAATAAATATTTCATAATATATACCTCGCATAAAATTCAGCTTCGTATTCCATTCATTTTAGAAAATGGGCAACTCCGAGTGGATTTGCCCACTCGCTATACTTGCTATCTTAACATAACATTCAGTATCGCACAAACTTTTGGGAAAAGGATTTTTCCTCTCTCAAAGGGCAAGTTGATAATCCAGAATTTATAAACTCAAGTTCGTTACCAGTAATGAATATCTTTTTGTCTTATTTTTAATATCTTCCTCAGTAACACTGTAATAACTGTATAAATCTCCGGATATTTTCTTAAAGTCTTTCATTACCGCCTTATTTCCTGAATAAGACATTCCAAATATATTCCAAGTATAATCTATCTCCATTTCAAGAAAATCATCATCGATTCTTATTTTATACAAATGAAAATCCATAGGAATTATACTATCGGGCATTTCAGCAATCATTTCACTTCGAGTCTTTATTTTACCCAAATACTCTTTGACGGATGCTTCATTAGAAAAATCCGGCACCGGAATATCCTTCATTTCACCCAAAAGTTCTGGTTTATACTGCAAAATCAAACTCTCTTTTAGACATTTTATTTGTTCAATATATTCTCTATCAGCGGGAGCAGTTTCGGTCAATTCGTATTTATCTTTTGCATACTGCACTGTTTCAGAAAGAGAATGCGGATTTGCAACTATTGTCTTCTCTACTTTTTTTCTCTTATATCTATATATGCTATTTTTGATTCTAATCTTTAATGGTTGCTTTTTTGAATGTCCTGCTATAAAAATGCTTGTAGGACCATCTGCACCACCTATTATTGAAATCGAAATCGCATTTTTACTTTTTTGCTCCATTCGCCTTTTCCTCACAAATACCGATTTACATTTCTGTTTGTTTTAAAAATGGGCAATCCCGATTGGAATTGCCCAAATACTTTATTTTTGCTTATCAATAAAGCTTTGCACCTGCCGGAATGTGGTCATCAACCATCAGAAGGTTCAGTCCTTCGTGACCGTCTTCCTCATGTACTGCTGAAATCAGCATACCTTCGGAATCAATACCCATCATCTTTCTCGGTGGAAGATTTACAATGGCAATACAAGTCTTACCTACAAGCTCTTCCGGCTCATAATACTCGTGAATACCGCTTAAAATCACACGGTCTTTGCGTTCTCCGTCATCTAATGTAAACTTCAGAAGCTTCTTTGACTTCGGTACTGCTTCGCAAGCTAAAATCTTAACTGCTCTGAAATCAGACTTACTGAATGTATCGAAATCTACCATTTCCGTAAAGATTGGCTCAATCTTTACCTTAGAAAAATCAATCTTTTCAGCAGTTTTTTCTGCTGCTTCGGATACAGAAGCTTTGCTTGCCTTTTTGTCCGAATCAAGCGATTTCATCGTCGGGAAAAGCAAAACATCACGGATTGCGGGAGAATCGGTAAGAAGCATAACCATTCTGTCGATACCGAAGCCGATACCGCCTGTGGGAGGCATACCAAGTTCAAGTGCATAAAGGAAGTCCTCGTCGGTGTGGTTTGCCTCTTCATCGCCCTGTGCAAGCAATTCCTCCTGCGCCTTAAAGCGTTCACGCTGGTCAATCGGGTCATTAAGCTCCGAATAAGCGTTTGCCATTTCCCAACCGTTCATAAAGAACTCAAAACGCTCAACATAATCGGGATTTTCGGGTTTCTTCTTTGTAAGCGGAGAAATCTCAATCGGGTGATCCATTACAAATGTCGGCTGAACAAGGTGCTCCTCGACAAACTCCTCAAAGAAGAGATTGAGAATGTCGCCCTTTTTATGTCTTTCCTCATATTCAACATGATGCTCTTTTGCAACGGCTCTCGCCTGCTCAAGCGTTTTGATTTCGTTAAAGTCAACGCCCGAATACTTTTTAACGGCGTCAAGCATTGTTATTCTCTCAAACGGCTTTCCGAGATCCATTTCGATACCGTTATAAGTGATTTTAGTTGTGCCGAGAACCTCTTGCGCAACAAATCTGTAAAGATTTTCGGTAAGGTCCATCATACCGTGATAATCGGTATAAGCTTGATAAAGCTCCATAAGCGTAAACTCGGGATTGTGCCTTGTATCAAGTCCCTCATTACGGAAAACTCTGCCGATTTCGTAAACTCTCTCCATACCGCCGACAATAAGCCTTTTAAGGTAGAGCTCAAGCGAAATACGAAGCTTAACATCCTCGTCAAGAGCGTTAAAATGCGTTTCGAACGGTCTTGCAGCCGCACCGCCTGCGTTGGGAACAAGCATGGGGGTTTCAACCTCCATAAAGCCCTGTGAGTCAAGATAACGACGGATAGTGCTTATTATCTTTGAACGGTTGATAAAGGTCTGCTTTGACTCTGCGTTCATGATAAGGTCAATATATCTCTGACGGTATCTTGTGTCTGTATTTGTAAGTCCGTGGAACTTTTCGGGCAAAATCTGAAGGCTCTTTGAGAGAAGCACAAGCTCTGTAGCGTGGAGAGAAATCTCCCCCGTTTTAGTCTTGAAAACCTCGCCTTTAAGACCGACAATATCGCCGATATCCATTTTCTTGAATGCCTTATATTCCTCTTCGCCTATGCAATCCCTTGCAACATAGGACTGAATATTACCCTTTAAGTCCTGAATATTGCAAAACGAAGCCTTACCCATTACACGTTTTGACATAAGTCTGCCTGCAACGGTAACGGTCTTGCCCTCAAGAGAGTCAAAATTTTCTTTAATATCTGTGCTGTGATGGGAAACGTCATACTTTGTAATAACAAAGGGATCGTTGCCTGCATCTTGCAATTCCTTTAATTTGTCAAATCTGATTTGACGAAGCTCATTAACATCCTGCTGAGCCGCATTGTTCTGATTGTTTGTCTGTGCCATATTTTCACTTCCGATTTACTAAAAAATATGGGCGGACTTGCCGCCCGAGTATTTTATTTTTATGAAATAGCCTTAACTGTAAAGCTACGAATACCGATAGGCGCTTCTACCTGAACGTCGTCGCCGACCTTTTTGCCCAAAAGAGCCTTGCCGACGGGTGATTCGTCAGAAATCTTGCCTGCATCGGGATCAGCCTGTGCATAGCCGACAATCTTATATGAAAATTCATTTTTCTTGTCATCAACGATTACAACGTTTGAGCCAATGTGAATGACGTCCTTGCTCAATGAGGACTCGTCAAATACCTTAGCGTTTTTGAGCATATTTTCAAGCTCACTTATGCGTGCCTCAAGCTTTGCCTGATCACTCATTGCCTCATCATACTCAGCGTTCTCTGAAAGGTCGCCGTAGCTTCTTGCAACCTTGATTTTTTCCGCAGCTTCTTTACGTCCGACGGTTTTTAAGTTTTCAAGCTCGTCCTGTAATTCTTTATAGCCCTCGGCATTAAGCAAAGTTTCCTGTAACATATTGTTAAAACTCCTTTCGGCTTTTGCCCATATACAAATGAATATTATACGGGAAATTTCATTTAATGTCAATAGAGCCGAACGGAAAAACATTTTCAAATACTACATTCATTTTATCATATTTGAGCTCGGAAAGACTTTTGAGCGCACAAGCCTCATAAAGTGCCGAGGCAAAGGTCAGCTTATCGACACCGACAGGCAACAGGCTTTCGGGATATTTCGGCAAGCTTATCCCCTCACCTTTTAATATATTGTATCTGTTTTCGCCGCACTTTTCGAGAATACAGTTGTTAAAATATCGGTTAAAGACATTTTCGGGCGAAATTATCATACCGCACCGTGAAAGCCCTTGCTCATTGGTTAAAACGATTACCGACAAGCCGTATTTTTCATATATTTTTTCGCACACGCTTTTATAGGCAAATTCGTTTTTGGAAAACACCCGTATTTCCCCTGCAAGATTTACAAATTTTTCAAGGTACTGCGAAAAAGCACCTTTTTCATCTCTTATTCCGAGCGTAAAAGCGGCTTTATTATATTCTTTATTTTCAAGATAGTTTTCCGCCGAATTTATTGTCATAATATTCGGTAAAACGGCAGGCTTGTATATTTTCAGCTTACCTGTCTTTGAAGCGTCTGTGCCGTCAGTCAAAATAACCGCCTTTGAGCATAAGCCGAGCATTTTAGCAACCTCGCAGCAACCCTCTCCGCACTGCTTTTCATAGATTTCAAGCTTATAAAACGGTGCGGCACCCTCGATATTGACCCTTTCGAGTATCGGAGACGGCGGAGAGAAAAAATACTTAATTCTCTTTAGCAATGATTTTTCTTCGGGAATTATTTTCAACACTGCAAACATAAAAACACCTCGCATACGAAATTGTATGCAAGGTGCTTTGATAAAATGTTAATTTTCGCCGACAAGAACGTCATAAGCCTTTTGGTATTGGTCGTCGTCCTCTTGTGAGAGAATTGCAAGCTTTGCTTCCTTTTTAGAGTCAAGCTTGACCTCGTAATCGGGTACAACGCCCACAGAATTATACGAAGCGCTGACATAAGGCTTAATCTCCGCAACAGTAAGGATAATTGCGCCGCCGTCACTTAACTGATATGCCTTTTGCATAGTTCCGTTTCCGTTAGTTGTAGTGCCGACAAGCTGAGCCTTTCCGAAGTCCCTCAAGTCACAGGCAAAAAGCTCCGCAGGTCCCGAGGTATGATTGTTTACAAGCACCATCATCTGCATTGAAACGCTGTCAGCATCCGTGGTAAAGGTATCGGTAATATTACCGTCCTTATCGAGAGCCGTTGCTATCGCACCGCTGCCCTCACTCGCAACGGGTACTAAAACGTCAAGAGCCTTTGCGGCATAATCGATAGTTCCGTTCGAAGTGCCTCTCAAATCAAAGATAACGCTTGTAACATTCTGCTTTGAAAGTTCATTTATAGCCTTTTTAAGCTGTGAAGCGGTTGTTGAATAAAAGTCGGTAATTTTAATATATCCGACCGAGCCGTTTGCACTGTAATAAACAGACTGTGCGCTGTAGCCCTTTACAACGCCGACAGACTGCTCAACGCCGTCATGCACAAAACGTACCGTGACGCTTGTAAGCTTTCCGCCCGTAAGCTTATCCATAAGCTCGTTATAGTTGTATGCGGTAACAGGCTCTTCGTCAATTTCAATTATCTTGTCGCCCTTTGAAATACCGCTTTGCGCAGCAGGAGAATTTTCAGAAACCTCCGCCGCATAAATAGCCGTTTCTGTTTCGTCATAATAAGCGATAATGCCTATTCCGACCTTTTCGCCGTTAAGCTCATTCTTATACGTTTCGTACTCGGTAGCGGTAAGGTACTTACTGTACTTGTCGCCGAGTCCTGCCGCATATCCGCCTGAAAGCTCGGTATTCAAAAGCATTTCGTTTATTGAGCCGTAATAGTTAGTTCTTACGATATTGTCAATTTCTGAAATGTACGAATACATCTGTGCCCTGTTGGGCAAGTCCTTAATGAGGCTGTTGTAGGTTCTCATTGATACGGACATTGTAACGGCAACGGTAATCGCAACCGCAACAAGCGTTATCGCAACAGATACGCCCACCGATATTTTTTTGTTCATTTACAACCACCTCAAACCTTATTTATTAGCCATCGCCGGAATCCATACCTCCGGGTTTGTTCTGACACCGTTTACCCATACTTCAAAGTGAAGATGCGGACCGAACGAGTTACCCGTGTTTCCTACGTAAGCAATAACCTGTCCCTGCTTGACCTGATCACCTGCTGAGACAATCATCTTACTGCAATGCGCATATCTTGTATATATACCTTCGCCGTGATTGATATAGACATTATTTCCCCAACTCTTGTGGAATTCCGCCGAATATACAACACCGTCGGCAGCAGCTCTTATTTCCTTGCCCATTGTTGAGCCTGTACCTCTTGTGCAGATATCAACGCCCTTGTGACCGTTGTGACCGTAATGCTGAGATATATACACATTGCTGTACTGAAGCGGAACAATCATACCCTTTGAAGAAACGGGATAGTTACCGATTTCGGATTTTCCGCCGCCGCTATTAAGTGAGCCCGAGCCGCTGGACATACCGTTTTGCTTAATAGCGTCGTATTCAGCCTGCTCTTTTTTAATCTTTTCCATCTGCGCTCTGTACTGAGCAGAAGATTGATCAAGATTTGAAAGAATTGAATTGTATGAGTCAACTTTTTTCTCAAGTTTTGTCTGCTGACTGCTTATTGAATTTCTTGCAGACTGAATTTGTGCTCTCGAATCGACTTTTTTCGCTTTTTCAGCCTCAACGACATTCTGTTTTTCAACCTGCTCCTGCTTTTGAGAATTAAGCTGTTCAACAAGCTTATTAGACTCGTCAATTTGCGAATCATATGCAGAAATCAATTCGTTATCACGCCTTGCAACAGCACTCAAAAGCTCAAGTCTTGTAAGGAACGATTCAAAATCTGAGGAGTCAAGCAAAATCTCAAGAATTGAGGTTTCGCCTGCCATATATGACGCTCTCATACGCTCCGCAAGAACATCCTGCGTATTCGCAATTTGAGCATTAAGCTTATCAATCTGAACGCCGGTTTCGTTTATGCTTTCGTCAAGCTTTGCAATCTCCGCCTCATGCTGATTGATAACCGCATCATAGCTCGCAATTTGTGAGTTGAGCTCTGAAATCTGTGCGTTATAAACGTCGATTTGCTCCTGCAAGGTATCAATTTCCTCATTGAGCTCATCGGCACTCTTTTGCTTATCCTCTTTTTTTGCATTATTGGCATCTATTTTAGATTCAAGCGCATCAATTTCAGCCTGGAAATCTCTTTCCGCATATACGCCGAAGGAAACACTTGCAAGCGTCATAACAATACACAGTACGACCGATAAGAGCCTAAACAAAGGTGTAAATTTAATATTACTCATTTGTTACGACACTCCTTTCCTCCTTGAGGTATCTGTTCATAGAAACCATACTTCCGAAGCTGCCTGTAATTATACCTATTGCAAGGAATGCGCCGAAGATGTACCAAACATATGAAAGGAACGGTACAAAGCTAAAGCCGAGCATTGTAATTACCGAGGAGAATGCGTAAATAATCAATTCATACAAGCCCCAAAGCAGTAATACCGAAACGCCTGCCGAAATAATTCCGAGCAGTACGCCCTCAACCATAAACGGCCAACGAATAAAGCTGTTTGTAGCACCAACGGCTTTCATAATGTTGATTTCAAGCTTTCGTGAAAACATTGTAATTCTGATTGTATTTGAAATAATAAACAACGCAACAAGGAAAAGCATTGACACAAGTCCTGCGCTTACAATTGTAACGGCACGCCGTACCGTCACAAGCTTACTTGCAAGGTCGCTGTTTTCACGCACATTATACACTCCGTCAAGCTTTTCAATCTCGCTGACCGTTTCCTTAAATCTTGAAAGGTCCTTAACAGTAACCTTAAAGGCATCGGGAAGCGGACTTGTCTTAAAGCCCTCAAACAAAGCGGAGTCGCCGCCCATAAGCTCGACCTGACGCTGAAAAGCGTCCTCCTTCGGTACAAACTCACAACTTGCAATGTTGTCCATATTTTCAAGCGAAAGCCTTAATTCCGAGGTTTTAACGTCGTCGGCTTCGTCCGAAACATAGACCATTACAATATTTTGCGCCTCAACAATATCAAGAAGCGAATTGATATTGAAATAAGCCATCGCACCTATGCCGATAATCAAAAGACAAGCCATAAGCACCGCAACGGAAGCGATTGACATCATCTTATTAACCCAAACGTTTCTGAATCCCTCACGGGTTAAATATCCGAGTGATGAGCCTTTCATTTATCTTCACCTCCTGCTTTTTCGGTAAGATTGTCAAGATAAATCGAATAATCTATATCATCCTCCGCCGTATCGTCATCAGCATCAACGCCGTAATTTGAAATAAAATCTTCAAGCTCACTGTCCGACATCGGCGGCGCATAATATGAGCTCAATTTGTTTTCGTCAACCTTAATATCCTCGTTGACTATTTCTTCAACAATCTTTTTTCTTTCCTCATCCGAGGCTGACTCAGAAGCAGGGCTTACAACCGACGGATGCGCAGCCTCATATTTCGAGTAATCGTCGGGAAGCTTGTCGGAATCACTCGTGTCGGATACAACATAGCCCTGATCGATTGTAATAACTCTGTGATGGAAATGGCGGACAAGGTTATGTTCATGAGTAACCATAACGATTGTAGTGCCGCTTGCGTTTATGTGGTTTAACAAATCAACAATTTCATAGGACATTTCGGGGTCGATATTACCCGTCGGCTCGTCGGCAATGATAAGTCCCGCATTGTTTACAAGCGCTCTTGCAAGCGCAACTCTCTGCTGCTCGCCGCCCGAAAGCTGATTTGGCTTTTGACGTGCTTTTGAGGAAAGTCCCACAAGGCTTAAAATATAGGGAACTCTTTTTCGAATTTCCTTTTCCTTTGCGCCGATAACTCGCATTGCAAAGGCAACATTGTCATAAACAGTCATATTCGGTATAAGTCTAAAGTCCTGAAAGACAATGCCGAGTGTTCTTCTGAACATAGGGATTTGCTTCTTTTTAAGCTTATTGAGGTTAAAACCGTTTATAATAACAGTACCCTTGTTAGGTACCTGTTCACGCATCATAATTTTGAGAAACGTACTCTTACCTGCGCCCGAGGAGCCGACAATAAAAACAAACTCGCCGTCCTCAATGCGAAGGCTAACGTTCTTTAACGCTTCCGTACCGTTTGCATAGGTTTTTGAAACGTTATCAAACTCTATCACATTAACGACCTCTCTTTCGTTATCTAAAAAATAAAAGACAGTACCGAGCATAACCTGCCCAATATACTGCCTTAAATTATACCATAAAATATAGCAAGATGTAACGTAATTAAATAAAATTTAACAATATTCGTAGATTTACACAAAAACGTATAAAATAAATATGCAAGATATACAATATATTGTCAAATCACGTCGTTCAAGTACATCTATTAGTATTTTATCGGGTTTGAATCAAGATATTTCTTAACCATCAACGCAACCTTAAATACAATTGCATCGTCAAATTCACGCAAATCAAGTCCCGTGAGTTTTTTGATTTTTTCAAGACGGTAAACAAGAGTGTTTCTGTGAACAAAAAGCTTTCTTGAGGTCTCGGAAACGTTAAGGTTGTTTTCAAAGAATTTTTGAATTGTGAAAAGCGTTTCCTGATCAAGGCTTTCAATAGAACCTCTCTTAAACACTTCACGCAGGAACATATCACAAAGCGTTGTGGGAAGCTGATAAATAAGTCTTGCGATACCGAGATTGTCATAGCTGACAATAGTCTTTTCGGTGTCAAATACCTTACCTACTTCAAGGGAAACCTGTGCTTCTCTGAATGAGCGTGCAAGGTCCTTAATATTTTCAACCGTTGTGCCGATACCGACAAGAACGTGAGAATAGAACTCCGCACCGAGGCTGTCGATAACCGAACGTGCAAGCTTTTCCAAGTCTTTTGTTTCAATCATCGGATTAACCTCTTTAATAAGAGCTATATCCGTTTCGTTTACGTCAATAACAAAGTCCTTTGATTTATCGGGGAACAAGCCCTGAATGACCTCAAATACGGAAACGTCGATTTTATCAATAATTCTGATAAGGAAAACAGCCCTTGAAGCCTCGCTGTTAAAACGAAGTTCACGTGCTTTAAGATAAATATCGCCGGGAAGAATATTGTCAAGAATAACGTTCTTTATGAAATTTCCCCTGTCATATTTCTCGTCGTAATACTGCTTAACGCTCGAAAGAGAAATCGCAAGAAGCGAAGCGTAGTTCTGAGCAAGCTGATCCTCGCCGGAAACAAAAACAGCATAATCTGCGTGCATATGTGTTCCGAAAGATTTGTATGTGAATCCGTCAATTACAACGCTCTCCGAAACAGCCGAAAATATAACCGAAACCTCCGACGAAATAACCTCGCCGATTTTTCCAAGCTCGCTACAGGAAATAACTGTTCCCGATTCATCTACAACTCCTATTACTCTGTCTATTGAATCTGTCATCTGATGAACGATACCCTGAAACAATCTATTTGACATAATTAGCCTCCGTATATGCAATTTAGCCAACTTACTTATTATATATTTTACACAATGTTACACAAAAAAGCAAGAGGATTTTTTTACATTTTTTTATTTTCGTTTGCATTTTCAACAAAAACCGACCGTTTTTTTGTTAAATTAGTTCATTCTTCCCACATATTCAAGGCATTTCCAAGCGATATTTCATTGGTCAAAATGACGATAATTCAAGTCAGGCAAGGCATTTTGAACAGGATGTATAGCCCTTCAGATAATATTCGTCGATATTATCACAGAAGATAACCTGTTTGTTTTTGTCGTCCATATTTTGGGCATACTGACAATCCGGCTTGTGTATTTTCTTACTGTTTGTATTTAACACATACATATCCGCCTGCACCGTAACATTCGGAGCGTCGGTTGCGGTTATGCTTACAGCCTCGCCGCCGTCAACCCACGAAACAGATACGTCGGAATTATCGGAAGCGTTGCTTTCATTGATTCCTTTATAAATTTTTACCTGACGAAGCATAATAAAAACGCTCAAGAATGCAAGTGCTACGCACATAACGGCAATGATTTTCCTGTTATCTATATTCTTCTTATCGCTCATTTTGTCACCTCTTATAGCATTTGCAGCGAGTGCAGACGGTATAGCCCTTATCAAGATAAGCCTGAAGCTCGTCCGAAGAAATAACAGCCTTGTTTTCTTCCTTCATATTTTTCGCATAAGAGCAGGTTGAGCTGTGTATTTTCTTTGAATTTTTATTTACTACAAGAATTGTATCGATTTCGGTAACGGCAACAGTTGTATCAGCAGTGGTATTGACCGTTGCTTTTTCGGTTGTTTCAGCCCTGTGAGCCTTGCTTCGAGCAGCAGTTCCGGCAGCTTTTGTTTTAACAACTCTCTGAATATCGGTAGTCTCGGGAATTGAAGCCGTGTCGTTAATCTCCAGAGTTACATTATTTCTTGCAGAAAATGAATCGGTAGAAGAGTCCGCTGCCTCCGTCACCGTTGCAATTGCGATATGACGGTTGATTTCGATTTGCAGCTTAAATGTTATAACCATACTTATTGCAATAATAAAGAGGGCAACAAATATGCAGCAGTCATAAAAGCCGGACCTTTTCATATCTATCACACCTCTCAATCGTTTTAATAGATAAATTATAACAATTTTTTCGATTTTGTAAATATTTTATTGTATATTTATAACATTCTCACCAAGTAAGACCGCATCCTCCGCTTCGTGTGTGATAATCAAAAAGTGTCTTTTTTCCTCTAAAATCAATGCTATCATTTTCTTTTTAAGCTCAATGTCAAGCCCCTTAAACGGCTCGTCTAAAATTACAAGCTCGCTTTTATATGCCAATGCTCTTGCAAGGGCAACTCTGCGCTTCATACCGCCGCTGAGTTCGGATACAAGCGTATCCTTTTCCCCGCACAAAAGCACTCTTTCAAGGTAATAATCGGCAGCTTCTTTGTCGCTGACATATTCGACGTTTTCCCTCGCCGAAAACCACGGCAAAAGCCTGTCCTCCTGAAACATAAACGAAACCGCTTCGGGAACTCCCGATATTTCGCCGAAGTCCGATTTTTCAAGTCCTGCTATCATTCGTGCAAGCGTTGTTTTGCCCACACCCGACTCGCCCATTAAGACAACGGGCTTATCGAACACTATTTCACGGTTGAAATTATCAAATATAATCCTGTCTCCGTAGCTTTTCTTTATATTTTTCAGCGTAACGGTCATTTTATTTCACCGCCCTTATATCTGTTAAAAAGCTTTTCGAGTAAATAAACAGCCGCTTTTTCGAGCACGGCACTCATAATTATAATCACGGCAGTCCACGCAAACAAATCCGTTGTTTCAAGGTAGACCTTTGAATTATACAGCTCTGTGCCTATTGAGTTAAGCGGTGTACTCAAAACCTCGGCGGCAACTCCCGATTTCCAGGCAAAGCCTAAGCCTGTCGTTACAGAATTATAAACCTCGGGCATTACAGACGGAACATAGACCTTTGAGATAATTTTCCGCTTCGGCACTTTATAAGCTTTGGACATTTCAAGAAGTTCTTTATCGGTTGAATTTATGCCTGTAGATATATTCGACCAAACAATCGGCATAACCATTAAAAATGATGTGAACACGGGAACGCTTCTTTTGTTCATCCAAACAAGTGCAAGAATTATAAACGAAGCCACGGGTGTAGAGCGCACAACATTCATAAACGGCTTAAATATTGAATATAAAAGCTCGCTTTTTGAGGTCATAACAGCAAGAACCGTACCGACTGCGAGTGCCGATAAATACCCTTTTAATATCGCAAGCAGAGAATTTGCAACCTTTATATAAAGCTGTTTTTCTCCAAGCATTTCAAAAAGCCTCATAAATACCTTTAAGGGAGACGCTATAAGCACCTCCCTGTCAACGGCAAAATATAATACTGTCCATACTCCGAGCCAAAACAGGGCACATATCGCTCCCATCAAAGCACGTTTGAAAGCCTTTTTATTTCGCATTGTACCAGAAATCATCCTTAGGAAGCTCTCCGCCTACCGACGAGGGATTGGCGTTAAAGAGAACAGTAAGATTTTCATTGGCGGTCTTTTTCATATCCTCACCCGAAAGATAGGATATATGACAATTCGGTATTGCCTTCTTTGCGACTGACGCCTTAGGAATTATGCCATAAGCTTCACAAAGAGAGGAAGCCCCGTCTATATCGTTTGCCACATACTCTATTGAATTCTTGTATTCATATAAAAATGCGTCAACGGCAGCCTTATTATTCTCAACAAAGTCCTTTCTTGCTATTATGCAGCCCATAGCAAGAGAAACGCCCGAAACATTTTCAAATTCCTTGCTCAAATCAACCGCAACCGCAAAATTCTCACTTTTAGAAAGAACTGCCGTTACATTGGGCTCGGGAAGAAGCACCGTATCCGCTTCGCCGGACAATGCAAGCGTTGCAACCTCTGCGTGCTCGGATTTGTATTCAACAGTAACCTTATCGGTAAGCCCGTTCTTTTCTAAAAGATAATCAAGGACATATTCGGGTGTTGCTCCATGTCCTGCGGTAACAATTGTCTTGCCCTCAAGGTCCGCTAATTTTGTAATAGTCGGGTCTTTAGAAACGATATAAAGCGTACCGAGTGTGTTTATGGCAAGCATTTGAACATTTCCGTTTGTCTTTTTATAAAGCACCGACGCAAGATTTAACGGACAAGCGGCAATATCAATACTGCCGTTGACAATTCCGCCCGAAATATCCGTGGGGTCGGATGAAAGTGAAAAAGTGTATTTGTTTAATGTGTTACCCGCATCGCTGTCAGACATCAGCTTGACAGCACCTATGCCCGTAGGACCTTTAAGCATAGTGATATTTATATGCGTATTCGTTGCCTTTGGCGTTTTATCACCTATTGTGCAAGAAGCAAAAGACAAAAGCATAATTACTGCAATGATTAAAGCTGAAATTTTCTTGATTTTCAAAATGATTACCTCCTGAATTTAATTTATAATAAACGGATTATATTTCCGTCCTTTTCAATTTTTTTACTGTCGTAAAGCTCGTCTATGGCACGGTAAAGACTTGCCCTGCTTATATTAAGTTGCTTTGAAAGCTCGGTCATTTTTTCATTCAAAACAAAGCTTCCGTCAACCGCATTTTTCTTAAAATATGCAAGCAATTTATCCTTGGCACTCGGTGCGGTATATTCTTCGATTTTCTCGTTGAGAAAATAAACTCTTTGAGACAGATACTTAATATATTTCTTTGCAAACTCGGGGCTTCTTGAAAGCAAGCTGTCAATCCCGTCCTTCGAAATGAAAATCACGGTACATTCCGTCTGTGCGACAATGTCGTTTACAAACCTGTCGCAATCGTTGTAAAGCGTAACGGCACCGAAAATATTGCCTGCCTTCAAATGATTTATAACAACATGCTCTTTTTTTACGCTCGCCGTTCCGTCTGCGATTATTCCTATGCACTTTTCGCTCGTGTTCTTTGAAAAAATCGTTTTACCTTTTTGAAATGTCTTGTTTTGACAGTGATTTTCACAAATCGGAACAAGCTTTTCTTTACCGACCGAAGAAAACAAATCCGTTTTTAATAAAGCGTCGACTCTGCCGACAACCGATTTTTTTATCATACGCCCTCCAAAGGTGTCTCATTTGATACACTTTATTTTAACAGTCATATAGCCTTATGTCAATAAAAATAATGATTTTCACTAAATTTTTGATTGTAATGCCCGACAATATATGTTAAGATTAAATGAGCAGTATATCAGGAGGATTATCTCATGGAATATTCAATTAAAAACAACAATTACAGAGATTTTGATGTCTTTGAAATCAACAAATTAAGACCGAGAGCGTATGCAATTCCGTTCCACTCGCTCAAAAAATTAAAAGCAACCGATTGCCTTACCGAAAGATACCAAAGCGATACGGTAACCGTGCTTTCGGGCGAATGGGATTTCAAATATTATGATAAAATGAGCATTATGCCCACTCACTTTGAGCCGGACAGAGTTCAGTTTGACAAAATTCATGTTCCCTCAACCTGGCAAAGAACGGGCTACCGTCCGCCTGTATATCTTAATACAAGATATGAGTTTTCTCTCTATCCGCCCGAGCTTCCCGATGATTTTGCGGCAAGCGTGTACAGAAAGAAATTTAATATTAAGGACGCAGAAAAGATACATATAATTTCTTTTCTCGGTGTTGCTTCATGCCTTGACTTGTATGTAAACGGCGAATTTGTCGGATACAGTGAGGGCTCGCACAACTCTGCCGAATTTGATATTTCGGAATTCCTTGTAAACGGCGAAAACGAGCTTGTTGCGGTTGTCCGCAGATGGTCAACGGGAACATACCTTGAATGTCAGGATATGTTCAGAGAAAACGGCATTTTCCGTGATGTATTGCTTTATGAATACGACGGCTGTTATATAAACGATTACGAGATAAAGACGAAAAATGTCGGCGGTGCTAACTATGACCTCGACACCTGCGTTGATTTACACGGCGAATTGGATAACTGCACGGTAAAGCTTGAGCTTTACGATAAAGACAAGTGTATTTTATCGGAGGAAAAGCCTGCCGAGCACCACGTTTGCTTTGATTTTTCAAGCTTGAGCGTTACCGAATGGAGTGCCGAAATTCCTTACATATACGAAATGTATATCACTCTTAAAAGGGATAATAAGACTGTCAGCATTATAAGAAACTATACGGGCTTTAAGTCTGTTGAAATCATTGCAGACATTTTCAAATTCAATAAAAAGGCTATTAAGTTCAAGGGTGTAAACCACCACGACACAAACGAAAAGAACGGTTATGTTATGTCTGCCGACGATATTAAGCTTGACCTTACGCTTATGAAGGAGTTTAATGTCAACGCAATCAGAACCTCGCACTATCCGCCCGACCCGATGCTTTTGACCCTTGCGGATATTATGGGCTTTTATATTGTTGACGAGGCTGATATTGAAACTCACGGCACGGGAAGCATCGGTCCCAACCACTTATACAAACCTAATCTTATAAGTAACAATGTTAAATGGGCAAACAGATATATGGACAGGGTTTGCCGTATGTATTACAGGGACAGAAACCACCCGTCAATTACAATGTGGTCGCTCGGAAACGAATCGGGCGGTTATAAATGTCAGGATATCTGCTATATGTTCTTAAACGGTATGTGCCCCGAAATTCCCGTTCACTATGAGGGTGCTGTCAGAACAAAGCGAGTTGGTTATGATGTTATATCCGAGATGTACACAAGCTCGCAAAATTGCGAAAAAACAGGTAAAAAGGAAAGAGGCAACAAGTATATCGGAAAACCCCTGTTCCTTTGCGAATACTGCCACGCAATGGGTGTAGGCCCCGGTTGCCTTGAAGATTACTGGGAGGTTTTCTACAAATACAACAACCTTATGGGCGGTTGCATTTGGGAGTGGGCTGACCACGCCGTATGGCACGATTTGTCCGATCCTAAGAACAAATACGCTTATGAATACACCTATGGCGGCGACCACGGCGAGAAGATGCACGACAACAACTTCTGCGTTGACGGTCTTATGTATCCCGACAGAACTCCGCACACGGGCGCATATGAAATGAAAACAGTTTACCGTCCTTTGAGACTTGAAATGATTTCTCCGAACAGATTTAAGCTTTGGAACACAAATTCGTTCAAAAGCTCGGGTTATATCACAATCAACTGGGCACTTATGAAAAACGGTGTCGAAGCGGAAAGCGGAACACTTGAACATGATGTTCTTCCGACAAGCTTTGAAATTGTTAAAATCCCCTATTCAAGACCTAACACAAACGACGATTATCAACTCAACATTACATACACCGACGAAGCAGGCTTTGAATTTGCAAAGGAGCAATTTATTCTTCAGGACGTTGAAAAAGAGTGCAAGCTTCCCGAAGCTAAGAAGCTTACCGTTATGGAAACAGCTGACAGCGTAGGAATTTCCTTTGAAAACGGCAAGGTTGTATTTAACAAGAAAACGGGCGAGCTTGCAAGCTACACCTGCGACGGCACAGATCTTATGAATTCAATGCCCGCAGGCGGAATAAAGGGCTTATTGCCGAACGTTTACCGTGCTCCGATTGATAACGACTCACACGGTCCGTCTCCGAAATGGAACGTCAAGAAGCTGTCAAATGCGAAGCCTAACTTTATGTCGCTCTCCTTTGAGAATGAGGACGACTCGGTTGTCGTACTTGTGAAATATATGATTGCTTCCGGCAAGAAAAAGCTTTACAGAAGTGATATCAGATACACAATTTTTGCGGACGGCGCAATATCCGTTTTGACAAATCTTGCAAGAGAGCCGTTCTCCGATAAGGATATTCCGAGATTCGGCATTACGCTTGAGCTTCCGCCCGAGCTTAAATATGTTGAATATTACGGCAGAGGCGAAAAGGAAAATCTCTGCGACATTAACCGTCACGCTCTTATCGGTGTTTATAAGTCAACGGTCGAAGAAATGCATGAGCCGTATATTTTACCGCAGGATAACGGCAATCACGGCGGTACAAAATACCTTAAAATCACTAATAAAGACGGAAAAGGCGTTGAATTTGTCGCTCATCCGAAATTCAGCTTTAGTGTTCACAACTACACTCAGGCTTCTCTCGTTAAGGCTCAGCACAGAGAGGATTTGAAGGACGAGAACACAACCTTTGTTTCTATCGACGGCTTCCACAGAGGCGCAGGTACAAACAGCTGCGGCCCCGACACGCTCGAAAAATACAGATTTGTTTTCGATTACGAAATTAGGTTCAAATTCACAATCAAACCGATTGTATAATTTAATTGAAAAATAGGCAACAAAAAAGAGCTTGAAATTCAAGCTCTTTTTGTTATATAAAGCTTAATGCCTTGTATCGTCCTCGTAGCACTCGCACCATCTTGCCTGGAAAGACGGTTCTTCATTTCCTTTATAAAGATGGCTCAAATCTCCGTACTGAACGCAAGTGAAAATCGCCTTCCCCTTTTCCCTCTCCTGTGTTACAAGCCTTGTAACCGAAGTGGGTAAGGCTACGAAATTATGCCACATAATCATAGGCGAAACGCTGAAAATTCTTGAAAGTATAACGCTCTCAACTCCGAAATGACAGAAAATCGCTATCTTATCGTGATTTGAATTTGTTACCTTGTAAATTCTGCCGTCTTTTTTATAGCCGTGCTTTTCCAAAAGCTCATCCACGCCGTCGCACACAGCTTTATAGTGCCGTTCAACGTCGCCTTTTCGCATAAGCTTGACCTTCATCCATTTGTCATATGAATAGTAGTCGTCAAATTTTGTCCAATAGGCAGGCTTTCTGTCCCAGCATTGCTTTTTGAAAGCACCCTTGCCGATCGTTCCCTGAAATTCCCTTGCCCATTCAAGTGTCGGCATTTCCTTGTCGGGATATTTTTCCATAGTATATGACGCTGTTTTCTGCGCTCTGCCAAGCGGAGAGCAATAAAAATAATCTATATTTTCCTTTTCCATACGCTCTGAGAGCAGCTTTGCCTCACGCACCCCCTTTTCGGTTAAGGAGTCCCTTGCGTAATCGGGGTCGCCGTGTCTTATAATAAACAGTTCCATATAATCACCGCCGTAAAAAATCATATCAAAAATACTTTATCACATTAAAAACAATTCGACAAGATTTTAAGTAAAAAAATATCCAAAAACTATTGACATTTTTCGATTTTATCTCTAATATTTATCTCATACCAATTAGGAGGTGCCGAAACGCATCTCCAACTATATCTATCGGTTGGAAAGGGGCTGCATAATTGAACAATAATCCTGTAATTATCGACCTTCAAAACATCAGCGTCAGCTTTGACGGACAAACTATTCTTAATAACATCAATCTTCAAATCCACGACGGTGAATTTGTTACCCTATTGGGACCGTCCGGCTGCGGTAAAACTACTACACTCCGAATAATAGCCGGCTTCCAACAGCCTGACAAAGGAAATGTCATTTTTGAAGGAAAAAATATCGATGGTGTTCCCGCTTATAAAAGGCAGGTAAACACCATTTTTCAGCGTTATGCGTTATTTCCGCATTTGAACGTTCACGACAATATTGCATTCGGTCTTAAGGTTAAAAAGATTAAAAACAAAAAGGTCATCAACAAAAAGGTTGATGAAATGCTTGAACTTGTTAACCTTAAAGGCTTCGGTTCGAGAAACATTAACTCCCTTTCGGGCGGTCAGCAGCAGAGAGTTGCCATCGCAAGAGCTTTGGCGGTTGACCCGAGAGTAGTTCTCCTTGACGAGCCGCTCGGTGCGCTTGACTTGAAGCTCCGTAAAGATATGCAAATTGAGTTAAAGAACATTCAGCAGAAATTGGGCATAACCTTTATTTATGTTACACACGATCAGGAGGAAGCACTTTCAATGTCAGATACCGTCGTTGTTATGAACAACGGCGAAATCCAGCACATTGGCACACCTCTTGATGTATATAACGAGCCGAAAAACGCTTTCGTTGCCGACTTTATAGGAGAGAGTAATATCCTTGACGGCGTTATGCACGAGGACTTTTCGGTTGAATTTTCGGGTATGCGCTTTCAATGCGTTGACAAGGGCTTCAAAAAGGACGAACCTGTTGACGTTGTTATCAGACCCGAGGATATTGACGTTCTTCCCGAGGGTCAGGGTATGCTCAGCGGTAAGGTTACCTCGGTTACCTTCAAGGGCGTTCACTATGAAATTATAGTTGACATTGACGGCTTTAAGTGGATGATACAGACAACGCAGAAAAGCGAAGTCGGCGATACTATCGGTATATCCATAAAGCCCGACGAAATGCACATAATGAAAAAGTCCGAATATTCGGGACTTTACGGCGATTACAGTTCGTTCAGTGAGGAGTTCGACGAGCTTTCCGACCCGACTGTTACGGAGGAAGAAGAATAATGAAACAATCCTCTGCTGTTAAATCGTTTATCAATGCGCCTTATTTGCTTTGGTCTGTGCTTTTCATAATCGCACCTATGATAATGGTTGTTTACTATGCCTTTACAGACAGGAACGGCGATTGGACTTTGGCTAATATAACGGCTCTCGGTGCGTATTCGCAAACCTTTATACGCTCGATTTGGTATGCCTTTGTCGCTACGCTTATTTGCCTTGTGCTCGCTTATCCGTTGGCATATATTATGTCACGTTCAAGTATGTCGAAGCAGCGTACGATTATGATGCTTGTTATGCTTCCTATGTGGATGAATTTCCTTATCCGCACCTATTCCTGGATAACGCTTCTTGCGAACACAGGCATTATCAACACCCTGCTTTCTAAAATCGGCATAGGTCCGCTTCATATGATAAACACACCCGGTGCTGTTATACTCGGTATGATCTACAATTTCCTGCCGTATATGATTTTGCCGATTTATTCGATTATGTCGAAGCTGGATTACCGTCTTGTTGAGGCGGCACAGGATCTCGGCTGCAACTCCTTCGGAGTGCTCAAAAGAGTGATATTCCCGTTAAGTCTCCCCGGTGTAATTTCGGGAATTACTATGGTTTTTGTTCCGTCTGTCAGCACTTTCTATATCAGTCAGAAGCTCGGCGGCGGTAAGTATCTGCTTGTCGGAGACTCGATTGAAATGCAGTTCCAATCGGCTTACAACTACAATCTCGGCGCTTCGCTTTCTTTGGTGCTTATGGTTATGATAATTATTTGTATGATTATTATGAATAAGTTTGCCGACAAAGAGGAAGGAGCGATAATCATATGAAAAAGGCTCTTTCTAATCTCTATATTGCGCTTATAATGATTTTTCTCTATGCGCCCATGCTTGTTATGATCGTGCTTTCGTTCAACGCATCGGCAAGCACAAGCGTTATGACGGGCTTTTCGCTCAAATGGTACGGCGAGCTGTTTAACGACACAACTACACTTGCCGCATTGAGAAACACACTTGTTTTAGCTGTCGTTTCCTCGGTTATTTCAATAGTTATCGGCACTGCGGCGGCTGTGGGAATTAACAACATTAAAAAGAAATGGCTTCAGTCGTCAATTCTCACGGTTACAAATATACCGATGATGAATCCCGAAATAGTAACGGGCGTTTCGCTTATGCTGCTTTTCGTATTTGTTGGTAAACTTGTCGGAATGTCGGACGTACTGGGTTTCCCAACGCTTTTGATTGCACACGTTACCTTCAATCTGCCGTATGTTATCCTCTCGGTGCTTCCAAAGCTTCGTCAGACAGACACGCATCTTGCTGAGGCTGCACAGGATCTCGGCTGTACACCCGTTCAGGCATTCTTCAAGGTTATTTTACCGAATATATCTTCAGGAATTATAACGGGTTTTATAATGGCGTTTACACTTTCGCTTGACGATTTTATAATCAGCTATTTTGTAAGCGGACCTAAATTTCAGACGCTTCCGATTGTCATTTTCTCAATGACAAAGAAGAAGGTAAAGCCCGATATGTACGCCCTTTCCACGCTTATTTTTGTTGCCGTTCTCGTTTTGCTTGTGCTTATGAATATTATGCAGGTACGAAGCGAAAAGAAGGAACAAAGCAAGCAAGAGCTTTGATTTTCACAGGAGGAAAACAAATGAAAAAAGTTATCAGTATTATTATGACCCTTGTTATGCTTTTAAGCATAACTGCGCTTTCAGGCTGCGTAAATTCATCCGAAAAGCTCAATGTTGACGCATTAAAAGGCAATTACGACGTTCCCGAGCTCAAGGGTACGGAAATAAACGTCTATAACTGGGGCGAATATATTTCAGACGGCTCCGAAGGCTCTCTCAACGTTATAAAGGAGTTTGAGAAGCTTACCGGAATAAAGGTAAACTATGCAATGTTCGACTCTAACGAGGACTTGTATTCAAAGCTTAAAAGCGGCGGCGTAAGCTATGATGTGCTTATCCCCTCCGACTATATGATTGCAAGAATGATTTCAGAAAATATGCTTCAGCCCATTAACTTTGAAAATGTGCCGAACGCTTCATACATTTCTCAGTCATACAAAAACGCATATTTCGATCCCGACGGTCAATACACGGTTGCATACACAGGCGGTATGGTAGGTCTTATCTACAATAAAACTATGGTTGACGAAGTACCGACAAGCTGGAGCGTTATGTGGGACGAAAAGTATTCGGGACAAATCCTTACGTTCAACAATTCAAGAGATGCTTTCGGCATTGCACAGTACCTTTTAGGCTACAGCGTAAACTCAACCGATAAAGCACAGTGGGATGAGGCGGCAAAGAAGCTTATTGAGCAGAAGCCTCTTATTCAGTCCTATGTAATGGACGAGGTGTTTGACAAAATGGAGATGGGCGAGGCTGCTATTGCTCCCTACTATGCAGGCGACTATCTTACAATGGCAGATATAAACCCCGACCTTGCGTTTGTTTATCCCGACGAGGGCACAAACATCTTTATCGACGCTATGTGCATACCATCTAACGCAAAGAACAAGGCAGCGGCGGAGTTGTTCATAAACTATATGTGTGAGCCTGAGGTTTCACTTGCAAACGCAAATTATCTCGGCTACCTTTGCCCGAACACGGCAGTTCTTTCGGACGACAGATACGAATACAAGGACAGCGAGGTTCTCTATCCTAAAAAAGAAGTTAAATGCGAATACTTCCACAATCTTGATCAGGATATGCTTGATTATCTCGCTTCACTTTGGGAAAAGGTTAAGCTTGCTTAAATAAAACTTTACCTCTGTAGGATTTAGGTCTTACAGAGGTATTTTTTATTTAATATTTTCCGCAATGTACTTGAACACGGGCGCACAGTCCGACGAGCCTCCCGTACCGTTTTCTTTTAATACTGTTACTGCGTATTTCGGATTTTCATAAGGGAAATATCCGCAAAACCAAGACTGCGTTATTTCATTTCCGTTTGAGTCAAACTGTCCGCTTTGCGCCGTGGCGGTTTTTCCGGCAATTCGCATATTATCGGGCTTTGCCTTACTCGCACTGCCGTTTTCGGTTGTAAAATTCAAAAGCTCGCCGACCTTTTGTGCCGTTTCTTCGGTCATAACACGGCGTGAAAAAGGCAACTGTGCCCTCATATATTCAAGCCTGTTTTTGTCTATAATTGACCTCATAAGACTTGGTGCACGGTAAACTCCGCCGTTTGCTATTGCCGCATACACCGCCGTCATTTGAAGCGGAGACGCCAAAAGTCTGCCTTGCCCGAACGATAGATTGGCAAGGTCCTGCGAGGACATAATTTCTTCGGCACTCGGCATAATTCCGCCTTGAGTAAGCCAGCCGTCGCAAAGCTCGATTTCCTTGCCTAAGCCGAGATTTTCTCCCAAAGAGCAGATGCTCTCCTTGCCTGTCATAATAGCAAGGTTTATAAAATACGGGTTGCACGACTGCGCCATTGCAGAATACATATTAAGCGTGCCGTGTCCCGAACGATTATGGCAGCCAAACTCCGATAAACCGACGGTAGCATATCCCGTACAGGTAAGCTCGGTGCTTTGGGATATTCCGTTTTCAATCGCCGCCGCAGCGGTTATCGGCTTAAAGACAGAGCCCACCGAATAAGGCGTAATCGCCCTGTTTATAAATGCGCCGTTTTCATCATTCAGGCTTTCGGCAGGGGCGTTCTGATTAAACCTCGGAGCACTTGCCATAGCCTTAATTTCAGAAGTTTTAACATCTAAAACGACTATTGCGCCCTTTTCGATTGAAAACTCGCTCAAAGCTTTCTCGCACACCGTCTGCATATCCTTATCGACAGTCAGCATAAGCCCTGCGGCAGTTCCGTATCCGTCGTTAACCGTCTTTATCTCTCCGCCCGCCAAGATATTCCCCTTTGCATCAACGGGACAGGATATTTTAATAGTTCCCGAGCTCTTTTTTAATAAATCGTTATAATATTTTTCAATACCGCTGACCCCGTTGCCGTCGGCATCTGTATAGCCTATCAAATGAATGCACAAGCCATCATCCCGATAGCGGTTTATTCTTGTAAAGGTTACGGCGTTTTCATTTGAAAAGTTACCCGTCGCCTTTACAACGCCTATTTTTCCGCCTGAAATTCGCTCATACGCCTTGTTTTGCTCCTCGGGTGAAATTACACTACTTGCCTGCGAAAGCGCCGAAATAGACGGTTTAATCGCAATATACGTGCTTTTGTTCTCATTCACAAGCGGTTGCATATTACAATCGTATATTGTTCCCCTGCTTATATCGGCGGTAATGCTCATTGAATTGGAAGCTTTTGAAGCAGATTTAATATCGGTTGAGTTTATAATAACCAATCTCGCAAGCAGTACGCCCAAAAGCAGGCAAAAGACAAAAAACATTTCAGCAATGCGTTTATACATAAAAACACCTCTGCCTTATTATTGGCAAAGGTGTAATTTTTATTTAAGAATAAATCCGTATCCGTTTCCCGTTTTACCGCCGGAGAGTAAATATTTTTTTGTTCGTTTCTGCAAATCGGTATTCTCCGACAACAGAGAAAAATCGGTTTTTTCGTTTTGCTTTCCCCAAAGTCTGCGTATGATTTCCTTGTTATTCTTATGAGGCTTCAGCACCGTGCAAAACAAATTTGAAAATTTCATTATATTGGACTCATTGCTCATAAACTCTGTGTTTCTCGGATCAAGCAACCAACTGTCACAGACAAAGCCCTTGTAATCGTACTCGGGGAAATATTCGGAAAAGAAATTTCTTGCGAGCAAAACAGATTTTTCACATTCGGAATAGTCGAGACGGGCACCCTCGGGAATATGGATATTAAGCACCCTGCTTTTGTTCTTTATCGGTGCTTTGAGAGCCTGAAGCGGCGACAATCCCGATAAAATATAATCGGTTTTGTAAAACTGATACTGCATTCTGCCGAGCTTGAACATATTGAGATACAAAATGTGCCTAATCCACCAAACTTCTAAAAGTCCGTCGGTATTTTCCTCTCTTTTTGCGGTGTTTACCCATACGGAAATATCGCTGAACGTGTCATAAAACACCTCGTCGGAAATACCGAGCTTTTTGTATTGCTTATATGCGTCCTCGCTTATCAAAAGTGCCGCTGCAAGACACACAGACGCACCTTTTTCCCTGTCATTTTTCAAAGCTTTGACAAAAGGCTTCATATTACTAAGAGAAGCATTTTCTTTGATATACAGCACACCGTCGAGGTTGCTTTCAAGCTCATATATCGCCTTATCGAACGCTGTTTTATCAAGCAAAATACGTTTTGCAAGCTCAGATATAAACCGCATATCCATAATCAATCCGCCTGCTTACGAAGAAGCGTACCCTGCGGAAAAACAAGGTCTGATTTAAGCCTTGCTTTCATCATTGCGTGCGGTGCGCTTTCAACCTTTTCGCCGTCTGCGTTTATGATTTCCGTAACAACAAAGGATACGGGCTTTTTACCGAATTCAAGTGCTTCGAGAGTATCGCCGAGCGAGAATTTATTTCTCTGCTCAATGTAAATATATCCGTCCTCGCATTTCTCAACGACCGCCATAACATCCCATTCTCTGCGATAACCGCCCTCATAGGAAACATTAGCGTCAATTCTCGGTGCTTCGTAGAAAAATCCTGTTCCGTATTCACGGTAGCTTACCTTTCTCGTTTCGTCGATTATCCATTGCTCGGGCTTGTAATCGTCGCTCGGATTTTTAAGATAGCCGTCAATCACCGCACGGTATGCGTTTGTGATAACAGCGGTGTAATAAGCCGATTTTGCCCTACCCTCAATCTTAAAGCTGTCAATTCCCGCTTTTACAAGGTCGGGTATATGCTCAATCATACACATATCCTTTGAGTTGAGGATATATGTTCCGTTTTCGTTGTTGTCTATCGGGAAATAATGACCCTGTCTGTCCTTTTGAACAAGCGCATATTCCCATCTGCACGGTTGGGCGCAAGCACCTCTGTTTGCATCTCTGCCGACAAGATAATGCGACAAAAGGCATCTGCCAGAGAACGAAACACACATAGCACCGTGAACAAAGCACTCAATTTCAAGGTCTTTCGGTGTTTTCGCTCTGATTTCCGCTATATCATCAAGCGAGATTTCACGTGCGGTAACAATCCTCTTTGCACCGAGATTATAAAACTCGTTTGCTGAAAGATAGTTTACGATACCTGCCTGCGTTGAAATGTGAACATCAACATCAGGCGCATATTTTTTACAATATGAAAGCACGCCTATATCCGCCACGATAAACGCATCAATTCCTGCCTCTGCCGAGCTTCTGATATAAGCGGGAAGCATATCTATTTCAGCATTCGTCGGAACGGTATTGAGCGTAAGATATATTTTCACGCCTTTTTTATGTGCGATTTCGCAAATTTCTCTCAAAGCGTTTGCATCAAAATTTTTCGGTGCGGCTCTCATTGAAAAAAGCGTTGAGCCGACATAAATTGCGTCTGCTCCTGCGCTTAAAGCGGCATCAAATCGTTCTCTGTCGCCTGCCGGTGCCAATAATTCGGGTCTTGTCATATTTTTCTCCTGTTATATATAAAGCGGAGAACAATGTCTCCGCCTTATTTACTTAGTCTTTTTACTGTTTGCCTTTAATGCGGCAAGTGAATTTTGGTTATGCTCGGAGTCCGTAGCGGCAAGATAAATCTTCTTGTCGTTATCGTGCAAGAAATAGTAATATCCTGTGTTTGCAGGGAACAATGCCGCCTTTATAGCATCATTACCGGGGTTGCAGATTGCACCGACGGGAAGTCCTGCACACTTATAGGTATCATAATTCTTCTGATAGCTTCCAAGCTCCGCAGAGTTCGTAACGCTCTTTGAAATATATTCTGTAACATATTCCTTTGTAGCGTCAGAGCCGAGAGTCGGATAAATTCCCGACTTGTTAAGTCTGTTATGGAATACCGAGGAAACAAGCGGCATCTGGTCTGCACCGTAAGCCTCCTTCTCGATTATGGAAGCAAGTGTGATTACGTCATCAATGCTCATACCGATTTTATCAGCCTGCGCCTGATATTCAGCAGTCCACTTATTCTTAAAGTTATCAAGGAACTTACGAATAACGCTCGATGCATTTTCACCGATATAAAACTCATAGGTATCGGGGTAAAGGTAGCCCTCAAGCACCTGATAACGCTTATCCTTATTATCAATTTGAGCGATAAACGAATACTCGGAGCTAAAGTCAACATCCCTAACAGTCGCAAAGAAAGCGGTCTGTGAGCAAACCTCGTTTTTTTCAAGCTTTTCAGCAATCTGATTGAGCGTATAGCCCTCGGGGAAGGTAAGCGTAACAGTCTCTCCCGTAACGGTCGGCTTCTTAAAGGATGAAAGCATATTTTCAAGTCCCATTGACTCGGTAAGATAATAAATACCCGTCAAATAGTTATCGTCTCTGTACTCAAGCACTTTTGCACAAATTCTGCAAAAATATTTATGCTTTATCAGTTTGTTATCCCTAAGAATTTCTATTGCACCCTTAGTGTCCGTCTGTGCCGGAATATTTACGGTTACGACGGTTTCGCTGTCCCTGCCGATTGCAAGAATATCGTTCATACAGCTTATCGCATAGGTTGAAATAAGTGCCGCCGCCGCAATACAAACGGCAATAAGCACCCACGCTTTTTTATTCTGCTTAAAGAAAAGCTCTATTTTCTTTTTAGGCGGAATTTCATTTTTCTTGACAATTATCGCCCTTCCGTTTTCGTCATGCACGATTTCAGGCTTTTTGTAGGGAACGTCGCCCTGAGGCTTTTTCTTTTTACCTAAAAACAGGCTTGCTTTTTTCTGTACAGGTTTTTTCCTCTCGGGAGCAGCCTGCCTCTGCGGCTCGCTCTTATACTCGGGCTTTACCGCCTCTCTTTTTTGGATATAACGTCTATCGTCCTCAAAAGCGGGCATTAAATCAATTTTTCCATACTCGTCTGCCGATTTGACAGGCTTTTCGGAATTACGCTGTGTCGGACGTTTAGCGGCAGGCTCGGGCTTTTTATAAATTTGAGTATGTGCCGACTGCTCACGCTTAACCGGTGCACGTCTGACAGGCTGATTAAACTCGCTGTCAATATCCTTTATGTCAAGCTTAAAGCTTTTGGCGTTATTGCTTGCAGGTCTTGAAGCAGGTGCCTTTGCACTTTGAGTGCTTGAGCGTTCAGAAGGCCTGTGCGATTTTGTATCGGAGGAATAGAAGCTCAACAAATCGTCATAAGCCTGCTCGTCGCTGCTGACACGCTTGTACGGTTTTTTCTCGTCATTATTCATTTCACACTGCCTCCTTTCGCATTTTTAACGGTTATAATTCTGCTTTGCGTTATAATTCTTTCAACGCATTTATCAAATTTGCCATGCGGCAATTTTTCCCTAACACATTTATTATAACATAATCCGAGCGTTTCGCCACAAAAATTTGATAAAAATCTGTCGTAATATCCTTTTCCGTACCCCAAGCGGTATCCGTACAGGTCAAACATAAGCGCAGGAACGATACAAAGTCCCTTTGAAAAATCGGTCATTTTCTCGCATTTTTCGGGAATAGGCTCAAGCACGCCCATATATCCGCTTTCAAGGTCGTCAAAGTCTTTTATAAAATAAAAGTCCATAAGCCGTGTGTTGTCAATACATCTCGGAACTGCAACACGCTTACCGTCAGCCAACGCACTGGAAATAATTTCCATTGTGTCAACCTCAATTTCAGTTGAAACATAAGTCAGCAGCACCTCGCAGCCTTTATACTGCCAAGTGTTGAATAAACGGTCGGATATTTTCGAGTCAAGCTCAGCCTTTTCGTTGCTTGAAAGCTCATTTCTATACAACTTTGACTCGGCACGCAGCTTCTGTTTTAACGGTCTTATGTCGTTCACTTATTCTCAGTTTGATTGAACTGCCGCCTTTACAGCGTCAGCCTTTTCCTTTCCCTGTAATACCGCAAGTATTTCGAGTCCGAATTCAAGCGAAACTCCCATACCCTTTGCGGTTATTATATTGCCGTCTCTTACAACGCCGTTTTCGCAAATGTCAGCACCCGCCAATTCTTTTTCAAAGCCGGGGAAGCAAACAGCCTTTTTGCCCTGTAAAAGTCCTTTATGACCCAAAATCGACGGTGCGGCGCATATTGCACATACAAGCGCACCCTTTTCATTTGCAAAGTCGATATATTCCTGTACTGTTTTGTCAGCCTCAAGATTAAGCGTACCGGGCATACCGCCGGGAAGAATAACGGCTTTTAAGTCATCTGTTTTTTCAATTTTATCAGCGGTTGTATCGCAGATTACGGGAACCTTATGAGAGCCGACTATCTTTTCGGAGCCGACGCCTACGGTCATAATCTCCTCGCCTGCTCTTCTCAAAACGTCAAGAGCAGTCAAGCCTTCAATTTCCTCAAATCCGTTTGCCAAAAACAAATAAATCATATTTTCGCCTCATTCCAAAGTAATTCCGAGATAAATATTTTCGGGTGGTTTTTTATCGGTTAAGGGCTTTATCATTCCCGTAGCCTCTTTTTTAATTTCGTCTGCCTTGCAGGGTAAATTCACGTATATTTTTTCAGGATGCAGGTCATTTTTCAGCTCGTCGAGCAAAGCGAATATATTTCCGCTTACAAAATGGTCAACCGTGATAATTTTGCCATCTGCCGTAAAGGATAAATAGCCGTTTTTCGTCTCATATGAATTAAGCTCCGAAAAGACCTTATCAACACTTATCGCATTTTCGTACCATTGCACATATGAATAATCATATTTTTCTTTATCGTTATATTCAAGCCTTTCAGCTCTGTAAAAAGCATCCTCAAAGCCGTTTTTTCGGTAATAAGAAAACAGCTTTTCATTTGCAGGCTTCAAGAAGAGAAAATCAGCATTTCGCTCTTTTGCGATTTTGCAAGCATAGGACAAAAGTCCCGACATAATGCCGTTTTTTCGATAATTTTCATCCGTTGCGGCGGCGTAAACACAATAAGCGTTGTACTCCTTGTCGGGTGAAACGATTTTCGCATTTAATAGCGTTAAAATTGAAACAACCTTGCCGTTAATTTCACATAGAAGCACATTTTCCGTGCTGTCAAATGTAGTGAAAAACAATTTCAAAGCCTCGTCAGAGTCACCGAAAACACACTGCCACAAGCTGCAAACGGCTTTCATATCCTCTTTTTCGGCAAGTCTGTACAACAACGCGATTACTCCTTTAACACTGCATCAAACTTTTCAAGCAAAATCGTGGGATTGTACGACAGCTTAGCCTGCCTCAATCCGTCGTCGCCCGTATCGTCTTCACGGTTTACATATTTATATGACATCAATTCATTTTCGCAAAATTGCTGATTTATTATCGGGTATGCGCCACGGACGTCCGAAAAAGCCTTTTCAACGTGAGTGCAAAAAACCTCATCTGTTATCGGTTCACCGAAGGTATAAGCCACAACCTCTCCGTCACATCTTATAAGTCCTCCTGTAAAGCCAAGCTCAAAATACTTATCAAACGCCCTGTTTATTGCATCAAGCTCATTGTCAAGTCCGACGTTGTCATCATTGATAGCTTCCCATTTTTTGTTCATTTCAATACAGTCTTTAATGTTATCGGGCGTTATTCTTTCATAATTCCAATTAAAGTTGTTCTTGAAATATGAAATATGATTTCTCTTTGCATGGTACTTTCTGCCCTTTAGCTCGCATAAATCCTCCGAGGTGTAGATATAATCAAAAAAACTTCTCGTCGGGATAATTTCAAATCTATCGGGGAAAAGCCCGTTCAATTCCTTGACCGATTTTTCGGAAAGACTGTACATTGAGAGCTCTTTACCCTCAAGCCGTGAAATTTCAATCAATTCCTCAATAGCCGCCTTTTTATCACCCTTTCCACAGGGATAGAGGAACGAAACACCCTTCGGTGACTCGCTTTTTGCTAAAAACATACCGTCATATTCGGTAATTGTGGTGTTATACACCTGCGACCATATATATAAATTTCCGAAGCAGTATTCGCAGGATATTTCCTCCGATTCCGCCATCGCTTTTTTTACCCAATCCAAATCCGTAATATCGGGCTTCTTAAATTCAATCACTTAAAAAATCTCCTGTTTTTTCTACGACTTTTTCGTAAATATTATTGCCTATTTCCTCGATTGATAACGGTTCTTTTCCGTCGGAGCATTTAATTACCGACCAGCCGAATTTTTCTGCGGCAAACATTGCGCTTTCTCGGCACTTTTTGAGGTATTCGACATTAGCCTCGTGAATATCCTTTTTGCTCTCGTCGTTGTCATAACGCTTAGACATAAGTCTTTGCGAAATTTCAACGGGCATATCAAGATAAATTACCGCCGTTGGCTTCGGAATACCCATTTTATTGTATTCGTAATCGGTAAGCCATGAAAGATATTCATCCCACTGTTCTTTCGGCAATTTAACCGTTTGATGAACGGCGTTTGATGAGGTATATCTGTCAGCCAAAATAACCGTGCCCGAAAGATATTCGTCCTTCCAATGACGTTTGTAGCTTGCATACCTGTCAACCGCATAAAATGATGAGGTTGCATAAATGTTTACATCCTCGGGCTTGCTTCCGAACTCGCCCGAAAGATACATACGCACAAGCATACTTGAATCGTCTTCGTAATCGGGCAGTTTAATCTGTTTCACGGAAATTCCTTTATCTGTCAATCTCTTTTTCAAAAGCTCAACCTGTGTAGATTTACCGCTTCCGTCAAGTCCTTCTATTACAATAAGCGTATTCGCCATAATTTCCACCTATTTTACAAATTTTACAACATATCTATTTTACCAAATTAAATACAGATTTACAACACCAAAGCAAAGAAAAAAGCGACTTTTTCAAGTCGCTTTTAACATTTTTGTAATTATTTGCTTTCTTTTTCAGGCTTTTTCTCTTTATCTTCCTTCTTTTCGGGGAAAAGAAGCTTATCGAACGGGAAGTAAATAAAGAACTGAACAGCACCGCACAATGCGCCCGAAATTGCCATTGCGGTATCGGCAGAGCCTGTAAGACCTGTGAAGAACGGAATGAACTTTGTTGAAAGCCAAGCCGAGAAAATAATAAGTGCGATTGTAAAAATGATGTAAATCGGGAGTGTTACAGCTATGTTCGCATCTGAATTGAAGGTCTTTTCACGGTTGATAAAGAAAGAAACGATCTGTGCGATAACATTTGAAACGTTAGCCGCAATGAACACGCCGAGACCGAGCATTGCACCCGTTTTAGCGTCAACAGATGACTTGAAAATGCCCCAAATATCATAGCTTCTTGTAAGCAACTCGTCACTCATAAACAATTTGATGAGAAGCGGCAGGAATGTCTGCACAACAAATGCGATAAGTGAAACGAAAATAAATTTTACAAACTGCCAAAGAGTTTTAAGACCCTTACCCTTTTCGGCAGCAGCGTTGTCAATGTCCTTTAATTTTGCCATTGGAACCCTCTCCTTAATAAGAAAAATTTTAATACAAAAACAGTTTATCACATAGTTTTATGTATTGCAAGAATTTTTTTACAGTAAAATTGCCGCAAGAATAATTCTTGCGGCAATTTGTTTATCTTGATTTAATTTTTTCGATTGAGTCGTCAATCATACGCATTTTTTCGGTGTATGCCTTGAGCTTCTCTCTCTGCTCGTCAACAAGCTTTGCAGGTGCCTTTGCGACAAAGCTTTGATTGTTAAGCTTATTGGAAATAAAGTCAATGTCCTTTTGAACGGCTTTCTTTTCCTTTTCAAGCCTTTCAAGCTCTGCTTTGAAGTCAACAAGCTCGTCCATAGGAATATAAATTTTAGCGTCGGCGGTAATTACGGTAACTGCCGAAGAGTCCTCATAACCGGGAACAATCTTGACCTCGCTTGCTGACGCAAGTCTCTTAAAGAACTCTGCGCCGTTTGTGAAGGTGTCAACATAAGGAGTATCGATAATAACCTGTGCTTTCTTGGACGGAGCGACATTCATTTCGCTTCTTCTGTTACGAACAGCCTTAACAGCGGTCATAACCCTCTGCATTTCAGCCTCCTCCGCCTTGAAATCAAGGTCGGGAGAATACTTCGGCCACTCGGAAATCATAATTGACTCGCCGTCGTGCGGAAGCGTCTGCCAAATTTCCTCCGTGATGAACGGCATAAACGGATGGAGAAGCTTGAGTGTGTTGCTCATTACATAAACAAGTACTGCCTTTGCTGTCTGCTTTGCGTTTTCATCCTCGCCGTTAAGACGGATTTTCGCAAGCTCGATATACCAATCGCAGAATACGTCCCAAATAAAGTCATATAGCTTCTGTACCGCAAGACCGAGCTCATATTTTTCAAGAGACTCTGTAACAGCTTTGATAAGTTCATTGTATTGTGACAAAATCCACTTGTCCTCAATCGCAAGATTTTCGGGAATGTGCGGAGCTTTTTCGTCCTCACCGAGATTCATAAGAATAAATCTTGCCGCATTCCAAATCTTGTTTGCAAAGTTTCTGCTCGCCTCGACCTTTTCGTCGGAAAATCTCATATCGTTTCCGGGGCTGTTGCCTGTTGCAAGGGTAAATCTCAACGCATCTGCACCGAATTTGTCGATAATCTCAAGCGGATCAATACCGTTGCCGAGAGACTTTGACATCTTTCTGCCCTGTGCGTCACGAACAAGACCGTGAATAAGAACTGTATCAAACGGTGCTTTGCCCGTATATTCAAGAGCCGAGAAAATCATTCTCGATACCCAGAAGCCGATTATATCATAACCAGTTACAAGAGTATTTGTCGGATAATAGTGCTTCAAATCCTCTGTCTGCTCAGGCCAACCGAGAGTTGAGAACGGCCAAAGAGCCGAGGAGAACCATGTATCAAGCGTATCGGGATCCTGATTTATATGCTTACTGCCGCATTCCGGACAAGTATCAATATCAGTCTTTGAAACCGTTGTAGCACCGCAATCGTCACAGTACCAAGCAGGAATTCTGTGTCCCCACCAAAGCTGACGTGAAATGCACCAATCTCTTGTGCCACGCATCCAGTTCATATAGTTCTTTGTAAAGCGCTCGGGGATGAATTTAATATCACCCTTTTCAACCGACTCGATAGCAGGCTTAGCAAGCGGTTCCATTCTTACAAACCATTGCTTTGAAACCATAGGCTCAATGCTTGTATGGCAACGATAGCAAGTGCCGACCTCATGCTTGATAGGCTCGATTTCTTTGATATATCCGCCCTCTTCAAGATCTTTAAGGATTGCTTTTCTCGCTTCAAGCGTAGTCATACCCGCATACTTACCGCAGTCAAGCACCTCAGGCTCGTTCTGCGCTGTCTTACCCGATGCACGAAGCTCATCAGCTTCTGCTTTGTCGGCAGCACCCGTCATATGTCCGTCATAGGTAAATGTGCGAACAATCGGAAGATTATGACGAAGTCCGACCTCAAAGTCGTTCGGGTCATGTGCAGGTGTAATCTTAACAACACCCGTGCCCTTTGTCATATCTGCGTGCTCGTCGCAAACAATCGGAATTTCCTTATTGAGAAGCGGCAAAATAACGTGACAGCCGTGAAGATGCGCATATCTCGGGTCGTCGCCGTTTATTGCAACCGCCGTATCTCCAAGCATTGTCTCGGGACGGGTTGTTGCAAGTTCAAGCTTTTCGCCCGTTTCCTTAACTGTATAGAGAAGATGCCAGAAATTAGAGTCCTTTTCCTCGTACTCAACCTCTGCGTCTGAAATTGACGTGTTACAATGAGGACACCAGTTTACCATCCTGTTGCCTCTGTAAATCAAATCCTTTTCATAAAGACGAACAAAGACCTCACGTACAGCCTTGCTGCAGCCCTCGTCAAGAGTAAATCTTTCTCTGTCCCAATCGCATGAAGAGCCCATCTTTTTAAGCTGCTCTATAATTCTTCCGCCGTACTGCTCTTTCCATTTCCAAGCTCTTTCAAGGAATTTATCTCTGCCCAAATCCTCTTTGGTAATTCCCTCTTTACGCATAGCCTCGACAATTTTAGCCTCGGTCGCAATAGAAGCGTGGTCTGTTCCGGGAAGCCAAAGGGTGTCATAGCCTGCCATTCTGTGATAACGGATAAGAATGTCCTGCAATGTATTGTCAAGGGCGTGTCCCATATGAAGCTGACCCGTGATATTGGGTGGCGGAATGACTATTGTATAAGTCTTTTTCCCTTGCTCACGCTTTGCGTGAAAATATTTGTTTTTAACCCAAGTGCCGTAAATTCGTTCCTCGACATTTTGGGGATTGTACTGTTTTTCAAGCTCTTTTGACATATCATATCTCCTTTATAAAATAAAAACGCCCCATACAAAGTATGAGACGAAAAATTCCGTGGTACCACTCAAATTGCCGCACAAGGCGACCGCTTTTATATTTTTTAACGGGAATAAGCCGTTTTCGCTTAAATATCGGCGAAACCACTCCGAAGTGACGACGAAACGCACGCTGTATTGCCTTGCACCGAACGGCAACTCTCTGAAACGGTGGGAGCGAATCTTAACTTCTTCACTGTGTTTAATATTAAATCATACAATATTTTATCATTTGCAGCATAAAGTGTCAACTGATTTATTCCGCTATTTCAAGCTTATCGACAAATTCGGACATAAACATTCTTATATCCGTGCCCTCTTTACTGTTGCCGTTTATAAAAATGCTTCTGCCATAAAAGGTATAGTTCTTTATATCGTCGAGATTGTACGTATCGAATTCCAAAGTAAATTCCGCAGTATGATTATGATTTACGGTAAGGTACGGCGTATTGGGAGAATTCTTTGCGATATAATAACCCGAAGTGCCTGCTACAAGCTTAAATTTATATGTGTTAAAGTCATAAAACCAAGTGTCTGCGGTTCCGTGAACCGTAACGTGATACAATTCCTCGTTATCCTCAGACCTTTGCGCTACGATTTTTGTAACGTTAAAATCGATTTTATGCCAACGGTTTTTTAGTACATTAGTGCCTAAAATAATAAGCCCTATTATTATGACAACGGCGAGTATCTCAAAAATAACAACAACCGCCTTGCGTTCTGTCTTATTCATTTTCACACCTCAATAAGGTATTTTAGCAACATTATCCCTAACTGTCAACACCGTTTTTATTTCGGTGTGCCACGGCAAAGGTAATACAGCTAACGCTCTGTGCCTCGAAAATGCGCAGCATCTTTGCACATTCATCAAGCGAAGCACCCGTAGTTTTGACGTCGTCAACAAGCAAAATATTCTTATCCTTTATCTTGTCCTTGCATTTTACATCATAAATACCGAATACATTTCCTTTTCTGTAAAGTCCCGATAAAGAATGCTGTGACGGTGTGTCATATATACATTCCAATGCGTCGAGCACGGGTATTCCCGTAAGAGCCGACAGCTCATTTGCCAAAAGCTCCGCCTAATTAAATTCACGCTTTCTCGTCTTGCTTTTAGTAAACGGAATATAGCAAATGTAATCAAACTTGTCATCTGAATATTCCCTTAAAAAGGCCTCGTACATATCCTCTGCCATAATTTTACAAATAAACTTCTTTTCGTTGAATTTCATTCTCGATACAGCCTTACGAATAGCACCCTCATAGTAAAATGCGCCGACAATCGAATTGTAAAAATGCTTTCTGCCCTTGCAATCGCAATCCGATTTACTCATACCGCAATCGTGACAAACGGGTGCTTCGATTACAGGCAAGCCCTTTTTACACTCCTCGCACAGCGTTTCGTCATAGCGAATAAGCTCGCCGCAATATCTGCACCGCTTCGGAAAGAAAATGCTGACGGCAAAGGCCTTAAGTTTGTCCTTATTCATTGTTATTCTCCAAAAGCATATATTTGAGTGCAGAATATCGGCGTGTCTTTTTATCGTTTTGCGCCATTTCAAAAACCTCTGCCGAGCTTCCTACAATAACAAGTTTTTCCTTTGCTCTTGTGACGGCGGTATAGAGAAGATTTCTGTATTTAAGCTGTGGAATTACAGATATTATCGGCAAAATAACCGCTTTAAATTCACTGCCCTGACTTTTATGGACAGTAACGGCATAAGCAAGTTCAAGTTCAATCAGTTGGTCTTTCATGTATGTTGCTCTGCGGTCATCATCAAAGCAGATAATCACACATTCGTTTTTTATATCTATTTTTTCGATTATGCCGATATCGCCGTTAAAAATGCCCTCGCCCGAGTCCTTGCCCTTTTCCCAGCCGATATTGTAATTATTCTTTATCTGCATAACCTTGTCGCCCTCACGGAACACCTTAAAGCCGACGGTTATTTCATTTTTGCCCTTTTCGTGAGGATTAACAAGCTCTTGGAGCATTTTGTTGAGATTATTTGTACCTGCTTCGCCCTTTTTAGACGGACATATTACCTGAATATCCGTAAGCGGAGAATAACCGTAAGCTGCAGGCAAACGCTTGGAATAAAGCTCTGCCACCGTCTGTGCGGTATCAAAAGCGTTTCTTCTCTCCATAAGGAAAAAGTCGCTGTCCTTTTTATCGATTATAACCTGCTCTCCGTTGACTATTCTATGTGCGTTTGTAACAATCAAGCTGTCAAGCGACTGCCTGAAAACTTCTTTCAATTCAACAACGGGAAAAAGTCCCGAGCCGATTAAGTCCGACAAAACATTGCCTGCGCCGACTGCAGGAAGCTGATCGGAGTCGCCGACCATTATAAATCTGCAACCGAACGGAAGTGCTGACAAAAGACTTGCAAAAAGGCTTGTATCAACCATTGAAAGCTCGTCAACTATAAGCGCCTCACAGTCAAGCGGATTGCGTAAATTGCGCTGAAAAGCAGGTCTGTCGTTTTCGTCCCATTCGACCTCAAGCAAGCGATGAATTGTCTTTGCTTCCTTGCCCGTAAGCTCGCTCATTCGTTTTGCCGCCCTGCCCGTTGGCGCTGCAAGTGCAATTTCAAGTCCTTCGTTTTCAAATACCTTGATTATGCCCTTTAGCGTTGTGGTTTTTCCTGTACCCGGTCCGCCCGTCAAAATGAGCATACCCTTATTTATTGCGGTCTGAATAGCCTCTTTTTGCTTTTGGGCATATTCGATTTTCAGCGAAGCCTCAACCGCTTCAATTTCCTTATAAAGCGTTTTTCTTTCGGGAGGCGGAAATTTCAAAAGCACCTTCATCCTGTTGCTTATTAAGTTTTCGTCAAAATAAGCCGAGGTTAGAAAAATGAACTCCTTATTGTTCATTTCCTTTGAAACAAGCTTGCTTTCGCCTATAAGCTCATCAATCATAATGTCGGCGGTATCCTCGTTTGTAGAAAGATACTGTGCTGAAATTCTTACAAGTTTTTCTCTCGGCAAGCAAGTGTGACCGTCCGAATATAAATTGTGCGTAACAATATGTAAAATACCTGCTTTAATTCTATATGACTGGTTTGTGCCGTTGGGTAATTTCTCTGCTATCGCCTCTGCCCTTTCAAAGCCTATTCCCGTACCCGAAAAGCACAAATCGAACGGATTTTCCATAACTCTTTCAACCGCTTTTGCACCGAAAAGCTTATATGCCTTAATGCACTCGTTCGGCGTCATTCCGTAAGCCTCAAGATTCATCATAATACCTCTTACGGCAAACTGACTCTTGAAATCGCTCGACATTTTCTTTGCACGTTCTAAGGATATACCCTTTATAAGAGCAAGGCTTTCAGGCTCATTTTCAAGCACCTCAAACGAACGCTCTCCGAATTTTTCTATTATTCTTTCAGCCGTCGCAGGACCTATTCCCTTTACCGCACCTGCGCTGAGATAATTATAAAGCTGTTCCGTTGTGGCAGGCATATTTCTCTCGTAGCTTTCCACCTTAAACTGTCTGCCGAACGTGTTGTGAAAAGTCCAATTACCCGAGCATTTAACGGTTTCGCCGACGGAAATTCCCGAGAAAATGCCAACGGCCGTGATAAGCTCGTCATCACAGCCAATTTCAAGCACGGTATATCCGTTCTGCTCATTTCTGAACTTAACATCCTCAACCGTACCGCTTATTATTTCGTTTTTAAGCTCTTCACTCATTTGAACAATTCCTCTAATTCCTCAACCGATACAAGATAAATTCCGTTTGTCTGCCTGCAAACATTCAAGCAGGAAAGCCTTTGCGCTTCATTCATTCCCTTATCGAGAACAAACACCTTTCCGTGATTTTCATCGCCGATAAGATTGAGCTTTGTCCTTGCGGAATATGCCGCTTGAGTTATCTCCTCTCCGCAGCCCTCCGACGGAATAATTATGTAATAGTCGTACTTGCCCTTTGGCATTAAAAGCTTGAACATTATTCCGTAAGACAGCGCAAGCAAGCCTAAAAGTATCAATCCGACGAAAATCGATGCAAAAAACGCCTCTAACATTAAAATCACCCCATAACATAGTATGAGGCGAATTCAACAATGTGAGTAAACCTGTAAGCCGAGTTCTGTCATTGAAAGCAATTATCTATCTACTCGTACCGTTGCCGATACGCTCAAGCCATCCGTCGAAGTATCTGCCCAGCTGACAACTTCGGTCGATGTTGCATCGGGTAGGGTTTACTTGGCAATATTGTTACCAATATTCCGGTGAGCTCTTACCTCGCCTTTCCACCCTTACCGTATAAATACGGCGGTATATCTCTATGCACTTTCCCGGAGGTCGCCCTCGGCGGCCGTTAGCCGTTACCCTGCTGTGTGATGCTCGGACTTTCCTCATTGACGCATTGCTGCGCCCCCGTAATTGCTCAATCTACTCACATATATATTTTATTATATTTTTATCGCTATGTCAATTACCGTAATCCCGTAAGGACTTGAAAACATAGCCGTTTTCCCTTGCGTAATCGATTATTTGAGCAAGAGCGTTCGAGTTATCGGGCGAAACTGCGTGTAAAAGTATCACAGCGCCCGGATGAAGTCTTGCAGTTACCGTGTTAAAAGCATAGTCCGCACCCTTTTGGTTATTCAAATCCCAATCGGAATACGCAAGCGACCAAAACACGCTTTTATAACCGAGTGAGCCGACCAAGTCAAGCGCACTTTCGGAATATTCGCCCATCGGAAAACGGAAATACGGCTCGGAATATCCAAAATTAGTTCGCAAATAATCGTCCATCCCCTTTATTTCCTGCGCCATTTCAGTTCTCGTAAGTGACGGGAAAGACGGATGTTTAACAGAGTGATTTCCGACAATATGACCCTCGTTTATCATTCTCGATATAAGCTCGGGATACTGCTTTACTTGAGGCAAAGTGCAGAAAAATGCCGCCGGAACGTTCTTTTCTTTTAGAGTGTCCAAAATTTTTGCGGTATAGCCGTTTTCGTATCCGCAGTCGAAGGTAAGATAAAGCACCTTTTCGCTTGAAACGGTATCAAGGCACAGCGCATTAAAATTGTGTTCGTCAAAATATTTTTGATTGTTTACGGAAACCTGATTCGGCTTTCCGTCCTTTGCGACACCGAAGCCGTAGCCCTTTTTCTCCGTCGATAAATTCCTTGTATTTTCGGGGTCTGTAACCTTAAATTCAACGCAGGGAAGCGGCTCTCTGCCGGTGTAGGTCTTTCCGTCCTGAAGCACGGCAGAGCCCGAGCCTGCCTGCAAAACATTTGATTTTGAGCTGTTATTTTTATCATTCTTTTTTGTCGTTGTAAGCAATTCCGTTTTCATTTCCTCGGTTGTAGCTTCTGTGATTGTCTCGGAAGAATCTGACGGAGTTGTTTCGTCGGGGATCGGCTCTTTTGAGCAAGAGCATAACAAAAACACGAATATTAAAGAAATAAGTACAGCTATAGCTTTTTTCATTTTCATCACCTTATAAAAAATGTCCGTTACCGTCGGCAACGGACTTACTTTGATTTTACATCATACTTTGCATATTTTCAACTATATTTGAAAAAGTGTTCATAGCTTTTTTAGCCGTCTTTTTCATATTTCTCATCGGATTGTCGTTCATAGCAGAACCTGCCATTGCAACTGCTGCGCCTAAAGCAAGGCTTGCACCGACAGCCTTCATTGTTTTTTCTGTTTGCTTTTTCATTGTTTTCACCTCTTTGTTTTTTTGATGTACTAATATTCTTTACACAAACAGAAAAATAATTATTGTATAGTTCTTTTATTTTTTGAAAAATATGTTAAAATAGATAAAAAAATTCGGGAGAGTATAAAATGTCGATAAATATAGTAATGGTTGAGCCTGAAATTCCGCAAAACACAGGCAATGTCGCAAGAACCTGTGCATTGACAGGCGCAAGACTTCATCTTGTAGGTCCTATGGGCTTTAAGATTGACAACCGAAAGCTCAAAAGAGCAGGTCTTGATTATTGGTATCTTTTGGATATTACATATTATGAAAATCTTGATGAATTTCTTGAAAAAAACAAAGAACACAAGGACAAATTCTATTTTTTCACAACAAAGGGCAGGCACATTTATTCGGATGTAAAATATCCCGATAACTGCTATCTTTTCTTCGGAAAAGAAACAAAAGGATTACCTGAAAGTTTGCTCTACGACCACCCCGACACCTGCGTCCGTATGCCGATGTTAAACCACGAAAGAGCAAGAAGCCTCAACCTTTCAAACACCGTTGCGATTGCAACCTACGAAGTGTTAAGGCAATGGAATTTCCCCGAGCTTCTCTGCGAGGGTCAACTCCACGATTTGAAATGGGATGAATAAAAAATTAAGCCTATTGCTAATTCAATAGGCTTTTGTTGTGTCAAAATTCACGGACAATCATATTTTCAGCCTCTCTTGTGTAAAGGGAGGTGCCGAACGAACGTGAGGCGGAGGGATTGTAAGGTTGATTTTATATGATTTTATAAAAATCCCTCAGTCATTTTTTTGTTCCAAAAAAACGACAGCTCCCTTTACAAAGGAGCCTGTGACGGACAACCGCAAGGGTTGTCCGTTAATTTTATTTAATATGTAATTTGTTGCGGACAGGGGCAAGCCCTGTCCCTACGGGTTAATATTTAATAACAGCCGATAGCAGCTATATTTTCGCAAATTTTCTCGGCGGCAGCAAGCCACCGCCCTACCGTGTGGGATATATTTTTCGCTCCGTGCGAAACACCAACTTTTGCGATTTGTGCACAGCCGCAAGGGTTGTCCCTACGGTTTTGAATATTAAATTCACTTCACAATCATTCAAGCGTTTTTGTCATAAGCACGGCGTTTTCGGTCGGATGGGAATAAAAATTTTTTCTAAGTCCTACCTCCGAGAAACCGCATTTTCTGTAAAGAGCGATTGCGTTTTCGTTCGACTCTCTCACTTCAAGTGTTATAAACTCGGCATTTTTTTCACGGCTGACCTTTTCAAGATGCTCTAAAAGCCTTGTTGCAACACCTTTTTTTCTGAATTTCTCACCGACTGCAACATTGGTTATAGAAACCTCGCCGACAACATTAAAAGAGCCTATATAACCTGCCATTTTGCCGTCGATTTTCGCAACAAAAAAATCGGCAACGGGGTTTTCCAATTCCTCAAAAAGCGATTTTTCACTCCACGGGTCTTGAAAGCACTCCTGTTCAATTTTTGCGATATTCTCAATATCCGCTTCGGTCATTTTTGAAATTTCAATATTCATTTTTAACCCTTCGCATCATACCAAGTTTTGCCTATATTTGCGTCGCTGACAAGACGAACCTTCATTTTGCAAGCATTTTCCATTTCCTCGCAAACGATGTTTTTTACCGTTTCCGCCTCGTTTTCGGGTGCTTCGACTATCAATTCGTCGTGTACCTGCAACAAAAGTCTTGCTTTGAGATTTTCGGCTTTCAGTCTGTTATAAACCTTTATCATAGCGATTTTAATAATATCTGCGGCGGTACCTTGTATGGGCATATTTCTTGCGACTCTCTCGCCGAAGGAGCGAAGCATACCGTTTGATGATGAAAGCTCGGGCAAGTATCTTCTTCTGCCGAAAAGAGTTGAAACATAGCCGTCTGCCTTTGCCTTTTCGACAATGTTTTTCATATACCCGTCAACACCCGAATAATGGTGCAAATAGTCCTTGATATACTTATCCGCTTCCGCCCTTGATACACCTATATCCTTTGAAAGCGAAAATGCACCGATACCGTAAACAATACCGAAGTTTACAGCCTTTGCTCTTGAACGCATAAGCGGAGAAACCTCGTTAAGCGGAATTTTGAACACCTGTGAAGCTGTTGTTGTATGAATATCCGTTTCGCTGTTAAAGGCGTCAATCATATTTTGGTCGTTTGCAATATCCGAAAGAACACGCAGTTCAATTTGCGAATAGTCGGCATCAATAAAGGTCATACCGTCCTCGGCAACAAAGAATTTTCGCATCTCTCTGCCAAGTTCTGTTCTTACGGGAATATTTTGAAGATTCGGCTCAACGGAGGAAATTCTGCCCGTTCTCGTCTCGGTCTGATTAAAGGTTGTGTGAATTCTGCCGTCGGAAGAAATTTCCTTGATAAGACCGTCACAATAGGTGGATTTGAGCTTTGCAAGAGTCCTGTATTCAAGGATAAATCTTACAATTTCGTAGTCCTCGGCAAGGCCCTCCAAAACGTCTGCATTTGTGGAATAGCCTGTTTTGGTCTTTTTCTTTGTCGGGATTGCAAGGTCGTCAAAAAGCACTTCTCCGAGCTGTTTAGGTGAATTTATATTAAACTCACGGCCTGCAAGCGAATATATTTCCTTTTGGAGTTCTGAAATGCGGGTAGAAAGCTTGTCGGAAAAGTCCTCGATACCCTCTCTGTCAACCTTAATTCCATAAACTTCCATTGACGAAAGCACCCTCGCAAGAGGCATTTCGATTTCATTAAACAGCTTTGTATTGTCCGTGCTCTCAAGCCTTGTCGCAATACGGCTCTTTAACGCTCTGTACGCCGAAAGGTCGGAAAGAGCTTCGTTATCATACTCATAATACGGCACGGAAAATTCCGCCGCAAGTCGCTTTACGGAATAATCCTTTGCCGAGGGATTTAACAAATACGCACCGAGCAAAATATCAAAATCAATGTCCTTTATGTCTCCGCCGTTTTTGAAAAAGTAGGAATAAACCGCCTTTGAATTATAGGTGCAGGTTTTAATTTCCTTGTCGGAAAGCATTGAAAGCACCTTTTCTATGTCCTCGTCGGAAGTAAATTCATACACATAATCGGAGTCAACGGCGCAAATACCCTTTAAGCCGAATTTGTCGGTATCAAGGGCAAAGAAAAGCTCTTTTTCCTCGTTTACAGATTTTTCCAAAAGTGAAATATCGGTGCTTTTTTCAGGTGCTTTTGACTGCGCTTCGTCATTTTTATCCGACTGTGCGACAGCAGGCAAATCAAGACGCTCAAGGATTTTGAACATCTCATATTCGGTCAAAAGCTTTCTCGCTCTTTCGGGGTCGCCCTCGCCCTTTTTATATGAATTTATATCGGTATCAATCGGAACATTTACATCAATCGTTCCGAGCTTATAACTGAGATACGCTTTTTCCTTGTCATTTTTGAGTTTAGTTCTGACGGACTCTTTAATGTCAATTTCGTCGATATTTTCATAGATTTTATCGATAGAGCCAAAGCTTGAAATCAAAGCTGAGGCGGTTTTTTCGCCTATTCCGGCAACACCGGGGATATTGTCCGAGCTGTCGCCCATAAGAGCCTTAATATCAATCATCTGTATCGGCTCAACGCCGTATTTTTCCTTAACTGCTTCGGTGTCATAAACCACGGTTTCGGGTCTGCCCATTTTAGTTGAGGCGAGCAAAACCGTAACATTATCCCTTACAAGCTGCAAGCTGTCCCTGTCTCCCGTAGCGATAAAGCTCTCGTTACCCTCTCCGCAGTTATGAGAGAGCGTGCCGATAAGGTCATCAGCCTCAAAGCCCGGCTTTGTAACAATTTTATAGCCGAGCGACGAAAGAATTTCTTTAAGTACAGGCAATTGCTCCGCAAGTTCGGGCGGCATCGGCTTTCTGCCTGCCTTGTAATCGGCATACATTTTGTGCCTAAAGGTCGGCTCTTTAAGGTCAAAGGTTACAGCCACACCGTCGGGCGAAATATCATCTTCAAGTTTTAAGAGAATATTCAAAAAGCCGTAAATTGCGTTTGAATAGTGTCCGTCCTTAGTTGTGAGCAGTTTTATACCGTAAAACGCTCTGTTAAAAATACTGTTACCGTCTAAAATCAATAGCTTCATATTTTTCACCGAATTTTCAGAAATTTTAATTACTATGATATTGTATCATATCTTTTTATATTTTGCACTAAAATTATGCCTCAACGGTTGAGATAAAAAAGAATTTATGGTAAAATATGCTGAAATTTAATTGAGGTTGATTTTATGCAGTTCGGAAATTTGAAAATTGAAGGCTTTGCAGGACTTGCTCCTATGGCAGGCGTTGCGGACAGGGCATTTCGTGAGCTTTGCCGTGAGTACGGTGCGGCTTATACCGTGTCGGAAATGATAAGCTCAAAGGGTGTTACAATGGGCGACAAAAAGTCAAAGGAATTGATGACACTCAACGAAAAAGAACGTCCGGCAGGCGTGCAAATTTTCGGAAGTGATCCTGAAATTATGGCGCAAAGCATAAATTCTGTGCTTGAAACAAGACCTGATTTTATCGATATAAATATGGGCTGTCCTGCCCCGAAAATTGCAGGAAACGGCGGCGGCTCGTCGCTTATGAGAAATCCCGAGCTTGCACAGAGTATTGTAAAAGCGGTTGTCGGTGCTACCGAGCTTCCCGTAACGGTTAAAATGCGCTCGGGTTGGGATTTTGACAATATAAATGCAGTCGATATGGCAAAAAGAGCCGAAGAAGCCGGTGCTGCGGCTGTTACAATCCACGGACGGACAAGGCAGCAGATGTATGCACCGCCTGTAAACACAGATATAATTGCCGAGGTAAAAAAAGAGCTGTCAATCCCCGTAATCGGTAACGGAGACGTTGTTGACGGTCAGACTGCGGCACTTATGCTTGAAAAAACAAACTGTGATTTTCTTTTGGTCGGCAGAGGTGCGCTCGGCAGACCGTGGGTATTTTCGCAGATCAATGCTTATCTCAATGAGGGCAGAATTCTCCCCGAGCCGCCCGTCAGCGAGAGAATGAGGGTTATGGTAAAGCATATCAAGCTCATTTGCGAATACAAGGGCGAAAAAATCGGTATGAAGGAAGCGAGAAAACACGCCGCTTGGTATATGAAAGGACTTCGTGGCGGCGCAGAGTTCAGACGGCAGGCAGGCACGCTCGAAACCCTCGAACAAGCACAGGAATTGGCATTCAGAGTGGTCGTTGAAAATCAGTAAATTTTCAAAACAATGACTGTGCATATTTTATTTTAATTCACGGATAATCGAAATTCAGCCTCCCTTGTGTAAAGGGAGGTGGGTTGCCGCAAGGCAACTCGGAGGGATTGT
>ENA-OUQC01000036-OUQC01000036.1-human-gut-metagenome-genome-assembly--contig:-NODE-36-length-146380-cov-38.506776_pt1 | contig 146380 bp, 148 predicted proteins | sample MGYA00237942_ERZ548815 | MGnify/ENA primary metagenome ERZ548815 (study PRJEB26490, sample SAMN05194722) | human gut metagenome | biome: terrestrial biome; feature: human-associated habitat...
CCGTGGCGCGGATATTGGTGCAGCTTTCCGGGTGGATGAACGCATCGTAGTAATCGGCCTTGGGCTTGGCGCGGTCAAGCTCCTGCCGCAGCCGCTCGTTTTTCTGCTGTTCAGCCAACATCCGGCGTGCAAACTCATAGATCAGGTTGGGATTCTCCAATACCTGCTCCAACAGGGATTTCGTCATATACCCGCCGTACTTGCGGATAGCCGGAATGACCTCATGGGTGATCCAGCGCTTGAATGCCTTTGCCTCCGGCTTGCGGGAACTTAGCACAAGCATGTAAAGACCGGGTTCGTTTACGATGGTAACTTCCTGTTTTCCTCCAAGGGTGTCGGTTAAAACTACCCCCTTTTCATCGTCGTCAATACGAGTAAGTGCATCGCGGCTGTTTGCTATTTGCAATGCTTTGCACACATCGACTGCCACAAACCACGGTTCGCCGTCAATGGTAATCGTTCGGATTTTGCCAAAGGCCGCGTTTTCAAAAGTCATCAGTTTGTTATCCATGTCTCGTCTGTCCTCCTTGCTGCTGTCAGGAAGATACTTCCTGAGGCTTTGTCGTGAGTACCCGATACAGCTCCGTGTCCTTGGGGAAGCGGTCTACAAAGGGCAGGATGATATTCCCGTAAAACAAAAGGCCCTCGCCTTCACCGGAGTGGGTGACATACGAGAGCTGATGTGGGGAGATATTGAGCTGCTTGGCAAGAATCTGCCGGTCGCCGCTGGCCTGGTTCAACATATAAATGTAGTCCGAATTTTCAAAGATATTCTCCACTTCTCTGGAAGAGAGCAAATCCTTGACGTTTTGGGTGATCCCGGTCGGCATCCCGCCCCATTTCCTGAATCTCTTCCAAATCTCAATGGTATAGCTTGCCGTCTGCTCTTCTTTGAGCAAAAGGTGCATCTCATCGATGTAGTAGCGGGTGGATTTGTGCGCCTCGCGGTTGACCGTCACCCTGTTCCACACCTGATCCTGGACGATCAACATGCCGATTTTCTTGAGCTGCTTGCCCAATTCCTTGATGTCATATGCCACGACACGACTGTGAACATCTACGTTGGTCTGATGGTTGAAAACATTGAGGGAGCCGGTGACGTAGATTTCCAGTGCCGTTGCAATGTACTGCGCTTCCTTCTCATCCTGCTTGCGCAGCTCCTCGTAGAGATCACCGAGGATGGGCATGTTCTCCGGGCGCGGGTCATTAAGATAATTCCGGTAGACCAACCGCACACAGCGGTCGATGATGGTCTTTTCCACCGGCATGAGGCCGTCCTTGCCGCCCACGATCAGCTCACACAAGCTGAGAATGAAGTCGGATTTCAGGCTCAGCGGGTTCTCATCGTCCGAATAGTTGAGGTTCAAGTCCATGGGATTGATATAGTCCGTGGAGGTGGGCGAGATTTTAATGACTTGCCCGTGCAGATGCTCCACCAGTGGGCCATATTCCGCTTCCGGGTCGCAGATGATGATATCGTCGTCCGTTACCAGAAAGACGTTTGCGATCTCACGTTTGGCGCTGAAGCTCTTGCCGGAACCGGGCGTGCCCAAAATCAGGCCGTTCGGATTCTTCAGGAGCTTTCTGTCTACCATGATGAGGTTATTGCTCAGGGCATTGATACCGCAATACAGCGCCTCTTTGCCGGTCTGGAACAATTCCTGTGTGGTGAACGGCACGAAAATGGCAACGCTGGAGGTCGTAAGCCCGCGCTGGATGGTGATCTCGTTCAGTCCCAGAGGGAGACTGCTCATCAACCCTTCTTCCTGTCGGAAGTCCAATGTCGTCAACTGGCAGTTGTATTTCTGCGCAATGGAATTGGCCTGAAACACATTGTTTTTGAGCTGCTGCATGGAGCCAGCGGTATTCAGAATGATGAAGGTCAGAAGGAACATACGCTCATTCCGGCTCTGAAGCTCCTGCAAGAGCTTTTTCGCTTCATTGCCGTAGGTGGCGAGATCTGACGGAATAATATCCATATCGTATCCGGCGCGGATGGCCTTTTTCTGTTCTTCGATCTTCATTTTATCGAGGTCGGTGATTTTGCGTTTGATGGTCTTGATGGCCTTGACCTGATCCACCGACTGAATGTGCATGGACACAATCACAGAGCTTTCCATATCCAAGAAGTCTGCCAGCATGCGGTCGTTCAGTTCCGGCGCGAGAATCTGCAAGAACGATGCACGGCCGTATTTCTTTCCAACGGCAAAGCTGCTGCCGGTTCGAAACTCGAAGGAGCTGGGCGCGATGAAGTCCTTGACGGAGAGGCCGGAGGGTGCAAGCCAGTCCCATGAGAACCGGAACGGCTCCTGTTCGTCCATGTGTAGAACATCGTGCATCAGCTTGAGCCGGTCGTGTCCGTTCAGCGGCTCCGCCTGCACACCAAGGCGCTTGAAATTGTTGAGAATATCGATCTCAATGCGTTCCAGCCGGGGCTTCGCGGTTTTCAGATTGTCCGCCTCCACGCCGAAGGTAATGAATTTGGTCTTGACCAGCCCATTATTGCCGCGTGCAAGCTGCGTTTGCAGCATCTTTGTGTACTCCGCGCGGAGCTGGTTGAATGCATCCTCTCTCGGCGGGATAGCGCTGGTCTGCGCGTAGCTGTCCTTGTTGGCGGCAAGGTTTACGAAGGAGAGCTGAAAATGGATGGAGCTGTCAAAGTAATTGAGGAAATCACACCACGAATCGAAGATCGCGGTTTTGTCTTCGTTCTGATTGAGCTGATAATTGATGTCCTGAAACTGCACTGTTTTGCTGTAATAGTTATCTGTCACCCGGCAGATGCCGTCCGGGAACATCCGCTGAAAGGGAATGGAATCCTGCGCCGACTTATGCCGTTTGTCTGTGTTTTTCGCTCTGGCAATGGCAGATTCAATCTGCTTTCTGTCGGCGCGGCTTAACTTTGTTTTTTCCTGAGACAATGCGGTAAACCTCCTTATCCAGAATGTCCTGCCGCTGCAATACGGCATAAAAATTATCCGTTTCATAAGGCCGCACCTTGGGGCGGATGAAACAGACCTGAATAATATTTTTGATGATCTTCTCCAGCGGCAGACCATTTTTCTCATACAACGCAAAAAGGAAGAACGGCAGCATGACCACGATCATGCAGATCGCCGCCGCGCTGTTGGAAAGGCTCTGCCGGAGCAGGAAGAACAGCGGCACACCCACCGCTGCACCGCTGCCAAAGCAAACGAGCTGCCGCTTGGTTAAGTTGAAGAGGACTTTGGTCTTTACGGCGTTCAAGTCCTTAGGGACGGGTACATAGGCCACTTGCAATCACCTCCATCAGTGGCTGTTGAATAGGCTCTTGGCAAGCGAGCCGGTCTTGAAAAGCGTGAAGCACAAAAGCACCGTATAGCCCATACAGCTCCAGATGGCCGTGGAGATATTTGTATCCACGATCATGTTCTGTACAAGCACGGCGTAGATGGCAACACAGATGATAATGAGGAAGCCCTGAAAGCCGAGGGCAAACAGGCTTCTGAGGTAGTTCTGTCCCATCTGACCCCATTCCCGGTTCATTGCCGTCGCCATGGGGATCGGGGCGATGGAGGTCACAAGATAGATTTCTATCATGCGCCCGTACACGATGATGAAGATGCAGATGTTCAGCGCGTTCATGGTGAGTCTTACAATGGTGGCTTGCAGCCACAGGCCGAGCAGAGACCAGACCTCCATTTCATTGAGCCGTGCTTCCAAATCTGCAAGACTGCTTGCCAGATCAAGGCTGACATTGCCGACCACGACGCCGGAAGCGTTGTTGACCACGCTTTGCGCCACATCAAACACGCCCATGACGATGTTCCATGTGTTGCTGACAATGAGCACCGCACAGGCCGTTTTGAACACCCATTTGAAGATGAACCAAGTATCGACTTCTCCGTGCATGTTGTTTTTGTCCGTAATGATCTGAATCAGTTCCATGGTCATTACGATGGCGAGGATCACACCGGCAATGGGCAGGATCACGTTGTCTGAAAGGCTGCGGATCATATTGTAAATGCCGCCGTTCCAGCCCTGCGGCGTCGCGCCGACCTGACCGGCAATCTCTCCGACTCTTGTGTTCACGGTATCGAAGAGGCCGGACAGCGCATCCGTAATACCGCCGATCAGGATTTCCTTGAGCCAATCGGTGAATTTCTGCCATATTAAGTCCAATCGATTTTCCCTCCTTCCGTTGGCTCCACGCATACCGGCGAGAGCCGCATAAGATTACCGCGCCTACTTTCATTTTCATGTGCACCTGAAAACGAAGCAAACCGCAGAATAGCCGGAGTTCCGGCTATGTATCAGGCGGGCAATGCCGCCTGCAATCAGCTATGTGTGTTGAGCGCCCGGAACACCTGCACTTCCAGATCAAGGCGCGGAGCCTTTGCATTGCAGCACGGCAGCGCCCCGTCTGCGGGGAGCAGATTCACATGCGCAAGATGCTCCCGGACAGTCGTGGCAGAGAGTGCGCCGAAGTTTCGGATTTGTGCGGATGAGCACAGGAAAATAATCACTTCGCGGACGGCCTTCACATCGTTCCGGCTAAACGGGTTCTGGAGCTTGGCGGGCAGATGCAGGGCATCCAGTCCCTGATAATACAAATGCGCCGGAGAGGTAATGCCGCAGCGTTCACAATACAGTTGTTCCTCTGTCTGGAGCTGCCGCTGCAAATATGCGGTTCGCGCTTCGTAGCCGTCTGTGATGTAGTACAGCCATGCAGGATTTTTGTGCAGCCAGCGCAGCGCGTCCCGGATGATGTTTCTCGTTCGGCTCTCCGAAAGGTTATAGTGCAGACCAATCGCTTTATAGCCGATACCTTCACAGAAATGCTCTCGGAGCACGATCTGTTCACGTTCCGAGAGCGCGGACAGGGCGTATTCCAGCCCCTTGCGTTGGTCTTCCGTCAGTGCGTCATAGGAGATCATGCGCTGTGTTTCTTTGTTGAGATGCAGGGCAGAAAGCAGGTTTTTGGGGTAGCTGTACTTTCTGGGCATCTGTGTATCCTCCTAAAATAGAAAAAGTTGTTGTGTATAGAACAGAACGTTCAGAGCGAAGGAGCAGCCCGCCTATATGGAGGCTGCTTCCTTGCTTCTGAATGGGGGCACGGGCGGCATCAGCCGCCCGTGCAGGTCTGCCGGTGTTTAGCCAAAAAGTCCCGTGAGCAGCGGCACCAGCAGAAGGCCAACCAGGGCAACGCCGCCACCGGCCATGAGCTGTTTCATGCCCTGACTTTTAGCCCCCGGATTGTCATTTCCGTAGCCCTCCAGCAGGTTAATGACGCCCCAGATTCCGAGACCTGCGCCAAGGGCAATAACCAAAGTTTGCAGAACATCGACAGCAGAGTTAAAGAAATCCATAAATGTGTATGCCGGAATATGCGGGATATTGGATTAGAAATGGGTTCTCACAATGCAAGCGCCGGAACGAAAACCGCTGTGCGGCTCCCGATTCCGGCGTCTCCTTTCAATGTTTGATTGTTTTTGTTCGTCCCGGCCTTGCAGTATGAGCCGGTGTCTTCTGTCTGTCATGGTGTATCAAGCCTCCTGTCTTGATAAATCTTTATGAAAAAGTGGGTGATCCTCCCGCTGTTTCATCCGTTTCGGACACGTCTACTTCAAAGACATTGTAAGTCTCGTCCTGCTTCGGCTTGAGCTTGTGAGAGAGGAACTTTTCAATATCAAATTCATTTTTGGGGTTTGCGTCCGACAGGTATCTGTAATTCTTGTGCTGCGTGATATCGAATTTATTGGACAGAAATGGCCGCACGCCGCGAAGCTGCAAGATGCACTTGGAGCCGTCCAGTACGGCAAGCTCATCCACGGTGGCAAGGTCTTTTCCGAGCTTCTGGTAGTTGAGACTGTGAGAGACCTCGCGCCCTCGGCTTTCACCGGTATTGAAGGTGTCGATGGTCTCTTTCCCCAGCGCCTGATTCAGCTCTTTCAACGTGGTCGGCTCCTTACCGCCGAGGAAAATCGAGGTGTCACAATTCCCGATGATCGTATCGGCGTTGTCCTTATACAGCGCCTTGAGCTGGCTTTGTGCCTGCAAGACGAGGCAGGCGGAGATCTCCCGGCTGCGGATGGTCGCCATGAGCTTTTCCAGATTTGGAATTTGGCCGATATTGGCCGCTTCATCGATCAGGCAGCGCACATGTACCGGCAGGCGTCCTTTGTACTGGTCATCCGCCTTTTCACACAGCAGGTTAAATAACTGGCTGTAAATCATGGAAATGAGAAAATTGAAGGTGCTGTCGGTATCGCTCATGATGAGAAATAGTGCCGTCTTTTTGAACTTTCCGTCCTTGGCATCCGGGTTGTCGTATATCTTGTCGCCCAGCGTATCCAGCTCCAGCTCATCATACATGGTGATCTCCCGCAGCTCCGCGATATCAAAGGGGGCAAGGCGTGCGCCACAACTAATATTGATACTCTTAGCTGTCTTGCCGGCGGCTAATTTGTACTTTTTATATTGCCGCACCGCAAAGTGGTTGGGCTTGTCCTTTTCCAACTCCTTGAACGCGATATCCACAGGGTTTTCAAAGGTTTCATCGTCCTCGCGGACTTCCATGGCGTTGACCAGTTCGATGAGTGTGGCGAAGTTCTGCTCTTCTTCGGGAGCTTCATAATGGATGTAGCCAATCAGGGCGCAATACAAAAGCGTCTCCGCCTTCACCCAGAAATCGTCGCCGGATTTACCGTCTCCCTTGGTATTGCAGATCAGGGTGTTGACCAGCTTTAGAATGTCCTTCTCGCTGTGGATATAGGCGAAGGGGTTATAGTGCATACTCTTGGAGAAATTGATGGTATTGAATATCTTGATGCGGTAATTGTTCTTCTCCAGCAGCCTGCCGCACTCGACCACGATACTGCCTTTGGGGTCTGTGACGACGAATGAAACCGGATAGTCCTTTGACTGGCATTGCATGAGATTGGGCTTGATAAAAAAGCGTGTTTTGCCGCTGCCGGAGCCGCCGATGACCAGCACATTTTTATTCCTCGCTGTCCGCGGATCTTTGGGGCGATTGTTCATGGTCAGGCTCTCGGTCTGTGTGAGGATGATGTTGTTCTCGAATACCGGGTCGATATACGGCGCGATGTCCTCATGCGTGCCCCAGCGTGCGCTGCCGTACTCCATATTCTTGCGAAACTTCTTTGCGTTCTTGCCTTTGACGTAGACCGCCAACCGGAGCGCGGCGGCGATCAGGAGGCCGACCAGCAGATCGGCGGGGTGGAAGCTCGGAAGCAGACTTTCAAAAGCCAGCCGGGAGCCATCCAGAATATGCAGCGCTTTTTGTGAGAAGTCCAGCCCCGGAGCAAGCCTTGCAGCCTGTCCACACTTGGTGCCCAGCAGAGCGAACAGAAGATACGGGAGATTGGGGAGAATGATTTTCTTGATGTTTACAGGCTTTTTCATAGTTCCAGCCCCTTATCCTTGTGTTTGACCGCAGGCTTGATGATGTCCTTTGCAGCCTGAATATCATGCAGATGCTGGATGAGGGAGGGCTTCTGCCGCTTCCTTGCCGTATTGCGGGTATATTCCTCAAAGGCTGCTGTAAGTGCATCCGCGTCCCGCGCCTTGAAGAACACCATGTACTTAGGCGGCGAGAGCGTTTTGTCCTTTTTTACGGCATAGTCCACGCCGTATTTCCGCGCTACGCGGTCAAAATCCTTGATGTTTTTATCGCTGATCTCGATGTTGGCAACGCCCTGATTCTGACCGACAAGCTGCTTGACCGTCTGCTTGCCGGTGGGCTTTACGGGGCCAGCCCGCTTTTTCTCAGCGATTTTCGCTTTTTGATGTGCCAGGAACTTCGCAACCGCCGCCTTGAGCACACGCCCGGTGAGCTTCGTTGCGCTGATTACAAGAGTCACTGTCCTGTTTTCAACCTCTTCCTGCAATTATGAACGCCTCCTTCCGTAATGATCGCAGTATGCACCGGCGCACGACTTACAGCGCAATGGCCGGGATCGTTTCGTCTCCGTGATGAAGCTGCACGGTGCGCTCTTCAAAAAGCCGCCGCACCAGACCGGCATCCCCCGAAGAGATATCCCACAATTCATCATCGAGGCAGTAGAACACGATGGCGGGGCCGGTCAGGTACGTTTCACCGCTGACGGTCACGACTGCTTTCCTTTCGTAAGCCATGTACAGGTCAAAGGTCGGCACCTGCCGCACATGTGTGCAGCGGAAGTCGGTCTCGATGAGCGCGTCCAGTAGGCGCATGGATTTGGCTTTCTGACCGGGGACAGTCAGCAGAACCGAAACATTGCTTTCATCGTATTCCTCATCGTTCGGGGTGAGCTGAAAACCAGAGACCGGCGTATAGCTATCGCTTTTGAGCTTGACCCTGCGGGGCACTTTCTTGTGGGGGAGGATGATGTTGACGTCTCCTGTGATGTTTACCGTGAAGTTTTCCATGATATAGTCCTTTCTCAGCGCTCGTTCTGGCGCTGCCGTTTTTTCTGCCACTGATCCAGCAGCTTGATAATGACCTGTTCCATTTGCTGCGGCGTGTAATTCTTGGGGAAGTATTTGCGGAGCGTATCGCTTTTCAATGTGACGCGATCCAACTCGTCCTTCTTTTCTTCGGACATGACCTTGTACATGGCGTCCTGTGTGCATTTGCCCTCGCGGCTGAGTTTTTTCAGCCGCTGTGCCTGCGAAAGTGAGGGCGTGTTCTGGGAATACTCCATTGCATCCAGAAACTGCCGCTGTTCCTCCGGCTTGAGGTATGACAGCTCCACGGCAGGATTCAGGGCAATTTCCTTGGCATCAACTTTCTGCTGAATCTCCGGAACAAGCTCAGTCAGGCGAATGAGCCGCTTTACCTGCGAAACGCTTTCGCCACTGTCCTGCGCGATTTTTTCGGCGGAATTTAACTTTGGCCCAACTTGGACTAAAGTTAAATCTGTCCGCTGTCCCTGATGCTTCAGCGCCTCCATTTTCATTTTGTACGCCTGTGCGCGTTCCATGGGAGAGATGTTTTCGCGCTGCAAATTGGTATCCACCAACAAGATCACCGCCTCGTCATCTGTAAGATTGCGGACAATGGCCGGAATCGTGTCCTTCCCGGCAAGGCCGCTTGCGTGCAAACGCCGGTGTCCGGCGACCATTTCATAGCCGCCTCCGGGGTCTGGTCGGATGATGGTGGGGTTGAGTACACCGAACTGCATGATGCTGTCTACGGTCTCCTGCATGAGTGCATCGTCCACCACCTTGAACGGATGATTCTTGAAGGGGTGGATATCCGAAATGCGTATTTGCTGTACCTGCTCCGGCGGGGTGCTCTGTGTGTTCTTTGGTTCTGTCTTCTTTGGCATGGCGTTTCACCTCCGTATCATACAAAAAGCCGTAGGCCATACAGCCAGCGGCATCTAAATGCGTCCTTCTGCCATATCATGCTGAACCAGTGCTGCGTAATAGTTGGTCATGGTGAGCGAGGCGTTATACAGCGTCGCCAGCAGATATTGACGGATGTTTTTGATCTTTGTGGTGTTCTCCTTCATGCAGCTCACGACAAAGCGGATATGCTCACTGTCCAGCTTCAGGAACCGGCTCCTGACCACCTCCGTGGGTTTGTCGTCGCCGGAGATCCGCACGGTCTCTTTTGTGGTGCAGATCGTATCCACGATCAGCTCCAGAATTTCCTCGATGATTTCCTTGTCATACGGCAAGTCCAGCAGCAGAACGTCATAGCTGATATTCCCCATGATAAGCTCTCTGTACTGCGCTCTTCGCTCCGCATCGTTTCTTTTCGATTCCCGATTCTGACTACCTCTGAACGAAGTGAAGGGAAGAGACTCAGTATCGTTCAAATCAGTATTGTTCTTCTCAGTATTACTACCTTTTGATTTCGGAAATTCTTGAGTTTCGATTTTCAAAACTCCTGAATTTTGATTTTCACCATTCTTGAATTTTGATTCCGGTGCGGCGACAAAATTCTTGACGTAAATGAGATTGGGCTTGCCGAGACCCTGCCGCTTGCGCTCAATAAGCCCGCATTTCTCATCCAATTCATTCAGCAGCTTCATAGCCTTCTGCGAAGCACAGGAAAGTGCGTCCATGATGTCCTCTACGGTATAGACGATGTACACGCGCCCCTCCTGATCCAGCCAGCCGTTCTTGGCTGACAAACTCATGCGGTCAAGAAGCAGGCCGTAGAGGATTTTTGCCTCTGCCGAAATGTCCTTGAACCGACTATCTGTGAACAGCACCTTGGGGATACGGTAGAAGGAGAACTGTTCTGCCTGATCCCCGTAGTAATAGTCCAGTATCATGTATCTTCACGCCCTTTCCAAAGGCCCATAGAGCGCAGCAGCTCCTTCGTACACCAGCCGATGCAGGGAGACGCCCGCCCATACGGACAGCCGTCGCACTCGCTGATGGCGGCAGGCGGCTTCTGCGCCGAAATATAATAGCAGCCGGTTTTGCCACGGTAGGTGCAGCCCTCGGTCTGCTTCCAGAAATAGCAGTACCGGCAGTCCTTCGGTTTGTCCTCTGTATGTCCGTTCATTGCTTTCGCCTCCATTCCCGCCCATACCGGGCAACAAAAAAGCACACCCTCCGGCTCCGTCATGGAGCAAGTAGGTGTGCTATGTAATACCGAGTGTCCCTGCCATTTTCCTGCGTCAGGGCATGAAAAAAGCGCGTCTGCCGACAAAGCGCCACTTCGGGTAAACAGACGCGCTATGTTTCATTTGCGATTTTTATGTGAAAAGGCTCAAAAAGCGCCGTGTTTTCAGCACTTTTTGAGCCTTAATGTTTTTAGTCCTATTATTACAGGGGCGTCGGCATAGATGCCTTGCAGCTCCCAGTCCGGCTCGCGCTCGATGCGCTCATGGAAATACCGCTGCTGCGCCGCAAACGAGTTGGCCTGATCGTCCTTATCCGTGGATACGCGGCAATATGCCGCTACCTGTAACATCAAATCGCCGCCTTTCCCCGAGTATGGCGCAAAAGCCGTCGAATATGAATGCGTGACCTCTGTTCTGACGGGGCATTTTACCTTCTGCTATGCTCCAGTAGTCTGACGCATTCTTCGTATTGCTGCAGGGTGAGAAGACCCTGCTCCTGTAAGGAGAGCAGGACAGATCGTTTATATGCCAACAGGAACTCTTGGCTGACGGTGCTATTGTCTTGTTTTTTCCATAATTCAGGCTCCTTTGCCATTCTGCTCCCCCCCTTCCATAGAGCTTATGCGCCTGGGGGGAGAAATCTGTTAGCGGCTTTTGCAAACACCTGTCGACTTGACGGCTGCGCGGCTCCTTTCATCTGCGCGCTTACGACGGCGCCCGCATTAATAAGAATCGAAAAACAAATATGGCTAATTTTACAGGGGATTCCATAAAAAGAAGACCGCAAATGAGAGAAGAATGACGCAGAAGTGAGTTATGTTGAAGACAGCAAAAGGAGGCCGCAGGCATAGGTCTGCAGTCTCCTTTTGCTGTGACTCAAGTTTCGCTGCGCCCCGCGGGGGGGGCGCGATGCAAATCCGCCCGCCGACTACGATGTCAACCCGATTTCAACCCGCGCGCCCCGCACGGGGCGCGACGAGCGCGCGCACCTCATAGAGCTTGGGGTTTACCTATTTCAATCCTCGCGCCCCGTGTGGGGCGCGACGCTCCTGGCATGGACTACAAATCTTGATCGCTGCAAATTTCAATCCGCGCGCCCCGCACGGGGCGCGACCGGATCTTTACCGCTATATTAAGTACCAAGGCTGATTTCAATCCGCGCGCCCCGTGCGGGGCGCGACTTCGAAATGAGCGGCACCGCTGGCAATTATGAGATTTCAATCCTCGCGCCCCGTGCGGGGCGCGACCTTTGCTGGAGAGCACCGTTTCCCAGTAGTCGGATTTCAATCCTCGCGCCCCGTGCGGGGCGCGACACGGAGCAGACGGACGAGGACACGGAGCTGCTGGTATTTCAATCCTCGCGCCCCGTGCGGGGCGCGACCCGCAGGGTATTGACGCCTTTATAGCGTCTGCCGATTTCAATCCGCGCGCCCCGTGCGGGGCGCGACCGCTACGACATGGCTGCTCAGGCTTGCGATACCCGATTTCAATCCGCGCGCCCCGTGCGGGGCGCGACCGAATGCAGTCTTTGCAGCCGCGATGCACCTTGAATTTCAATCCGCGCGCCCCGTGCGGGGCGCGACAGGTAGGCGCGGCGGCTGAGACCGTGACCTACGGCCAATTTCAATCCGCGCGCCCCGTGCGGGGCGCGACCCGCTTGCGCGGTGCGCCCAATACCGGCGGCGCATAATTTCAATCCGCGCGCCCCGTGCGGGGCGCGACTTCGCGCGTGTCCTTGTCAGAGCAAAGCGAATCATCCGATTTCAATCCGCGCGCCCCGTGCGGGGCGCGACAAGATACCTCATCGATAAAAATACAGGACTTAGGCGATTTCAATCCGCGCGCCCCGTGCGGGGCGCGACGTAGTCAGCAGCAGCAAAGGATTGCCGACGATCGTCATTTCAATCCGCGCGCCCCGTGCGGGGCGCGACGTCAAACGCCAAATATCCAAATATTATGGATACGATTTCAATCCGCGCGCCCCGTGCGGGGCGCGACGTTGTCCCCGTCCGGGAGGATCGGATCGATGCTTGGAAATTTCAATCCGCGCGCCCCGTGCGGGGCGCGACAGCAAAAATGCACAAATTGTCTTGCATTTTTTCAATAACAGCCAACCGAAGATAGAAATCCAGCGTCCGGCGCAGGCCGGCAGAGCCATCTATACATTCATGCAGACCGCTATGCCTGTAAAACCGAGTGCGAACCTGCTTTCAATTGGCTGTTCACTTGCCGTTCACACTATATCATCAGTGTATCTTCCGGCAAATAAGTTTTCCTGCAGCCGAAATGCTCGATCTTCTTTTCGTACTGCTTTCCCAGATAGTAAAACCGCAAACTATCGCGCTTGGGATCCATAATTTTGCAAAGGGTGTTTTGCAGGCTGCGGCATTGTGCTGTATCCAGCAGGCACTCAAACACAGAGTTCTGCACCCGCTGGCCATAGTTGACGCATTGCTTGGCAATTTGCCGCAGACGTCTGCGGCCGGCGGCATCCTCCGTGTTTACATCATAGGTGATCAATACAAGCATAGCCCCTCACTTCCACAAGAACGGCGGATAGTCGTCCAGGTCATCCCGCAGATACCGCGCCAACAGGAGGCTTTGCACATAAGGCACCAGCCCCCAGGGGATTTTCTCCTCCAGAAAAGGGTGAGTGATCGTCTCCCTTTTTCGTTCCTGCCACTTCAGCAAAAAGCTCCTGCGCCCCGATTCTGTCAAAAACACAGCGCCGTTTTCGTGAAAAACGAAGTCTTCCGGTTTTATGATGCGGTTGTTTATCAGCATAAGCACAAACCGATCCGCAAAGCACGGGCGCATCTCCTCCATCAGATCCAGTGCAAGGGATTCCCGCCCCGCCCGATCCCTGTGGAGGAAACCGACATACGCATCCAGCCCCACGCTCTCCAGAGCCGAAGCGCAATCATGCGCCAGCAAGCTGTATGCAAAGGAAAGAAGCGCATTGAAGGCATCCAACGGCGGCCGGCGGCTGCGTTCTTTGAAAAAGAAAGTATCTTTTCCCTGCAGGATCATGTCATTCAGAACGCTGAAATAAGCGGTGGCGCCGGCTCCCTCCAAGCCGCGGAGGCTTTCAAGCGCGGTCTCTGCCGCGATCTGCGGCAGCAGCCCCTGCAGCTGCTGAGACACTGCCGCGAACCGCTCCGCATTGATCCGCATGGCGTGATCCCTGCGGGTGCGCTCCACACTCCAGCGGGTGTTATAGACCTTGCCCAAGATCATCATCCGCGCCACGCGGCAGCTTTCGGAGGGATCGTCGGCGACACGGTATTGCGTCCTCCGCAGAAGCACATTTCCCTGCATCTGTCCGGAAACACGGGCGAGAAAGCGCCCTCTCTGCGAACAAAACGCCAGCCCGATCCCACGCTTGGCGCAGGCGCCCATCAGCGCCGGTGAAGCACCGGAATAGGAAAAGGAAACGATGCTTTGCAGGGTATGGAACGGGTAGCGGGCAACGGCCTCCCCGCCGCGGTTGGCCACCACATTCTCGCCGTCCAGCGAGAGATATACATCTTCCGATGTAACGAACAATGTGTTCAGCAGATGTCTCATGGTGCCACCTCAAAATTTTTGCGCAGGTAGTCCGCAACTGACGGCTTCCGCATCAGCTTTGGCAGGCACAGTTCTTTGAGGGAGCAGGCGTTGCAGGATTTGGTGGGTTTCACTTTCGGCGTCTGGCCTCGCTCGTACAGGGCGTGCATTTCTTCAATAAGGGATCTCACCTCCTGCCGCAGCTCCGGAGTGAAAATGACCTCCGTGCGGCGGCGCGTTTCGCCGTAGTACAGCGCTCCGACAGGGATCTCGCAGCAGAGCATCTCCTCCAGACACATGGCCTGTCCGCAAAGCTGCAGGGCATCTGCTGTGTCCTGTTTTGGCCGGCCGCGCTTATACTCCACGGGATAAGGCTGCCACAGGCCGCATCTGCCATCAAGCGGAATACCGGTGCTTCCGCTGTGAAACTCCACCACATCACAGGCGCCGGAAACGCCTAAGCTTTGAGAAAATATCCGCATGTCCCGCGTAATAAGCAGGTCGCCGCGGCATTCGGTGAGATCTTTATCGTGTGCCCGTTCGTGCAGAATGGCGCCGTCGGTGGTGCGGTAGTTTTCTGCCCACTGGTTTTCAATATGGATCAGCGCCCACTGTCTGCGGCAGAATTTGAAATGCTGCAAGCCGGAGAGCCGGAGGAAGCTCTCCTCCGGATAGATCACCCCATTCGTATGCAGGTGACGCCGGCGGGCAAGGCGGCTTCATCCACTGTAACGGTGTAATCCTCGTAGCATCTGGGGAAGGCGATGCCATCTTTACGGGCGGCCTTGACCAGATCGAAAAGTTTATGTGCCGGAGCGCAGCCCAGCTCAGAGTCATGCTTGAATACCACCAACTCCCGCACGGCCATCTTGCCGCGGGCAGCGGAATGGTCGTTTTCAAACATATTCAGGATAGCCATCCACAGCAGCTCCAGGTCTTCCTCGGAAAAGCCTGTAGTCTTGCGCGCCAGATTGGCGGAAATGTAGCCCTCCACACGGTAGAGGCCGTAGGGAACGATGTACTTGCGTCCCATTTCGGTGTCCTTATTCTCCGCATCCGATTCCTTGGTGATGGCCACGCGGGTGATGGTGATCTCCTGGGGCATGATCGGGTCAACGCTGCGGGCGAATCCCAGCTGCACAGGCCCGCGCACCTGACCGCAGTTCAGCGAGCCTTTGACAAAAGTGGTCATCACCGCGCCGAAAGTGCGGATGTCGTAGAAATTCCGACACATGAAGTCCCGCAGCTTCTCGTCCAGATGCTCGTCCTTTTTCTTGGCTTCCTTCAGCTTTTCCGCCTCCACGCCCACATAGGTGCAGGCTTCCTTGTCGCCGGTGTTCAGAGCAACGCCGTCCTTGATATAGATGCGGTAGCCAGGCTCCCCTTCCTTTGCCATCTCCACATAATTGCGGATCTTGCGCTTGAGGCATACATCCGTTACCAGACCGTAGCCGGTCTCCGGATCCACACGGGGCATATTGCCTGCGTCGGGGTCACCGTTGGGATTGCCGTTTTCCACATCGAAAAACACCACAAATTCATACCGATTCTTGATGGGTTCAGACATTTTTATTCTCCTCCTTTTTCAAATACCGCTTCTGTGTCTGGTGATAGTAGCCAAGGTCAAAGGATCCTTGCTGGGCGAGCGTCATTCTGGCGGGATAGTCTTCATGCAGCACATTCTTCAATGCGCTGACCTGCTTGTCAAAATAGATGCGCTGTCCATTCTCCAGCTTCCGCAGATGCTTCTGATAAAGGCTGTTCAGCACAGGGAAGATGCTGGCAGGCATAGCCGCCGCAGAGTTAAAAAACTTATCCTTGATCGTCGTGTTTATGCCTGGATTTGCTGCCTGCTGGACTGCTTCATAAACAGAGAACAGACGCCCCAGCGTGTAAGGGATGTTGGTGCTGGTTTCATTTAGGCTCACGGTCAAAACCTCCTTTGGACAATCTGTGTGTGGATTCTTCAGGTAATACGCTTTGATAATGGCGGCGCGACCCCATGTTATGTTCCGCTCCGCACGGATCCGCAGCATGGCCGCCTCCAACAGTGACACAGGATACAAGCCTCCGGAGAAAATGGCTCGCGCCGCAGCACCCACCATGGCCGGTGAAGGCGATTTATCCTTTGAATTGAGATTCACGGTTTCCCGCAGCAGCGCCCACAGGGACAGAACTTCGCGCTTTTCATAGGTCGGCTTCACGATCTCCAGCCGCTCATAGTGCGCGTTGACATTCTGCATCAGCTTGCCGAAGCTGTCCCGCAGGAAGAAACGCACGGAAAGCCGGGCTGCGTTGGGCGCCAGCCCCAGAACATAAAAAGTTCGGTTTGGGTCAACGCCCAGATCATCGCAGGGTAAGCCCATCGCAAGGCGCTTGAGGGCAGCCCGCAGGTCATTATCCGATATGGCAGGCGGCAGGCTGCCGGACACAAAGGACATAAACAGATCCTGATATACAGGCTCCGCGCCCTCTGCCCAGCAGACCACAGTCGTGTCGCCAATGATCTGCATATTGTTTCGGTTGGCCAGCAGGTGGTTCAGGGCTGCAGTGTAGGCAAAGGCGGCATATTTTCCGACGGGTGCGTTATAGCTTTGCTCTTGGCCATAAGACGATTCGGAATCATTATTAAAGCTCACAAGCGTATTGCCCATGGTTTGAAATCCATCCCTCGGATCGCCCTTGATCTTTGGATGCGTTCGAGCGATCTCCTGATGATATTGCCCCGTGACCAAACACTGCATCAATTTTGCGTTCTTATCAGTCCGTTCCCAATATCGCTGCCATGCATCGCAAATAGCAGTATCCTTCTGCGGATAGACCCCGTCTACGCGAAAAAGTAAATTTCCGCCCGAAGTGATCGCCTGAAGCTGGCTCGCTAAGGCCGGATGCTCTGCCGCCCTTTCCGGCTGCCAGGCATCAAAGAAGGCCAAAATGGCTGAAGAAGTGGGCGAGTTTACTCCATCCAAAACGGCATGATGCAGCGCTTTTGCCTCAGAAAAATACTTTTTGCTGCGTTCCGGTTTGCCTTTTTGGTCAATGCCGAGAATATAACCGGAATTGTCCCACAAAAAGTTTGCAGCCACATTTGATGATCTGTCCTCCCCCGCTGGAAGGTTTTTTTCCTGCGGGCGCAGGACGGTTTTCTTACCCATCTCCACCGGCTCCATGGTGGGGATCACCTGCGTCACATGGCCGTCTTTGTCCAGACACAGCGCAAAGCTGATCTTTGTTTTGCTCCAGCCGAGAGGCGCAATGTCCCCGCGCTTGAGGAGCGCCTCGTAATACCGTGTCAACGCTTGCAGGATCATTTCCGCACCTCCTTGCTGTCCCGCGGCGGAACCGACAGCACGCCGTCTGTTAAGCCGGCACGAAAGAACTGCGGCGTGATATTTTTGGGGTCGGTATAGTCCATGTCCAGCAGCATCCAGCCCAGGTCGAGGGTGCCGCGCAATTCCTCCGGACAGGGCGGCAGCTCCGTACACCGGCGAAAATGGGCAGGAAATTCCCGAGTGCCGAAATAGGGGGCACTGTAGCACTGGCCGCGCTCCAAGCGGCGTTTGACGATGTCTTGGAATTTGCCGGAATTGTCGCTTGGCGCAGCCTTGTCGGTCATGTCAAAATGTGCGTCGATGACATAGTGCACATCCCGCAGAACCATGGACGCCCGCTGCTGGATGCTCTTTGCGGCGGATAGGTACAGCTCTTTCGCTTGCCCCGTCCGCATCGCCGCCTCGGCCTTTTTTAATGAAACGGTGTCCTTGACTTCGTTGCGGCGAATATTGGTGAAGCGAATGGGACTGCACACATGGATGCGGTCTATGACCCATTTCAGCCCCGGGTGCCAGTATATGCTCTCCAGCAGCCCGCGGGCGGCCGAGGGGGTCATAACATCATAGCTTACCCGTTCGGTTTTCATCTCGGGCCGGGTAAAGCACGCATAATCGCCCCATACTTCTACTTGTATCGGCATAACGTCACTCCTTTCTTATGTTCGCTTGATTTAGCTATATCATACATTCAAAAAACTCCACTGTCAACACTTTTTTCGTAGTTAAAAGCAATTAAATACAATTTGACAAATGCATAAACTCGTGTTATATTTTTCATGTCGCTGATAACGGCGCGGGTTGAAATGTAGTAAAAAGCAATTAAGGATTCAGGCAGAAGGACGGATCACCCGTCCTTCTGCCGTATTTAAACCATGTTTGCTCTTCCCGTTTTCGGCTCCAAAGACAGCCCTGTGGTTTTTCTATACAGCGTCAGATCCGTCAATATGCCGCTACACGCATCCAATGCGGGTACATCCCGCGCCGTCAGCAGTGCTCCTGCGTTATACAGCGCCTGAAAATGCTGGTCATATACGGAAACGGCATATCGTCCCAGCTTGCGGTATAGTTCTCGGGAGCACTCTCCGTCCCGCAAATGCTGAATCAGATCTCGGCCTTCCCCGTGTGGAATATATACGGTGTATGTGCTTTGGTCGATCAGGTGAAACTGCTCTGCCACCGTCCGGAACGGGAATTCGCATCCTTCAAGTCCCTGCGTGAACGCCCTGATGATGCCCTGCTCGTCCAGCGCTTCACCGTTCAAACTCCGCAGATTATGGAAATACCGCTCCATCGTCTCGGGCGCTGCAGGATCACGGCCTTCCTCCAGCGCGTCTTTAGCGGCTCCGATAGTGGTTTTGAACAGCAGCGGCGGCAGCTCTGTTCGCTCAAATATTGTGACAATGCTTTCGTCTGCGGGACGCTTTCCCTCGCGGTTGCAGCGTCCTGCTGCCTGCATAATAGAATCCAGTCCGGCCAGCTCCCTGTATACGGCGGGGAAATCCACGTCAACGCCGGCTTCGATCAGCGATGTGGAGACCACGCGGCAAGGCTTGCCCTGTTGCAGGCGCGCTCTTATCTCCTTAAGAAGTGCCTGTCGCTGCGCGGGGATCATCAGAGTGGAGAGATGGTAGCTGCCCTCCGGCGGCAGCAATGCAAATATGCGCTGCGCTGCTTTACGGCTGTTTACGATACAGAGCGCTTGCGGCAGCGCGCTTAACTGCGATGCCAATGTTTCGTCGGTCAATACGCCGGCCTGGCGGAAAGTCACGCGGCGAAATCGGTGGTACAGCGTCTTCGTCTGAGGGCAAAGCTCGGTCACCGAGCAGCTTGGCGCATAGGTGCGCAGCAGGTCATCCAATGACGGCTGCGTTGCGGTGCACAGCACCACCGTGGAGTGAAATTGTTCCGCCAATGAGGCCATGGCCGCCACGCAGGGACGCAGGTGCGGCAGCGGCAGCATCTGCGCTTCGTCGAAAATGATGACGCTGTTTGCCAGATTATGCAGCTTGCGGCATTGAGAGGAGCGGGCGGCATACATGGACTCAAATAGCTGCACCGCCGTGGTGACGACCACAGGCATGTCCCAATTCTCCACAGCCAGCGCTTTCCGCACTTCTTCCGGCGGCGCTCCGTCGGATAGATCAAACTGCACGCCGCTGTGGTGCTCCAGCACATTGCCGCTCCCAAGTATATCCCGAAACACCTGCACATTCTGATCAATGATAGAGGTATAAGGGATGACATAGATCACCCGCTGCATCCCGTGCGCTGCCGCATGGCGCAGCGCAAAGGCGAGCGACGCCACGGTCTTTCCGCCGCCGGTAGGAACCGTCAGCGTGTAAAAGCCTTTCGCTTTACTGCCCGCTTCCATACAGGTGTTTAGTATCTCACAGCGCAGCCGATTCAGCTCCGTTTTGGGATCTTGCCATGGCGCAATATATGCCAGCAGCCGTGCCAGCAGCGCGGCTATATCGTCGTATCCGCCCCGCCTGCACTTGCCGGTCATAAACCGTTCCGTATCCAAAAAATCGGCGTCCACAAGACACGAGTAGAGCATTCTTGTCCAGAAGGAAGCGGACAGATCGTCCAGTTTCTGCGAGGGGGAGCTGCCGCCTGCCGGCAGGGCAACACCGCTCTCGCCGCAGCGTTCCAAACACTGCTCTTCCTGCCCTCTTTTCAGACGCCCGTAAAATGTTCCGTCGTCTTTTTGCGCCATCCGCATGTTGCCGAAGTCCGACAGGCCGCCGTGATGTCCAGCCACGCAGGCCGAAACGAAACGGTTTCCTCTTCTTGCGCAGGCAACCGCCCCTGCCGTGGCGTGGTCAACGATGGGACCATGATTCAGCAGCCGATTCTGGAACTCCGCTGTGCATTTTCCGAGATCATGGCTTTTTCCCGCCAGTTCGCCGTCTGCCTCCGCGCCGAAGGCCGCTGCAAACTCCCGACACAGCTCGGCTGTGCCCAGCAGATGCTGCGCCACCGTCTGATACTCCCTGCTGCCGTCCTCTCTTTCCCGAACATGCGCATAGTATTCCATCGCCCGATCCTCTCCTTCTGCCTCCCTATTTATCGGCGTTTTCTTTGACGCCCCTAAAAAACAAAATGCAGCCCTGTGAAAAATACAGAGCTGCTGCGCGGTGCGGCTGAAAGCAGCCCTGTCGCGATCATTTCTTGTACTAATTATACGACATTTCGCAGATAATGTCAAATTAAATCATGCAATAGAATGCGCATTGGCCATTTTGCTTCCTTTGTCGGCACTGAGGAACTGGGTCATTTGGAGATGATTGGCGCCATTGTCCACCAACTCACCCGAAACCTTTCGGAAAAGGACATCAAGACCGCCGGCTTTGATGCGTACTTCGTAGACCACACCACCGGCGTTTACCCCACGGCCGCCTCCGGATTTCCGTGGAATGCGGCCTCCATGGCCGTAAAGGGCGACGTCATCGCCGATCTCACGGAGGATCTGGCAGCAGAGCAGAAAGCCCGCGTTACCTATGACAACATTCTGCGGCTGTCTGACGATCCCGATGTCAATGACGTGATCAAATTCCTGCGCGCCAGAGAGGTCGTTCATTTCCAGCGCTTCGGTGAGGGGCTGCGCCTTGCCAAAGAAAAAATGGATCAGAAGAACGTGTATTTCACCAACCCCGCTTTTGATAAATAAAAGAAACAGGGGCTCCGAGCCATTGGAGTCCCTGTAAAAATTATTTCTTTTTGATCTTGCTGCCCAAAAACATCCCCGCCAGCACGCCCAGTGCCAAGCCAAGCACGGCATTGCCCAGTGCTCTGCCCAGCCAGTAGCCGGCCAGCATGCCGATGCCTACGCCTTCCACCAGCCAAGTGTTCTGCTCTTTTTCCTCGTCTTCGGCTTGGTTACGCGTTTTCCTGCGGAAAATGTCGATGATCGCAGGGATCAGAATAGCCGCTGCAATGCCGCAAACGATCCACGGCAGAGCGGCCTGCACAGCTTCGCTCATACTTCCCTCTCCGTTCGATTGATGATCCTATGATATGCCCATATGATCGGTTTGTCAACGAAAAAGAGCCTCTGCCAAAGCGGCAGAGGCTCTCACGAATCCGTTTACTTTCTATCCAGCCATGTGGGGCGCATGTAGAGCTTGATGGGGTAGATCACCATGTCGTCAAGTCCTTGCTCTGCCTTCGCCTTTTCCAGCTCCGGCACCAGTTTTTCCACGCAGGTGTTGTAGGTGATGGGAATGCCAAGCCGGTCGGAGAGTTCTTTGCAGAGCCTGTAGCCCTTGAGGATCTCCTCCACCTTGGTCTCACGCAGCAGGTGCGTGTTGTTGATAAGCCCCTTCACCTTTAAGCCTGTTTCGGCCTGAATGGTTTGGATGTGGTACAAAGCGCCCTCCACCGTGTCCGTCTCCGGCCGGTTGGCGTTGACCACAATGAGCATTTCGCAGTCGGACTCGTCCACAAAGTACTTTTTGAACTGGTTCAGCACCCGTGCGCCGGCGTTGTCGCCGCCCACATCGGCCACCACCATGTAGTCCTTGTTTTCCAGAGGAGCTTTCATGCAGGCGGAAATGGCCGGCAGATCCTCGGTGATGTCGTAGCCAAAGGAGTTGAAGTGGACGGCGATGTCCATATCCTCCAGGAACTCCTGCCGCTCCCTGCTGCGGAAGTAGGGGTTGGCAATGTCCATATCCAGGATGGCTACTTTGTCAAACTGCTTTTTCAGATTGATAACATGGTTCACGGAAAACTCTGTTTTGCCGCTGCCATAATGACCCACAATAAGCGTAATTCGTTTCAAGATGATTCTTCCTTCTTACTCTTTCCAGGCAGACAGAGCCGTCTTGTTGGCGGGGATGAGGGCGGCCTTCTTGCCGGTCATGGTCTTGGCCAGAACCTGATCCATGATGTCCAGACTCACCACGCCGGAAGCGCGGATGATGGCGCCCAGCATGACCATGTTGGCGGTCTTGCCGTTGCCGACTTCCTGCTCGGCAATGTGGGTGCAGTCCACATAGTGGACGTTCACATCGGTGCGGCGAGCCTTATAGTTGATGACGGAAGCGTTCACGAACAGGTGACCGCCGGGAACCAACATATCCTCAAACTTGTCCAGAGACGGGCCGTTCATAGCCACCAGCACGTCGCAGCTGGTGACCAGCGGGGACGCGATGGGCTTGTCGGAAATGCAAACGGTGCAGTTAGCCGTACCGCCGCGCATCTCGGGGCCGTAGGAGGGCATCCAAGTGGCCTCTTTGCCTTCATACATTGCAGCATAAGCCAGCATCTGGCCGATCAAAAGCACGCCCTGGCCGCCGAAGCCGGCCACAAAAACTCTTTTAGTAGCCATTTACTTTACCTCCTTGACTTCCTCGGGGCACTTGAACTGCTTCACAGGATAGTAAGGCATCATGTTCTCCCGCAGCCACTCCATGGACTTAGGAGCGGACAGACCCCAGTTGGTGGGGCAGATGGACAGGAACTCAACAAATGCAAAGCCCAGCTTCAGATCCTGCACCTTGAAGGCGCGGCGGATGGCGGACTTGGCCTTGCGCACATTGGCGGGAGAATCCAGAGAAACGCGCTCCACATACACGGCGCGATCCTGCACGGAGATCAGCTCGCACATACGCATGGGCATACCGGCCTGCTCCACGGTACGGCCTTCCACGCAGGTGGTGGCCTTCTGGCCAATCAGGGTGGTGGGAGCCATCTGGCCGCCGGTCATGCCGTAAATGGCATTGTTGATGAAGAAGGTGCAGAACTTCTCACCGCGCTCGGCGGCGTGAATGATCTCGTTGGTGCCGATGGAGGCCAAGTCGCCGTCGCCCTGATAGGTGAACACCGGAGAATTGGGGTGCACGCGCTTGATGCCGGAGGCAACAGCGGGGGCGCGGCCGTGGGGGGACTCGATCATATCAACGTTCATGTACTGGTGGGCAACGATGGAGCAGCCAACGGGAGAAACAGCGATGCAGTTCCCCAGATCGCCCCGCTCCTCCAGCACTTCCATGATCAGACGATGGGCAATACCGTGCGTGCAGCCCGGGCAGTAGTGCAGCTCGGTCTCACGCATACCTTTTGTATATTCAAATACGGGCTTCAACTTACTTCACCTCCATAATCTTCTTGGTCCGGTCAACGATCTCCTGGGGATCCAGCAGCATACCACCGACGCGGTTGATGAGGCTGACGGGCAGCTTGCACTCCACAGCCAGCTTCACATCGTAGATCATCTGACCCTGGGACAGCTCCACAGAGATGATGTGCTTGGTGGTGTTGAAGTCGATCTCCTTAAAGGCATTCACGGGGAACGGCCACAGGGTCTTGGGACGGATCAGACCGACCTTGATGCCCTCGCTGGCCAGCATCTCCATGGCCTCCATGGCGATACGAGAGGTGGAACCATAGGCCACAAACACGACCTCGGCGCCGGCCAGATCGCGGGATTCCCAATCCTGCAGCTCGCGCTCGGCCTTCTCGTACTTGGGCCAGTATTCATTGATGTAGTTCTCCAGCAGCTCCTGCTTGAGCCACACGGAGTTGATGGCGTGACGGTCACGCTTATTCTTGTGGCCGGTCAGCGCATAGGGCTTGGCCTCGGGGATCTCGTCCTCGGTGAGGGCGGGCTTGGCCTCGGGCATGACCACGGGCTCCATCATCTGGCCCAGCATACCGTCGGCAGCGATGATGACGGGGTTTCTGTACTCGTCTGCCAGATCGAAGGCCTTGCCGATCATGTCAATGGCTTCCTGAATGGAGTTGGGAGCCAGCACGATGGTGTGATAGTCGCCGTTGGAACCGCCGCGGGTGACCTGATTATAGTCGGCCTGGCCGGGCTGGATGGAGCCGATGCCGGGGCCGCCGCGCATGACGTTGATGATGACCACGGGCAGCTCCACGGAGCAGAGCAGACCGATGGACTCCTGCATCAGGGCGATGCCGGGAGAAGAAGAAGTGATGAGCACACGGCCGCCGGCAGCGGATGCGCCGTAAGCCATGTTGATGGCGCCCAGCTCAGACTCGGCCTGAATGAATGCGCCGCCGGCCTTCTTCAGCTCTCTGGACATATACTCGGGGACCTCGCTCTGCGGGGTGATGGGGTAACCGAAATAGTATCTGCAGCCGGCGTTGATGGCGGCGGCAGCGAAGGCTTCGTTACCCTTCATTAATTTCTTTTCTGCCATTTCTTTGTTACCCTCCTACTTATTCCTCAACATAGACATTGATGATGCCGTCCGGGCACATCAATGCGCAGCTGGCGCAAGCAATGCACTTGTCCGGATCCGTTACGCTGATGGGATGATACCCCTTTCTGTTCACGGCCACATCATCAAGCTTCAGGATCTTCATAGGACATGCGTTCACACACAGTTCGCAGCCCTTGCAGCGGTCTGCCCTGAAAACCAGTTTTCCTTTCTTTGCCACTTGACTCACTTCCTTTACTGTTTTCCGGCGGAAAAAACACTTCCACCCGATACACATATTATAGCGAAAAAATGCGCAGCAGTCAACGGATTGTAGCGCTGTAAAGGGCGAAAATTTTGATTTCATCCTTTTACTTAAAAAGAGAAAAAATTTTTGTGCAACTTTATCGCTCGTTTATTTTACAGAAAGTCTTTCGTTTCGCAGTTTCACTTTGTGAAACTTTTTATTGACTTCTTTGGAAAAGATTGTTATAATTAAGTCAATCAGGAGGTGAGCGCCATGAGTTCCTTTTGCTGCCATGTCGGTCAGCGCATAAAAAAATACAGAAAAAGCCGCGGCTACACCATCGAACAGTTCTCTGCCATGATCGGAAAAAGCAAGGCCACGGTTTCCAAATATGAAAACGGTACCATTACTATCGACATCGACACGCTGTACGACATCTCCCAGAAGCTGGATATTGATCTGAAGTGTTTTCTGGACTATCAGCCGCCGGTTCTTCATGCCGAGCCTGTGCTGCCCAAAAATTTCTATTTCAATCAGCCCCGCGCCTATATGTACTATTTTGATGGCCGCATCCGCCAGATCGTCCGTTCCTTGCTCTGCTTCTCCCCTTCCACGGCGGGCGAGAGCGTGGATGTGATGCTGTATATGGGGCTGGAGGATTTTGCCAAGCCCGACCGCTGCCAGCATCTTTTCACCGGCGAGATGAAGGCTTTCGACACCATCACCCACATGGTGCTCAACAATCAGATCAACGATGCCGAAAAAATGTATATCTGCATGCTCAACCCCATGCAGACCCGCACGCCGGCCGTCGGTCTTCTCTCCGGCATCGGCAGCAGCCCCTTCTTTGCGCCCATCGCCCTCAAGACCCTCATCTCCAAGGAGCCGCTGGAGGAAAACGACCGCCTGCTCAACTCCATTAAGCTGGATAAGGACGACTATCATCTGCTGAAATACTATAATATGATGGTGGTCAACCGTCCTGCTGCTTTGTTTTTGGAGTAAATAACTTTTTGTTTTGAAATGTATAAAAAAGTGCCGGATACTGTTCCGGCACTTTTTTCAGCTCATTTTGAGTATTTCCCGCTTCAGCCGCAGGATGATGCGCTTTTCCAGTCGGGAGATATAGGACTGGGAGATGCCCATTCTGTCGGCCACCTCCTTCTGCGTCATCTCCTTCTTTCCTCCTAGGCCGAATCGCAGGGAGATGATGTCCCGCTCCCGAGAGGACAGCTTCCCCACGGCGTCCTGCAGCAGCTTCCTGTCCACGTCCGCCTCAATAGGGCGCATCACCGTGTCCCCGTCCGTGCCCAGCACGTCGCTGAGCAGCAGCTCCTTTCCGTCCCAGTCCGTGCTCAGGGGTTCGTCAAAGCTGATCTCCGTCCGCTGGGCGGAGTTTTTTCGCAGATACATGAGGATCTCGTTTTCGATGCATCGGGAGGCATAGGTGGCTAATTTAATGTTTTTGTCTGCCCGAAAGGTGTTGATGGCCTTGATAAGCCCAATGGTGCCGATGGATATGAGATCCTCCATGTTGATGCCCGTGTTTTCAAAGCGCCGAGCCAGATACACCACCAGCCGCAGATTCCGTTCGATGAGTGTCTGCCGCACGGAAAAATCCCCCTGCCCCATGCGCGCGATAAGCTCCGCTTCTTCGGCTCTGGTAAGCGGCTGCGGCAGCGTGTCGCTGCCGCCTATGTACATTACTTTATCCCGCCTGACGATCCGCAGCAGCCAGAGCCGGATCTGCATCAGCAGATTTTTCAATGCGCTCCCCCCTTTCCGCGCCGCCCCACAGGGCGCAGTATCCGCCGCCGTCGCTCACCGGCCCCTGAGACAGGGCGATCAGCGTCCGCGGGATCCTCCTGCGGCTCAAAGCGATGTAGTCGCTGCGCACCGCCAGCAAAAGTCCCGCGTCTGTGCCCACGCTGCGGTAGGGCAGCAACGTGAACCGCAGCCTGCTTCCGGCGGCATAGAGTCTGGCCATGGCCGCCTCCGGTGCGTTTTTTTCCTTCAGTATATCCGCCTCCATTTTCGGCAGCAGCTCCAGCAGCGCCGCCTGCTCCATCACCAGCACCGGCCGTCCGTCCACCGGATTGCGCAGCGTGTTTCCCGTGTCATAAAGCGCGGTAAAGTCTTTTGTCTTGCCATCTATGGCCACCTGAACTTTCATCAATTCTCCCCCTCCGTGTCTGGCTCCCTGCCGGAACAGCAGATGCAGCGCTGCTGCCAGCGCCGCCGTCCCGCCCAAAAGCAGCTTCCAGTCAATTTCCGCCCGATAGATCCTGCCCAATAACAGCTCCGGCGCACCGATGCAGAAGCCCACTGCCAATATCACCCCCGCCAGCGCTCCGGACAGCAGGAAGAACAGGCCGATCAGCTTCATCTTGTGCCGCTCCCGCCCGAAGGCTGCCCAGGCCATGCCGGCGCCCACGGCCAGCTTACACGCCGGATGCGCCAGCCATGTCAGGCTCGGGAAAAAGACGGCGGCGGCATACAAGCCTCCTCCCACGCCGCACAGCAAAAACCGCAGCCTGCGCAGCGGCGTTCCCGCCAGACGCGCCACCGCCAGCAGCAGCAGGTAGTCCACCGCCAGATTCAGCACAAACACGCGGTCGATGTAGATGCTCAATGCCGTCACCTCCCTTTTGCCTCTTGATTATACCGCCGCCTCCGTGTGAAACCCGTCATTTTCGGGCGCAAAAAAAGCACCCCGCCATCTTTGACGAGGTGCTTCGATTTTGAAGGGGCGTGTTCTCAGAATGCCTTGCCGTCGCAGCCCAGCACGTCCACGATCTTGTGCGCCACCATGGCCTTGATAGCGGCGCGGGCGGGCTTGAGATACTGGCGGGGGTCAAAGTCGGCGGGATAGAGCGCAAAGTGCTCCCGAATGGAAGCGGTCATGGCCAGACGCAGGTCGGAGTCGATGTTGATCTTACACACGGCCATGGACGCGGCTTTGCGCAGCTGATCTTCGGGCACGCCGATGGCGCCGGGCATGTTGCCGCCGTACTTGTTGATCTTCTCTACGAACTCCTGAGGCACGGAAGAGGAGCCGTGCAGCACGATGGGGAACTCGGGCAGCCGCTTCTCCACCTCCTCCAGCACGTCAAAGCGCAGCTGGGGCTTGGTGCCGGGCTTGAACTTATAAGCGCCGTGGCTGGTGCCGATGGCAATGGCCAGAGAATCGCAGCCGGTCTTTTCCACGAACTCCTCCACTTCCTCGGGACGGGTGTAGGAGGAATCCTCGGCGGACACCTTCACCTCGTCCTCAATGCCGGCCAGGGTGCCCAGCTCGGCCTCCACCACCACGCCGTGGTCGTGGGCATACTCCACCACTTGGCGGGTCAGGGCGATGTTTTCGGCAAAGGGCTTGGAGGAAGCGTCGATCATCACGGAGGTGAAGCCGTCGTCGATGCAGCTCTTGCAGATCTCAAAGCTGTCGCCGTGATCCAGATGCAGGCAGATGGGCAGGCCGGTCTCAATGACGGCGGCCTCCACCAGCTTCATCAGGTAGGTGCGGTTGGCATAGGCGCGGGCACCCTTGGACACCTGCAAAATCAGAGGTGCCTTCAGCTCCGCAGCCGCCTCCGTGATGCCCTGAATGATCTCCATATTGTTCACGTTGAAGGCGCCGATGGCATAGCCGCCCTTATAGGCTTTTTCAAACATTTCCTTAGAAGTAACCAGAGGCATGATCATGATCTCCTTTTCAAGTATATTTTTTGAGCCGTTCCGGCTCCGTCTCTCGGTGTAGATTGTACCACATTATTTTGAATTTGCAAGGGTTTGGCGTTTACTTTGTGAAAGTTTTATGGTAAAATAGTGTTGCAAAAAATCCCAAAATATTCCCATACATTTCAATTCAGGAGGAATTTGTTTCATGAATGTACTGAAAGGCGCATGCATCATCGGCCAGTCCGGCGGCCCCACATCCGTCATCAACGCCAGCGCTTACGGCGTCATCGACACAGCGCTCAAAAGCGGCGCCATCACCCGCGTGCTGGGTGCGGAGCACGGCATCAAGGGCGTTCTGAACGACCGGCTCTTCGACATGGGGCAGGAGGATCCCGAGGAGCTGCGCCTGCTGAAATACACCCCCTCCTCCGCGCTTGGCTCCTGCCGCTACAAGTTGGCCGATCCCGCCGTGGACGACACGGACTATAAGCGCATTCTGGAGATTTTCAAGAAATACGACGTGCGCTACTTCTTCTATAACGGCGGCAACGACTCCATGGACACCTGCAACAAGATCAACCAGTACATGCAGTCCGTGGGCTACGAGTGCCGCGTCATGGGCGTGCCCAAGACCATTGACAACGACCTCTTCGGCACCGACCACTGCCCCGGCTACGCCTCCGCCGCCAAGTACATAGCCACCTCCATGATGGAGGTGTATCTCGACTCTCATGTGTATGACACCGGCATGATCGTCATCATGGAGATCATGGGTCGCCACGCCGGCTGGCTGGCCGCCTCCGCTGCGCTGGCCGGTGAATACGGCGCCGGCCCCGACCTCATTTACCTGCCCGAGACCGACTTTGAGATGCCCAAGTTCATCGAGGATGTCAAGCGTGTCTATGCCGAAAAGGGCAACTGCCTTGTGGCCGTGTCCGAGGGCATCCACTACGCGGACGGCGGCTTCGTGTCCGATGCCAAGGTGGAGAAGACCGACGGCTTCGGCCACGCCCAGATGGGCGGTCTGGCCTCCATTCTGGCGGAGGTTATCAAGGAGGAGACCGGCGCCAAGGTTCGCGGCATCGAGCTGAATCTGCTGCAGCGCTGCGGCGCACATCTGGCCTCCGAAACGGATATTGAGGAGTCCTATATGGCGGGCAAGGCCGCCGTGGAGAACGCCGTGGCCGGCATCAACGGCCGCATGATCGCCTTTGAGCGCGGCATTCAGAACGGCCGCTACGCCTGCAAGACCAAGCTTGTTCCCCTCATGGAGGTGGCCAATGTGGAGAAAAAGATCCCCCGCGAGTGGATCAACGAAGACGGCACCGGCGTGACCCACCGCTTCATCGAGTACGCCCTGCCCCTCATTCAGGGTGAACCGGATCTCCCGAAGCAGGACTCCCTCCCCCGCTTCGCCAAGCTGAAGAAAGTCCTGGCCAAGTAATCAATATATACGATAAAAGATCCGGCAGCCTACAGGCTGCCGGATCTTTTATCCTCTGTTTTTCTGATAGATCAGCCGCAGCCCTTCCATCAGCAGATACTTGTCGTAAATGATCTGGTTGCGGCAGTAGCGCACGATGACAGGCGCGTTGCTGCCGGTGGCCACGATGGTGGCCTTTTTGTCGGGGATAATGGCGAGGATCCTGTCGATAATGCCGTCCAGCATGCCGGCCGTGCCATAGACGATGCCGTTGCGCATGCAGTCCTCGGTGTTTTTTCCGATGATGTTCTTCGTGGGATGCTGCAGCGCCACGTTTTGCAGCAGCGCCGAGTGCTCCGACAGCGCATCCAGCGAAAGCCGCACGCCCGGGAACATCATGCCCCCCTCATAGGTTCGCTGCTGGGAGATATAGGAAATGGTGGTGGCTGTCCCCATTTCGATCATGATAATGGGCGCGGGATACTTCTCCAGTGCCGCCACAGCGTTGGCCACCAGATCGGTGCCCAGCTGGTTGTGCACCTCCATGCGGATGTTCAGCCCTGTCTTGATGCCGGGCCCCACCACCATAGGCTCCCTGCCCAGCAGGCGGGTCAGTGCCTTGTGCATCATGAAATTGATGCCCGGCACCACGCTGGAGAAAATGGCGCCGCTGACATCCCTGATGTCATAGCCGTACAGCGCGAATAGATTCATCAGGTCGATGCTGATCTGGTCGGCGGTCTTCCGGCTGTCCGTGTCGATGGACGCCAGAAATTTCAGGTCATTTTCCTTTCCAAACAGCCCAATGCTGATGTTGGAATTTCCTATGTCAATGGCAAGCAGCATACCGTTTCTCCTCCTTTATTTTTTATATCATACCACGCTTTTTCCTAAAATACAAGGCGGATACGCGCGGTATCCGCCTTGCCGTCTATAAAGTGCTTCCGCCTTACAGGATTATGCAAATAAGGCCTCCGCCGCCCTCGTTGATGATCCGCTCCAGCGCCTCCCGCATTTTTTTCTGCGCCGGCTCCGGCATCCTCTTCAGCTTGCTCTGCAGGTCGTCTCCTACGATCTCATTAAAGCTGCGGCCGAAAATGTTGGACTGCCAGAGTTTGTTGGTGTCCCCCTCAAACTGCTGGAGGAGATAGTTTACCATGTCCTCGGATTGCTTTTCGTCACCGACAATGGGGGAAACCGTGGTTTCAATGTCAGCCCGTATCATGTGGATGGACGGTGCGCTGGCCTTCATTTTCAGGCTGTAGCGTCCCCCCTGCCGCACGATCTCCGGATCCTCCAGCGCCAGCTCCTCCAAGCCGGGCGCCACGATGCCGTACCCCGTGCGGTAGGCCTCTTGCAAAGCAGGCGCTACCTTTTCATACTCCCGCCGGATCTTTGCCATATCCGTCAGTAAATTCATCAGGTCTCCGTCATTCTGTACTGTAAAGCCGGTTTCCTTGCCAACCGTTTCATAAAAAAGGCTCCTCGGCGGATCCATCTGCAATGCTGTGCGCCCTGTGCCCAGATCCATTTGCAGCACGCTGCAGTGCGCCACCATGTCGCACTGTTCCATTTCTCGGGAAATACCCTCCATCTGCCGCATGTGGGTCAGGCCGTTCCCCTTTTGCGCCACCAGCTCCACCAGACACTTTCGGATGGGGTGCTCCTCCGGCAGCGCATCCACCCACGAGGGCAGAAATACGTCCATTTCCTGCAGGGGGAACTCATACAGCAGCCCTTGGATTATGCGCCGGATCTCCTCTTCGTCCAGCCGCAGGCAGTTCACCGGCAGGCATTTTGCATCGTATTTCTCCCCCAGCTCCCTGGCCAGCGCCGTCGCTTCGTCGCTTTCCGGATCGGCGCTGTTGAGAAGCACCACAAAGGGCTTGCCTATGCTCTGCAGCTCACGGATGGCGCGCTCCTCCGCCTCCAGATAGTCCGCGCGGGGGATCTCGGTCACGGTTCCGTCCGTGGTCACGACAATGCCCACGGTGGCGTGCTCCGAGATCACCTTGCGGGTGCCGATCTCCGCCGCCTCCGCCATGGGGATCTCGTGGTCGAACCACGGTGTCATGACCATGCGGGGCGCCAGATCCTCAAATTGCCCCATAGCCCCCGGTACCAGATAACCCACGCAGTCCACCAGCCGCACGCCGAAGGCCACGCCATCCGCCAGATGCAGCTGCACCGCTTCCTCCGGAACGAATTTCGGCTCGGCCGTCATGATGGTGCGGCCGGAGCCGCTCTGGGGCAGTTCGTCAATGGCGCGATCCCGCCGGAAGCCGCTCTCCATCCGCGGCAGCACCTGCGTCTGCATGAAGCGCTTGATGAAGGTGGATTTACCGGTGCGCACCGGCCCCACCACCCCGATATAGATATTGCCGTCCGTCCGCTGGGCTATGCTCTCATAAATATCCGTGACCTGATTCGTCATTTTCGATCATTCCTTTCTCCTGCAAACGGCAAGGCCGTCATAGTCGTTTGCTCTACTGTATGAGGGAATGACTCGGTTTAGACGAAAAAAACGCACCCCGAAAGGTGCGTTTTAAGGCCGGTATTGCGCTCAGTCCTGCTGCCAGTTGTGCCAGACGTTCTGCACGTCCTCGTTGTCGTCCAGCATGTCCAGCAGCTTCTCCATGCTCTTCACGTCGTCCTCGCCGGTCATGGTGACATAGTTCTGCGGCACCATCTCCAGCTCGGCGCTCTCAAAGGTGTAGCCCTTCTGCTCCAAAGCGGCCACCACATCGTTGAAAGCGTCGGGATCCGTGGTGATCTCAAACACGGGGCCGTCGGCAGAAAAGTCCTCCGCGCCGGAATCCAGCGCATCCATCATCACGGTGTCCTCGTCCAGCTCCTCGTCCTCGTTGCTGATAACGATGACGCCCTTGCGGTCGAAGCTCCAGCTCACGCAGCCCTGGGCGCCCATGCCCTTGCCGTATTTATCGAAATAGTGACGAATTTCCGGCGCCGTGCGCTGGCGGTTGTCGGTAAGCGCCTCCACGATGACGGCCACGCCGCAGGGGCCGTAGCCTTCGTACGTAACGGATTCATAGTTATCGGTGTTGCCTGCCCCCAGCGCCTTGTCGATGGTGCGCTTGATGTTGTCGTTGGGCATATTGGCGGCCTTGGCCTTGGCGATAACGGTGGCCAGACGGGAGTTGTTGGCGGGGTCGCCGCTGCCGCCCTGCTTCACCGCCACGATGATCTCCTTGGCGATCTTGGTAAATGCGGCGCTGCGCTTGGCGTCGGCCGCACCCTTGGTTTTCTGAATATTGTGCCACTTGGAATGTCCGGACATAGTTTACTCTCTCCTTCAAATGCAGTATTGGATGACCTCGCACCGGTGCGAAGTCGAAGTAGAAACGGAAGCTGCGGGGAATGCCGCCTGCAGCCGCCGGCACAGCTCGGGAACAATGACCTGCTCCGTGGGAAAATGGCCGGCGTCAATGAGGTTCAGCTCTTTTGTGCCCAGAAAATCGTGGTAACGAAGATCCGAGGTGACAAAAGTGTCGCAGCCCAATGCAACAGCCTGCGCAATATAATCGCCGCAGGCGCCGCCGCCCACCGCCACGCGGTGCACGGGCTTTCCGCAGTCAGTGTAGCGCAGTCCATTGCATCCTAATGATTTTACCACAAAACGGGTGAATTCCACAAGGGGTAATTCGCATTTTAATGTGCCCACCCGTCCGATTTTTTCTTCATTCAGATATTCTGTGTTCAAAAGCCCCAGTTTTTTCGCCAAAACATCGTTGACGCCGCCCTCAGCCGCGTCCAGATTGGTGTGCATGCAGATAGCGGAAATGCGGTTTTCTACCAGCTTGGTGAGGATGCGTCCCTGTCGGTCGTCGGTGCGCAGGGTCTGCACGGGGTGCCATGCGCAGTTCATCACCGGATGGTGGGACACGATGAGGTCGACCCCTGCGCCGATCGCCTCCTCCACCACGGCCTCGGTGATGTCCAGCGTCGTAAGGATCCGGCGGACTTCCCTCTCCGGATCGCCCACCAGCAGTCCCACATTGTCCCATTCGGCAGCCAGCCCAGCCGGCGCCCAGTCATATAGAAAACGCTCCACATCTCTCACAGTGGTCACAGCGCATCCCTCCTCTCTTTCAGTGCCGTTATGATCTCGCCCAGTTCCTGCGCCCGCCGCGCATTGTCCGCGCTGCCGCCCTTCAGCAGCCCGTCAACGGCCTGCGTCAGCCGGCGAATGCGCTGGGCAAGGTACTCGCCGGCCAGCGGATCCACCTCGATGTCCAGCCCGCCGTAAATCTCGCCCACGGACAAGGCTGTCTGTGCCCCGCCGCACACGGTGAACACCGGATACAGATAGTTCTTGTCCCGTACCAGCCGCTCGGCATACTGGGCATACCCGTTTTCGTTGAGCCAGCGGCGCAGCTCCTCCTGCTTGGTCATGGGCTGCAAAAGAAGAAGCGTATTCCCGTTTCGCGTCCAGGGCGCCTGGGAGAGAATATGTATAATGGTCTCCCCGCCCATGCCGGCAATGACCACCGTGTCCGCGTCCTTCGGGTCAATGCCCTGCAGCCCGTCGCACCGCAGAAAGCGAAGCTGCTCCTCCACGCCGTATTGCCGAGCCGTTCTTCTGGCGTGCTCCAGCGGCTCCGCACCTATATCGGCGGCAATGGCGGAAGTGATATATTTTTTTTGCAGAAGATACACCGGCAGGTAGCCGTGATCCGTGCCGACATCGGCCAGACGGGCGTTCTGCGGCACAAGGTCAGCCAAAAGCTGCAGCCTGGGCTGCAAACGCAGCTCCTCCGTCATTTCCTCACCTCCGATAGTCCATGGAAAAGCGCATACGGCCAAAGCCGTATGCGCCTGCCGCTCAAAAATTACTTGTTGGCTTCCTCGTTGACCAGCGCCAGCAGCTTTTCGCAGTCTACGCCGTGCACCATGCAGGCCTCCTCCACCGTCTCGCCGCGGGAAGAGGGGCAGCCCAGGCAATGCATGCCGATGGACAGGAAAATGGGAGCCGTCTGCGGGGCAACATCCAGAATATCACCGATAATGGTGTCTTTTGTGATCTCGATCATGGTTTCATCCTCCGTATTAGGTTTGTTGTTGTATTATACCCCATTTTTATATGCTTTTCAACAAGAACTTTTTTGCGCAAAAAACCGACGCAGAAAAACTGCGCCGGTTTATTATCAATTCAGCAAAGAATCAGCCGTTCTCTCTCATCTTGGCGAAGCAGTCGCTGCAGTAAACAGGACGATCGCTCTTAGGCTCGAAGGGAACCTTGGCCTCGCCGCCGCAGGCAGCGCAGGTAGCGGTGAAATACTCACGGGGACCACGGGCAGCGTTCTTGCGTGCGTCGCGGCAGGCCTTGCAGCGCTGAGGCTCATTCTGGAAGCCTCTCTCAGCGTAGAACTCCTGCTCGCCGGCAGTGAAAACGAACTCGTTGCCGCATTCTTTGCATACTAAAGTCTTATCTTCGTACATGATTTTACCCTCTCTTTTGAGAAATATATTGCGCTCAGCCTTTGCTGATCTCGCCGGAAGAAATTTGTCGCCCGATTTTGCGACGGATACGCTGAACGGCATTGTCCACGGATTTATAGGGCTTGCCCACCGTGGCTGCGATCTCTCCGCAGCTGCAGCCGTCCAAATACAGATCCAACACGCGGATCTCCAGTTCGGAAAGCTGACTGCGTACCTGATCCAGCAGTGCCGCAGCCTTTTCTCGGTCAATAAGCAGATCCTCCGGATCGAGTTGACTGTACTGTGGCTGCGCATCAAGCAAAAATGCATTCAGGGGTACGGATTCATTGAGCGGACTGTGCTTGCCTGCTCGGGACGCCCGTATCACGGAGCACAGGCGGCTGCGGATGCAGACCTCGGCAAAGGTTTGAAAACCGGCTTCCCGATCCGGCCGGAACTCACGCATGGCTTTTATAAGCCCGATCATTCCCTCCTGCAGCAGATCCTCGCTGTCGCCCCCCGCCAAAAAATAGGGGTGCGCACAGCAGCGAACCAGCCTGCGGTATCGGTAGGCCAGAATGTCGCCTGCAGCAGCATTACCCGACTGCAGCTCCAGACAAAGCGCCTCGTCTGTGAGCTGCTCCAAATCTTTAAACTGCTTTTGCACATATCCGTCCATCAACTATTATACCTTTTCTATGAATTATTTGTCAAGTTATCCGCAAAAATTTGTTACTAATATGCAAAATATTACAGGGTTTTTATGAAATCAGCCAAAGTCTGCGCCACATTATGAGCGGTTTCGACGGTTTTCGCCTCCACCATCACACGGATCAGGGCTTCCGTGCCGGAGGGACGCACCAGAATACGCCCTTCGCCCTGCAGCGCCTCCTCCTGCCGGCGAACCTGCTCCCACAGGCGCTCATCGTCCATAATGCGCTGTTTGGCGCCGCCCACGGCGGAAACGGGCACGTTGATCAGCTCCTGGGGGTACTGGGCGCAGCAAGCCACCAGCTCGGAGGCCGGCACGCCCGCCTCGCAGTAGGCCTGAATAAACTGCAGCGCCGTCAGCTCGCCGTCGCCGGTGGTGGCGAACTCTCGGAAAATGGTGTGGCCGGACTGCTCGCCGCCGATCATATAGCCGCACTCAATCATCTTCTCCAGCACATGCCGGTCGCCCACGTCGGTGCAGACGAGGTTATAGTCCCCCTTGCGGCAGAACTCGTGCAGGCCGAGGTTGGACATGACGGTGGCCACAATGGCGTCGCCGTTCAGGCTCCCCTTGTGCCGCATGGCTCGTCCGCACACCGCCAGCACCTTGTCGCCGTCGATGATATTTCCCTTTTCGTCCACCAGCAGGCAGCGGTCGGCGTCGCCGTCAAAGGCGATGCCCAGCTCGTACTTTCCCTCCACCACGCCTTGGCACAGGGTCTCCATATGGGTGGAGCCACAGCCGTTATTGATGTTCACGCCGTCGGGTTTGTCGAATATAAAGTCCGCGTGGAGCGGCAGGCGGCAGAATAGATCCGGCGCCGTGGCCGAGGCCGCGCCGTTGGCGCAGTCCACCAGCACCCGCAGCCCCCGCATGTCGCAGTCCACCGTGGAGAGCAGATGGTCGATGTAGTCCGCTTTCATCTGGCGCATGCCGTGCAGCCGCATGCCGATCTTCTCGTGGGTCATCACCTGCAGCGGCTCTTCGGAGAGAACGATGTCCTCCACAGCGGCCTCCATCTCGTCGGAGAGCTTGTAGCCCTGGCTGCCGAAGATCTTGATGCCGTTGTGCTCAAAGGGGTTGTGGGAGGCGGAAATGACGATGCCGGCGTCCGCCTCCTCCTGCACGGTGAGAAATGCCACCGCCGGCGTGGGGATGGTGCCGAAGGGCATCACGCTGCCGCCCATGGAGCAAATGCCCGCCATGAGCGCCGATTCCAGCATATCCGAGGAAATGCGGGTATCCTTGCCGATGGTGATGGTGGGGGCGCTTCCCTTTTGCTTTGTCAAAACGATGGTAATGGCCTGCCCCACGCGGTAGGCCAGCTCCGCTGTCAGTGTTTCACCGACTACGCCTCTTATCCCGTCGGTGCCAAATAATCTTCCCATTCAAAATCTTCCTCCAAATAGTATTTATAGTGAAAGCTGCTCCTCCCCGCAAAATGCGAGGTGCAGATGCTCGTATGCCTTTCTGGTCACGCAGCGGCCGCGGGGCGTTCTAGTGAGGAAGCCCAGCTGCATGAGGTACGGCTCATAAACATCCTCCAGCGTGACGGACTCCTCTCCGATGGTGGCGGCCAGAGTTTCCACGCCCACCGGCCCTCCGCCGTAATTTTCGATGATGGCACGCAGCATCCGGCGATCCACCGGATCAAGCCCCAGCTCGTCGATCTCCAGCGCCCGCAGCGCCTGATCCGCCACGGCGTCAGTAATAACCCCGTCCGCTTTGACCTGCGCAAAGTCCCGCACCCGCCGGAGCATCCGGTTGGCAATGCGGGGCGTTCCCCGAGAGCGCCGAGCGATCTCCATGGCGCCGGACGGCTCAATGGGCACGCGCAGGATGCCTGCGCTGCGGGTGACGATCTGGCAAAGCTCCTCCGGAGAGTACAGCTCCAGCCGCAGCGTAACGCCGAAGCGGTCGCGCAGCGGCGCGGACAGCTGGCCGGCGCGGGTGGTGGCGCCGATAAGGGTGAAATGCGGCAGATCCAGCCGAATGGAGTTGGCGGACGGCCCCTTGCCGATGATGATGTCGATGGCGTAATCCTCCATGGCGGGATACAGGATCTCCTCCACGGAGCGGTTGAGCCGGTGGATCTCATCCACAAACAGGATGTCGTTTTCCTGCAGATTGGTCAGCAGCGCCGCCAGATCGCCGGGCTTTTCGATGGCAGGCCCCGAAGTGATGCGGATATTCACCCCCATCTCTGCGGCGATGATCCCTGCCAGCGTCGTCTTGCCCAGCCCCGGGGGGCCGTGGAGCAGCACATGATCCAGCGACTCCGTGCGCCGCCGCGCCGCCTCAATGAACACATAGAGGTTCTCCTTGGCCTTCGTCTGCCCGATATACTCCTTCAGCGTGTGGGGGCGCAGGGAAAGCTCCCCGCTGTCCTCCGGCTGAAACGTGGTGGACACCAGAGAATCCTCAAAAATATCGTTTCCGAAATCAATACTCACAACAACACCTCAATACCGGATCCAATACCGATCATTTCACCATTTTTTTCAGCGTCTGCCGGATGATCTCCTCCACGGGCAGCGCCGTATCCACGCCTTTGAGGGCGGCGGAGATCTCCTGCGAGGAGTACCCCAGCACCGCCAGCGCCGAGGCTGCCTCCTGCACCTTTCCGCCGGACTGTATCGGAGTAACGGTGCCGCCCCGTGCGTCAAAGCTGCTCTGCTCCTTGGCCAGCTTATCCTTCAGCTCCAGAATGATGCGCTGTGCGATCTTTTTTCCGATGCCGGGCACGCCTGTGAGGGCTTTTTCATCGCCGGTCACGATGCTCAGCGCCAGCTGATCCGGCGTGCCGGAGGACAAAATGGCCAGCGCCGCCTTAGGCCCCACGCCGGAAACGCCGATCAGCATCTTGAAGCTGCTCAGCTCCGCCTGGGAGGAAAAGCCGTACAGGTCAAATATCTCCTCCCGCACATGCAGGTAGGTAAACAGCTTTGCCCGCTCTCCCCTCTTGAGCTGCGCCAGTGTATAGTTGGTGGTGGCGCAGGCATACCCGACGCCGCCGCAGTCGATGACCGCCAGATTCGGGCCGATCTCCGCCACCGTTCCGTTCAAATAGTAATACATGTATTTCCTCTCTATATTACACAGTTTCCTTCACGTTCGGATCCGTGCGCCGCAGCAGACTCGTGGCGCTGCGGGCATGACACAGCGCGATGGCCAGCGCGTCGGCAGCGTCGTCCGGCCGCGGCACGGTCTTCAGCTTCAGCAGCCGTCGGGTCATGTCCATCACCTGCTTTTTTTCCGCCAGACCATAGCCCACCACCGCCTGCTTAACCTGCATGGGGGTGTACTCATAAACAGGCAGCTTCATTTTCTCGGCGGCGCAGAGGATCACGCCCCTTGCGTGGGCCACGGCGATGCCGGTGGTGATATTTTTTGAGAAAAAAAGCTCCTCGATGGACATCTCCTCCGGCTGAAAGGCGGCGATCAGCTCCTCCATATCGCGGCTGATCTGCAAAAGCCTTGCGGCCAGCGGCTGTCCGGCGGGCGTGGTGATGGTGCCGTATTGCAGCATGCGCAGCACACCGGAGCCGGATTCAATAAGCCCGAAGCCGATCGTGGCCACCCCCGGGTCAATGCCCAGAATTCGCATAGAGCAAACCTCCACCAAATAACTCCTGCCAGTATAGCAGATTCTTCATCAAATGGCAAGGCATAGCGCAGATTCTTTCCCCTTCCGTTTTTTGCCCCGCCCGCAAGAGCGCTGTTGCCACAAGGCGAAATTGGTGGTATAATGTGAAAAAAATTCGGAGGTAGGGCAATGAATTCTTCCGTCACGCCGCATCTTGCGCCAAAAGAACATTGTACCGGCTGCGGCGCCTGCGCCAGTGGCTGTCCCCGCGGCGCCATACGCATGGTTCCGGATCGGGAGGGCTTCTTATACCCCGAGATCACGGAGTCCTGTGTTTTCTGCGGGCATTGCAGCCACATCTGCCCCGCCCTGAAAAGTCGGGAGCTGCGCCCCGATCCCACGGTGTTCGCCGTGTGGAACGAGGACGATGCGGTGCGCAGCCGCTCCACCGCCGGCGGCGCATTTGCCGCCATTGCCGCCCTTGTGCTGGAATCCGGCGGCATCGTGTTCGGCGCCGCCATGGACAGCAATATGCGCGTGGTACACACGGCTATTCAGAACAGGGAGGAGCTTCCCCGCCTCATGGGCGCCAAGCTGGTGCAGAGCGACATGGGCGAGTGCTTTCAGCAGGTGCGGTATTATCTCGATCGGGGAAAGTATGTTTTCTTCACCGGCACGCCCTGTCAAGTTGAAGGGCTTTACAGATATTTGGGCGAATCGCCGGAGCTTTTGCTCACGGCGGACGTGCTCTGCAGCGGCGTACCCTCCCCGGGCGTGTGGAGCAAGATGCTGGAGGCCATGCACTACATCAAGCAGCGTCGGGTCAAGGCCGTGCAGTTCTGCAAAAAAGTTTCCGGTTCCGGCTCCCGCTTTGTGGTGGATTTCGAGGGCGGCGGGCAGTATGACGCCCCGCTCCTGAAGTCCGATTACGGCCGCGGTCTGTTTCGCGGACTCTTCCTGCGTCCGTCCTGCTACCGCTGCACCTGCTGCAATACCAACCGCGTGGCGGATCTCACCATGGGCTTTTTCCGCGGCCTGCCGGCTGATTTCCGGCCGGAGCAGCAGAAAAAGGGCGTTTCCATGCTGCTGATCAACACCGTGAAGGGCGCGCATGTTCTCGACCTCGTTCCGCTGCACCGCGAAAAGCGGACGCTGGAGGAAGCCGTCAAGGGCAACCCCGCCCTCTCCCGCTGCGCCAGCTCCCCCCAGGAGCGCGCAGCCTTCTTCGACGCTTTTGTCAGCCAGCCGTTCCAAAAAGTCTACCAGCGCTTCTTCGCCATCTCCGACCTGTCCTACGGCGTGGCCAACGGCGGCAGGCTCCGCAAGCTGCTCGGCAGGCTCAAGTCCGGCAAAAAGGAGAAAAAATCATGAAAACTCTGCTGCATACCTGCTGCGCCCCATGCTCTGTTTCCTGCGTGGAGCAGCTGCGCGCAGAGGGCATCGAGCCGGTGTCCTACTGGTTCAACCCCAACATTCACCCCTATCAGGAGTACAAGGCGCGGCGGGACACTCTCATAGAGTACGCTGTACTCATAAAAATGGAGCTGATCGTGCAGGAGGAGTACGGCCTGCGGGATTTTGTGTGTGCCGTGGCTGGCGATATTGCCCACCGCTGCACAAAGTGCTATGAAATGCGTCTGGAGCAGACGGCGAGATTCGCCGCTGAAAACGGCTTTGACAGCTTCACTTCCACCCTGTTCGTCAGCCCCTATCAGCAGCACGAGCGCATGGCGGACATCGCCCGTCAGGCTGCGCAAAAATGGGGCGTGGCTTTTTTGTATCGGGACTTCCGTTCGGGCTTTCGCGCAGGCCAGCAGCAGGCTCGTGAACTGGGGCTTTATATGCAGAAGTACTGCGGCTGTGTTTTCAGCGAGGAAGACCGCTATGCAAAGCAGATCGCCCGTGATATGCAAGAGCCGCTGAAGCACATGGTTTAATTTTACAGGAATAAATACAAACACCGAGAGGTTTTTTCCTCTCGGTGCTTTTCTTTTATCCGGCCAGGATCTCAAATTTCAAAACGCCCATAGCGCCGGTTATGCCGGCGATCATCTCGTCGAGTCCCTCGTTCATGTCGCTGGTTTCGGCGGAAATAGTCACGCCGGCGCAGCCGTTGGTGGGAATGGTCTGGTTGATGGTCAGTATATTTGCGCCGGAATTGGCAAAAATAGACAGGTAGTTGCTCAGCACGCCGGGGTTGTCCTTCAGCAGGGCGTAAAACGTGATAATGCGTCCCGCTTTCAGATCCTGAAACGGCTGCACGGCGTCCTTATATTTATAAAACGCGCTGCGGCTGATGTTCATGCGTCTGGCCGCCTCGCCCACGGTCTGCGCCTCGCCTACCTGCAGCATCCGCTTCGCCTCGGCGACCTTAATAAAAATATCCGGCAGCGCGTCCTCTGACACTATATAATACTTCTTCTTGCTCATACCCTCACTCCCGCACAAGTCTATGATTACTTGCCGATATGATAGCATATATTGACCCTGTATGCAAGTCAATTCACCGGATCGGAGGGACATATGCCCGAAAACAAACGCAAGTTAATAGGCGGCGTCCTGTACTGGGGACTGCTTCTTCTTCTGTGCTGGCTCGGCATACGGTACGTCCTGCTGTGGCTGCTGCCGTTCCTCATTGCTCTGGGCGTTTCCTATCTCATGGAGCCGACGGTTTGCTATCTGCGGGAAAAGCTGCGGCTGCGGCGCGGCTTTGTCTCGGCCATTCTCTCGTTTATTCTCCTGGCGCTGCTGCTGGCGGTGCTCACGGTGCTGTGCCTGAACCTGCTGCAGCAGTCGGTGCGGCTTTTTCGGGCGCTGCCGCAGTATCTGGCGGAGCTGCCCGCTTATTTTACCGACATGCAGGAGCGGCTGGAGCGCTTTTGCGCCTCCTGTCCAAAAGGCGTGCAGGTCTGGCTGGAGAGCGCCATTGCCGACGGTTCCCAGCAGCTCACCGCCTGGTTTTCCCGCTTTTCCGCCCGCTGTGTCAGCACCGCCGCCGAAGCGCTGAAAGAACTGCCCTCCGTTTTTCTTTTCGTTGCGACCACTGTACTGGCCATCTTCTTTACAGCGGCGAGATTTCCGACCGTCGTGGACTTTCTGCGCCGCCAGCTGCCGCCGCAAAAGCTGCAGCAGGCAGGCGGCGTAAAGGAGAACCTGCTCTCCACGCTGACCAAGTGGTTCAAGGCGCAGTGTATCCTCTTAGCCGTCACATTTACGGAGCTGCTGGCGGGGCTGCTGCTCATTCGCCAGCCCTACGCGCTGCTGCTGGCAGCGGTGATCGCCCTCATCGACGCCCTGCCGGTTTTCGGCACGGGCACGGTGCTTTTGCCCTGGGCGGTTGTCTGCCTGCTGCTGCAGCAAACGCCCAAGGCCATCGCCCTGGGCGCCATTTACGCTGTTATTACGCTGGTGCGCAGCTTTCTGGAGCCAAAGGTCATGGCCGCGCAGGTAAACCTCCCGCCCCTGGCGGCCTTGATGGCCATGTACATCGGGTTTTGCACCTTGGGCGTGGCGGGCATGATCCTGTTTCCCATGCTGCTCCTGTTTCTCAAGCAACTGCGTGACGCCGGCTATCTTCGCCTGTGGAAATAATCACTTCTTCTCCGGCAGCGCCGACAGAAGAGCCTCTCTGCTGTTTTCAATTTCCCCGCCTATGACCATTTGCAGCAGGCTTTGCAGGGCTGCCCCGACCTCGCAGCCGGCATAGCCCCTGGCCAGCAGATCGTGTCCGTTTATGGCCAGATCCTTCAGCTGCAGACAGCTCTTTTTTTGCAGCAATTCCCGCAGGATCTCCTCCGCCGCGGTTATTTTCTCTCCGAGCCTGCGAAACTGCTCCGCCTGCGCCAGATTGTCTGCCCGTTTCACCTGCAGCAGCCGCCGGAAGCTCTCCTCTCCCAGCGCCGAAACCGCAGAACCGATCCCTTTTTCCGTGACGGGAATGTCCCTGTCGTGCCAGCAGATGAGCTTTACGATTTCCTCCCGATCCGCATTTCGCATCCGCATGCGCCGGCAGATCTCCTCCGCCATGGCCGCGCTGCGCTGGGGGTGGCCGTAAAAGTGGCCGCTGCCTGCTGCGTCAACTGTAAAGGTATCCACCTTGCCAATATCGTGCAGCAGCATTGTCCAGCGCAGAACAGGCTCCGGCGCAATGGCCGCCGCTGCATAAGCCGTATGGGTATACAGGTCATAGCAGTGATGCACATTTTTCTGGTCGAACCCCACGCAGGGCAGCAGCTCCGGCATGAACACACCCAGCACATCCGGATAGGAAAGCAGCACCTCTCGGCACCCCGCGCCGCACAGCAGCTTGTTCATCTCCATGAGGATCCGCTCTACGGCGATTTTTTTCAGCAGCGCCGCCTGCTTGTGAATTGCCTGTCGGGTGGCCTCCTCCACGGAGAAATCCAGCACTGAGGCAAACCGGATCGCCCGCAGGATGCGCAGGGCGTCCTCTGAAAAGCGCCGCTCTGCCTTCCCCACGCAGCGGATCACCCTGCGCGCAAGGTCACCGGCGCCGTCAAAGGGGTCAACGAGTCGCCCGCTGCTGCTTATCGCCATGGCGTTGATGGTGAGATCCCGTCGGGAGAGGTCCTCCTCGATGGTTTTTGTATAGGCTACGGCGTCCGGATGGCGGCCGTCGGAGTAGGCTCCGTCCGTGCGAAAAGTGGTTATTTCATAGGCTCCGTCCCATGTTTTCACCGTGACCGTCCCATGTTTCAGCCCGGTTGGCAGCGCCTGTGCGCCGAAGATCTCCATGATCTGCTCCGGCCGCGCCGAGGAGGCGATGTCCCAATCCTCCGGCATGCGTCCCAGCAGAAGGTCCCGCACGCAGCCGCCCACCAAATAGGCGCGAAAGCCTCGCTTTTCAATGTCCCGTATGATGTTTTGCGCCTGCTCACGACTCATAGCGTATCCTCCGGATGCGCAGCATTTTCTGTTGCACTTTCTATTATTTCGTATTATAATATATTTTATATCAAAATGCAATTGCGCTGCGATCTTCTCTTTAGGAGGCAAAAGTATATGATGCATCCCACTGTGGATTTCAAAAACTATCTCAAGTCCGGCGTCCGCGTCCATCTGGCGGGCATCGGCGGAGTATCCATGTGCCCGCTGGCTGAGGTTCTGCACGGCATGGGGCTGTGCGTGCAAGGCTCGGACATGACGGAGAGCGACACCGTGCGGCATCTGCGCGCCCTCGGCATTCCGGTGGCCATCGGCCACGCCGCCGAGAACCTGCAAAACGCCCAGCTGGTGATCCGCACAGCCGCCATTCACGACGACAACCCCGAGATCTCCGGCGCTGTGGCGCGGGGCATCCCCGTATATGAGCGCGCCCAAGCTTGGGGCGCCATTATGCAGCAGTATCAGAACGCACTGTGCATTTCCGGCACCCATGGAAAGACCACCACCACCTCCATGGCCACCCATATCTTCATGGCGGCGCAGGCCGACCCCACGGTGATGATCGGCGGCACGCTGCCCATGCTGCACTCCGGCTACCGCGTCGGCCACGGCGACACCATTATTCTGGAGTCCTGCGAATACTGCAATTCGTTTCTCAATTTCTTCCCCACTGTGGCCGTGATACTGAATGTGGAGGCGGATCATCTGGATTTCTTTCGGGATCTGGCGGACGTGGAGCACTCCTTCCACGCCTTTGCCGATCTTGTGCCCCAGCGGGGCTATGTCATAGCCAATGCAGACGACAGCGGCGCCATGGAGTCTGTTCGGGGGCTTTCCCATCCTGTGTTTACCTTCTCAGTGCGGGATGAAAACGCCGACTGCCGCGCCGACAACGTAGCCTTCCACGATGGCTGCGGGGAGTTTGACGTGATGATCCGCGGCGAGTTCTACGCCCATATTGCTTTGGCCGTGGCCGGCAAACACAACATCTCCAACGCGCTGGCGGCAGCCTCGGCGGCCTATGTGCTGGGCATCGGCGGCAGAGCCGTGGAGGAAGGGCTGCGCACCTTCCACGGCGCCGGACGGCGGTTCGAGTACAAGGGCAGCTACCACGGCGCAGCGGTGTTTGACGACTATGCCCACCACCCCGGCGAGCTGCACGCCCTGCTGACCACCGCCCGCTCCATGCCCTACCGGCGGATCATCTGTGCCTTCCAGCCCCATACTTACAGCCGCACCCAGGCGCTGTTTGACGACTTTGTGCGGGAGCTGAAGCTGGCGGACGTGGCGATTTTGGCGGAGATCTACGCCGCCCGCGAGATAAACGACATCGGCATCTCCTCCAGCCAGCTTGCTGCCGAGATCCCGGGCGCCATATACTGCTCCACGCTGGATCAGGTGGCGGACACCCTGGCGCAGATCGCCCGTCCGGACGACCTGATCCTCACCGTGGGCGCCGGCGATATATTCCGCGCCGGCGAAAAGCTGCTGGAAAAGGAGAAAAACGCATGACCATTTCCCCCGTATATACCGGCCGCCCTGCTCAGGAGCGGGAGCCGGTGGAGCAGCAGGTCTACGACCTGCTGGATGCGCTGCACATCCCCTATCAGCGGGTGGATCATGACCCCGCCTATGACATGGAGGCCTGCGCCGCCATCAGCCGTGTGCTGGGCGTGCGCATTTGCAAAAATCTGCTGCTGACGCCCCGCAACCGCAGCGCTTTTTACCTGCTGGCCATGCCGGACGATCTCCCCTTCCGCACGGCTGATTTTTCCAAGCAGATCGGCTCCTCCCGCTTGAGCTTTGCCTCGGCGGAGGATCTGCAGGAGCTGCTGGGCGTGCAGCCCGGCTCCGCTTCGGTGCTGGGCCTGATGCATGACGCGGAGCATCGGGTCACGCTGGCGCTGGAGCGGCGCGTGGCGGAGGCGGAATGGTTCGGCTGCCATCCTTGCCGCAACTCCAGCTCCCTGCGGCTGAAAACGGCGGATCTGCTCCATGTTTTCCTGCCGCATATCGGCTGCACACCGGTGATCGTTGATCTGTGATTAAAAGATCCGCAGTTTTCTGCGGATTTTTTATTAGGAAAAGAGGAAATTTCATTTTTTCCTCGTATAGAATAGTTGAAAGAATGTTGCATCATTTTGTGCAACACTTGGGAAAGGAGGCAGGCGCGTGGCATTCCCCAAGAGTTTTTTGGAAGAGCTGGTGGCTCGGAACGACATACTGGACGTGGTGGGCGGCTACGTTACCCTGCAGCCCAAGGGCGGGAGCTACTGGGGCTGCTGCCCGTTCCACAATGAAAAAACGCCCTCCTTCCATGTCCTGCCCGACAGGCAGTACTATCACTGCTTCGGCTGCAAAAAAGGCGGCGGCGTGATCAATTTCATTATGGAAATCGAGAATCTTTCCTATCCGGACGCCGTGCATTTTTTGGCAAAACGCGTGAATCTGCCGGTGCCGGTGGATCGTGAAGCCGCTGAGGCGGACAGGCTCCGCAGCCGGCTGCTGGCGCTGAACCGCGACGCCGCCCGATACTATTACGACATACTGCAAAAGCCGGAGGGCGCTGCCGTGCAGGCCTACCTGAATCGCCGGCAGATCCGTCGCGGCATTGCCGTCCGCTTCGGTATGGGCGCAGCGCCGGAAGGCTGGGATCGCCTGATGCGCGCCATGACCGCAAAGGGGTACTCCAAACAGGAGCTTATAAAGGCGGGCCTGATCGTGCAGAATAAAAACGGCGGTCTGTATGATAAATTCCGCAACCGGCTCATTCTGCCGGTGGTGGATGTGCGGGGCGACGTGGTGGGCTTCGGCAGCCGCGTCATTGACAAGTCCGAGCCGAAATACATGAACACCAGCGAAACCCTTGTTTACAGCAAGCGGCGGGTGCTGTACGGCCTGAATCTGGCCAAGAAGACCAAGCGCCCCAACATCATCCTCTGCGAGGGAAATCTGGACGTGGTGACGCTGCATCAGGCGGGCTTTGACAACGCCGTGGCCTCTATGGGTACGGCGCTCACCGTGGAGCAGACCCGCCTTCTGAGCCGGTACACCAAGGAGCTGATCCTCTGCTACGACAACGATAACGCCGGTCAGCTCGCCACCCAGCGGGCGCTGGAAATACTGAAAAACTCCGAATTCACTGTGCGGGTGCTGCAGCTTCCCCGCCGTCTGGTGGACGGCAGCTACATAAAGCAGGACGCGGACGACTTCATCAAGTTTCAGGGTGCTGACGCCTTTGAGCGGCTTCTCAACGGCAGCGAGAACGGCATTGAATTCCGAATGGGTCAGGTGGCGGAAAAATACGATATGAAAAACGACGCCGACCGCATTGCATATGCCGCCGAGATCAGCCAGGTGCTCTCCACACTGGATAACGCTGTGGAGCGGGAGATCTACACGGTACGGGCGGCGGAGACCGCAGGTTTCACGCCGGAGGCCATGCGCAACGAGGTGAACCGCACCTTCCGGAAAAACAAGCGCAGGGCGCAGCGGGAGCAGACACGACGGGAGCTGAATCCTGTGTCTGCCCTGCAGCCGCAGGGGCGCGACCTGCGCTACTCAAATTTGCGCAGCGCGCTGGCCGAGGAGGGCATTCTGCGCCTTATGATGCGAGACGACGACCTGTTTGACGGCGTTCCTCTCCTGCAGCCGGAGGATTTTTCTTCGCCTGTATTGGGAAAAATCTATTCTCTGCTGCTGGATGACCGCAAAATGGGGCGCTCCCACAGCATGGCGACCCTCGCAAGCGATCTGACGCAGGAGGAAATGAGCCATTTCACCGCTATTCTGCAAAAACCGGAGTCCGTTTCCGGTGCTAAGCAGGCGCTGGAGGACTATATGCGCATCGTTCGTGAAGAATCCGCCCGACGATCCGACGAGGACGGTTTGGATCCGTTGCTGGCGGCTAAAGAAAAATACAAATTCAAAAAGGGATACGGAGGAAAGAACCCATGACTGAAACTCAATACACTGAAAAGGATCTGCAAAATATGGCCGACCAGCTGCTCAGAGAGGCCGACCAGCAGCAGCATGAGATCGAGGAGGAGGTCATCAAGGGCAATAAAGGACGGCTGGACGAAAAGACCATCGCCTCCCTCCCTGCTGCCCAGCTCATCCAGAACAATGAGCGGCTGAAGGAGCTGTTTGTGAAGGGCAAGCGCCACGGCAAGCTGGAGAGCAGCGAGCTGTCTGATGTGCTGGACACCATGGATCTGGAGAGCGAGAAGCTGGACATGATCTATGATTCGCTGGATAAGCTCTCTATTGAGATCACGGCAGAGGCTTTTTTGCCGGACGTCACTTCCGAAACGGAGCCGCCTCTTGACGAGATCGCCGAAATCGAAGAGGAGGAGCTGGTCGACCCCAATTCTCTGGTAGACAGCTTCAATATCGATGACCCCGTTCGCATGTACCTCAAGGAGATCGGCAAGGTCTCCCTGCTCTCTGCGGAGGGCGAAGTGGAGCTGGCCTCCGCCATCGCCGCCGGCAACAAGGCAAAGGCCACACTCATCGCCTGGGAAAAGGCCAACGGGCAGGATGTTGAGCCGCTGCTGGACGCCGAGGATCCCGTGGGGGAGATCGAGATCTCCGACGAGGAGATCAAGGATCTCTCCGAGGAGGATCTGGCTAAGCTGCGCAAGCTGGTTTCGGAGGGCGACGTCGCCAAGCAGAAGCTGGCGGAGGCCAACCTTCGTCTGGTGGTGTCCATTGCCAAGCGCTACGCCGGCCGAGGCATGCTGTTTTTGGATCTGATCCAGGAGGGCAATCTGGGTCTTATCAAGGCCGTGGAAAAGTTCGACTATACCAAGGGCTACAAGTTCTCCACCTATGCTACCTGGTGGATCCGGCAGGCCATCACCCGCGCCATTGCCGATCAGGCGCGCACCATTCGCATCCCCGTCCACATGGTGGAAACCATTAACAAGGTCATCCGTGTGTCCCGCCAGCTTCTGCAGGAGCTGGGGCACGACCCCACGCCGGAGGAGATCTCCGCGCAAATGAATATGCCGGTGGACAAGGTGCGCGAGATCCTCAAGATCGCACAGGAGCCGGTTTCTCTGGAGACCCCCATCGGCGAGGAGGAGGATTCCCATCTGGGCGACTTTATCCCCGACGAGGGCGCGTCCGAGCCTTCCGAAGCTGCCAGCTTCACCCTGCTGAAGGAGCAGCTGGTGGACGTGCTGAGTACCCTCACTCCCCGCGAAGAAAAGGTGCTGAAGCTGCGCTTCGGCATTGAGGACGGACGCACCCGCACGCTGGAGGAAGTGGGCAAAGAGTTCAACGTCACCCGCGAGCGCATCCGGCAGATCGAGGCCAAGGCGCTGCGCAAGCTCCGCCACCCCTCCCGCAGCAAGAAGCTGAAGGACTTTTTGAACTGAAAGAAGACAAGCCCTCGGATCCGGATATCCGAGGGCTTGCTGTATGCTTTTTTATCGGCAATTCGCCACGATCCCGCGGCGATCCACGATCACATGGCGGGGGCACACCGTGGCGCACATGCCGCAATTCAGGCAGGTATTTTCATTGATGACAGCGTGCTGCTCCACAAGGGTGATGGCATTGGCGGGGCAGCTCTTCACGCATAGGCCGCAGGCAATGCAGCTCACATCGCACTGGGTTCGGGCGCCGGTTTTGGTCTGCGGATCAAAGCCCTTGTCCTTGTTGGAGCACAGGGGCAGGATGCTGTTGTCCTGTATGCGGATGCGGATCAGCTTTTTGGGACAGGCTCTCATGCAGGCACCGCAGCCGATGCACTTTTCCTCGTCTGTCTCGGCTACGCCGTATTCGTTGATATGGATCGCGTCGAATCGGCAGGCGTTCACGCACGCCTCGCAGGCCACGCAGCCATACTTGCACAGCATCCCTCTCTCGTCGCGCTTGGCGCGGCAGCCGCCGTTGCAGTACACCGTGGCCACGCGAATGGGAAATTTTCTCTTGATCGCCATAGGAACATCCTCTCCCTTTTTTACTTTCCATCCGTATTGTAACATATTTCCCTTCGCGATGCAAACCATAAAAAAACTGCGGCAATAATGCCGCAGTTTTTTTATGTAAAAATCAATTCAGCGTCTGTTGGAGCGGATCCAGATGCCCTGCTTCTCCGCAGCAGCAATAAGGTCATCCCGAAACGCCGGATGCGCCACGGAGATCAGCCGCTCCGCACGCTCCCAAGTGCTGCAGCCCACCAGATTCACGCCGCCGTACTCGGTAACGATGTAATAGGCCAAGCTGCGGGGATCGGTGACCACGTCGCCGGTGACCAAGGTGGGGTTGATGCGGGAAACCATTTCGCCCTGCTTATTGGTGAAGGAAGACGTCAGGCAGATGAAAGCCTTGCCGCCTCGGGACACAGCCGCCGCCTCCAGAAAGTCCAGCTGGCCGCCGGTGCCGCTGATCTGGCGGATGCCGGAGCTTTCGGCGCAGATCTGGCCGTACAAGTCCACGGAAATGCAGTTGTTGATGGACACGAAATTATCCAGCTTGCCCACCACCGCCGCATCGTTGCAGTAGGAAATGGGATATGTGACCACGCCCGGGTTCTCTCGGATCCAGTCATACAGATCCTGCGAGCCAAGCGCCAAGCCAAAGATGCTCTTGTAGCGGTCTATGGACTTCCTGTTGTTGGTGATCTTTCCCGCCTTATACATGTCTAGATAGGAGTCGCACAGCATTTCCGTATGAATGCCCAGATCCTTCAGGTCGCTCTTGGCGATCATCTGCCCCACGGCGTTGGGCAGCGAGCCGATGCCCAGCTGCAGAGTGGAGCCATCCGCCATGTTCTGCACGACGAATTCTGCGATCTTCATCTCCGCCTCGGAGGCCGCCGGCGACTTCACGTTGGGCAGCGGGCCATGGTCGCCCTCCACGATCATGTTCACATCACTGATGTGGATGCACTCGTCCAGACCGCCGTATACCCAAGGCAAATTCTCATTCACCTCAAGAATGACAATATCCGCCTTGTCCAGCACCGCGCGAGCCGAAGCATTGCTGACGGAGAAATTGAAATATCCGTGCTCATTCATGGGCGTCACGCACATAATGGCCACGTTCACAGTGAGGAACTGCGTATAATACCAGCCCAGATTACGAAACACCATGGGGATAAAGTTGCACAGCCCCCTGTCGCAGAGCTTGCGCTCATAGCCGGACAGATGCCAGCTGTTGTATATAAAGTGCTCCCGTGTGGGGTCGCTTTCCACCATCTGGATGGGCTGGAAGATCAGGTATCCCCTCACCTTCACGCCCCGCAGCTCGTCCTTGCGGCGGGCAATGGCGGCATCCATCAGAGACGGAAAAGCGCCGCCCATGGAAATGTCGATCCAGTCACCGCTTTTGACGACTCTTGCCGCCTCGTCCGGAGTGCAAAGCTTGCGCTTATATTCGGCTGTATAATCAAACGGAATGGCCATAGCTTCCTCGCCTCTCTCTAATAGATTTACTTTGTTAATTTTATCACTTTCCTGTCACTTTGTCAATGCTTTAACAGGAAATCTCAGGAAAAGCGGGCGGGGGTTTTTGCGCCCCGCCCGCAGCGGTCTCGTTTTGCTTGGTCAATCAGCCCTCAGACTTAAGCTTGTAGTACTCGTACTTCTCCTTGGCGGCCTCTTCCGCGTCGGCGAACAGCACCTTGGCGTTCTCCGGGAAGCTCAGCTCCAGAGAGGCGTAGCGAACCTCGCCCTTCATGAAGTCATACAGCGGCATAGTAGGCTCCTTGGAGTCCAGCGTGAACTTCTTGGTAGCAGGATCGTAGCGATACAGGTTCCAGTAGCCGGAGTTTACGGCGTCCTTCATCTCCTGCTGGACATTGTTCATGCCCTTCTTGATGCCGTGGTTGATGCAGGGGGCGTAGCAGATGACGATGGACGGACCCTTGTGCGCCTCGGCCTCCTTGATGGCCTTGATGAGCTGGTTGGGGTTGGCACCCATGGAGCACTGGGCAACATAGACATTGTCATAGGTCATCAGCAGCAGACCCAGATCCTTCTTGCGGGTCTTCTTGCCGCTGGCCTGGAACTGCGCCACAGCGCCCACGGGAGTAGCCTTGGAGGACTGGCCGCCGGTGTTGGAATACACCTCGGTGTCCACCAGCAGCACGTTCACGTCCTCGCCCATGGCAAACACATGATCCAGACCGCCGTAGCCGATGTCGTAAGCCCAGCCGTCGCCGCCGTACATCCACATGGTCTTCTTGGACATATCCTTGCGGCGCTTGAGGATCTCGCTAACCACAGCCTGCTCCTCGGCGGAGAACTTGGTGCTCTCCAGCACAGCCAGCAGCTCATCGGTGGCCACGGAGGAGGCATCCAGATCGTCATAGGTCTCAAACCACTTGGCGATGGCGGCCTTCACGGCGGCGTCTTTGGTCATGCCGTCCAGCTGCTTGACAAACTCCGTCACGGCGGCGCGCAGCTGCTTCACAGCCAGGCACATACCGTAGGAGAACTCGGCGTTATTCTCAAACAGGGAGTTGGACCATGCCACGCCCTTGCCTTCCTTATTCTTGCAGTAAGGTACGCAGGGCATCGCGGCGCCCCAAGCCTGGGTGCAGCCGGTGGCATTGGCCAGATACATCTTGTCGCCGTAGAGCTGGGTCAGGAGCTTGATATAGGGGGTCTCGCCGCAGCCGGCGCAGGCGCCGTTGAACTCCACCAGAGGCTGGCGCAGCTGGCTGCCCTTGAGGGTGAACTTGTCGATGCGGTCGTTCTTCTCGGGCAGGGTCTGCAGATACTTCCAGTCCGTCTGATCCAGAGATACCTCGTGGGTGGGCACCATCTTCAAGGCCTTCCCACTCTTGGGGCAGGAGGAAACGCAGCTGCCGCAGCTGGTGCAGTCCAGCGTGGACACGCCCATGGTGTACTTCAAACCGTCCATCTTGGGACCCTTGGCGTCCACCAGAACCATGCCGGCGGGGGCGTTGGCCGCCTCCTTCTCGTCCAGCAGATAGGGGCGGATCACGGCGTGGGGACACACGAAGGAGCACATGTTGCACTGGATGCACTCGCTGGAATCCCATACGGGCAGATGCGTGGCGATGCCGCGCTTTTCATACTGGGAGGTGCCCAGCGGCATGGTGCCGTCCTCCATGCCCTTGAAGGCGGAAACCGGCAGCAGGTCGCCCTTCTGGGCGTTGATGGGCACCAGAATGTTCTTGATGATGTCGGGAACATCGGCGGGAGCGGGCTGGATGGCAGCGCCGGAGAGGTTCTTCCAGCTCTCCTTCACCTGCACCTGCTTCACGGCATTGATGCCGGCGTCCACGGCGGCGATGTTCATGTTCACGATCTTCTCGCCCTTGAGGCCGTAGGTCTTTTTCACGGCGGCCTTCATGTGCTCCACGGCGTCCTCCACGGGGATGACCTTGGCCAGCTTAAAGAAGGCGGCCTGCAGCACCATGTTGGAGCGGTTGCCCAGACCCAGCGTCTGGGACTCCTTGTTGGCGTCGATGATGTAGAACTTGATGTCGTTTTCAGCGATGTACTTCAGGATGTCGCCGGGCATCTTCTGCTCCAGCTCGTCCTCGCTCCACTCGCAGTTGAGCAGGAAGCTGCCGTGGGGCTTCAGCTCGGAGATGATGTCGTACTTGGTCAGATAGGTCTGGTTGTGGCAGGCCACGAAGTCGGCGTGGCTCACATAATAGGTAGAGCTGATGGGCTTCTTGCCGAAGCGCAGGTGGCTCTTGGTGATGCCGAAGGACTTCTTGGTGTCGTACTCAAAGTACGCCTGGCAGTACATATCGGTGGTCTCGCCGATGATCTTGATGGAGTTCTTGTTGGCGCCCACGGTGCCGTCGGAGCCAAGACCCCAGAACTTGCAGGAGATGGTGCCCTCCGGCTCGCAGTTCAGAGCCTCGCCCATGGGCAGGGAGAGATTCGTCACATCGTCCACGATGCCGATGGTGAAGTGGTTCTTTGGCTCGGCCAGCAGAAGGTTATCATACACGGCCTTGATCTGAGCGGGGGTGGTGTCCTTGCTGCTCAGGCCGTAGCGGCCGGCGAAGATCTCGGGGCGGTTCTTATCGTTGATGTAAGCGGCGCAGATGTCCTCATACAGAGGCTCGCCGATGGAGCCGATCTCCTTCACACGATCCAGCACGGCCACCTTTTTCACGGTCTTGGGCATGGCGGCCAGCAGGTGCTTGGCGGAGAAGGGACGGAACAGGTGTACCTGCAGGAAGCCCACCTTCTCGCCGCGGTCGTTAAGGTACTTCACGGTCTCCTGCACGCAGCCGGTGACGGAACCCATGGCCACGATGACGCGATCGGCATCGGGCGCACCATAATAATTAAAGAGGTGATACTCCCGACCGGTGAGCTTGCTGATCTCAGCCATGTAGTCCTCCACGATGTCGGGGAGCTTGCTGTAATCGCTGTTGTTGGCCTCGCGGAGCTGGAAGTAGATATCGGGGTTATCCACCAGAGAGCGCATGCGGGGATCTTCGGGGTTCAGAGCGTTGGCACGGAAGCGAGCCAGAGCGTCATAGTCCACCAGCTTTGCAAAATCGCTGTACTCCAGCGCCTCCACCTTCTGGATCTCATGGCTGGTGCGGAAGCCGTCGAAGAAGTGCAGGAACGGGATCCGCGCCTTGATGGCGGACAGGTGTGCCACGCCGGCCAGATCCATGATCTCCTGCACGCTGCCGGAGTTCAGCATGGCAAAGCCAGTCTGGCGGCAGTTCATCACGTCGGAGTGGTCGCCGAAAATGGAGAATGCGTGGGTGCCCACGGTGCGGGACGCCACATGCAGCACGCCGGGCAGACGCTCGCCGGAGATGCGGTGCATGGTGGGGATCATCAGCATCAAGCCCTGGGAGGCAGTGAAGCTGGTGGCCAGTGCGCCGGCTTCCAGTGCGCCGTGGCAAGCGCCGCAGGCGCCGGCCTCAGACTGCATCTCCACCAGGCGGACAGGCTGATTGAAAATATTCTTCTTCCCTTTTGCAGACCATTCGTCCGTGTGCTCTGCCATGGGAGAAGACGGCGTAATGGGGTAGATCGCGGCGACTTCGGAAAACGCATAGGCTACATATGCCGCCGCCTCGTTACCATCACAGATCTTCATGATCTTACTCATTTTTTATCCTCCTCTTGGGCTTTTTAGGGTGCAGATCCGGCCAGCCCTATGTCCGGATCCGTTTCGTAACAATACATTTTATATTTTACCACTTTCTTTTTCTGCGTCAATGTGAAGCGATGAATTTTGGAACTATTCATAACCTCGGATACTATTTTTGTGAAAAAAAACAATAAAATTACCGCGCCGGATCGGCACGGTAATTTTGAATTATAACAAATTATAGCAGCGCTAAAAATTCCTCTTCGCTCAGCACAGGGATGTTCAGTTCCTGCGCCTTTTTCAGCTTTGAACCGGCGTTTTCGCCGGCCACCACATAGGTGGTCTTTTTGGAAACGGAGGAGGCCGCCTTGCCGCCCCTCTGCTCGATCATCTCCCCTGCTTCCTCGCGGGTGAAACGGGTCAGCGCACCTGTCAGCACGAAGGTCATGCCTGCAAAACGGCTGTCCACCAGCGTCCGGCGGCTCTCCATGTTCAGCCCCGCATTTTTCAGCCGCTCCAGCAGGTCTGCCGCCTGCTCGCTCTGCATCCATCGGGTGATATAGTCCGCCGTCACGGCGCCTACGTCGTCGATCTGCGTCAGCTCCTCCTCTGTGGCGCGGCGCAGCGCGTCCATGCTGCCGAAGTGAGCGGCCAGGACTTTGGCGGCTTTTTCGCCCACCTGCCGGATGCCCAGCGCATAGATCAGCCGCCACAGATCATTTTCCTTGGACTTGGCGATGGCCTCCACGGCATTCTGGGCGGATTTCGCCCCCATGCGCTCCAGCTTTTCAAGCTGCTCGGCCGTGAGATCATAGAGATCCGCGGGATTGGCCACCAGCTTTGCCTCAATGAGCTGCTGCAAAACGGCCGGCCCAACGCCGTCAATATCCATAGCGTCCCGCGCGGCAAAATGAATGAGGTTGCGCAAAAGCTGCGCCGGACACTCCGCGCCCGTGCAGCGGATAGCCGCACCGTCCGGATCCCGCAGCACCGGCGCGCCGCACACGGGACACGTCTGCGGAAACACAAATTCCGCCGCATCATCCGGCCGCTTTTCCCGCTCCACGGACACGATCTCGGGAATGATCTCCCCCGCCTTCTGCACAATGACCGTGTCCCCGATGCGAATGTCCTTTTCCCGAATATAATCCTGATTATGAAGCGTGGCGTTTGTCACCGTCGTGCCGGCCAGCCGCACCGGCTCCAGCACGGCCTTCGGCGTCAGCACGCCTGTGCGCCCCACCTGCACCACGATGTCCACCACCCGAGAGGGCTTCTGCTCCGGCGGGTACTTATAGGCCACCGCCCACTTGGGGCATTTGGCCGTGCTGCCCAGTATATCGCGGTCTGACAAGTTATTTAGCTTTACAACCGCTCCGTCAATGTCAAAGGGGAAATCCATCCGCGTGTCCCCCAGCCGGTCGATCTCGCAGAGGATGTCCTCCCCTTTTGATAAAGTCGCGTGGGAGATCGTGGGAAAGCCCTGTGCTTTCAGATATGCAAGCGTTTCGGCATGGGTGGTAAATGTTCTCCCCTCTGCCAGCTGGAGGTTAAAAACCGCAATATCCAACCTGCGTCTGGCGCACATCTTGGGGTCTTTTTGCCGCAGAGAGCCTGCGGCGGCGTTGCGGGGGTTAGCCAGGAGGGGCTTCCCTTCCAGCTCCAGTTCCTCGTTGATCTCCTCAAAAACGGAGCGCGCCATGTAGACCTCGCCCCGAACGATAAGGCGGGGCAGCTTCTCCGGCAGCACCATGGGAATGGAGCGTATCGTCCGCAGGTTTCCGGTCACGTCCTCCCCCTTGCGACCGTCGCCTCGGGTGGCTCCCTGATAGAACACGCCGTCCCGATACTCCAGCGCCACGGAAAGTCCGTCAACCTTCGGCTCCACGCTGTATTCCGCCTGCGGCAGCGTTTCCAGCACCTTGGCCAAAAACTCCTGCACCTCGTTTCCGTCGAACACATCCTCCAGACTCTCCAACGGAACGGGATGCAGCACCTCCGCAAAGTCGTTGCGTACCGCGTCGCCTACGCGCTGGGTGGGGGAATCCGGCGTGATCTCCTCCGGATGCTCCCGCTCCAGATCCTGCAGGCGGCGATAGAGATGGTCGTATTCATAATCGGACATGGTGGATCTGTCCAGCGTATAGTATAGGCGGGCGTTTTCGTTGAGCGTGTCCCGCAGCTGCTTCATTTCCGCACGGTAGTCCATAGTGTATCTCCCTTTTTATCCCTTGTTCATAATGTACTCGTCCGCATAGTCCTCCACCTTATCTTCGGTGGTGCTGAAATAGGTATAGGTGTCCGGCACGTTGCCCACAATGACAGTTTCTGCCACGCACAGCTCATTATTCACCTGCACGGAGGTGGCAAAGCCCGGCAGCAGCACCGTGACATATACCTCCACATCCAACAGGACCTGATGCTTGGTCTGGTTGATGCCTGCCGCCGTCAGGGCGTTGCGCAGCTTTGCCGTAGCCGTTCCCACGGACTGCGTGCGCACCCGAATATGCGGCCCACGCCCCGCCAGCAGGTTAGACCCCGTCAGCGTTCCGAGAGGAATGGACAGATCCGAGGAGGTCATCTCCGACAGCCGATCCAGCACCGTGTCGGAAATGAGGGACTGCAGCCGGTTAAACTCCGACATATTGCTGCGCAGGGCGGTGACTTTTCCGCTGCTGTCTTTCTCAAAAGTAATAAGATTGGAACAGTCCACCTGTCCGCTAGCCACGGCGTCGCTGACGGCGTCGGCCACAATGCGGTTGACCCGATTGGTGGTGCGCGACTCCGTGAGGCGCGTGACCATAGGGCGGATGCGCACCACGATGAACGCCGCCGCCACCAAAAGCAGCACCAAAACGATAGACAGCCAGATCACCGCTTTTTGTCTTCCGGTCAAGCGAACATAACGAAGCCTCCGCACGGCACACACCCCCTGCATACAGTGTATGCAGACCCCGTGTCCGGCGTTACTCCTTCCAGCCGTTTACAATGGCCTTGAAGGTCTTGCCCCGCTCCATAAAGTTCTTGAACTGGTCAAAGGCCGCGCACGCCGGCGAAAGCGTCACCACATCGCCGCTCTGCGCCCGATCGCGGGCAAACTCCACCGCCTTTTCAAAGGGCGTGACCTCCGCGATCTCCGGATGCCCCGGGCGATACTCAGGCGCCTGCTCCACGGCGGAGCGGATCTTCTGCGCCGTGGCGCCGCACAGCACCAGCAGCTTCACATGCTCCACGATCTCCGGCCCCAAAACGTCAAAGGGGATGTGCTTGTCATAGCCGCCGGCGATCAGGATCACTTTTTCCTTAAAGGAGCGCAGACCCGCGATGGTGCGGGAGGGGCTGCTGGCAATGGAGTCGTTATAAAACCGCGCGCCGTGATAGGTGCGCACCAGCTCGATGCGGTGCTCCACGCCGTTGAAGCTGCGGGCGAAATCGCGGATCACCTCGTCGGGCACCAGACCATCCACCGCAGCGATGGCCGCCATATAATTCTCCACGTTGTGTACGCCGGGCAGGCGAATGTCCTGCGTCTGCATGACCACCCGCTCCTGTCCGTTTTGGCGGCTGATAATAGCCTCGCCCCGCAGAAAAACGCCGTCCGTCGGCTCCTGGCGGCGGCTGAAATACCGCACCTGTCCCGCGGCACGGCTCCCCTGCTCGCGGGTAATGTCGTTATCCAGATTGAAAACGGCGATGTCCCCCGTCTTCTGGTAGCGGAAAATATTCTCCTTGGCGGCCACATATTCCGCCATGTCCTTGTGCATGTCCAGATGATTGGGCGCCAGATTCGTCACCACGGCAATGTGCGGGCTTTGCCGCATGGTCATGAGCTGGAAGCTGCTCAGCTCCAACACGGCGTAGTCCTCCGGACGCATTTCATCCGCCTGACACAAAAGCGGGTTTCCGATGTTGCCGCCCACGTGGACGGTCTTTCCGGCGGCCTTCAGCAGCTCGGCGATGATGGTGGTGGTGGTGGTCTTCCCGTCCGAGCCGGTGACGGCGATGAGCGTGCAGGGGCAGACGGAGAAAAACACCTCCATCTCCGACGTCAGCTCGCTCCCCTGCTGCTGCGCCCGCAAAAGCTCCGGCACATCAGGCCGCAGCCCCGGCGTGCGGAAGATCACGTCCTGATGGATGCCGTGCAGATAGTCCGCCCCCAGCTGCAGCCGGCAGCCGCCTTTTTCCAGCTCGTCGGCCAGCTCTCCCAGCGCCGAGCGCTCCCGCTTGTCGCAGGCGGTCACGCAGATGCCCTCCCGCAGCAGCAGACGCAGCAGCGGCGTATTGCTCACACCGATGCCGATGACGGCAACAGTCTTGCTTTTCAGCGAATCGAAATATTGGCGCAGAGTCATAGTCTGTAAGCCTCCATAGACGTAGATATTTTTATCATTATATCCCATTTTATGGTGCAGTTCAATTCCTTTTTCCAAAGAAATCCTCCGTGCAGGTTGACTTCCTTGCCGCATTATACTATTATATTTATGAGTAGATTGGACGGTCGCGGGGACAATGGCGAAAGCCTGTCCATGAGGAAAGTCCGGGCTCCGCAGGGCAAGGATAACGGGTAACGCCCGCCGAAGGCGACTTCAGGAAAAGTGCAACAGAGATATACCGCCGGCTCGGCGTTTGCGCGTCGGCCGGTAAGGGTGGAAAGGCGAGGTAAGAGCTCACCCGACGGCGTGTGAAAGCGTCCGCCGCTGTAAACTCTATCCGGAGCAACACCGATATGGGAGCATTTGGCTTGCCCGGCCGCTCCCGAGGTGGCTGGAGCGTGCCGGCAACGGTACGCCTAGATAGATGACCGTATGATAACAGAACCCGGCTTACAGATCTGCTCATTTTATATGCAGCCGTTTGCGCAAATCGCAAACGGCTGCTCCTTTTTGCAGCCGTTTGCGCAAATCGCAGGCGGCTGCTCCTTTTTGCCGCCGTTTTCCGTCCGAAGTGCTGTTCTATTTTTCGTATTTGTATATATCTCACAATTCATTTCCCCAAATTTATGCATGATTTGTAATTTTCACTTCTTTACATTATCACGCTAAAGTGGTAATATGGTAGTGCAATAAGAAATTGGCCGGATCCAAAGGCCGAATAGAGAAAAGGAGAACACGACCATGAAAAATTTGAAGAAAGCTCTGTGCCTGCTGCTGGCAGCGCTGATGACCGTTTCCCTGCTGGCCGGCTGCGGCAGCAAGAAGGACGACAGCGGCAAAAAAGTTTTCATCCAAGGCATCGACGCCGAGTATCCCCCCTTCAGCTATCTGGACAGCGACGGCAACTATGCCGGCTTCGACGTGGAGGTCTGCAAGGCCGCCTGCGATCTGCTGGGCTGGGAGTACAAGGTCTTCCCCGTGAACTGGGAGCAGAAGCTGGTGCAGCTGGATCAAAAAGAGTGTGACTGCATCTGGTCCGGCATGACCATTCTGGACAGCATGAAGACCTCCGGCTATACCCTCTCCGCCCCCTACTATGACAACACCCAAGTCATCATGGTCAAGGAAGGCAGCGCCGTGAAGTCCTCCAAGGATCTGGCCGGCCTGACCGTAGCCGTGCAGCTGGGCACTTCCGGCGAGAGCCTGCTCAATAAGGGCGGCGATCTGGAGTCCTTGGCCGCCACCTTCAAAGAGCTGGTGCGCTGCGACAGCTTCCTCAAATGCTTCACTGAGCTGGGCGGCAACGCTGTGGACGCCGTGATCGTGGATAAGCCTGTGGCCGAGTCCTATGCCGCCAAGAACGCCGGCTTTACCGTTCTGGACGAAGGGCTGGGCGCCGAGCAGTACGGCATCGCCTTCCGCTCCGGTGACAAGGAGCTGTGCGAGGCCATCGAGGGCGCCGTGAAGACTCTGGTGGAGAACGGCACCTACGCCAAGATCGCTGCCAAGTATCCTGACATCAGCACCAACAACCTGCTGTTCCTGAATAAGTAAGACAAAAACAACAGTATCCCACGTTTCCCGAAAGCTCCTAAGGGGCTTTCGGGATCGTGTGTGTAAAAGAGCAAGGAGAAACTATGACATTATCCACCATGATCCTGAAAATGAGCGAGGGGCTTGGCAATACCTGTGCCATTTTCTTCCTGACCCTGCTGTTTTCCCTGCCGCTGGGCATGGTCTTTGCCCTGCTGCGCATGAGCAAAAGCCGGATCGTGTCCTCTGTGATGCGGTTCGTCATCTCGATTCTGCGAGGCACGCCCCTGATGCTGCAGCTTCTGGCCGTTACCTATGGCCCTTACTACCTGTTCAAAGACACATTAGATGGCATAGGTGTCGCCCAAAATAAGCTCATTCCCGTGGTCATCGCCTTTGCTATCAACTATGCCGCCTATTTCGCCGAAATATACCGCGGCGGCATTGAGTCCATGCCCATCGGCCAGTATGAGGCTGCGGGCGTTTTGGGCTATACCAAAGCGCAGACCTTTATGCGCATCATTCTTCCCCAAGTTGTCAAGCGCATCATGCCCAGCATCACCAACGAAGTCGTGACTCTGGTGAAGGACACCTCCATCGCCTTCTGCGTGTCGTATCAAGAGTTGTTCTCCATCGGCAGGCAGATCTCCAACTCCGAGACCAGCTTCACGCCGTTCCTCATTGCCGGCGTGTTCTACTTTGTGTTCAACGCCATTGTGGATGTGGTCATGGGTCGCATCGAAAAGCGGATGGATTATTATAGGTAAGGAGGCGGGGAAATGAATATTCTGGAAATCAAAAATGTAAAAAAGAGCTTCAATGACTCCTCGCTCCATGTCCTTAAGGACATCAGCCTCACCGTGGCCAAAGGCGAGGTGGTGGCCATCATCGGCCCCTCCGGCAGCGGCAAGTCCACCCTGCTGCGCTGCGCCACTCTGCTGACGGAGATGGACAGCGGCGACCTGCTCTATTCCGGCGACTATGCCGCCAAAAATAACGAGCAGGGTGTGTCCGTATACGCCGACAAGCAGCAGCTGAAAAAGATCCGCAGCCGCTTCGGCCTGGTGTTTCAAAACTTCAACCTCTTCCCCCACTATTCCGTGCTGAAAAATCTCACGGATGCGCCCATCCATGTGCTGGGCCGCAGCAAGGAGGAGGCAACGGAGAAGGCCATGGCTCTGCTGGAGAAAATGGGTCTTGCGGACAAAGCGGACGCCTATCCCTGCCAGCTCTCCGGCGGCCAGCAGCAGCGTGTGGCCATTGCCCGCGCGCTGGCCATGGAGCCGGAGATCCTGTTCTTCGATGAGCCGACCTCCGCTTTGGATCCGGAGCTGACGGGCGAGATCCTCAAGGTCATCCGCCAGCTGGCCGACGAGCACATGACCATGGTCATCGTCACCCACGAAATGAGCTTTGCCAGAGATGTGGCCGACCGCGTGATCTTTATGGACGGCGGCGTCATCGTGGAGCAGGGCGACCCCAAGGAGGTCATCTCCAACCCCAAGGAAGAGCGCACCCGCCAGTTCCTCTCCCGTTTCGCCCAGCAATAACGGCAGCAAAAAGCGCCCGATGGATCGCATCGGGCGCTTTTTTTATGACCGCAGCACGGGAATGAGCAGCATCCCCTCCGGCAGAGAATCGTCCTCCATGTGGTTGCAGCGACGGATGGCCTCCTCGCTGCTGCCGTGGCGCTTGGCAATGTCCCACAGACACTCACCGGCCGCCGGCCTGCGCAGAACGATGGACGGTCTCGGCTGCGAAGCGTCCTCCGTCAATTCCTCCACAGCGGTCACAGTGCTTAGTTCCGTAGACTCCCCCGTATACCCGCAGAAGCTCATGGGAACACGCACCTGACAGCTTCCGGCGCTGCCTCGCAGCTCCGGAATGCCGCTGCTGACCCACGCCGTGTCCGCGCACGCCTCCATAACGGCGCTGACTTCCCTGCTGCGCTCCGCCGTCACCGGCGCGTCATTTTCATCCTGATACAGAAGCCGCATCCGCGTGGTCGTGGTCAGCTCGGAACGTCCGTTTTCACACCGATTGATGACGTTTCCGCCGTCAAACGCTGTGACATAGGCAAACAGCGTCCCCCGACCGGATTCAAATTGCTCCTCCGCCCATTCCCGCACACACACCGGCGCCTTTCGCTGCACCACCGTCACGGTTTCTATCTTAGCCTTTAAGGCAGCGCAGGTGCTGTAAAGGTCAGCAATATAACACACTTCCCGCGTATGATAGGCAAACACCTGCAGGATAATGCGGGCTGTCAGCCCCACACGGCAGGCATTTTCACTCCGCACCAGCCGCAGATCCCACTCTGCCGGCGCCGCCTCTACCTGCAGCCTGCTCTCTGCGGGAACAGCGATGCCGTCCAGTATCTGCGAGAACAGCACCGTCTGCATGATCCCCTGCAGCTTGCGGTCGCTCATGCGGAGCAGGGCGGAAATATCCATCTCCCCCTTAACTACTACCTTGCTGCCGATCTGCTGGCAGCTGGTGACCCGCGGAAACACCTGACTCAGCAGGATCTCCTCTGCTCCGCTGCCGCCCAGCTCAAATTCCTGCGCCGTGGTGCAGGAGCGCTCTTCCACCGTCGCCAGCAGCGCCAGCTCCTGTTTTTTCATGCGCAGCTGCAGCCCTTTTCCTTCCGCCCCGCAGCAAAGACGCAGCGCCCTGCGGCCGAAGCCCAGCACCGAAAGCTCCGGTATCACCCGCAGATAGAGTTTTCGGCCGGTTATCGGCTTGGCCTCGCACAAAAGCAGGCGGCTATGTACCTGAAGCATCTGGCACTCCCGAATCTTCGGGTCGCTAATTTCGCATGTGAACGGCACCATTACCGTGACGCTCTGCAGCCCCTCCGTTTCCTCCGAAAGGTAGAGCACGCTCACCCGCACATCACCCCGCAGCAGCCCCTCCGCCGCCTGCTTCTCCCGCACGAGGAGCTGCCCTGTGGCGTCCAATATCCGCGAGGCCGTGGGGCAATAATCCGGCAGCGTGGTTTCTGTTGTTTCTTCATGGGTCGTGACCGCTTTTGCCAGCACGTCGAAGCACAGTATTTGCTCAAATTTCAGTTCCGTGTCCACTTCTATCACCTCTCATATTGTATCCTGCCTCATTCTATGAGAGGTACGCCTCCGCTATTCCTTCGGGCAGAATAAGCAGCGCAGGATCCCCCGCAAAAATGCCGGTGCTTTCCAAACGATGATCTTCATCCTCTTTCCCCCCTTTCAATGCCGCAGGCAGGAAATGCCGCAGGCGATCAGCAAAAATGCCACGATAAACATCAGGCATCCCACCGGAAAAATGGCGGCGACGAGGATCCCCAGCCCCAGAGCCAGGGCGCAGATTCCGATGCCCCGCCCGCAATTCCACCGTCTCATAATAACCCTCCTCTACTTGCAGTATACGCAGCCTGCGCCGCATTGGTTCCGCAGAAAAAACACCGCCGCATCCCAGTGGATACGACGGTGTTTTATGCTATTTTTTGTCCCAGGGGCGGAGATCCTTGACCTCCTCCCACAGGCGCACATAGCTTCTGTGACGCTCTGCGGGGATGCGCCCGTCATGCACGGCCTGCAGCACAGCGCAGCCCTTTTCCTTAATGTGTTTGCAGCCGACGAACCGGCATTGATCCAGATACGGCAGAAACTCCGGAAAAGTTTCCGGCAGCCGCGCCTGCAACTCCAGGCTCAGTTCGTCCGTGTCAAAGGAAGAAAAGCCGGGGGTGTCGATGACCCATGTTCCCTCCTCCACCGGAAACATCTCCACATGGCGGGTGGTGTGTCGTCCGCGTCCCAGCGCCTGGCTGACCTCCCCCACCCGCAATGAAAGGTTCGGGCAAAGCCGATTGAGAATGCTGGATTTCCCCACGCCGGAGTTGCCTGTGAAAACGCTCAGTTTGCCTCGGATCCGCTCCCGCAGCGACTCCATCCCTTCTCCGGTCTCTGCACTGACGCGCAGCACCGGAATGGCCGAGCGGCTGTAAATATCAAACAGCTCCTCCGCCGGATCCAGATCCGTTTTGTTCAGGCAAACCAGCACACCGCAGCCTTTCAGAGCGGCAATGGCAACAATGCGGTCAATGAGATACGGATCCGTCACGGGTATGGCGGCCGAGGCGATGATGACCAGCATGTCGATATTGGCGGCGGCAGGACGGGCAAAGCAGTTGGTGCGCGGCTCAAGCTCCTCCACGAAGCCCTCGCCGCCGCCCAGCTCCCGCACCTGCACCCAGTCGCCCACTAGCGGGCTGGTTCCCTCCCGCCGAAATTTGCCTCGGGCGCGGCACTGCAGCACCTGCCCGCCTACATTCACATAGTAAAAGCCGCTGAGCGCCTTTTCAATTCGTCCTCTCATTCGCCGTCCTGCTCCGGCTGCGCAATGACCGTGATCGTAATGGTTGCGCCCTTTGCAGCGGAGCCATTGGGTTCATAGCTGATCACCGAGTTATTGTCAGACTTTTCGCCCAGCCAATTTACCGCCACATGGAAGCCGGCGGCCTCCAGCGCGGCCTTTGCTTGATCCAAGGTCATTCCGTTAACATTCGGCACAGGAACATTTGTATCCTTGGGGCCCTTGCTGATGGTGAAGGTGATCTTGTCGCCGGTCTGCGCGTCGCCGCCCACGGGGATGCTCTGCTCAATGACCGTGCCCACCGGCTGGTCGCTGTACTCGCTGATGCCGGAAGTGACCACCAAGCCCAGCTTTTCCGCCAGTTTGATGGCATTTTCCTCTGTCATGCTGACAAAATTCGGAATGGTGACGGGCGTGATCTCCTTGCCGGAACTCACATACAGGATCACGCTGAAGCCCTTCTTGATCTGGCTGCCTTCGGAGGGGCTGGAAGAAATAACCTGCCCCTTGGGCACCGTGTCAGAGGCCTTGGGCTGGATCTGGATGCTCAGATTCAGCCCAAGATTCTTGAGCTTGACCTTGGCTTCCGTTTCCGTCATGCCCGCCGTGACCGGCATGTAGGTTTTCTCTTCGTTGGCGCATACAAAAACCTGAATGGTGAGGTTATTCTTGCGGACAGTACCCTCAACGGGATCCTGCGTAACGATCTGTCCCTCGCTGAATTGGCTGCTTTCCTTGGTGCCGATCACTTCGATCTTGAAGATCCCATTGATGCTCTGCAGCTTCTCGGCTTCCTCCACCGTCTTGCCGACGATGTTGGGCACCTTGTAGCCGTCCGCGCTGGTATCGCCCTTGAACCCGCCGCTCACAAGGGTGAAGATCAGGAATATGGCTAGCAGCGCTCCGGCAAAAGCGCCAACGAGGATGGCCATGCGCTTTTTCTCCTGCTTGGTGCCGGCAATACTGGTTTTTTCTGTTTTCTCTGCCTTATCCGCCTGCTCCTTCTTGTTGGTTCGCACGGCCTCGCTAATCTCTTTCTTGCTGATATAGCGGGTAGGCTCGGTGTCCTCCTTCTCCGACAGCTCCTCGCGGATATACTCCAGATCCAGCTCAGGATCCTTGCGGAAATTCTCCAGATCCTCCAGCATGGCGGTAGCCGAGGCATAGCGCTTGTTGATGTCGGCGCACATGGCCTTCATGCAGATCAGCTCCAGCGCCTTGGGCACGTCCTCGCGGATCTCACTGGGGGCAAGAGGCACGGAGCTTAAATGCTGGATGGCCACCGAAACGGCGCTGTCGCCCTCAAAGGGCAGGCGCCCCGTCAGCATTTCGTACAGCACCACGCCGGCCGAATAAATGTCCGAGCGGGCGTCGATATGCTCGCCCCGTGCCTGTTCAGGGGAGATATAATGCACAGAGCCGAGGGCATCCTGCGTCATGGTCTGCGCCGCGTTCTGCAGGCAGGCAATGCCGAAATCGGCCACCTTCACGCTGCCGTCCCGCAGCACCATGATGTTCTGGGGCTTAATGTCCCTGTGAATGATGCCGCGGCTGTGGGCGTGCTCCAGGGCACGCATGATCTGAATGATGAAGTGCAGGGACTCCCGCCAGTCCATCTCGCCCCGACGCGCCATGTACTGCTTCAGGGTGATGCCGTCAATAAGCTCCATGACGATGTACTCCGTGTCGCCGCTGGTGGACACGTCATAAACAGACACGATGTTGGCATGGGAAAGCTGCGCCACGGCGCGGCTCTCGTCCTGGAAGCGGCGGCGGATCTCCTCGTTCTCCGCCATGTCCGTCTTCAGGATCTTGATGGCCACCATGCGGTTGAGCCGATGGCACTTCGCCTTGTAAACGTTGGCCATTCCTCCGGAACCGATCAACTCAATGATCTCGTACCGATCATCCAGCATTTTTCCTATGTACTTATCCATATTGTGATCTCCTTTAAATGTTCTGTATGAGAATGGCCGTCACGTTATCCGGCGCGCCTCGGCTCACCGAAATGTTGACCAGCCTTTGCAGACAATGCTCCGGATCATCCGTGTGAACGATCTCGAAAAGCAGCTCCTGATCGCTCACGGTGTTCACCAAACCGTCCGTGCACAAAAGCAGGTAGTCCCCCTGCCTCCATTTGTGAGCGAACTCGTCGTCCCGCACGGTCTCCTCCGGCCCCAGCGCGCGGGTGATAAGGTTGCGGCTGGGGTGCTTCTTGGCTTGTTCCTGTGTGATGTTCCCCTGCTCCACCATAGACTCCACAAGGGAATGATCCTTCGATATTTGCCGGATGCCCGACTCGGAGAGGAGGTAGGCCCGACTGTCGCCCACGTTGCTTATGAGCACGTCTTCTCCCCGTATAACGGCGGCCACCAGCGTGGTGCCCATGCGCCGGATGGAGGCGTCCTCCTGCCCTCGCCGGCGTATGGCCTCGTTGGCGGCGGCAATGGCGAAGCCGGACACTTCCTTCAGCTGCTCCATGGTCATGCGGCTGCGCAGGTTGGCCTCCAGCTGCTCCCGATAGGTCTGCACCGCCAGATGGCTGGCCACCGCGCCTCCGGCTGTGCCGCCCATACCGTCGCACACAACGGCGGCGGTATACTCACCGATCAGCATCGTCTGGCAGGCATCCTGGTTTTCATGCCGCACAAGGCCGATGTCTGATATGCTCCAGATCCTCATTGTCAGCTTTTCCCCTCCTTTTCCTCCATGGCCTTCCGCCTGAGCTGGCCACAGGAAGCGTCTATATCTCCTCCCAGGCTTCTGCGCACCGTGGCCGTCACGCCGTGGGATTCCAATCTTTTCTGAAACGCCGCCATGCGGCGGCTGGGCTTAAAGGGGCTTTCCACCACGTCATTCAGTGGAATAAGATTCACATGCCCGGGCATTCCGTTCAGTTTTTTCGCGATGAGATCCGCCTGCCAGTCGTGGTCGTTCACGCCGTCGATCATGGCATATTCAAAGGAAATACGCCGCCCCGTGACTTCAAAATACCGGTGGCAGGCCGCAAACAGCTCCTCCACATCATATTTCCGATTCACCGGCATAATGCGTGAGCGTGTCTCCGAATCCGGCGCATGGAGCGAAACCGACAGCGTCAGCTGCAAATGCCGCTGCGCCAAATACTCTATCCCTGGGATCACGCCGCAGGTAGATAAGCTGATGTGCCGCATGCCGATGTTCAGGCCGTCCGGATGATTCACCAGCTCCAGAAACTTCAGCACATTGTCCCGATTATCCAGCGGCTCGCCGATGCCCATGAGCACGATGTTGGAGATCTCCCGTCCGGAGTCAAGCTGCGTAAACAGAACCTGATCCAGCATTTCCGCGGGCGTCAGATCCCGCACCCGTCCGGCCACGGTCGAGGCGCAGAAGGCGCAGCCCATCCGGCAGCCCACCTGCGAGGAGATGCACACGGTGTTTCCGTGGTGGTACTGCATCAGCACGGTCTCAATGCAGTTCCCGTCCTGCAGCTCCCATAAATACTTGATGGTTCCGTCCAGTCGGGACGCCTGCTTTCGGGCGACCGCCGGCACGGTGATGCGGCAGGTTTCGGCCAGCTTGCTCCGCAGCGCCTTGGAGAGATTGCTCATTTCGTCGAAGGATCTCGCGCCCCGATGCAGCCAGGTGAACACCTGCTTCGCTCGGAAGGCCGGCTCGCCCAATTCACGGAAAAAAACGCCCATTTCCTCCATGGTCATTGATTTTATGTCAACCAAGCAGTCCGTCCCTCCCCTCGTTATCTCTCTTAGTCCTTTCTGCGCATACGGCAGATGTAAAATCCGTCTGTCCCGCTGCGCTGCGGCCACAGCGTCAGCCGGCCGTCGCACCGCCCGATAGGCAGCGGCAGCACAAACGGCGTCAATTCAAACTCCGGATGCGCCTGTAAAAACGCGTCGGTAACGCCCTCATTTTCCTCTGGCAGCACCGTGCAGGTGGAGTATACCAGCACGCCGCCCGGGCGCACATATTCACAAACATTTTCCAGTATTGCCCGCTGGATCGCCGGCAGCTGCGCCAGCTCCTTGGGGTTTTTATAGCGAATATCCGGCTTCTTGCGGATGATCCCCAGGCCGGAGCACGGCACGTCGGCAATGACCACGTCCGCCGCCCGATCCCATGCCGCATGATGCTCACGGGCATCCGCCAGCATAGTGCGGATGCACCCGATCCCCAGCCGCTGGGCGCCGTTTTCGATGAGCTTCAGCTTATGCGGGTGAATGTCGCAGGAGAGGATCTCCCCTTCTCCGCCCATGGCAATGGCTGCGGCAAAGGACTTGCCCCCCGGCGCGGCGCAGACGTCCTGCACCCGATCGCCCTTCTTGGCTCCGGCCACCACCGACACCAGATGGGCGGCGGCATCCTGAACCATGAACCGCCCCTCTGTAAAGGCCGGCAGGCGCTCCAGATTCCCCGTACCGCTCACGGTGAAGCAGTGTTCGAGCCAGGAATGCTTTTCCACGGCGACACCCGCCTGCTTGAGTTCCTCTGCCAACGCTTCGTCGTCTGTCTTGAGGAGATTCGTTTGAATAGTGGTGGGCACAATCTCGTTGTTGCCCCGCAGAAACTGCTCCGCCTCCTCCGGCGGCAGGATCTCCAGCAGGCGCTCCACCAGCCACAGCGGATGGCTGTACCGAATGGACAAATACTCCGCCGTGCCGCCGCAGCGGATCTCCGGCATATTCATCCAGTTCGTCACAAATTTACGAAGCACGGCGTTGACCATGCCCGCCGCGCGGGGTCGCCCGTTCCGTCGGCACATCTCCACCGCCTCGTTCACGGCGGCGCGGTGGGGAATCTTGTCCATAAACAGGATCTGATACCCGCCGATGCGCAGGATATTGCGGATCACCGGCTCCAGCTTGTGCGCCTTCTGCACGCAGTAGCAGGAAATATAGTAGTCCAGCAGCGTGCGGTTCTGTATCACGCCGTAGCTGAGACGGGTGGCCAGCGCGGCTTCCCGTCCCTCCAGCCCGTTTTTGGCAATGGTGCGTTTCAGGCTCCCGTCGGACCAGGCATTGGCCTTCTCCACCTGCATCAGCACCTCCAGCGCCGTGTCACGGGCAGTGCATTTCTTTTCTTCCTTCATTTTCCGACCTCAACAGGGTGCCCCCGCAGGTAGTCAGCCGCCGCCATGCGCTTGCCGCCCTCTGCCTGCAGCTCCGTGATCCAGAGGCTGCGCCCATCGCCGCAGGCAATTTCCAGCCCCTGCTTGCCGGCGGTCAAGATCGTACCAGCCTCTGCGGCCGTTTCGCCGCCCGGCTTGGTTTTGAATACCTTCACCTTTTTCCCCGCAAGCTCCATGCTGGCGCACGGCCACGGGATCAGTCCCCGCACCTGGTCGTGCAGCGCCTGCGCCGAACGCGTCCAGTCCATGGGAGACAGCTCCTTGCTCAGCATGGGCGCATAGGTAAATGCGCTGTGATCCTGCGGTGTGCGCTTCACGGTGCCGTCGGCGATCTGTCCGATGGCCTCCTCCAGCGCGTCCGCCCCCAGCAGAGCCAGCCTCTGCGTCAGCTCCTGCGCGTTTTCGTCGGGCAGTATCTCCAGTTTCTTCACGCAGATAATATCGCCGGCGTCCAGCTCCTTGGCCATATACATAATGGTCACGCCCGTTTCCCTCAGGCCATCCAGAATGGCCCAGTTGATGGGCGCAGCGCCCCGATATTTCGGCAGAACCGAGGAATGCACATTGATAGCACCCAGCGGTGCCACTGCCAGAATGTCCTCCGGCAGAATGCGCCCATAGGCTGCCACCACGATCAGCTCCGGCTGCAGCTCCTGCACAAGTGCCAGCGCGCTGCCGTCCCGCATTTTAACCGGCTGATAAACTGCCAAGCCCTGTGTCAAGGCATACTCCTTCACAGGAGAAAACGTCATTTTCATGCCCCGATTCCTGGGCTTATCCGGCTGGGTGAACACGCCGCAGATCTCGTGTCCCTTTTCCACCAGCCGCCTGAGCTGCTCCACGGCAAACTCCGGCGTTCCCATAAATAAGATCCGCATATTATGCCTCGTCTTCCTCCTGCCGGCGGATGAACTCCTCCAGTTCCTCCTCGGTCATCAGGTGGTCGGTGTGTTCCACAAACAAATGCCCGTCCAAATGCTCTATCTCGTGGCAGAAGCACCGTGCGGTAAGATCCGAGTCCTCCACCTCAAAGAAGTCGCCGTTGCGATCCTGCGCGCGCACCCGCACCACCTCCGGCCGCGTGACGATGCCGTACTTCCCCGGGACGCTCAGGCAGCCCTCCAGCCCCGTCTGCTCCCCTTCGGTGTAGATGATCTCGGGATTGATCAGCTCAATGACCTCGTCGTCCTCGTTCTGCACCACGCAGACACGGCGCAGGATGCCCACCTGCGGCGCCGCCAGACCCACGCCGCCGGAATCCAGCAGCGTTTCCGTCATGTCGTCCAGCAGCGTGTGCAGACGGCTGTTAAAATCCGTAACAGGGCGGCAAACCTTCGTCAGGCATTCGTCCCCTTGCAAAACGATCTTTCGCAGTGCCATGATACTTCCTCCATCATGCGTTAATTCATGCGGTTGCACTCCGCAAAAATATGCAATTTGCGGTATTCCTTCTTATTGGAAAATTCCTTCATATAGGCCGACAGCAGCCGCCTCACCTCGGCCGAGCACCTGCCCACCACGGTGATGCGGTAACGAAACCGGTTGTTCACCTTCACCACGCCGGCCGGCGCAGGCCCCAAAACCTGCAGCTGCAGCTCCCCATAGGGCGGCTGCAAAACAGCCTCGCGCAGGCTGTCAGCCACCTGCCGGCAGGCCAGCTGCACTTCGGATTCCTCCGTTCCCGTCACCGTCAGCACTATTTCGTCGGCAAAGGGCGGCTCCCGCCGCATGCGGCGCAGGCCGATCTCCCGCTCATAAAAATGCTCATAATCCTGTGCCGCCGCGTCTGTCAGCACTTCGTTTTCCGGCGTGTAGGTCTGAATGATGGCGCGCCCCTCCTTGGAGCCGCGCCCCGCTCGCCCTACCACCTGCGTCAGCAGTACAAAGGTGCGCTCGGCAGCACGGTAGTGATCCACATACAGCGACTGATCCGCTGCCAGAACCCCCACCAATGTAACATTATCAAAATCCAACCCTTTGGCCACCATCTGCGTGCCCAGCAGGATCGGTATTTTTTCCTCTTCAAATTGTTGCAGCACTCTCTCGTGCTGCGTCCCCACGGAGTCGGCGTCCATCCGCAGAATGGGCGTGTCCGGAAACAATTCCTTCAGCTCCTGTTCTACCTTCTGCGTGCCCGCGCCGATGGGCTTAAACGGTGCGCCGCACGCCGGACAATCCGGCGTAAACGCCTCGGAGTAGCCGCAAAGATGGCACATCATCCGCCTGTTGACGGAGTGGTAAGTCAGGTAGGCGCTGCATCGGGGGCACTGGGGCACATAGCCGCAGCTGGGGCAAATGAGCTGTCTGCTGTTGCCCCGCCTGTTGAGAAACAGGATCGTCTGCTGCCCCAGCTCCAGGTTTTTTCGTATCTCCTCATATAAAGGCCGGCTGACGTAGGTATAGTTCCCCTGCCGCAGCTCCTGCCGCATATCCACCAGAGAAACTCTCGGCAAGGCATTTTCATTGTACCGCTTTCGCAGCAAGGCTAAACGGTAGCTGCCCTGTCGGGCATGATATGCCGTTTCTACCGTGGGGGTAGCCGACCCCAGCACCAGCCACGCCCCTTCCTTGGCGCAGCGGTATTTGGCAATGTCACGGGCATGGTAGCAGGGTGCCTTTTCCGATTCGTAAGACCCCTCCTGCTCCTCGTCAATGACGATCAGCCCCAGATTCTCCAGCGGAGCAAACACCGCTGACCGTGTGCCCAGCACGATCTTCGCCGCCCCCTGCCGGATCCGCTTATATTGGTCGTACCGCTCGGCGACCCCCAGCCCGCTGTGCAGAAGCGCCACGTCCTCCCCGAAATACATGGAGAACCGCTGCATCATCTGCGGGGTCAGGGCGATCTCCGGCACAAGGATCATGGCCGTTCTGCCCTCCTGCAAAAGCCGCTGCGCAAGCCGGATATATACCTCGGTCTTACCGCTCCCCGTGACGCCCTGCAGCAGCGTCACACCGGCTTTTCCGCTGTGTACGCTCTGCAAAATGTCCTCGTAGGCCGCCTGCTGCTCCGCATTCAGCCGGATCTCCGGAGCCGTTTCATCTGCCGCACGGAGCCGGACGCGGAACACCTCCTGCTCCCGCATGGAGAGGGTCTTCCCCTCCACCATTTTCATCACGGCCTGACGGCTCACGCCGGTGAAATAGACAAGATCGTGCAGCGATGTCTCCCCGTTTTGCAGCAGGAACAGCAGCGCGTCACTCTGGCGGGGCGCCTGCTTCCGCTTTTTCTGCGCCAGCACATCCGCCTCCTCCGGCTCAATAGCCAGCGAAATGAGCTTATCCGTTTTGTCGGAGGTACGGCGGTTGGATTCCTGCCGGCAGGCCGCAAGCCCCAGATCCTGCAATCTCTGCAGCACGGCTCTCGCCTGCGGCTGCGCAGCCTGAAGCGCCGCAAAGGTCTGCTCCCGCTGCCGCAGCATGTCCGCCAGCTGTGCTTCCTTCTCCGTCAGCTCCCCCTCGGCCGCTTTCTTCGTCAGCGACCATATTTCCCTGTGCTCATACCACAGCCCAATGGGCAAAATAGCGTGGAGCGCATCGTAAAACGTGCAGAAATACCGCTGACACATCCACAGCACCAGACGGATCTGCCGGTCGGAAAGCTGCGGCGCCTCGTCCAGCACCGACAGCACAGCCTTCAGCCTGCGCTCCGGCTGACCGCTCTCCACGGCCAAAACCATCCCCTCCGAGCGGCGATTCCCCCGCCCGAACGGAACCATGACCCGCAGGCCGGCGCTGACGTTCATACCGTCCGGCACCTGATAGGAATAGGGCTTGTCTATGGCGTAGGTGGCCGCCTCTATTGCAATTTTGGCGATCTGCGCCATAGTGCCCTCCCTGTCGCTTAGTTGTTGTCGGTGTCGATGCCCGTGTCGATGGTCGATGCGTCAAACAGTCCCTCGGCCACTTCGTTAATGGCCATGGTCACGGGCTTTTCCTCCAGAATTTCCCCGTTCTCCTCCGCCTCCAGAGCGATCTGGCGGGCGCGCCGCGCCACCACATTCACCATCAAGTAGCGGTTGGGGATGTACTCATTGAGCTTCGTCATTGCGGGATACAGCATCATAATTGATCAACTTCCTATCTGCCTTTCGGCTAAATTTTTATAGATTTTATTCGCTCAGCAGCTTCTCGATCAAGTCCACGGACTTGCAGTGCTCTGCGCAGAGAATGGACTTCAGCTGGAACACGGCGCTTTCCACGGTGTCATTGATGACGAAATAATCATACCGATCCGCCATTTTCAGCTCCACCTTCGCCCGCAGCAGCCGCTTTTGCACCTTGTCCACGTCGTCCGTGCCCCGAGCCGTGAGCCTCCGCTCCAATTCTGCCCAGGAAGGCGGCGCAATAAAAATGCGAACGGTTTCCGGCCGTTTGGCGCATATCTGCTGCGCCCCCTGGATCTCAATGTCCAGGATCACGTCCCGTCCGGACTCCATGGCCTCGTCCACAAATTTCTTGGGCGTGCCGTAAAAATTGCCCACATACTCGGCATACTCCAAAAACGCATCCTCCTCGATCATCTGGTGGAAATATTCCGGAGCAATGAAATGATAATGTATGCCGTCCACTTCCCCTTCGCGGGGGCCTCTCGTGGTGGCGGAAACGGAAAAATACAGATCCGGATACTCCTTGAGCAGGGCGTTGAGCACCGTGCTCTTCCCCACGCCGGACGGACCGGAAATAATAAATGTCTTACCCTTGCTCAAAGCAATTCCTCCTGTGTAAAGTCTTCTACCTTCATCCCCAAGCGGGGCGCCAATTTCTCTGTGGACAGCGCCGACAGCACCACATGGTCGCTGTCCATGATCAGCACCGCCGCTGTCTTGCGGCCGTAGGTCGCGTCAATGAGCATCCCGCTGTCGCGGGACTCCTGAATGAGCCGCTTCACCGGCGCGGAATCGGGGCTGACAATGGAAATGAGCCGCTGCGCGGAAATGAGGTTGCCGAATCCGATGTTTATCAGTTCCATACGCTGCTCCTCACTCGATGTTCTGCACCTGCTCGCGGATCTTCTCCACCTCGGCCTTCATGTTCACCACATCGCGGGCGATGGTCAAGTCGTTACACTTGGAGCCGATGGTGTTGCACTCGCGGTTTACCTCCTGGATCAAAAAGTCCAGCTTCCGCCCCACCGGTTCCTCGCCGGCCAGCATGGTGCGCAGCTGTGCCAGATGACTCCGCAGGCGCACAGTCTCCTCGTCCACGGCGATCTTGTCGGCAAATATGGCCGCCTCCGTCAATATCCGGCTCTCGTCGATGGTGGTGGACTGCAGCACCTCCCGCATCTTCGCCTCCAGCCTTGCCCGATATTCGGCCACGGTCTGGGGCGAGCGCTCCTCCACCTTGGCCACCACGGCCTCAATGGTGTCGGCTCGTCCGGCAATGTCCTCGCAGAGCTTTTCGCCCTCCACGCTGCGCATCTGCCGGTGGGCGGCCAGCGCCTCCTCCAGCACGGCGCAGATGTCGGCGGAGATCATCTCCAGATCCTCCTCCGCCTTGGTCACCGTCAGCACATCGGGAAATTTTGCCAGCGCCACCGGCGACAGATCGTTAGACAGCACGAACATCTCCTGCAGCCGGCTCAGCGCCTCATAATAGCTCCTGGCCAGCGCCTCATTCACCTGCACCACCGTCTGATCCGCCTCCACGGCGTCCATGGTGACGAACACATCCACCTTGCCGCGGGAGATAGACTTCTGCACCAGCGCCTTCATGGCATCCTCGGCAAAAATATACGCTCTCGGCATTTTCACCGTGCAGTCCAGATAGCGGTTGTTGACAGACCGCACCTCCACCGTGATGCTTCGTCCGTTGCGCTCCTGCCGCGCGCGGCCGTAACCGGTCATACTCTTGACCATTTTCTCCATTCCTCCTCTATCCTGTCAGCAACAGTAGAAAATACGGCTGCCGCCAAACAAACAATTCACGCAGATCAGCGCGCCGCACACCTTGGTGCAATAATCGTTTCCAAAGGCGCCGGTCGAGTTGTTTCTGTAGCCGTTGGGGCGGTATGTGCTGCCCCGTCCCTCCAGAATGTCCAGCGCGCGGCGATATTCCGGATTATTCGGCTCCATCTGCACCGCCGTTTCATAGTAGCGTTTGGCCTCGTCCATCCAGCCCTTGCGATAGCAGATCACGCCCTTGAGGAAGTTCCACTCGGCGTTGTGGTCGCTCATGGCATTGAGCTGCTCCTCGGCCAGATTCAGGCTGCCCTGCGCAATGCTCATACGCACGCGGCTGAAAGCCGGATCGCCGCCGTAGGCGCTTCGGTATCCGCCGTAAGCCCCTGCGCCGAAGGGATTCCCCCCGTAGGCGCCGTAGCCTGCATTTTGTCCGGTGCCGGCGTTTTTCCGCATGGACTGCACCGCCTCGTAGGCCTCGTTGATCTCCTTCATCTTCTCCTGCGCCACGTCCGCCAGCGGCGAATCGTGGTAGTTATCCGGATGATATTTCCGAGCCAGATTCCGGTATGCTTTTTTTATTTCTTCATCTGTTGCGGAGCTGGGCACGCCCAGCACCTCATAGGGGTCACGCATTATTGGGTCCTGCCTTTCCTTTGGCGTTCTGTGTATCTTTTGCTCTTTTGATAGGTTCCCTGCAGCACGGCGCCGCCCACTGCATACAGACCCTCGTATACCACGCTCTCGATGATGCCCGTCCAGCAGCCGAAGTCCGCCAGCTCAAAAGCCGCCGCCATAGTCCGCACGGACGCATCCAGAGACGCAGCCACCCGCGCCTTATCCTCCGGCTTCAGCTCGCCGTTTTCCGCCTTGTACCGGAGCAGCAGCGGGTTGTAGCTGTCGCTTTTGCTGTCCTCCTTCAGGTCGTCCAGCGCATCCACCAGATAGATCCACCGCCCCAGATGGTACAGCATTTCCTCCAGCACACGCCGTTTCACGCCCTCCGGCTGCATAGCGGCGGTGTCCCTCAAAAGCAGGGCGAACGCGTCCGCCGCCTCATCCGGCACGGCGCATTTCTCCCGTTCCAGAGCGGAGAGCTTGTCCAGATGCATCCGTATGCTTCTGTCCGCCTCCGGACGGTTTTTTCGGGCTTTTTTATACGCTCCGCGCAAAAATACGGAGAAAACTCTGTATTTCAGCCCGCCCCAGAAGCCGTGATCCGCCACGCCGTCCCGCAGCTGCCACCACGTCAAAAGCACGCTCATGTCCGCCGCCGACTCCAGCGCAGCCGAAGACTCGCAGGCGCAGCGGGGATGAACGGGGTGCAGCGCGCACCGCCGCTTGCGGCAGTCCGGCGTCTCGCCGCCGGATAAAAGCATCGCCAGGAAAACAAGGTCATAGTTCAGTATCATGCGGGCAGCCGCCCCATAGCGCTTTCCCAGCGTGTGGCAAAGGCCGCAGTAGCAGCTCTGATACAGCTCCTTTTCCTCTCCGTTTAGCTTATCCGGAGAGATGCGCACATATCCAAACATCAGAACAGCCGCATGATGGTATAGGTCAGCACCTCGTGCCGCTTGGCGTACCGGTCATAAAATATGCTCGGCAAAAAGGCAGCGGCGGCCGCAGCGATGGCAATGATGTAGCGCACCTTTTCCGCCAGCCCCTCCGAGAGGAAGTAGCCCAGCAGAAAGGCCACCACCGGCAGCAGGTACACCAGCGCCACCACGCCCAGCAGCTTTTTCGTCTCGCTCTGCACCACCACTTTGTCCCCCGGCTTCACGCCGACGGGATCACTGGCTCGCGCGTGGATGGCCGCTCCGGTCATGCCGCAGCCCGCGCACTCCTCGCAGTCATGTCCGCAGGCGGATTTTCGGGGCACGGAGATCTCCACGAACCCCGCATCCAATATTTTTTCAACTGTTGCGATCTGCGTCATGTGCCTGTCCTTTCACTTTCGATGGTTCCGTTGGTATCCAGCCTTACATTCACCTGGTAGTTTCCCTTTGCGCTGACATTCTCGTAGCCGCTCACCACGATATTCACCGGCAGCGTGTATTCCCCTGCGCTGCTGAGGCTGCTGAAATCTATCACCGCCACGATCTCCTCGCCCGTGATGGCGTTGATCTCCGCGGCGAGGCCACGAAGGGTCACCTGAATGCTTTCCGTGACGCACTGCCCCGTGAAGCCCTCCTTCACCCGCTCAACGAGAAACCTGCTGACTGTAAAGGTCTTCTCCGTTACACCCGTCACGGTGAATGTCACCGTAGCGTTTTTGATGTCGCTGACGATCTCGGTGTTTTCAGGTGCAATGATCTCATAATACATGGTCTGCGACTGGGAAATATCCTGCAGATACACCGTATCCAGCGTGATGGCGCTGATGCCGTCCAGCACCTCTTTTTCACCCGCCAGCGTAACAGAGCGCGGGGAAATGGTGTATTTGGTCTGCTCCAGCGTGGAGCCGGCGGACTCCCGCACGATGATCTCCAGCGGCACCTCCTTGGTGGTCTTCACCGGCACCTTCACCTGCACCAGCTTGGCGGCCGGCCGAATGGCGTCGTTGCTTATGGCGATGTCGTTGTAGTCGTACAGGGTAAAGCCCACTGCGTTTTCATAGGATTTGTCCGTTCCGTTTATGTCCACGGTCAGCTTGGCATAGCTGACGTTCACCAGGTCGTCCCTCTGTCCGTGGAGCAAAAGGGAGTCCATATCCAGAATCGGGTCTTCCGCATAGAAGTTCTTCTTCGGCGTGCCCGTCACTTCGCACTTGATGGGTACCGTCTTGGAAAACAGCTCGCCCACTGTCACGGTGACGCGGTAGGCGCTGGCCCAATCCACGGAAATGGAGTTTTTCGCCACGCCGTCGGGATACACCACCTGGTAAGTCAGGCTCTGTGTCCCCACCTCCGTGATGGAGCCGGTATCCACCACCACGCGGATGTCGTCCTTGTCGATTTGCCAGAGCTGGCGGCGGGGCCCCTTTAGGGTGAGGTCGATGGTGGTGTCATAGCCCGACAGGATCATCAGGCCTCTGTCCGCCAGTGTCGTGCTCTCGCCGTAGAATTCCACCGGAATATTCTTCACCTTCATGGGTACACTGGGCTGGCGCACGGTGTCCACATACAGCCAAATGGCGATGGCGGCAACAATAGACGCCGCAATGCGCACCGCTTTACGCTTTTTATTCATCCCCGCTGCCCCCTTTCTTCTGGCGCAGGTGATCCAGCAGCCATGTGCTCTTTTGGGGCTGCTCCTCGGCCTCCGCCGCAGGCATCAGCTCGTTTTTCAGCAGCTTTTCCAGCGTTTCCGGCATAAGATGCCGCTTGAGCATCCCGCCGATGGCCACGGAGATGGAGCCTGTTTCCTCGGACACGATCACCACCACCGCATCCGAGTTCTCACTCATGCCGATGCCGGCGCGGTGGCGCATGCCGAGGTCGCGGCTGAGATTCACGTTTTTGGACAGCGGCAGCATGCAGCCTGCCCCACCGATGCGCCCGTTCCGTATGATCACGGCGCCGTCATGCATGGGCGCCTTCACGAAGAAGATGTTCTTCAGCAGCTCGCTGGAGACCGCGGCGTCCAGCGTCGTGCCGCTGCGCAGCACCTCGTTGAGCAAAATCTTCCGCTCAAACACAATGAGCACACCCGTGCGGGACTTGGACATCTCCGTGCAGGCCAGCACCGTCTGGTCGATGGCCTTTTCCAGCTCCGAGGACTGCTGCTGCGGCGCCAATATCCGCAGAAGCCGGATGTTCCTGCTGCCCAGCTGCTCCAGCCCTCGGCGCAGCTCCGGCTGAAACACGATGAACAGCGCCAGAACGCCCCATTCCACCACATAGCTCATAATATAGTTGATCCCCCGCAGGTTCAGCAGGGACGAAAGCCACAGCGCCAGAATAAAGATCACGATACCCTTGAGAATATTCTCGGCGCGGGTACTGCGCACCAGGCTCAGCAGCTTATAGATCGCAAAGGACATAATGGCGACGTCTAGCACATCCGTGATCCGAACCAGCGTCAGGTATCGCCATCCATTTTGCAGCACAGAAATGATAGAATCCACAGTCTGCTCCTTTCCTGTACAATTAAATGCCATAGGTAATACTTATTATATATAAATTCTCGGAAAAAAGCAATATAAACTATATAGATTTCTTTGCGTTTTCCCGAAGGATGCACCCCAGTTCCCGCAAAAAAACGTCGATCTGCATCTCGGTGTTGAACACCGACGGGCTAAGCCGCACCGTCCCCGTTTCCAGCGTGCCGGCCGTCCTGTGCGCCAGCGGCGCGCAGTGCAGTCCGGCGCGCACGGCGATCTCCCGCCGCGCCAGCTCCTCCCCGATCTGCTCGCAGTCCATGCCCTTCACCCGAAACGACAGCACGCCCGACTGCGCCGTTTCCTTTTCATCCGCAAAGATCTCCACCTCGGGCATACGCCGCAGTCCCTCTGCCGCCCGCCGCGCCAGCATTCTTTCCCATCGGGCGATGCGCTCTGTCCCCGTGCGGCTGACAAATCGTATTCCCTCCAGCAGTCCGGCGATCCCCGGCATATTGTGCGTGCCGGCCTCCAGCCGATCCGGCAGGTCAGCGGGCATGGTCTGCATGCGGGAGGCGCTGCCCGTACCGCCGAACAGGAGCGGCCTTGCCTCCTGCCCGCACAAAAGCAGCCCCATCCCCTGCGGGCCATACAGTCCCTTGTGTCCCGGCATTGCCACAAACGCCGCCCCCCACTGCTCCAGCGACACCGGCAGAATGCCCGCCGACTGCGACGCGTCCACGATCAGCGGCGTGCCGCTCCTCCGGCACAGTTCCGCCAGCTCCTCCACCGGCTGCACGCACCCGAAAACATTAGACACATGGTTGCATATCACGGCATCCACGCACCGCCGCAGCGCCCTGCGGAAGCCCTCCAGCATTTCCTCCGGCCGAAACAGCGGCGCATCCACCACCAGTATCTCCACCCCCCGTATGCTGTGCAGCACACGGGTCACGGCGTTGTGCTCGTACCCGCTCACGGCCACTCGGCTGCCCGGGCGCACCAGTGTCCGTATGGCGATGTTCAGCCCGTGGGTCGCATTGCCGGTAAAAACCACCTGCTCCGGCGACGGCACGCCGAACAGCTCCGCCGCCGCTTCCCGACACGCAAAGGCCGTCTGCGCCGCCCGCTGGGAGGCAGGATAGTTCCCCCTTCCCGGGGACGACATCTCCCCCACCGCCCGCGCCATGGCCTGCGCCACGGCCGGCGGCTTTTCCAGGGTGGTGGCTCCGCTGTCCAGATAGATCATGTCTGCACCTCCCTGTATCCGCTCTCCGTTTTTTCGTGAACGGACAGCGGCGTCAACCCGCTGCGGCGCAGGCAGTCCATGGCCTGCCAAAGCTTTTCCCGCCGTATTTTGACCGCATAGCTGCAGCCGAATTCTGTCAGCCCCACCGGAGCTCGGAATATTTTTGCCCAGATCCCGCAATCCTCCAGCTTCCGCATCATGCGCTGCGCCTGTGTCACGGATCGGGCTATGATGATCACATATTCCATGCTGCCATTCCTCCTCATGTCACATTTTATGTGCCGCTGCGGATCGGTGACACCTCAAAAAGAAGCAAAAGATCCGGCACCCGTTTGCACCTTCCGCCAGTGCCGCAGGGAATATCCGCAAAAGAAGAAATATTATTATAATTCGCCAAATTTCATTGACATAGACCATATTTTTTCTTATAATATAGCTAAATACAGAAAGAAAGTAGGTGGCGCCCTGTTTCATAGAGTATAAAAGCGTTGGTAACATGCAGAAGGAGAACGGAACGAAGAAATTGTTCTTACGAGAAAAAGGCATATCGCATTGTCTTTATCGCCCACTGACAGGAGGATGAATTGCATGAAGCGAGTTTTTTTGCTATCCCTGCTCCTCGCATTTTCTCTTTGCGCCTGCTCCAAGCAGCCCTAGCAGCCGCCTGCGCCCACGGTGCAGCAGCTCCCTTCTCCGCTGACACTTTCCGCAGAGGAGGACTCCCTGGTGCTGTGCTGTGAATAAGACCGCGCTCTGCTGGCCGTCGGGCATCGCAACAGCGCGCTGGAAGGCCTCCTTTATAATACCGATTATCTGCTTCGCTGGAATTATACGGACGGGACTTCGGATAAAGTTCCCATCCAGTCCCAAGCCTACATCACCTCCGCAGTTTTTGATGGATCTGACCTTTTATATCTGGACTATGAATCTGTGGATGCGCGCATTGCCTGGTCGCTCATCCGATACACGGAAGCGGGAAAAACCACCCTTGCCTTCGGGCAGACCGATTCCTATGACCGTGTTCCGGCTCTTTTTACTCTGGATAAGCAGCCGATGTATCTGCTGGCGGATGATTCCGGCCTATCGGTGTTCCGAGTTGAGGGCAGCGAGGTTTCCGCTGTGCTGACTGTCCCCGACAGCGTCATGCCCTCCAGTGTGACCGTATGCAGCAACGGCAGGCAGTACGCCTTTTTTGCAGCCGTCAACGGTTCTCCCCATTTCACCGTGTTTATCTGTGACGGCTCCGGTATCCTCCGGCAGAAGGATCTTTCCAAGCCGGTTACGACCTTTGCTATAACGGACGACTATGTGGTGTGCGGACTGGGCACTCCGGACGCAGATGCATTTTCCTGTGAATCCATTCCCATCGGCAGCGGGAATACGACAACAGCCGATTCTGCAACGCCTATGTGGCGGCTGGCCGGAAGCGGCAATAGTTGTCTGTATGTTGACGGTAACTTCCCGCCCTACATCTTCTATCCGAATACACAGCAGACCGATACCCTTACCATAAACCGCGACACCGCAGCTTATCAGAATTGGCCTACGCTGTTCTTCTCCGACGGTGCAGGCGGATACCTGGTGCAGATGGATATAGAGAATACCGACTATTTCTGGCACGTAACCACCTGATCTGACCCTATTAAAAAGCTGCTGCTGCAAAATAAAAATGCAGCAGCAGCTTGCACAAGAAAATAGTAAAAATAAAAACCCGAAATCTTTTTTAAGCCGTTTTGGCTCTAAAAAGATTTCGGGTTTTGTGTAATTTTTCAGAGAACTATTTTACAATAAGTCCATCCGTTCGTAATTTTTAGGATTACTCCTCGACCTCAGCCTCGTCGGCCTCGTCCTCGTGGCCGCCCAGCAGGGCGCGGATAGACAGGGAGATCTTCTGCTTCTCCTCGTCGATAGCGGTGATCTTGGCGTCCACCATCTGACCCTCGGACAGAACGTCGCCGGGCTTCTCAATGCGGCGGTCGGCGATCTGGGAGATGTGGATCAGGCCGTCCACGCCGGGAACGACCTCAGCAAAAGCGCCGAAGGTCATCAGCTTCACGATGCGCACGTTGGCCACATCGCCCACATGATAGGTCTCCATAAACTTATCCCAAGGATTGCAGGAACGATCCTTCACGCCCAGAGAGATCTTGTGCTTCTCGGGGTCGAAGGAAATGACGTACACATCCAGCGTGTCGCCCACGGAAACCACCTCAGCGGGGTTCTTGATGCGGGACCAGGACAGCTCGGAGATATGTACCATACCGTCCACGCCGCCGATGTCCACGAACACGCCGTAGCTGGTCATGGACTTCACGGTGCCGGTGTAGTGCTTGCCCACTTCGATGCTCTCCCAAACAGCAGCCTGGGCAGCCTGACGAGCCTCGAACTGCACCGCGCGGATGGAACCCACCACACGGCGGCGGGCGCGGTTGACCTCGGTAATGCGCAGGGACACAGTCTGGCCGATCATCTCGCTAAGCTCGGCGCCGCGGGGCATACCGCTCTGGGAAGCGGGCACGAACACGCGCACGCCCTTCACGTTCACCACGATGCCGCCCTTGTTCTCCTCAGTGACCTTGCCCTCCAGGGTGGTCTTGTTCTCGCGAGCCTCTTCGATGTCCTCCCACACCTTCACGGCGTCCAGACGCTTCTTGGAGAGCATAGCGTAGCCCTCCACGTCATTCACGCGGATGATGTAGGTCTCGATCTCGTCGCCCACCTTCACCACGTCTTCGGGCTTCACGTTGGGATCAGCGCTCAGCTCATCCACGGCGATATAGCCGGCCTGCTTGCAGCCCAGATCGACCTGGACCTCGGTGGGGCCAACTGCCGTCACAATACCGGTTACCTTCTCTCCTGTATTTAAAGTTTTAAAAGATTTTTCCAGCAGTTCCTCGAAGCTCTCCTCGGTAGCCTCCATGTTCTTGATTTCTTCGCTCATCGTTGTATATACCTCCTTAATGATGCCCGCTGGCGTAGATGCGCCGGCCGTTAGACCTGCCACAAGACATCCTTCAAAAAGGTCTGACGAGAGCTCACCGGCTCGTTCGATCTGAACGACCCGTCCGCATTTCTCCCTGCAAATCTCTGCTAAATGCTTGGTATTGGCACTTTTTCGGTCTCCGACCACGACCATGACATCCACCTTGGCAGCCAATTCGGCCGCCTCCGCTTGACGCCTATGCGTAGCATTACATATTGTATCAAAGATTTTGGCATTTGTACACTGTTTTTTTAAAATTTCTTTTGAACTTTCCCAAATTGCCCGTACACAGGTGGTTTGAGCCGCCGCCGTCAGGGGCAGATCGCGGCGCGAAGGCTCCTCATTCAGCCAATTTTCCAGCTCCTCCGACCCCTGCAGGATCACCGACCGCTCCGACCAGCTGGCCACGCCCATCACCTCCGGATGGTGCGGCTCCCCGATGATAAGGGGCGTCCTGCCCTCCTCCTGCGCCTGCGCCACCAGCTGCTGGATCCGCAGCACATTGGGACAGGTGGCGTTGACGCACTGCGCGCCCAGCGCCTCCAGCTTCTGAAAAACCTCCTTCTTCTCGCCGTGGGAGCGGATCACTACGGTCTCGTCGGGGCGTACCTCCGCCCACGAGTCCACCTTGCGCATTCCCAGCGTCTCCAGCTCCTTCACCACGTTTGCGTTGTGGATGATGCTGCCCAGCATCACGCAAGGCTTCCCCTGCCGCGCCGTTTCCCGCGCCATGTCCACGGCTCGCTTCACGCCGTAGCAGAATCCGGCGCTTTCGGCCACCTTCACGTCCATGCTTCTCCTCCCAGCGCATAGGCCTGCCGCATCACCTTGTCGGCGTTGGCCTGATACTCCTCCGCCGTACCCTTCCGTCCGGTATATTCCGGTGCAAACGGCTTTCCGAATATAATGGGAACGGGGGCAAACAGCCGCTTTTTTGTGCCGATATAAATGGGCATCAGCTTGGCGCCGCCCCGAATGGCCATCATGGCCACGCCGCCCTTAGGCCGCACGCCGCGATTCTTTTCCCGCACGCGGGTTCCCTCCGGAAAAACCATCAGCAGGTCGCCGTCCCGCAGCGCCTGGATAGACGTTTTCACGGCGCCAATATCCGAGTGCCCCCGATCCACGGGAAACACGCCCATTTTCCTTAGAAATGTTCGCAGAATGGGGATCTTGAACAGCTGGTTTTTCCCCATAATGCGCAGGTTCACCGACCGCCCCAGAGCGCACATCAGCAGGATCGGATCCCAGTTGCTGCTGTGATTGGGGCACAGCAGCAGCGGCTCGCCCTGCGGCAGATTCTCCAGTCCCTCCACGCGGATGGGGTGCAAAAAAGTGGCAATAGGCTTCACAATGTCATATACCGTGGCGTAATACCTGCTGCTCATAGCTGCAACTGCCTCCCGATCACCTGCAAAATTGCTTCCTTGCTCTGCTGAAAATCCATATTCGTGGTGTCCACCACAACGGCGTCCTCCGCCGGACGCAGCGGCGCGGTCTCTCGGTGGCTGTCCGCCCAGTCCCGCTCCTTCATTTCCTCCAGCACCTGCGCATAGGGCTTGGGTGTGCCCCGCTGCTCCAGCTCCGCTGTGCGGCGTCGGGCGCGCACCTCCACGTCGGCGCTGAGAAAGATCTTCACCTGCGCCTGCGGCAGCACCACGGTGCCAATGTCCCGCCCGTCCATAATGACACTGCAGCGTTTGGTCATGTCCCGCTGCATATCCAGCAGATAGTCGCGCACTGCCGGAATGGCGGACACGGCGGAGGCATACATGGATATTTCCGGCAGCCGGATCTTCTCCGTCACGTCCTCGCCGTTCAGCAGCATGTGCTGCATCCCGTCCTCGCTGTACCGCATATCCACATGGATCATGGGCAAAGCGCCCACCACAGCACCTGCGTCCTTCGGGTCGATGCCCTTCTTAAAAATATAGTATCCAATGGAGCGGTAAATGGCGCCGGTATCCACATACACGATGCCCAGCTCCTGTGCCACGGCCTTGCTCAAGGTGCTCTTTCCTGCGCCGGACGGCCCGTCCACGGCCACGGAATATACGCTCATGCTTCCCTCTCTCCTTCTGTTTCGGCGGCAGCCAAGCCGGCCGCTCTCCCCGTAGACCATGCGATCTGCAGGTTAAATCCGCCCGTATAGGCGTCCACATCCAGTATTTCTCCGGCAAAAAACAAGCCGGAAATTTTTTTCGACTCCATGCCGGCGGGCTTCACCTCGCCCACCTTCACGCCGCCGGAGGTCACGATGGCCTCCGCCACGGGTCTGGAGCCTGTAATGGAAACGGCAAAATGCTTCAGCTCCCGCAAAAGCGCCCGCCGCTGCTCCTTTTTCAGAGAATTCGCCTTCAGCTCCGGCGAGATCTGCAGCCGCTCACAGAACACAGGCACCATGCTGCTGGGCAGCAGCTTCCGCAGAACATTGTCCATGTCGCGGTTGCTCTGCTCCCGCAGCTCCCGCAGCAGCCGCTCCTCCAGCTTCTCCTCGCTGAGCGCCGGCTTCAGGTCGATGACGAGCCGATAGCTGTGCTTGTCCCAGTCCCGCAAATGCGCACTGGCCGACAGCACCAGCGGCCCCGAAACGCCGAAATGGGTGAACAGCATCTCCCCGAACTCGGTAAACACCGTTTTCCCTTTTTCATTCTCGGCTGAAAGCTGCACATTTTTCAGCGCCAGCCCCTGCATCTGCCCGCAGCACGCATCATCGCTCACAAGGGGCACCAGCGAGCCGCGCGGTTCAACGATCGTGTGCCCCAGCTCGGCCGCCATGCGGTAGCCGTCGCCGGTGGAGCCTGTCCCCGGGTAGGACACGCCCCCTGTAGCCAGGATCACCGCCCGCGCCGGATAGGTTCCCTTTTCGCCTTTCACGGCGGAAACGGCTCCGTCCTCCGTCATAACGGCCGTCGCCCTGTCGTGCTCCCACCGGACACCCAGCTTTTCCATGCGACGCTTCAGCGCTCCGGACACGTCAAAGGCACTGTCCGACTGCGGAAAAACGCGATTGCCCCGCTCCGTATTCAGCGGCACGCCAAGCCCTTCAAAAAACGCCATGGAATCGGCGCTTGTAAAGCGGGTCAAAGCACTGTAAAGGAATCTGCCATTACGGGGAATATGCGCCATCAGCTCCTCCACAGGGCAGTTGTTGGTCACATTGCATCGGCCTTTTCCGGTGATATTCAGCTTTTTTCCCAGCCGCTCATTTGGCTCCAGCAGGCGCACCTTCGCCCCCTGCTCCGCCGCCGTAATGGCCGCCATCATGCCGGCCGCACCGCCGCCGACCACCACGATCTCCTTACTCATCCTCTTCATATCCAAAGACCCCGTAGCGGGACCACACCCGCTCCAATTCCGAAAACGTTTCTGAGGTCTCCGCGCTCTTCTGCTGCCCCACAGCCATGATAAGCGCATTGAGCAGGCTCACCGGTGCCGCCATGGAGTCCACAAAGGAGATCATGTCGCTGCTCACCAGCAGCGACGCGCTGGCCATCTTGTAAAGCGGCGACATTTTGCTGTCCGTCACGGCGATAACGTCCGCCCCGCGATCCCGCGCAAAATGCACGGCGTTCACCGCGATTTTTGAGTACCGCGGAAAGCTGATGCCCACCAGCACATCCCCGGGGCCGATGCGCAGCATCTGGTCGAATATCTCGCCTGCCGCCGAGCTTTGCACCAGCGTCACATTTTTGAATATCAAATGAAAATAAAAGTTCAAATACCCCGCCAAAAACGACGACGACCGCACGCCCAGCAGATAAATGTGCTTGGCCTCCACCAGCTTCTCCACCGCCAGATCGAACTCCGCCCGATCCATGCGTTCAATGGTGCTGCGGATGGTCTCCATGTCCCGCTGCATGACGCTGCCGGCGATGTCGCCGCCGCTCATCTGCTCTCCGGAGGCCTCGATGCGCTGGATGCTGGTGAGCTTGCCCCGAATCAGCTCCTGCAGCGCCTTCTGCATGGCAGGATAGCCGTCATAGCCCAGCTGCGCGGCAAAACGCACCACCGTGGACTCACTGACCTCAGCGATCTGCCCCAACCGGCAGGCGGTCATAAACGCCGCCTTGTCATAATTGGACAGTATGTAGTTTGCGATCCGCTTCTGACCTTTGGAAAATCCGTCCATTCCCGTGCGGATCAGATAGAGCACATTACGGGTCATTTTTCCTCGCATCCCTTCAACATTTTGACTTCTTCATCTGTCAAGGCTCTCCACTTGCCACATGGCAGGTTTCCTAATAAAACCCCGTGTTCCGCAAGTCGTTCCAGCCGCAGCACGGTAAGCCCCGCCTGCCGGCACATCCGACGGATCTGCCGGTTCTTTCCCTCATGGATGGTCATGTGCAGCACGGCGCAGCCGTCCTCCGCGCGCAGAAGCTCCACCTGCGCCGGCGCAATAGGCTCCCTCTCCAGCACACGCATCTGCCGCAGCAGCGGCACGCCCTTTTCCCAGTCGCCCCGCACCGTCACCCGATACAGCTTGTCCACCTCATACTTCGGGTGGATCAGCCGCTGCATAAGTTCTCCGTCGTTGGTAAACAGCAGCAGCCCCTCGGAGTCCCTGTCCAGCCGTCCCACGGGAAACACGCGCACGCCGCAGTCCCGCACCAGCTCCGCAGCCGTCTTCCGGCCGAATTCGTCGGAGAGTGTGGTCACATAGCCCCTCGGCTTGTGCAGCATGAGATAAACATTTTCCTCCCTGCCGCCCAGAGGCTTCCCGTCCACGAGAATGCAGTCCGTGTCCGGATCGGCCTGCGCGCCGGGTCTGGCCGCCGCTCCGTTTACCGTGACCCGTCCGCTGAGCATCCACTCCTCCGCCGTGCGGCGGGAGCACAGTCCTGCCTGCGCAATGATCTTCTGCACTCGCTGCCGCACCGGTGTCACCTGCCATTTCTCTCACAATTTCCTTTTATTATTCGGGAAAAACGCCGTTTCCACGCCGCCGTTTCCCTCAAAACCGTATGCATATAAGGCCGCATGGTCGGCCCAGTCGTTGCCGTCCTGCAGCGTCACCGCCACCAAAGTCCGCCCGTCCCGCTCCACGCAGGACACCAGCGTCCGTCCGGCAGCCTTGGTGTAGCCGGTCTTCATGCCCATGCACCCCTCCAGCTCCCGCAGCAGCCGGTTGTGGTTTTTCAGGCTGCGCCCGCCGGTCTGTGCGGTAACGGTGGAGCAAATGCGCATAAACGTTGGGTTTTCGGCTGCATAGGCCGCCAGCTTCGCCATGTCGCGAGCCGTTGCGTAATGCGCCTCTCCGTCCAGCCCGTTTGGGTTTTCAAAGTGGCTGCCGTTCATGCCGATCTCCTCGGCCAGTTCGTTCATCCTCCGGACGCACCGCGCCTCCCCGCCGCAGGCTTCCGCCAGAGCAAGGGCTGCGTCGTTGCCCGAAGACAGCATCAGCCCATACAGCAGGCTCTCCACCGTCACCTTTTCCCCTATTTTCAGGTACATGGACGAACCCTCCGCCATGTGCCGTCCGGTCACGTTGACCTCCTGCTGCATCCCGCAGTCCTCCAGCACCACCAGCGCCGTGAGGATCTTGGTGGTGCTGGCAATGAGCATCCGCCTGTCGGCGTTTTTCTCATAGAGGATCCGCCCCGTGCCGCAGTCCATGAGCACCGCCGCCGTAGCGGACACCTCTACTGCCCACGCTCTCTGCGTCAGCAGGAGCAGCATCGCCAGCGCGGCGGCGGCCACGCGCATAAATTTCAAGTCCCATCACCCTTTTTATAGCTGATGGTGACAGTATACGCAGTTAAAAGTCGGTAGTTTCCTTCTTTTTGTCGATGAAATTCTCCACCCGATCCAGTACCTGCGGCACCATTTCGATGATGCGGTCAGCAGTGCCCATGGCAGGGATAGCCACCGGCATGACCCTCGTCACGCCGTCCTTCACCACCAGAAACGCCACCGGATCCACCTTCACGCCGGCCGCTGTGCCGCCGGCAAAATTCTTGCCGTCTGCCTGCTTTCCGAAGTCGCTGCCGCCGCAGCTGAAGCCGAAGCTCAGTCGGGACACCGGCACCAGCGTCACGCCGTCAGGGGTGGTGATGGGCTGGCCGATCACAGTGTCACTGCTGACCATCTCCCGCACCTTGCTCATGGAGGTCTCCATCATTTCGCTGAGGTTGGTCTTCTGCTTGTTTTCCATGTTGTTCATCCTTTCCAGACTGGCTGTTTGTGTCGTTCTTTACATCCGGCGCCTGTTTGCGCAATTTTATGAACCATTTGATAAGCGGGATGCCGCAGGCAAAGCCTATGACCGTCATATCCCATATGAGAAACGAGATCCCCACATCTCCGGAGACTCTGGTCTCCCCGCCCTGCAGATCCGGCTCCATGTGGACGTGTGCGTCCGGCATATCCACAAGCTCCTGCAGCGGCGGCAGCACCGACCACATGGCTGCGTTGAGCTTGCCGTATAAAATGGCCGTATCCGCCGGATCCTCTCCGCCGATAACCGCCGAAAAGTCCATAGGCGATATTCTGATGCGGCGGAAGGTCATCCTAAGTCCCTTTTTCAATATCCGCCACAGCTCCGGCAGACTCCCCCAAACGGCGGAAAAACTGGGCTTCCACAGCTCCTTCGCCGGTTTTTTTGTTTCCTTTTTTTCTTTTTTTGGTCTTTCTTTAGGGGGCTTTTTCTCCGTTCGGGGCAAAAGCTGCACCCGCACAAGGCCGAACCGTGCCGTCACCCTCGTTTCCTCCCCGAAGGTCACGCGCACTCCCACACGGCACAACTGCACCGCCAGAAAGATAAGGAGCAGTATTCCCACGATCCACAGTGCCGTCAACCGTTTCCGCCCCCTCTCAGGTGTTCATTTCATTGCCGGTGTCGTCGCTGATGGTGCCGTCGTTCTCCAGCCGCAGCTGGCCGTCGTTTTCCAGTCCCGGCATCTCCGGCAGATCCTCCAGCGTGTTCAGGTGGAACGCCCGCAGGAATTCCTTTGTGGTGCGGTAAAGCCGCGGCCGCCCCGGCACCTGCAAGGTGCCGCACTCCTCGATCATGCGCCGCTCCAGCAGCAGCCCCACGGTATAGGAGCTGTCCACGCCGCGGATCTGGTCGATGTAGGCGCGGGTGGTGGGCTGATAGTAGGCGATGATGGTCAGCACCTCCAGCGCAGGCTGGGAGAGCTTGGCAGGCTTTCGTATTTCAAAGGCTTTGCGGATGCTGTCGGCATATTCCGGCGCCGAGCACAGCTGCCAGGAGTCCTCCATGCGCACCAGGCGTATGCCCCTGCGCTCATAGCTATAATAGTCCCCCAGCTTCTGCAGCACCAGCTCCGCCGTGGCTCTGTCCAGCTCCAGCGCCAGACAGATGCGGTCGATATGCACCGGCTCGCCGGAGGCAAACAGAATGCCCTCCAGCGCCGCCTCGATCTCTTTCATTTCCAGTATTTCCATGATTCCCTCCGATTACACCTCGGCGTCCTTCCCGCAGGATACCATGCAGTCCTCCGACCCGCCGGTCAGCCGCAGCACATGCTTTTTGCACAGCTCCAGCACGGCCATAAATGTGGCCACCAGCTCGCTGCGGCTGCGGCTGCCCTTGAACAGAAGCAAAAACCGTGTAATGCCCGCCAGCTTTACACGCCGCACGATCTCTGTGGCTTTCTCCTCCACAGAGTACGGCTCCCGCTTCACAATGTCCTCAAACACTGTCAGCTGCGGGTGCATGGCCACCTCCCGCCGATCCAGCAGCTCCTGCATGGCAATGGCCAGCTCGCCCGGCTCGTGGTCGTACTCAAACACCTTTCCCCGCTTCACCGGCTCCGGATTCTTGGTGAAGATGTTGCGGCCGAACTCGCTCATGGGTCCCATCTTTTCCGTGAGCTTGCGGATCTTCTGGTAGCACTCGCCCCGCTGCCGCTCCTGCAGCGACTGGATGAGGGCGTCCATCTCGCTCTGCGCCTCCTCGTCCTCAATGGACAGGAGCATTCTTGTCTTGATATACATAAGATGCGCGGCCATGGTCACAAACTCGCTGGCCACCTCCAGATCCATCTGCTGCCGCTTTTCCAGATATTCCAGATACTGATCCAAAATCAGCGCAATGGGTATATCCTGAATTTCTATTTTATTCTTGCTTAAAAGGAACAAAATCAGATCCAGCGGCCCCTCAAAATCCTCCAGAGGCTCCGCCGTTTTGCTCTGCACCACTTTTTCCAGTTTGAAAATGGGATTATCCAATGTACCTTCTCCCTTACAAGCCGACGATCCGGCAAAATAGCTCAAACACCCACTCGATAGCCGCAGAAAACGCACTGCTGCCCACGTCAAAGAAAACCAACGCAAAAAGCAGCAGCATACCGTAGCGTTCGTAGCGCATAAGCTGGTTGTAGGCTCTGTCCGGCAGCACCGCAAAGAGTACCTTGGAGCCGTCCAGTGGCGGAATGGGCAGCAGGTTGAACAGCCCCAGACCGATAGAAAGGAGCGCCACCATCAGCAAAAAGTCCAGTATTCTCTGGTTCGCCTCCGAGTAGGCGGCCACATCGCAGAAGATGCGGGCGGCCAGCAGCGTGAGAAGCGCCAGCAGGAAGTTGCTCACCGGCCCAGCCAGCGCCGTGAGCGCCATGCCCTGCTTGGGTTTTTTGAAGTAATTGGGATTCACCGGCACGGGCTTTGCCCAGCCGAAGCCCGCCACAAACATCATCAGCAGGCCGAACCAATCAATATGCCGCAGAGGGTTCAGGCTGAGCCTGTGCTCCCTGCGGGCGGTGGGATCGCCCAGCGCATAGGCCGCCAGACCGTGGCAGGACTCATGCACCGTCAGGCACAGCAGCACCGCCGCCAATCTCGTCACCATGGAAAGCAGGGAGCCAAAGTCCAGCGCCGCCCACAAGTTGCTCAAATAGTGCAAGTCAATACTCCCCCATCTTCACTCTATAATAACAAATGTCATTATACCAAAAAAACAGCTCCAATTCAAGCGCAAAACCGCGCCGGAGCCCAAAGGTTACATTTACGGCTTTTTTATAGGATAAATGTAACTGTTTTGTAGTCAAAAATGTTAAGGATTGTAGTCGTGCTGTAAAGAAAAATGTTAATCTCTCCGCTATAATGGAATCATAAAATAAGTACAGGAGGAATGTAACATGAAACAGATGAAGACCATCCGCAACCTGATCGTTCTGCTGACGGCTGTTTGCTTCGGTTTGGCCGTAATTGCCTTCTTCCTGCCCCAGGGCATCGGAACGGTATTCGCCATCGGGACCGTGGCGCTGGCAGCGCTGGTGCTGATCCTGTGTCTGGCTTACGGCGTGCTGTATTTCGATCAGCGCCGCACCGCCGGCTAACGCCATCAAACAAACGAAAACACCGCAGGGTTCATACCTGCGGTGTTCTTTTTTAGTTTACAGCCCTCGCATGAATTCGTCCCGCAGGCCGTGGCCGGCAAGCCCCTGCCGCACCTGCTGCAAGAGCCGCTCCCGATCCTGATTCAGCGTGCCCTTCAGCGTGAGATAGTTGGAGGCGTGGTTCATGCGGAAGACGCTGCCCTCGCTGTCGATATGCTGCAAAAACAGCTCCACCTCCCGCAGCACCTCGCCGGCGCCCAGCACATGGAAGCTCCCCTCCCGCACCCATTTTTCCAAGGGCGTGCCCGGCTCCACCATCAGGGTCAGCAGGCCGATATACTCCGGCTTCATGGCGCTGAAAGCCTCCGCCGTCTGCACGGCGTGCTGCTGCCAAAGCTCCCGGCTCCCGAGGCCGGAAATGGCCGTGACGGAGAGCTTCAGGCCGCTGCGGCGCGCCTTCTGGCCGGCGGCAATGATCTGGGCGGCCGTGTGACCCTTGCTCATGTGCGCCAGCACCTCGTCGCAGCCGGATTCCAGCCCCATGTAGACCATTTCCAAACCGCTTTTGCGCAGCAGCTCCAGCTCCGCCTCGGTCTTGATCTGCAGGCTGGTGGGCGAGGCATAGCATGTCACCCGCTGGCACTCGGGAAACAGGCCGTACACAAGACCGAGGATCTGCACAAGGTCGTCGGTCTTCCGCATCAGGGCGTCGCCGTCGGCCAGAAAGACCCGCTCCACACGGCGATATACGCGCCGCGCCATCTCGAAATCCTCGCGGATCTCCTCCATGGGGCGCATGGCAAAATGCTTGTCGTCATACATATTGCAGAAGGCGCAGCGGTTATGGCTGCAGCCATATGTCACCTGCACGATGAGGCTGTACGCCTCACTGGGCGGACGATATACTTTTCCTTTATAGCGCACGAACATCGCTCCTTTCGTTTTCTGCATTATACCGCATTTCAAGCCCCTTGAAAAGGGCATATTTTCTTTCGCGGCGCCATATAGTGTCCCATGGAAATCTACCGCCAAAGCGAAAGGAATGGTCAATGCCATGGAGGATTGCTATAACCGAGTGGATCTGTGCGGGCAGGTGCTCACCGCTCCCGAGCCGTCCCACACCAACCACGGAGAAACGTTTTACCGCTTCATCCTGTCCGTGCCGCGGCTCTCCGGCCAGAGCGACGAGCTGCCGGTACTGGTGCGGCAGGGACTGCTTACCGAGGAGCTGCGGGAGGGGGACACCGTTACCCTTGCGGGGCAGCTCCGCTCCTTCAACAACCGCAGCGGACAGGGGCGAAAGCTCATCCTCTCCGTCTTTGCCCGCAGCCTTGCCATCACCCCCGACGCAGCCCCCTTGAACCGCATCCGCCTGTGCGGGGCGGTGTGTAAGCCCCCCGTCCTGCGCAGCACGCCGCTGGGACGGGAGATCTGCGACATATTGCTGGCGGTGAACCGCCGGTGCGGGCGCTCGGACTATCTGCCGGTGATCGCCTGGGGTCTGCTGGCGCGGCAGGCGGCGGAGCTGGATACCGGCGACTGCTTCTGCGCCGAGGGGCGGGTGCAGAGCCGCGTGTACTTAAAGGTGACGGAGGGAACGACCCGGCAGCGCACGGCCTACGAGGTATCCGTGATGCACATGGCCCAGCGGGAGGATTTTCCGCCGGAATAAGACGGAAAGACGCACGGGAGGCAAATTCCCGCGCGTCTTTTATTATTATAAATTTAGTGCTGGTACTCAAACTCAAGGTCATACATGGAAACGATGTCGCCGTCCTGTATGCCCATCTGCTCCAGACGGTCGAACAGGCCGCTCTGGCGGAGCATCTTGTCGAAGTACATGCGGCTTTCATAATCGGAGAAGTTGATATTGGCCATGAGCCGCTGCAGCCAGGGACCCTCCACCAGCCAGGTGTTGTCCTCCACCTGGATATTGAGGGGCTGGGAGGTATCCACCTCCGGCGGACGGGGCACATACTCCGGCTCGTACACCGTCACGGGGGGCAGCTGCGTCAGCATACGGCCGATGGTCTGCACCAGCTCCCGCGTGCCCTGATGGGTGGCGGCGGACATCTCCAGAAAGGTGTATCCCGTTTCCTCCACATGAGCCTTCAGCTCCTCCAGCTTCTCCGGCTCCTGCAAAAGGTCGGTCTTGTTGCCCACCACGATCTGCGGGCGCTTGGCAAGCTCGGGAGAATAATTTTTCAGTTCTTCGTTGATGGCGTCAAAATCCGCCACAGGGTCGCGCCCCTCGCTGCCGGACACATCCACCAGATGCACCAGCAGGCGACAGCGGTCGATGTGCCGCAGGAAATCGTGGCCAAGACCCGCACCCTCGCTGGCGCCCTCGATGATGCCGGGAATGTCCGCCATGACGAAGCTGACGCCGTCGTCCACATACACAACGCCCAGATTGGGATAGAGGGTGGTGAAGTGGTAGTTGGCGATCTTGGGGTGCGCCTTGCTGACAACACTCAGGAGCGTGGACTTGCCCACGTTGGGAAAGCCCACAAGACCGACATCCGCCAGCAGCTTCAGCTCCAAAATCACATCGTGACTCTCACCGGGCAGGCCAGCCTTGGCAAAGCGGGGCACCTGACGGGTGGGCGTGGCAAAATGCTGGTTGCCCCAGCCACCTCGGCCGCCTTTGCAGAGGACAAAAGGCTCCTTGTCGGACATATCCTTGATAATTTCGCCGGTTTCGGCATCACGGATCAGCGTGCCCCGGGGGACACGGATGGTGAGGCTCTCACCGTCCTTGCCGCTTTTGCGGCCGCCCTGCCCGTCTACGCCGCTTCCGGCCACATACTTGCGCTTATAGCGAAAGTCCATAAGGGTGGACATATTGTCGTCCACCTGCACGATGATGCTGCCGCCGTCGCCGCCGTCGCCGCCGTCGGGGCCGCCGGCCGCAATATACTTTTCCCTATGAAAGGCCACCGCGCCGTTGCCGCCGTTGCCGGCTCGAACGGTTATGCGCGCCTTATCAATGAATCCGTTTGCCATACGATCATACCTCGCTGCTTAATTTCCTATATTTTACCGAAAAACGGCCTGTCCGTCAAGCTCACTCCTCCGTGAAGTGGACATGGGAGAAGATATGATCCTGACAGAAGCAGTGGTAGCCGGCGCACTTGCTGCAATAGCGGAACTGCAGGTCGGGATAGTCCGTGTCCGTGCGGCCGCAGACGGCGCATTTGTGGTGATAGGGCGCCTTCTGCTGTTGCTGCTGCGCCTGATGCACCGTGCGGCGGAAGTTCACCGCACCGCTGGAATGGCGGTACTGCGTTTTCTGGCGCAGGTAGCGCACATGGGGCGTAATAAAAATGGCAAAGTTCAGCAGCGCCAGCACCGGCGTGATGATGCCCACAACATTGCCCGCAAGAATAGACCGAGCGATCTCAACGGCGAAGAAGACGCCGTCGACGATGGCCAGCCACTTGATCTTGATGGGGATGATGAAAAACAGCAGCACCGTCATATTGGGGAACAGCACCGCAAAGGCCAGGAACATGGACAGGTTCACATAGCCCGTGCCGGCCAGCGTGAGGAAATGGTTGCCGGTGATGAGGCTGGTGATGACCACGCCCAGCAGCGTCAGCAGGGCGCCGCCGGCATAATATAAGGTGAACTTCGCCGTGCCCCACTCCCGCTCAAGGATGGAGCCGATCCAGTAGTAAAAATACAGGGAGATGATCAGCGCAAAGGGGCTGAAATACTCCGGCACAAACACGAAGGTCACCAGACGCCACACCTCGCCGTGGAGCAGGCCGTTCAGGTTAAAGGCCAGAAAGTCCAGCGCCGTGGCGTCGGCCTTGCTGCTGAGCATGGAGAGAAAGTACACCACCACGTTGCCGATGACGATGTAGCGCATGAGGTTGGGGATGCCGAAGCGGGGATGGCGGGCGCAGAAGCGCTCCACCGCGTCATAAATTTTTTTCAAAAGGAACTCCTCCTGTTCGATTCATTCGCCTTATTGTAGCCGATAGACAGGGAAAAGTCATTACATTTCTTTGAATTTTTCCCGAAATCAGAAAAATATTTCTCAAATCACCGGTCGGCGATTGACGAACCCAAGGCGGAGAACTATAATAGCACCGAAATAAAAACGCCGAGGGAGGTGCGCCGATGGGCGGAAAATGCGAAAGCTGCGTCTACTACTCCTATGACGAGGAGTACGACGACTACATCTGCGAGATGGATCTGGACGAGGACGAGATGGTGCGCTTTCTCTCCGCCCGCGCGGACAGCTGCCCCTACTGGCGGCCGGGGGACGAATATATCACCGCCAGAAAGCAATAAAAAAACAGGGTGCCGGCGTTTTTCTGCCGACACCCTGCATTTTTACGGCGAAAGCGGGAGATAGATATTCACTGTGCCCAGCATATTCCTGTAGGCGCCGTCCACAAGGAACTGGACGCGCTGCACCTCGCTCAGCGAGCACAGGGACTGCACCAGCCCGCGCACCACAAGCGCCTGATCCACCTCGGCCTCGCAAAGCTTCCGATAGCTTGCAAAGGAAAAATTCAGGCAGCAGATGTCGCCGTCCATCCATGCGCCGGCTACCTCCACGCCCTCCGGCAGGAGCTTTTGCAGCGCTTCCTCCTGCGACCCCTCCAGCAGAGCCTCCGTCACCCGCAGGGGGCGGTTCTCCCCTTCATAGATCAGCAGCTCCCGCCGCTCCGGCTGCAGAACGCCCTCCGCATCGGGGAAATACAGCGTCACCGGAACCGTTTTCACCACATCCTCGGAGCTGGTGAGCAGCACATCTCCGGTGGTCAGATACTCCGATTCACGGGTCGGGAGGGGCTGCCCCTCCACCAGCAGCTGGATCCAGCGGACACTGGGGATCTGGGAAGCCGAGAGGGTGATGCAGTAGTTGGCCACCGTGAGGTCAAACCCCGACAGGCGGCGATAGGCGGCGGAAAAATCCAGCGTTGCTATGCCGCCGGACACCGAGCAGCGCAAAAGCTCCGTTCCCTGCGGCAGGGGCGAGGGGAAGTCCATGCTCCCGTCCTTGTTCAGCAGCAGCGACACGACCTGCCTTACCTGCTCCGCGGCCTCTTTCCCCTCCTGCTGCGACCAGTCCACGGCCTGGGAGTGCAGCACATCGCCGCCGGCCTCGTACTCCGGCGCCGGATAGAAAAGGCGCAGCTCCCATTTTTCCTCCTGACTTTTCACGCAGCCCGTCAGCAAAAGCACCAACATAAGCAGCGCGCAGATCATTCTCTTTTTTCTCATGCCGTCACCTCCGCTTGGGGAAAGCGCACCGTGAACACCGTGCCGCCGCCTGCGCGGGGGGACACAGTGATCTCACCGCCACGACGCTGCACTGTGTCGCCCACGATGCTCAGGCCAAGCCCCGTGCCGCCGATCTGACGGGAGCGAGCCTTGTCCACCCGATAGAATCGCTCAAAAATATGAGGCATATCCTCCGGAGGGATGCCGATGCCGTTATCCTCCACGGACATGATGACTTGCCCCTCCCGCACCGATACGGTAGCATGGACAAAGCCTCCGGCGGGGGTGTATTTCACGCCGTTTTCCATGAGATTATAAAGGATTTGATGGACATCGCCCGAGGTGGCCAGCACGGCAGCGGCGTCCTCCGCCTGACAGCGCAGCGTCACGCCGCGCTCCTTGGCCACGGGCTGAAGCATGCGGGAGGCGCGCTCCAGAACGGGCTTCACCTCCACCCGCACCGCCGGATCCACGGCGCCGCTGTCCAGCCGCGTCAGACGCAGGAGATCCTCGGTGATGCGCTCTAAGCGGCTGGCCTCGTCGCCGATGTCCGAGACGAACTCGCGGGTGGTCTCCGGATCAATGTTTTCCGTCTGCAAAATGGAATCCGTCAGCAGCTTGATGCCGGCCAAAGGCGTTTTCATCTCATGGGAGGCATCGGAAACGAAACGCCGTCTGGCTTCCTCCGTCGTCTGCAGGCGGCCGGTCAGGCTGTTGAATTCGCCGGCGATCTGGGCGATCTCATCGGAGCCGCTTATCTGGGCGCGGTGGCTGTAAGACCCCTCACGCACCGTGCGGATGGCCTGCAGCAGGCGGCTGATGCGGCGGGTGAACATCCGCGAGAGCAGAAAGCTGACGCCGATGGCAAACACCGCCACCACAATGGAAATGGTCATTAAGTTCTTCTGCAATTCCCGCAGCAGCGTGCCCTGCTGGGCGTCATACTGATAGGCGTATACAACGCCGATGATCTGGCTGCGGTACACCACCGGCGCGGCGCCACGGCTCAAAAAAGCTTCGCCGTCATAGCCGCAGTAAAAGGCGTCGTTGCCCTCCAGCGCTTGGACGATCTCGGTGTAAAAGGCGTACTGCCCTCGGGCGTTCTCCTGCCGGCGGCTGTCATAGAGCACGCGGCCGGCCGTGTCCGTGACCAGCACGCGGCTCACGCCCGTTTCCTCCAGCCCCGACAGCGCCTTCTCCACATTGCTCTCCGTCAGAGTATTCAGACCCGACAAAGCCGAGCCGATGACCTTTACGCTGCTGTTGAGGGTGGTTTCCTTGGAGCGAAACACAAGGTTCTGCGACTCGATGAGCGGATAGGTATTCAAAATGATCAGAACGGCGGCAATGATGGACAGGTAGCTCAGGCCGATCTTAAATTGCAGACTGCTCTTCATCCTGAAAATAGTACCCCACTCCCCACTTGGTCATAATGTACTTCGGCTGCGCCGGATCCGGCTCCAGCTTCTCCCGCAGGCGGCGGATATGCACGTCCACGGTGCGGTAGTCACCAGCGTAGGTGTAGCCCCACACCTGATCCATGAGCTTTTCGCGGCTGAAGACGTGGCGGACGTTCTTCATCAGGATCTCCAGCAGGTCGTATTCCTTGGCCGTGAGATCCACCACGCGCCCTCCCCGCAGCGCCACCCGCTGGCTCATATCCAGCGTGAAATCGCCGCAGCGGAGCCGACTGCTCTCCTGCTCACGCCGCTTATTTCCGGCGGAGCGGCGCAGCAGCGCTCGGATGCGCGCCTTCAGCTCCATGATATTAAAGGGTTTGGTCACATAATCGTCCGCCCCGCAGGCAAAGCCCATGATCTTGTCGCTGTCCTCACTTTTGGCGGTGAGCATGATGACCGGCACATCGGAAAAGGTGCGGATCTCCATGCAGGCCTCGCTGCCGGATTTTTCGGGCATCATCCAGTCCAGAATGACGAGGTCAAAATCCCCCCGCCGCACCAGCTCCACGGCAGATACGCCGTCGTAAGCGGCTTCCACCTCGTAGCCCTCGTTCTGCAGGTTAAAGGTGATGCCTTTTACAAGCAGCTTTTCATCATCAACGACCAGTATTTTCATGGTGTATCCTCCGTGCAGATAAGATAGCGTATATTCTCGATAAGGCTCATGCCGATGCCCTTCACGTTGTCCAGCTCTTCGATGGAGGCAAAGGGGCCGTGCTCCTCCCGATAGGCCACGATGCGCTGCGCCAGCGTGGGGCCGATGCCCTCCACGGCGATAAGCTCCTCCTCCGTGGCGATGTTGATGTTCACGGGCTTTAGCGCCTGCTCGGTCTTTGCTTCCCGCTCCGGCGTGATCTGCCAGCCGCTTTCGGCGGATTGGGAACTTCTGAGCAGGAGCATGGCGCCTGCGAACAAAACTGCCAGCAGCAGAAGCACTAATTCTGTTTTGGTTGGTTTTAATCCGACTTTCACTGTTGACGCCACCCTGTTTTTTGCTTATAATTTAGGAAATAGACTTGCAGGATCCTGCATTGCTTTATCATTATACCATAGATGGAGAGAAACGACCATGAAAATTCGCCGCATTTTATCAGTTTTTTTGCTATCCGTTCTTCTGGCGGCTCTTTTTTTGACGCCGTGCGCCTACGCGCTGGAGGAACCGACGCTGGACGCCCGCAACGCCCTGCTGGTGGACGTGACCGCCGACCGCGTGCTTTACGGGTATAAGGAAAAGGAAAAAGCTTACCCCGCCAGCATCACCAAGGTGATGACCGCGCTGCTGGTGCTGGAGGCCGTTGACCGAGGCGAACTGTCCCTGTCCCAGCCCATCACCGCCTCCAAGGTGGCCGTCACCAGCATCACCGCAGACAGCAGCACGGCGGGCATCGTGGCGGACGAGGTGCTGTCGGTGGAGGAGCTTCTGTACTGCCTTCTCATCGTGTCCGCCAATGAATCGGCCAATGTGCTGGCCGAGGCCGTGGCGGGAACCATTCCCGATTTTGTGGATAAAATGAACCAGCGGGCGCAGGAGCTGGGCTGCGAGGGCACCCACTTCGTCAACCCCAACGGTCTGCACGACCCCAATCACTACACCACCGCCTGGGACATTTACCTCATTGCCCGAGAGGCCATGAAGCACGAGCTGTTCACCACCATTTGCAGCAGCAAGGCGCACAACGTGCCCGCCACCAACAAGTCCAAGGCGCGGGAGCTGCACTCCACCAACGCCCTCATCTCCAACTGGCGTACACTGGGCTATATCTACGACTATGCCGACGGCCTGAAGACCGGCTCCACGCCGGAGGCCGGTCGCTGCCTGCTGGCCACCGCCGTGAAGGACGGGCGGCGGCTGATCTCCGTGGTGCTGGGCTGCTCGGTGAAAAACATCGGCGGGCAGGACAGGCTCATGAACTTTGTGGACTCCGCCACCCTGCTGGACTGGGGCTACAATAATTTCAGCGTTAAGACCATATTCACCACGGAGGATCTCATTCAGGAGGTGCCGGTGGCGCTGAGCAAGGAAACGAACGGCGTTCTGGTGCACGCCGCCGAGGATGTTTCCTTCCTCCTGCCCAATGACGTGACCCCCGACATGCTGGAGCGAAAGGTCACGGTATACGGCGACACCGCCTACGCCCCCATCGAGGCCGGCCAGGAGCTAGGCGAGATGACCCTGAGCTACGACGGCTACACCTACGCCACCGTGAAGCTGCTGGCTGCCGACAGCGTAAGCGTGAACCGCTTCCTGCAGGGCAAATATATTCTGGGGCAGTTCTTCTCTAAGACCATCGTGAAGATCGTCACCATCGTGGTGATCCTGCTGGCGCTGTTCCTTGTGGTCTGGTTCAAGATGCTGCGGCCCAAGAAGCGCTACAGCTCCCGCAGGAAAAACGGCTCCGGCTTCCGCAATTATCGGGGCAGACGCAGATGATCATTTTACAGGGCAGGCGCACACGCAGGCGCCTGCCCTGTTCAGAAAGGACACCGTATGGCTCACAACGATCTCACCATAAGGTATGAAGATAAGTTTCTCCTGCTGTGCGTGAAGCCCGTGGGCGTGCTCTCCGAGGACAGCGACAGCGGCGCCTCCATGCCCCGCCTTCTGCGGGCGCACTATGCCGCCCGGCAGCAGCCGGACTATATTGCCACCGTGCACCGGCTGGACAAGATCACCGGCGGACTCATGGTGTTTTCCCGCCGGAAAGACGTCACTGGCAAGCTCATTGCGGCGGTGGCGGAGCATCGGGTGGAAAAGGAGTATCTGGCGGTGCTGCGGGGGCATCCGGCGGAGCAGGAGGCGGAGCTGATGGATCTGCTGTTCCGTGACGCGGCCAAAAACAAGAGCTATGTGGTAAAGCGCATGCGAAAGGGCGTGCGGGAGGCAAGGCTCTCCTACCGCGTGCTGGCGCAAACCGAGGAGCTGACTCTGGTGCGGGTGCGCCTGCACACGGGACGCACCCATCAGATACGGGTGCAGTTTTCTTCCCGAGGGCTGCCCCTGCTGGGGGACATACGCTACGGCAGCAAGGATCCGAACTGCACCGCTGCCCTATGGTCGTACCGGCTGGCGCTGACACACCCCGTCACCGGTGAGCGGCTCGACGTGACCCAGCCGCCCCCCAAGCAGTACCCTTGGACGCTTTTTTCCTGCGCGGAATTGGAGCAATAAAAAAATATCCGAAACGGCAAATCCGTTTCGGGTATTTTTTTACCAGCTCTGGTAGGCGTCCCTGCGGCGATACCCTGCGCAGGGCGTTTGATCCTCATGGAACTCCACGAATTTCAAGGCATAAATATCTCCGCTGACAAAGCGGTTTTGATCCGGCTGGTAGATCACAATGTAGTCATTGCCCACGCTGGCCAGTATCCCCTCCCATTGAATGGCCTGCTGGGTACCCATGAGAAAGCTGGCCACCACATAGTAGCCCAGATTCCGTGCCAGCAGACCCCGCACGGAGCTGTCGGTCACCTCCCGATTGCCGGCAGGCCCCTCGATGGTACCGATCTCCTGCTGACGCAGCATTATGTGCTCCGGCCGCTGGGGGATCAGCGCCATATTGCTCCGATCGGCCTGCATGGGCGTCATAGCTGTCCCGCCGGCATCCATATTCCCTTGCATGGAACTCATGCCGCCCTGCAGAGCGTTTGACCTATTTTGCGCGGGATCCGTTCCCATCACATTTCCCTGTAGTGGATCCGTATGTAACTCCAACATACATCGCACCTCACTCAAGTGTCATAATAGGCATCTGTCGGAACATAAAAGCAGTGCTGTCCGATCTTCTCTACAAACTGACCCACGCGTGAAGGAAAATAGCTCCGGCAGGGCTGGTCGTAGGGATTATAAAACCATAGGGCATCCCCAACAACGGGCAGACGGTTGCCTGCCAGTGCCCAGTCGGCTATGTCGTAGTTCTCCTGCGTGGGCCGCATATTGTATATGTTCTGGGGGTTGTATACGCCGGCGGTGTACTCCATCAGACAGGTGAACTGCCCGGGCTGAAAGATGATGTTATACAGGTCGCCCTGCCCCAAGCGGCCATACTCGCCGCCCAGCACGTTGACCCGATTCATCACCACGCCGGCCACCGCCTTCATACCGTTCTCCCCCTCGCCTCCCGCCTCGCACTGAATGAGACGGGCCAGCAGCTCGCGCTCATCATAAGCCATTGCTCTCACGCTCCCATTGCTCTCCATTCTATGCGCGGGGCGGACTGTAGGTGCAAAAAAAGACTGCGGAGAGCGTTCCGCAGTCTAATGCTTTATTTTTCCTGCTGCAGCGCCTGCTCCAGAGCCACAGAGAGCTGGTCAGGGCAGGAGCTGGGCTTCCCGCCGCAGCGGATGCCGCGCATTCGCTCTATAGCCTCCTTGGCGGGCATGCCGATCACCAGGCGGGAAATGCCCTGCAAATTTCCATTGCAGCCGCCCTCCACACGGACATCACGGATGATGCCGTCTTCCAGCTCCACCGTCATCTTGCGGGAGCAAACGCCCCGAGGCTGATAGGTATAGGTCATGATCCTTCCTCCTTTAGATGAATTACGCCTTAGCCGCCGTGAAGATGCCCACACCCAACACGGAGAGGACGCCCATTATGACGCCGGCCAGCAGCACGCCGCCCATGCAGGCCAGCACGCTCTTTTTGAAATCCATGTCCAGCAGGCTGGCCGCCAGGGTGCCCGTCCAGGCGCCGGTGCCCGGCAGCGGAATGCCCACGAACAGCAGCAGCGCCCAGAAGAGGCCGCGTCCGGCTTTTGCCTGCAGCTTTTTGCCGGCCTTTTCGCCCTTTTCCAGACACCAGGTGAAAAACTTGCCGATGAACTTCTTGTCGCTGCCCCAGACCAGCACCTTTCTGGCGAAGAAATAGATGATGGGCACCGGCAGCATATTGCCGATGATGGCGATGACAAAGGTCAGCCACAGCGGCAGGTCAAAGGCCACGCCGTACGGAATGGCGCCCCGCAGCTCAATGAGCGGCACCATGGACACGCCAAATACGATCAGACAATGTTTCAGCATGAAATAGTTGCTCCTAACTTCAGTATGCCCCTATTATACACGCTTCGCTCCCCAATGGCAAGACCTCAGACCAGCGCATATTTGCGGGCATAGAAATCGTACCGCTGGCGGAACTCGTCGCTTCCGGAACGAACGCCGTCCAGATAGCCGTGGATGTCCAGACGGCTCTTCTGCATCTGCACGACGCAGCCGGCGATATTGGAGCAGTGGTCGGCGATGCGCTCCAGATCCGTCAGCAGATCCGCCCAAACGAAGCCGGCCTCCATGCTGCACCTGCCCTCCTGCAGGCGCAGAATGTGGCGGGAACGGAGCTGCTCCTTCAGCGTATCCACCACCTGCTCCAGCGGCTCCACCTCGGCGGCGGCGGAGAGATCCGTGTGGATAAAGGACGTCAGCGCCAGGTCCATGATCTCCTCTACAGCGCCAAACATCTTTTTCATTTCTTCCATGGCAGTGGGTGTAAAGGTTATTCCCTTGCCGCGAAGCTCCTCGGTGGATTCCAGAATATTCACGGCGTGGTCGCTGATGCGCTCGAAATCGCCGATCATGTGCAGCAGCTCCGCCGCCTCCACCCGATCCTGCTCGTTGAGATGGCAGCCGGAGAGCTTCACCAGGTAGGTGCCCAGCTCGTCCTCATAGCGGTCGGCGGTCTGCTCGTCCTCCCGAATGCTCTCGGCGCGCTTATCATCATGGGTCTTCAGCTCTTTCATGGCATTGCGGGTGGCACGGACAGCCGTAAGCCCCATTTTCATGGTCACCTCATGGCAGCGCTCCATGGCCACGGCGGGCGTAGCCATAAGCCGCTCGTCCAGCTCCGGCACGCTGTCGCTGCCGGTGTGGTCGGGGATAATGCGGCAGGCCAGCTTTTCCAGCAGACCCGTCATGGGCAGCAGCAGCGCCGTGCAGAGGATATTGAAGACGGAGTGCACGATGGCAATGCCCATCTGGTCGATGCTGCCGCTCAGCATCGGAATATCAACCAGACCGCGCACCACCTCAAACACCGTCAGCCAGACCACGGTGCCGATGATGTTGAAGGACAGATGCACCACTGCTGCCCGACGGGCGTTGCGGTTGGTGCCGATGGAGGACAGCAGCGCCGTGACGCAGGTGCCGATGTTCTGCCCCATGATGATGGGAATGGCGGCGCCGAAGGTGATCTGACCGGTGGAGGACACCGCCTGCAGAATACCCACAGAGGCGGAGGAGGACTGGATGATCGCCGTGAGCACAGCGCCGGCCACCACACCGAGGATGGGGTTGGTGAACACCAGCAGCAGCTCGCGGAAACTCTCCATATCCTTCAGTCCCGCCACAGCGCCGCTCATGGTGTCCATGCCGAACATCAGTGTGGCAAAGCCCAGAAGGATAAGCCCCGTGTCCTTCTTCTTGCCGCTCTTGCCCATCATATACAGCGCAACGCCCACAAGTGCCAGGATCGGCGTGAAAGACGTGGGCTTGAGGAGCTGCATGAAGAAATTATCACTCTGGATGCCCGACAGGCTCAGGATCCACGCCGTCACCGTGGTGCCCACGTTGGCTCCCATGATGACGTAGATGGCCTGCCGCAGCGCCATAAGCCCCGAGTTTACAAAGCCCACCACCATGACCGTTGTGGCGGAGGAGGACTGGATCACCGCCGTGACGCCCACGCCGGTGAGGAAGCCCGCAGCCTTGCTGCCGGTGAGCTTACCCAGCAGGTTCTTCAGCCCCTGCCCTGCGCGCTTTTCCAGCGCGTCGCCCATGAGGTTCATGCCGAACAGGAACAGACTCAGACCGCCGATGAGCGTTAATACATCAAAAAATGTCATTTCCTTCTCTCCTCTGTATATTTATTTCTCTGCTTTTAATCTAAATTTAGCATACCCATGTTATATTAAATCCGAAACCCCTGTTAGGTTAAATCCATATTAAATTTTAAATCCAAATTAAATTATAAAAAGAAGACCCCTATAAACAGAGGTCTTCTTAAAATTAAGCCGAATGATTATTCCCTGGGAAAGATAACGGAAATGCTGGTGCCGATCTCCGGCCTGCTCTGCAGCCTTATATCGGCGCCGTGGAGAAGCGCCGCGTGCTTGACGATGGACAGCCCCAGTCCCGTGCCGCCGATGGCGCGGCTGTGGCTCTTATCCACCCGATAGAACCGCTCAAAAACGCGGCTCTGGTGATCCGGCGGGATGCCGATGCCGGTGTCAGCCACGGTGACGGAGGCTCTGCCCTCCTTATTTTCGACGGTGACGGTGACGCTGCCACCGACGCGGTTATATTTGATGGCATTGTCACAGAGGTTATACACCATTTCATGCAGCGCCTGCCGCACGCCGTGGACGGTCTGCCCGCCCCCTTCCAGGCGCAGGGCAATGTCCTGCTTTCCGGCCAGCGGCTCGAGGCTCTGCAGCACCTCATCACAGAGGGTGTAAAGGTCAACCTCTTCCCACTCCATTCCGGCGCCCTCCTCCAGACGGGAGAGGTCAATAATGTCCTCCACCAGATTGGTCAGGCGGACGCACTCCTTTTGAATGTCGCGGCTGAACTCCCGCACCTTGTCCTCCGGCACCAGCCCCTGGCTCATCAGCTCGGCAAAGCCGGAGATGGAGGTAAGCGGCGTCTTCAGCTCGTGGGACACGTTGGCGGAGAACTCGCGGCGCAGCTGCTCCCGCTGCTCCCGCTCCGTGACGTCCATGGTCAGCACCACGGCGCCCGCCACCTGTCCGGACTCCAGCACGGGGCTTGCTATGACGGACAGCGTCCGCTCCCCCTGCTGCATGAGCTGCTCACACCGCTGACCGGCCAGAGCCTGCTGCGCCGCATGGCGAAGCTGCGTCACTTCGCATTTGGCGATATTATCCGCCTCGGCGGGCAAAAGCATGGCAGCGCTGTGGTTCTCCGTGAGCACATGGCCGCGCAGGTCTATGAGCAAAAATCCCTCGCTCATGTTCTCCGTCATGGCGGAAAACTCCAGCATACGGCGGCTCAGCTCGTCCATCTGCCGGCGGATGGTGTCCTTCTGCTGCCGCAGCCGCTGGGTGAGGGGCTGCAGCTCGGGATATACGTCCTGGGGATCATCGGGGGAAATGGAGTTGATGGGCTTTGTGATCTGCTGCGCCAGACGCACAGACAGACCCGCTGCCAGCAGGAGAAGCCCCGCCACCGTGGCCGCAATGGGCCAGGCCATATTCAGCAGCATGGCGCCCAGACTGCTCTGCTCCCGACTCAGGCGCAGCACATTGCCGTCGCGGAGCCGGAGGGCATAGTAGAGATTCTTTTTCAGCACCGTATTGGAGTAGTGACTGCTTTTGCCGCTGCCCTCCCGCAGCGCCTGCGCCACCTCCTCGCGGTTCAAGTGGTTTTCCATGCCGGAGGCCTTGGCCACGCTGTCAAAAAGCACGGTGCCGTCGGGGGCGATGAGGGTGATGCGGTCGGTGGAGCGCATCTGCTCGGGAGCGATGTAATCCAGCGACTGCTGCAACTGCTCCGCCTCCTGCGAAAGTGAGGCAAAGGACTGCTTTTCATAGTAGCTGTACAGGATCCCCGAAAAGAGGCAGGCTCCGGCCACGAGCACCAGCAGCGCCAGGCTGAACAGGCTGCGTATGATCTTCCCTGTCATGCCTGCCCTCCCAGCTTATAGCCGACGCCGCGGACGGTTTCAATGAGGCTGCCGGCCTCGCCCAGCTTCTGGCGCAGGGTGCGGATGTGCACGTCCAGCGTGCGATTTTCCCGCTCCGCCTCCAGACCCCAGATGCGATCCATCAGCACATCACGGGTCAGCACGCGCCCCTGCTGCTGCAGGAGCAGGGACAGGATCTCAAATTCTTTATAGGTGAGCACGACCTCCCGCCCGTTTACCTGCACCTGCCGCCGCTGGGGGCAGACAAACAGAGGTCCCACCTGCCACTGCTGCTCCGACGGCAGCTTTTCCGCACGGCGCAGCACCGCCCGCACACGAGCCATAAGCTCCATCATGCCAAAGGGCTTGGAAACAAAGTCGTCCGCTCCGCCGTCCAGCCCCGTCACCCGATCGAACTCCGTATTTTTGGCCGTGAGCATGATGACCGGAATAGAGGCTGTGGCCGTGGCGGCGCGCAGCTTTTTCAGCACCGAGAAGCCGTCCTCCTCCGGCAGCATCACATCCAGCAGCACAAGCTCCGGCAGCTGCCGGCTCATGGCATGCCAGAACTCCGACGGCTTTTCAAAGCCCGCCGCTTCAAAGCCCTGACTCTGCAGGGCGTACACCACCAATTTGCGTATGCTTTCGTCATCTTCCAGCAGAAAAATCATCCGTTTCACCTTCTTCCGAGGCCATTATACCGTATCTGTGTTAAAAAGAAAATCCGCTTTATGTTAAATCCATCTTAAATAATAGCATATCCTCTGAATTTTTAACATATTTTTTCGTTCTTTTTTAACCTGATCTTTAAAAAACTTGTCGACAATGTCTAACAAATTTTGTATACTATAAAAAAGGATTCAGATTTAGGAGGGAGAATTGCGGATGGGTATATCCGATGTTATAACCCTGCTGGGCGGCGTGGCCCTGTTCCTGTTCGGCATGAGCCTGATGGGAGACGGGCTGAAAAAGGTCGCCGGCAACAAGCTGGAGCTGGTGCTCTACCGGCTCAGCAGCACGCCCCTCAAGGGCGTTTTGCTGGGCACAGCCGTCACCGCCGTGATCCAGTCTTCCTCCGCCACTTCGGTGATGGTGGTGGGCTTTGTGAACTCCGGCATGATGCAGGTCAAGCAGGCCATCGGCGTGGTCATGGGCGCTATTCTGGGCACAAGCGTCACGGGATGGATCCTGTGCCTGTCGGATCTTTCCGGCGGGAGCGGCTGGGTGGAGCTTTTGAGCACTGCCACCCTCACGGGGATCGTGGCCATCGTCGGCATCGTGCTGCGCATGGCCGGAAAAAAGCAATCCACGCTGGCCGTGGGCAATATTCTCATGGGCTTTGCCGTGCTTATGTTCGGCATGTCCGCCATGAGCGGCGCCGTGGCTCCCCTGAAGGAGAGCGAAGCCTTCACCGGCATCCTCACCAGCTTTTCAAATCCGTTTCTGGGCATTCTGGTGGGCATTGCCTTCACCAGCATTCTTCAGAGCGCTTCGGCCGCCGTGGGTATTTTGCAGGCGCTGGCCATTACCGGCGCCGTCACCTTTGAGGTGGCCTTCCCCATCATCATGGGCATCGCCGTCGGCGCCGCCGTGCCCGTTCTGCTCAGCGCGCTGGGCGCCAACATCCATGGCCGCCGCACCGCATTCGTCTACCTGCTGATTGACGTTTTGGGCGTTATTATCTGGGCTGCGGTGTTCTATACGGTGAACGCTTTCGTACATTTTTCTTTTATGACGCAGACCATGACCACGGTGTCCATTGCGCTGCTGAACACCCTGTTCCGCCTGGCCACCGTGGTGGTGCTGGCACCGCTTATCGGCCTGCTGGAGCGCTTTGTCTGCTTCCTCATCCCCGACAGGAGCAGCGCCAACGCCGCACAGCTGGAAATGGATCGGCTGGAGGAGCGCTTTCTGCAGCATCCCGCGCTGGCCATTGAACAGAGCCGCGAGGTCACGGCCGCCATGGCCAACACCGCCTGCTGCAATCTGGTGGATTCGCTGAGGCTGATCGGCGCATACAGCGACAAGACCTTCCAGCATATCGAGGAGCAGGAGGAGACCATTGACCGCTTTGAGGACAAGCTGGGCACCTACCTCATGAAGATCACCGTCAAGTCTCTGAACACCCGCCAGAGCGAAGAGGTATCCAAATATCTGCACACCATTTCTGACTTTGAGCGCATCGGCGACCATGCGCTGAACATTGCCGAGTGCGCCAAGGAGATCCACGAAAAAGGGATCGTTTTCTCCCCGCAGGCGCAGCACGAGCTGTCCGTGCTGCAGCAGGCCATACGGGACATCCTGCACCTGTCCGTGGACACGTTCATCGACAGCGATGTGGAGGGCGCCCGTCGGGTGGAGCCGCTGGAGGAGATCGTGGATACCCTGTGCGACGAGATGAAGAGCCACCACATCGACCGGCTGCAGCAGGGCACCTGCACACTGAACCAGGGGTTTGTCTTCAACGACCTGCTGACGAACTTTGAGCGTGTGGCCGACCACTGCTCCAACATTGCTTTGGCCGTGATTGAGCTGCAATCCGACTCCTTTGACACCCACGAATATGTCCGCAGCCTCAAGCAGATGAAGGACGAATCCTTCGCCAAATACTTCGACGAGTACAAGCGAAAATATACGCTGGCTTGATCTATTGAAAAAAACGGAGGGCGACCCTCCGTTTTTTATTCTCTTTTTTTAATTTTTCTCACACACTGTCAGCACATAGCCCGCCGGCGCCGGAGGAAAGGAAAACGTGAAACCCGCCGGCGCCGATAGGAGCTTGTCGCCTTGCAGCACGAATTCCGCCTGCCGAAACTCCATAAGCCGGCCGCCGCGGCACTTGATCCAGCTCTCCTTCAGCGTCCAGAGCCGCAGGAAAGCCTCTGCACGCCGCGCTTGCGGCAGCGCCGCCAGCCAGCGCCGCTCCGCCTCCGACAGCGCGCGCTCCATGCGCTCGTGCACCGGACGGATCCGCTCCAGATCCACGCCGATCTCCTTTTTACTGACGGCGCAGACCACATGATCGCCGCTGTGGCTGCAATTAAAAAACAGGGGAAGTCGGGTCAGCGGCTTTCCGTTTTCGCCCCGATAAAACACGATGTTCTCCGGCTTTTCTCCCGTGGCTTCGGCCAGCATCTTCCGCGCCAGTGACTCCGCCGATTCGTCCTTTACGGATGCAGCGATGATGTTCATTTCCTCACCTCTTTGCCTATCCTACCACAAGGGCGCCCCCTGCGCAACGATTTTACACATGAAGCGCAGGGAGATTTTAGGGGAAATTTGTCATACACCCCATAGACAACCGTCCGGTGCAATGGTATGCTGGTGCAAGAAAAAAAGAAAGAAGATGCGCTATGACTTCCTCCCCCACGCCTATGACCCGCGGCTATATCATGACCCTCTGCGGCGGCCTGTGCTGGGCTATCGGCGGCGCCTGCGGGCAGGTGATGTTCCGCGACTGCGGCGTTACCTCCGACTGGCTGGTGCCTATCCGTCTGTTCACCGGTGGCATCATCACCCTGCTCATTGCCGCACTCACCGGCGGAAAGCCGCTGGAGCCGATACGCTGCCGCAAAGCCTGGCCTTCCCTGCTGGTTTTTGCCCTGCTTGGTTCCGCTTTGTGCCAGTACAGCTATTATACGTCCGTGCAATACGCCAATGTGGCCTTTGCCACGGTGCTGTCCTATTGCAGCCCCATCATGATCCTGCTGTGGACCATTGTTTCCACCCGCAAAAAGCCCCACGCCTATGAGCTGGCCAGCGTGGCGCTGGTGGTGCTGGGCGCTTTTACCTGCGTGACGCATTTTGACATGAACACGCTGGCCGTGCCGGTGAAGGGCGCCGTGTGGGGGCTTATCAGTGCCGTGTGCTTCGCCTTTTACACCGTGTCCCCCCGAAAGCTCATGCAGCGGTTCTCCGTTCTGTCCGTCACGGGGTGGGGTATGACCATCGGCGGGGCAGCCATGCTGCTCGTTTTCCGTCCTTGGCGGATGGAGGGCATCCAATTCGGCGGCAAGCTGTGGCTGCTGCTGGCCTGTGTGATCATTTTGGGCACAGTCCTCTCTTTCAGCCTGTTCCAGAGCGGCTGCAACATTGTGGGCAGTCTGGTGGGCAGTGTGCTGTCCTCCATTGAGCCGGTCGGCTCGGTGGTGATCTCCGTGCTGTTTTTGAACACCACCTTCTCCTGGCTGGACATACTGGGCTTTTTCCTGATCCTTGTCACAATTCCCATAATGGCCATTGGAAAAGCCAAAGAAGCATAGTAAAACACCCGCGCAGGTGCCGCAAGCCCGCGCGGGTGTTTTCATCAACAGATCAGTCACAATGTCTGTACGGCGTGTTCTGCCACTTGCCGCCGTTTATCCGGTGCATCTCCTCCGTGAGATGATCCCACCGCAGCACATCCCGCCTATCGGGATAAAACTCAATAAACTCCCCATCGACGAAGGTATAGAAACGAGAAATATCCGTGCACATACCGAAAGTGGGCACCTGCTCCGTGGTCAGGTGGAAGGAATAGGGCTTTCCCTCCACGGTGCCGGCAAAATGCAGCCCCGCTCTGTCCAGACGAAGCTCACCTTCGCCGCAGATGACGGAGGTATTGTCCCCTTTGAGATATTTATACTGAGGCAGCTTACCCACGCGAACGTGGCCGCTGTATGTAAAGTTTGGATCCTTTACATCTTCCTCCGCCTTTTTCCGCTCCAGCAGCACCCAGTCGCTGACAAGCGCGGGGCAGGTGCTCTCCTCACCCACCGGATGCAGGTTGTAGCATTCGTCCAGCGCAACGGTGTTTCCGCAGGCGGTGCAGCGCATCTCGTTGCCGCTGCACTGCATTTGATGCAGAGCGCCGCACTTGGGGCACAGGTACAGCAGCGTGTCCAGCTCCTTGGCCATCTGCCCCTTGCCGGCAAAGTGCACCTGCGCCTGCTTATTCCAGATGTAGTCGTCGTGCGCCAGCAGGCGGTTCATGGTGTCCTCGATCTCCTGCGGCGTCAGGCTTTTCAGCTCCTCCGCCGTGAACATGCGATCCACGGTCACCTCCACACGGCCTGCGCGCTCGTCCAGACAGTGCTTCGTGTAGGTCAGATAGCCGCCGGAAACCTTGGTATAGTACACCGTCACGCCCATCATTTTCAGAAATTTCCCCGTGCCGATCATCACCGGCTGCGCCATGCCCGTGATGGAACTCATGCCCTCGGGCATGATGCACAGATTTCCGCCCTGACGGATGACGCTGCGCATCTGACGCATGCAGTGCAGATCCGGCGTAAAATTCTTCTTGGGAATGGCCTGCATCAGCTTCAGGATCAGGCAGACGGGAAAGCGCACGAACTCGTTATACCCCACCACATAGTTGAGCTTATTGGGAAAACAAGCGGGGCCGGTGAACTGATAGTCCACCCGAGAGGCATGGTTGCTGATGAGGATAAACGGCTTTTTATCCTTGCGGGGGTCGGCCTTGAAGCGGAAGGAGGTGTGGATCTTCCCATTGAGGATCTTCACCACCAGCATGAGTATCGCGTACAGCAGGCCGTTGGGCAGTTTTACCTGCCGCGCCTGCAGCTTTTCCTGCAGCGTCTTTTTCATATGTTCTCTCCTCGGCTGTTTGATTCCTGACCCCATTGTAAAGGATTTTTCGTCATAATGCTACCCTTTTTGCAAAAAAAATGGATGCGGGCGCTGATTTGCGTGCCCGCATCCGTTTTTTCTTTATTGTACTGACCTCAGCCCTCGATGACCTGACGGAAGTAGTAGGAATTGCTGGCGCTGTCGCCCGCCAGCATGACCATGATGGTGGTGCCGTTGAGATCGGCAAACAGGAAGGTATAGTCGATCTTGGTGCCGTTGTTGTCGACAGACAGAACGATCATGTCATTGTTCTCATCGGCGCCGCAGGAACCGGTGAGGACGCCGCCGCCCTGCACGAAGTCAGCGCTGTCGGCAGCATTGAAGTCCACCTCAAACTTGCCGCCGTACTTCTTCAGTGTGGCGGTAGCCTGCTCGTTATCCATCTCCACACCGTTGAGGAAGCCGCCGCAAAACTCCCAGCGGGTGCCCACGATGTCCTCGGGAACCTTTACAAAGTTCATGCTCTCCAGCGGAGTGCCCTGACCGGGCTTATCGGTCTGCTCGTTCTGCTGGCCGTTGTCGGGATCGGTGTTGGTGTCAGAATCGCTGCCGCAGGCTGCCAGAGACAGCACCATGATCATTGCCAGCAGGCAGGCCAGAATCTTCTTCATTTTCATTTTTTCCTCCAAAAGTAATTTGATTTTATATAAGCCGTTGGCCGGTTTATACCTGTATTATGCGCGCATCAGGCGGCGCTGGTGTATATCTCCCCGTCGCTGCAGGTGAAGATCACGGGGTCGGAATAGACGCTGTTATCCAGCGCGTCGCGCATTTCAAACACCATCACATAGTCGCCGTCCGGCAGATTCATCTCCGAAAACGCCGTCTTGTCCGACACGGTGATGGTCATGGCCGGATAAGGCTCCGGATCCTCGTCGTCGGAAAGAGAGGATACATACCATATAGGCGTCAGCTTGTCGCCGCTCTTGAGCTGGCGCAGCTCCTTGCCGGCCATGCCGTCGTCGCCCACGCCCTGCTGAGCGCCCAGGATCGTCCACTCCTCCTCGGTGAAGTCGTACACGACCTGCAGGTTATACTCCTCGTCGTTGAGCATCACGGGAACCGTGTAGCGGTTGTAGTCGTCCCCCTCAAAGGTCAGCTCCATGTAGACGGGCACGCCGTCGATGCTGCCCCAGACGCCGCGGAAATTATCGGTGAAGACGCCGTTTTCCCAGTCGCTGACAAGGTCATTGTCCGAGCCGAGGAGCATCATGGAGTCGCTGTCCTCGTCCATATAGTACAGCAAAAAGCCGATGTAGGCAAGAGCGCTGTCAGCCTCCGGCCCCAGAGTCAGCACGGCGAGGCCGTCGTCCGTCACCGTGAGGGGCGCGTCGCTCCATTTCTGGATGGCGTTCACCGGAAGCTCCGGCAGGGAGTCGATGCCCAGCGACCGCGCAAAGGCCATGCCGGCCTCGTCCAGCCGCCCCGTCAGACCATAGGTATAGAAGTACAGAAACGACGTTCCCACGCCGATGGCGGAATACTCCTCCAGGCCGTCGGCGCTGCCGTCATAGGCATAGTAGCAGGACAGACCCGTTGCCTCGGAGCGGTACGGCCCGTTCACCTTGTACGCCACGCACGCCTCCAGCGCGCTCAAGACCGCCTTGGCCGAGGGCAGAGACTCCATGCTCTGCCGCGCCAGATGGCCAAGATCCACCATGTTGGTATAGCCCTGCTCGCGGCTGTTGCCGCCGTAATTCTCCGCCTTCTGGGCGAGGCGGGCAAAACGGGAGTAAAAGCCCGCGTCCTTCCCCGCCGCCTGCAGCGCCTCCGCGCCAAAGGCCTCATAGGCAGCCAGCAGCTCCTTTATCTTGGAAAGATCCGTCACCGACAAGGTGGCGTCCATCTCCGTGTCGTTTTCACGGCAGCCGGCCATGTATGTATCGCACATCACCTTTCCCAGCAGCAGGCCGTCCATGGACGGTTTCTTTGCCAGAGCGCCCAGCCAGCCGGTGTAGTTCCAGCCGTTGCCCGGCTCCGTTTCCTCCGAGGCGACCATATACCGGCTGAAGCCGGACAGAACATTGGCTACATCCACCGTGGCCATGAGGCAGGCGTCAAAGCCCACCAGCTCCAGCGGTGGCTCTCCAGACTCCGACGGAGTCCAGACCTGAGAAAATGCCTCATAGATCTCGTCCAGCGTCAGGGAGTCGTTGTCATACAGCTCGTCAAAGGCCACGCCGCCCACCGAGCCGCCGCCGTGGTTCCAGAACACCACGGCTGTTTTGTCGGCAGGATACTGATCCACCGCAAACTGCAAGAACGACGCCAGCGTGTCCGTATCGCCCATGCTGGCCGAGGGCTGCTCCTCCACCAGCTTCAGGCCGTCGGAGGTATACACATACCGCTGCAGTACGGACGCATCCACCGTGTCATTCTGCCACTGGGAGGCGCCGCCGGTCTGGATGACCACGGTCACATTCTCCGGCAGCGACACATCCAGCATCTCCGACAGATCCTCGGTGGCGCAGCCGCTTTCCGACTCCAGATCGCTGCCGCACAGATACCAGTATATCGCCCAAGTGCCGCCGTCAGCCGCGCTGCCGCAGGCCGACAGGGAAAAGATCATCGCAAGGGAAAGGAGCAGCGCCGCGATCCTTCTGCTCATATATATTCCTCCCGTCAAATGCCCAAAAGCTGCTTTTTCTTGGCTGCAAACTCTTCCTCGGTGATGACACCGGCGTCAAACAGAAGCTTATACTTCTGGATCTCCGCCACGGGATCCGCAGCGGCGGGCGCCGCAGCAGCCGGCGCGGACGCAGCCGCCTGCACCTCATCCTCCCAACGCTCTGCGGCGGCGGGGTTCATAATGTGGGCAAGCTGCGCCGCCAGCTCGTGCAGCTCGTTTACCTTGTCGTCGTACTCCCGCAGATAGTCGTCCACGCTGGGATACTGGCTGCTGAAGTCCGGCGCGCTGATCTCCTCGCGGAAAGACCGCCAGTACGGATGCTCCAAGGTCAGCTCAATATGGAATTTCCGCACCGGAGGCGTGCATTCAAAGGTGGGTCTGGGCGGGCGGGGCGGCATACGGTCATGATCCCTGTCGTCACGATCCCGCTCCATCATGCGGCGCATGTCCTCCATGTGCTCGAATTCCTGCTTCCGGCGCAGGAAGCTGTCGATGCTGGGCGCCAGCGCGGCGGCTCTGTGGGGCACGTCGCTGCGGTAGCAGAGCAGGCCGTCTTCCTTCCCCACAAACAGGGGATCGGTGTCCTCCGTGATGCGGAAGGACTTCAGGGCAGACGCCTCAAAGACCAGCGAACGGTCATAGGGCTTGAGCCGCAGAAGGCGGTGCTCCCCGTCCATCAGCAGGGCGCCGCTGAGCAGGCCGAAGCCGAAGCGGTAGCTCTCCTTGAAAGTCTGCTGCAGGGCTTCATTCTCCGCATAGAAATCCATGTACTTTCCCAGCTGATCCAGCGTCATCTGATCCAGCGCGCCGTCCGGCAGGTCGATCTTGGCGGCACACTCCTTGCACAGGGGCACGTCCTCCACCTTTGTGGCCAGCAGGCGGGGCGTAGGATTGCCGCAGATGGGGCAAAGTTTCTTATTGTTGGTGAAAAGTCCCATAGTGTTCTCTCCTCCTGTAAAATATCAATTTATTTTAGCACAGTTCACTTGCCTTTACCAGCTTTTTTCTTTGGTTCCGGCAGCTCCGGATAAATTTCGGTAAACAGCCGCGCCAGCAGCTCCCTGTCGTCGGTCTCCTCCACCAGCACCATCTCCTTTGCCCCCGAATAGGGCGCTTCCATAGGCGCCTCCGGCAGCAGGCGCCGAGCGGCAGCCACAGGCTTAATAAGCAGCCGGTCGTCGCATACATAGGCCGCGATACGGCCGTGCATATACAGGATATACTCCCCCATCATCTTTCGGCAGGTGATCCCGTCCACGGGTGAGAGCTGGTCGAGGATATAGTCTATAAAATCTTTGCCGGTTGCCATGTTTTTTCTCCTTATTTAAGACAGTTCCCCTGCGGCACCCGCCGTTTTTTTCTTAATGGCAAAGTGCGCATACAGCGTCAGCAGCGCGCACAGGAGCAGCTGCGTATAGTAGCTCAGTCCCCGGCTCAGCACCATGCCCGACAGCAGCAGCTTCTCGCCGAATACCGGCAGGAATATCGTCAGAAACAGCTTCTCGCTGATGCCCATTCCGCCCGGCAGGGGCAGCATATCCACGGAAATGGAGATGGCCGCCTGCAGCAGCATGACGGTCAAGGCCGAAAAGTCCTGCAGGCCAAAGGAGCGGTAGACAAAATAGGTGGACAAAAACAGCGCAAACCGCTGCGCGAACGTAATGCCCAGCACATTGAGGACAACGTGCTTGTGGGTTTTGAAATAGACGGCCGTTTCCCTGTATTTTTCCATGCCGGAGGCCAGCTTTTCGCGGCGGCTCTCCTTGTGCCGCAGCAGATGCAGCTTTTCCAGCAGCGCAAGACCGCGGCTCAGCATGGATTCTGCCAGCGAAGTGTGGAAAACCAGCACGACCAGTATGGCCACGCAGATGACATTGAGGGCAATGCCCAGATAGAACACCGGCATAATATCCGTCAGGTATGTCCGGATGAAACTCTGCCCGAAAGCGAGCATGGCCAGACCCGTAAGCACCAGCACAGCCTTGTAGGTGATGGTGACCACCATGAGCACCAGAGTGGACACGGGAATGGGGATGTCCCTGCGCTTCATGTAATAGATCTGCGCAGGCTGGCCGCCGGAGGCCGACGGGGTGATGCAGCTGTAGAAAAAGCCGATGGAGGAAAAGAGAAAACACGTCCACTTTTTCAGGCGCACCTGCAGCGTCCCCATCATGTAGTATATGATGATGGACTCGCCCCAGATGAAGAAAACCACGCACACCGTCGCCGGAAGGAGATAGACCGCATTCACCTGCCGGAGGATGTGCAAAACCTGCGTCAGATCCTCCCCCCGAAAGACGCCGTACACCGTCGCCCCGAAGACAAGGACAAGAAACAGTATCTCCCATATCAGCGTTTTTTTGTTCTTCATACAGCGCTCCGATCCGCGTCCCTGCTCCACTATCCCACAGCAAAAAACAAAGCGCAGACCCCTATCCGAAACTGCGCTCCGCTAAAAGAAAAAATATCATGATAATTATACTCACCCGCGGAGTCGATGTCAACCTGTATATTGCCTTCTCGCCCCTGCGGCGTCGTTTTCTAACAGAATAAAAAGCCTGTTTTACTGCAAACGAGCAAAACAGGCTTTTTTATCCGGTTATTTCACGCAGCAGGTCTCGGCAGCCCTCCAGCACGTCGCGCCAGGTCGCCTCAAAGTCGCCGGTGTACCACGGGTCGGCCACGTCGCCGGAACGGGCGGTATGATCCAGCAGAAGGGACAGCTTGCCGTCGGGGTCGCCGCCGCAGATGCGGCGCATGTCCCGCAGGTTGGCGCTGTCCATGCCCACGAGGAGGTCGTAGGCGGCGTAGTCCTGCTTTGTGAGCTGGCGGGCGGCGTGGCCGGCGCAGGAGATGCCGTGCTCGGCCAGCTTGCGCCGCGCCGGAGGGTAGACAGGGTTGCCGATCTCTTCGCGGCTGGTGGCGGCAGAGGCGATGTTGAATCGGTCGGCTATTCCGGCTTTTTTCACCAGATCTTTCATCACGAACTCGGCCATGGGGCTGCGGCAGATGTTGCCGTGGCAGACGAACAGAATTTTTTTCATCGGGTACTCCCTCCCCATTCTATTTGGTTTTTATTTTCAAAAAAGCAAAAATGATGCAGAAACGGCGCTTAACCGAGCGCCTCCTCAAAGGCGGCGATGGCCTTCAGGAATACCGCTCCATACTGTGCCGCTTTTTTCTCGCCGACGCCGGAGACCTCCAGAAATTCCTCCATGGTATGGGGTCTTTTGGCGGCCATATCCGTCAGGGCTGCATTGGTAAAGACGAGATAGGCCGGCACGTTCTCCTCCTGCGCGATCTGCATCCGCACGGCCTTGAGGGCAGAAAACAGGTCGGTGCTCCCCACGGGCACAGGCACCGAAACCGCAGCTTTGTTTTTGCCGCTTCCGGCGCTTTTTTTGCCCTTCGCCGCGCCCTTGGGCTTATCCTCCACGCGCACAGACAGAGAGATCTTTTGCCCGCCGAACAGGACGGCTGAGGCAGAGGACGTCGGCTCCAGCGTGAGATGGTCGGGATTTGTCCGCAAATACCCCTCGTCCTCCAACCGGTCGACATAGGCACGAACCTGCTCCGCAGTCAGCTCTTTCAGCAGGCCATAGGTGGAGAGCGTGTTCAGCCCAAGCTCCAGGACACGGCGGTTTTTGCTGCCGCAGAGGATCTGGACGATGAGGAGCTTGCCCACATAATACCCCAGGCGCTCCCTGACTCTGTATACGCATGAGAGGATCATCTGCGCGGGCACGGTGATGTCGATGGTTTCATAGGCGCCTTTGCAGTTGCCGCAGCAGCCGCAGTTTTCCGGATGCTGCTGCCCGAAATAGTCGAGAATATATCCCCGCAGGCAGCAGGAAGTCTTGCAGTAGCCGATCATGGCCTGCAGGCGCTCATAGTCGCGCCGGCGAACCTCCGCCTGCTTTTCCTCCTCAAGCTCCTCGGTGCCGCTTTCAATGAGGAACTTTGCGGTCTGAATATCCCCTGCGGAGTAGAGCAGGATGCAGTCCGCTGCCTCTCCGTCGCGGCCGGCGCGGCCGGCCTCCTGATAGTAGGCTTCCAGACTTTTCGGCATATTATAATGAATGACAAAATTGACATTGGATTTGTCGATGCCCATGCCGAAAGCGTTGGTGGCCACGATCACATTTTTGCGGTCAAACTGAAAATCATCCTGGCTGGCCTGCCGGTCGGCGTCCGCCATACCCGCGTGGTAGCAGACGGCGGAGATGCCCCTGTCGCACAGGCTCCTGCAGATCCGCTCGGCGGCGCTGCGGGTGGCGCAGTAAACAATGCCGGTCTTGTCCCGCCGCTTTTGCAGCAGCTCCAGCAGCGCCGACATCTTATCCTTGGGGTTTTGCACATCAAAATATAAATTGGGACGGTCAAAACCCGTGACGCAGCGGACAGGCTCATGCAGCTGCAGAAGGTTGACGATGTCGCTCTGGACCTGGGCGGTGGCGGTGGCGGTAAAGGCAGCCAGAACCGGACGCTGGGGGAGCGAGGCCACGAAGTCCGGAATGCGCAGGTAGCTGGGGCGGAAATTCTGCCCCCACTGGGAGATGCAGTGCGCCTCGTCCACGGCTACGAGCGAAATGTGCAGCCCCTGCACCAGCGCAGTAAAGCCCTCTGTGTCCAGCCGCTCGGGGGCAACATACAGGAGCTTGTAGCAGCCGTTCTGCGCTGCCTGATAGATGCGGCGGAACTCCTCGGCCGATAGGGAGCTGTTGATATACGCGGCGCTTATGCCCGACTGGATAAGCCCCTCCACCTGATCCTTCATCAGCGAGATCAGCGGCGAGATAACCAGCGTCACACCCGAAAGCAGCATGGCCGGCACCTGATAGCAAAGGGATTTGCCGCCGCCTGTCGGCATGATGCCCAACGCGTCCTCACCGGAGAGGATCGCATCTATCAGCTTTTCTTGCCCTTGCCGAAACGACGAATGGCCAAAATATTTTTTCAAAACAGAGAGCTTATCCATGGGATCCATCTCAGTCACCCCCTTGCAGCATACGATAGGTCGGACATGTTTCCAACATCTCTGATGACGATAAAACGATAGCATTTGCGGAGCAAAAAGTCAAGTTTGGGCGAAAAAGATCGGGAGGGGCAATGATAAAGCAGGCTTGCCTTTTTCCGGAAAGCCCACCAGCGCGGCTTTGCTCTCCTTTTGTCTGCTGTTCCGCAAAATATGCGCCGGAACTTGATTCGGCAGATTTTTGTGCTATATTGTTATTGTAAATCAAAGGTGCTTTATCGCCTTTTCTATCTGTTATGCGCTGAAATATGTTTAAAGGGTCGAGAAAAATGAAACGAAATGAAAAGGAACCTGTAACTATGCCCCTCTCCCCTGCCGCCATTGAGGATCTGCGGCGTCTGTATTCCTACGGCTGGCTCCCGGGGCGCATTGCCCGCATCTTTAACCGCATGCATGGCCTTGCCCTCACGACGGCTGAGATCAAGCGCCTCTGCCGCGAACTGGAAAGAGCGGAAACATGCGGTGAAAATACCGCTCCGGACGGAGAGGCCGATGCAGGCGAATGATCCAACATAGCCGGCCGATACTGCAGCGCATCGGCCTTGCGGTGCAGGCTTCTTTTCCTAAAAAAGCAGCTCCGAGGGTCTTATGACTCTCGGAGCTGTTCTTGGCTTTATCAGTTTTCGGCAAACAGGGCGGCGCCGATGACGCCGGCGTCGTTGCCGAGGATGCAGCGGAGAATGCGGGGGTGTCTGGTGGTAGCCATACGCATGCCTGCAAGAGCGCTCCTGCGTATGGCTTTTTTCAATTATATCAGTTGTTCCGCACTACCGATCCATAGCGCAAAAAACGCGCAGCCTTTTTTCTGCTGCCATGAGCGACTGCACTGTTAGCCGCACGTTAGATTTTCGGTGGATCTCAAGCTGTAAACACAAAATGAAAAAGTTCCGAAATCCATAGATTTCGGAACTTTTTTGGTCCGAGTGTCGAGATTCGAACTCGAGGCCTCTTGAACCCCATTCAAGCGCGATACCAAACTTCGCCACACCCGGATATTCACTTTTTGCCTCCTCACAAGCGAATCAGCTTGTTTATAATACCACCCTGTCTAGGAAATGTCAACACATTTTTTTGAAAAATACGCCTTTTCTTCCATTGTTTTTTGTTGACAAATATATCCCCCTATGGTAAAATAACTCTTGCGTTTGGGTTGAGCGCACTTTCACACACGGAGAGATGGCTGAGTGGTCGAAAGCACCGGTCTTGAAAACCGGCGATGTGAAAGCATCCGTGGGTTCGAATCCCACTCTCTCCGCCAAACTGCGCCATATGTTTCTGCAGAAGTACCCAAGTGGCCGAAGGGGCTCCCCTGCTAAGGGAGTAGGCGGCTTAAAAACCCGCGCGAGGGTTCGACTCCCTCCTTCTGCGCCAAAGTCGGCAAGCATCGCAAGGTGCCTGCCGGCTTTTTTCACATCCCGCAGCTCGTCCCGCTCAAAGCCGCATCCCGCAGGGCGTGCTGGTCTTTGCCGGTATTTTCCGCTTGACTTTCCCGCGAATTCCGCATATACTGTTCTCGGGAAGGTTTTGGCTCGAATACCTCCGAACGCCCTTGGGCGGAGAAGGAGGGTGAGCTGATCACCTTCTCTTTTTTTATGTCCAAAAGGTCATAGAGGTAAGATTTTCCATCTGCGTCATTGCGAATGAGTAGCGTTCCGCTGTATACCGTGTAATGGTCTACAGCTTTTTTTATGTCCAGAACAGGCAGCGCAAACTGGGTGCTGTACCGATACCATCCGTTTTTCGCGTCCTTCTTGTGCTTGTCCTTGACATTCTCCCTCCATTCGCCGTTCTCGGCCAGCAGAAGCATTTCGTCCAAGTTGGTGGCCGCTTGCATTTTTACCTGCCGTGTGGAGCGATTCAGACCATGAGTGATTCCGATCCTTTGTACTCTCCAGGCAAATCTTTCCCGATATACACCGGCTGTGCGTCCATAAGGATAGTCGCAAACGGGTGTTCAGTGTCCACCAGCGTCTTCAGATATGCCTCTGCTACCTTATAGTCCCGTGTGTCGTTCTGCACATCCAGTACCGGCATGACCTTCCCGTCGATTTCCCGCAGGGAGAACTTTTCCTTTACTCCCCGCTGATCCTCCGCGCTTCGTCCAGCAGCTCCTCCGGCGTCGCCTTTTCGTTCTCCACCATATAGCGCATCATCTGCACCTGTTTCTCCTCGTCGTGAAGCCTTACGAATATTTCTGCCGCCATCCCCTTGGGTACGCAGAAATCCTCTAATCCGTGAAAGAGCAGTTCCTGTGCTTTTGTCATAATTATACCCTCCATCTACAAATTCTCTCATATCAGCCGCAAGGAAAGCAGCCTTTTTCCCGCCCACGGCATACAGCGGCGTGGCCTCCGTCCCGTCCCCGACGCCGTACAATGCGAACACTTGTGCGCCTTTTTCATCAGCATACACCCACTTGGTCGCATCGTCAAGGTAGTTTTCGCTGCTGCCGATCTCCTCGGCCATCCGGCGCTCCAGCAGCTTCCATTCGCTGTCCTTCAGGTCAGGCCGCCAGTATTTTCCTCTGGTCTTATACTGTGTCTTGCTCTCCGCTGTGCTCTCGGTCGTCCCCTGCTGGTAGTTCTCCACGGCGGCCTCTGCGGTCTTGTCAAACGCCTCCACGATCTTCTCCAGATACCGCATGCCGTTCTCTGTGTTCTCCTTCAGCGCGGCGGCCTCTACTTTCGTGTTGGGGTTCACATGGGCAAAGTATTCCCGAAGATTCTTCACGAACTCCTTCAGCTTGTCCAGCACCCGCTCAAACAGGCTCTTGTTTTTCCTATACAGATTCTCCATGAAGTGGCTGTCCGGTAGAGCGCAAGAAAAAACCGCCGACAAAAGTCGGCGGTTTTCGGATCGCTGCGGTTTTTTACAGCTTCTCTCTGACCTTGGCGGCCTTACCCACGCGGTCACGCAGGTAATACAGCTTGGCGCGGCGGACAAAGCCGGTACGCACGGTCTCGATCTTCTCGATGGAGGGGGAGTGAACGGGGAAAACCTTCTCCACGCCCACGCCGTAAGACAGGCGGCGGACAGTGATGGTTTCCTCGATGCCGCCATGCTTCTTGGCAATGACGGTGCCCTCGAAGACCTGGATACGCTCACGGGAGCCTTCCTTGACCTTGACGTGTACCTTGACGGTATCGCCGACGTTTACCTGGGGCTTTTCAGCCTGCAGCTGCTTCTCGTTGAGAGCCTTGATGAGATCCATGGATTTTTCCTCCTAAATATAGGTGTTCATGCCGCCATTTCACGGCGCTCTCCACGCAATGGAGCGCCGGCGACAGAGGACCGCCCTTTTTACGCCAGTATAGGATACCACACTTGCCACATGGATGCAAGTGTTTTTTCATTTTATCGGAAAATTTTCCCCTCGGCGTCCAGCAGCTCCAGCCGCCGCACCCGCACGAAGTCCGGCGTCAGCTCCGGCGCGTACCGCTCCACCGCTTTTTCCATGAGCTGCGGGTTAAGCCCCGGGTTCTGCGCCTGCACAAGCGCGGCGCACCGCAGGCAGCTCTTCCCCTCCGTCCACTCCGTCCGCAGGATCATGGGGGCGATGTTCACGTCCGCCATCTCCTTGCGTTTGGTGCGCTTCTGAATGATAAGCTCTTCACGGCCAAACAATTCCTTCAGCTTGGCAGCTGCATTTTCCGGAACGCCATTGTCATATTCAAAGGTAACCTCCGCCTGCAATGCAGCCAGCTCCCGCACGGGGCGCTTGGCCTCGTAGCACTCCAGCACCCGCAGTCCCTCGGGCATGCCTTCATTGAGCTTTTCGGCGATGCCGCTGCCGTCGGTGTCCTGCGTCACCTCAAAGTCCAGCAGCTCGCACCGGCTGCTCTGCCCCACAGGCAGGGGCAGCACAATGGAGATGATGGGGTGCGGATGGTAGCCGTTGCTGTGCTTGATGTCCAGCTCCGTTCGGGGGAAGGCACGCTGCACCGTGCGCAGCAGATCCAAATGGGAGATGTAGGCCGCAGGACCTTCCTTGATAAACAGCAATCTCAGTTTAGACATGGCACGTCCCCCCTACCATGAGATTGGCTCCGCAGCCGTTGCAATGGGTGCGGCAGTCCGGCGTGGTGACGCCTGCCTTGGCCTGCTGCAGCTCCCGCCAGAGATACGCCTCCGTCACGCCGCTGGAGATCATGCTCCAAGGCATGATCTCGTCTTTCTGCCGCTGCCGGTTGGCATAAAAATGGGGATCCAGTCCGCATTCCTCAAAGGCCTCCAGCCACCGATCCAACGAGAAATACTCCTCCCAGGCGTCAAGCTTTGCGCCTTTACGCCATGCGGTCTCCAGCACTTTGCACATTCTCCGGTCGCCCCGAGCCAGCACAGCCTCCAAAAAGCTGGTGTCGGAGTCGTGCCAGTTATAGGTAACGGTCTTGGTGGTGATGGCCTCCCGCAGCAGCTTCACCCGCCGCTCGTATTCCTCCTTGGAGATCTGCGGCTCCCACTGAAACGCCGTGTGGGGCTTGGGCACAAACCACGAGGTGGACACGGTGATTCGGACGCCCCGCTGCTTGTTGGCAGCGCTCTCCCGCCACGCGTGCATGACGCGGGCGGCCAGATCCGCGATCCCCAGCACGTCCTCGTCCGTTTCCGTGGGCAGACCCAGCATAAAATACAGCTTCACGGCGTTATAGCCGCCTGCAAACGCCGTGCGGCAGGATGCCAGCAGCTCCTCTTGGGTCACGTTTTTATTGATAACATCCCGCAGGCGCTGGGTGCCGGCCTCCGGCGCAAAGGTCAGGCCGGTCTTGCGCCCCTTGGCCAACCGCTGCATAAGGCTCATGGAAAAATTATCCGCCCGCAGGCTGGGGAGCGACAGATTCACATGGCGCTCCCTGCAAAACTCCTCCAGATCGTCGCACAGCTCCGTGAGCTGCGGATAATCGCTGGTGCTGAGGGAAGACAGCGTCACCTCCTGGTAGCCGGAGTCGTTGCAGGCCTCCACGCCGTAACGCACGCACAGCTCCTTGCTGCGGTTGCGGACGGGGCGGTACACATAGCCGGCCTGACAGAATCGGCAGCCCCGAATACAGCCCCGAAACAGCTCCAGCGTCACCCGATCCTGCACGATCTCCGTGGAGGGAACGATGGTCTTGGCGGGGTAGTAGGACTTGTCCATGTCCTCCACAATGCGCTTGCGCACGACTTTGGGCGCGCCGTCTCGGGGGATGATCTCCTTTACGGTGCCGTCGAGGTTATATTCCACCTCATACAGGCTGGGCACATACAGCCCCGACACCTGCGCCGCTCTGTGAAGGAACTCTGCTTTACTCCACCCTTCTTTTCTAGCTTTTCTGTGCAGCTCGATCAGCTCCACCGTCACGTCCTCGCCCTCACCCAAGCTGACGATGTCCACAAAGTCGGCAATAGGCTCGGCGTTGTACATCGCTGTGCCGCCGGCGATGACCAGCGGCGTCAGGCCGGTGCGTTCTGCGCTGTGCAGCGGGATACCCGCCAGATCCAGCATGTTCAGGATCGCCGTAAACGCCATCTCATAGCCCACAGAAAAGGCGACGATATCAAAGTCCGCAATAGGTTCTCCGCTCTCCAGCGCAAACAGTGGGATCTGCGCCTTGCGCATCTCCTCCTCCATGTCGCCCCACGGGGCAAACACCCGCTGGCACCACACGCCCTCCATATTGTTCATCACGCCGTATAAGATCCGCATCCCCAGATTGGACATGCCGATCTCATAGGTGTCCGGAAAGCAGAAGGCGATCCTTGTGTCCACCTGCGCCGGATCTTTCTTCACCACATTATACTCGCCGCCGGTATAGCGGGCAGGCTTCTGCACCCGAGGTAAAATGCGCTCTAATCTTTTATCCAATGTAGAGTCTCCCATCCTGTCGGTTTTCCTCTATTCTACCCTGTTCCGACCGGATTGGCAAGAGCAAATTCCCGCACGGTGCAGCACACGACCCCCGCCGTTCCCAGCAGGAGAAAGCCCGCCCGATGCCGCAGCCACAGGATGATCCCCAGCGCCGCCAGCGCCATCAGGAGCACCAGCGTTGCCACTCGGCACACCTTGTCCGCCAAAAAGGGATCCGTCACCCAGGCTATCCCGATCCACAGCAGCCGCCCGCCGTCCAGCGCCGTCAGCGGCAGCAGGTTGAACACCCCCAGCACCAGCTGCGCTCCGGCAAAAAGATAGAACTCCTCCCGCCATTTTCCGCCCATGCTCATGAGCCATGACAGCGTGACATTTACCAGCGGCCCCGCCAGCACGCACAGAGCCTCCCGCCCGTAGGAAAGACGGTTCCGGTCACGAATGCGCATCTGCGCCCCGAAAGCCGATACGGACAGCCCCTCCAGCCTGCCGCCGCACAGCCGCAGGGCGATGTAATGCCCCATTTCGTGGCACACAGCCGCCAGCAGCACCGCCGCCAAGCATACGGTCGGCGCCATCAGCGCAAACACGGCCACCAGCAAAACCGCCGTGGGCGATATACGCACCCGCGCGCCGCTATGCCACATAATAGATCGGATTTATGTAAACCTGATCGCGGTGCAGCTCAAAGTGCAGATGCGGCCCTGTGGCCGCTCCGGTCTGTCCCACCTCGCCCAGAATATCCCCGCAGCGAACGGTCTGTCCCGCCGAGGCGGTCACACGCTTGCAGTGGGCATACAGGGTGCTGAAGCCGTCTGCGTGATTCACGGTGACATAGTTTCCCAGGTCGCTGCTCTGCGCCACCACGCCCACGGTTCCGTCGGCAAAAGCGTGGATCGCCGACCCGTCCGCGGCGTCAATATCCACGCCGTAATGGAATCTGTTCTCCCCCGCAATGGGATGTATGCGATAGCCGAAGCCGGAGGTCACTCCCCCCTGCTGCGGCGCTGCATAGGCAAAACCCAGAACGCTCTGCCCAAGCTCCGTGTGCTGCGGCAGGCTCTCCGCCGTATACACGCCGGAAAATACCGCCGCGGCCGTCTGCGCCGGCGACGCCGCCTCCTCCGGCTCCTTTTCGCCGAACACCGCCACATAGGCATCCTGCAGGGTGTCCCGCAGGCCGCCCTCCTTGGAAAAGGCTTTGCCCACGGCGGAAAAGGCCTCCGCAAAGTCCGTGTCCTCGCCCATGAGCCGCAGGATCTTGTCCCGATAGCTGCCGGCCACGTCCGGCATCAGCAGCTTCACCGCCACCACCAGCACCAGCAATATTCCGCTCACGGACAGGCGTATCAGCCGCCGACGCTCCCGCTTGCTCATAGGTTTTTCCGCCCTCTGCCGCGTCCGGCTCTCACGGCTGCGCCCTCCTTGATTCTCCGTCACGTTGTTCGCCCCCCTTCGGAAAACTATATGCACCGCCTCGGCCGATTAGCCCAGTCATTTGAGCGGTCAAAATGCCAAATGTACCCCATACATTTTTAGTGATTCATCCAAAAATACCGAATCCCTCGGCAAAGAGGGGCTTTTGGGCATTTCCTTGGTTTACTTTCACGCCAAAATGTGGTTAAATAAATGAAGTGAGAATATGCGGAGGCCGCTCCGCAGCTTGCAAAAAAAGGAATAGGAAAAGCAATTTAGGAGGAATTATTATGGTACAGTTTGCACACAGAATGGATCTGCTGAAAGGCTCCGAGATCCGTGAGCTGCTGAAGCTCACTGCTCAGCCCGACATCATCTCCTTTGCCGGCGGTATGCCCGCTCCCGAGCTGTTCCCCGTGGAGCAGATGATGGAGGCCTCCATGGCCGTCCTCAAGGAAAACGGCCGCGTCGCTCTGCAGTACTCTTCCACCGAGGGTTTCCCCCGTCTGCGTGAGCAGATCGCCGAGCGTATGCTGGCCAAGAACAACATCCACACCGACGCCGATCACATTCTGGTCACGTCCGGTTCTCAGGAGGGTCTGGACTTTTCCGCCCGCGTGTTCTTGAACCCCGGTGACGTGGTGCTGCTGGAAAGCCCCTCTTATCTGGGCGCTGTCAACGCTTTCAAAGCCTGCGAGCCTAAGTTTGTGGAAGTTCCCACCGACGACGGCGGCATGATCATGGAGGAGCTGGAGAAAATCCTCGCCACCACCGAAAAGGTGAAGATGATCTATGTCATCCCCGATTTCCAGAACCCCACCGGCCGCACCTGGGATCTTGATCGTCGCCATAAGTTCATGGACATCGTCAACAAGTACGAGATCCCCGTGGTGGAGGATAACCCCTACGGCGAGCTGCGTTTCGAAGGCAACTATCTGCCCGCTCTGAAGAGTCTGGACACCAAGGGTCTGGTCATCTATCTGGGCACCTTCTCCAAGATCCTGGCTCCCGGCTACCGTCTGGGCTGGGTCTGCGCCGACGACGCCATTCTGGCCAAGTACAACTTCATGAAGCAGGCCGCTTCCCTGCAGGCCTCCACCATCGGCCAGATGGAAACCTCCAAGTGGATCGATATGTTCGATCTGGATAAGCATGTGGACACCATCCGCGAGTGCTACAAGAAGCGCCGCGCCGTGATGCTGGAAACTCTGGCCAAAGAGCTGCCCGAGCCTTGCACCTTCACCCGTCCCGAGGGCGGCCTGTTCGCCTGGGTGGTTCTGCCTGAGTACATGGATGCCAAGGAGCTGCAGATGAAGTGCTTGGAAAAGAAGGTCGCCTTCGTTCCCGGCGGCTCCTTCTTCCCCAACGGCGGTCACGAGAACACTCTGCGCCTGAACTACTCCTGCATGCCCGAGGAGAAGATCGTTCAGGGCATCACCGCTCTGTGTCAGACCATTCGGGAGAATCTGCACTGATCCCTTTCCTGTAAATTACATAAAACACCGGTTTGGCTGAGCCAAACCGGTGTTTTTAACCGTATTATTCACATTATATTTTACATTTTCCTATAAAAAAGGCGGAGATATCCCATGGATCTCCGCCTTTTTTGTATAAAATCAGAGCTTGCCCAGAGCCTTCAAAATCTTCTCCGGCGTCATGGGCCAGCTGCGCACCCACACGCCGCAGGCGTCATGGATAGCAATGCCGATGGCCGGCGCTGCACCGTTGCAGGCGATCTCCGAAATGGACTTTGCGCCGAAGGGGCCGAACTTATCGTCCACGTCAATGAGCACAGACTTGAAATCATCCGGCGCCTCGTCGATCATGGGGGCGCCATAATCGGTGAGGTTGGCGTTGATGCACTTGCCGTCCTTGTCCAACTTCATGTCCTCGTACAGCGAGTGACCGATGGATTTCATCACGGCGCCGTACATCTGGCACAGGGCGATCTCGGGGTTGATGGGTGTGCCGGCGTCCTGCAGGGCGTAGAACTTCTGCACCTTAATTTCGCCCGTCCTCACGTTCACCGCCACCTGCGCAAAGTGCGCGCCGTAGGGCACGGAGGAAGCCGTGGTGACGAAGCTGCCGTGGGCAATGGGCTGGCCTCGGCCGCCGCCGCTGGTGGCCGTATGCACCAGCTCATAGTAGGACAGGACAGCGCCGGTGGCCTTGGAGTATACCTCGCCGGGCGCCCGAACATCCAGATCCTCCTCTTTCTCCTCCAGCTGCAAGGCGGCTTCCTTGATGATGAGGTCTTTCAGCTTCCTGGTGGCGACCAAGGATGCGTTGCCGCTGAAGAAGGTGCCGGAGGAGGCGTAGGCGCCGGTATCGAAAGCGCAGGAGTCCGTGTCGCCGGACACCACGGTAATGCGATCCATAGGCAGCTTCAGCACCTCCGCCACGATCTTGGCGGAGATGGTGTCCAGGCCGGTGCCCAGATCGGCGCCGCCGCTGTTGAGGATCACGGTGCCGTCGGTCTCCAGCTTGGCGATGGCCTCGGCGTGATCCAGCCCCGGCAGACCCGAGCCTTGCATGATCATGGCAAAGCCCTTGCCGATCTTCCAGTCGGGATCGTCGGATACTTCCTTCTTGCCCCAGTCGATCATGTCGCAGCCCTGCCGGATAGCCTCGTCCAGACCGCAGGAGCCAACGGGCACCACAGCGCCCTCACGACCCTCGCCCAGACCCTTGAGGATCTCCAGCATATAGCCCTCTTCCACGTGGTTCTTCTCCACCATGGTGCGGTAGTCGATGCCCAGCTTATCGGCCAGCTCCGCCATGGCCATCATGATGCCGTAGGTGCCCTTGGGCGTGCCGTAGCCCTGATAGGCGCCGGCAGGCGGCGTGTTGGTGTAGAACACCTTCAGGTCGTAGGCCATGTTGTCCACCTTGAACAGCGGCAGCGTCTTGGAGCAGCTGTTCATAGGCACCGTCAGGCAGTGGTTGCCGAAGGGGCCGGTGTTGGCGCAGACCTCCATGAACAGCGCCGTAATGGTGCCGTCCTTTTTACCGCCCATCTTCACATGCACCCGCATGGGATGACGGGTGGAGTTGGCGTAAAACTCCTCGGCGCGGGTGTTGCGGTAGTACACGGGCTTCTTGGTGATCCAGGCGGCATAGCCGGTGAGCTCCTCCACCAGAATGTCCTGCTTGGAACCGTAGCCGCCGCCCACGCGCTCTTTAATGACATGAATTTTGTTTTCGGGTATGCCGCACACCCAGCTGACGATGCGGCGCACATGGTAAGGCACCTGGGTGGCGCAGTTCAGCACCAAGCGGCCGCTCTCCACATGGGCGTAGCACACATGAGGCTCCAGCGGCGTGTGCTGGATCTGGCTGGTCTGATAGGTGGCCTCCACGATGGCGTCCGCCTCGGCAAAGCCCTTTTCCATGTCGCCGATGCCGCCCTTGTTGGACGCGGCAATGTTCTTGTGAATATCGGCGTGGAGGGGGAACTGATAGACCACCTTTCCCTCGCGGGGATCGCCCTGCAGCTTGTTGTATTCCTCCAGATCGTCCGGTGCGCCGGCGTTATACTGCACGGGGCCGTTGTGCACCAGCGGCGCACCCTCGGCCATGGCCTCTTCCACGGTGAACACGGCGCCCGTCGGCTCATACTCCACCTTAATGAGGGAGGCCGCCTTGTCGGCGATCTCCGGCGTGCGGGCTACGATGCCCGCCACACGGTCGCCCACATGGCGCACTTTCATGTTAAACAGCCGCCGGTCGTGGGGCGACGGTTCGGGGTTGCCCTGTCCGGCCTGCATATAGTACACATCCGGACAATTATAAGCCGTGATAATGGCGGCCACGCCGTCCAGCTTTTCCGCCTCGCTGGTGTCGATGGACTTGATGTAGGCGCTGGCGAAGGGGCTGCGCAGAACGTGCAGGCACCAGGCATTGGCAGGCACCTTGTCCTCCACAAACACCGGCTCGCCGGAAACCAGAGCGGCGCCGTCGATCTTGCCGGCAGGCTTGCCGATGATCTCCAGATTGGGGCGGAAGGACGGGGCGATCTCCGTTTTGAATTCCCCTTCATCCCGCAGCTCGCAGGCCAGCTTCACCGCCAGATAGTAGTGCTCATAGCCGGCGTCACGGATGAAAATGCTGGTGAGCACATCCTTTATCTGCTCACGGGTGGGATGGGGATGCTTTTCCAGCAGCCAGCTGAGGATCAGCGCCGCTGCCGGAGCGTTATAGGCGCTCTGCACGATGCCGGCGGCCACCATGGCCTTCTGCACATAGTTCAGCTCGCCGTTCACCAGCAGAGATTCCGCCGTTTTGATGTCGGCGCCCTCTGCCTGATAGAGCAGGATAAAATTGGAATATTTCAGTTCGCCATTAAAGATAATGGTATCGGAGCCGGCAAAGCCCTCGGCGTCGTCGCTGTCACGCACGGAGTAGCAGCCGGTATGATACAGCACCTCACGCAGCCGAGCCGTCGGCTCGCCGCGCAGAAGGATATTTTCACCGTTGAGTCTGCATTTCACTTCCATTTGCCTTACCTCCCCAGTGTGAACACGATCTTCGCCAGATACTTTTTATACTCGGCGCTGCCGGAAATATCGTCGGTGAACTCCATGGAGTCCGCCAGATCCGGCGTATTGCCATAAGCAAAATCGCTGCCGGACACGCTCAGCGCATAGATCCCCTCGGACACGGCCGCCGTCACCGCCGCGTGGCTGGAGGTGGTGTTGGTGAAGCGCTTGACCCAGCCGGTGCGGCCTGCGTCCAGCACCACATACTCGATAAGCCGCTTGCAGCCACTCTGCAGATATTCGCCAATGGGCTTCATCTCCTCGCCGTGTGGCGTGATGGACTTGAGCACGGCATCCGCCGCCGTCAATGCGGCCGCCAGATAGCTGTCCTGCCGGCGCAGGCCGATGTTGCCGCCCACGGTGGCGCTGTTGCGCTTTACAAACGAAGCGCAGAAATGCGCCGCTTCCTTGATAAACTTAGGCACCAAGTCGCTCTCGATGACCTGATTAAAGGTGCAGCGTGCGCCGATATAGAGCTTGCCGTCCTTGACAAAAATATCGTCCAGACCCAAGCCGTTTATGTCGATAAGATCCTTGCCCTGCGCGCTGCCGTTCAGGCGCAGATCATCGGTGCCGCCGGCCAGATATACGGCGGTGTCAGCATGCTGCTTGCGCAGCGTCACCGCCTCCAGCGGAGTTTTGGGATGATAGATCATAGCAGTTCCTCCTGTTTATTCTACCCGACCTTCCGGATGGCCGGCCACCAGAGCATCAATGAAATACTCCAGCATTCTGCGGGTGGCGTTGCGGCGGTATTCGGGCATGGCGTGGGGCTTGATGACCTCATTGCACCATGCGTCCAGAAATGCGCCCTTCAGCTCCGGCAGCTCCTCCACCTTGTGGCCGATGAGCAAGCTCTCCACTTCACGGCTGCGCTCCACCTTGGGGCCGGCGGCGCCGGAGGATGCACGGAAATCCACCACCACGCCGTCCTGAATGTTGGCGGCGGCGGAGAGAGTCAGCTTGGAAATGGCGTTGGAGCGGCGCATGCCGATCTTGCGGAAGAAAATATGGGTGAAATTCTGGGGCGGAATGACCACCTTGGTAATAAGCTCGTCGTCACGGATGGCGGTGACCTTGGTCTTGATGATGAAGTCGTCCACCTTCATGCGGCGCTCGCCGTCCACGCTCTGCAGCACCACCTCCGCGTCCAGCAGGATCAGCGGCTGGGGCATATCGCCCTTGGGGGAAGCGTTGCCGATGTTGCCGCCGATGGTGGCGCTGTTGCGCAGGGCGATGGCGCCCATGCGGGAGGCTGCGTCCTTCAGCAGCGGATGGGTCACGGGGGAGGTGTGGATCTCCCAGGAGGTGGACAGGGCGCCGATCTCCACGGTGCCGTCGTCCAGCTTGCAGATGCCCTTCAGCTCCGGAAGGTTGGAGATGATAAGGATGGGCTTCTTAAAGCCCGGCACGATGCCCGCGCCGCGGCTGTTGGCCACCATCAGGTCGGAGCCGCCGGCCAGAGGCTGCGCTCCGGTCTCCTTGCGGATCTGCAGGGCTTCGGCCAGAGTTTGCGGCATATAGCATTTTACTTCTTCCATAATGCAGCTCCTTTCTTGGCGGCCAGACGGATGGATTCCACGATGAGGTCGTAGCCCGTGCAGCGGCAGAGATTGCCGCTGATGCCCAGACGAATTTCGTCCTCCGTGGGGTCGGGGTTCTCGTTCAGCAAAACATAAGTAGCCATCACCATGCCCGGGATGCAGAAGCCGCACTGCACGGCGCCGCCCTCGGCATAAGCGTCAATAATGCATTTGCCTTTTTCCGTGTCGCGGATGCCTTCGATGGTCAGCAGCTCCGCGCCCTGGATGGAGCCGACAGGGATGATGCAGGGCGTCACCAGCTTGCCGTTTTTGATGATGGAGCAGGCGCCGCATTCGCCCTCGCCGCAGCCCTCCTTGCTGCCGGTGAGGCCGTAGTCCTCCCGCAGCACGTCCAGCAGCCGCCGCAGGGGGTTTCCGGTGTAGACCATGGGCTTGCCGTTCAGTGTAAATCGAACATCGTTATACATTTTTCAGCGCCTCCTCGATATCTTCAACAGGGATGGGAATGGAAGTAAACTTGCAGTTCAGCGCCCGCTCCACCGCGTCCACATAGGCGGCCGACGCGCCGTTGAACACCAGCTCGCCCATGCCCTTGGCGCCGTAGGGACCCCAAGGATAGGGATTTTCCTGAATGTGGTAGAACTGCTTGGGGAAGTCCATGGAGGTGGGGATCACATAGTCGGACATGCTCTTCTGCTTGAAATAGCCCTTCTTGTTCTCCAGCTTTTCCATGGAGCCGTAGCCCAGGGACTGCATGATGCCGCCATTGATCTGGCCGTGGACGATAAGCTCGTCGATGGCCTTGCCGATCTCGTGGGAGGACCACACGCCCAGGGTCTTCACCTCGTTGGTGAGCTTGTCCACTTCCACTTCCACGATCACAGCGCCCCAGCCGTAGCCCAGGTACGCGTCGCCTCGGAAGGTGGCCTGATCCCAGGGATAGCCCTCGGGGTGCTCATACTCCACCTCGGTGGTGAAGTCGCCCTCGTCCCAGCGCTCCTTCATCTCCAGCGCGGCGCGCTCCACCAGCCTGCCCACGATCATGGTGGAGCGGGAGGCGGCGGTGGGGCCGGAGTCCACCACCTTGGAGGTGTCGGGGTTCTTATACTCGATATTGTCAATGGAAATGCCCAGAGTAGAGGCGCAGATCTTGCGGAGGGTGGTGCGGAAGCCCTGCCCCATCTCCGTGGAGCCTACGAAGATCTCCACCTTGTCGCCGGTCTTGGTGAGGCGGGCGTGCGCCTTGATGATGGCCTGCTCACCGTTGCCGGTGAAAGCGCCGCCGTGGTTATAAAGTGCCACGCCGATGCCCCGTCCGCAGCCGGGCTTATATTCCTTGATCTTATTCCAATAGTCGGATTCTTTGGTGATGACGTCGATCATCTCCGGCAGCTTCACATCCTCGATGATGTGGCCGTTGGTGGTGGTCTCGTCGCCCTTCTTGGCCAGATACCGCATCTTGAACGCCAGCGGATCCACGCCCAGATGGTGCGCCAGATGGGTCAGATGGGTCTCAAAGCAGAACAGGGTCTGGGGCGCGCCGAACCCGCGGAAGGCGCAGGTGGGGAAGGTGTTGGTGCCGATGCCCTCGCCCTTTAAGTAGGTGTTGGGGATGGTGTAAACGCCGTTGGCGTGGAACACGCCGCGCTGCAGCACCACGAAGGAGGAGGACAGGTATGCGCCGCAGTTGTAGTAGATATGCCCCTCGGTGCCGATGATCTCGCCGTTTTTCACGGCGGTCTTGTAGATGCATTTGGAGGGATGGCGCTTCACGCTGAACTGGGTGTCCTCCTCGCGGTCAAAGACCATCTTGATGGGCTTGCGGATCTTGTTTTCCGCAATGAGCAGCGCTCCGCAGAGTACATCCGGGAAATGCTCCTTGCCGCCGAAGGCACCGCCGGTGGTGCACTGACGGATGATGATGTCGTCATAGGGGATGTCCAGCAGACCCGCGATGGACTTGCGGATGTAGAACGGGCACTGCGCCGAAGCGTAGAACACGAACTTCCCGTCCTCATAGTCGGCAATGGCGCTGTTGGTCTCCAGGTGGACATGCTCCTGATAAGGCGTGGTCAGGGTCTCCTCGAAAATTTCGTCCGCCTCGGCGAAAACCTCCTCCATGGGTCTGCCCTTCTCGCAGAACAGCTCGCACATAACGTTGCTGCCCTTCTCCGGAAACATTGCGCCGCCCACGGAAGCAATGCCGTCGTCAATGGTCACGGCGGGGGTCTGCTCGGTGTAGTCGATCTTGATCTGATCCCGCAGGTCTTTCAAAGTCGCGCGGTCAGGCCCCACCACCAGGCCGATGGTCTCGCCCACATACAGCACATAGTCCTCGGCAAAGCAGCGCCAGTCCTTCATGATCATCCACAGCTCGTTCTTGCCCTGCGCGGGGATGTCCTTGGCGGAGATGAAGTAGTAGCCCTCCGGCATCTCCGGCAGGTGGATGGCGTCAATGGTGCCTCTGGGGATCGTGGAGCGCACCATATAGGCGTACTGCATGTCCGGCAGCATCATGTCGCAGACATAGGTCGCCTCCCCTCGGGCTTTTTCCACAGCGTCCACCCGAATGATCTTATCGCCGATTTTCGTTGCTGGCATTGTATAGCCTCCCTTATGTATGTTTTATAAAAGGATATAGTGATTCAACATAATACTGTTATGAATTGTACCATACAAATGCTCTTTTGAAAAGGGAAAGCGTGATTCTATTTTGCAAATAAAGATGCATTTCATTGACAAAAAAGAGAGAAGCTGGGTATACTACCAGCAAAGGAGTGTTGCACATGAAGATCGGTTGCGTTCTTATGGCGGCAGGCTTCGGCCGCCGCTTCGGCGGGAACAAGCTGCAGGCGGAATTTGACGGCGGCGCTACCCTTATCCAGTGCGCCCTGTCCGCCATACCCGACGACAAGCTGGCGCAGGTGGTGGTGGTGACCCAGTATCCCCAGGTTGCTGAACTGGCGCGGAAATACGGCTTCACCGCCCTGCCGAACCCCCATCCGGAAGTCGGACAGAGCGAGTCCATCCGCATCGGCCTGCAGGCGCTGCAGGATTGCGACGCTGTGCTGTTTCAGGTGGCGGATCAGCCCAAGCTGAAAAAGGAGACCGTGGCGGAGCTTATTGATTTTGCCGCCGCCCACCCCGACCGCATCGTGGGACTGGGGCACAACGGCCGCCGCGGCAACCCCTGCATTTTTCCGGCCAGATTCTATCCGGAGCTTATGGCTCTCACCGGCGACCACGGCGGCCGCTCGGTGATCCTGGCGCACGAGGAGGAGCTGCTGCTGATGGACGTTTCCTCCGACCAGCTCATTGACATCGACACGCCGGAGCAGCTGGAAAAATTGTAATTATCATAAAAAATCCGTCATTCCGAGGGCGCAAAGCGGCCGCGGGGATCCGTTTCTCTGTACGCATTTTGGATACGGATCGCCACAGCCGGTGGGCGCACCGGCTTGGCAATGACAGGTTATATTTGCAAGCAAAAAGGACGGTTCCTTTCGGAACCGTCCTTTTATATGCGTTTTACACAAGAATTACTTGCCCATGTTCATCTGAGCAGCGACCTCAGCGGCGAAGTCCTCCTGCTTCTTCTCGATGCCCTCGCCGGTGGCGAAACGCACGGCGTCCACGAACTTCACGGAGCCGCCCAGCTTCTTGGCAGCGTCGGCAATGTAACCCTCCACGGAGCCGGTGAACAGGTCGCCGCGGACAAACTCCTGCTGCAGCAGGCAGTTCTCCTGATAGAACTTGTTCATCTTGCCCATGACGATCTTCTCCTTGACCTGAGCGGGCTTGGAGGCCATCTTGGGATCCTGATCCATGAGCGCCAGAGCGACCTTCTTCTCCTCGTCCAGCACTTCCTGGCTCACCTGGGACTTATCCCAGAAACGGGGATTCAGAGCGGCGATCTGCATGGCGACGTTCTTGCCGATCTCGGTGGCGTCGATGCCGCCCTCCACGGCCAGATTCACCAGCACGCCGATCTTGCCGCCGGCATGGACATAACCCACGGAGGTGTTGGTGTCCACGCGGACAAAGCGGCGGATCTGCAGGTTCTCACCGATGGACATGACCTTCTCGGGCATGGTCTCGGCAACGGTCAGGTCGGAGCCGGCATACTTGCAGTTCATCAGCGCGTCCACATCGGCGGGGTTGCACTCCAGAACGGTCTTGGCAATGTCCTTCACGAAGGCCACGAAGGAGTCGCTCTTGGCGCAGAAGTCGGTCTCGCAGTTCACTTCCACCAAAGCGGCGGCGCCGTTCTCCACGCACACATAGCTCATGCCCTCGGCGGCGATGCGGCCGGCCTTCTTGGCAGCCTTGGCCAGACCCTTTTCACGCAGGTACTCCACGGCCTTGTCCATATCGCCGTCGGTCTCCACCAGAGCCTTCTTGCAGTCCATCATGCCCACGCCGGTCATTTCGCGCAGGTTCTTAACATCAGCAGCAGTAAAAGCCATTTTTATATCCTCCAGTTCAATGATTCATAAAATAAGGGGCAGGGACACGCCCTGCCCCGTTGGTTCAGCGGTAAAAGGAATCAGCTTATTCGGCGGCTTCCTCGGCGGGAGCGGCGGCCTCTTCGGTCTGCTCGCCCTGACGGCCTTCGATCATGGCGTTGGCCATGACGGAGGAGATCAGCTTGATGGCGCGGATGGCGTCATCGTTGCCGGGGATGGGATAGTCGATCTCATCGGGATCGCAGTTGGTATCGGCGATGGCCACAACGGGAATGCCCAGACGGTGTGCCTCGGCGATGGCATTGCGCTCCTTGCGGGTGTCCACGATGAACAGGGCGCCGGGCAGCTTCTTCATTTCCTTCACGCCGCCCAGATACTTCTCCAGCTTCTCGATCTCGCCCAGGTGCTTGATAACTTCCTTCTTGGGCAGCATATCGAAGGTGCCGTCGGCCTGCATGGTCTTGAGCTGATTCAAGCGATCCACCCGAGTGCGCATGGTCTTGAAGTTGGTCATCATGCCGCCCAGCCAGCGGGCGTTGACATAGAACATGTTGCAGCGCAGAGCCTCATCCTTGATGGCCTCCTGTGCCTGCTTCTTGGTGCCCACGAACAGCAGGCTCTGACCGGACTCGCTGAGCTCACGCACGAAGTTGTAAGCCTCTTCCAGCTTCTTCACGGTCTTCTGCAGGTCGATGATGTAGATCCCGTTGCGCTCGGTGTAGATGTAGGGAGCCATCTTGGGGTTCCAGCGGCGGGTCTGGTGGCCGAAGTGCACGCCGGCCTCCAGCAGAGCCTTCATGGAAACAACGTTCTGATTTGCCATTTTGTTCAGTTCTCCTTTGAATTTTAGTTTTACCCTCCAGCCTTTTCCTCCCCTCGGCCAACCGAAAAGGCACCGACCGAAAGTCCAAGGCTGTGCGGAATGCTGAAATATAATACCATATTGAATTGTAAAATGCAAGTGGTTTTTATATATTTTCTGCCATTTTTTCCGTCTTATCCCCAGCGTCTTCGTTTGCGGTCAGGCGGGCCGTCCGGACGCCGGAAGGGCTTGTCGATGAGGATGATGTCGTCCCCGAATTTCTGTATGCATTCCCACGGTATGTAATAGTCCTCTCCCCTGCCGAACAGGCCGAAAAAGCGGCAGGGGCCGAACACGATCAGCGCCCGCACCTCGCCCTCCGGCAGCTTCACCTCCACATCGCCCACGCAGCCCAACCTGCATCCGTCGCAGAGGTTGATGACCTCCTTGCGCCGCAATTGTGTAAAACGATTCAGCATAGCATCCACCCCTTTAGGCATCCTATGTCGGCCGCCGTCCACATTTGCCAGTCCCCCGCAAAAAACAAAACCTCCGTCTGAAACGGAGGTTTTGAATCACTTTTTTCCGCATCCGCTGCAGCCTTGGCAGTCGCCGCAGCAGCCGCCTTTTTTCCCTTTCAGCAGATGCACCAGCACCGCACCGGCGCACAGGAGGATCGCTCCCAGCAGGATCCAATCCGTCACGCCCATAGCAGACCCCCGATTCGGTACACCAGCATGGCGGCCAGCCACGCAACGCCGCACTGCAGGACGACCACGCCCAGCATCTTCCACACAGAGCCAAGCTCCCGCCGAATGGTTGCCACCGCCGCGATGCACGGCGTATACAAAAGCGTGAACACAAGGAACGACAGCGCCGACAGCGGCGTGAACAGCGTCCCCAGTACGGAGCCAAGCGCCGCCGTATTTGTCCCCAGCAGCACCGCCAGAGTGGACACCACCGCTTCCTTGGCGGTGAAGCCGGAGATCAGCGCCGTGGCCACACGCCAGTCGTTAAAGCCCAGGGGTCTGAAAATGCCGGCAATGAACTGCCCCACCATGGCCAGAAGGCTATCGGCGCTGTCCGTTACCACGTTGAGCTTTGCGTCAAAGGTCTGCAAGAACCAGATGATGATTGTGGCCAAAAAGATCACCGTGAAGGCACGCTCCAAAAAATCCCGTGCCTTCTCCCACAGCAGCAGCCCCACACTCTTGGCCGAGGGCATCCGGTAGTTGGGCAGCTCCATCACAAAGGGCACAGGCTGCCCCCGAAAGGCGGTGCCTTTCAGCACCAGAGCCAGCAAAATACCCAGCAGAATGCCCGTCACATACAGGCCGATCATCACCAGTGCCGCATGCTTCGGGAAAAACGCCGCCGAAAACACAGCATAGATTGGGATCTTGGCCGAACAGCTCATATACGGCGTCAGCAGAATGGTCATTTTCCGGTCACGATCCGAAGACACGGTGCGGGTGGCCATGATGGCCGGCACCGTGCAGCCGAAGCCGATGAGCATGGGCACGAAGCTGCGGCCGGAGAGGCCGATCTTGCGCAGGAGCCTGTCCATGACGAAGGCCACCCGCGCCATGTAGCCGGTGTCCTCCAGAATGGACAGGAAGAAAAACAGCGTCACGATAATGGGCAAAAAGGACAGCACGCTCCCCACGCCCGCAAAAATGCCGTCCACGATGAGGCTATGTACCACGGGATTGATGCCGTAGGCCGTGAGGCCCCTATCCACCAGCATGGTCAGCTTGTCGATGCCGAGACTCAAAAAATCCGACAGATTCTGCCCGATGAGGTCGAACGTCAGATAAAAAATCAGGAACATCACGCCGAAAAACACCGGCAGCGCGGTATATTTCCCCGTGAGAATTTTATCCATCTGCACGGAGCGGCGATGCTCCTTGCTCTCGTGACACTTCACCACGCAGATGTCCACCACGTTCTCAATGAAGCTATAGCGCATGTCCGCCAGAGCGGCATTGCGGTCGAGTCCGCTTTCCTTCTCCATCTGCACGATGCAGTGCTCCAGCAGCTCCTTTTCGTTTTGATCCAGCTGCAGCTGCCGCAGCATGCCCTCGTCGCCCTCGATGAGCTTGGTGGTGGCAAAACGAGCCGGAACGCCCGCTTTGTCGGCGTGATCCTGGATCATATGCACCACGGCATGGATGCAGCGGTGCACCGGCGAATCACCGGCGCAGAAGTCATATACCTTGGGCAGGGTCTTGCTGCGGGCGGTGTGCACCGCCTGATCCAGCAGTTCCGATACGCCCTCGCCCTTCACGGCGCTGATGGGCACCACGGGAATGCCCAGACAGCTGCTCAGCTCCTGCACGTCGATGGTGCCGCCGTTGGCACGCACCTCGTCCATCATATTCAGCGCCAGCACCATAGGCACCCGCAGCTCCAGAAGCTGCAGCGTCAGGTAGAGATTTCGCTCGATGTTGGTAGCGTCCACAATATTGATGATGCCGTCGGGCTTTTCCTTGAGGATGAAGTCGCGGGTGACGATCTCCTCCTGCGTATAGGGACGCAGGGAGTATATGCCCGGCAGATCCACCACGGAGCCGCTTTTGCCGTCCTTTATCTCCCCCACCTTCTGATCCACCGTCACGCCGGGGAAATTGCCCACATGCTGGTTTGACCCGGTGAGGGCATTAAAAAGCGTGGTTTTGCCGCAATTTTGATTGCCTGCCAGCGCAAAGATCATTCTGCGACCTCCTCCACCTCGATCTTTTTCCCGTCTTCCACCCGCAGCGTCAGCTCATAGCCCCGCACGCGGATCTCCATGGGGTCGCCCATAGGCGCCACCTTTTGCAGCGTGACCTTTGTGCCCGGGATCAGCCCCATATCCAGCAGCCGGCACCGCAGCGCCCCTTCACCGCCCACCTGGCGGATCACAGCGCTGCTGCCGATCTTCATTTCATTTAAGGTCATTACCTACTCTCCCTGTTATAATTTTATAAATTGTACTATTATTTTTACCATCCGTCAATGGCAGCAGGAAAAAAAGACCCGTACCGAAGTACAGGTCTTTTTATTTACTTTTTCTTGCCGCCGTGGGTGGCTTTCATGCGCTTTTCGTGGTTGAGAATGGTCTTGCGGATGCGTAGGTTCTCCGGCGTGACCTCCAGCAGCTCGTCGTCCGCCAAAAACTCCAGGCACTGCTCCAAGCTCATCTTCCGAGGCGGCACCAGCCGCAGCGCATCGTCGGAGCCGGAGGCACGGGTGTTGGTCTGCTGCTTTTTCTTGCAGACATTTACCGTAATGTCTTCCTGCTTGGGGGAAACACCCACCACCATGCCTTCGTACACCTTCACGCCGGCGCCGATAAAGAGGGTGCCGCGCTCCTGGGCATTGAACAGGCCGTAGGTAATGGATTCGCCGGTTTCAAAGGACACCAGCGATCCTGTGTTGCGGCGGTTCATCTCGCCCTTATAGGGCGCATAGCTGTCAAAGACGCTGGCCATGATGCCCTCGCCGCGGGTATCGGTAAGGAACTCGTTGCGGTAGCCGAACAGGCCCCGGGCCGGAACCAGGAACTCCACCTTCATACGGCTGCCCACAGGGGTCATCTCCACCAGGTCGCCCTTCCGGGCGCCGATCTTCTCGATGACAGCGCCCACGGACTCGCCGGGCACATCCACCACCAACCGCTCGATAGGCTCGCACTTCTTGCCGTCAATGGTCTGGTACAGCACGCGAGGGGGCGAAACCTGGAATTCATAGCCCTCTCGGCGCATGGTCTCAATGAGGATGGACAGGCTCATCTCGCCGCGCCCCGCCACGTTAAAGGCATCCATGGCGCCGGGGATCTCGGAAACCCGCAGAGACACATCCTTCAGCGTTTCTCGGAACAGGCGCTCCCGCAGCTGGCGGGAGGTAACGAACTTACCCTCGCGGCCGGCAAAAGGCGAATCGTTGATGGAGAACGTCATCTCCATAGTCGGGGCGGAGATCTTCACAAAGGGCAGCGGCTCCACGGCGGCGGGGTCGCAGATGGTGTCGCCGATGGTGATATCGCCGATGCCGCTGAGGGCGATGATATTGCCGGCGGTGGACTCGGTGACGGGCTTCTTCCCCAGCCCCTCAAACTCATACAGGCTCACGGCCTTGGCCTTCTTGGCCGGGGCGTCGGGATCGTGGTAGTTGCACACGGCGATCTCCTGATTCTGCTTCAGCGTGCCCCGCTCGATGCGGCCGATGGCGATGCGCCCCACAAACTCGTTGTAGTCAATAGCGGACACCAGCATCTGGAACGGCTCGTCCACGTTGGCCTCCGGAGCGGGAATATACTCCAGAATGGTGTCAAACAGCGGCTTGAGATCTGTGCCGGGCACGTCGGGAGAATAGGAGGCTATGCCCTGACGGGCGGAGCAGAACAGCATGGGAGAGTCCAGCTGCTCCTCGGTGGCGTCCAGATCCAGCAGCAGCTCCAGCACCTCGTCTATCACCTCATGGATGCGCTGGTCGGGGCGGTCGATCTTGTTCACCACCACAATGACCCTGTGACCCAGCTCCAGGGCGCGGCTCAGCACGAAGCGGGTCTGGGGCATGGGACCCTCGGCGGCGTCCACCAGCAGGATGACGCCGTTGACCATCTTCAGGATGCGCTCCACCTCGC
>ENA-OUQC01000038-OUQC01000038.1-human-gut-metagenome-genome-assembly--contig:-NODE-38-length-142872-cov-7.352437_pt1 | contig 142872 bp, 104 predicted proteins | sample MGYA00237942_ERZ548815 | MGnify/ENA primary metagenome ERZ548815 (study PRJEB26490, sample SAMN05194722) | human gut metagenome | biome: terrestrial biome; feature: human-associated habitat...
AATACATGGAGTACACAGGCTGCACGGTCAATTTCAAGACCTACACCAACTCCATCTGGGATAAGAAGCAGCGGGAAAACCCGATGGAGAATCGCAAGATTTTCTATAACACCCACCCGGCAATCATCTCTCTGGAAGTCTTTGATAAGGTGCAGGAGATTCGGCAGCAGCGGCACCGCAGAACAGCGACGGGAAAGAGCAATATGTTCTCCGGTCTGGTGTTCTGCAACGACTGCAAGCAGAAGCTCTACTACTCCACCACCAGCTATTTTGAAAAGCGGCAGGACTTCTTCATCTGCTCCACCCATCGTGCCAACAAGGACAAGTGCAGCGGACATTATATTCGTGCCGTTGTGCTGGAACAAATCGTCTGGAAGCACATTCAGGAGGTCATATCGGTAGTCACTCGCTATGAGGCGTATTTCCGTTCTGAAATGGAGCAAAAGCTCCGTATACAGAGCGAGGAATCGCTGCGGCTGTATCAAAAGCGGCTGGCACAGGCTGAGAAGCGAATCGGCGAGCTTGACCGTCTTTTCATCCGCATTTACGAGGACAATGTAGCCGGTCGGCTGGACGATGAGCGCTTTGCCATGATGAGCAAGAACTATACCGAGGAACAGAAAGGCCTCAAAGCCGAGGTCAAGAATCTGCAACAGCAAATCCATGAACAGGAACAACAGGCAGAGAATATAGAGCAGTTTGTTCAGCGGGTAAAGAGGAACAGTACCCTCACGGAACTGACGCCCTATGCCCTCAGAGAGCTTGTCAAGGCGGTCTACGTAGATGCACCTGACAAGTCCAGCGGCAAGCGCAGACAGAAGGTACATATCGAGTACGACCTTGTAGGCTATATTTCTGTGGATGAGCTGCTAAAAGCGGAACAGGCATGACCGAAATCATACCTGTTCCAAGAAATTTGAATTTTACTGTCTTACCAGCAGAGAGGCTCCGACCTGCTTTTTTTGATTTTGGTTGTGAATTCTAAAATGCACTTTACGGAATCGCGATATCCGAACCCGAATCGAAAACTTCTTTAAGTCCTTACGATATAGTCGGATTTTCTCGGAGCAGCCTCGCGTTTTCCGTCCGGAGCGCCGTAACCGAGAATGCAGTTTCCTATTCCCTCGTAGTTGTCGGGAACGCCCCACTTTCTCAAAAGAGCCTTTCCCCCTTCGGTTTCAAAGACCTCTTTCGCGCGGAAAACATAGCACGAATCGACGCCTACGGCGTGCGCGGCATTAAGAAGATTTCCCATAACCAAAGCTCCGTCGTAAAGATAAGTCCTTGCCGAAGGATCCGCAAGCACGATAAGCACGGTCGGCGCGCCGTAAAACGGATTGTCGTCTCTGCCCATAACCGCAGCGTTCATCTTTGCGACTTCGGAGATAAGCTCGGGCTTCTGCAAAACGACTATGACCGGCGACTGTTTTCCCATACCCGTAGGCGCGTAAGTTCCCGCTTCGAGTATAGCGTTGAGTTGCTCGTCGGTTATCTGCTGAGGAAGATATTTCCTACAGCTTCTTCTTTCCTTTAAATCAACAAGAGTTTCTTTCATATTATCCTCCTTATATTCATATTTTTAACTTTAATCGTTCTTTTTCAAAAACGAACTCACAGCCTCGTTGAATTCAAGAGGCTTTTTGTCCGCGATAAAATGGTCGCCTTTAATTACGACAAACTCAGATTTACGAATGCTTTTCGCAATTAACTCCGAGTGCTTTTTCAGTATCATATCGCGACTGCCGACGATGACGAGCACCGGCATATCGAGAGCTTTGAGTTCCTCGGGAGAAACGTGCGGCTCGTTGACCATAAGTCCGAGAATTTCGGCTTTACCGCGGGCTTTTTCGTCCTTTTCCGCAAGCTTTTTAACCGCCTTGTAGGCAAGCTCTATTGGAATCTGCGTGGAACGCTTTACGCCTTCGGGAAAAAGATTCGCGCCGTTCAGAACGAGCTTCAGAACCCTTTCGGGATGATCCAGAGCAAATCTCAGAGCGATGTTCCCGCCGTCCGAAAAACCGAGAATATTCGCCTTTTCAACGCGCAGTTCATCTAAAAATCCCAGCAAATCCTCGGAAAATCTCTTTATCGAAAACTCGCCGTCTCCTCTCGGGGAAAGTCCGTGTCCGCGGGTATCGGGAGCGATTACACGAAAATCCTCGGAAAAACAATCGATCTGATGCCTGAAATATTCGTGATTCTCGCCGTTCCCGTGAAGCAAAACGAGCGGCGTTCCCTTCCCTTTCTCTTCGTAATACAGTTCCATTTTATCTTTTTTGCGTCAATTTATCAAAAAGGGATCCCCTGAGGAATCCCTTTCGTTCGAATTTTTAGTTCTTGGGATGATTTATCGCTGCCTGAGCCGCCGCAAGTCTTGCGATGGGAACTCTGAACGGAGAACAGCTGACGTAGTTCAAACCTACGATGTGGCAGAACTCAACGCTGCTGGGATCGCCGCCGTGTTCGCCGCAGATACCGAGTTTGATTTCGGGTCTGGTCTTTCTTCCGAGTTCGGCAGCCATTCTGACGAGTTTGCCTACGCCCTTCTGATCGAGTCTCGCAAACGGATCGCTTTCGAAAATCTTCTTCTTGTAATAATCGTTAAGGAACTTTCCTGCGTCGTCACGGGAGAATCCGAAGGTCATCTGCGTGAGATCGTTGGTTCCGAAGCTGAAGAATTCCGCAACGCCCGCGATTTCGTCCGCGGTAAGAGCGGCTCTCGGAATTTCGATCATCGTTCCTACCATATAAGGAATCTCGACGCCCTTTTCTTCCATAACTTTCTTAGCCGTATCGTCTACGAATTTCTTAACGTATTTAAGCTCTTCGACTTCGCCTACGAGAGGAATCATTATTTCGGGAACGATATTAAGACCGTCGGAAAGTCTTACGTTGATAGCCGCTTCCATAACGGCTCTGGTCTGCATTTCCGCGATTTCAGGATAGGTAATGGAAAGTCTGCAGCCTCTGTGTCCCATCATCGGGTTGAATTCGTGAAGATCCTTAACCGTCTGGGTAAGTCTTTCGACGGAAATATTCATTTCCTTGGCGATAACTTCGATTTCTTCGGCGGTATGAGGAAGGAATTCGTGGAGCGGCGGATCGAGGAATCTGATGGTAACGGGTCTTTCGCCCATTGCTCTGTAGATACCTTCGAAGTCGCTTCTCTGCATGGGAAGGAGCTTATTGAGAGCAGCCTTTCTTTCTTCGACGGTCTGCGAAACGATCATTTCGCGCATAGCCATGATTCTGTCTTTGTCGAAGAACATATGCTCGGTTCTGCAAAGACCGATACCCTGTGCGCCGAAAGCTACCGCCTGTTTAGCGTCCTTCGGAGTATCCGCGTTGGTTCTGACTTTAAGAGTTCTGTATTTGTCCGCCCAAGCCATAATGGTTTCGAAGTCGCCGGTGATTTCGGCGGGCTGAGTAGCTATGGCGTGACCGTAAATGTTACCGGTGCTTCCGTCGAGAGCGATAACGTCGCCTTCGTGATAGGTCTTGCCCGCAAGAATGAAGTAACCTTCTTCTTCGAATACCTGAAGGTCGGCGCAGCCGGCTACGCAGCAGGTACCCATACCTCTCGCAACTACCGCGGCGTGAGAAGTCATACCGCCTCTTGCCGTAAGAACGCCCTCGGAAACAGCCATACCCTCGATATCTTCGGGGCTGGTTTCGAGCCTGACGATAATAACCTTCTCGCCCTGAGCGTGCATTTCGGCAGCCTTGGCGGCGGTGAGATAGCAATGGCCGCACGCAGCTCCCGGACTTGCGGGAAGACCTGTTGCGGCAGCCTTGGATTCTTTAAGCTCCTTGGCATTGAACTGCGGATGAAGAAGAGCGTCGAGCTGTTTCGGATCGATTCTCAGAACAGCTTCTTTTTCGTCGATCATACCCTCTTTAACGAGGTCGATAGCGATTTTAAGAGCGGCTACCGCGGTTCTCTTGCCGTTTCTCGTCTGAAGCATATAGAGCTTGCCGTTTTCGATGGTGAATTCCATATCCTGCATATCGCGGTAATGGTCTTCGAGAGTTTTGCAGATCTTCGTGAACTGAGCGAAAACTTCGGGATTCTGTTCTTCGAGATGGCTGATGGGGAAAGGCGTTCTGATACCCGCAACGACGTCTTCGCCCTGAGCGTTCATAAGATATTCGCCGTAGATGGTCTTTTCGCCGGTGGAGGGGTTCCTCGTGAAAGCAACGCCCGTTCCGGAGGTTTCGCCCATATTGCCGAATACCATAGACTGTACGTTAACGGCTGTACCCCAACTGGAGGGGATATCGTTCATTCTTCTGTAATAGATAGCTCTGGGGTTATCCCAGGATCTGAATACGGCCTTGACCGCTTCCATAAGCTGAACCTTCGGATCCTGCGGGAAATCTTCGTTCTTGGACTTCTTATAGAAAGCCTTGAACTCTTTAACGAGTTTTTTAAGGTCGTCTGCGTCGAGCTCCGTGTCGAGTTTAACGCCCTTTTCGGCTTTGAGCTGATCGATGATACGTTCAAAGTTGGACTTTTCAACTTCCATAACTACGTCGGAGAACATCTGAATGAATCTTCTGTAGCTGTCGTAAGCAAATCTGGGATTATTCGTAAGTTCTGCAAGACCTTCCACCGTTTCGTCGTTAAGACCGAGGTTGAGGATGGTGTCCATCATACCGGGCATGGAGGCTCTCGCGCCGCTTCTTACGGATACGAGCAAAGGATTCTTAACGTCGCCGAGCTTCTTACCGAGCTTTTCTTCGGTAATCGCAAGAGCGTCGTAGATTTGCTTCTGGATTTCGTCAGAAATGGTTTTGCCGTCTTCGTAATACTGAGTGCAAGCTTCGGTAGTTACGGTAAAACCGTCGGGTACGGGAAGACCCAGGTTTTTCATTTCGGCGAGGTTAGCTCCTTTACCGCCGAGAAGTTCGCGCATTTTGCCGTTTCCTTCATTGAAAAGATACACAAATTTCGTCATATTCTACTCCTTTTTAGATATATCGCCAAAATAAACGCTCCCTTGGGGAACGTTTATTTCATTCGGCTTGGTTGTTATTTTTTCTGTTCGTCCTTGGATTCGACCTGTTTGGGTTCGGGACGTCCTGTGTTCTTCTCTTCGGGTTTGGAGAAGATGAGGTATACTATAGCCGCTATAAGAAGCACGCACGCAACGATGAGAATTACGAAGAGCCAGCCGGGAACTTCGGCGGTAGTACTCGAATTATCGTCCTTCTTTTCGGTTACGGTGATATAAGCGTACTTGACTTCGGACTTATTGCCTCTATAATCGTAAGCGACGTATTCTACGTAATAGGAATAACTCTCGCTTTTGCCGGTAAGCACATCGGGAACGAAGCTGTTGTCGTTATAAAGCTTGATTTCTTCTACATCCGCATTGCCTCTAACGCCCTTGAATACTCTGATACTGGTCTTGGAAGTGTCTACTCCCGAGATATCGTCGGATATCGTCGGGGTGGAAACTGTATAACGAACTCCCTTGTAAGCGGAAAGCTGTTCGGAAGAAAGAGTGATTTCGGGACCTTTAGCGTCGATAACGTCTCTCGTAAAGGTGAAGATGTTCTTACCCGCATTGCCCGAACCGTCGACTACTCTGTAAGCAAACGCCCACGTTCCTTCGGCGGTAAGGCTGCTTATCGTGAAGTTGGATGACCACGACCAGTCGCCGGTAGCTCCGGGTTTCTTATACGCAACCTGAACTTTGATGTTGTCTATTGTGTCGATACCCTGATCTTCTTCTGAGAAGATAAAATACTTTTTATCGAGAGAATTTCCGTCGCTTATCGTAAGCTTGGGAAGAGTTATGTTCTGATTGGAACGGAAAGCACCTTTGGTGAGATTTTCGTCGATGAGTTTATGAAGTTCTCCGTGATTAAGCTCGGTGGGAACCTTGTCCTGAATCGCGTCTACTCTAAGAACGTGGACTTCCGTCGCGTTATAAAGGCGGATTTCGTACTTCTGACCGTCTTTTCCGAGGCGATATTTGCTCTTCTTGTTATCGGAGCTTCCGTTTTCGTCGTCCTCGAAAGAGGAAAGAAGAAGCTTATAAGAGCCGTCTTCGAGAATCTCGAAGACCTGCGTATCCATCGTCTGACCGATAATGCTTATACCGTAAACGGGGAAGGAATAGTCCGATTCCTGTTTGGCTTTGATATTGCCGTAAACGTAAGCGGTCTTTCTTCCGTGATAAAGAGTTTCGTCGGAAATTTCGGTCGCTTCGGGCTTGGTAAGTCTCGTCCAGATAACGATATCCACGGCTTCGGCTTCGGTGGTAAGTTCCTGCTTGCCGTTAACGTTGGAGATACTCTTGACGAGCATTTCCATAGAGATTTCGTCGTTCTGTTCGTTGTTTTTATTTGCAAAGGTCATCGTAGCGACGTTGCTGTCGAAATAAATGCCTCTGTAAGTCGGTTCGACGGGATCCGTAGGCTGATCTTCGCCTTCGGAGGGTTCTCCGCTCTCTTCGGAAGCTCCCGCAACCTCGGGAAGAAGAAGCTTTACGCCGTTAACGGAGAAAACGCCGTCTTCGTAAGAGATGGTAAGACCGTACTTGTCGCCGTCGGAAGTCTTTTCGGAATCGACGGGAGTAAACGGAATCTCGGTCCTGATGCCGGTAAGATTACCGTTTTTAACGGTGCCGTAAAAGACCTTGGAACCTTCCTGAGTCTCTTTCGTAACGGTTATTTCGGCAACGTTGTCCGCATCGGAATAATCACTGACCGTAAGCGTGAAGGAATCGAAATAAAGATTGGTCTGAGCTTCAAAAGCGAAGCCGTCCATATACATATTCTGTACAAACTGGAATTTATTGTCCGTATAAGAGCCGTCGAGAACTATTTCGACGCCGTTCTCGGTGATACCGCCTATCGTAACGGTGCCGCTCGTCTGCTTGAATAACTTACCGTTGGATCCGCCGGGCGTTACGTTGATAGCCTGAGCCTGTCCCGGTATTCCCGCGCAAAAGACCGTCGTGAAGATAGCCAGCGCAAGTACCAATGATAACACTAACTTTCTGTTCATTATAGAGAATTCCTCCGTTTTGTATAGCTGAATGCCGCGGGTAAAAGCGACAAACCGAACCGTTCCGACCGAGCAAAACGGCTCACTCAGTATATTTTACCCTTTTATGCAATTATTGTCAATCGTTTTGAAGAATTTTTACCGTTTCAATCGCAAAAAACCGTAAGCGCGGGCTTTATCGCGATTTCTGTCTTATTCCGCCCGCAAACAAGCCGTTTTTTGCGTCCTTCGCTCATTTTCCGGCCGAGCGGAAAAATCAAATTTCTTTTCTCTTTTTATACGGCTCTATATATTCTTCGAGGTTGAATTTAACCCAAGGCTCCTTGTCCTCGGGCGGATAGGAAACGAATCTCATCGTATCGCCCGTTACGGGATGAACGAATTCGAGATAAAACGCCCATAAAGCGATGTTGTGTCCCTTGGCAAGCCTGTCTCCGCCGTATTTCACGTCGCCGAATACGGGAAGCCCCTGAGCTGCCATCTGAACTCTTATCTGATGAGATCTTCCCGTTACGAGTCCGATTTCGAGAAGACTCACCACTCCTCCCGCAGACGCAAGAAGCCTGTAATCAAGCTCGGCTCTCTTTACTCCGGGCGTAGCTTCGCTCGAAACATACACTACGTTCGTCGAAGCGTTCTTTTTAAGGAAATTGACGAGCTTACCTTCGGGACGCTTGGGCTTGCCGAGCACGACGGTCAGGTATTTTTTAGTAACTTCGTCGTTTCTTATCGCTTCGGAAAGTCTTGCCGCGCTTTTATCGTTTTTCGCAAAAACCATAACGCCGCCCGTAACTCTGTCGAGCCTGTGAAGAAGAGCAAGATAAACGTTGCCCGGCTTTCCGTCTCTTTCCTTGATATACTGCTTGAGAATGGTAAGCAAATCGGCGTCGCCGGAAGCGTCTGCCTGACTGGGCAGGTTTTGCGGCTTATTGACCACGATAATATGTTTATCCTCGTAAAGCACGGGGATATCGTCCATTGTAAAGGTTCTCATCAATCTACCTCGTTCGTAAAAATCAAAATGTTTTCAGTCCGCTCGCCCCGCACGGAAGGACTATTCCTTCTTCGGTCGGAAGACAGACCTCGTATGCGTCCGTTTTTCCGCCTTTTACGGCAAGATCGAGGACGTTTCCTATGACCGCGGGCTGAAGCCCCGTCGTATAGCTGTTTATCAGGACGAAAAGCGGGTTGTCGGACAACACCTCCGCCGCAAGCACGACGAAATCGTATAAGTCGTTTTCGAGCTTCCAGATTTCTCCGTTGCTTCCTCTTCCGTAACTCGGAGGGTCCATAATTATCGCGTCGTAGCGGTTGCCGCGGTTGATTTCGCGCTTAATGAACTTCTTGCAGTCGTCGACTATATACCTGACCTTACCGCCAGCTACTTCCGAAAGAAGACAATTCTTCCTGCATCTTTCGACCATATTCTTCGCCGCGTCCACGTGACAGACGGAAGCCCCCGCTTTAAGGCAGGCAACGGTCGCTCCTCCGGTATACGCAAAGAGATTAAGCACCTTTATTTCCCTTCCCGCGCCCGAAATAAGCTTCGTCATAGCGTCCCAGTTAACCGCCTGCTCGGGAAAAAGTCCGGTATGTTTGAAGCCCATCGGCTTGACCGAAAAGGTCAGATTCCTCCACGATACCGTCCACTCTTCGGGAAGCTGCGTATCGTATTCCCAATACCCGCCGCCCGTATTGCTTCTTATGTAATGAGCGTCTATGCCCTTATAAGACGCAAGAGGTTTCTTCGCTCTCCATATAACCTGCGGATCGGGACGCAGAAGAGTATATTTCCCCCATCTTTCGAGCTTTTCGCCGTCGCCCGTCGCAATAATCGTATAATCCTTCCACTCGCCGCTTACTTTCACTTTTTCTTCCCTTCGTATTTTTCAAGCTCCGAAAGAAGCTTCTGCATTTCGGTGATGAACGTCCTCGTGTCGGTAAAATGCCTGTAAACCGAGGCGAATCTTACGTAAGACACTTCGTCCGTTTCCATAAGCCTGTCCATAACGAGATTTCCTATAACCGAACTCGGAACCTCGTCCATCTGCATATCGCCGACGGTTTTTTCCACGCTCCTGACAAGCTCGTCTATCTTTGCCGCGGAAACCGGCCTGTTGGTGCAGGCAAGCTGAATACCGTTTCTGACTTTATTCGAATCGAAAAGCTGTCGATTTCCGTTCTTTTTGACTACGTAAAGAGGCTTTAACTCTATTCTTTCGTAGGTCGTATACCTTCGCTGACATTCCGGACATTCGCGGCGTCTTTTAATTGCCTGTCCGTCGTCCTCGGGACGGCTGTCTATAACTTTAAGATCGGGATGATCCTTACAATACGGGCATTTCATTGTCTTTCCTCCGCAACTTCCGTTCTCCGTCCCAGACGGGAACGTATTTTTTATCCGCCGAGCAAAGTTCCTGAACGAAACCGTTATTAAAGCCCAGCGAAAAGAAATAATCTTCGATTCTGTTTTTTTCCAGCCTCGTAAGCTTCCTGTTGAGACAGACCTCTCCGATAGGTATCTCGGGCGGAAAATACTGGCTCATAAGGCTCACGTAGGTTTCCGTTCCGAAATTCTCCTTGATAAGGTCGAGAACTTTTCTGCTGTTATTCAAAAGAGAAGGCAAAACGAGATGACGGATAAGCACTCCGCTCTTCATTTTTCCGTTCCCGATAACGTCTTTTTTCTGTCTCTTCATCTCGGTTATCGCCTTGAGAGCGACTTCGGGATAATCTCTCGCTCCCGAAAGTCTGCGGGAAAGCTCGCCGTCCGCGTATTTGAAATCGGGAAGGTACACGTCCACAAAGTCTTCCAGCTTTTTAAGCGTTTCACAATCTTCGTAACCGCCGCAATTGTAAACGACGGGAACGGTAAGCCCTCTTTTTCTCGCTTCGGAAACAATCTCTGTGATTTTATCGGAATAATGCGTAGGAGTTACGAAATCCGCGCACTCCGCTCCGTTCAGCTGCATTTCGACGAGCTTTTCGGCAATTTCTTCCGAAGAAACCTTATAGCCGACGGGTTTAAGAGATATTCTCATACCCGAAGGCTCCGTGCGGAAAGCGTGCCCCGACGAAAAAGTCGCCGAACTTTCCGCGCCGCAGAAAAATCGGGAAAACTCGCCGTGGCTTATTTCGAAATTCTGGCAGTAGACGCATCTGAGATTACAACCGCAGAAAAAAACCGCTCCGCTTCCTCCGGAGCCGCCGATTATCGGTTCTTCCCATTTATGGATACCGACGTTTCCTACGATTATATCGTTGCCGACTCCGCAGAAGCCCGCGGAAACTTCGCGATCGACTCCGCATTTCCTCGGACATAAATAACACTTCATATTCTTCTCCGAAAACGACGCTACATCTCGCGCCTGTCTTCCATAGCCCTCGAAAGCGTGACTTCGTCGGCGTATTCGAGATCGCTGCCGACGGAAACTCCGCGCGCGATACGCGTAACCTTCACTCCGAGCGGTTTTATAAGTCTCGAAAGATAAACGGCCGTAGCCTCCCCCTCCACGTCGGGATTCGTAGCGATAATGACTTCCCCGACGCTTCCGTCAAGACGATCGATAAGCTCTTTTATGCGAAGATCGTTGGGACCTACGTTTTCGAGAGGATTAAGCACGCCGCCCAGAACGTGATACGTGCCTTTATAGTCGCGGACTCTTTCCAGAGCAAAAATATCCTTCGGATCCTTGACCACGCAGATAACCGCCGAATCTCTCGTCGCACAGATGTCGCAGACGTCTCCTTCGGTGAAATTCCCGCATATACGGCAGAACTTGACGTTCTTTCTCGCGCTTACAATCGCTTTCGAAAATTCCTCCGCGTCGGCTTCGCTCATTTTCAGAACGGAAAGAGCGTAACGCTGCGCGGTTTTGTTGCCGACTCCCGGAAGAGTCATAAACTTACCTATAAGCTCGTTGAGAGCCTTTATATTGCCGTTCGCCACGATAAAATCAGAACAGTCCGTTGGCTGCGTCGGGCATAAGTTCCTTGGAAGCCGCGTCAGCTTCTTCGGCAGCCGCATTGTAAGCGGCAACGATAAGATCTTCGAGCATTTCGAGGTCGTCCAAATCCACCGCTTCGGGCTTTATACTTACTCCGACAAGCTTTTTCTGTCCGGTAAGAGTCACGGTAACGAGTCCGTTTCCCGCAGTTCCGTCGATTTCCATATTTTCAAGTTCTTCCTGAGCCTTGAGTATCTTCTGCTGCATTCTCTGCGCCTGAAGAGCAAGCTGCTGCATATTCATTCCGCCGCCGAAATTTCTGTTAGCCATAATGATTCTCCTGTCTTTATTTGATGATTAATCGCGGAAAAACCGCGTCGTTTATTTTTCGATTCTGAGTTTTCCGTCGGTAAGTTCTTTAAGCTTCTGGACGACTTCGCTTTCGGTCCGGACGTCGCTGCGTTCGATTTCCCACGCGGCATCGCCGAAATTCGCCCTTATGAGCAAGGAAAGCGATTCGGAAAGAGCCTTATCCCCGCTTATAAGCTCGTAAATTACCGGCTCCGCCTGTATACGGAGCTTTTTACCCGACTTTTCGACCTTCGTAACCTTCTTGACCGCGTCGAAAACGAGTCCGCCGTTTTTTCTCGCGGAAGCCGTAAGTCTTGCCCAACTTCTCTCGACGTCTCTTTGCGTGAATTCCGAAAAGCTTTTTACCTCCTCGGAAGAAGGCTTCTTCTCTTCCCTGACCGCGTCGGTTTCCGTTTCTCCGACGGTCAAAATCCCCGACGAAAGAGCTTTTTCGATTCTTTCCATACGATTTTCGAGCAGCTCCAGCTTCAGACGCGTATCGCTCTCTTCGTCGAGAGCGCACCTGATTACCGCGGATTCGAGTATAAGCTGAGGGGAAAGCGAATAACGCATATCGCCTTCGAGAGACGTAAAAACCTCCGCGCAGGACAGAAATCTTCTCGTATCCCCGCACTTAGCGTCTTCTCTGAGAGGAGCCATAAGACTTTCGGGAAGCTTCAGAACCGAATCGGGATCGCCGACGGTACGGACTACGGTAAGATTCCTGAAATATCGTCCGATTTCCCTCGCAAGCACGGAAGGATTGGTTCCTCCGGACATCCTCTCGGACAAAAGCGTTACGGCACGCCCGGCATCGCGGCTTATAACGGCTCCTATAAGCTCCCTGAGGGACAAAACGTCTCCCGAACCGAGAGCGTCGGCAACCTCCGCGTAAGTGAGCTTTCCTCCGCTTATCGTAAGACATCTGTCGGCAATACTCAAAGCGTCCCTTACGCTTCCCCTTGCGTTTTCGGCGATAAGGTAAAGAGCAGACTCTTCGCATTCTTTCTTCTCTTCCTCAAAAACCTTCTTTAAAAGTCCGAAAAGGGCGTCCGTTCCCACAAGTCTGAAATCGAACCTCATACAACGCGACATTATAGTCTGCGGAAGCTTATGAACTTCGGTCGTACAGAGAATGAAAACGACGTACTCGGGAGGCTCTTCGAGAGTCTTTAAAAGAGCGTTGAAAGCCGCGCCCGTAAGCATATGGACTTCGTCTATTATATAGACCTTTCGTTTCCCGACCGCCGGAGGATAAATAACTCCGTCGCGGATATCCCTGACGTTATCCACTCCGTTGTTGCTCGCCGCGTCGAGTTCGACGATATCCGGAGAAGCCTCAGAGCGGCTCAGACAAGCCGCGCATTTCCCGCACGGACGTCCGTCCTTCGGTTCGAGACAGCATATCGCTTTCGCAAAGAGCCTTGCGACGGAGGTTTTTCCGACTCCCCGCGTCCCCGTGAAAAGATACGCGTGCCCTACCTGATTACGCTTTATCTGATTGAGCAGCGTAGTCGTTATATGATCCTGACCGATGACTTCGGAGAACGATTCCGGTCTCAGTCTTCTGTATAGTGCCAGATAAGCCATTCTTTTCTCCTTACCCGATCGATTCGCCGTTTTTTCTATACGAGTTCATTCTTGAGCTTTCTTCTCGCACGAGTCAAGGCGTTATCGACGGTTTTCGCGTCTTTGCCGAGAGCCGCCGCTATTTCCGCATAGGATTTACCCGAAACGTACATCTCCACGACCGTTCTTTCGGTCTTGCTGAGCTTCGAATAAACCGTCTTCCAGAAATTCTCGCGCCATTCCTTTTTAAGAAGAGTTTCCATCGGATCGAAATTCTGCGAAATCTCGTTCTCCGTAAGTTCTACGCAATAATTCAAAGGGCTTTGCTTATTCGTTTTCGACTGACGGATAGCGGCGTAGATCCTTCCTTTTATGCACATCATCGCAAACGGTACGAACTGCCCCTGCGAAGAATCGAAATCCCTTACGGCAAAAAACAAACCGAGCATTCCTTCCTGAAGAACGTCGTCTTTATCTCCGCCCAGCACGAAATAAGTGTTGGCGTAGGACTTCAGGACGGGCATAAAATCCCTCACGAGCAGCTCCATCGCTTCCTTATCGCCTGCCGCGGCCTTCTCCGCAAGAACCGCCGAGCTTTCGTCAAGCATTATCCTCTCCTCCGACGAACCGCCTCGTAAACCAGAATTCCGCACGCGACCGAAGCGTTGAGAGAATTGACCTGTCCTCTTACGGGAAGGGAAACCACTCCGTCGCAAAGCTCGCGGGTAAGTCTTTTTACTCCGAAGCCTTCGCTTCCTATGACGAAAGCCGTTCCGCCCGATAAATCCGCGTCGTAAACGCATTGTCCGTCCATATCCGCCGCGTAGGTCCACACGCCCTTTTCTTTAAGTTCTTCTATCGCGGAATTGATATTCGTAACCCGGGCTATCTTCATATGAACGGCCGCTCCCGCCGAGCATCTTATAACCGTTTCGTTGACCTGAGCCGACCTGTTTTTCGGAATGACTATACCGTGAACGCCCGCGCATTCAGCCGATCTTATAATGCTTCCGAGATTATGAGGATCTTCGATTCCGTCGAGAACGACGATAAGCGGTTCTTCCTTCCTCTCTTTGGCAAGCGCGAGAATATCGTCCGTATCGCAATACTCGAAATCCCTCGTAACTCCGACGAATCCCTGATGACGCCCCGTTTCCGACTCTTTGTCGAGGACGTTCCTGTTCACGTATCTGACCTTGATTCCGTTCTCGAGCGCCATATTCACGACGGGGTGTTTCGTTCCGTTTTCGACGTATAAACAATCCAGCCTTCCTTCTCTTATCGCTTCGGTAACCGCGTTTCTTCCTTCGATTTTCATTTCTGCTCCAATCAAGCCGCAAATCCGACTCTTTTTATAATCCCTTTGTTTTTGCGTCAGTCCGACCCTCTTTCGTCCGCTCCGACGGACAAAAGCTCTTTGATTCTTTCTTCCCTTCCGGTCAGATATAAATACCCTAAAAGCGCTTCGAAACCGCTCGCCCGCTTATAGTCGTTAAGCTCGGCGTTTTTTGCGACGGTATGCTGCTTCGCGTTTCGCCCCCTCCTGAAAACGTCCGCTTCTTCTTCGGTCAGAAGCGGCTCGAGAACGGCGGCTTTCAGCGACTGAGCGGAAGCGTTGACCTCTCCGGCGGCAAGAAGATGGAGAGTATGAGACTTGGCGTCGCTTTGCGTCGCAAGCTTATGACGGACGTACATACTGTGTACGGCGTCCCCAACGAATGCAAGCACGAGCGGATTCATAAGTCTCGCTTCTGCGTCGGTTATCTTCCCGAAATACATCTACCGCTTTTCCTCCGAATCGGTTTTCCTGTCTTTTTTAGCCTGAATACGGGCGTTCCTTTTCTCTATCCTTGCGGGAGAAAGCTCAAAAAACAGATAAAGCACGTCAAGCACGCCCGCAGCCGCAAAAAGAACGTACACGAGTATCCATTTGAGCCAGTCGGGAAGGGACAGAAGAGTTAAAACGCCGGCAATCGCCGCAAGTACGAAAAACACGAGAAGCGGCACGACGTTAAACGGACGTTCCTCGTCGTCCTCTCCGTAATGCGACAGAGTAAACGATACCGCGATGACGGAAGCGATTCCTCCGACGAACGGTATTAAACTTATAAGCAGCCAAAGCGTCTTTTTTTCGTTTTTTATCATTTTTAGCTCCATTGAGTTTTTCCGAAAATAACGAGGCGTACAGCCGACTTTCCGTAAAGTTTATTATATCACACATCGTCGCCCCTGTCAAGATTATGAGTTTACTATTCCCCGAGGCAAAACCACTTGATTTTCAAAATCGCGGACGAGGAATTTCCGACGCGAAAGACGGCTTTTTTCAGAATAACGACACAGTTTGTTTTCGTTTTGTATACATTTGATTCTAAAAAGCGGTATGAGACTCCATCGTTTGACGGAAAGAACGTATTCTGCTATAATATAATACGGTACTAAGCGGGCTATCTTTTTTCTTTATTTATTTTTTCGCCCGTTTTCGGAGGTACATATGGATCTTTTTCAAAAATGTTACAGCTTTGACGCCGCGGATCGGATCAAAGAAGTCGGCTGTTATCCGTATTTCCACGTATTGCAGTCGAAACAGGACGCTACCGTCACGATGGAGGGCAAACGCCGTATAATGCTCGGCTCCAACAACTATTTAGGTCTTACGGCAAATCCGGAAGTCATCGAAGCAGCTGTAAAAGCCGCCGAAAAATACGGCTCCGGCTGCTCGGGTTCGAGATTCCTCAACGGAACGCTGGATATTCATCTCCAACTCGAAGACGAACTTGCGGAATTCGTTGGAAAGAAAGCCTGCGTAACTTTCTCGACGGGTTTTCAGTCGAATCTCGCAATCATCTCTTCTCTGTGCGGCAAGGATGACTTTATTATTTCCGACAGGGAAAACCACGCGAGCATTTACGACGGCTGCAAACTCAGCTACGCGAAAATGCTCCGCTATAAGCATTCGGATATGGCGGACCTCGAAAGGGTTTTGTCCAATCTTCCGTCGGACGCGGGCAAACTTATCGTTACAGACGGCGTTTTCAGTATGAGCGGCGATATCTGCAACCTTCCCGAAATCGTAAGACTTGCGGAAAAATACAACGCGAGAACTATGGTCGACGACGCGCACGGTTTCGGAGTCCTCGGAAACGGAGGAAGAGGTACGGCGGATCACTTCGGACTCACGGATAAGGTCGACGTTATTATGGGTACTTTCTCGAAATCTCTTGCAAGTATGGGCGGATATATGCTCGCCGACAAAGTCGTCTGCGATTACGTCCGTCATACCGCGAGACCTTTCATCTTCTGCGCGTCGATAACTCCCGCTGACTGCGCGGCCGCGCTTGCCGCGCTCAACGTACTCCGCAACCATCCCGAGCTTCCCGTTCACCTTAAAGACCTTTCCGTTTATATGAGAAACGGTCTACATAAGGCGGGAATAAGCATAATCGATTCGGTTACTCCCATTATCCCCATATACACTTACGACAGTATGAAAACCTTCGTGCTTACTCAGAAGCTCTTCGACGAAGGCGTTTACGCAAATCCCGTAGTGGCTCCCGCCACTCCCGAAGGCTCGGCTCTTATAAGAACGAGTTATATGGCTTCGCACACGACGGAAATTCTCGACGAAGCTCTCGAAATCATCGCGAGAGTCATTCCGCACGATTTGCACGGCTCTGTATGACGGAGGAGAAAATGAAACATTCAGAAAAACCCGGTAGGATCGCCATAGTTACCGGAGGCTCCAACGGAATAGGCAAAGCGACGGCAAAAGCTCTTTCCCTTAAGGGCTATAAGGTTTACGAATTCAGCCGCAGAGGCACGGATTACGACGATATAACCCACGTTACCGCCGACGTTACCGACGAGAAAGCCGTAGCTGCGGCAGTCGGCGAGGTTCTGTCAAGAGAAGGTCGAATAGATCTTCTCGTCAACAACGCGGGCTTCGGAATATCGGGCGCAACGGAATTCACTTCGACGGAAGACGCTAAAAGACTCTTCGACGCGGATTTCTTCGGAACGTTCAACGTTATCAGGGCGGTCGTCCCCGCAATGAGAAAACAAGGCGGCGGAAGGATTATTAACTTAAGCTCGGTCGCTTCGCTCCTCTCGATTCCTTATCAGGTGTTCTATTCGGCGGCGAAAGCCTCGGTCAATACTCTGACTCTCGGACTCGCAAACGAGCTGAAGCCCTTCGGAATAAGCGTATGCGCGGTTATGCCCGGCGACGTTAAAACCGGATTCACCGCCGCAAGAGAAAAAACTCCGACGGGCGACGACGTTTACGGCGGAAGGATATCCCGCTCGGTCGCGGTTATGGAAAAGGACGAAACCAACGGAATGCCGCCGGAATTCATCGCGAAAAGAATAGTTTCGATAGCCGGAAAGAAAAACGTCAAACCGCTTTATTCCGCGGGATTCAAATATCAGTTTTTCTGCGTGCTTGCGCGGATTCTTCCCTTCCGCTTATCGAATTCGATAGTCGGAAGCCTTTATAACAAGTAAAATCAAGCTGTTTTGACTTTATCCGAAAGACTTTACGGAATCGGTAAAATCGTCAATCAAAGACTTTACGAAGAATTGACAATCAAAACTTTTACAACAAAAAAGCGTCCTTCGATCCGGAGGACGCCTTTTTAAATTCCCGAACTAATTTTTGGTTTTAAGAAGATCCGCAAGCTGAGAAAGAATATCGCCGCTGCCCGAAAGACTTACGTTTCCTACGTTTTTGCAAATCCTTTCTACGTACTCGTATTCTTTAAGGCGACGAAGAGTTTCGTTTTCTTCGAGAAGCTTTGCGGTATTGAGCAGACTTCTCGTCGAAGCAACCTCCTCTCTTCTCGCAATAACGTTGGCCTGAGCCTGTTTTTCGGCTATAAGAACGGTATTCATTATTTCCCTTATTTCGCCCGGGAGAATTATATCCTTTATGCCCGCGTCGACGATTTCCACGCAGAATTCCCCTTCCTTCTTTTTGAGAGCGGCGAAAATATCCTCGGAAAGCTTGCTTCTTCCGTCGAGAAGCTCGTCCATTTTCATATTGCAGACGAAACCTCTTATCACGAGCTGCAAAGCCGAACGGAACTGATCGTCGAAATTCTCGAGCTTGCCTGCAATCCCTACGTAATCGGTAATCTTATAACGGCAGACGAAATTTATCCTCACCGTAACTCTGTCCGCGGTAAGCATTTCCTGACCGACGACCTCCGCCTGACGAAGACGGGTATCTACGAGCTGCGTTTCCACGTCCCTGTTTTTCCAGAAATAATATACTCCGGAATCGAGAACCGAAACGAATTTCCCGTCGATATAAAGCCTTGCTTTCATTCCTTCGGGAACGGAACGAAGAACGCATACGCCGAAATAAACGAGCTTTCTTTTAAGCCAGTCCGGAATCTCTTCGGGAACGTCTCCGCTCATATCGTAAAGTCTGAATTCGTGTTTTCCGTATTCCTTCCAGAAGGCGTGGAATCCGCTCGTAAGGTCCCCGTCGAACACGCCGTCCACGAAATGAAGCGCAATGAAATCGTCGGGCACGGTTATCGTTTCGAGATACGACGCCAAAGTCGGCTCTGAACCGACAAAACTCTTTACGTCGCAGTTTTCGGGAAGAAATTCCCCGTTTACCGCCGCAATCTCTATCTTTTTCGAGCCTATTTCCGTATAAACGCCCGCTTCCAGAATCTTCCTGAACTTTCCGCCCCTGAAAAGCAAGCCTTTACAACCTTTATTAACTACGATTTTTCCCATATACGCCTCCTTTTGCCTTACGGCTCTCGTTTTTATAATAAACGGCAAGAACCGTTTTAAACGTAAAGACTTCCGGAAGACGCTTACCGCCCTCGTCCGCGGCAAAACGCTTGAGACGACCGAAAAACCGACCTCGGTCCGGCTTTATCCGAAACTTATCGGCTCTTCGAATCCGTCGGTATCCGCGTCCCGACAAAGCGAACGAAAACTGTGCGATCGCACCGCAATCTTCGGGAAGTCTGTTTTATAAGGTTTCCACACCGATAACTATAAGCCTGTAAGACATCAGGCAAAAAATCTCTGACAAACGTGAGACGTTTATCGACAGCAATCCATGCACCCTTCTGAGGCTAAGGAATCGAACCTTATCTTTTACGGAATTCCATAATACGCCGAGGCACAGCCCCGCGCAAAGCGTAAGACTCGCGAGCTTACTCTTCCGTGAAGGGTATTATATTTCATTTTCTTTCGTTTGTCAAGACAAAAGCGTAAAAAAAGCCCCCGACACGATTCGAAGAAACCTCATCTTTCTCCAAAATCTTCTCCACAGCTTCTTCTCTGTTTGCTTATTAAATCCTAATGCGGACGTTCTCCTCTGAGTTTTAAAGTCGGCATAGCGTTAAGAGTATCGGGCGCGGGAGATTTTCCGCTCGTCATTTCGTAATACCCGAGAGCCGCGATCATCGCGCCGTTATCCGTGCAGAGCTTCAAATCGGGAAGAAAAACCTTGTATCCCGATTTTTCAAAATCCGAAAGCCTTTGCCTGAGATAAGAATTAGCTCCTACTCCGCCGGCAACCGCAACCGATTTAAGTCCGCTTTTCTCAAGCTCTTCCTTAGTCCTTTCGATAAGACCGTCGATTGCGTATTTAGTAAAAGAAGCGCAGACGTCTTCGATTGCGACGTCGCCCTCTCCGCACAGGTTTCTTAAAGCGATTTTCGCGCCTTGCTGAGTCTTGGTATGAAGAAAATTGATGACCGCGGTTTTCAGCCCGCTGTAAGAGAAGTTTCCGTTATCCACGACGACGTCGTTGAACCGATAAATCGGTTTTCCTTCTCGCGAAAGCCTGTCGACCGAAACTCCGCCGGGATACGAAAGCCCCATAGTCCGCGCGACTTTATCGAAAGCTTCGCCCACGGCGTCGTCAATCGTAGAGCAAAGCACGGTTATATCCGTGTAATCGTTGACTCTCGTTACCGCCGTATGACCTCCGCTTGCAAGAAGACAGATAAAGGGTGGTTCAAGCTCCTTATTCGTTATGTAATTTGCGGCAATATGTCCTTCTATATGATTTATCGCGTAAAGAGGCTTGCCCGAAGCCTGAGAAAGAGCCTTCGCAAAACTTACTCCGACCAGCAAAGCTCCGACCAGTCCGGCTCCGTAAGTTACGGCAATAGCGTCGATATCGTTTATAGTTACCTTTGCCTCGGAAAGAGCGAGAGCTACCGTGGAATCGATGGCTTCCACGTGATTTCTTCCGGCGATTTCGGGAACTACGCCTCCGTAAAGCTTATGTATTTCTATCTGACTGTGAATGACGTTGCTGAGCATTTCTCTGCCGTTTTTTACCACGGAAGCCGCCGTTTCGTCGCACGAACTCTCTATTCCGAGGACAAAAACGTCCTTTCCTTTTTCCGAAGAGCCGATCATATCGCGTTATTTCCCGGAAGTATAGACTTCGTAATTCGAGCCGTTGTTCCACAGCTTTTCAAGCTGATAAAAAGCCCGCGTTTCTTCGTGGAAAATATGCATTATGACCTCTCCGTAATCGAGAGCTATCCACTTACCTTCGACGAGACCTTCTTTGTGAAAGGCGTAAACGCCCTGCTTTTCCATCTGAAATTCGATTTCTTCCGCAATGGCTTTGACCTGCGTCGTGCTTCTGCCCGAGCATATAATAAAGAAATCTGTAATATCGCTGGATTTCTGCACGTCGATAATCCCTATATCGCGCGCGTTCTTCGAATCTGCTATTTCGCACAGTCTGAGTGCGGTTTCTTTTGCCGTCATATTAACCTCTGTTATCTTAATCTCTGTTATCGTTATTTATATAGTCTTATTCTATTTTCTATTTGATTTCGCCTCTTCTGCATTCAAAGGACTTTTTACCCTCCGAAAGCAGAAAGCGTTCGGTTTCGGATCTGGCTTTTTCATAAGCGGCGTCAAGTCCGTATCCGGCGAATACCTTCCTCACGGGCTCGGCATACGCTCCCCGTCCGTCTTCGATATAATCCGCAACGTATACGAGCTTTTCGAGGGGCTTCATCTCGTCGCAACCCGTACAATGATAGCGTATTGCGTCGAGAATCTCTTCGTCTTTGACGCCGTACACCTTCTCCGCGACTACGGCTCCTTCAAACGCGTGATAAACCGATTCGGGCATTCCTTCGGGAGGAATAAATCCGCATTCTTCGGGAGAAACGTACTTTGCGCAGTCGTGAAGAATACTCGCAAGGAATACCTTTTCTCCGTCAAGCCCGACGGTTGCGTTCATTTCGAGAGCTTTCAGCGCGACTCTGTAAGTATGCGCGAATCTCGACGGTTTCAGAGCCGATTTAAGCTTGCTTATAATCTCCGAAAACTCTCCGTAAAGACCGTTTGCCTTTATATAGGAAATGACCTCGGGAATAACCCTTCCCGTAACGTCCATACCGAATCTGAGATCGGTTTTGAGCCGCGTCGAGGACACGTCTGTTATTCTGTCGCCGAAAAGGTCGATTTTTGCGCCCGAAGCATTTACGCGGTCAAGCGTTTCGGAATAATCCGCGCCGACTCTCGGAAAAACCGCAAGGTCGCAGTAGGACAGAATCTCTTCGGGCTTATACCACGAGAAAAAGTCCCTGAAACTGTCTCCGCCTATAACGAGAACGTTTTTCTCTCCCGTTACGGAAAAGAAATGCTTTGCGGTTTCGACGGTATACGAGCGTTTTGCGTTCATTTCGAAATCGCACAGCTCCGCTTTATCGGAAAAAGCAAGACTCGCCATTTCGTAGCGGAATTTCATATCCGTAACGCCTTTCTTATGGGGAGGATTGCCCGACGGAAGCACCAGAAGCTTATCGAAAAGCCCCTTCCCCGACGCAAACGAAACTATTTCGCCGTGTCCGATATGAGGAGGATCGAACGTCCCTCCGTATAATCCGAGTTTCATCTGCCGAGAAGCTGAACGGCTCTCGCAAGGCAATCGTACAAGCCGTCCGCAAGATTTTCGACTTCCGGTTCGAATCCCATCGCTTTTTCGCCTTCGCCTATAACTCCGTCGCCGTTTCTGTCGCTCTGATTGCAGTAGTTATTGTATTTACTCGTACTTCCCTTAACGTCGGGAGTGTAGAAATACGCAAACGTATAATAAAACGCGTATGCGGATCTGACTCTTTGTCCGTCAACCTCTATATTGACGTACTTGATAGGCTCGACCGTCTGGGAAATACCCTTTCCGTAAGTCTGTCTGCCGACCTGAATCGCGGTTCCGTAAGTCAGCACGGCTCCCGTGAGCATTTCGCTCGCGCTCGCACTTCCTCCGCTCGTCAGAACGACTATCTGCTCTCCTTCAGCGTTTACGTCGAAATACTGATCGTATTTCGTTCTGATGCTCGTCTGGGTGCCGCTTACTTCGTTTCCGTTCTTGTCGACCATTCTGTAAATACGGAGATTCTCGCCCGAATTTCCGTTGTAAGTCAAATAACTCGCAACCGACAGGCAGTAGTTATTATAGCCGCCCGGATTACCCCTAAGGTCGAGAATAAGCTTTCCTTTTCCGCCGTACGCCTGCCTGAACGCGTTCATCGCGGCGTCGAAATCGGTGGTCTTCATCGAAACCATTTCCTCTTCGGTATAGCTGAACTGATCGAGTTTGATATAGCCGACGTTATCGGCGTTTTTCAAGATTTCAAGCTCGTATTTCCTATAGTGCGGATAGCATTCGGGATCGGTGATTTTATCGGGATAGATATTCACGTTTCCCTGTCCGTTATCCATATCCGTATAAACGACGCCGTTTTCCTCGAAGTAATACTTCATATTGGTGGAGATTTCTCCGTTCTGACCGACGAAGAAGTATTCGACGTAACGCGCGCGGACGAGCCTTCTCACGATATCGTTGAACGTTATCGTCCGTCCGTTTCTGTTTATAACGAGCCGGGTTATCTTATCCGTATCGAGAAGGCTTATAAGCTCTTCTTTCGTTTTTCCCGAAACGGACGTATTATTGACGGAAACAAGCTCGTCCCCTTCCATAAGTCCGACGGCCGTTCCGTCGGCGGAAACCGCATAATCCATAGGACTGTCGGTCAGGACCGTGGTTACCGTCCACTTATTGTCCGCAGACAGACTGTAACCGAACCCGAACATCTCGGAATCGGTCGCGTTTATTAGTTCGTAAAACTCGTAAGGATCGAGGATTCTCGAATAGGCGTCGAGCTGAGTCGAAATACCGAGCCCCGCATAATAATCGAGCTTTTCTTCGTCGTATTCGAAGAGATAGTTATTACGGATTTTGTCCATTATCTCGTTGTACATCGAAGAGCGGTTCATCGAACCGGAACAACTCATTCCTATTACGAAAGCAAGGAAAATCAACAGGGCGAAGACTATGCCCGTTATAATTTTGCTGCGTTCGCGCTTTTTGACGGATTCCGCCTGCGTCCGGTCGTAAACGGCCTTTCCGCGTCCGAGATTTTCGGGATTCGTATAATAAGTTCCGCGATAACCGTTATTGTAATTATTATTCCGACCTCCGTAAGGATTGTTGTATGCTCCTCCGTAGGGGTTATTATAAGCTTCTCCGTAAGGACTGTCGTTTGCGTTACCACCATCGTTTCTGCGATTCGCGGAATCGTTTCCGACGCCTGCGGAATTACCTTCGTAACGGTTTCTTTCCGCATTCCCGGACATCTTCCTTTCGTATTCTTCCGAATAAAAATCCGAAACGCTTCCTTTTTCTTCGGCAGAAATATCCTTCGCTTTATTTTCGGCGTCGTTTCCCGAAGACAAACCGTCGGCTCGTTTTTCTTCGTCGTTGAAATTATTCATTTTCTCCTCCTTTATCGGAAATATTTATCACGGCGCACGAATGCGCTCTAATTAACGATTCGACCGTATTTCGGGCGGTTTCCCTCTCTTCCTTCTCCAAGCCTTTAAAAACGTCGTCCAGCACGAGAAGCTCGATTTCCCTTGCGTCGGCTCTTGCAAGAGCGGTCATAAAAGCGTCGATGCGGGAAAGCTTCCTGGTGCTGATGTCGAGCTTATCCGATAGCGAAAACTTTTCCGCCTCTAAGGCAACTATTCTTTCCGTTTCGCTTTTATCGAAGCCTCTGACTTTAAGCCCGAACGCGAGATTATCCCGAACGGTCCCTTTCATCAAAGCATAATCCTCGAATATTACGGCAATATTTCTTTTTTCCTTCGGGACGGAAAGCAGCGGCTGACCTTTAAGAAGAAGCGTCCCTTCGGAAGGAATCAGAAGCCCTCCCAAAAGCCTCGCAAGAGTCGTTTTCCCGTATCCGAGAGCGACTTCCGTTATCTTTCCGCTCTCCGCCGAAAAAGAAAGGTCTTTCAAAACGAAGGTTTCGTCGTAATGATACGCGTATCCGAGTCCTTCCGCTCTTACAATCTCCATAATTATTTCTGTCGGTCGAGGTCGAGTCCGTAGGCGGGCAGAAAATTCTCTATAAAGAATCTCGTTTCCTCGCCCGCGATATCGTCAAGCTCGCGTCTTACGGTTTTTTCCGCGCTCAGAAACTCTTTGTTCCCGCTTTCTCTTTCCTCTATGCACTTTATATAAGCCGCAAGCTTGTCCGCCTGCTTCATAAGCCCGTATTCAACGCAATCGCAGCCGCAAACAAGCTCCCGATAATACTTCCTCATTCTCTCGGGAAGCATACCGAGAATCTCTTCTCCCGCACTTTTCTCTATATCTTTATAGGCTTTACGGATTTCGTCGTTGCGATATTTGACGGGAGTAGGCAGGTCGCCGGTCACGACTTCGGTCGCGTCGTGATAAAGCGCGAGAGCCGCGGCTCTTTCGGGCTCGTAACTCTTACCGAAATACTCGTTCCCTATGACCGCGAGAGCGTGAGCCAACATCGCGGTTTCCTGAGAATGCTCGAGAAGATTCTCCTCCGAAACGTTCCTCATAAGACTCCAACGCCTGACGTGTTTCATTCTTTTGACGAATGCGAAAAAAGGATACATATTCGATTACCGCCGTCCCGATTATTTTCCCCAATTATACACTATTTCCCGAATATTGTAAAGCGCTTGCCGGACGATAAGACGGGCTTAATCGGCAAGGGACGGATTGGGATAATAATAATCGCCGTGAATCTTTACTCTTTTAACTACCTTTCCGTTTTCCGTGTAAACGAGATAGCTGTCCGTCCTTACGCTTCCTTTTCCGTAATCGGCTATAAGCACGCTTTCACGGGTTATGACGCACGGATTCTTCATCCCGAAAAACACGGCTCTTATTCTTCCGTCGGAATTCATATCGGTCAGTATATAAACGTTCCCGCCCGTACTGTTTTTTATTCTCAGATCCGCGCCCCCGTAATTTACCATAGCGTCGAAACCCGCCTCGACGTAGCCGCTTCTTAAAGTGTGCCTGTGTCTTTCGGTAATTTCCAATCCCGCAACGAGCGCGGCGTTATACAGCGTCGTCGAAACCTGACAGACTCCTCCGCCAACTCCTTCCGCGTATTCTCCGTTGTTTATGACCTTTGAAACCCTGTAACCTCTTCTTTCGCATCTTTCCCCGACTATTCCGTTAAAGGAAAAAATCTCTCCCGGCGCAAGCTTTATTCCGTCAAGAGCCGAAAGAGCCAGTCTTATGTTATGCGTGCGATTTTCGTTCGCGGTATTGCAGTAGGTCGAAAATTCTCCGCGAACGAAAGATTCCCGAAGGACGCTTTCGTCGTTTTCGGTGGGATAAAGCGTTTTAAAAGGCACTTTTACCGAATAAACTTCGCTTTTAAGCTTCATTATCAGCCTTTTATAAAGCTCCTGCCTGTCGATTTTTCTGCCGTTTTTGCCGCCGACAAGTCTTGCCTCCGCTTTATCGCCCCGAAATCCGAACGCAAGAAAGGCGTTTACGGGATTTTCCGAAAAACGGGAATCAAGTTTATCCAGAAAATTCCCGAGCCCGCAAAAGACGTATTCCAAAGCCGCCGCAGAATCGGGAATCAACGTCAGAATCTCGTCGATAAGCTCCGTTCTTCCTTTTTCGTCGTAAATACGACGCGCGGACTTTTCTTCCTCGGAAAGCCCCGAATAGTCGGGCTCAAAGACGAATTTACGACCTTCGCAGACGAAAATCAGACGGATTGCCTCGGTTTCTTCCGCATTTGCGTATCCGCAAACGGAAAAGCCCGAAAAAATACCTGAAAATGCCAATAAACACAAACAAAACGCGCCCAGAATTCCGAGCGCGCGAATAACCGACGTATTAAAATCCGATACGTTTTTCATTCCTTCCTCCGAGCGTACGGTTTCCGATAATGGACTTCGGAGGATTATTTTCCCGCTCCGAGAGCCTTCAAAGCCCTTTCGGAAAGACGACAGTTACATTCTCCCAGCGCAACCGCGCTTCCGAAAGAATGAAAATCGCTCCCTCCCGTTACGAAAAGGTCAGCTCCTGCCGCAATTCTCCGCATCTCCTGCCGTTTTTCGTAAGTTTGCGCAAAATAGTCGCTTTCCATACCGGAAAGTCCACTTTCCTTAAGAGAAAGTACGAATTCCTTAAGCTCCCGAGCGTTCATTTTTATTTTACAGGGATGAGCGAGAACCACGACCGCCCCCGATTTTACGAGAAGCTCCACGCCCTCTTCGGGTTTAAGGCGTATTCCGGACGCAAAAGCCTTTCCGCCTTCCCCCAAATATACTCCGAAAGCCTCGTTTATACTTTTTACGTAACCTCTTCTGACCATTGCCTCGGCGATATGTTTTCTGCCTATCGTACCCAACGCGTTTGCCGCGACCTCTTCGTAATCGAGTTTCATTCCGAGCCTTGCGAGATTTCCGAGAATACTTTCGTTCCTCTCCAACCGCGCTTTTTTCTGTCCTTCGAGCGCGTCTGCGAGTACCGACGACTTGAAATCGACTCCGTATCCGAGAAGATGAACCTGTCTGTCTCCCGCGTAAGTCGAAAGCTCTATCCCGGGAATTATTCTTATCGGTTTACCTTCCGCGTAAGCCGTCGCTTCTTCGGAGCCGACTATCGTATCGTGATCGGTTATCGCAAGCAGCTCTATCGACGCGGCTACGGCCATATCGGTTATTTCCTCGGGAGAGAAAGCTCCGTCCGATCTGTTTGTGTGTACGTGTAGATCGATTTTCATTTTGTCCCTTGTTTTAAGTTTCCGCCGCTCCGATAAGATAAACTCCGCCGCCGTCCGGATGATTGAGAAGAAATCTTACGTCCGGATTCGCCTCTATATCCGCCGCCGAAAACGCAACCGAAAGTATCTTCATCAGCGAATGAGAAGGAGAAATCCCGGTTTTCAGATGAATTTCGACGTATCCGCCCGAAAGCAGTTTCTCTCTATGCTCCGCAACCAACGCATTCAGCTCTTCGTCGCTTCCGGCAACGAGTCCTCTTTCCGAATACCAGTCGTGTCTTCCGGAAAGCTGCGGTCCGAGTCCGTCCGTGGAAACATTTTCGCTGTCGCCTTCACCGCAGAGAAGATAAAAGTGAGTCGTATATTCCCGACCGTCGGAAAGCAATCCCCTGTAAATATCTCCGCGGGAAACGTCCGTTTCGTACCAGACTCCGCCGTAAAATACCCTGTTCCAGGCGTGATAAACCTTCCCGCTTCCTACCGTATAATACCCCGAAGCCCTTTCGGAAATAATTCCGACCGCACGAGCCATAAGATTGAAGGCTTTCGCGTATCCGTCGCAGACCGCCGACCGAGCCAGAAAAACTCCTTCCGGAAGAAAAGCTCCGTGATTGAGCGCGGTTTTTTCGTCGACGTCGGTGTTTTCGGACGTAATGCGGCAGATATATTCGTAAATTCCGAGAAGATTGTCCTTTTCGTCCGCGTCGGGATCGGTGGCTTCGCAGACGGCGCGTTTTATCTCGGTTAAAAGAGTTTCAGCCGCGGAATCCTTTTCCGGAACGGGATTCATTCCAAGCATAACCGCCCAATAAAGCTTATAGGTATTGCCGACGGATATATCCTCATCGCCGAAACGGATTTCTCTTTCCTTTCCCGAAACTTCCGAATAATCGCACCGGATCTGACCGCGTATTTCCTGAGTTTCCATAACGGGATAAACGTTAAGTCGCGCGTTCTTTTCGGAGTCTATAAAACCGTAAAGCTCTCCCCGACCGACGAAAACCGTAAGCTCGTCCGAACAACCGAGAAAAACGTCCTTCGGAAATTTCACGTCGGGATTTTCGACTTCGAGAACTTTGAGATAGGGCCTCCCGCCGCCGTCCCAGATACCGCTTCCGAGTTTCGTTACGCTCGTCGGAAGAAGGAAGTACTCGAGATTCGCGCAACCGTAAAAAGCTCCGTTTCCTATATAAGAAACCGAATCGGGCAGATATACGTAAGCCACGGCCGAATTCTTAAAAGCGTACGCGTCGATTTCCGTTACGGGATAACCTCTTACGGACGAAGGAATTACCGCACGGGCGGCTTCCGTTCCTTCCGCTTCGAAGCCGCAGACGACCGTTTCTCCTCCGGTCAGAAATCTGAAATAAAGCTTGCCCTCCTTAAATGCGTCCGAAGGCAATATCTCTATCGTAAAACGGACTTTTTTCCCTCCGAAACTCAATTCCACCTCGTGAACGCCTTCGGTTTCGAGAAGAGCGAGATTATCTTCGTCGAACATCTCCCTGTCTATATAAACGATTTCCGTTCTTCCGGAGTAGACGACTTCGAGCGTAAGTCCGATCGAAAAAAAATCGCCCTTAACCACGCGGGCAGGGATATCCATCGGTCTGATCGAACCGATTCCGTCGCAGCCCGCAAGGACTGCGAAAAGAATCAGAAAGAGAACCGAAATCAACGGAAACGCTTTGCGGCTCCGCCCTACGGTTAAAAGCGACGATTCTTTTTTAATGACTGTTACCTCCGTCTTCAGACAGCTCAGTTCTCCACGCGGGTATCCGCAGTGAAAAACAAAGCGACAGTACCGGGGCCGCTATGACAGCCGACTACCCGGCAAAGCGGTATGATTTCCGGATTTAAGCCGAATTTCTCGCGAATGAGTCCGGCTACGTATTCCGCGTCTTCTATGCAGTCGCCGTGCGAAATATAGACTATATCGCTTTCGCTGTTGAAACGCTCTTCCATTTTTTCGACGAGAGCGTTAAGCGACTTTTTGCGGCTCATAATCTTCCTGATCGGAACGAGCCTTCCGATTTCGTCGGTATGAAGAAGGGGTTTAAGACGCATAACCGCGCCGAGAAACGCGCTTGCTTTGCTGATTCTTCCGCCTCTTGCGAGATAAGTCAGATTATCCACGACGAAATAATGACATACGTGAGATTTAATCCGCTCCGCGTATTCGTAAGTTTCTTTAAGCGACGCGCCCGATTCTTTCTTAAGCTGAGCGAGCGTGATAAGAAGCCCGAGACCGCCCGACTGCGAAAGACTGTCTATGCTGTAAACGAGAGTTTCGCCGTACTTTTCGTTGATTCTGTCGGCGGCTTTGCGGCAATTGTCGCTGGTCGTGCTGAGAGCCGCGGCAAGCGGAATATGCAGGACTCCCATACCTTCGGACGCGAATTCGTCAAAATACCGGAAAGCCTCCTCCTCCGTAACCTGAGAGGTCTTTGCAACCGCGCCGTTCCTCATCTCGGCATAAAACTCTTCTATGGTCATATCTCTGCCCGTATTACCGCCGAATTCGACCGAATCGAGCATATATACCATCTTTTCCGTAGATACCTTTTCCCTTATTCTTTCGGGAAGATCGCTGGTCTGATCACAAGAAATAATAAAATCTTTCATAATTTTCACCTACCGTCCGTTTTGGTGGACAAACGGCAGGAAAAAAGCTATTTTCCGCTGCTTTCCAGCCCGTTTATCCTCAATATGATCATATACCATCCGGGAACGAATCCCTTTACCGTTCCTCTGACGAGAGAAACGCTTACCGGCCCCGTAAATCTGCAATCCAGACTGTTGTTCCGGTTATCGCCCACATAGTATACGTATCCTTCCGGCACGACGAGAGGATCGTCTTCCGTCCTGTCCGCAAGGTCTCCTTCTTTCGTTTCGTTTTCTATGGGATTAAGCGGCGCGCCGTCGGCTTCCGTAATCCTGTAACTTTCGGTCGCGCCTTTTTCAAGCACGCATATATAGCCGTCTTCTATCCAGAGCTTATCTCCGCCCAGCCCGACTATACGCTTGATAAGCGGATGATTCTCGCGCTCCGCGTCGTCCACTATAATAACGCTGCCTCGTTTCAGTTCCTCTTCCGAATCGATGTAAACGACCTTCCCTTCGGTATAAAGAGAAAGATGTTCCTCTCCCCCGTCAACCCATCTGACCGTCATCGACGAACCTTTTATCGCATAAGCGTCGTGATAGACCGCTCTTCCGTAAAACAACATCGCACAGATGACGACGAGCACAGCTATGACCGTCCACCAGACGATATTGGACGCTTTTTTACGTTTTTCGTCCGAAGCGGAAGAATTTCCGGAATCGGGGTTTTCGTCGGAACCGAAACGCGCGGAATCCGATTCTTTATCCGAATCTTCGTCCGAAAGCGCATTCACGGGATTTTCCGCCCCTTCGGATTCGCAAACAACCGCGTCGTCGGAATCCTCGGATTCTTCCGCAATCGTTTCCTTGGAGCCGTCGGATTCCGAAGAAACTTCACTTTCGGTTTCGGGGACCGGAAAATCGGATTCTTCCGCGATACGAGATTCCTTACCCGAAAGCGTCTCCGCATCGTCGCTGCCGAGATTCTCTTCTCCGTCGGGAATCATATTAAGCTCGGTTCGTTTTTCATCCGACATAATCAAATCACCAGTAAGTTGTTGACGATAATTTCGTCTTCGCAGCAGAAAGACAGCAGCATTCTCCTGAATCCGCCATCGGTGGCTTTACCCGAAAACAGTTTAAGTTCGCTTACGGGAAGAGAAATCTTCTGCCAGAGATCTCCGCCTACGAGTTTCTGAGTGTTGCGGTAAACGCACTGCTCGTTCGTCCCCCACATAGACGTTATATACACGGAAAGTTCGCTTTCGTTTTTTGAGTACACGTCGAAATTAAGAGTCATTCCGTCGTCGAAAACGTATTTGGAATCGTTCAGACAGAACGTGGAAAGATACCTGCCCTTAACTCCGGCCACTTCGTAAGGTCCCGTCGCCGCGCACACCGGATTATCCCTGTAAAACGCGTAATCCCGCGGCTTCGTGGGATCGAGCGAAACGAATTCCCCTCTTCCCTGCTTGCCTTTATAAAGAATCCTGCTCTTTTCGTTGGATTTGACTTCGCCGAGTTCCGAGGGAACGACTCTGTGCACCTCGGACGATAAAAGCTTACCCATACGCACGGCGTTGCAGAAGAACAGCACGGGTTCGTCGGGATCGACGACCTCGCACTGACCTTCGCAGGAATCGAAAAGATGGACCGTATCGGCGATTTCCACCCAATTCGCAGCCGAAGGATTCTTATCGCCTCTCCTGTAAAAGAGTCTGACTTCGCTTACGCTGGAAAGCTCGACGAGATCGGCTTTAACGCACAATTCCCCGTCTTTGAGAAAAGCTTCGACGGGAATCCGGATATGTTTCTCGGGCTTTAAAAGCCATCTCCTGACGTACTCGGCGTATTTCGGACCGACGGCGTCTATTCCCCTCGGAACGAGAACCATCGAGCAAAGTTCCCCGACAAGACCTGCCGCTTCTTCGTTAGCAGCCACGTCTATCGTGAAGCTGTTGGTTCCGTTCATAACGAGAACGGGAGCCTTTACCATCGTAAGATAGGTCTGCGGCGCTATTCCGGTAAGACGGCGAAGAGCCTCCTCCTCGCCTCTTCCCGCAAATTCGGCAATCGACTGAGCATCCTGTTCTTCGCTTCCCGGCAACTTTTCGGGTTCGCATTTTTCGCGGATAGCTCCGGAAATAATGGCTCCCGCGCTGACTCTTTCGTCCACCCCGAGAATCATAGCCGCGATTTTCGAAGCGTCTCCGTAAGAAACCACCGAAACCGTCGGACACTTTTCTTCGGTCAGAAGATAGTGAATCGCTCTTCTCACCGAATACGTCCAGTTAAACCAGACCGTATCGGCAGCCGAAGCGTCTACGAAATCGTAGTATCTTCCGCAGTTGCCGAAGGTACAGTAACCCAGCCCCGCCGGATAAACCGAAGGATTTTCCGGATCGCAGGCGGAATAGTCCACGCTCACGGCAAAGAAACCGCCCGTTGCGTAAAACCTGCGCTCTTCTTCGGAAACGGCTTTTCCGGGACGTCCGAGAATAATCACCGCGGGAAGATTACGATTATCCTTGGCTGCGGTATACCTCAGAGAAATACGCGCTGTCGCGCCGTCCATAATTCTTCCGTCGATAATTACCTGTCCCGTGACCGAATCTTCGTTTTCGCCGCGGCTTGCGACGCGCACGTTCAGATCGGCTTCGGGATCGTTATATCTGTTCCATAACTGTTCGGGAGATAAAAGCGTATTCATACTCTACCTCCTGACGAATAAGGCCACGGCAGCCTGAGCTATCGAAACGGCAAGCACGACCATCGAACCGTAGGAACACTTGACCACCATACAAACCGTCTGATAAAACAACGGAGTCTTTACGTATATCAGCGCGGAAAGAACCACCGCGGCTATACTGAGCGCTATATTCACGAAAGACACCGTTTTGATAAGTACGTCAAGCTTCTTTGCTCCGACGCAGGCGCACATCGAAAGAACGAACTGAACCGCGACGAAAATAAGCTCTATGACCAGAACGATAGTAAGTATCTTGATTATCGAAAACGTTCCTTCGAATTCCGAAGAGCCGTTAAGGAACATATCGATAATGGGATTGTCCTTGACTATATCCTGAAGAGTCCCGCCGCTCATATCGATAGAGCCGCCTTCGTTTCCGAACATCTTGAGCAGCGAAAAGACGCTGCCCGAATAAACGAGTCCCTTCGACCGAGGCCAGCCGAGCGAATCGCTCCAGATATAGGCCTTGAAATCGGGCAGCATCATACAGATGAACATCACTATCGTCAGTCCGAATACCAAAAGGTACCTCAGCGTAAACTGCGGAGCTTTCGGATCGGACAACGCCTTTGCCGCCTCGTTTCTGGCTTTATAATCTTCGTAATTATTAGAGACCGTATTGTCTTGCTTTTTCATTTTGACCTGCCATATTTTGGTTGAATTTCCTGTAATTCTACCACATTTAATGCCGCCTGTCAAATATTTACATAGTCGGGGAAGGGCAAATATGAGTTTCGGAGCGCGGATTTTGTCGTTTTTCATAAGAACGCCCGATTTTTGTCATTTTTCTGTCAAAAGAGCCTCCCGTACGCAAAAAACTCGCCCGTTAAAAGGGAGAAAGCTCCACCCGAGAAAAACTCTTCGTTCCCGCGACCGTTCGGAAAAAACTATTTGTGATAGCTTCTTCCGCCCGCAATCGTAAAGCCTCTGTAAATCTGCTCGAGAAGCACTATCCTCGCAAGCCTGTGCGGAAGAGTTATTCTTCCGAGCGAAATCCGCAGATTCGCAGCCTTCCTGACTTCGTCGGATACTCCGTAAGAGCTTCCGATAACGAAATTGACTTCGCCTTTATCCAGTTCGCTCGTCATAAGGGAAGAAAACTGCTCGCTGCTGGTTTCCCTGCCCGCTATATCGAGAAGAATAATCCTTCCGCTTCCCGCTTTTTTCAGAATATTCTTTCCCTCTTCGCTTAACGCTTTTCTTATAGAGGAAGAAGATTCGTCGGTCAATTTGTATTCGTCGAGTTCGTAAACCTCCAGTTTACAGAATCCTCCGATCCTTTTCTTGTATTCTTCTGCCGCCGCTATAAAGTAATCTTCCTTGAGATTGCCTACGGCTATAACGTTAATCTTATACATAGTCCGTTTAAATAAAGAGCGAGAGCGCGAAACTAATCGCACAGCTTGCCAAAGCCAACACGAAAACGATTCTCGAGCGTCTTTCGTGTCTTCTGTTGATCGCGAAACATTCGGCGTACGCGAACCTGAGCGCGGGCGGCGTTTCTTCCGGAACGGGAAGAGAACAGTCTTCCTTTACGGGCTTTTCGGTAAGCTTCACCGTTCTTCCGAGTTTTATAACGGCAAAAACTGTCGCCGCAAGTCCGATTGCTCCGACCAGCGCAACCCACAGAGCGTTATCGGATATAAATCCGCTCACCTGCGCGTCGCACGTAAGACCGATAACCGTAACGAGAAGGTTGTTTGTGAAGTGCATTATCATTCCGGGGAGAATACTGCCCGACTTAAACATCAGAAGAGCCATAATCGCGCCCGAAACGAAAGGATTTACGAATTGAACCGCGTTTCCGTGAAGAGCCGTAAAGAGAACCGCGCTTATGAAAATCGCGGAAAGCTTGCTTTTCCTATCGGCAAGACCGTTCGCCACGACTCCTCTCATAAGAGCCTCCTCTCCGAGCATAGGTCCGACCGAAACGGTTATCGTATAGATAACCCAGCCGAATACCGAATACGATTCGGAAGAGCCTGCAGTATCGGGATTCAAACCCAGAAGGGAAAGAAACCCGAGCCATAAGTCGGTGAGCGGCAACACGAGAGCCAGCGCAAAAGGCACCGCCGCGATCGCAAGAAGTATAAATACGGGGTTGCATTTGTTATATTTCGCAGCCTGACGCATATTTATGCCTCTTCCGGACGAATAGGCGCATACGGTCAGGAAAAACGCAGCCTGTATCATAACCGACGAGACTATTTCGCTGTCGAAAGTAATGAGTCCCATACTTCCGAAAACCTGCGCGGCTATATAAGCAAGCCCGAATACGAACATTGCGTCGTAAACCGTATAAGAGTTCCTTTTCGCTCCTACAAGGAGCCTATCTGAATCGTACATTGGTCATCACTCTCCTTTTTCCGTGCGGAATAACCTCGAGACCTATGTCTTTGCCTTCGGTAACGCCCTCCGCACTCAGAGTCTTTTCCGCCGCGTCGAAAGCAAGTTCGGCAGAATTGTTGTTTTCCGAAAGATGTCCGAGTATGACTCTTCCGACGTTGAGATTGGGACATCCGGCGAGCATCGCAGCCGCCTGAAGATTGGAAAGATGCCCGTTTTTACCGGATATGCGCCTCTTCAGAGCCGTCGGATAGCTTCCGCGCACGAGCATATCTTCGTCGTAATTGCTTTCGAGAAGCAGCGTATCCGCGTTCCGTACGAAATCCTCCGCGCCCTCGGGAAGTATACCCGTATCTGTCAGCGAAACGTAGACTCCTTCCTTTCCGACTATCCTGTATCCCGTGCAGAACGAGGAATCATGATAAAGCGGAAGAAACTCCACTCCGAATCCCGCCGTTTCGAATTCTTCGGAAAACGAAGTAAGCTTACAACTTCCTTTTTCCTTCCCGAGAATCTCCGATATGTACGCAGCCGTTTTTTCGTGAACGAACACCTCCGCTCCGAGTCTGCGGGCAGCCGTTCCGAGACCTCTTATATGATCATTATGCTCGTGTGTTATTAAAATAGATTTAACTTTGCTTATATCCTCTCCGTATTCCGCTAAACTTACGCTTATCGTCCGGAGAGATACTCCGCAATCTATGAGAATCGCCCTGCCGTTTTCTTCTATGTAACAGCAGTTGCCGCTGCTTCCGCTCGAAATCACGAAAAACTTCATTCGGAAGCCCCGAAAACCGCAGACGCGGGCAAATACCGTCTTTTTTCGTTCGTTTTATTCATAGGGAACATTATACCATAAAAGAAAGGTTATTGCAAGGAATCGGACGGGCATAATTCCCTTGCTTTTTATCCTCGAAGGTGCTATAATGTCGGCTGACACCGGAGGTGAATCATGAGAATCATAAATTCCAAAGAAATCTACGACGCGGTATATTCCTCCGCGCTTTACTGCACTTCCCACGAGGATAAGGCGACGCTCTGCGCTCTCGAAAAAGCGTCTGCGGAAGAAACCAACCCTACCTCGAAATTTGCGCTCGACACTATTATCGGCAACCATAAACTCGCCGCCGAAAAGGACCTTCCTATGTGTCAGGATACGGGTATGGCAGTCGTTTTCATCGAAATCGGTCAAGACGCCCACATCGAAGGCGGTTATCTCGAAGAGGTCGTCAATAACGCCGTGCGCGACGCTTACCGCGACGGTTATCTCAGAAAAAGCGTTCTCGACCCGCTCACGAGAATCAACACCAAGGACAATACTCCCGCGGTTATACATTATTCGATAATTCCGGGCGATAAGGTAAGAGTTCATTTCCTCGCGAAAGGCTTCGGAAGCGAAAATATGAGCAAGCTTTATATGCTTACTCCCGCCGCGGGAATAAACGGCATAAAGAAATCCGTAGTCGAAACGGTCAGAGTCGCTTCGGGTAATCCCTGTCCTCCGGTCATCGTCGGCGTCGGCATAGGCGGAACGATGGAAAAATGCGCTATTCTCGCAAAACAGGCTCTTCTCTGCGGCACGGGCGTTCATAATCCCGATCCCGAAATCGCAAAACTCGAAACCGAACTTCTCGACGAAATCAACGCTCTCGGAGTAGGCGCGTTGGGATTCGGCGGAAAAACCACCGCTCTTTCGGTCAATATTCTGACCTACCCCACTCATATCGCGGGACTTCCCGTCGCCGTCAATATTCAGTGCCACGCGGTAAGACACCGCACTACCGAAATCTAAGGAGGATAATATGGTCAAAAAGCTCAGTCTTCCTCTTTCTTACGAGGATATAGAAAACCTTCGCGCCGGCGACAGCGTTTTGCTTTCGGGAACTCTCTTTACGGCGAGAGACGCGGCTCACAAACGTATCGTAGAATGCCTTCAGAGCGGGAAAAAACCGCCCGTAGAACTTGAGAACGCTACCGTTTATTACGTAGGTCCGTGTCCCAGCAAGCCCGGGCAGGTCATCGGAAGCTGCGGTCCCACCACTTCTTACAGATGCGACCCGTATACGCCCGCAATGCTCGACGCAGGCGTCAAAGCTATGATAGGAAAGGGCATACGCTCGCCCGAAGTCGTCGATTCCATCGTCCGTCATCACGCGGTTTATTTCTCGGGAATAGGCGGAGCCGGCGCGCTTTATTCACAGTGCGTAACGAAAGCCACGCTCGTCGCTTACGAAGACCTCGGCGCGGAAGCCCTCAGAATTCTCGAAGTCAAAGATTTGCCCGTAATCGTAGCCGTAGATTGCCACGGAAATACCGTTTTCGCAAAATAACGGTCTTTTTGCGCAGGTTTTTACGGATTAAACAAAACGGAAATAATTGTTCCGCATTTCGCTTAAAACGTTTGACAAACATAAATCAAAGTATTATAATTGCTAAGCTTGAAGGAACGGAAACGTTTCTTCGGGCGGCTTGTACCATTAGCTCAGCTGGATAGAGCGTTTGGCTACGGACCAAAAGGTCAGGGGTTCGAATCCCTTATGGTACGCCACGGACACTATATATTGTGCTTTTCTCCTAAGATTAACACAATATATAGTGTTTTTTGTTGTAATTTCGATTTTTGCCGATCAGTGAATCCGATTTACAAAAACAGCCTTCGATTTGAGTTGTCATTTTAACGAATCTATCATAAATCGAACTTAATTTTAGCCGAACACAGGGAAAAGATCTCCTCTAAAAACAACTTTTTCACCCGAAATTACCTCAAAAAAGCCGACGGCTCCGTTCTTTTCGTTTTTCTCAGCAGTCAGAACTACACGATAATCCCTGTTTTCCCTGCGTTTTTCGAGAGTTTTGAACTCCGAATGACTTATAACCGGAACGCTTATACCGTCGATTTTAAGGCTTCCCAACACCTGATTTTTTCTGATTGCACACGAAACAGAATAGTTATCTATCGCAAAACGCAAAAAATCACGACACTCTTCGAACATAGGACCGCAATTCAGAACAACAACAATGAAAAGAGCATCGTCTTTTTTCGCTGCAGCAACGAGACATCTGCCGGCTTTTTTTGTGAAACCGGTTTTCACACCTACGGCTTCGGGCAACATATTCAGAAGCTTGTTTTTGTTAATTATGTGTCTTTTATTTTCACCGAAACCGATAACGGCAGACCTTTTTGCAACTATTTCGGCAAAAATCTCGTTTTTCATAGCAGCTGACGTGATAAGTGCAAGATCTATAGCTGTCGTATAATGGTTCGGATCGTGAAGACCGTGTGGCGTAACGAAGTTGCTCGAAACGGCGCCATATTTACGCGCGGTTTCGTTCATCATCGCGGCAAATCCGGCCTTTGTTTTCCCGACATGAAGCGCAAGAGCCTCCGCCGCGTCGTTTCCGCTCTGCAACATAAGCCCCGTGAGAAGGTCTCGGACGGTCATTTTTTCGCCTTTTTTAAGATAAATCGAGGAACCTTCGACGCCTACGGCTTCATTTGGTATCACTATTTCTTCACAAATATCAACTCGTTCCAAGACTGTTAACGCAGTCAAAATTTTTGTCGTGCTCGCATTCGGGAGATGAAAATTATCGTTTTTACTCAAAATTTTCGTCCCGGTAGTCGCTTCATAAAGAACCGCAGAAGATGCCGAAAAATCATTCGATGTGAGAAAGGCTGATTGTGTCGAACATAAAGAAATTGAAGGAATATTGCCTTTATAATCGCATAATTGTCCAATTTCACAATCAGCATTCATATCGAAACGAGCTGTATTTTTTATTTGAAATAAACTCGTAGTTGTAATTATTACAAATAATATAATTATAATAATTATTTTTTTTAAAACTGTATCAGTCATTCTTTTTTGCATTTCCAAAAACATCCTTTGCTGCGTTTACAAGTTTTTCGAAGCTGCTTTGCTCAAAGCTCCTCACCATTCTAACACTATTTTCATCAAAAATCAAAAAACCGACGGGCGTAAGTTCTGCCCCACCACCGGTTGCGCCCGCGAACTTAGAATTGTCCGTTTTTCCGTAGTCGCCACCGCCCGCAACGAAGGCAAAAGTCACCTGCGAAACAGGCAGAATCATCCCCCAATCTGTTTCAATAGGCTTACCGACGATAGTATTGGTTTCAGCAGCCTGACGCAAATTTATAACAGCAGTTTCAACAATCTCCCTTATTTTACTCGTTTTTTCCATAATAACTCCTTGATTAAAACATACACTTTTATTCCAATTTTCACTTGAGCTGAAAAATTACTCTTTTTATCACTCACCAGACATAAATTCGTCGAAAATTTTGCATTTAGCATAGAAAATACGCCATAAATTAACGATTCAAAAATCGCAAAGCCGTACAGAAGCCTGACTTTTCTCGCCGGATTTAAAAAAATCTGCACTTTTGCTGCTTTAATCGTTATGAATTTTAGCGGGTTTACCGATACGCCCTGCTTCATATCGATTTTCGGTTTAATCGGGAAAAAACCCCATAATAAAAGCATAATTTCAGCTTTTTCATCTTCGGTTTTCTCTAAAAAAACAGTTATCGGAAACGGGATAACTATCAGCAAAATCACAGCTAACAGCAACACACAGATGGTAATAATTACAGCCATAGTGATATTTTGCGCCAAAAATCAATAAATATTTATTCATAATCGATTTATAATACGTGAAATATGCAAGTAAATTGATTGTCTTTTAAGTGTTTATTATATGTTTTTGACTACAAAGTAATTACTTTGCGTATATTCTGTGATTCTTTGGAAAACGTGAAAATAGCGGCAATAATTGATGTTAATAATGTTAAAATCGACAATTTTCGACAAAAAAAGCCAACCATTCGACAACTTTCGCCTCTAAAAATCGTCAATAATCACCTTCGGGAACAATCCTATCGAACAAATGCCTCCGATAACACCGCTTTACATAATCATTTGCGGAGGTCAAAATGAAAAAACAATTCGTCATCGCTATTATACTTTCTTTCGTTGTTCTATACTCAGGTCTTGTCTTTTTACTTTCAAATACTTATAAATCGCAAAATAAACACTTAAAGAACGATAGGTATTCACAAGATATTTCACATTTAAATTTTACAGAATATTCGTTTGAATTTCAAAATTTTATCAGAATTCATATACAAGCAAAAAGTGACAAAGACTTTGATCAAGCCGTAAAGCTTCGCGTTAGAGATAGAATTGTGTCTTATCTTAGAAAAATATTGGTCAATTGCGACACAAAAGACGAGGCGCTTTCTATAATTTCTTCACAAATCTCGCAAATTAAAGCAATTGCCGACGAATCAATATCAATGTGCGGAGCGAATTACTCGTCCGACACAAGAATATCGAGAGAAACTTTTCCTCAAAGAATCTACGGCGAAAAGGTTTTTCCTAAAGGCGTTTACGACTCCCTCATCATAACTTTGGGCGACGGAAAAGGCGCAAATTGGTGGTGCGTGGCCTATCCTCCGCTCTGTTTTATCGGCGGAGTTGAGAATCCCGACGCTCCAGATAAAATAACTTACAACTCTTTGTTCATCGAATGGATACAGAAACTTCAACAAAAAGACGATTGTGAGCAATAATTGTTTGTTTTGTGATACGATATTTAATAATATTATGTTTGCATTAAATACAATATATCATCCATAATCATTCGCTAATTATCCTTAATTTTTACATTATTTTGTTGCTTGTCATTAAATTGCAATCGAACTTTAGATTATCGGTCAATGAATGTTAAAATATAAGTGTTTAAATTGTGTTTGAATAGCAACAATATATTGAACAAACAACACCTTTACTCACCAAAGCCTTATTTTATAAAAAGAAAGCGGATTATTGCCCAAAATAATAAAAAAAAATCGCGACATTTCGGAATAAAAACGCACAAAAGCCTTGACACTCGGCGGCAGATGTGGTATTATTTACGGGTAATTTGGAGAAATACCCAAGTGGTCGAAGGGGCTCCCCTGCTAAGGGAGTAGTATGCGAATAAAGTGTAGCGAGGGTTCAAATCCCTCTTTCTCCGCCAAGTGAAACTCGTTTGAACCCTTGAGGGGCAAGCGAGTTTTTCTTCATTTCGGCGCCCGATTTGCCCGTTTCGTTTTCTAGCAAAGCAGCTATTTCATTATTTTCTTCACGTTTTATATACTCGTCGATTCCGATATTATACCCGAGCATTTTGGACGGCTTATCGTCTTTTGCCGTCATAAAGATAATCGGCATTGTTTTGTCCGTAGTACGAATGCTTTCGGCAAGTTCGAATCCGTTAAATTCGGGCATCATAATGTCGGTCAACAGTAAATCGCATTTCGAATTTTCGGTTTTGCTTAAGGCATCTTTTCCGTTGCACGCCGAAACGACGTCGTAACCGGCGTTTCTCAGACTCGTCGCAACGAAACGATTCAAATCGGCGTTATCTTCAACTAACAATATTTTAATCATATCGTCCTCCGATCGTGAGTTATTATACCTTATCCATTATAGCAAATTGTTGCCGAAATGTAAAAGTTTTGTAAAAGCTTCTTTTTGAGCTTTTTTCGCGTCAAATTGTATATTTTTAAATAAACTTTTATTGATTTTGTGAAAACTTAATTAAAAAACAAGAAAGAGCCCGATTCCCCTCGGACTCCCTCCTTATACGAATATTTCATTTTGTAATCACAAGAATCACACCAATTGCGCAATTTTCTTGATTTTATCTCTTTATTTTTTCTTTTTCTTCATTATAATGACTATTGACAAAGCCAAAATCACGATTACAATTATCAGCGCAACTATGAAGCTCGTTCCCATTTGAGATTTTTCAACGGATATTTTCGCTATTTCGCCTCTTATTGAAGCAAGCGCTTCCTTAAGCTCGGAAATGATTTTTTCGTCTTCGTCCGAGAGTTTTTTAGCCTCGCCGATTTCTCCGTTCAGCTTTTCGATTGCGGATTCCAATTCGTCGCAAAGCTCTTCAAGATTCGAAATTTGCCCTTTATAATCGACATTTTCAGCATCTTTTTCCAGCAAAATCAAATCTTTTTCGGCAAGAATTAACTTGTAATAATTATCGACGAGCAACTTTTCGTCTTCGGAAAGAGCGTCGTATTTGTCCCTTATATCCTGAATTTCCGTTTTATTTTCAAGGCTCGTTACGACAAGATTAGCAATTTTTTCGTTTAATTTTTTAATTTCGATAGTTCTTTCTTCCTTTTTAAGAAGCTCTTTGACCTCACTTGTAAGCTCCGTCATCGAATTTTCACTTTGTGAAATATAGCTCATCGGAACAGAAATGCCCTCCGCGACGTAAATTTCGGCGTTTTTAAAGTTAAAATAGCGACCTTTCGTGTCGTAAGTCTCAAGTAAAGGCAGTTTTCCTCCGAAGAAAATTTTCACTCCTTCCACACGAAACGCCTCATCGCCGATTGTCGCGACGCTTTCGGGAACGGCCACCGACTTCACTGGAACATACGCAAACGCCCGCTCTCCGATGCGGATAATTCCGTCCGGAATCGTGATTTTTCCGTTGTCGAGAAGGCTCACGCAGCGCAAATAAACGTTGTGAACATAGTCAATTATTGCTCCGCAGTCAACTTTGAGGAATGGATGCGTGTCTGAAATATGATATATACCTGAATAATTATTGATAAATTGATGTTTTCCGAAGTCGATTTTCTCCACGCTCGCCGGAAGTCTGACCGCGGAAACCTTAGAACCCTCATAAAAAACGTTTGCGCCGACGTATGTGCAGTCCTCGGGAATTATCAGCTCCTAGGCGATGATTTTGGTCTGAGCGAGCGATTTATCCCCGAGATATTCGATATTTTCAGGCAAAACAAAGTCTTTTACGTCGGTTATCGCGTCACAAAACGCCTCGTTGCCGAGAATTCTGAGACTTTCGGGAAGATTTACGGTTCTGAGTTTACAACCCGCGAAGGCTTTTTCGCCGATTTCCGCGACGTTATCCGAAAGAACAAGACTTTCGAGCGCGGAATTTCTGAATGCGCTTTTCCCGATAACGACCTCCGCTTCCCCGAGAATAAAGACCGCTTTTTTGCAAAGACAGCTCTCGAACGCGCTTTCGCCCACGGTTTTAATCGACGCGGGAAGTGTTATTTCCGTGATAGACGAGTTCATAAAAGCTCTCGAAGCTATTCCCTCTAATCCTTCACAAATTTCAATCGTTTTTATCGTTTTATTGCCGTAAAATGCACTTGCTCCTATCACTCTCACGCCTTCGGGAATCACTACGCGGCTTTCCTTTCCGTTATATTTTACGAGAACTCCGTCCTCTATCACGAAATCGTTTCCGTCGTCCGAGAAAGAGGTCATTCCGTCGGCAATCCTGCCCGCGACTTTGACCGAACATTTCGCGATATGAGTCGTGATTTCTCCGCAGGAATTTTCAGCCCGAAGCGTAACGAAAATTTCCGTTGAGCCTTCTTTTTTTGCGGTAATCAGTCCGTTTTCGTCGACAGAAGCCACCGAAGGATTCATCGATGCGAATATTTCCGTGATTTTTCCGCCGTAAGCCAAAAATACGTCCCTGCCGAATGGCTCTGAAAGATATTCCGCGCGGATTTTTTCGCCCTCCCGCAAAACGATTTCGTCCTGCCCGAAGCTTACACCCGTTATCTGCCAGTCCGCAGGAGCCGTAAGACCTTTCGCCGCGGCAATCGTTCTGTTGAGCGCGTAGTCGTACACTCCCACGCCGAGAACGCCTGCTTTTATATCCTCTTCGTAATCGGTTATATCCCAGACGAGTTTCGTAATTGCTCCCGCTTCTTCCTCGAGTACGGGAGTCATATAATCGAAAATCTGAATTCCGGAATTTTCTTTGCCCGCCTGCATAAAGAGCGGCGTTACCGCCATAACGTACTGATTGTCGTAAACGTCGACGCTGTAAAACAATCTTCCGTTTTCTTTATAAAGCCGTGCCGACAGAAGCTGCGGAGCTTCGTTGTCTACGGTAAGGGGCATCTCGACAACGTTTCCGCTTTTCGGCTCTCTGCCGTTCAACGCTTCGAATTCGCTCTTTCCCTCTATTCTGACGATAAGCCGCGCATTGTTCGGAAGCTTATCCGTTCCTATTTTATCGACTTTCCCTTTGAATCCGTATTCCATCATCTGCGGAATTATCGCATCGTAGGAAGAATTGTATACGGATTTATTGAGCTTCTCTTCGGTCACTTCGTACAAAACCTCGCCCGTATAGGCGTCCCTTACCGAAACCGTAACGTAATCCATATTTTTAAGAAGTCCGAAATAAACGGTATCGACGCTGAAAACTCCGCTGCCTTCGGCAGAAAGAGCAATACGCTTTTCTTCGGCTTCGATAGTCTTTCCGCCTTCGGTTTCAAACGCGTAGGTTCCGAGATAATATACGCTTGCCGTCTGCGACGCCGTCATATAATAGCCGGAAAGAATTATCGGAAAACTCTGAACGAGATCGGAATTCTCATCGAAATAGTCGTACTCGAAGGCTTTTGCGTCCGTCCAATCCCCGTAAAATCCCATATACGGCAAAGAAAGACCGATTTCATCTTCCGATTCGAGAGTTATAAATCCTTCCACGAAATTACCTTTCGGCGCTTTTTCGAGAAACTCTCTCGCCTCCTCGGTCAGAACGAGCGAAACTGAAACCGAAAGGCTTTTTCCGCCCTCGACGATTATGCCGAATTCGCCTTCTTTGCGTCCTTCGCCCTCGACCGAAATCGAAAATTCTCTTCCGAGGGTTTCGCTTGCAAGTGCGAAAAAGCTCTTTCCGTCCTTTTCTTCGAGAGCCTCCGTAAGAGCGATAACGTCAACCGTATAACGAAGTTCTTCTTCGGAAAGGTTTACTACGTCGAAATCAAGCGTATAAATTCCGATTCTTTCGGAGTAGTCGCCCAGTTCGATTTTTGCTCTGTCCGTCCCTTTGACCGAAATATAAGCCTTGGTTTGGATTGCGCCTGCGACGTCAAGAAGTCCCGCGCCCTGTTTTCTCGGAGAATAAACCCTACCATCCGGGTCCTTTCTTATCTCCGCGGTACTCATAGCCGTTTTATAGGTCAAAGCAAGTCTTTCTTTCGCCGAAAGGTCGGGATATAATTCGTTTATTCTATGCCGTATAAGCGTAAGACCGCCGGCAGCATTGGGCGAAGCCATACTCGTTCCGCTGTTATAGCCGTAAACGTTTCCTCCGTTCTCGTCGATACTCAGCGAAGAATAGATATTTCCGCCGGGCGCGGTTATTTCGGGTTTAAGAGTCAACGCCGAAGTCGCTCCCCAGCTTGAAAACTCGGACATCTCGTAATCGATAACTTTATGCTGCTCTTTTGAAAGCGTAATAATCTTATCCTCTGCGGCTGCAAGTGCCTCTCCGTCCGACTTATATATAAATACGGCGGGAATTTTAGCTTCCGTAACCTGCATTCACACCCACAAGCCGCTGACGTTATCGTAAATAATCCCCGCAATCGCTCCGTGCGCTTCGGCTATAACGAGTTTTTCGTCGAAAGAAATCGTTCCTCTTCTTATAAGCGCGATTTTTCCGCTTACGTCGAGTCCTTCGTAATCGCCTTCGCTTCCGATTCCGGGGATAACGACGTATCCGAGGTCATAAGGCTCCGAAAAATCCGTCCCGAGCTTGCTACCCATCTCCTCGTAAAAATCTCTGTTTTTCATATCCGCATATCGGCGCGTTTTTCCGGCTGCGGTAACGGTGCTTTCGTTCATCTTGTAAGCGTTTATGCTCGCGACCGCAAAGCTCTCCCTGAAAGAAGCCGGCAGAGCCATAACTCCGAAATCGGGATTTTCGGCAAGAGGCTTCTGGTCGTAGCCGGCGTAACCGGCGTTGAATTCGTTGCCCGCAGCGACAGCGGTTATGATTCCCTGACCTTCGAGAGCCTCGTAATACGGCTGCATCCAGTCGGAGGTTACGAATCCCGCGGAAGAACCCAAAGAAAGATTTACCGCGTCCACTCCGAGTACGACCGCGTCGGAAAGAGCCGCAAGTATATTCGTCGTGGAGGCGTTCGAATACTTGTCGCTGAATACTTTAAGATTGACTATCTGCGCGTCGCAGGCTATTCCGTAAAAATCAACGCCGTTGTTTCCTGCGGCTATGCCCGAAACGTGCGTACCGTGAGAGTTTCCGTAAGACCTTCCGTCCGTATCGTTGTCGCCGTAGTCGAAAGAAAACGGAACCTTCGCACTTTTATAAACGTCTTCGACTTTAAGTTTTTCGCCGTAATATTTGTACTCGTAATCCTCGCCTTCGTAAGAAAGAGTATAGCCGTTTCTTGCGGTAAGATACGGAAGAAGCTTCTCTATACGGACGGTATCGAGAGCCGGAGACGTCGGCATAACCGAGAAAGCCTCGTGATTATCCATAAGACCCGTGTCCACGACCGCAATAACCGTTCCTTCTCCCTTTAATCCGCATTCCTCGCGCGCAAATTTGACCTGCATAATCTCCGCGCTCACCGAATCCGAAACGGAAGGCGCCGCATAAATCTCCGAAAGCGTAACCTCCTCGACCTTTTCGGCTTTTTCTATGTTCCCGATACGTCCGTACGGTATTTTAAGGGATATTCCGTTAAACAGCACGGTATAAGTATGCGTTAATTCAAAGCTTTCCGTCTTTGACAGCTCTCTGAGAAAGTCCGACTGTTTATCTTTAAGCTTTTTATCGTAATCCGAACATTCCTCGGTCAGAAGATACTCCGAAAACCCGATTCCCGACTCCTCCGCTTTATCGAGAAGCGATTTCCCTTTAAGCTTTACGATTATTTCGATTTCCGTTTTCGGATCTATATCGTAAATCGGCTCCGCGCCCGAAAGCTTGCTTTCGAGAATGGCCCGAATACCGACGCTTTCGATATTTACGCTTTCTTTACTCTCCCAAAAAAAACGCGCGTTCCTCCGCTAATGCCGAGGTAAACGCGCCTTGCACCGTAAACGTCAATATAGCCATACATATACACATACAGACGATAAGTGCTTTTTTACGTTGATTCATATGTTTCTCCTTGGTATTCAGTTTTTGCCGCACAGACTCTCTGCGGCTTATTCTATATAAGGCGGAATTAAACGCCGGTTTTTCGTTCCGCCCGCACCCGCGGATAACTGCGGGTACGGACGAACCGGAAGGAAATACTATGCAACGAAAACCCGTTCAAAATCCGTCGGATTTCCGAAACAAGGTCCACGTTCCCGAGTAACAATTCTCGGAAACGCAGATCTTTTTCCTTTCGGGAGAGTTTTATTTTACAAGAATTCTTTTGCTTAAATCTATAAGACAAAGACCGATTCTCGAAATCTCTTGGCTTTTCGGTTCTTGGAAATCAAGCGAAGTCGAAGCCGCCGTACCCCACGTATCGAAACGAACCTCTACGCTCCTGACGTCCGTACTTGCCATAAACTGACTGAAATCGAGACTTATCTTAACGATATCGTTCTCGGGAATCTCTTCTCCGATAAACTGCGCCTGTCCCTGCTGCTTACCGTTTACGTAAGCGAGAATGAACAAATAACCCGTATATCTCTTGTCGAGTTTGACGTTGAAATAAACCGTGGGCTGATCGTATTTAAGCGTTATAGTAAGACTTTGGTTAACTCTGATGTCGTAAGCCCACCATTCCGTCGTTCCGTCTTTTCTCGCGGTATCCGACCATCTTGCGTAAAGCTTATATGTCTTGTTGTCTTCGCGGCGGCAGGGAGTAATAAGTTCCTCTTTCCACGTTCCGTTATCGAAGAACCAACCCGTGAAATACTTCGTGCCGTCGCCCGTCCATTCGGGAACGGGATAACTCATAAGTCTCTTGGATTCGATCGTCTGATAGGGAGTTTCGCCGTCGCCCGTATAGAATTCGAAGGTGGAAAGATTTACGTAACCAGTCGTATCGAGATATCTGGAATAATTTTCGGTCACGGAATCGAGCCATACGATGTAAGCGTCGAAAGCTTCTTCGGGAACGCGAATCGTTATCGATTCCGCGTAAGCGACTCTGATGACTTCTTCGGTGTCCTCACCTTTGACTTCGGGAATGGTTGCGGATCTGAATTCAAGAGTCAGCGTATCGCACATAAAGCTGTTCAAAGCCGTCGCGTAAAGAGTCGTAAAGCTTTCGGGGAAAACAATCTTCTTTACGCCGCTCAGGAAGAAGGCTCTTTCTCCGAGTTCGAGGAACCCTTCGTTAAACGTAACCGATTCGGCTCTTGCGTAAGCGAAGGCTTCGGTTCTTGCTTTTACGAGAGTTTCGGGCGCAACGTATTCGGTTATCGCGCTTGCCGCGGGGAATACTATAAGCTCGGTAAGGTCGAAGTTATAAAGAACGCCGCCGATCGATTTGAGAATCGTACTGCCTTCATCGACGTTGACCTCCGAAAGAGAATAACAGCCGCCGAAAACAGACTCTCCGAAATAAGTTACGGTTGAGGGAACGGTGAACGAAGTTAAAGAAGTTCCGTAAAAAGCACACGTTCCTATTTTTTCGAGAGCGTTACCTTCCGCAATCTCGAGAGTTTCGAGAGAACTGTTCGTAAATACGCCTATGCTTCCGATAATATTCGTCGCTCCCATCGAGCCGCTTACCTCGTCGAGAATTTTGACGCTTTCGGGAAGCGAAACCTTCTTGACGTAAGCAGAGTAGAACATTCCGCCCGGAATGACTGTAACGCCTTCGGGAATAATAACTTCACTGACTTTGGAATATGCGAACGCGAAAAGCGCGAATTCACGGACGGTTTCGGGAACCGTATAAGACTCTTCGTCGATTCCCGCCGCGTAAGCAAGGAAAAGGTCTCCCTTAGTTACGCCGTCCTCGAGAAGAATCTCGCTGCCGTTTTTAACGATGACCGCGTTGTTCTCGATAAGGATATTGCCCGCCGTATTAACGGTCGCGCCGTCTTTATAAGCTATCTGAATAAGGTTCAGGCAAGATACGAAAGCGTCTCTGCCTATTTCTTTGAGCGTAGTATCGAGCGTTATCGATTCCAGCCAGTTACAATCTGCGAACGCACTTCTTCCGACGTATTCGATACCCGGGATTGAAATGCTCATAAGATTGCTGCAAAGCGAGAAAACGCCTTCTTCGCCCGTATCTCCTCCCGTTCCGTCCTCGAGACGCTTTACGCTTCCGTTAACGACGAAATTCGTGAGAGAGGAACGCGCGAACGCAGCTCTGCCGATGGATTCGAGGTCCGCGTCTATCGTTACCGTGCGGACGTACATATTCCAGAAAAGATACGGATAAGTATTCTTGACTCCCGCAACTATCGTATAGCTTTCGACGGAAGTATCTCCTACGTGAATAAGAGTCGTTTTGTCCTTATTGTAAAGACCCGTGGAATCCGCCGAGAAATTGGGGTTATCTTCGGCAACCACCCATTCGTAAACTCTTACGCTCTTCCACATAGCTTTTTCATCGATTTTTTCGAGTCCTTTGCCTATAATTATTCTCTTAAGCACACAGCTCGTAAAGGTATCCTCGCCGAAACTTCTGAAAGAATCGGGAATATAAAGACTGAGATTCATCTCTGAGTATCTGACTCCGGATTTTCTCCAACCTACGAGATTGAGTGCGGCGTCGAAACCGATGACCGGCTTGCCTTCGTGCTCTTCGGGGAATGCGAAAAGTCCGTCTTCGGCAGGATTCATTCCGCTGAGAAAATGAATGGTATAACCCACGACTTCGCCGTTTTCTTCAACCGCCGTAAACTCGAAATGCTCGTCGGAAGCGGGTATGTAATCGTATACGGGACGAATCTCGAGATTTTCGGTTACGTTCTCGAAATCCTTATCCCAGCCTTTGAATTCGAAACACGAATAAGCGTGCGCCGTAAGTCTCGAATCGGGTTCTTCCGCACTTTCGCCGTAAAGAATCTCCTGCGCGGAAATAACCTTACCCGCGTAATCGTAGAAAACGACGCTGAATTTTTCGGCAGGTTTGACTTCGAACTTAGCCGTAAGAGCAACGGCTTCCGCAGGCATAACGAATTCGTAGGTCGCCGAGTCCGAAACCTTCTCTTCGCCCTTAAACCAGCCCGCAAACAGGAATCCTTCGTCGGGAGTCGCAGTTACGGAAATCTTCTCGCCCGCTTCGTATTCGCCCGACGCGCTGCCCGAAATCTTTCCGTTCCCGCCCGCCGTAACCGTAAGCGAATACCTGACGATTCTGACAAAAAGCGCTTTGAGAGTGATGTTGCCGTTAACCGTAAACGTATAGGGATTCTCATCGGAAACCTTCTCGTTACCGTTATACCAACCCGCAAATTCGTAACCCTCGTCGGGAGTCGCCGTCAAAGTTACCGAGTCGCCCGCGTAATACGAACCGACGCCCGCAACGCTGCCGTTTTTAGCTTCCGCCGACACCGCAACCGTCGTTTTACAGGCACTGAGTGTGAGTATCATCGCCAACGATAATACTATCGCTAAAATCAGTTGTGTCTTTTTCATGGTTTATTCTCCTTTTTATAATTTAACCCGCCGAAACGGATCGTTATCTCTCTTTTTGCCTTTATTCTTTTGAATCGTCGCCGCTCACATTCTCCGTTTTTCCGCTGACAATACTTTCAAGCTCTTCTTTCGCGTGCTGTCTGCCCTTTAAAGGTCTGTAAGGAGCAATAAGATTAAATCCTCCTATAAAACTCCTCTCGCTCCCGACGAACACGTCGTTTTCGGGGATATCCACACGTTCGTTCTCGCTAATCTTTCGGTCGTTCATCCGCAAAATCGCCCCTGCTTTCCTCCGCCTCGGACTAACCTTACCGAAAGCTTCGGAAAATTTGTAAAAGATTTAGATTGTTTACAATATTTACATTGCGATTTTATCTTAGCACATCGAAGCAAAGTCGTTAACAGATTCTTGACAAAAATATAAAAGTTTTTTATAATATAAAACGTTGATAATTTCAGAGATTTACAGTTCAAAAGGAGCGCAAAAAACAATGGCAGACTACGACTTACACGAATTTACGGCACGGCTCAACTCGATGATTTCGGACTATCAGACAAAAATAGCCAATTTCGGGGCCGACGAATTACCCTTTTATAAATTGGGATTATCGCCGTTACAGCAGAATATTCTTATATATATAGCGACGGAAGGCCCCAAGAATATGACAGAAATCGTGGAACGATTCAATCTTTACAGAGCTTACGTTACGCGGCCTGTCGGGCAGCTCGTCGATATGGGAATTCTCGAACGTTTTCAGAAAGACGGAAACAGGCGTTCGATTTATCTTACTTTCACCGAAAACGGAAAAGCGATGGTAAAGACTCAGAGGCAGGCTTACGACAAAAAAGTCTCCGATTTTCTCGAAAGTATGACTCCGGAATTCCGCAAAAGGTTTATCGACGCGGTTTACGAATGCGCCGAAGTTTTTAGGGATTTATAGGAATTAAAAATAGATTTGTGAAAATTAAAAGCCGTTTGAATTTTAACGATAAAAAGCGATACCGATTTTCATAACAAAAAACGACGGGTTCAAGAACAACCGATTTTCTTTCGTTTGCGCCTGAACCCGCCGAAATCGCCTGCGCGTCCGTATTTATTGTAATTTAAGCTCCGTAAGGTCTGCTTCCGTAATCGTCCTAAGCTGCTCGGAAGTCGGATTCCCTACGCCCGCGAGCCTTTCCGCAATTCTTGAAACGGCGTTTTCGAAAACGTTTCTGACGAATCTTCCGTTGCCGAAATCCTCTCTTCTTTTCCCATAAGCCGTTTTAAACTTCTCTTCGAGTATTTTTTCCGCGCCTTCGGTAAGAATATAGTCGTATTTTTTACAAAAGACCTTAAAAATCTCCATAAGCTCCTTATCGTCGTAATCCGAAAAGGTGATCGTCGTTCTGAACCTCGATTCCAACCCCGAATCGCACTTTAAAAACTTCTCCATAGGCGCGCCGACGTATCCCGCCGCTATAACGATAAGATTATCGCGTTTATCCTCCATTGCCTGAACGAGGACGCCTATCGCATTCCTGCCGAAATCGTTGTCGCCGCCCTCGGCAAGCTGATGAGCCTCGTCGATAAAAAGAACTCCTCCTTCGGCTTCGTCTATGATTTCCTTCATTCGGGCTTCCGTTTCGCCTATATAGCGGCCGACTATATCCGCTCTTTTGGTTTCCTTGAATTTCCCCTCCGAAACCAGTCCGAGAGCCTTGCCTATTCTGCCCATAAGCCTTCCGACCGTAGTTTTTCCCGTCCCGGGATTTCCCGAAAAAATCATGTGTCGGCTCATATTGACTATCGGAAGTCCGTGAGCTTTTCTGTCGTTCGCGTTCTTGACCTCTCCTACCCATCTTAAAACCTGTTCTTTGACTTCTTTCATTCCTACATAGGAATCCAGCTCCTTGAGAATCTCTTCCGGATCTTCCCGTATTTCCGTAACTTCGGCTTTTTCTCGGCTCTTTTTGTCTTTTGGGGGGACTTTCTCGGCTTTGGCGGGAACCTCGGATTTTCCGGAAGAAATCTCCTCTTCGATTTCTTTAAGTCTTTCATCGCAGAAGAACAAACGCCTGCAATACTCGTCGCGGTCGGCGTCGTACATCTCCGCAAGTTCTTCGTAGGTCCTTGCGGCTACCTCGTAACCGTGCCTTGCGTTTTCGATTTTTCTGTTTTCCGTGGCTTCTTTGGCCTTATCCTCCCAAATTTTCGCCTTTGCTTTTAAATATTCCGCGTTCATATTCTCTTCCGCCTATTTCACTCCGAGACTTTCTTTAAGCTCGTCGTACTTATTCGCGTCGAATCCCGACTCGAGTCGGATGCCCCCGATATCTCCCGAACGGCGTGTCCTGAGTTTTTCGCTTCCTGCTACGAGATTATAAGATTCCATATCGTCGAGTTCTCTATTGAGCCTTTTATAAGTATCTTTGAGCTCGAGAGCGAACTTCTCAAAATCCAGTCCGGACACCGCCGCGCCGAGAATCTCGTTTACCTCGCCAAGCTCCCTTTCGGTACGGACTTTTTCGAGAAGTTCTCTCGCCTGATTGAGTTTAATCTGTTCGTTGCGAAACCTTTCGATATTCGCCGATATTACGTTATACTCCGTAGTAAGCCTTTCTATGTCCGCGTCGAATCTGTCGGTTTTTTCTTCGTCCCGTTTTTTAAGATACATCGTAAGATTCCGCTTGATTTCTTCGCGTTTATCCTGATCCTTCCTTATCTTTTCAAGCAGTTTCCGACCGTACGTTTCGTTCGTTGCGAGATATTCTTCTATTTCTTCCGACGTCGTTTCTCCGTCCGTTTTTGCGTAATCCGACTTTTCTCCGCAGCTGTAAGCCTTTCCGACGCCGTAATCTCCCGAGTTTATATGAGTATAATCCTTATTAGAAGACGAATCTATCTTCGTTCCGTATTTTTGCCGATACGTTTCGCCTGCGGACACTCCCGAACTTATATCTATCCCCACCTTCGAAAAACCCGAACCGATTCTGTAATCGGAAGCGGACGCGTCGACTTCTTTTTCAAGCTCTCTGATTTTATCGCTATACATACTCATAACGGAATCGTCTACGGCGTATTTTTCCTTGGCTTTTTCGTAAGCGGCAAGTCTTTCCTTTATACATTCAAGAATAATGCTTTTTTCTTTAACGGAAGCAGCGTCGTTTATCTGATTGAAAAGGTTATCTATTCGGATAAGAGTGTTCTGAGTCTCGTTTTTACCTATCATCGTGAAAGCCGCGCTCGTAAGTCCCTTCGAATTATCGGCTAAATTCTGAAGCTTGTTAAGCTCGTCTTCGAGTTCCGCAATCCTTAGAACCAATCCTTTTTCTTCTGCGATTCCGTCGTTTTTTCCGCCGTTATAAAAGCCGATTTTCAGATTCGCGCTTATATGGCGGCCGTTTCGGACATCCGAATTTACCTCGCCGAGAAGACGACAAATCTCTTTAGCTTCGTTGGCTGCGGATTTGTCGCCGATGTTGGCGGCTTTTTTGCGCCGTATATCCTCCTGAATCTTCATCAGCTGGAATTTGAGATTGCGACCGAGTCCTTCGTTGTCGTCAAGGATATCCGAAACCGTTTTTTCCGCCTCTTTCAGATAATTGAGTTCTTTATTTTTACCGAATAACAACATGAAATATTCCTCCTTTCTCGTCGGTTATCTTTTATCGATTACACCCGCAGATCGGGCAAGTCTTTTCGTCGTCTTCAAATTTTCGTCCGCATAATTTGCAGAATTCTTTTTCCGCGGGAGGTTTCGGATTGTCCGATGGAATACTTTCGGCTTCTTCCGCTATCGGAAGGTCGTCCGAATTACGTTTCATCGGATTTTCCCCGTCGAGAAGGATTTCTTTCACAAAAACTCCGTAGGAATCGGTTCTTATGTCCAGTTCCGAACTCTTCAGCGCATTTTCGAGGATTTCCTTCATAAACGTTTCCATTCGTTTGCGCGTGCGGTTGCCCTGATTGACGCATTTCGTCATTTCGTTTCTCACCGAAGCCTTTACGTCTTCCCTGACTTTTTCGCCGAGGGCCTTTTCGGTTACGGGGAAACTATCGAATTGTTTTATCAGTTTTTTCGGCGCGTAGATTATATAAGAAAAACTTCCGTGACAGCCGAAATCGGTTTCGTCGGAAAAATCCGTTTTCTTCCAAAAAACGTTTGCTCCCCATAAAGCCGATAACTGCTTTTTCGCCACGCCGTAAACGTCCGACGGAGCCTTTATCGATTGGATTCCCTCGCCGAAAACCTCCTCCGTGCCGTCCGAAAAACGAACTACCGCGGCGACTCCGCGAGGAACGATGATTTGCGAAGCCTTTAAAACTTCCTTATCCTCCCGCCACGCGACAACCTCCTCCGGACGCTTCAATTCATAAACCATCGCTACTATTCTCCCATTCCGCCGCTTTAATCGCCGAGAATCTCACCGAGGCGTTTTTTGTCGTCGCCGACGAATCCGCTGAGCGAAATATTCTCCGCGAAAACCCCGAGTCTTGACGTAAACTCGTTCAATTCCTTTCTTTCGAGAACGTTTCCCGCGATTTCGGGGAAGAGTTTCTCTATTCTGTCTCTGCTTCTGATTCCCGCTCCTATACATTCCGAAAGCTCTTTCGCGACGCATTCCCTGACTATGCCCGCAAGCTTTTCGGCTGCCTGAGTTTTATTGACGTAATCGCGGTCCGGGAATTCCCTTCTGAAGTTTTTCGCCGAAATAATACGACAGGAAAAAGTCCCGTTGCAGCCGAGTTCCTCTCTTCCGAGGATAGGATTGTCGTAAAGCTTAACTGAGCATCCCCAAAGCCCCGTAAAAACGGCAGTATTCACTCCGAAAACGGAGACTTTTTTCGCTCCGTTCAGATTTCTTCCGTCAAGTCCCTTCGCAAAAGCTCCTCTGACGCGATATTTTCCGCTCCGCAATTCCGTAACCGTTCCGTCGCTTTCCACGATTGCCGCGAAGCCTTCGGGAACTTCGATTTCTCCGCACTGCGCCGCAAGAGCGTCGTCTTCTTTCCATAAAAGGCTTTCGCTTGTCGGATTTTCCAACTTCAGTATCATTTCCCTTTCTCCTTTTTGTTTTTCAGCTTTCCGAAAAGATTCTCTATGCGTTCCGAAGGTACGCAGAAAGCGTGTCCTTCCATTTTGCTTCCGTCGTCCATATTCCTGACGAACGTCGTTATACCCAATACGCGGTTTTGCATATCCAGCAAAGGTCCTCCCGAATTACCGGGATTTATACTCAGATTTGCGTGAATGGTAGCGATTTTACTGCAAGTATCCTCGTTTGCGCTGGCTATGACTCCCCGCGTAAGACTTAACCCGACGGCGTTCGGATTCCCTATCGTATAGACATCTTCTCCGAGAGTAACGTGAGCCGTCCTGAGCTTCAGATGCTCTTCGCCGCGCACCGCTTCTCTTTTTTCTTCGTCGTCGAAAACCATAATCGCCGTATCCGAATCTGAATCCGTCGCCACGACGTCGAGCTTATACGGAGTCTTGTCTATCGACCTGTCGAAAGAAGCAAGGACGTATCCGCCGTTTTTCAGATTGCTTACGACGTGATAATTACTGACAACGTATCCCGAATCGACGATAAACGCGGTTCCCGACGACAGGGAATTCCCGTCGCAAACGTTCACGCTGAGAATGCTTTTCAAGGCTCTTGCGCAAAGCTCCTCGAAACTTCCTTTTCCGCAATCGGATTTGCTCTTCGCGGAAGTGGTTTTCTCCTCTCCGGACGACGTTTCTTCCGTCTTTTTTTTCGAATCTTCAAGAAGAATAAGCCGTATCCGACTCGGCTCGTAACCTTTCTCCGCGGATAATTTCAGAAAAATCTCCGCTTTGCTTTTTTCGTCTTCACCGCCATAAAGAAGCAGCTCCGCATATTCGTACATTCCCGCGGAATGTCCGGAATTCGCGATAATTTCCAGCAGCTTTTTTATATAAGTTTTCTGCTCGTCGCCGGCTGCGAGCGTTTTGTATTTCATCACGGCTTTAAAAAGCTTTTCTTTATCCGAAGAAGCCGCGTTTTTAAAAAGCAGTTCGAGATCGCTCGTAACGGTTTCGTCCGAACCGACGGTCGCCCCGCAAGCCGGACATTTTCCGCAATTTTCCGTAATCCTCGCCCCGCAAACTCTGCACTTATTCATTTTACTCTCCCCGTTCTTCCGCAAAAACCCTACGCCGGTACGTTTTCGGCAGAATCGTCTCTATTTATCTTTGTTGTCGTCGTTTTTACCCGAAAAAAACTCGGCCATAGCCCTCGTTACTCCGTTACGGAATTCCTCCGAAGCCGTGAATTCCTCCATAAGAGCCTTTTTGCTTTCGGCTTCGATTCGTCCGAGGTCGTTCCTTACCGACGTCCTTTCGTCTTTTCCCTGATTTCCGAGACCGAGCAGCTCGTCCGCCGTGATGCCGTAAAGCTTACACAGCTTTATAATCATATCGCTGCCTACCGGCTGATCTCTTTTTTCGTAATTGGAATAAGTCTGCTGCGAAACGCCTAAAATTTCGGCGACTTTATTCTGAGAATAGCGCGCAGCCGTACGAAGCTCGCGAAGCTTATCGGAAAGTCCTCCCGAGTCTTTCGTCCGGAGAGACTTTTTCTCCGAACCCTTTTCCTTTTCTTTTTCGGTGTCGCTCTTTTTCATATTACCTCCGTCATCTGATTCTTTCTGTTTCGGAACCTATCAGTTCGTCAATTTCACTGTCGTATTCCGAGAGAAGCTCTTCGTCGACGTTTTCGTCGGTCAGAGTCTGTCCCTCGTCTAAAAGCTCGTCTATCATTCTCGTCTGATAATTGACCTTCTGAAGAGCCTTCTGCATACCTACGTTCGCGTCGTATATCTTTTTATCGTTGGTATTGCCGTATATTTCTTTGGAAATACCGAGCATAGTCTGCGCGAATCCGCTCTGAACGGAAATAAGGTCTCTCGTACTCAGCATAAGTTCGAGATTCATCTTCATCGCTTCTATCTGTCTTTCCTGCTTTAAATACTGAGCAATCTGGCTGCGAAATCTCTTTTCCTGCGTAGGAAGATTCTTGATTTTCGCTTCTCTCGCCCGAACCGCGAGTGCGCTTTTTTTCGTTCCGATAGTCGCGATGGTTTCGTCCATTTCGTCGATAACGGCTTTGACCTTCTGTCTTTGCTCTGCGCTTTTTTCTCTCTCGCGCTCCGCTTTGACCTCCGGAGAAAGGCTCTTAACCGCTTTTCTGATTTTTTCAAACATTTTTCTTTACTCCTCGTCTTTACGGGCTTTCATAGGAACCGATTCTTTTATTTCGCCAAGGACACTCACTTCCCAGAGCGTCTTTTTTCTATTCCCGAAATCAAAGCCTCCGTCGGATCGAAATTCTCCGACTTTAGACGCTTAACGTCGGCAAGCCCGAATTTAAAGTCCTCGCATATCATCGTTATATCCCTTCCGCTCATTCCTTCCGAAGCCTCCGCAAGTCTCGGAAAATCCGTATTTTCAAAGTATTCTTTCTCTACGTCCGAAAGCTTGACTCTGAAAAGCTTCTCCCTGTCCCTTTCGTCTGGAAGTCCGACTTCTATTTTCCGGATAAATCTGTCGAGAAGCGCCTTATCCAGCATATCCGCGTGATTCGTGTTCGCGATGATTATCATATCCTCGTTTTTTTCGAGTCCGTCGAGATTGCGTTTCAAAGCCGGTACGGAAGCCTGCGAAACCTTATCGCCCGAAGCCGCGGATAAGGCTATCTCGTCGAATTCGTCGAAAAACACCGTTATTCCTCCGCTTTTTGCCGATAAATCCCTCAGCTCCGAGAAAAGTCTGTCTATATTCTTTCCCGTTTCCCCTATATAGGCGTTTATGAGCGCAGAACAGCTCACCGCCGCGAAAGGTCTTTCAAGTTCCTTTGAAAGAGCCTTCGCAAAGGAGGTTTTTCCCGTTCCCGGAGGACCTTCGAGAAGAATATACTTGCTTCCGCCGAGCTTATACCCCTTATAGAATTCGGGATAAAGAATCGGTCTTATCACGTATTTATCGACCGACTCCTTAGCCTCTTCCATTCCGACTATATCGTCAAAACCCGAAAGGTCGTCGGATTTATATAGTCTGTACAGCTCGCAGTCGGACTTTTCGCCGGAAGAGACTGAATCTCTTCCGCGCACCGAGGACTTCGCCTTATCGAGAATGCGTCTGAGCCTTCCCGCCAGCTCGAGTCTTTCTTCTCTTTCCTCTCCCGACGACGAAGAAGCCGTTTCGCTCATTATGGCGCAGGCTCTTTCCAGCCGCGCTATAAACATCTCTCCGTCGCCCCTCTCCCGAGCCTTTAAAGCCTCGTCGTAAGCCTTTTTAAAATCGCTCCTGTCGGTCATCTTATTTACCGCCTTTGACGAATGCGACCGTACGACGAATATCTTCCTCCGACACGAACGGAGCTTGCAGACGAATCGTTCCCTTATTCTTATAAAGCAGTTCTCCCGGCTGCATAAGCTTTTCCGCTCCGGTTTCGCTGAGGATTACTCTGCTGTCCACCGACGAAGGCACTCTGAAAGATATCCTCGTCGTGAAATTCGCTCTGATGTCCCCGCTTATCACTTCTCTGCTCGGTCTTTGCGTCGCAAGAATAAAATGGATTCCGCATGCTCTCGATTTGTAAACGAGTCTCATAAGATTTCTTTTCAAGCCGTTGTCTTCGCTCATAATCCTGAGATCCGCGTATTCGTCGATAAACACCATAATCAGCGGCATTTTGTTCTTCTCGTCCACTATGGCGTTATATTCGGCGATATTTCTCGCTCCGACTTCGATAAACATCTCGTATCTCTTCGTCATTTCCTTCTCGAGCTCGTCGATAACCCCGACCGTCGATTCAAAATCCGTATAAATCTCTTTTTTCCAAAGATGAGGAATTCCAGCATAAGCCGAAAATTCCACGATTTTCATATCTGTAAGCACGAGTCTGACCTGTTTCGGAGAATAATTGTAAATCGTCTGAAGAATAAGAGAATGCAGAAACATACTCTTTCCGAAGCCCGTGCTTCCTCCCACGAGAAGATGAACGAACTCGTCGGGAGTTGCCGATACTATGCGTTTTTCGAGGTCGAATCCGAATCCGAACCTGAAAACTCCGTCGTCGTTTTTTCTCATTTCGTCAATCATATAACGAAGATAAATCTCCGAACGGACCTTGTTGGAAATCTCCACTCCCACCTGATTCGTTCCGGGTATGGGACAAAGCAATCTCGATCTGGATTCCGCCGCGAATTCTATATCGTCGCTGATCGCTCTGACTTCCGATACCCGAAATTTATTCGTTATTCCGAATTTCAGAAGCGAATAAGACGGACCGACTATAATATCCTCGGTTTTCAGCTCTACCCCGAAAACTTTGGTTTTCTCCTCTATGTGTTTCGCCGCAATTTCCGCCGCTTCCCTGTTTCGGATTTCTGCCCCGTCGTCTTCGTTCTTGGAAAGCAGCCCCGTCGGCGGCAATTCGTATTCTCCTTTTCCGTAATCCTCGGGATACTCGGTTCCGTCGTTTTTTCCGCAGAAATCCGCGTCCTTTTCCGCGTCGTTTTTCTCGCAAGAACAATCTCTCTCCTCGGATTTTCCGTCCGCGCTATTTTCGGACTTGTCTTCCCCCGTCAAATCCTCTTCTCCCTTTCCGTAAGAATTACCCTTTTCGCAATTTCCTCCGTAAGATTCGTTTTCTTTCTTTTTTCCGAGGATTCCGTCCGAACGATCTCGTTTATTCTCTCCGAGATGATATGAACCTCCGGACGTATCGTATTGCGCGACTTTTTTCGTCGGCTCCGAAACCCCGAACTCATTCTCGAGCTTTCCGAGCGAATCTATGAACTCGTCCTTATCCGCGGATATGCGTTTTTCGATTATAGCGTCTATATCGCCGTCGCTCATTCTCGACATTTCCGTAAGTCTGTCCGAAAAACAGGCGTTGTTCGACGATAAAAGCTGCTGCATCAGGTCGTACACCGAATTACGCGAATCCACGCTCTTTCTGAAAAGAAAACCGTTCTTTACGACCGATTCGGAAAAATCCGAACTCGTTATACGCTTCATAATCTTCTCGCTCTCCTTCAGAAAAGAGCTTCCGACCGACTGCATTTCTGCCATATCCAGAATCATTCTGAAGTTGCAAAGCATATCCGCAATCTGAATTCTCTGCGCGGTTACGTTCTTTATGAGCATAACGTTCGAAGCGTAACCGACGGCGTCGTTTTCGAGCCTGGCTTTTCTTGCGTCGGCATAATACTTCTTCTCTTTCTCTTTAAGCGAGCTTTCCGCTCTTTCGAGCCGCTGTAACGCCTTTTTGCTTTCCGCTCTTCTCTCAAAATCCTTGCGATACTGTCTGTACGTCATAACCTTTTCCCCTTTTTGTCGTACCTGCCTTCCGCTCACGGGACTGCCCTTTATATCCTTTCGGGTGCGTTTCCGATTCGTCTTACGTTTCGCAGTATATCACCGTTTACAAATAAAGTCAAGTATTATATACAAATTTTTTTGATATTTTAAAATATTTTTTAACTTATTACAAAGTTTTTTACATATACGTTCAATTTATCCTTTAATTAAGCCAAAAAATCGGGGTTTTTCATAGTCGGATTCCCAAAAGCCACAAAAATCTTCCGCAATAAGTCGATTTTGTTCCTTACGCTATTGACAACGAAAAATGCCTGTGTTATAATATAAATCCGAGAACTTTTTAACTATAACCGTGAAAACCCGAGTTTTTTTGATTAAATCGCCGCACTCCGACGAAAAACGGTTTCCGTTCGTTTTACAAAAAAATTCGTGCAGTGTTTTACAAAAAAACTACCTCGACCGCTTCGAGGGAACGGTCGGCTTTAAGACGTATTTTAATAAAAGAGAAGACGAACCGATATGAAATTGGAAGAATCTATTTGCCCGAAATGCGGCGGAAAACTTAAAAAAACGGAAAATGACTACGAATGCGAATCTTGCGGCTCGCATTTTACTCCGAGTTTTGCGGACGACTATCAGGCGACGCTGATAAAAACCGTCGAAAACGTCGTCGGCAAAGTGCTCGCCGGACAAAAAATCGAAAAAATCTCAAGACTGAAACGGGAGTTATGGGAAGAAATCCGGAATGATAAACCGTTCATTGACAGCCCGGAGATTCTTCGGATCTGCAGCTTGATTCGAAGTGAGGTCGATAACGACTTTTTTGCGAACTTTTTCTTGATTGCGAATTCCGATTCCGTAGATTTCAAGAAACTTAACGATTTCCTTGAAAAAATCAACGTCGAGGAAAACCGTCCGTTCATCGATAAAATACTCGAATTTCTTCTCAGGTCGCCCACACTTCTTGTAAACGACGAAGTAGTTTTAAATATCGCGCACCTGATCGACGAGACTTATCCCCGATCGGATAAACGCTGGAAAGACTTTCGTAATAAATTAGAGAATCAGAAAAAACTTAAAGAGCGCGACGTTTTCGTTGCAAACAAGCCCCGCGACGTTTTCGTTGCCTATTCCTCCAAAGACCAGGAAAATAATAAAAACAAGGTCAGCGAAATCGTAAAATATCTCGAATCCTGCGGATTAAGCTGCTTCGTCGCATACAGAAATCTTCAGCGAGGCAGTGGCGCGACGAGAGACTACAAAAACGAGTTGAAAAGTGCCATCAAAAACTGCACGGTCTTTCTTCTTATTTCGTCGAAAAACTCCCGTAACAGCCCCGACGTACGAGATGAGATGAGATTCGTTACCGAGCTTTCCAATGGAGGAACGAAAAAGCCTCGCGTCGAATATCTTCTCGAAGATTATGACTATAAAGAAGAAAAGCCCGATAATATAAATAAGTTTAAAAACTTTTTCGTCGGTCTCGTCTGGATTTCCGGTCAGGATAAGAGAGAACTGAAAGAACGCATAATAGCGTTGAAAGAAGAAGCCGAAAAATCGAAAAATCCGTCGCCTCCTTACGTGACTAAGCCTTCGGGAACGGCTTCCGAAAAACCAAAGACAACCGAAAAGCCTCGGAAATCTCTTGCCCCCGTAATGATAATTGCAGCCGTTCTTCTCGTTATGACGGCAGCCGTAGGGTGGCTCTCGGGCGGCTTTGTAAACTGGGACTGGCTTATTCCGAGCAAAAACGAAGATATATTCGTGGAAAACGACGTTGATATATTCGTGGAAAACGACGTTAAGTACCGAAAAACCGCCGACGGCTCCTATATTGCGACGGGTTTAACCGGCAATTTAGTCAATCTGACCGTTCCTTCGGCTCTGTCCGACGGCCCCGTAATCGCGATAGGCGAAAAAGCCTTTGCCGGCAGTCCTCTTCTTGAAAGCGTAATTATTGAAGAAGGAATCGATTCCGTCGGAGCCGAAGCTTTTTCCGATTGCTCAAAACTTAAAAAGGTCGATATTCTTGCGGAAATAGACGTCGTTCGCGACAAGCTTTTCAGCGGTTGCCCGAATCTGGTGTCGGTGAAACTTCCTTCGTCGGTAAACTCTATCGGAAATTCCGCTTTTCTGGACTGCGTTTCTCTCTCTGAAATTTCTCTTCCCGACAATCTGAAATCCCTCGGCTCTTTCGCTTTCGGGAACTGTTCGGGACTTACGTCCGTAACTCTTCCCGAGTCGCTCGTTTCGATAGGAGAAAACGTCTTCAAAGGCTGCGATAAATTGACGAGCGCGGTAGTTCCGGTTCGCGCACTCTCTTTTCTTCCTACTCAATCTATCGAAAAACTAACTATCGACGGCGGAGAATCCGTCCCGAAAAACTCTTTTGAAAACTCTCAATCCCTGAAAACTCTCGTTTTAGGCGAATCGGTGACGAGCGTAAACGATTGGGCTTTTTATAATTGCTCCTCTCTTTCCGAAATCGTCGTGCGGAATACGAACGCCGTATGCTCGCACATAGCCTTCCTGTCGTGCGACAAACTTACCTACGTCGAAGCTCCGATGCGGATAATCTCCAATCTCAGCCACTCGTCGATCAGTCGTTTAAAGATAACGGGCGGCGTAGTCAACGATCTTTCGGAAATGAAAAACCTTACCGAGGTTATCGTAGAAGAAGGCGTAACGGAATTTTCTTACGGCGCATTCAAAGATTGTACCGCACTTGAAAAAATATCCCTGCCCGACTCGACGGAAATCGTGGGGGACGACGCTTTTTCGGGCTGCACGGCTCTGAAATTCAATCTCTACGAAAATGCGAAATACCTCGGAAACGAAAGTAATCCGTATCTCGTGCTTGTCCGGACCGCAAGTCAGGCCATAAAGAATCTGACCGTTCATCCGGACGCTCGGGTAATATGCAACGACGCTTTTCACGAATGTCCGAAGCTCGTATCCGTTGACCTCGGGAACGTGCGCTACGTCGGAACGAATGCGTTTTCGAATTGTATTCTGCTTGAAAGCGCAAATCTCGGAACCGCTCTGACATACCTCGGCGAATACGCTTTTGACAGCTGCGAAGCCCTGAAGACCGTCAGCGTTCCTGATACTATAACCAAAATCGATACTCACGCTTTACTCGGCTGTCGTTCCCTGTCATATAATACCGACGGAAAAGGCTTCTACTTAGGCAACGCAAACAATCCCTACGTAGTATTGATGAAAATCGACGACAAACTGACCGAATATACGATTCAGTCTTCCGCCCGGATTATCCTCAAGGTCAAAAGTTTCCTCTTTATACCGACTTTGCTCGAAAGAGTAATTATTCCCGATTCCGTAGTTTACATCGGTTACGGAGCTTTTCAGTGGTGCACGGCTCTCAAGGAAGCGGTCATTCCCGACAGCGTGTCGGAAACGGACAGTTGTGTTTTCGAAGGCTGCGAAAGCCTGACTTCCGTAATATTCGGGAACGGGCTGAAATCCGTTTCTTACGGTATGTTTTCCGGCTGCTCCGCGCTCGCCGACATATATATCCCCGAAGGAATCTCCTACATAGACCCCAACGCCTTCGACGGCTGCGTTTCTCTTTCGGAAATCAACGTTTCCAAAGATAACCCCGCCTATCGCACGATAGACGGAAATCTTTACAGCAAAGACTCAACCTGTCTTCATATCTACGCTCCCGGTAAAACCGAATCGACCTTCACCGTTCCCGAAAAAGTTACGACGATAGGCGATTACGCTTTCAGCGGTTGCAAAAAGCTGACCGAGATCGTCGTCGGCGAAAACGTTTCCGCTATCGGCTACAAATCGTTTGAAAACTGTTCGTCGCTCAGCCGCGTGGTTCTGCCGTCGACTCTCACTAAACTCAGTGCCGACGCCTTCGACGGCTGCGAGAATCTCACGGAAATCGTCTTTCTCGGTACTGTCGAGCAATGGAATTCGATCGAAAAATTCATCCCGGTTTTCAACAACGTCCCCGTTACAACGGTCGTATGTACGGACGGAACTGCCGAAATCGGCGGATAATTGCGCCGCTCCTATCGGTTAAGTTCCCCGAAAACCTCAAAAATCGCCGATTTTTTAACAATGAGTTAATATAAAAACTCGGGAAATTTCGGTGAAAAACGCTCAAATAACACCTGTTTTTAGTAAACTTTTTTGCTCGCTTTACTAAACAAGAGCGCGCGTCCCGCAATAGCGCAAACAGAAAATCGGAAGGGAAATCCCCTCCGATTTTTCATTGGTTTTATTTATAAAAAGCAGCCATTCGCAATCGGTTCGTCTTTTGCGTTATCGTCCGCAAACGGATTATTTCTCCGCTCTTTCGTAGCAGGAAACGTCTCTGTCGTCGAAGCGGTCGTTCGCGTTGTTCAGATTTCCTATGACGATTACGAGATAATCGTTTTCCATTCTCCTCGTAAGGTACGCGTATTCGCTCGCAATTTTAACCGTCTCCCAATACCAATGATTTTCAATGTAGACGATGCTTGCGATTACTTCGGTCCGAGCCGGCGCAGCGTCGACGTTTTTAAGTTTAAGAGTCTGCGCGTAAAGTGTATACGCGTTCGTAAAATACTCCGCTTCCGCCTTTCCTTTGTTTCCGCAGCCGTACTGCGTGATAAGATAAGTCTGACCGGCGGTGAAGTATTTCGAGCCTTTGCCCATGGTTTCACAGTAAAAATACTCGTTCCGCGTAATAGAAGCTTCGCTTTGCTGCGCAAGATAAACGCACTTGTCCGTCCAATCCTTACGAGCCTCGGTAATTACGTTCCTTTCCACGAGGTATTCGCCGAAAGTTTCCGCTTCCGTAGCTCCGCGCTCGTAAAGATTCGTATAACGCTTGAACATACGCTGAAGCTCCTGCTGAGTTACAACGCGTGCGCGGGTGTAGTCGTAAGCGCGCATATAGGAGCTTCCGTCGAAGTGATAATAAACCGTGTGAATCTTATCTCCGGCTACGTACGACCAGTCGTAATAATTAACGAGAGTCTCTCTTTTGCCGTCGACTTCGGTTTCGTAGGATAGGTCGTGAAGATAATCCGCGGAAAGAATCTTCATCAAAGCTTCGTACCGCTCGTTGATAACGTTGGTTTTTCTGTCGTAGGCGGGATTGAACCAGCTCGCGTAGCTTGCGATAGACGCGCTCCTGATCGTGAATGAGGTTTAAAAACAAATCCCGAGTATTGCGGTTTCAAAACCGAATTTCCCGAAAACCGTTGATTGCGGTACAATCGGATAATCTTTTACATTACAGGCAAAAAAGCCCCTCCGAAGAGGGGCCTTTTTTAAGGAAAACTATACTTGCATCGAAACAAATCGATTCAAATAGTCAAGTTTCTTAATACACGCAGACGTTGGAAGGAATGTGGACTACGCGGTCAGAAACGGCTTCACTTGCGAGCTTACCGTACTTTCCGTTTTCGGCAACGTCGATAACTGCGAAAACAACCGCGTTATCTTCAAAACCGTTCCTTCTGATTGCGGAAGGAGCAGCCACGCTTTCGTTCAGAGCGTTCGCATCGTTTTCTTCTTCGGTTTCTTTAGTATATTCGGGAACTACGCTGCCGTCTTCGAGAAGGAGGTAATGTTCCGTGAAATACGTCTTCCACAGAAGAGATTCGTAACTGCTGTCAGCCTTGTGGACTATTCTGAGAATTCTGTTAAGATTGTAGATGAAATCCACAAAGTTCTGATACATCATTTTGTAGTTTTCATAACTTGCGTCGTACAGACAGTAAAGCACGGGTGCCTTATCGCCGAGGAATACTACTTCTTCAAGTGTTGCAATTCCGAAGAATGCCTTGTCGCCTACTGCTTTCAGAGTCGAGGGCATCGTAACCTTAACGAGATGTTCGTTGTTAAGGAATGCGTTCGCAGCGATATAAACCACGCCTTCGGGTATTACGAGTTCGGTTGCGTCGCCGAAATAGGAGTAAACCACGGTCTTTGCGGCATTGAGAACGAATTCGTCTTCGAGGATGAAGTAAGGATTGTTCTCGCTGATGATGTAATTGGAAAGATTCGTGCAGCCTACGAATGCAGCCGAGAAGTTATCCGGAAGCATCGTGGAGGGAATCGTTACGCTCTTGAGAGCGGTGTTGTTGCCGAAGCTCATCGGAGCAAGACTCTCGAAGCCTTCGGGAAGAACGAGTTCTTCGAATCCGCAGTTAGCGAACGCGTAAGAGCCGACTTCTACGAGATTGGAAGGCATCTTAAGATCCTTGACGCCGGAGTTATAAGCGAATGCGTATTCGCCGATATAGAGCTGCGTTCCGTTGGTGTTTTCACCGAATTCAACGCCCTCGAGATTTGCAAAGCCGCTTTCCTTGACCACTTTGGTGATTTTGCCGTCAATCATTTCATGGGTAGTTATATCGTGAAGACCGATAAACGCCTTAGCGCCGATATATTCGAGGTTCTTGGAGAGCTTGACTCCCTTAAGAAGCGGTTTGTAGGAGTAGTTCGCGGAAATGGTCGCAGTCCAGCCGCCGCCGAGAGTGTACTCGAAATTGGTGGTGAGATATTCCATACCGCTGAACGCAAGGTCGGGAACATAGGTGACCGTATCGGGCATTACGTAAACGCCGTCATAGTCCCATGCATGAGGCTGAACGTAAACCTCGGTCATATCTTTGTTATAAAGTACGCCGTATTCGTCAACGGTGAGATATTCGTTGTCTTCGCTGACCGAGAAATGAGTAAGCTTGGTGCAGCCTGCGAATGCGCCGGCGCGAGTCTCGATAGTATCGAGACCGCCGAAGCTCTTGTGGAAGATAACGTCGGTAAGCTCGGTACAGTTGTTGAAGGAAACGCCGCCGATGGAGTTAACGTGACCGAAGAACTCCACTTTCTTAAGAGAGAACATCTTGTTGAAGGTCCAGTTTTTGATGCTGCCCAAAACGTCTCCGTAGAAGATGACCTCCTCGCAAAGTCTGGATTCAGCGAAATCGTATCCGGTAAAGGACTGAACGCTGCCGTAGAACTTAGCCCATTTAAGAGCATAGAACTTAGCAAAAGCCTGATTGAATTCGGTAGTGATGTTGCCGTAAACCTCGAGCGTTTCAACCTTTTCGGAGCCCATCCAGCAGAACATACCGACGCTGGTTACGCTTTCGGGGATTACGAGGTTAACGAAGCCCGTTCCGAAGAATGCATAGTGATCAAGCGCAGTTACCCATGAGGGAATCTCGAAATCCTTGAGCTTAGCGCAGTTTTCGAAAGTACCCATCGGGATCTGGGTAAGACCTTTGGACCAGCCTACGTCAACGAGGTTAACACATCCTGAGAATACGTATTGACCCATTTCGACCACGCTGTCGGGCATAGAAACCTTTTGGATATTGACCATATTGTAGAATGCTTTTTCGCCGATCTTAACGACTGTCGAAGCAATCTCAACACCCGTGATGATGCTGTTGGACGCAAACGCGTTTGCCGCGATTTCTTTTACGCCCTCGGGAATAACGATGTCGCCGCCGATACCCAAATATTTCTTAAGAACGCCGTTTTCATCGATAACGAAGGGGTCGACCTCGACCATTGTATATTTTTCGGCAAGACTTGCCCAAGCTTCCTTGTAAAGATCGAGAGTCTTTTCGGGAACTATAAATTCACAGCCTTCGGGAAGATTTTCAAAAACGTCGGTGCCGAGGGCAGCGGGAATTCTGTTCATTATCTGAATCTTATTGAGCTTCTTGCAGCCTGAAAATGCGTAATCGCCGATCTTAACTACGTTTTTGGGAATAACCACCGACTCGAGAGCAGTATCGGCAAATGCCATTTCGGGAATTTCCGTAACATTTTCGGAGATGTATGCGACGGAAAGCCTGACTGCTCCGCCGAAAGCTCTGTTGCCTATCGTTTCAAGACTTATCGGCATAAAGACACCGGTAATCCTTTCGTTTCCCTTGAACGCGCCTTCCTTAACAGCCTTAACGCCGTCGGGAATTACCATATAATCGTCGCTTCCGGTATAGCCGTTAACGTTAAGAACGCCGTTTTCGTCAATATCGAATTCGCTGATTTCGTGAATCTGATCCGCTACTTCCGCCCAAGCCGTCTTGTAAGCCTCCGCGCAGCCTTCGGGAACGTAAATGTGACGAAGAGCATTTCCTCTGTCAAACGTGTTCTTGTTAAGAGTTGCGGGAATTTCTCCCTTGAATACGAGAGACTGCAGAGAGGTCATTCCGTAAAGAGCCTGAGCACCTGTGAACGCCTTAAACGACGCCGGGAAAGTAAGAGACGTAAGAGAAGTACAGCCTCTGAATGCGCCGTAATCGAAAGACTCGAGACTTTCGGGAAGTTGAATTTCCTTAAGCGAGGTACAGCCGTAGAACGCAAAGGATTCGCCGTTGATTATCTTATTGCTCTTGAATATAATCTTTTCCAAGCCCGTGCTGCCCATAAACATACAGTAACCGTATGCCTCGACGTTTTCGGGAATGATTACCTCCTTAAGAGAAGAAAGATAAGAAAGCGCATAATAACCGAGATCGACAAGGGATTCGGGAAGGATAAGCTCCTCGAGCGACGCACACCTTCTGAAGCAGTTTCCGCCGATAACGGTAACGCCTTCGGGAACAACGACCTTTGTGATCCACTTGTTGCCGTCGAATAAGCCCTTACGAAGCTCGGTAATACCAATATCGCCGGGAATGATAACCTCGGGATTGGTTCCGAGATAATCTGTAAGAACGCCGTTTTCAACGACGAAATCACCGTTTTCGCTCATAACGACTACCTTGTCGCTGCCGTTGTTGTTATTCTTGTTAAGAGAGTTAGCGCCTTCGTCGCCCTCTTCGGGAGCTTCGAGTTCATCCATAGACTTCTTGACGTTGAATCCCCATGCAGCCGCGTTGAGAGCCCAGTCGTTTACGTACACTACGATGGTGCTGGAGCCGAGTTCTTTAAGTTTTCCGAGATAATCGGTGATGTCGATAACTACGGTGTTGTTTTCGCCCTTGACCCAATTGCGGGCGGGTATCCAGCCGGAAAGAGCGTCGCCTACCGCATTGTTAGCCTCGTCGAGAGTATAAAGACCGTAATTCATAACCTTATGGTTATCGTAAAGCGGAACTTCGAGATAAGCTCTGCCGTCTTTTACGTAGGTGTCAACCGCTTCGTCGTCCGCGATCTGCGGCTTTTCGAAGTCAACGTAAACCGGGAAGGAGAATTCTTCGACCTTTTCGCGATAGAAGTCGAGAGTAGCTTTTACCGTCATACGAACGGTCTGGTTGTTTGCGAAACCGAGTTCGTAAGGATTGATGTTAAGGCTGTGGCTGGTATATACGACCTTACCGGTATTCGGATAATAGAAAGTCTTCTTGACGTTGTAAGCGTATCCGCTCCAAAGAATTTCGCCGGTGATATCGTCGGTAAGAACGTACTCGAGATACTTGATACCTCTGAGCGTATAGAGATAAACGCTGTAGATACCGTTGGTGGTACTCGTGAAGATACTGGTTGCGATGTTGTCTTCGGAAGTTTCGACGGGTTCCGCTCCTTCGGGAAGATTGAAGGGATACTGACCTGCTACGATAGCCTGATTGGTGCCGTAGTTAAGGAGAGGCATAACGAGACCGAAGTGAGTGGTCTGGTCTTCGTCGAAAATGCTGTTTTCCAGAATGGGAGCCTTCGTGAAGTCGCCGAAGAAAGCGAGCCACGGAATGGAAAGATCGATTCCGTCTTCGTTTTCGGAAAGCAGCTGTACGAAACCTTCCACGTAATAACCGTTTTCGAAGTTATCTCTGATATATTCCTTTTCCTCTTCCGCAAGAGTTATCTTAACCTTGATGGAAGCGGTAGCATTGCCTTCGACGGTGATCTTGTCGCCTTCGAGGGTTCCGTTCTTGACGGTGATTTCGACGTTGCCCTTATCGAGCATATAAGCGAGATAAGCGACATTATAACCGTTATCGGCTACGCTTTCGGTGAAGGTAAGGGTATTGAACGTATAAGAAAGAACGTCTTCGGATATATTGACGAGGTTGAAACGAAGGGCATAGATTCCGCTTTCGTCGGGATCGTCGCCGAGTTCGATCTTGGTTCTGTTGCTTCCGGTAACCGAAAGGTAAGCTTTGGTGTTGACTGCGTTGCTGAGGTTAGCGAGACCTGCGCCCTGCTTGCGGACGAAAGAGGGATTTCCTGCTTCGTCGAGAACGTTTGCAGCCGTGCTCATAAGGAGCTGATATGTAAGATTCTGGATTTGTTTGTTGGTATAGGAAGGATAGCGTTCTCTGAGATACTGTCTTACTACGGTTGCTACGCCGGCAACGTTGGGCGAAGACATACTCGTTCCGCTCATGGTTTCGTAAAGCTTGCCGTAAGTCTCGGGAACGGGAGCGGTAATGTCGCCGCCGAAGCCGGTGATTTCGGGCTTAATGGTGAGGTCGGTAAGAACTCCCCAGGAGGAGAAGTCGGACATATAAGGACCTACGCCGTTGGATTTGGAAATATTGATGGTCTTGACGTTTGCGTTAGCGAGAGCTTCGCCGTCGACCATAGATATCGAGCAGATTGCGATTCCAACCGATTCGGTCATGGACATCGCGATCGTGCCTTCCTGATTGTTATAGATAATAACGGCTACCGCGCCGTGATTAGCCGCGTTGAGAGCCTTGGAAACGAAGGTCGTTCCGCCTCTCTTGACGAGAGCGATCTTTCCGTTGAGGTCAAGACCTTCGTAGTCCGCCTCTTCGCCGTTTCCGGGAACTACTACGTAATCATACGTTCCTTCGGGATTCTTAGCGTAGAAATCGCCGAGGAAGTCCATATAATAAGAAGCCGCGTCGACCGCTTCGTCGAAGAAGATCTGTCTTCCGTCGCCCGAAAGGAGATAAGGAGTCTTATTTTTTTCGACGCTCGCTACCGCAAAGCTCGTGGTATAGGAGCCGGGGGAGCCGATCGTACCGATATCGGGATTGGACGTATAGTTCGCGCCGCTCGTGGATCTGAGACCGGTGTTATAGGCGTTGCCTGCGGAAGCGACGATGCTGACGCCCGCTCTGTCGATGATTTCATAGATTTCGTTGATGAAGAGCTGGCTCTCGCTTGCTTCGTAGGTAAATCCGAGAGGAGAACCGAGTGACATATTGATGGTGTCCGCTCCGAGAAGCATGGCGTCGGAAGCCGCCGCGACTATATCGGACATATATCCGCCGCCGCCGTTGTCGCCGAACACTTTCATTATAACGAGCTGCGCGTTGTAAGCAACGCCCTTGAATCCGCTTTCAGCGTTTCCGGCAGCAGTTCCGGCAACGTGGGTTCCGTGATAGCCGGAAGCCTGAAGAACGCCTATTTCGGACGGAATGACGTCCGTGTCTCTGTCCGCGTAGTCGTAACCGAAGCCGACCTTTCCGTTTATGTAAAGATCGCTTGCCTGATAACGAAGAGCGGAGTTGAAGGAGAAGAGGGAGATAAGATCTTCAACGTCGGAAAGCCCGATCTGAGAAACCGAAGGCATTACGGTGAAAGCTTCGTGCTTCCAGTCGAGACCGGTATCGATAACGCTGATGACTCTGCCCGTACCGTCGAATTCGGTGTCGTTCGCGTAAACGCCCGTTTCGGTAAGGAGAGAAGCTACGCTCACCGCAACGTCGGGAGTAGCGTACTGCGTATCCATCGCAAGTCCCTTGACGATATCGAGTTTCTGAAGACGAGCGACGTTACGATAAGCCGTGCTTACCGCGACTGCGGTCGTAAGAGCCGAATATCTGTACTTGTATTCGAGTTCGATTCCGAGGCCGGCAACGGATTTTTCGAATTCGTCCTGAATTCTCGCGATTTCGCCGAGAACCTCGACGCCTCTGTCGGACGCCGCATAAGCCGCGATGGACTGAGCGGAACCGTCGTCGAGATACTGTTCGTAAAGGCTGACGCCGCCGAGATTCACGATAATCGAAACTACGTCGTTATCGGAAATCCCCATTTCGGCAGCCTGCGTGTCGATCGACACAAGCTCTGTCGATAAGGTTTCATCGATCGGGTAATACTCGACCGGCGTCCTGTCGCTCACAACCTGTTGTCCCGGCTGAGTCGGAACGACTGTTTTGCCCGTGACTCCGCACGCCGCCATAAGCAGCATAACGACGATCAGCAAAACGTTGATCAGCAATTGTTTTTTCATAAATACCTCCGATTTATTTTTTTAAGACAGTCCGTAAAAAGACTGAACTTTACCGATTCGGACGCACGATCCTTAGCGCGCGTTTTCGACCGTTCAATCGCTGCAATATCGACTGAAATCGTTATCGCTACGACTTCCTACGCGTCATTTCATTAACGCATTATATCGATCGCGTACGTTCAAACGGCGGATTCCGCGGTTTTGCAAAACTCCGCCGTCAATATACTGACAAACACCTGTCTTTCGGGTTAAAAATGCCCTTAAATCCTCATAAAAGCGGGCAAAAATCGTTTTTACTCCGATTTTCCCGTCCGGAAAAATCGTTTTCAAACATACAAATTACTCTAATTTTCTCCCTTCTCCCGTCTATGATACTATATAAACCCGTTTGTGTCAACAGTTTTAAACGATTTTTTTAATAAATTTTTAACTCTGTTTTAACATTGGTCGGAGGGCGATTCGACGGTTTAGGACTAAAAAAACTCCTTATTCGAAACGAAAATCGACTTATTTTTACCAAAAATCGCCGTAGCTGCGGGAAATCGCTTTACAATGAAAAAGAGAACGGACGTTACTCCGCTCTCCCGGTTTTTTCCGCGGGGATTTGTCCCGCGACCGCTTCCGATTATTAAATAAACAGCAGATAGGAAAGGTCGGCTTCGCTCAATTCGTATCCGCACTTCGGGCATTTCACCTTTCCGCCCTGTCCGAAGAGAAAATTCTGCTCGTTTTCGCCGCCGACGTGACCGCACTTCGGGCACTTATATTTCTTTACGGGCGCGGATTTGATGCTTCCGCCTGTAACGTTTTCGAGCTTGTTTTCGTTGACTTCGTGATTTTCCTTGCAGCAGCACTTATTTTTTTCCATTTTTTGTCTCCTTGCGTGTTTCTTGTAACCCCAACGGGTATTACGTTATTTTATACGATAAATCGTCTGTAATGTCCAACGTTTTTCGGCGAAATTTATGATTTATTTTTTATTTTTAACTCCGTCCGCAACCGAAAAATCCGCTTGACAATCGCCAATGAACGTAATAATATGAAAAATAAGGCGGTTCCCGTAAATCGCACGGATTTTCTGTCCGAATGGCAATTTTTTCGTCATAAAAGCAAGACTTGACAAATCAGGCAATTTTGTTTACAAAGGAGTTATATATGAATCAGGAAGAAAGAAGACGTTATTTGACGGACTATCTCATCGCGGAGGGGAATTATCGGAAAAAGGTCCCCGAAGACGAATTCGCGCAGAAACGCCTGCTGCGCGCTCTCTTTAATATGTGGATATGTATAGTTTAATATAAAAAGCAACTGTAAATAGTTGCAATAATTTCAAAAGTATGGTATAATATATTACGAAAAGGAGCTGAATATGGAACAGAAAGAAAAACCCATCGCAAAACTTAAATCTCTTCCTAAAGATATGACCTTCGACGAAGTAACTACGCTTTTAGGATATTTTTCCTACACGTTGTCCCACAAGGGCAAAACGAGCGGCTCGAGAGTTATTTTTATAAGCGACAAACATCCGCCGATAACGATGCACAAGCCGCATCCGAGAAAAGAGCTTTTAAGTTATCAGGTGAAGCAGCTCGTTGAAATTTTGGAGCAGGAGGAACTGATATGAATAATACTATGGAATACAAGAATTACGTCGGAACCGTGGAATTTTCCGAAAGCGACGGAGTTTTTTACGGAAAAGTAATGGGAATCCGCGCGTTGATTTCTTATGAAGGGACTAACGCCGTCGAGCTTGTGGAGGATTTTCACGGCGCGGTTGACGATTATCTCGAAATCTGCAAAGCGCAGGATACGGAACCGGAAAAAGCCTATAAAGGCAGTTTCAACGTTCGGGTTTCTCCCGAACTTCACAAGCAGGCAGTTATTTATTCTCTTTCGCAAGGAAAGACCTTGAATAACTTTGTTGAGGAAGCGATAGCTCGAAGTCTTCCGTCCGAACGACGTTGAGGTTCTCCTATACGTCCCGTCCGTCTCTTTAGATTGCGAGGCGGAAGAAAAGTAAAGAATTGAAAAGAATAAGCTCCCGATCCCCTGCGGTATACTCTTGGGACGAAGCAACGACCTTTGAGATGTATGTCTCTTTGAGTTGCTTCGGCAACCCGGAGAGACCGCAGGGGATTGTGTTTGTCAAGGGGGCATACTTGCCGGTGGAGATTTTTGCGTAGCAAAAATACAACCGTCTACCCTTGACAAACCCGAAGGGAGCGGACGGTTCCCTCGGACCGTGCGTTGGACAAACGCAGCCGCGAAGCGGCTCCTTGTCCGGAACCTCGGATTGCAAGGGGACCACCGAGGGGGGCGGGCTTGCCCGCCCCCCTATATCTATCTTGATACTATAAGAAACATTTGTGGAGCGTGCGCACAAAATTTCGAAGAAATTGCAGTGCGCTTGAATCCCTGAATTATGGCGTAATTACGGCATTTTCGAGTAATTCGACGTATGTTTTCCGTTTAAGCTGTTTTTTATGCTTTTTGCTCCTTCTTTTTTACCACGAACGGGAATTCCGAAATTCCCGTTTTTTTGTCGTTAAAAAATCTTTTATTTAAAGGCTTTTTTAGCTTTTCCAGTGGGGAGCGACCATAGGAGAACTAAACGACCAAGTAAACGATGGAATTTCAATCCACGCTCCCCGCGAGGGGGAGCGACGTCCTTATAATGTTGCTGGTTGGTTTGTGTACCAATTTCAATCCACGCTCCCCGCGAGGGGGAGCGACGATGGCGGAGCTCTTGCGGACAATACGCCCTCCATTTCAATCCACGCTCCCCGCGAGGGGGAGCGACTTTTTAAATGGAGGTAAAAAATTATGCGATTAAACAATTTCAATCCACGCTCCCCGCGAGGGGGAGCGACCCTTTATATCCAGTCTGTCCGAAACGTAAGCGTTATTTCAATCCACGCTCCCCGCGAGGGGGAGCGACGTTGCCGTTGAATATTGTGAAAAGTCTAACGTTTCATTTCAATCCACGCTCCCCGCGAGGGGGAGCGACTGTCAATTATTAAAAAAAATCAAAAAAATATAAAAAATCAAACTCAAATTCAACAAAAAATATTTATAAAAGAAACTTAATTGCTAACTATAACTTGATTGTACCTCAAAATTTACAAAAAGTCAACTATTTTTTAACTCAAAAACGCGCGAACCTCCCCGACTTTTTATGATCGCTTCCGCTTCGCATTTCAGATAATCAGCGTGTCCGTCGGGTCGTAGCCCTCTTTTGCGCCGAAATGTTCGATTCTGCTTGAAAAATTATTTCCCAAATTATAAAACCTCAGGCTGTCCTTTTCCTTGTCCATAATTTTGCACAATTTCGCCTGAAGCCTTCGGAGCTGCGCCGCGTCGAGAAGGCATTCGAATACGCTGTTTTGTACTCTTTGCCCGTAATTCACGCATTGTTTCGCTATCTGGCGGAGCCTTTTTCTTCCCTCGGCGTCCTCCGTGTTTACGTCGTAAGTTATGACAACGAGCATTTTACCCTCCTACTTCCATAAAAACGGCGGATAGCCGTCCAGATCTCCTCTTAAAAACCGCGCAAGAAGCATAGCTTGAACGTGCGGAACGAGTCCCCAGGGAATCTTTTCGTTGAGATAAGGATGAATAAGACTCTCTTTTTTCCTCTCCTGCCAGGCTTTTATGAACTTTTTCCGTCCGTCGTCGGTAAGAATTACCGCTCCGCTTGCCTCTTCAATAAAGTCGCCCGCTCCGATAACTCTGTTATTTATCGTCGTCAGAACGAATCTGTCCGCAACGCACGGTCTGAGTTCCTCCATAATATCGAGCGCAAGCGAATTCCTCCCCGGTCTGTCCCTGTGAAAGAATCCGACGAAGGAATCCAGCCCCGCTCCTTCGAGAGCCGAAGAACAATCGTTCTTCAGAAGCGCGTAGGCAAACGATAAAAGCGCGTTGACGTTATCGGTGGGCGGGCGTCGGTTTCTTCCGTGGAAGAAGAACGTTTCTTTATCTCCGAGAATCATATCGTCGAAAAAGGAAAAATACGCCGCGGCTGCGTCCCCTTCTATTCCTCTCAAAACGTCGGGATCGCCCGAATTCAGGGCATTTTTCGCCGAATTTCCGAGTAACGCGCAAATCTCGTCGGCTTTTTCGCAATTTATTCTCATCGGATGATCGCGGACGGTCCGACCTATGCTTCGGCGAGCGTTTCTGATTTTTCCGAAAATCATATATCTTGCGATTCCGAGACTTTTTTCCCTATCGTCGGCAAATCTGTATTGCGTCCGTCTAAGGAGAACGTTTCCGCAGCTCTCTCCCACGGAGCGCGCAAGAAATTTTCCGTTTTGCGTAAAAAAGCTCAGGTAAACTCCTCTTTTCGCACACGCTCCCATAAGCGCGGGACTTGCTCCGCGGTACGAAAAGCAGCAGATTCCGTCAAGAGGATGAATGGGAAATCTTCCGGCTTCGGAATCCTCTCTTTTGATTACCGCATTTTCGCCGTCGAGAGTCAGGTAAACGTCCTCCGATAAAACGAATAACGTATTCAGAAGCTTTTTCATCCGGTTTCCTCCGCGTTTTCCGCAACGTAATCCCTGACAGAGCGATTTTCGGGCATCTCGGGAAGACATACGTCGATAAGAGAACACGATTCGCAGCTTTTGCTTCGTCTTACCTTGGGCGTAAAGCCGCGCGAATAAAGCTCGTGCATCTCATAAAGCGCGTTTTTCACCTCGTTTCTCAGAGAGTCGCCGAACTTCACCTCGAAACGACGCCGAGTCTGCCCGTAAAACAAAGCTCCGCGCTCTATACGGCAGCAAAGCATTTCTTCCAGACACATCGCCTGACAACACAACTGAGCCTCGTCGCACGGATTTTTCTTAACCGAACCTCTTTTGTATTCTACGGGAAAGGGCAGCCACCTTCCGCTTCTTCCCGACAGAATTATTCCTTCTTCGGACGGACGGAACTCAACTACGTCGCATTGACCGGAAACTCCGAGCGAAAACGAACGAACGGCAAGCGAACGGACGGTTATGAGGCCGCCCCGCTTTTCGGTGAGGTTTTCGTTATGCGCGCGACTGTGAATAATTTCCCCGTCCGTCGTAAAGAAGTTATCTTTCCATTGATTTTCTATGTGGATGAGCGCCCACTGTCGGCGGCAGAAGAGGAAATGCTGCAGCCCCGAAAGCTGAAGAAAATCCTCCTCCCCGTATTCGCACGTTATCCCATACGTTTGACCGTAACGCCCGACGGAACCGAAGCTTCGTCCACGGTTACTTCGTAGTCGGAATACTTCCTTGCGACGTCGACTTCTTCCCTGCGGCGGACCTTGACCGTCTCGAAGAGTTTCCAGGCGGGCGCGTTTCCGAGTTCTGAATCGTGACGGAAAACGATAAGCTCTCTGACCGCCATATTACCTCTTGCTGCGGAGCGGTCGGTCTCGAACATATTCAGAATCGCTTCCCATAAGAGCCGAAGGTCTTCTTCGGAAAATCCCGTGGTTTTACGGGCGAGATTTGCCGATACGTATCCCTCGCAGCGATACAATCCGTAAGGAACGATATATTTTCTGCCCATTTCGTTGCTCTTTTTCTCGGCGTCGGCTTCGGTGGTTATCGCCATTCTCGTTATGGAAATCTCCTGCGGAACGACCGGCTCGACCGACCGCGCGAATCCGAGCTGAACGGGACCTCTTACCTGTCCGCAGTTGAGCGCAGCCTTGACGAACGTAGTCATAACCGCGCCGAACGTTCTTATATCGAAGAAATTGCGGCACATAAAATCCCTTATTTTCGAGTCTATATCGGCGTCTTTCTTTTTTGCGTCCTTAACGTTCTTTTCGTCGATTTTCAGGTAGTCGTAGGCTTCCTTGTCGGCTCTGTTGAGAGGAACGTCCTCCTTTATGTAGATCCTGTACCCCGGTACGCCCTCCTTCGCGGCTTCGACGTAATTTCTGATTTTGCGTTTTATGCAGACGTCGGTAATGATTCCCGTATTCGTTTCGGGATCGATTCTCGGCATATTCCCCGCGTCCGGATCTCCGTTGGGATTGCCGTTGACAACGTCGAAAAGTATTACGAATTCATAGCGGTTTTTGATTGCGTTTTCAAACATCTTCAGTTTTCCTCCTTGTTATCCTTTCTGGATTCATAACGTTTCTGTGTTTCGTGATAGTATCCGAGCTGGAAAATTCCATGATCGTAAAGCGAAAGATGCTTCGGATAGCTCTCCGTTATCCGCGAAGTGAGTTCGCCGATTTTTTTGGAAAAGAACACCTTCTGTCCGCCCTCGAGTTTCCTTAAATGCTTCTGAGCGAGATTCACGAGCGTCGGAAAGACGACCGACGGAGTCGCGCCCGCCGAAGTAAAATACTTGTCCTTGATCGTCGTATTGATACCCGGGTTAGCCGCGCTCTGAAGGTTTTCGAGAACTGAAAACAATCTTCCCAGCAAGTACGGCAGATAATTTGTATTTTCGTTGAGTTCCACGGTCAGAACCTCCTTTTTATATTCCTTTTGTAAAAGATAAGCCTTAATGATTGCGGCTTTGTCCGGACTTATATCCTTTTCGGCTTTTATCCGCATCATAACGCCCTGATAAAGAGTCGCCGGATAATCTCCTCCGGTCAGAACAGCCCTGAGCATATCTCCCGCAAGCTGCGGAGAGGGTTTCTTGTCCTTCGAGTTTTTGTTGACTGTTTCGGAAAGCAGCCTCCACATCGGCGGATTGACGGTTTTATCAGTTTTCGGACGGATTATCCTCAGTCTGTCGTAATGCTTTCTTATATCTCCTATAAGCTCCCCGAACCCGTCGGCTATAAAGAATCTGACCGAAAGCCGAGCCGCGTTCGGAGCCAGACCGAGTACGTAAAACCTGTTCCTCGGATCGAGCGGAATACTGTCCCAGTCGCAAGGCTTGCCTTCGGAGAGCTTTTTCATAATCTCGTCGAGATCCTTATCCGTAACTTCGTCGCTTCCGTCCAGAGACATTCCGAAAAAGTCCTGATAAACGCTTTCTCCGCCCTCCGCCCAATAAACCACGGTCGTGTCTCCGAAAAGCTTATTGTGTTCGCGGTCGTCCACGAGTCTGTTGAGCGCGGCGGTGTAGGCAAAAGCCGCGTATTTCCCGACGGGCGCGTTAAGGTTCTGCTCTTTGCCGAAGGAACAGAACGCCGGAGCGTTAAATGAAACCAGAGCGGCTCCGGAGGACTGCGCGCCGCGGACTTTCATAACCGACGGATGAGTCGCCTCGGGAATCACCTTTTCTCCCGTAACGAGACATCTCGTTTCCTCCGCGGATTCGTTCGCTCCGTCGTAATGCTTCTGCCATATTCTTTTCAGCTCCTCCGATTCGGAAGGAAAACGCGAGCCGAACGTAAAGGTAATATTGACCGCGCCCGAAAGCTCCTCCTTTTTTGCGGCGACGGCGGGATGTTCGGAATCCCCCGGGATCCACTTCCCGAAAAACGCGGTTACGGCCTTTGCGAAGGGGTCCTCCGACTTACCTAAAAGTTCCGAGTGAAGCTTCCTTGCGGCTTCGAAGCATTCTTTCGAGCGTTCGGGCTTGCCTTTGCCGTCAAAGCCGAGAATATACGACGAGTTATCCCAAAGAAAATTCGGAAGAGTATTGGACGCTCTCTTAACCGGCGACGGCAGGAGCATTCTCTGCGGAATCATTCTTCCCTTTTCGTCGGGCGAACCGAGTGTCTGTACTGAAACGAGATTGCCCTCTTCATCTATTTCCAAAGCGAAATTGATTTTTGCGTAACCGAATCCCGGCGCGGAAAGAACTCCTTTCGCGACGAGATCCTCGTAGTGTTTCGTAAGAGCCTGAAGTATCATCTCAGCACCTCCTTTCCTCCCTCCGCAGGCACTAAAAGAACTCCCCGTACGAGCTTAGCTCTGAAAAACATCGGCGTTATATTGTTTTTGTCGGAGTAATCCATATCGTAAAGCATAAGACCGAGATCCTTTTCGCCTTCGGGATAGGCGGTTTTAATCTCGCCTCCTTCCCATAGTCTGAAATTCGCGGGGAATTCTCTCGTTCCGAAGCAAGGCTGATGATAACACTGACCTTTTTCCAGCCTTCTTTTCATAATCGATATAAACTTGCCTTCGTTATCGTCGGGCGCGGCTTTTTCCGTGATTTCGAAATGCGCGTCGATAACGTACCTGACGTCCTGTAAAACGGTAGACGCTCTCTGCTGAATATCCTCCGCCGTAAATACGGAAAGCTCCTCGTTTTTGCCGTCCATAACCTGCTTTACGTTCCTTGCGGATATCTTGCTTTTGACTTCGTTCCGCCGTATACCCGTAAAGACGACGGGATTAAGAACGTAAATTCCGTCTATTATCCATCGCATTCCCGGGTGCCAGTAAACGGCTTCGAGAATTCCTCTCGCCGCAGAAGGAGTCATCACGTCGTAGCTCATTCTCTCGACCTTCAGCTCCGGTCGGGTAAAACAGGCGTATCTGCCCCAAACTTCCACCTTCAAAGACATTTTTCCCTCCTTTTATAAGTAATCTCTCTAAATCATATAAGCTTCCCCGCCCTCGGGGTCCAATAAAATTCCCGTGTCCTCGTCGTAATAATTCATAGCCGTAAGTACAGCCGTATCCTCGGAAAGTCTTCTGACCGCGCCGAGATTTTCGAGCTTTTTATAGTGATAATCGTATACGGAAACGGAAAACCTTCCGAGCTTTCTCGTCAAGGCTCTGTCCGGACCGAAAAGTTCGAGCCTTTTCAGCAGCTCTTCGGCTTTTCTGTCGGGAATATAAACCGTTATGCCCTTTTTATCTATAATTTTAAATTTCTCCGAGACTTCTCTGAACCTGAATCCCGAAACGCATTCCATAATCCGTTTTTTATCCAGCAGTTCTTCGCCTTTGAGCCTGTACAAAAGATAATCGAAATAAGCTTTTATCGCTTCGGGCGACGAAATATCCTCGTATTCCCTGACGATTTTTTCGGCTGCGTCGATATTCTGACCGAGTCCCGGAGGATTCTTCTCTTCCGTCCGAAAAACGTGAACCACGCTTTTTTCTGTCGGTCTTTTACCCTCCCGATTGCACCGTCCGCCAGCCTGAATTATCGAATCCAGACCGGACAGGGCTTTATATACGCAGGGAAAATCCACGTCCACGCCCGCTTCTATAAGACAAGTAGAAATAACTCTGCAATTCTCGCCCGATTTCAGTCTTTTTCCGATCTCCGAAACGACCGCGCTTCTGTGCGACGGCGTCATAGCCGTAGACAAATGGAAAGCCCCCTCCGATTTAATCTTCCCGAAGATTCTCTGCGCCTGTTTTCTGCTGTTTACTATACAGAGAACCTGTTTTTCCGCCGATAAGGCTTCCGCAAGGTCGTCCTCGCCGACAAGTCCTTCGTCTTTATAAGTCGTCCGCCTGAAAAACCGATAATCCTCCTCCGTGTCCGAACGCAGTTCCTCGGGATTCTTTCCGTAAAACTCCTTCACGAGCCTGTCGAGAGAGGGCCTCGTAGCCGTACAGAGAACCGCCGTGCATTTATAATTCCCGACGAGTTCGGAAATCGCCCACACGCACGGACGAAGCAGATCCGTCGGAAGCATCTGCGCCTCGTCGAAAATAATAACGCTCTCCGCTATATTATGAAGTTTTCTGTTTGCCGAAGGTCTGTTGCCGAAAAGCGATTCGAAAAACTGAACCGCGGTAGTCAGAATTACGGGCGCGTCCCAGTTCTCGGAAGCGAGATATCTTCTCCTGTCTCTTTCGGATAAATCTCCCTGCTCGTCCGTCCCGTAACTCACGTCCGAATAATGCGCGATAACGTTTTCTCCGCCGAAAATATTTTCAAAAACTTTTTGAGTCTGCTCGATAATGCTTGTATAAGGTATGACGTAAATAATTCTTTTCTGTCCGTTTTTAACGGCGTGTTCCAACGCAAAAGCCACGGAGCCGACCGTTTTTCCTCCGCCCGTAGGCACCGTCAGCGTATACAATCCTCTTTCGCGGCTGCCTGCGTTTATGAGTTCGCCGAGAATTTCGTTCCTTCTTATGTTGATAGGATTTTCGCTTCCCTTCCAGCGGACGATAAATTTCTTCAGCTTTTCTCCGAGAATTTCAAGACTCTGTCCGGTGCCTCTTTCCGTAAGCCCCTGCTTCATAAAATCTTCCGTATCCAGCCAGTCAGCGTCCACGAGACAGGAAAAAAGCATGTGCGTAAAGAAAAAAGCCTCTCTTTCCGAACCGAATTTTCTCCGCGGAACATTTCCGTTCACTTCGATTTCCTTACCGAACGCCGAATAACCCTCGATTTCCGCGCCTGCCCGACGCTTGATTCTTCCAAAAAGAGTGGATTCCTCCGGAGTATCGGTTTTTCCTCCTTTGTCGGGAATTCCCGCGTGATGGCCGGCTATTGCGAACGAAGCGGGAATATCTCCGAGCCTGTAGGCTTCCTGTGTTCCCGCCGTGGAATGATCGACTCTGATATTTTCTCCTCTTATTCTGCGCTGAAACGCGTCCGAGTACTTTCCTACGTCGTGAAGCATTCCGCACCTTTCGGCAATTTCTCCCGCGCCGAATCCCTCGGCAAAGCTTTTCGCTCTCTCCGCCGTGTTTTCAAGATGATCTATAAGTTTCTGTTCCCGTCCGTTTTCGGGAATTATATGAGCCGAATATTCCTTCGTCATAGGAAGAGTCTCCGTAAATAAAAAACAAAAAAAACAATCTCAAACCGGGTTGCTTTATAAGCAGTACCATACAAAAAGGCGTCTGTCAACGCTTTCGCCGCAATTATTCCCCAAAAATCGACAACCATCCGTAATATAAATCGCGTTCCGATTCTTCATCGAGGGAGATTGCGCACGCAAAAAAGCCCCCGAGAAATTTTCCTCGGAGGCTTTTAAAGCGTATATTACTAAGTTTATATTCCGCCTGCGATTCCGGCGCTTTCAATCGATTCCCGGGAATTCAACCTTTCGGATCGATTCCTGACGATTAAAGCGCATCCGTCGCCTGCAAATCCGACCGATTTCCGCCCGTAGGCTTATTCAATCAGAAAGAATATCTCTTGTCGCTGCCGAAAGCTCTGACGTCCATAGCCATACCGTCCGCTGCCGTAGGAGCGACTTTACTCGTATCGACCTCGAAGGCGATTTCGGCGGTAAAAGGCAGATTTATGGGCTGTCCGTCGTTTCTGTAAAGCTCGAGCGTCATATAATAAGTTTCGCCCGCCGTAACGTAACGGCTGCTTCTGCTTATCATATACTCGTAATCCTCTACGGGCTGAGTGTAAAGCATTGCCCATACTCTGTATTCTCCGCCCGACGCGAGAGCTTCGAGAACTTCGCTGTGGAAGGGAAGTCCGTTCGTTCCGTCGATAAGCTTACCGGTTTCGGTCGCGGTGAAGCAGAAATAGAAAGTAGTCTGTCCCGCGTAATTGATGGTGAACGTACCGTTCTCGGAGAGATTGAACATCGTATCCCAGCTTCTTCCGTCCTGAAGTCTCGTGTCCTCCCATCTCGCGTAAAGCGTAACGCTCGGACCTTCCGTATAAGCGAAGGGGATTTCGACTTTTTCGCCCCATTCGTTTCCTTTAACGGTTCCGTCGGTGAGGTACCAGCCGTAGAAATACTTGGTTCCTTCGCCCTTCCATTCGGGTTTAACGAGTTCGGTAAGAACTACCGTTTCGATCGTCGGAACTTCGCTTCCGCCCTTGCTGTCGAAGACGTAGCTCACGAGGCTCTGACCTTCGGTGGAGATTCTTTCGGAATAATCGAGCGCGCCCGATACCGTAAAGAACGCCGAATAATAGTCTATATAGGACGAAACGGGAACTTTAATTTCGAGGTCGTCGGGAAGGGGCGTATACATATAACCCTGCTCGTCGTCGAAAATCGTATAACGGAAAAGTCCGAATCCGTCGTAGCCCATAACGAACGAAGGAACTTCGCTTCCTTTGAATTCCACGAATTTAAGATTCTCGCATTCGATAATTGCGGTCGCGCTTATCGATTTGAGATTTTCGTGGAAAATAACGGTTTCGAGAGCGCTGCAATAGCTTATTACGTTTTCGCCGATATCCGTATAGCTTTCGCCGAAAGTAAATCTCTTAAGACTCGTACAGCCGATGAAAGCCGCCATTTCAACGGTCTTTACGGTCGAAGGCATAACGAATTCCTCGTCCGCCTTGTTCGCCGGATAGGAGATAAGAACGCTCTTGTCGCCGTTATAAAGAACTCCGTTTTCCGCCGAATAATCGAGCGTACAGCCCTCTTCCACTATCCATTCTTCCAGAACGTCGCTGAAAATCGCGGTCGAAGCGAATTCCTTGAGCTTAGCGGAAATCGTGAAGGAAGTAAAAGGTACTCCGTAAAAAGCGGCGTCCTGTATTACGGTGATATTGTTGCCGTTGGGATAGACGATTTCTTTGAGAGAATTGCAATAAGTAAATATGCTGCCGCTGCCCCAGAGCTGAACTCTTCCCCAGACGGGCATTCCGTCCTCGTCCGCGAAGGGAGAATATCCGGTTCTCAGAGCCGTAACCGTACTCGGAATCGAAACGTATTCGAGCGACGACATATTGATGAAACAGCCGGGCTGAAGGTCGAAGACGCCCTCGGGAATAACGAGTTTCTCAAGATTTGCGTTGTCCTGGAAAGCGTAATAATTGACCGTAGAAACGGTATCGGGAATCGTGTATTCGGTAAGAGGACTTCTCATTGCGAATAAAACGAGCAGGTCGCCGTCGTCGTTTTTCTCGATGAGCGCGGAGGTTCTGTCCGCATAATAACGCGCGCCTTCGGAATCTCCGGTGAATCTTATGCTTTCGAGATTACTGTTGCCTGTAAAAGCGTCGATTGCTATTTCCTTAACGGAATAAGGAAGAACGATTTCCGTAATCGAGCACCACGTAAACGCTCCGCCGCCTATGAATTCGAGACCGTCCCTGAAAGTAACGCTCTGAAGAGAGGACGCGTTTTCGAAAGCTCCGTAGGGCATCATATTATACTGTTCTCTGTCCGAAAGCTCGGGATATTTGGTATAAACTTCGTTGTAGCCGTGGATTTCCCTGATTTTTCCGTTGATAGTAACGCTTTCCACGCCGCTCTGATAGAAGAGTCCGCAGCCGAGATAATCGAGATCCGCGTCTATGACTACGGTTTTGAGAAGATCGTCGTCGCAGAAAAGGCCGGGCGCAATCCACTTGACTTCGCTGCCTATGGTAACGCTTTCGCCGATCTCCGTGTAAACCGCGTTGTAAAGCTTCGTGCCGTCCGCGCTCTTAAGGAATCCGTCCTCGTACTTGAAATTCGGGTTTCCTTCGGCGACGTTGATTTCGGCGAGTCCGTAGCAGCGATAAAATACGTTGAATCCTATGTAATCGAGCGATGCGGGAAGAGTTACGGACGGAAGTTCGTAACAAGACGCGATCGCAAACGTTTCGAGACGCTTGACGCCCTCTTCGAGAACGATTTCGGTAAGCGATCTCCACTGATAAATACCTACGCTCTTTATCGTCTCTATGCTTCCGGGAACGTAAAGACGAAGACTTTCGACGTAAATAAATCCTTCCTCGTCGATGACCGTAACGGGCTTGCCGTTATATTCTCTCGGAATAACGACGTTTTCGGGCGAGTCGTCCCTGAATTCCTCGTTAAACGCGACCGAATAGCTTGCGCCGTCCGCGGATTCTGTGAATACGAAATACTTTTCGTCCGACGGATTATATTCGAAAACGGCTTTGACTTCGAGATTTTCCCTTACGTCTTTAAGGGAAACCGATTCGTCCCAGCCTACGAATCCGAACGCCCACGGAACGCTGTGCTCTATCGATTCGGGAGCAATGACGTCGCTTCCGTAAGGAACGGTTCTGCTTTCCGCGATTTCGCCCTTATCGTCGAGGAAATTCACAGTAACTTCGATATATTCCCAGGTAGCCGTAAGAACTATATCGCTCTTTTTGCCGACCTTATAGGTATCGCCCGCCTGATAGAGAGAAATTCCGTCCGTCCAGCCGAGGAATCTGTATCCCTCGCGCAAAACGGCTTCCTTAACGGTAAACGAGCCGTCGAGGTTGACCGATTCCTGAACGGGAAGCTCTCCCTCCGCTCCGCCGAGATTATAAGTCACGGAATAAAGATTAGCCGAAACCTTCGCGTAAAGAACGAGGTCTGCCGTTATCGCCGTCGAAAAATCGAAGGGCTGTCCGGAAAAGTCTTCGCTCGCATACCAGCCTTCCACCGTAACGTCTTCGCTCGTCGGGAGTTCGGGTTCGTAAACCTTTTCGCCCTCGGCTACCTTAACGGAAGCGGCTTCTTTTTTTCCGTCCATAAATCTGACCGTAAAGCTCTTCGTTTCGGGAACGGCTTCGGTCTTTACGTAAAGGGTAAGGTCCTCGGTTATTTTTTCGGAAAAGACGAATTCTTCTCCGCTGAGATCGGCGTTTTTATACCAGCCGACCGCCTTATAGCCCGTAAGACCGAGTTCGGGTTCGTAAACCTTTTCGCCTTCGGCTACTCTGACCGCGCATACGGTCTCGTCGCCGTTCATAAAGGTGACGGTAAACGTTTTGCCCGCGCAGCCCGCCGCAAACACGACGAGAAGACACATAAACAAAGCGATAAGGATTGCTCCGGTTGTCCGTTTCATAGTTTTTCCTCCTTAGGTTTTTATGCCGCAAAATCGATTCATTATCGTTTTGCAACATTTCTATATTGATAATATATACTAAAATGATTGGATTGTCAATCGTTTTTGCTTGACTTTATTCGTTTTTTTTGTTAAAATATGCAAAAATACAAAAACGGGATTCCGACGCGGCTTCGGCAGGACTCCGTTTTTTTTCACGGCTCCGCGGGCTGTTTCAGGCTCTCTTACGGTCGTAGGCGTCGGACGGATTTCGGCGGTAACTTGAATGAATTTGAACACGACGGATTTCAATACTATCGAGGCTTATTTAAAAAACACAGACAAATCAGAGTCGATAATCACTCTGCACAACACGCTTATAGCCTTTAACCGTATGAAGATTTTCACCGGACGGCTCACGGAGGCTAAAGAGCTTCCCTACGACAGGGAGAATCTCTCCAACGCGGTTTATTCGACGCTTACGAAGCTCCACGACCTCGGCGAAAGCAATATGGGAAAGCTGAGCGAAGTCCTCGGGTTCACCGCAAGCAAAACCACCCGCTGCGTGGACGCTCTTATTAAAAAAGGATTTGCGGAAAGGCGATACGACGAAAACAACCGTCGGATCGTCATCGTCCGTCCTACCGAAAAGGGCTTTGCTCTCACCGAAGAAAACAATCTCGTAATAATGGAGAATTTCAGAAATCTTCTCAAAAAGATTCCCGAAAAGGAGCTTGACGAAATGCTTTCCGCCTACGCCGCCATAGTCAGGATCTATCACGACCGCTGCGAGTTGTTTCTTACGGTAGGAGAATACAAGGAAAAGAATCCTTTCGACGAAGGCTCTTCCGAAAACGACTGAAACGCTTTTTCGGACAATCTGCGGACGAATAAATATTTTTATAACCTCAAAGTGAAAAACCGTTTTTTAAGCCGCGCGTAACGTGCGGTTTTTCTTTTTTCGGAAATTTCTCCTCTTTTCAGTCATATTCGATTCAATGCGATAAATAACAAAAGCATTCTTTCGCGCGTTTTTCGGTCTGCTGTTGACAAAAGGCTTCAAATATTATAAAATAGATTATCTCTTGCACGCTTCGGGAGCGATTTGCGGGTTTCGGTTTTTCCTTTATCTCCGTAACAGTCCCTCTTCCTCGTGCGTAAAAGCTTCGTTAATCTTCCTCTCCGCGTTCCGCATTCGGCGGGAAAACGCGGCTGTCGGATTTTCAACGGGATTCGTCCTTTCTTCCGAAAAAACGGCAAAATCGGCGTTTTCGGGGAATCGATGCCGGCGGTAAACTCGCTTTTGCGTTTTTTACTTGCCAAACCGTCTGAGATGTGTTATCATTGTAAGAAATCACGAAGGAAGGCTCTATCATGATTATGGTTAAAACACCGCTCCGCGTCAGCTTTTGCGGCGGCGGAAGCGATCTGGAAAGCTTTTATTCCAAACACGGCGGCTGCGTCCTCAACGCAGGTCTTAACCGTTACGTTTATCTCAGCATACATCCGTCTTTCGATAAAGAAAAAACCATTCTGAAATACTCTAAAATAGAAGAAGTCCGCGACGTTCGGAAAATCGAACACAGAATTTTCCGACAGACTCTTCTCGACTTCGGAATTTCCGGCGTCGAAATCGACTCTCAGGCGGACGTCCCGGGCGGAACGGGTTTAGGCTCGTCGAGTTCCTTCACGGTAGGTCTTCTTCACCTTCTTTACGCGTACACGGGGAAATACGTTTCCAAGGAACGCCTTGCCGAAGAAGCCTGCGAAATGGAAATCGAGAAGCTCGGCGAACCCGTCGGTAAACAGGACCAATACGCGGCTGCCTACGGCGGTCTTCGTTTTTACAGCTTCGAAAAGGACGGCTCGGTCATAGTCGAGCAGGTCGTTCTCTCCAAAGCCAAGCTCCGCGAAATGGAAAACAACCTTCTTATGTTCTATACCGGCGGAGTAAGATCTGCTTCCTCCATTCTTCAGGAACAGAGAAAGAACATAACCTCCGGAATGCAGGAGGAAAATCAGCTTAAAATCTGCGAACAGGCAAGAAAGCTCAAGGAGGAATTCCAGCGCGGCGAAATCGATTCTCTCGGATACCGTCTCGACGAATGCTGGAAACTCAAACGCTCTCTCGCAAGCGGAATCACCAATCCTATGATCGACGAGTATTACGAAAAAGCCAAGGTCGCAGGCGCTATGGGCGGAAAGCTTCTCGGCGCGGGCGGAGGCGGATTCCTTCTTTTCTACGTTCGTCCGGAAAAACAGGCTGCCGTGCGCTCGGCTCTTTCCGACCTTAAATTCATAAGATTCGGATTCGATATGCAAGGCTCTCAGATCATTTACGTCGGCGACAAAACCAGCAGGGAGGACTGACAATGGACTTTTTGAAAGATATCGACGATTACACCCTATTAGTCAGGGAAACCATAGAAAAGGTCGATAAGAATCAGCTTAACGAAGCTATGAACGCGATTTTCGACGCTTACGAGCGCGGCGCGAGAATATACGTCTGCGGAAACGGCGGCTCGGCTTCGACGGCTTCGCATATGACCAACGATTTCAATAAAGGTATATGCTACGACCTCGAAAAGAAATTCGACCTCGTTTGTCTTACGGACAATATCGCGACGATTATGGCTATCGCTAACGACGACAGCTACGATAAGGTATTCGTCAAGCAGATAGAGGGAAAGATCAGAAAGGGCGACCTCTTTATCGGTATAAGCGGCTCGGGCAATTCGAAAAACGTCATAGAAGCCGTGGATTACTGCAAAGCCCGCGGAATCGAAGTTCTTGGCATCTCGGGCTACAAGGGCGGAAAGCTCTACGAAAAAGCCGATTATCATATGCACTGCCCGATAGAGAATATGCAGGTCGTGGAGGACGTTCATATGATGTTCAACCATATGATGATGAGCATATTCGGCCGTAAACTGCGCGAAAAGGAAAATGCTTAAAGCCGTGATTCAGGCGGGCGGAAAAGGAACCCGTCTTTCAGCCGTAACGGGCGACCTTATTCCCAAACCGATGGTGGACGTCGCGGGGAAGCCCCTTCTTCTGCGGCAGATAGAAACTCTCCGGAGAGAAGGCGTTTCGGAATTTGTCATAATCGTAGGTCATCTCGGGGAGCAGATAGAAGCTTATTTCGGAAACGGAAGCGATTTCGGCGTTAAAATCTCCTATATAAAAGAGAATTCTCCTCTCGGGTCCGCGGGCTCGCTTTATGCACTCGAGGGCGAAGAAGAGGATTTCTTTCTGGTGTTCGGGGACACGGTTTTCGATATAGACTTAAAGAGAATGGCGGATTTTCACAGGGAAAAACGCGCCGCTATAACTCTTTTCGCCCATCCCAATTCTCATCCCTACGACAGCGACGTAATACTTACCGACGGCGACGACCGCGTAACGGGAATTCTTCCCAAAAACGCCTACCGCGATTTCTGGTACGGGAATCTCGTGAACGCCGCTTTCTTTATAGTTTCTCCGAAAGCTCTCGGCGGGCTTGACGGAACGAAAAAGGATATGGAGAAGGACGTCATTTCGCCGAGAATAGCCTCGGGCGATGTTTTCGCGTACGTTTCGAGCGAATATATAAAGGACGCGGGTACGGAAAAAAGACTCGCTTCGGTTACGGAAGACCTTCTCGGAGGCGTCGTGGAAGCGAGAAATCTCCGGAACAGGCAACGCTGCGTTTTTCTCGACAGGGACGGAACCATAAATAAACTCAACGGATTCGTCCGCTCTCCCGATATGTTCGAGCTTCTCCCGGGAGTTGCCTCCGCCGTCAGAAAAATCAACGAAAGCGGAATGCTTGCCGTCGTCGTTACGAATCAGCCCGTTATCGCGCGCGGAGAATGTACTTTCGACGGTCTTAAAGAAATCCACGACAAAATGGAAACTCTCCTCGGCGAGGAAGGAGCTTATCTCGACGGGATTTTCTTCTGTCCTCATCATCCGGACGGCGGTTTCCCCGGCGAAGTCAGAGAGCTTAAAATCCGCTGCGACTGCCGTAAACCAAAGACGGGAATGTTTTTGCAGGCCGCCGAAAGATTCAATATCGACCTTTCCCGTTCTTTTATGATAGGAGATTCCGCGCGCGACGTCGAAGCCGGTAAAAACGCGGGCGTCGTTACCGTTATGATCGAGGGAGAAGGCGGGGAAGCCGAGCCGGATTTCCGCTGCAAAGACCTTCCCGAAGCCGTCGAAAAAGTCGTGCTTCCGTCTTTGAAATAACCTCACGAACCCGATAACTCCGCGGAATTCCGCTTGTCCGTAATAATTACGGGGAATCTTCGCGTTTTACGCGTCGGAAACGACTCCCGCCAAAATCCTTCGCTTTAAGGAAATCAGAAATGCCCGAAAACAGAAACAACAAAGGCGATTTAAAGCCTATAACCGTGCTTTGCGCGATGGACGTATATCTTCCGCAGATGGACGGCGTTATCAACTGTATGAGGAATTATCTCCTCAATTATCCCGAAGACGTAAAAGGCGTCGCCGCCTGTCCCAAACCGAGAGAAGAGCTTCACGAGCCTTATCCGATTATATATTACAGGAGTTTCAGGGTTCCCTTCACGAAAATCGATTTCGGTTTTCCTTCTCTCGACAAGAAGTTTTACGATACCGTTATGAATACGGATATCGATCTTATTCACGTTCACGCGCCATTCGGAGTCTGTAAGGTTCTGACCAAGGTCGCGAGAGAGAAGAATATTCCGATAGTTTCTCACGTCCATACGAATTACAGGGAGGTTTTCCGTAAAATCACGAGGAATCCTCTTATTTATATTCCGTACGTAAATACGCTCGGGAAACGCTACTCGAAAACCGACGTTATGTTTGCGGGAACGGAAGCTACGGAACGGCTTCTCCGCCGCGACTACAAATACACGGGCGAAGTCAGCATAGTTCCTTTCGGTACGAATCTTTTGAAGCCCGACGATATCGATTCCCTGAAAAAAGCCGCGAACGAGCGATTCTCTCTCGGCGAAGACGAATTCGTGTTCTGTACGGTCAGCCGTATCGTGCGCTCGAAACGCATTCAGTTTTCTCTCGAAGCCTTGGCAGAGGCGAAAAAACGCGGCCGCAGATTCCGTTTCATAATCGGCGGTACGGGTAATTACGTCAAAAATCTCGAACTGAAAATAAAACAGCTCGGACTGGAAAACGAAGCGATTATGGCGGGTTACGTAAGCGACGAAGTTCTCGCTCGGATTTACGCGCGCGCGGATATGTTCCTTTTCCCGTCCGTTCAGGACACCTTCGGACTTGTAAAAGTCGAAGCCGCGGCTTTCGGAACGGCAGGTCTTTTCATAGAAGGCTCGGACGCTGCCTACGGAACGGAGAACGGCGTGAATTCCGTTCATATCGACGACGACCTCGGCTCTTTTACGGACGCCGTGTGCGAATGCGTGGATAACCCCGACTTTACCCGAAAAATCGGCGAAAACGCGAGCCGCGACCTTTATTTCACGTGGCAGGATTCGGCAAAGCTCATCTCCGCCGAGTACCGCAGAATCATCGAAGATCATCGCAAGAAATTCGGCGAGAAAAGATAGCCTGAATTTCCGTGCGCACGCAATCGTAAAAACAAAGAACATCCGATAATCCCGGGTGTTCTTTTTTTCAAATCAACACGGGAAAAGTGTTTTGATTTCTTTATTGCGTTACAAACTTGACTTATGAGGAAAAAAGTGGTAGAATCGATATAAGTTTCGTTTTTTCGAAACAAAAAAACAGGAGGAACAACCATGCAAAAAAACTCAATGAAGATCGCTTTGATCTTTGTACTCGCGATGATTCTCTCGCTCTGCGCCTGCACTTCGGTTTCGGTCAATCCGAAAGCGAACGACGCTTCGAGAAAACTCGCCGTTCAACCCGCGGACGTCGATTTCAGCGGAATTTTGACTAATTCCGAAAATCCCGACTCCTCCGAAACGATTGACGATAACGAAAAAGTCACGGTTATCGTAGAAACTGTCGGAACGAGCCTTTCCGAGGCTTTTCTCGAATCCGGAACCGCAAGTCTTTCCGAATTTGCTTCGTCCGAAAAGGGAATCTCTCTTAAAGCCGATCTCCTTTCCGTTCAGAACGAAGTCCGTGCGGAAATGAAAAGGCTCGGTCTTTCGGAAGAATTCAAACATTCCTATCTTACGCTCGCAAGCGGCTTTTCGGCTGTTATCGAATACGGTAATCTCGCCGCTGTGCGCGCCCTCGGCGGCGTAAAAAGAGTAATCCTTTCCGACGCGTACTCCGCTCCCGATACCGTCGATTCCGAAAGTATCGAAAGTTTCTGGAGAGAAGGCACGGGTATACTTACGAACTCGACCGGCTATAACGGCGAAGGAATGCTCGTTGCGGTAGTCGATTCGGCTGTCGATTTCACCCATCCCGCATTTGCAAACGAACCCGAAAACGCAATTCTTTCCTATTCCGACGTAGAAGCTCTTTACGAAGGTCTTTACGGTTACGGAGCGGTTGATTTCGAAGCGTCCGATCTTTACCGCAGCGCAAAGATTCCCTTCACCTTCGACTATGCGAATATGGATACCGATACCCGTCCCACGAGAACGAGTTCTCTTAATTTCGGCGGAGATCACGGAACGCACGTTTCGGGAATTATCGTCGGCGACAACGATATCATAACCGGCTCCGCTCCCAAGGCTCAGCTCGTCGGAATGAAGGTATTCCGCGATAATTCCGGCTCGGCTTACACGTCCGACATAGTTGCGGCTCTCGGCGACGCGGCTTACATCGGAGTGGACGCGATCAACCTTTCTCTCGGCTCTCCCTGCGGCTTCACCGAAGCTCATTCCGAAGCTCTCGCATACGTCAACGAGATGTACGAGAAGCTCAGACAGCTCGGTATTGCCGTATGCGCTTCCGCCGGCAACAGCTATAACGCTTCGGTCGTGAATCAGTCCGGCTACCAGAGCGTCAATAATCCCGAATACGGCGTACTCGGCGCGCCCTCTTCTTACGACGCGAGCTTCTCCGTCGCAAGCTGCGAAACGGTATCCACACCCTTCTTCACGGCAAACGGTACCGTTTTCGAATACGGCTGCTCGATAAGCGTCACGTCGCACAAGATAAGACACTTCTCTCTGCAGCTTCTCGGCGATAACGAAGAATTTTCCGCGGAAATCGTTCCCGTCGGCGACAAGGGCGCGGAATCGGCTTACGAAGGCGTTGACGTGAACGGAAAGATCGTTCTCGTTCAGAGAGGCGGAAGTACTTTCTCCGAAAAGGCGAGAGTTGCCGCTTCCCGCGGGGCCGTTGCTCTTATCATTTACAGTACGGGCGACTATCTGTTCAATCCCGCCGTCGACGACGACGTAACCCTTCCGGTTGCCGCTCTTACAGTACATCAGGGCACGATGCTCGTTCAGATGGCTGAAATCGAACCGATTATACTTACTCTTTCGGACGGCGATATAAGCTATCCGATTTCGGATTACTCTTCGTGGGGTCCCGTTTCCGACCTTACTCTTAAACCCGACATAACCGCTCCCGGCGGAAACGTATTCTCTTCCGTTCCCGAGAATTCCGGCGCGCTTTACAACTATATGAGCGGAACGAGTATGGCTTCCCCCAATCTTACGGGCGCGTATCTTACCGTTAAACAGTACGTAAAGACCGTTCGTCCCGACGCTACCGCAGCGGAAGCAAGGACTCTCGCTTATCAGCTTATGATGAGTACGGCAACACTGCTTTACGACAAAGACGGAAGAATCGTTTCTCCCCGTCATCAGGGTTCCGGTCTCGTAAATATCGACGCGGCCGTTTCGACCGACGCTTATCTTACCGTAACCGGCTCGGACAGAACCAAGCTTTCTCTCGGCGACGATAAGAACCGCGACGGCGTTTATACTCTTAACTTCAATCTCGTCAACTCCGGCGACGCCGCTCTTTCCTACTCTCTTGACGTCCTCGTTCTCGCGGACCAGATAAGAGAAGACGGAAAAACCATAGAGCAGGCGACTCGTGCGCTCGAAAGCGTTAAAACGGTTAACGTATCGGACGGCTCCTATTCGGACGGAATAGTTACCGTCGAAGCGGGCAAAACCGCAAAAATCAAGGTCGTGATCGCTCTCTGCGAAGAAGACAAGGCTTATCTCGACCGATTCCCCAACGGAACTTACGTCGAAGGTTACTGCGTATTCGAAGCTCTCGGAGAGAACGGAGTGGATCTTTCGATTCCTTATCTTTCGTTCTACGGCGACTTTACCGAAGGCAACGCTTTCGATAAAACCATCTACGAAACGACTACGGATTATTACGTTTATCCGATGAGCGTCTACGGAAGCGTCCCCGGAACCAACGGCGCGGTCGTACTCGGTTCCTACGGACTCTTTGCGGTCCCCGACGGATATACCGCTCCCATTCCTTCGGAAGAAAAGATAGCCATTTCCACCGACCCCGACTCCATACATAACATATATACGGTTTATACGTCTCTTCTCCGCGACGTCGAATATCTCGAATACGTAATAAGAGACGTTCTTACGGGCGAAATCTATTACAGCGGTTACAGCGTCGACGTATCGAAAGCCCATTACAATAACGGTTCGGTCATTCTCACCGCATACGCGCTCGATATCGATTTCACGGATATCCCCGTTTCCAACAACCAGAAGCTCGAAATCGTAACGAGAGCCACTCTGACTTACGACGGAGCCAATAAAGTTCAGGAAATCGTATGGCCCCTTACGGTAGACTCCGAAGCTCCCACGCTTTTCGGCTCGACCGTGCGTTACGAAGACGGCAAAACTCTTCTCGATCTGGAAGTCGCGGATAACCACGTTCTTCAGTGCATAGGTTTCGGTACCGTCGATCAGCGAGGAGAAGCCGTTCAGGCTTACGAATACTCTCTTCCCGTCGAAAACTGGGAAACGGGAAAACTCAATAAGATAACCCTCGATATGACGGATTATCTCAAGTATCTCAACGACGGCGAGCTTATCGTCAGCTTCACCGACTACGCTCTTAACTCTCAGGCGTTCTATCTCGGAAGCATTCTTCCCGAAAGCGAAGAAGACGACCGATCTGAAAGCGTAAACGGCTTCAAAGTAGGAACGATTACCGAAAACAATTTCGTAAGCGCGTCCTCAGTCTCGGATGCTCCCGAAATCTCGGCTGACTCGGTAACCACGCACAAACAAATCAACGCGAAAGGCGAAGAAGAATACTTCCTCGTAAGCGATACGGGCGTTCTTACCGGTTACGTGGGACCTGCGGGCGACGTAGTTATCCCCTCGGATCTCGGAATAACCTCCATTGCCGGAACGAAATCCGTATTCTCTCAGAATAAGCAACTCACGAGCGTAGTTATTCCCGAGGGAGTCACCGAAATTCAGAATACCTGCTTCTTCTTCTGCACCAAGCTTAAAAAGATAGTTCTTCCCTCCACCCTCGAATCTATGGGAAGGGACGCTATCGGCAGCTGCTACGTCCTCGAAAGCCTCAACCTTCAGGACACGAGATGCACTTACTTTGCAAACTACGCGATAACCTCCAACTTCAACCTTAAGGAACTCGTATTCCCCGCGGTCGAAGGCGCAAAGACCGTTTTCAGCTACGGTTCCGTCGGAAATCTTTACGGACTCGAAAGGATAGAATTCCTCGGCGACGTCGAGAACGTCAACAGTTTCAGAAGTCTTCCCGAACTTAAGACTCTTATCTTCAACGGAAACGTAGACGCTATCTTCGACAACAGCTTTATGGGCTGCACGAAACTCACGACTCTCGAATTCAAAGGCAACGTCGGACGTATCGGCGATCCCGACGAATTCTACGACACCTCCTTCGCTATGCACAAGATAACGACTCTCGATTTCATGGGCGACGTAGGCGGAATCTATTCCTGTAACTTCACCAACTGTACGCTTCTCGAAAGAGTTACCTTCCACGGAAACGTAGATTACGTCAGCGGCAACACCTTCACCAATTGTAAGAAGGTCACGGAATTCACGGTCGCCGAAGGAAACGACAATCTCTTTATCGATCCCGAAACGAGACTTATGTTCAACAAGGACAGAACCGTTATGATGAAGCCTTCGGCTTGGGACTACGACGGAATAATCACCGTTCCCGAAACCGTAACCGAGCTTGTCGGCGGTCAGTTCGGCTCGGGTTATATCTATCTCAGCGACTACTCCCTGACCTATAACTACACCGATAGTTTCGGTTCTTCCGCGGAATCGGCTTCTCAGTATATAGGAACAGACTACAAGTACAAGCTCAAAGGCGTCGTTCTTCACGAAGGTATAACCAATCTTCCCGCGGCTTGCTTCAACGGCTGCGTAAATATCGAAACTCTCGATATGTCTTTTATCGAAACCGATTATCTCTGCGACGGTGCGTTTGCGAACTGCAAGAATCTTAAAACCGTTTTGCTTCCGGAGGGTATCTGCGAATTCGGCGAATACTGCTTCTACGGCAGCGGAATTCTGGAAGTTTCCATTCCCGAGGACGTAACGTATCTGCCTCTCAGAACGTTTATGAATTGCGACAAGCTCGAAACTGTCGAATTCAACAACGTCGAAGAAATCGGCGAATACTGCTTCACCAACGCTTCGTCCCTCAAGGAAGCCGTCGCTCCCTACGTATGCTATACGGATATATGCTCGTTTATGAACTGCTCTTCTCTCGAAACGGTGGAATTCTCCGAAGATATGAGCGATTATTACGAATATACCTTTGCCGGCTGCACGAGTCTTAAATCGATAAACATTACGGATTCTATGGAAAACATTTACAATTACGTTTTCCTCGATACGTATTCTCTCGAAGAAATCTACTTCTCCGAAAATCTCGGAAAACTCGGTACAGGCGCGTTTATGAATTCCGGTCTTAAATCCGTAACGATTAACAGCGACCTGTATTTCGACGTTACCGACGTATTCTGCGGACTCGAGAATCTCGAATCCTTCGATTTCGCGAACGAAAGCTCCTATTACGAAGTAATCGACGGTATCGTTTACGACAAATCCATTTCGACCGCAATTCTCTTCCCCGCTCGTCTGGACGTCGAAAACCCGGCTATGCCCGACTCGGTGGAAGCTATCGGTTACGGCGCGTTTATGAACGCTCTGTATCTCAGGGAAATCGATCTCGGTAACGTTGTCGAAATCGACGCTTCCGCGTTCAGAAACTCTTCGCTCGAAAAAGCCGATCTCGGAAATATATCCTACATCGGAAAACACGCTTTCAGAAATACGAATCTCTCCGAAATCACTCTTTCGGAAGTAAACGAATACGTTGAACCCTGGGCGTTTGCCGACAACGATTTAGATACCGTTATTCTCGGAAAAGGTCTCGGCAAATTCGACTACACCTTCGTATTCAAGAATTCCGTAATCGAAAATCTCGTTATCGAAGACGATTGCGAAGCCGTGCGTGTAATCGACGATAAATTCCTCGTCGGCAAGGACGGGACCGTGCTTTACGAATACTTCGGAAACGAAACGGAAGTTACCGTCCCCGAAGGAATCACTCACATAATGGCGGACGCTTTCCTTTACAATAAAGACATCGTTTCCGTGATTCTTCCTTCGACTCTTAAAGCGATAGGCGATAAAGCTTTCTACGGCTGCTCCTCTCTCGCTACCGTCGAATTCAGATCTGAAAAGGCTCCCGAGCTTTACGGAATCTTCGACGCAGAACACAATCTCTGCTACGCTAACTTCGTGGATTACGCGGAAAATATCGAGAGCGGACTTACCGCAATCGTTCCGGACGCGGAAGCTTACGACGGATATATCTGGAACGTTATTTTCGGCAGAATAACCGAAAGGAACTGATTCGGATAAACTTCTTATCGTTTGCGACGATACGCAGACGACTTCGGAAAAGACGGATTCTCCCGAGTCCGTCTTTTTTCGCGCGGAAAAAACCTTCCGCAAGAACCTACGGACAAAAATCCGAACCCACTGTAAAAACTATGTAAAGTATTTTTCTTTTCCCGTAAAGCCCTTGACTTGTTTTTTAAATAGATGTAAACTCGAAGAAAAAGTCGTCCGACGCTTTTCCGAAAACGCAGAGGCTCCCGACCTCCGTGAATCGCGGAAGTCCCGAATCTCCGTAAATTGCGGAAAACCTTCGGCGGCGACGAAAAAGAGGTGAAAAAATGAGTAAGAAACTCGTAGCTTATTTCTCGGCGACGGGTACGACAAGGAAAACCGCGGCTGCGCTCGCCGAAGCAATCGGAGCCGACATTTTCGAAATCGTCCCGAAAGTTCCTTACACGAAAGCCGACCTCGACTGGACGGATTCTTCGTCGAGAAGCACCGTCGAAATGAAAGATTCTTCTTCGCGTCCCGCAATTGCGGCAAAGTGCGGCAATATTTCCGATTACGACGTGATTTTCGTTGGCTTCCCTATCTGGTGGTACGTCGCTCCGACGATTATCAACGCGTTTCTCGAAAGTTACGACCTCGCGGGAAAGACTATCGTTCCCTTTGCGACCTCGGGAGGAAGCGGTATGGGCAAAACGAACGAAAGACTCGCTCCGAGCTGCAAGGGCGCAAGGCTTCTCGAAGGAAAGGTCCTTACTTCCGCGCAGAACAAAGCTCTTGCGGAATGGGTAAACGGTCTGAGCGTCTGAGGAAGTTTCTCTTTTCGTAAAACATCGTAGCCGAAATAAAACACACTATAGGGGGTAAAAGAAAATGTGGCTCGTGTTCGCATTATTGTCTGCGGTTTTGCCGCGCTGACCTCCATCCTTGCCAAGGTAGGTATCGACGGAGTCAATTCCAATCTCGCGACCGCTATAAGAACGGTAGTCGTCGTAGTTATGGCGTGGGGAATGGTATTCATCACCAACGGACAGGGCGGAATCTCCGAAATAAGCAAAAAGAGCTGGATATTCCTTATTCTGTCGGGGTTTGCGACGGGCGCATCGTGGCTGTGCTACTACAAGGCTCTTCAGATAGGAGAGGCTTCCAAAGTCGTCCCGATAGATAAGCTCAGCGTAATAATCACTCTTATTCTCGCGTTCGTATTTCTTCACGAACAGTTTACCGTCAAATCTCTTATCGGATGTATTCTTATAGGCGGAGGAACTCTGCTTCTCGCTCTCTGACGGGACGAAAGCAGCTCCGATTTTTCCGCGGCGAACGGATCTGACAAACGGATTTCTCCGCAACTTCGCGGTTGCGGAGATTTTTTGCCGCCTTAAAACGAGAACAAAAAAGACACCTTAGTTTCAAGGTGTCTTTTTTCGTTAAGTCATACCGTTCGGAGATAAATCTCCCGAATCCGTGCTTTTAAACAAACTCAGCCTTCGATTTCGGGTTTAGCCGTGTAAGGAATGAATTCTCCGCTGAGCTGAACTCTGTTGAACATAGCCGCGCCGTAATGAAGAGGCGACGTAAAGGTTATCGTATCGGTTTCGTAATCGAAAGTGAAAGTGGTTGTCGATGTCGAATCCTCATAAACGAGCGTATAAACGCCGTTTTCGAGAGTTATCGTGCCTTCGCCCTTGAGGGTGTCGGGATCCGCCTTGTTATAGAGCTTAAAGGTCTTGTTTTCCGCGTCGATTTCGAGTACGGGCGTAAACATATCTGCCATCGGCGACCAGCTTATATCTACGATATACTTTGCGGATTTAAGGTCGAAATTCGGCTCGGGTTCCGGCTCGGGTTCGGGCTGAGGTTCTTCGCTTGCAACCGCCGCCGTGTAAGGAACGAAATTGCCGTCGTCATCGAGTCTGTTGAACATCGCCTTTCCGTAAACGAGCGGCGACGTGAAAGTTATAACTTCGGTTTCTTTATCGTAAGTGAAAGTCGTCGTCGAGCCTGCCTCGTAGAAAAGCGTGTAAACTCCGTTTTCGAGCGAGATTCTTCCGTTCCCTTTAAGCGTTTCCGCGTCCGATTCGTTGTAAACCTTAAAGGTCTTTTCTTCCGCGTTTACGTCAAGCACGGGCTTGAACATACTCGCCATCGGCGACCAGCTTATATCTACGATATACTTATTGGTTTTAAGCTCGAAAGTTTCGGGCTCGGGCTGAGGTTCGGGCTTTGCTCCGAGCGTGATTTCGACGGTGTCGGCTTTCGTCGCGAAAGTCGAAATCTTTCTGGTTACGGTGGCTTTTCCTTCGCCGGTAACCGCGCCGGTTATGTAGTTTTCTCTTTCGGTAACGCCCTCGGGAATGATAGCGATAGCCGTGCCTACTACCTCGTAAACGCCGTTTTCGTCCTGCTCGTAGGTCTCTCCGCCCATAACGAATTCAACGTGATAGGAATAGGTCTTGTCCTCGTTGAAGATAAAGTAGAATTCATAGTCAATCTGAGTACCCATCGCCTGTTTGGAAAGGGTTCCGTAATAAGTACCGGTTCTGAACTCGGTAACGGGTTCTTCTCCTCCCGAAACCTCGAATACGGGATAGGTATAACCTTCGCCGTCCGCAATTCTCGGAGTCGTGCTTCCGAACCACATCGTGGAGGTGAAAGCTATCTTTTCGTCGGTAAAATCGAAGTAAGCCTTATACTCGTCGGGATTTACGGTTTCGCCGTTGACTACGGTATAAGCGAGATAATATCCGTTCCCGTCCTTTTCAACGCTGCCCGCGCCCTTTTCCGTCGAGGAAAAGTCCGTACTGCGGGAGAAAACGAACTTACCGTCGCCGCTTACCGACAGATACATCGTAAGGCTCATTCCTTCGCCCATAGTGAGCTTGCTTTCGAAGGTGTTTACGAGCTTCTTGTCTTCGAGAGAAGTCGTGCCGTAAACGGTAACGTCGTTTTCGGGCATAGTTTTTGGAAGGTCTTTCCAGCCGTCGAAAACGTAGCCGTTACGTACTTCGGGAACAATCCCGATGACGTCGGAGCCGGCTTTTACGGTGCTTTCGCTGTAAACGGCTCCGTCGAGGTTGTAGGTGAGTTTGTATCCTTTCTGAACGCAGCCCGTAAGAACGAACGCGCAAAGCACCGTAAGTGCCGCAAGGATACACAGAATCGTAATTTTCGATCCGTTTGTCTTTTTCATAATTATCCTCCTGAGATATTATTTATGTTATAAAATCGCTTTCGGGCGTTTATGTCTTTATTGTCGCCCTCGGCGTTTTATTTCTTGATTTTGCCCGTAATCCCGGGCATTTTTTCGTTTTTCCCCGAGATCCGAAAGTTCTTAACTTCGGTTAACTCGATACTCAAAAAATAAAGCGCGGTTTGCGCGTTTATTTTTATTATCTGTCCGCGTAGGCGCAGGCGACGTAATGATTTTCCTCCGCCGGAATCAGCGGGCAGGGACGCTTTTCGCAGTCGTCGCGGGCTTCGGGACATCTTTTGCAGAATCTGCACCCTTCGGGCGGGTCTATCGGGCTGGAAACGTCGCCTTTCAGCGTTATTCTTTTTGACGCGGAATCGACGTCCACGTCCAGAACCGCCGAAATCAGCGCTCTCGTATAGGGATGGAGGGGATTTTCGAAAATCTTATCCGCGCTTCCGTACTCCACTATTCGTCCGAGGTACATTATCGCGAGCCTCGAGCAGAACTTTCTGACTACCGCGAGATTGTGCGAAATGAACAGGTAGGTTATTCCGAGGTTGCTCTGAAGCTTCATAAGAAGATTGAGGATCTGCGCGTGTACGGAAACGTCGAGCGCGCTCACGGGTTCGTCGCAGACGAGATAATCCGGTCTGAGAATCAAAGCTCTCGCTATTGCGATTCTCTGCTGCTGCCCGCCCGAAAAATCCGAAGGGCTTCTTTCGAGGTTCTCTTCGCCGAGGCCTACGCTTTCGAGCATACTTACGACCTTTTCTCTTCTTTCCTCGGGAGTGAATCCTCCTCTTATGACGAGCGGTTCCGCTACTATGTCGAGTACGGAAAATCTCGGATTCAGGGAAGCTCCCGGGTCCTGAAAGATTTTCTGCATTCGTTTTCTCTGCTCCGCGAAGGTCTTTTTGTCGCTCCGTAAAAACGGTTTTCCGTCGAAGAAAATCTCTCCCGCCGTAGGATTCTGAAGTCCGATTGTCGCGTTTGCGAGGGTGGATTTTCCGCAGCCGCTTTCGCCGACGAGTCCGAAGGATTCTCCCGCGTAAACGTCCAGAGAAACGTCGCTGACCGCGCTCACGAATTTCTTTTTCGCGAAAATCGAGTCTCCTTTTACGGAAAAATCGACGCTGAGGTTTCTTACTGAAAGTATCGTTCGTTTTTCTCCGTTCATTCGGCGCTGCCTCCGTTATAAAGATGACATCTTATAAGCCTTCCGTCTTTCGTTTCGATAAGCGGCGGCATAGATTCCCTGCATTTGTCGCAGGCGTATCCGCATCTCGGATTGAAGTAGCAGCCCTGCGGTTTGTTTACGGGATTGGGGAGCGAATCGGGAATCTGGACGAAAGGCCCCTTGGGGTCGCTCATTTTCGCTACGGACGAGATAAGCCCTTTCGTATACGGGTGAAGCGGATTCGTGAAAAGTTCTCTTTTCGCGGCTTTTTCGACGATTTTTCCGCAATACATAACGTAGATTTCGTCCGCCATATTCACGACTACGCTGAGGTCGTGGGTTATGAGAAGGAGGGAAGTCCCGTGCTTTTTCTGCATATCGGAAAGGACCTCGAGTACCTGTGCCTGAATGGTAACGTCGAGCGCGGTCGTGGGTTCGTCCGCAATGATGAGTTCCGGTCTGCACGCGAAAGCCATAGCTATGAGGACTCTCTGGCGCATTCCTCCCGAAAGCTCGTGCGGAAATGCCCTGTATCTTCTTTCCGCCTCGGGGATCCCCACCGTTTTAAGGGCTTCTATCGACCTTTCGCGGGCTTCTTTTTTACTGACTTTGAAGTGGCGGAGATAAACCTCGTCGAGCTGACGGCCTACGGTCATTACGGGATTGAGTGCGGAGAGTGCGTCCTGAAAAATCATAGCCGCCTTGCTTCCGCGAACGGACTGCATTTTCTTGTCGGAATAATTCAGAACGTCCTCGCCGCAAAGATTAAGCCTATCAATACGGATAACCGCCGGCGGAGAGGAAAGCAGTTTCATCGCCGCGAGAGAGGTTACGCTTTTTCCGCAGCCGCTTTCGCCGACGAGAGCGACGCACTTGCCTTTTTCTATTTCGATATCGACTCCCTCGACCGCGCGTATAAGTCCTTTTTCGGAAGGAAAGACGACCTTCAGATTCTTCATTTCGAGGACGTTTTCAGCCATTTTTCGTTCCTCCGGACGCCGTGTCCGCAATCTTTCCGCTCGTTTTTGTCGGAGTCGGTTCGTTCATCGATTCGAAAACCTCGTCGAGATAACGGTTGTTAAGGTGTTTGAAAACCTTTACGAGACCGCCCGATTTTTTCATTCTCGGGTTCAATATCTCCTCGAGAGCAAGTCCGAGACGCATAAATCCGAAAACCGAAAGGAAGATTCCTATTCCCGGGGCGATAATCGTCCACCAGTGTCCGAAAAGCATCGAGCCTCCGCTTTGTGCGTCCGCGAGCATCTTTCCCCAGCTTATGGAGGTCGGATTTCCGAGGCCGAGGAAACTCAGTCCCGCTTCCGCCATCATTATTCCCGCGCAGGTTAGAGCCGTACTCATTATGACGAGGTTGGATACTCCGGGAAGGATATGCCTGAACATAACGTAAGTCTTGCTCGCTCTCGCAAGCTCCGCCGCTTTCACGTAGTCCGAATTCCTGAGAAGAAGGACCTGCGAACGAACGACTCTCGCGAGGCTCTGCCAGCCGAAAAGCACGAATACGAATACGATGACGACGTAGCTGTGTCCGAAGATATTCGTTATTACGATAGTAAGCGGAAGAGTCGGAATGACAATCATTATATCGACGATACGCATAATTATCATATCGGCGACCTTTCCGAGGTATCCCGCGGCGACGCCCAGAACCGAGCCGAAAAAGGCTATGAGGAGCCCCGTGATTATGCCGATGGAAAGGGAAACTCTCGTTCCGTATACCAGCATACTGAAAACGTCCTGTCCGGTCGTTATGGACGTACCGAGAAGATGCTCCCAACTCGGCGCAAGACCTTTTTCCGCTCTCTGCGCGACGTCGTAGGGATTATAAGGAGCGATAAGCGGCGCGAAAATCGCCGCGAGAACGAGGAAGCCTACCACGATAAGTCCCGTTCTGCCCTGCTTATGCGCCCATAACTTACGGAACAGCGATCCTGTCGATTTCAGAATCGCGACCGATACGGCTCCGAGCCGTGTAAAAAACTTCTTCATCAGGATTCCCCTAAAGTAACTCTCGGATCGAGCAATCCGTAGCAGAGATCGGTCACGAGGTTTGCGAGAAGCGCAAGTCCCGACATAAAGATCATAATTCCCATCATAAGCGGATAATCGTTGGTATTGTTCGCTTCGAGGAAGAGCGTACCGACGCCGTTCCAGTTGAAGATCTGCTCGATTACCACCGAGCCGCCGATAAGTCCGCTTATACTCATACCCACGCTCGTAACTATGGGAAGCATAGCGTTCCGGAGAGTATGCTTGTATATGACCGCGGAGTTTGAAAGTCCCTTCGCCTTTGCGGTAATGATGAAATTCGCGCCCGAAACCGAAATAACGCTGTTTCTCGTGCTTTGCGCGTAGGAAACGATTCCGCCGAGAGACATACTGATTATCGGAAGGGCAGCGTTGTACATAACCGCGCATATACTTTCCCAACTCCAGTCGAAGGAGGAAACGAGGTTCTGATCGGTATAGGCGGGGAAGATTTCCCATTGGAATCCCAGCCAGAAGGACAGGAGCAAGGCTATGAAGAAGGAGGGAACGGCAGTGCTTATCGTAGAGGCGTTAAGGAGAGCCTTATCCTGCCAACGTCCTCTCTTCCAGGCGCAGAAAGCTCCGAGAAGCACGCCGAAAACGAGCGATATGAGCATATTGGTTACGGAAAGCACCAGCGTCCAGGGAAGTCTTTCCGCTATCAGGTCCACGACCTTCGGGCTTCCCGAGCGATAGGACGTTCCGAGGTCGCCTTTAAAGAGGTTTCCGAGGTATCTTCCGTACTGCGACCAGGTCGAGCCGTCGAGGCCGTACTGTTTTCTCGTAAGCTCCTTGATGACTTCGTACTGCTCGTCGGTCATATTTCCCTGCGGCGGATAATACCGCTGACAGGGGTCGTCCACTCCCATTCTCGGAATGAAGAAGCAAAGAGTAACGACCACCGCGAATATAAACAGCGTATAGAGTATTCTTCTCAGAATATAGAATTTCTTCATATCAGTTGACCTTCCGCAGGAAAGAAAGGGTTTCCTTATTGAACACGGTCTGTCCCGCGGGAGCTTTATAGCCCGTGAATCTGTCCGTCCGCGCGACGGAAACTATCTCGGAGGAATAGAGCGGAATCTTATAATAAAGTTCTGCGATTTCTGTCTGAAGCTCGCGGATGAGAGTCACTTTTTCGTTTCTGTCGAGAGTATATCTGACTTTTTCTATGGACTCGGCGATATGCGCGTCGGAAAGTCTTCCGTAATTCGACGACCGTCCGAGAGTTACGAAATGCGCTCTCAGCATAACGTCCGCGTTCGCCATAGAAAGAATGACCGACTGCACCGTCATATCGAAATCGCTTCTATATAGGTAAGTCGTTTCGGGAGCCGAGCCTTGCGCCTTGAATTCCACCTCCACTCCTATGAGTAGAAACTGTCTCTGGAGATAAGCCACGAGGTCCTGCTGCCCGGGGGATGCGAGAATTTCGAAGCTTATTCGCTTTCCCTCGTAAAGTCTGTATCCCGAGGAATCCTTATCGGGGTATTTCCCGTCGAGAACGGAATTGGCTTCCGCGAGTTTTTCGGTCTGATTTCCGGAAAGAATATCCGCCTCGGGATTATAGAGGAGGTCGTTTGATTTTGGTATAAGTCCCGCGGAAACCGTTCCTCCGGCTCCGTTGAGGACTTTCGAGACAAGCTCCTCCTGATTGACCGCGAGAGCCAGAGCTTTTCTGAAGTCCTTATCCGCAAGAAGGGTTTTCATTCCCGAATCGAAGGGCGATGCGGGATTCACGTTAAGTACGAGACAGGCGACTCCCGAGCCTTCGGAACGCGCGACGTAAATGCTCTCGTCGTCGTCGAAAAGCGAAAGATAATTCGAACTTATGCCGGCGTCGAGCAAATCTATATAGCCCTTTTTTATCGCGAAGATTGCCGTATTCGAATCGAGGTACAATAACAGCCTTATTTTTTCGACCTTATAGAGATTCTCTCCGTTCTCGTCTTTGAGGTGATAATCGGGATTTCTGTCGAGAGTTATGAGCTGCGTATTGGTTTCCTTAACGTTCAGCGTCCAGGGACCGCAGCCCACGGGATTCTTGTACCGGTAAAGGAATTCTCCCTGAGGATTCTTGTTATTGAGCTGCTGCTCTTCGGTAACCACGGGTTTCCAGACGTGTTCGGGAAGGATAAGAATGGTATTGAAGAGCGTAGTGACCGCGCCGAGGACTTTATTCACGAGAATATACATAACGGTGTCCTCTTCGCCGGGATTTATCGGAAAGGTTCCGCTGTAATCGGGATGAAGCGCGGTAAACATTCCCTGACGGACGAGCTTACCCCTATTCGATTCGTGTTTAAGGTCGGCAGTCCAGGCGAGCGCGCCCGCGTGGTTGCTGAGCGGGTTATCGGTCGCGACGTCGAAGGAATAATACACGTCCTCCACGGTGACTTTTTCTCCGTCCGACCATCTGATTCCGTCGAAAATCTCTATTCTGACGGCCATATAGTCCTCCTGAACGGAGTCGTAATACTCGCTTACCGCCGACGAATCGTTTCCGCCCGAATAAGTCCCGTCGAGAGTCAGCGGATTTCCTTCGAGGTTCACGTAACACCAGCTTTTACCGAGAAGCGGAGAGAAATCTCCTCTTGCCTCGTCGTAGGAAAAGAGCGTGCTGTAAATCATACTCGCGACGGTCGGAGCTATGCCGTCTCTCGAAAGCCAGGGCATAAACGACGTAGGGAAGGACGTTCCGACGTATCCGACGTAAAGAGTCGAAGACGTATCGTTTTTTCTTGCCGATATCGAGGTCGAGCAGCCCGAAAGAATCGCGGTCAGAGCAAGCGACGCAATCAACGCGATTACGGCGGTTTTTCTTATTTTTTTCATTTTGCGAAATACTTTCCGTCCGCGGGCGGGTATTCGAGACGCTCGCCGAATCCGTTTCTCGTCGCGGAATTATCGTAAACCTCTTCGATTTCGAATATATAAGCCGGATAGGAAAGCCATCTCGACATATCGGGCGTATGATACATATCGTGCTGAGCGTTTATAAACTGCTGATAAATCTCTCTTTTACCGGAGATATTCTCGTCGTAGATTTCGACCTTTCCTTTAAGTTTATAGGAGATCATAGGCGGCTGATGGAAAAGAAGAGCGGCTTCCTTATTCACCCGATAATTCGTCCAGCTGTGCTTTTTTGCCATTTCGAGGCTTCCGAGTCTGGTAAAGTCGATTTTTTCGCGAGCTTCTTCGCAGTAAAGATACTTTATAAGAAGTTCGAGACCTCTTTTTCCGTAGGTCTTGTCGTTCGGCTCGTAGGTCTTTATGTGCTTTATGTAAATCTCGAGAATCTCTTCGAGATATTCGTCCTTGGGAAGGAATCCTACGCCCTTTACGCTCGCGTTGAGTCCCGCGGGGCCGTAAGAAACGAAGGCAGGCTCGTGCGAACAAAAGCTCAGGAACATTTTCTCCGGCGTTACGGGTTCGTCGTTATAAAGGCTTATGACGTTTTTTGCTCTGGTACTATAAGCCCAGTCGAAGAATCTGTTTGAAGAATCCATTTTCTCTTTTCCTCCTTTTATTACTTTTCGTAAACCGTGCATTTATATCTCGTAAGGCTGACCGACGTACGCACTCTCATATCTGTCAGAACGAGCTTTAAGTTTTCTCCGTAAGAGATTTTTCCCGCCGCGACCATAGTTACCTGTCCGATACCTCTTTCTCCGGTCTGCGTGTTATCGGGATACTGCTTCGCGTAACCCTCCTCCGAATTTAGGAATATAAGTCCCTTTTCGGTAAAGCCGTCGGCTTCCGAGAGATAACTTCCGTCCGAGAATATCTTAAAAGAGGCTTTAAAAGTCTTATCGCTTCCGGTGATTTTTCCCTCTCCTTCGAGAACCGCTACTGTTTCCGGCTCGGTTTCCGTCTTTTTAAAGGTTATTCTCTCTCTTTCCGAAGCTTCGGGATAAGGAAGGACCGAGAGACCGAGTTCCGTTTTGCTTATAACTTCGCTTTCCGTCCTTTTATCTCCGTCGGGAGTAACGGCAAGCTGCGTCGTGCTTACGGAATATATTCCTTTTTCGCTGAAAAAGCAGGTTTTTCCGTCCTTTTCGTATACGGTGAACTGAAGATAAGTCCCGTCCTCGAAGAAGGATACTGAATGGTTATAGGTTACGCCCGAATTCGTAACGGGCTCTGCCGTATATACGCCGCAGGTAAAATCGGTTTCGCTGCTCGGCTCGACAAATCCTTCGGGAACGACTATCGCGATCATTTTCGCCTCGGGATTGTCCGCGGAGGTGGTAGTCGCCATAGCCGAGCCGTAATAGATTCTGTCGCACTCGGTGAAATCGAGATTTCCGTCGCTTCTGACGCCGAATACGCTCGTAAGTCCGTCCGAAATCGATTTCGGTTCTCCGTTCACGCTCGTATAAATCATAATATACTTATCTCCGGACTTTTTGAAGGTTCCCGAGCTTTTGTCCACGGCAAAGGACAGCGTATTCGAGAATCTGAAATTCCCCTTGTCGTCCAGTCTGAGATAAATCGTTAGTTTCATTCCGAGTTCGGTAAGGTCGATATAATAATCCCCCTTGACCTCGGAGGTGTTTTCGGTTTTCTGTTCGTCCCCTCCGCACGCAGCCATAGCCAATACCGCCGCGAGCGCGAGGAATATCAGTAAAATTCTTTTTGCGTTTTTCATAAAAATCTCCTACGCTTTAAACTCGAAGGTCAGAACGATATATCCGTCCGTATATCCGTCCGTAACCGGGATATAATTCCCTTCCACGACCTTTCTTTCCGCGTCGTAATTTGCCGAGAAGGATTTTCCCTCTGTCGCGTCGAACTGAATTTCGTTTCCGCTGAAGGAATAAGAGCCTTCGGAAATAACGAATCCCTCCGAATCCGCGCTCATTGCGAGAGAAAGTGAGTATTTCCCCTTATCGAGAGTAAGGGACAGATAGAATACAGTCCCCGAGTCGTTTTCGTAAACCGCCGAGTAATCTCCGCTTTCGCCCTTGTCCTCGTTGGAATTTTTTTCGAGTTTAAGCGAGGTAGCCGCTCCGCCCGTCGGGAATTTTCCTTCGAGGAATCCCTTTCCGTCGGTAAGGCCGAAAGTCGCCGAGAATTTTCCGAGATATTCGCTCGTGAAGGAGAATTCCGTTCCGCTTGCGGTAAAGCTTCCGCCGTCCGAAAACGCGGGCATTTCTCCTCCGCCGGCAAGACTGACCTTCATCGGCGCGCGGTAATATGTAAACGTTCCGTCCCGATTAAGAGTAATTCTGACCGCGACCGTACATCTCATCGCTTCCACGTATTTTTCGCCCGAATAAGTTCCCGTATAATCGTATACAGCGACGTCCATAGACGCGGATTTCTTTCCGTCGGGAGAGGACACCGTAACGGTCGCCGTGCCGAAGCCAGTAGCCGTAATAACGCCTTTTTCCGAAATCTCCGCGACGTTTTTATCCGAAGAGGAGTATTTAAGACCGTCTTTCGCGTCTTCGGGATCGACCTCGACGCAGGCCGCGAGATCGAACGTCGAGCCTACCGAATACATAAGGCACGCCTTTTCGGTGAGTCTGATATCGTTTACCGTCTTTTCTCCTCCGCATCCCGCAAAGGCAAGAATCACGCTCACGCATAAGAGCAAGGCAAAGATCATCTTTCTTTTCATTGTTAAACCTCCGTTCCGGCAATAACGCCGTTTTATCTGGTTGCGGTTACGAACCCGTATATAGAGTTGAAGTTATTGATTCCGCTTTTTCCGGTAACCGTTCCCTGCGGAATAACTATCGTATAATCCCTGTTCGCGGCGAGGGGCGAATCGAATCCGATAACGAGCTTATTGCCCGAAATCGTCGCCGTAAAGCCCGCATACGCCTTATTGCCCGAATAGACATTTATTTTGTCCTTTCCTCCGCCGACGAAGGAAATATCCTCGCTGAAAACAAACTCTATTTTCTTCGTACCCGCGGGGATTTTATCGAGTTTGCCCGTTTCGTAAGGAACGACAGCCGCTTTTTCGGAAATTCCGCTTATACGGAGCGATTCGGTCTTTTCCTCGTAACCGAGAGCTATCTCCGCTTTTTCTCCCGCGGAAACCACGCTTATCGTAAGTCCCGTATAGACCGTGGCGTTTCCGTATTCGTCGTAAGCCGAGGTATTCGGATAGGAAACGGGAGTGATTCTCGCCCCCGCGCGGAAGTAATCGTCGGGCGAATAGGAAATCTTATCCGAGCCGCTTTTCGCTACGAAATTCAGGACCTCGTCCTTTCCGTCGGCTTCGAGAACGGAAATGAACTTCGTGCTCGTATAGGAATTATCGTACCTGAAGCCGTAGGACCGCCGGTTTCCGGAAAGTCCCGGCTCCGCGAGAGAAGCGTCCACGTGAAGTATCCTGACCACCGACTCTTTAAGTCGCGTAAGCTCCTCCGCGTTTCCAGCGGGCGCAACGAATTCTATTACGAAAAGCTCTGTGAAGAGCGTTTCCGACGGCTTGAGCTTGACGAAAATCGCGTCTCCGTTCAGACTTATCGGACGAAGGGAAAATCTGTTTACCGTTTCGGAAAGCTTCGGGATATCCTCGTATTCGACGACTACGGGGTCTATCCAGCCCAGAAGCCACTTGCTGAAAGCGTTGTGATCGGCGATATTCGCGTCCATCATATCCATTCCGCCCATACCGCCCTCAAGCGCGCCGCCCGTATACGCCGCTCCGTAATCTCTTCTGTCCGTCGTGTCGTAACTGTAATAGTCGTTCAGTCCGAGAAGATGACCGGTTTCGTGCGTAAGGGAGTTGACGTTGCATTTAAGGGGAGGAACGGACGACCACACGGTCGTTCCCGGGACGAAAATATATCCGTCCACGCGCACGCTCCATTCCGCGGGAGAGCCGTACCAGCTCGAACGATAAGCGACCGACCACATATCGTCGCTTCCTGCGTTCATATTGCCCGCCCAGAGAACGTAGAGCGAATCGAGAACTCCGTCCCCGTTCGCGTCGTAATCCTTAAGGTCGAGTTTTTCGTTTCTTATGTAATAATTGACGGCCTCCGCCATAAGCTCGGTATCGCTCGAATAGGAAGCTCGTTTTTTGCTCGCTCTGTACCAGTCGAGAACCGTTCCGTCTATCGTAAGGCGACCGAAGGACGACCGATAATAGAAAGCTCCGAGAGAATCGGGATTGTCTATATCGAATATAGCCTTTCTGACGCCCTCCGCGGTTACGAATCTCGGACGAACGTAGTCGGAGAAGTCTATAAGAAGCACGAGCGGTTTTGCGATTCCCGTCGAAGGCATAGTCTGTCTGAGCATATCGCTGTCGTCGGGGAGTTTCGAACCTCCGATATCTCCCTTTCTTCCGACGACGTCGAATTTACGACGTTTTTCGCTCGCCTCGTTGAAGTCGAATTCGAATCCTTCCTTTCTGACCGCTATATAATGCGTGCCTCTGAGGTTTTCTATCGAAAAGCTTCCGTCGCTTTCGGTTTCGCCGACCTTTTTTCCGTTCGAATAAACCTCCGCTCCGCTTACGGGATTGCCGTTTTCGTCGATTGCTCTTCCCGAAACCGAATACTCGTTATCGCTTTCGGTTCTTTCGTAATTCTTGACGAATTCGAGAGGCGTTCCCGACAGCCAGTAAGAACCTTTTCCTGTTGTTTCGTTTATATTGCCCGAGCGCGGAAGGAGAGGCGTATCCTCGGGGAAGGAATAAACGTCGTCCGTATACGTAAAGTTCACGTCGAATCCGTTTCCGAGTTCTGCCGTTCCCGTGACGGCTCTCGGGAAATATTCCGCGGTTCCGATTCCGCCGTTCTTTTTAAGCGTACCCGCCGCTTTAAGGAGCCCGTCCGCCCCGTGAATCGCGAAAAGCTCTCCGTAAAGAGAAAGCGTATACGTTCCCATCGCGTGATAAGCGTCGTAAGTCGAGTCGGGACGCGCGTACGAAAAAGCGACGTTACGGGCATTGATTTTCTCCGATTCTATTCCGAGCGTAAATTCCGACGCCGTAATATCGAATGCTCCGTCGGTTTCGGCTCTTTGGATTTTTCCGGAAACCTTTCCCTCTCCGATAACCGAAAAGGCTACGCTTCCGTCCTCGTAAATCTCGTACGTTCCGCGGATAAGCTCTCCTTCGGAATACAGATAGAATTCAAACCATCTTTCGAGAATTAGAAAAGCTCGTTTTCCGCTTATCTCCGCTTCGAAAACTCCGAGACAGGATATATAAACGTATTCCGCGTTTTCGCTTGCCGGAAGGAAAACCGATTCTTCTCCGTCCAGTCCGAGAGTAACCGACGGGGTTTCGAAGGCTCCGCCGGTATATTTCCCTTCGAGCGGCGTTTTGCCCGCAAGTTCGAGGATTTTTCCCTCTCCCGCGAAGGCGTTGCCCTCGGAGATTACGCCCTTTCCGTCGCCCTCGTAAAGCTTATAGCCCGTATCCGAGAAAACGAGCGTAAAGATTTCCGTTCCCGTGCCCTTTTCGAGGCGGTCGAAAACGAAGGATTTCCCTTTGATCGCGTCGGGAAGAATCTCCGGCTCCCGTTCCTTCGGCGTGTTGTCGCAGCAGCAGAGAACCGCCGAAAGCAGAACGAGCGCAAGTAATAATATCGTAATTTTTTTCATAATATCTCCGTATAGTTAACCTTAGTTAACTACGTGCGTATATTATCATACTTTTATTCTTCCGTCAAGCAAATTAACCGCGGTTTACAAAAAATCCGACTCCCGAAAACGATGAAAAACGACGTCGCGTAAATGCGACGCCGCTGAGTCTGAAAAAAGTGCCGGCCGTAATTTCTCACGACCTTATCGACGATTGATAATTACAATTTTTCTTCGGTGATATGTTTTTTGATTATTTCGAAAACCTCGTCGGAAAGAACGTGTTCCATTTTACAGGCGGTCTCGTGCGCAAGCTCGGGAGGCACGCCGAGTTTCTGAAGCCCGAGGGAAACGATTCTGAATCTTTCGCAAAGGCTTTCGGCTTTTTCCTCGCCGAGGGGAGTAAAATTGACGCAAGTCGCGTGATCGGGCTGAATATAGCCGTTCCTGACGAGTATTCTGAAGGCTTTGCTGACCGCCGCCGGACTTATATTGAGTTCTTCGGCGACGTCCTTGGCTTTGACCTTACCCTTTCGTTCCTTTAAAATACTTATCGTTTTCAGATACATTTCCCGCGATTCGCTGTTATTTTCCGACATAATATCCTTCGGGGCGAGTCTGCGCCCCGCCTCAATAATAAATAGTTCGTTGCATATTATACGATATTCCTTGATATTTGTCAAGCAGAGCGTTCTTTTTTTCGTTTATTCTTTCATAAAAGCGCATAGCCCCTCTCTTTCCGCCGAAAAACCTCTCCGATAAGTCAAAAAAGACCGTTTTCCTTAATTTACTTGCGTCCGCGTGCGGAAAAATCCCTTAAAACGCTTGAAAAACGCCCGAAATTATGATACAATCGCTTAACAAGGCAAATAATAAACGAAACGGATAAAACCTATCGGGGAGAAATCTATGATGAACAAACCCAGGATTCTCGAACTTAAAGAAATAAAGGAAACGGTCGTCGGAAGCAAAAGAAAAGACGCCGAGCTTCTCCGCCGCGAACTCGTCGGAAAAGGGACGTTTTTCGTCAACGTGATGTCCTCTCCGGGAAGCGGAAAAACGACCTTTCTCGAATCGGTGATAAAGGAACTTGACGGAAAATATTCGGTTGCGGTTCTCGAAGCCGATATCGACGGCGACGTCGACGCGAAGCGTATATCCGCGCTCGGAGCCGAAGCCGTTCAGCTTCATACGGGCGGAATGTGCCATATGGATTCGGAGATGTCCCGCGAAGGGCTTTCCGGACTGAAATCCTCGCCCGAAATAGTCTTTCTCGAAAACGTCGGGAATCTCGTATGTCCCGCGGAATTCGATACGGGCAGTCATCTCGACGTGGTTCTGCTTTCCGTTCCGGAGGGCGACGACAAGCCTCTGAAGTACACGCTTATGTTCGGGACCGCGGATATGGTCGTAGTTACCAAGACCGATACGATGAGCTACTTCGATTTCGACAAGGCTCTTTTCGAGGAGAGGGTAAGGAGAATCAACCCCTCCGCGCCGATTTTTTATCTTTCGGCGAAAACGGGCGAAGGCGTCTCCTCCGCGGTCGGACGGATAATCTCGGAAATGAAGGAGAAAATGAGCTTATGAGAGTAATCGAAGTCAACGAAAGCGCGTTTGCCCTTAACGACAGAGCCGCGGAAGCTCTCCGGAACGGGCTGAAGGAGGAAGGGATTTTTCTTCTTAACGTGATGTCCGCCCCGGGCAGCGGAAAGACCGTCCTGCTCTCCTCTCTTATAAACGAGCTTAAAGAAAGGCTGAATATTGCCGTAATGGACGTGGATATCGAATCCACTGCCGACGCGGACAGGCTTTTCGGGAATACGGGCGTGCCGTGCGTACAGATTCATAACGGCGGACTCTGCCATATAGACGCGGAAATGGTTGCCGAGGCGATCAGACAAGCCGATTTCGGGAAGGTAGACCTTATCGTTCTGGAAAACATAGGCAATCTCGTCTGTCCCGCGGAATTCGATACGGGCGCGCATATGAACATAATGCTTTCGTCCGTTCCCGAAGGCGACGACAAACCCCTGAAATACCCCCTTATGTTCAAGGTCTGCGACGCGGTTATCGTTACGAAAACGGATACTCTTCCGGTATTCGATTTCGACGCGGAGAAATTCCGCGGATACGTAAAAAGTCTTAATCCCGAGGCGGACATATTCGAAGTCAGCGCGAAAACAGGCTCGGGCGTAAACGCTCTTGCCGAATATATATACCGGAAAATAAAATATAAAGGAGATTGACGATATGCCGGAAATGAGTAAAGCCTTCGTCCCCGAATTTATAGGCGATCCCAATCCGAGGGAAAAGATTCTTAAACTTGCGAGGAAGATTACCGACTGCATCGATCACAAGCTGCACGGAGTGACCGTCAACGATCCCGAATACTGGGGACTTGCGTGCGTTCTTACCGACGAAATGGCGGATATCTGTCTGAAAATGAAGGTTCGCCGCCACTATACGACGGAAGAGCTTCTGAAAATGAATCCCCGGTATTCCGCCGAAGAATTTCAGAAGCTTCTCGACGAAATGAGCCGTATAGGTATTCTCGAATACGATTACGGCGACAATTACACGAAGGACGGTCCTATAAAGGACGCTCCGAGGATTCGCCGCTACACTCTTCCGATGTTCGTCCCGGGGTCGGCGGAATTCACGAATATGATCAAGCAGCAGCTCGACGATCATCCCGAGCTTGCTATGTTCTTCGAGAGAATGACCTTTCTTCCGCTTGCCAAGGTAACTCCTATGGTTCCTCCGGGAGGCGCGGGAATAGGTATGCACGTAATTCCGGTTGAAAAGGCGATAGAAACCGAAAATCAATCGATAGACATCGAGCATATCTCGTATTGGCTCAAAAAATACGAAGGTCATCTCGGCGTGGGAATATGCTCCTGCCGCTACGGAAGGTCGAAACTCGGCGAAGGCTGCGGAGACAGCTGCGACGAATGGTGCATAGGAATCGGCGATATGGCGGATTACTGCCGAGAAACGGGAAAGGGCAGGGACATTACCTACGACGAAGCAATGGCGATTCTCAGGAACGCCGAAAAGAACGGATTCGTTCATCAGATAACCAATATCGACGGCGAGAACAAGATTTTCGCTATCTGTAACTGTAACGTAAATATCTGCAACGCTTTAAGGACCTCTCAGCTTTTCAATACTCCCAATATGTCGAGGAGCGCGTATACGGCTTTCGTGGACAAAGACAAGTGCGTCGCGTGCGGAAAGTGCGTGGAATACTGCCCCGCGGGCGCGGTCAAACTCGGACAGAAGCTCTGTACGACCAAAGGCGAGATAAAATATCCCAAGCACGAGCTTCCCGACCGTCTGAGCTGGGGACCGAACAAATGGGACGAGGATTACCGCGACAATAACCGTAAGAACTGTTACGATACGGGAACCTCTCCCTGTAAAGTCGCCTGCCCCGCTCACATAGCCGTTCAGGGCTACCTCAGAAAAGCAAAGGAAGGAAAATACCGCGAAGCTCTCGCTCTTATAAAGAAGGACAATCCCTTCCCTGCTGTTTGCGGAAGAGTATGCAACAGACGCTGCGAAATGGCTTGTACGCGAGGAAAGATCGATCAGCCCGTAGCTATCGACGCGGTCAAGAAATTCATTGCCGAGCAGGATCTCCGCGCGGAAACGAGATACGTTCCCGAAGTTGTCATTCCCTCCAACGTCGAAAAGCACTGGAAGCAGAAGATTGCGATAATCGGAGCGGGTCCCGCGGGGCTTTCGTGCGCGTATTATCTTGCGGAACACGGCTATTTGCCGACCGTATTCGAAAAGAACGCTCGTCCGGGCGGAATGATGACCTACGGAATTCCGTCCTATAAGCTTGAAAAGGACGTAATAGAAGCCGAGATAGACGTTCTCCGCGCGCTCGGCGTGGAAATCAGATGCGGAGTCGAAGTAGGAAAGGACGTAACTCTCGACGAGCTGCGGAAGGAAGGCTACGAAGCGTTTTACGTTGCGATAGGCTGTCAGGGCGGAAGGAAGCCGGGCGTTACGGGCGAAGACGCGGAAGGCACGGACATCGCGGTGGATTTCCTCAGAAAATCGGTGGAAAACTCGTGCGGCAAGCTCCTCGGGAAAACGGTGGTAATCGGCGGCGGAAACGTCGCTGTCGACTGCGCGCGGACGGCAAAACGTCTCGGCTCCTCGGAGGTTTCGATGTACTGTCTCGAATCCGAGGACGCAATGCCCGCCTCTGCCGAGGAAGTGAAAGAAACTCTTGACGAAGGCATAGCCGTCAGGAACAATTGGGGACCGAAAGAGATTCTCGCGGACGAAAAAGGCCACGTCAGAGCGGTTGTTTTCAAGAAGTGTCTCCGAGTCAACGATCCCGAAACCAACAGATTTTCGCCTCTCTACGACGAAAACGACACGATTACGGTCGAAGCGGACAACGTTATCTACGCTATCGGTCAGTCGATAGAATGGAAGGAGCTTCTTGCGGGAAGCAAAGTCGCTTTTCATCACGGAAACTATCCCGTTGCGGACAAGCTCACCTATCAGACCGACGAGCCTGATATTTTCGTAGGAGGCGACGTTTACACGGGACCGAAGTTCGTTATCGACGCGATAGAAGCGGGCAAAAACGCCGCGGTCTCGCTCCACAGGTTCGTTCAGCCCGGTACGAGTATGACTATCGGAAGGAATCGCCGCGATTTCATCGAACTCGACAAGGAAACCGTAGTTCTCGAAGGCTACGACACCGCAGGAAGGCAGGAGGCGAAAGAGCTTTCGGGAGCCGATCCGATGTCTTTCAGGGATTTCCACGGAACTCTCACCGAGGAGCAGGTCAGAACCGAAACCAATCGTTGTTTAGGCTGCGGCGCGAGCGTCGTGGACGAAAACAAGTGCATAGGCTGCGGAATCTGTACGACCAAGTGCGAATTCGACGCGATAAAGCTCGTCCGCGACCATCCCGAAGCGTCGAAAATGATAAGGAGCGAAGACAAATTCAAGGCTATCCTTCCCTACGCGATAAAACGCGGAGCAAAAATCGTTTTCGGGAAAAAGACTCCCGAGGAAAAGGCCTCTCAGAAGGCTCATAAACTCGCAAAGAAACAGGCCAAGGCAACCAAAAAGTAAAATGCCGAAGCATAACAAAGGTTAAGAAAATGCACGAACTCGGAATCGTATTTCATATAGCTTCGGAAGTCGAACGAATCGCAAAAGAGAACGGCGTAACGAGCGTTTCGGAGGTCGTTCTCGAAATCGGAGAGGTTTCCGCGGTCGTCAACGATTATCTCGAAGACTGCTGGAACTGGAACGCAAAAAAGAGCGAGCTTCTGAAAAACTGCAAGCTCACAATAAACCCGATTCCCGCCGTTACCTATTGCGGCGACTGCAAAAAGACCTATCCGACCGTAAAACACGGAAGGACGTGTCCCTATTGCGGAAGCGGAAAAACGTGGCTTATCAAGGGCAACGAAACGATAATCAAGCAAATCGTCGTCGCGGGCGGCTGAAAAGCTTTCTCGGAAAAGGCTTTTTCGTCCGAGCGCAGAATCTGTCGTCCAAAGTTTCGGATTCGCATTCGATTCTCGGCTTGACGATTATCCGACGTACAATATAAATAGCAAAAACCCCGTAACTCTTTCGAGCCGCGGGGTTTTTTTGGAGGGAAGGGGGAATATCCCCCTTTAAGGAAAACTATGCCCTGAAGTAAAGCATCCAGACTACGGTCTTATAGGAATCGTCGTCGGGAGCGATGAATTCAACGTCCAGAGGAGCGTTCTCGTCGAGCTGACTTATGAAGTTGGCGTACGGATAATGCGCGCCCTCCGTATATCTTCCGTAAAGCACGGGAGCTTTTTCCGATCTGAATTCGATTCTTCCGAGGTTTACGCAGCCATAGAACGCTCTGTCGCCCACGATTCTGAGAGTCGAGGGAAGAAACTACGGATTCGATTTCTTCGTTTCCGAGGAAAGCATCGGCAGCGATATAGGTTACGCCTTCGTTTACTATAACGTTCTTTTCGCCTTCGCCGACGTAACGATAAAGAATACTGTAATCCTTGCTGTAAATGCAGCCGTGGTCGTCTACGGTGAAGTGTCCGTTGTCCTCGTCAACGTTGAAGATTTCGATGTCGCAGTCTTCGAATACCGTCGGATAATCGAATGCGCAGGCGTTCGCTTCGACTCTTACGGTCATAAGGGAAGCGCAGTCCGCAAACGCGAATCCGCCGATGAATTCTGTGTAGTTGCCGATAAAAGCTTCGGTGAGGCCGGTATTTCTGAAAGCGTCCGCGCCGATATATTCGGCAGCCTGAAGGTCGATTCCGATAAGTGTGGAAACGTCCTTGAAGGCTTCGTCGCCCACGTAAGCGAGTTTATCGCCCGAAACGGTAGTTACCGCCGAGTTTGCAAACGCTCCGTCGTCGATTTCGATAACGTCCGCGAGGAATATTTCTTTAAGGTATCTTGCGTTCTCGAAAGCTTTTTCGCCGATGATTTCCGCTCCGAAAGCCACGGTGAAGGAAGCGTCCTCCTTGCCGAGATGATAAACGAGAAGGGTTTCTCCGTCCTTGGTGTAAACCACGCCGTCCACGGAAGAATAAGCCGCGTTGTCCTCGGCGACGTTGTATTCCTTAATAGCCGTACAGCCCGCGAATATATCCGCGAAATCTATGCTCGTGACCGCCGCGGGGATATCTACGATTTTCATAGAAGCGCAGCCGCTGAAAGCCTTTTCGTTGATTCTGGTAACGGTGGAAGGAATTCTTATGTTGAGTTTCGAGCAGTTGAGGAGAGCTTTGGTATCGATGGTCTTGAGGCCTTCCCCGATCGGATCGATTCGGACGAGGTTCTCGCAGTTTTCGAAGGTATTGTAAGGAACTTCGCTCCAGGTCGCTCCGCCGATTATCTCTTTAAGGTTCGTGCAGTTGCTGAAGTTGCCGAAGCCGCTGATATAATTGACGTTATCGTGGAGATAAACTCTTTCGAGCGAGGTGCAGTCGCCGAAGGTCTTGTACATAAATCCGGTAATGACCGAAGGAATTCTGATTTCTTTAAGGCTCGAGCAGCCGTTGAATTCCTCGAAGAAACGGTTATTGTTCGTACCCCACTTTTCGAGGCCGTCGTTGAATTCGATGCTTTCGAGTTTCGCGCAGCCCTTGAACGCGTAGTGAAGGATTTCCTTGACCGTTTCGGGTACCGTGAAGGAGGAGATACTCGTCTTTGCGAAGGCGTTACGGCCGATCTTGGTTATCGCGCCCTTGATTTCGACGGAGGTGACTCCGGAGTGGCAATAAAGGAAGTTATTGGGGATTTCAGTGAACTTTTCGGGAACGATAACGCCCTTGAGGAGAGGCATATCGAGTTCTTCTCTGTAACCCGCGGGATCGCCTGTCCATTCTCTGAGGTTATTGCTGCAGCCTTCGTCGCTGATCTTCAGCTCGGTCCATACCTTGAGGCATACCGAGGAGGCTTCGCTGAGTCTGGGAAGTTCCGCGAGCGTTTCGGGGACTTCGAATATTCCGTCGTAATCCCATTCTCCGGGCTTATAAACTTCCGTCTTGTCCTTGTTGTAAAGAAGACCGGTTTCCGCGTCGTAAACGAAGTTATCGTTTCCTTCCGCGAGTTCGAAATGCGTAAGCTTCTGGTTGTACTGGAACGCATAGGGGCTGAAATATCCGACGTTTCCGCCGAAAACTACCTTGCAGAGGCTGGGGTTGGCGTTGAACGCGTATCCGTAGAATCCGCCGATATCCGCGTTGAACACGACCTCTTCGAGGGAACTCATAGAACAGAATACCTTTGCTACCGAGCCTATGGGCGAGTCGTAATCGTCGATTCTCGTGATATATTCGTCGCCTATCTGTCCGATTTCGTTATTGAAAACGAGTTTCTTTATTCCCGCGTTGTCGCAGAAGCTGTAATTGGTGATAAGACCTACTTTGCCGTTAAGAACGACCTCTTCGAGCTTTGTGCAGCCGACGAATATGCCCGAGAGCGTATTTACGTCCGCGTTAACGGTAGCCTTGGTAAGCTTGGGCATATAAGCGATCGCGTTAACACCCATAGTGATCTCGGTGCCTGCGGAAGGAACGGTTATTTCCTTGAGCGCGGTATACATAAAGCAGTTTCCGCCGTAGTAGTTGACCTTGGTGTCCTCGAGGTTGATTTTTTCGAGTCTTATAGCTCCCGCGAAGGCCGAATAATCTATATATTCGAGGGTAGACGGAAGAACTGCTTCCCTGAGGTTTCTTGCGTTTGCGAAGACGTTCGAGCCTATCTTGACGCAGCCTTCGTTGACTGTTACTTTCGTTATAGAGTTATTCGAGAATACGCCGTAAGCGATTTCCTTTACTGTTTCGGGAAGAACGACTTCGCCGCCCTCTCCGTTATACTGCGTAAGAACGCCGTTCTCGTCGATTTCGAATTCGGGTTTTTCTGCGTCGTAAGTATTTGCGGGCGCGTTGTTCGCGAGTTTGTTTTCGTAAACGAGAGTACCGTTCGTTTTGACGGAATCGGTATTTTCGCCCTCCTCCGCGTTGTATTCGATAGTATAAGCGGACGAGTTTATCGCGTAGTCGTTGAACTGAACGGCAAGACGACCGTTGTCGAGATATTCCATATGTCTGGAAATATCGATGGAGATCTTATTGGTCTGAGCTTTTACGAAGTCGTAAACGGGATACGCATAATCGTAAGCGAGCGAGAGATTTCCCTCTTCATCGTAGGTAAGGATCTGAACGCTGAGGAGGTAGTGGTTATCGTAAACGTCCATATTGAGGATCGTTCTGCCGTCCTCTACGACGACCTCTGCCTTTTCGAGCGTAGGAGCCTCGTAGTCTATGAAGAGCGGGAGGTCGAAGGTCTGATAATCCGCGCCTTCCGCAAAGCTCTTCGCTTCGTATCTTACGGTAAGAGTCTGGTTGTTATAGAATCTGAATTCGGACATCTCGAGGTTGAGATTTGCGTAGAGCGGATTGGGCGAGCCGAACGAATTGAGCATCATTCTTCTGAAGTTCGTTCCGGTCGCGGTATAATAAACGTTCTGCGTAACGGGATCGAGAACGGAAACCTTAAGCTCTTTTATGGCTCTGAGGTTGCCTACGACTACGGCAGCAGAACCCTTATTCGAGATGGAAATCTTGTCCTCGGAAGCTTCGGGAGCCTCGTAGCCGCTGGGAAGGTCGTAGAAGCTGTACGCGCCGAGATCGTAAACGATGCTGGTCGGGATTCCGTAGGAGTTGAGAACGGGATAGCTTCCGACGAGATAGTTTCCGTAGAAGCTTACGGTTTCGGGTTTATATGCGCTTCCGTCGAAAACGGCGGGATCGCTCCAATCTCCGTAATAAGCCATCCATGGAATGCTTATATCTATATCGTTGATTGCTTCGAGTTCCACGAAGCCTTCGACGTAGATACCGTTTTCGAAGGTTTCTTCGAGGTATCTCACGGCGTCCTCGGAAAGAGTAACGACTACCTTCACGGAAGCGGTTTCGCCCGCCTCAACGGTAAGCATCTCTCCTTCGTATTCGCCGTTTCTGACTCTTACGCTGTAACCGCAGTCCTCGAGCATATAAGCCATTTCGCGGATAGCGTCGGTTTCTTCGTCCGTCGATTCGGTGAAGGTCATAAAGTTGAAGGTATAATAGAGGTCTATATTCGAGGTATTCACGACCCTGAAGTTAAGGGTATAAACGCCGTCCCTGTTCTTGTCGTCGCCGAGGCTGAGTCTTACTCTGTCGCTTCCGGTAACTTCGAGATAAGCTTTGGCCGCGACCGCGGAGCTTACGTTGACCATACCCGCGCCCTGTTTACGGGGAGAAACGGGATTGCCTTCCTCGTTCATAAGGATATCCGCCGTCGACATCATAAGCTTATAGGCTCTCGAGCGGACCTCCTGAGCGGTAAGTTCGGGGTGAGCGGTCTTGACGTACTGACGAACGGCTGCGGTAATACCGGCGACGTTGGGAGTAGCCATAGAAGTTCCGCTTACGTAAGCGTATCCCTTCTTTCCGTAGTAACTCGTATAGCTGTACGGAACCGCGGAATATATATCGTGGCCGGGAGCGGTAATATCCACGCCCAAATCGAGATTGGGAAGAGGACCTATCGACGAGAAGGAGGACATAAGTATATATCCGTAATCCGCGTCGAAGCTCATTTTCTTATCTTCCGCCGCGGAAATAATCTCCGCGTAATCTATGCTGACCGTACAGGTAGGTATCCTGAGATCGACTATCTGGGCGTTGATGTTGCCCGTCTGATTGTTGACGATAACGCAGGCGACCGCGCCTTTTTCCGCGGCTACCTTCTGTTTTTCCTCGAAGGAAGTCGTTCCTCTCGTAACGACGGCGATTTTCCCGGTAATGTCCAATCCCTCGTAATCGGCTTCTTCGCCGGCGTTGGGAACGCAGACGTATTCGAATTCGCCCTTACCCGCTCCCGCGAGAAGCTTTTCGACGAAGGAATATTTCATTCCGTCGGTACTGACCGCGGGCCTGTAAATAACCATTTGTCCGTCAACGAGCATATATTCCCAGCCGCCGCCGTAACAGCTTGCTACCGAAAGGTTGGGCGTATACGAAGCGGGAGAGGAAACGATACCGTTATCGGGAGCGTCGGAAAGGTTTCCGATTCCGCCGTTATAATAAAGAGAAGCCGACTGGTCGTTACCCGCCGCAACGCAGACGCTTATTCCGAGCATCTCCATACGACGGTAAACGGAATTGATATATTCGCCCGTTTCGGAGCCGTATTCCTCGGGGAATCCGCCCGCCGAACCCAGACTCAGGTTAACTACGTCCGCGCCGATAGCCGCCGCGTCGCAGAGTGCGCCGAGAATGTCATCTGTTTTGGCGGTACCGCTTCCGTCCCTGAATACCTTCATAACGGCGAGCTGCGCCTTGGAAGCCGAGCCCGTAACGAGCTCGTCGTCGCCTGCCGCGATACCCGCGACGTGCGTTCCGTGATAACCGCCTCTTCTGTTGATGTCCGCGGTCTTACCCACGAGGGTAAGGTCCTTGTTCGCGTAGTCGTAACCGAAGGGAATCTTGTCGCTCACGTAGAGCTTTTTGCCGAGATTGTTTTTATTGAGTTTGGTATGGATATAAAGGCTGTCGAAAACGTCGATAACCTCCTGACGGGTAAGTCTGACTTCGCCCGGCTCGCTTGCGAAAGCGGTATGCGTAACGTCGATACCGGTGTCGATAATCGCGATGATCTGACCTTCGCCCTTATAATCCGTATCGTTTTCGAGAATACCGGTGTCGCTTATGCCTTTTATGGCGTCCGCGACGCTTGCCTGAGGCTCCGCGTATATCTCGGAAACATAAACTCCGTCTACCTCCGCGAGAGCTTCTATTTTAGCGATGTCGTCGGTATTGACGTAAACCGAAAAGCCGTTGAGAAGCGTCGTATAGGAATGATTGAACTCGTCGGATATACCGAGGCGGCTTATCTCGTCCATAACGTTCTGCTGACGGAGCTGCATAGCCTCTATTTCGGCTCTGCCCTCTTCCGAAACTATGTAGTCGGTGAAGCTTCCGCTTCCGGTCTTTTCGTATCTGTCCGCGAGAGAGTTGCCCGTAAGAGCTACGATTGCCCATACGTCGGCAGCCTCCGCCTCGGTTTCCTTGGCTTCGAGAAGCGCGGAGACCGTTTTTCCGTACAATCGGGTAATCTTCGTTTCCCGACCGTTCTCGGGCTGATTCTGAATGCCGCAGCCTACGCACGCCAAAGCGACGCACGCCATACAGACTATCAGCAAAACAGCCGTCGTAAATCTTTTGGTCTGCATAAATTTTCCTCCTTGTGTTTTCCTTTTAAAGGCTTTTCGCCCTTTGGAATCTATTGGTTAGCGCAGGCAAACTCACAGCGTTAAAATCAACGCTGTGAGATACTGAAGCGCCGTTTTTGTATTTACCACACAATTAGATAAAAGTCCGGCGTTTTAGACGACGATTTTATTATTTGCGAATCTTTATCGCTTTCATACATTTTTACGTAAAACCGAGCTCCGAAACTCCCTTGAAATCTCTCCGCCGCGAAGCAATTATCTTATTTTTTTATAAAAAGTCGTTATTTTTGCTTGACAATATTGAACTCCGCAGTTATAATCTTAATAGTAATGAATCCTATTAAGACTATATCCGACGGAGCCGTAACAAACAGGCGATTTCGTCCGGAGAAGGAGGAACTATGCTCGGAACGGGAATCAAAGCGCCCGATTTCACTTTACCCGATAAAAACGGCGTCCCCGTCGCTTTAAGCGATTTTGCGGGGAAGAAGGTCGTGCTTTATTTTTATCCGCGGGACAACACTCCCGGCTGTACCCGTCAGGCTTGCGCTTTTGCGGGGGCTTACGACGAATTTGCGGCGAGAAACGCGGTCGTCGTCGGGATAAGCAAGGACTCTCCCGCCTCTCACGCGAAGTTCGCGGAAAAGCACTCTCTTCCGTTCGTTCTGCTTTCCGACGAAGGGCTTTCGGTCATTAAAGCCTACGACGTATGGAAGGAGAAGAAATTATACGGAAAGACCTCTTTCGGTATTGAAAGAAGCACTTACGTAATCGACGAGAACGGCTTTATAGAGAAAGCTCTGCCCAAAGTCAAACCCGATACCAACGCTGCCGGGATTCTCGATTATCTCGGAAGCAAAACCGACAAATAAAATAAAAAACAATATAAGGAGAAAGTTTATGAAATACGTATGCACCGTCTGCGGCTTCGTTTACGACGAAGAAACCGGTTATCCCGATGGAGGAATCGCTCCCGGCACCAAATGGGAAGATCTTCCCGATGATTTCGAATGCCCTCTCTGCGGCGTCGGAAAGGACCTTTTCGAAAAGAATGATTTTTGCGGCGTCAAGTAACTTTAAGCGTTAAGGAGAAAGTAATATGGATTTTTCTAAGGAAATCTTATATATCGGCGTAAACGACCGAAAGATAGATATTTTTGAAAGTCAGTATACCGTTAAAAACGGAGTTTCTTATAATTCGTACGTAATAATGGACGAAAAGATAGCCGTTATGGATACCGTGGACGCTCATTTTTCTCACGAATGGCTGGATAATCTCGACCGCGCTCTCGACGGAAGAAAGCCCGATTATCTCGTGATTCAGCATATGGAGCCGGATCATTCGGCGAATATCGACCGTTTTATGAAGATCTATCCCGAGACTACGGTAGTTGCGACGGCCAAGGCTTTCGTTATGATGAAGAACTTCTTCGGTACGGATTACGCCGAAAACCGAATCGTTGCGAACGAAGGCGATACTCTTCCCCTCGGAAAACACGTTCTTCATTTCGTAATGGCTCCTATGGTTCACTGGCCGGAGGTAATGGTAACCTACGAATCGACGGAAAAGATTCTTTTCTCGGCGGACGGATTCGGAAAATTCGGCGCTCTCGACGCTAAGGAGGAATGGACGGACGAAGCGAGAAGATACTTTATCGGAATAGTCGGAAAATACGGCGCGCAGGTACAGGCTCTTCTTAAAAAGGCTTCGGCTCTCGATATCAGGACTATATGTCCTCTTCACGGTCCCGTTCTCACCGAAAATCTCGGCTATTATATAGGTCTTTACGATACCTGGTCGTCCTACACCGCGGAATCCGACGGAATCGTAATCGCGTATACTTCGGTTTACGGTCATACGAAAAAAGCCGTGGAGCTTCTTGCCGATTCGCTCAGGAAAAACGGTTGTCCGAAGGTCGTTCTCCACGATCTTTCGAGGATTGACCAATCCTTTGCGGTTGCGGACGCCTTCAGGTACGGAAAACTCGTGCTTGCGACTACGACCTACAACGCGGATATCTTCCCGTCTATGCGCAGATTCATCGACGCCCTCACCGAAAGGAATTTCCGTAACCGTACCGTCGCTTTTATCGAAAACGGCTCGTGGGCGCCTCTCGCGGCAAAGATAATGAGATATATGCTCGAAAAATCCGTCAACATAACCTTCGCTTCGACCTCGGTTAAGATTCTTTCCGCTTTAAACGAAGAAAGCACCGCTCAGCTCAACGCTCTTTCGGAGGAGCTTTCCAAGGAATACGTCGCGAGAAGGAGCGAAACCGCTAATAAGAACGACCTCTCCGCTCTTTTCAATCTCGGCTACGGTCTTTACGTAGTAACGAGTAACGACGGAAAGAAGGATAACGGTCTTATCGTCAATACTATTTCTCAGGTTACGAACGAGCCTAACCGCGTCGCCGTTGTTATCAACAAGCAGAACTATTCCCATCACGTTATCCGTCAGACGGGAATTATGAACGTCAACTGCCTCAGCGTGGACGCGCCATTCAAGGTTTTCGAGGATTTCGGTTTCCGCAGCGGAAGAAGCGTGGATAAATTTGCGGGCTGTACTCCTCTCCGGAGCGATAACGGACTCGTTTTCCTTCCGAAGTACATCAATTCCTTTATGTCCCTCAAGGTCGAAAACTACGTCGATCTCGACACACACGGAATGTTTATCTGCGAAATAACCGAAGCTCGCGTTATCTCCGATAAGGAAACGATGACCTACTCTTATTACCACAAGAACGTAAAGCCCAAGCCTCAGACCGAAGGCAGGAAAGGATTCGTCTGCAAGATTTGTGGCTACGTCTACGAAGGCGACGAACTTCCGGAGGACTTTATCTGTCCGCTCTGCAAGCACGGCGCAATCGATTTCGAGCCAATCAAATAGCTCCCCGATTTCGGGCTTACTGCGCAATCTCCGATTTCAAACCTATCAAATAATTTCCGATTTCGGGCTTACCAAGTAACTCTCCGCGGAATTGATTCCGTACGAATAAACTCTCCGCGGAAGCGGTTCCGTCCTCGGACGCAAAACTCTGATTTCCGAAAATACGCAAAACGAAAAGCACCTTCTTTTTCTGAGGGTGCTTTTCTTTTTTGAGGAGAGTATTATGAAACAAGACGCCCGCATATAATCGGACTATCCCGTTTATCGCTAAATCGGGTTTTTGCTTTTCGATTTGGTTTTGATTCTGAGTGCATTTTTTCTTTCTTTGAGCCAGGCGAGCGTATCGCCGAGCGTGCATTTAAGCGGTCTCGGGCGATAATCCAGCTCTTTCGCGGCCTTTTCGCGGTCGAATTTCCCGTTCGAATCGAGTACGGAAACCGCGTAGGGCGTAAAGAACAGTTTTTTCTTTCTTCTGAGAGCGTGTTTTTCGTATAGCGGCGCAACTTTCTCCGCAAGCTTTATAGGCAGGTAAGACACGCATCTTTTTATTCCCGAAATGCTTTTGACGGTATCGAGAATATCCTTTATACTCGCGTAGTGTCCCGAAAGGATATAAGTTTCGCCCGGGCTTCCCTTTTCCGCGCAGGAAATAATGCCTTCCGCGACGTCCCTTACGTCCACGAAATCGTATCCGCCCTTTACCGCAAAAGGAAGTTTCCACGCCAGAAACGAAACGAGCATAGTCGTTATCGAGCCGAAAGCCTTATCCTCGGGACCGATGATTCCGCTCGGGAAAACTATACTTGCGTCGAGTCCCTCTTCGGCTGCCTTCAGAACGATTTCCGTCGCCATAGCCTTGCTTTTCGCGTAATCTCCCTCCACTTTGTCGGGCGAGAAGTCCTTGGTTTCGGATATGACCTTGCCTTTCGGAAGCTCGGGGATAGCGTGGACCGAGCTTACGTACACGAGTTTTCCGACGCCCTTTTCTCTGCACCAACCTACGATATTTTCGGTTCCTTTCACGTTCACGTCGTAGATTTTCTTTCCCGGAGCCGAGGCTACCGAAACATAGCCCGCGCAGTGAATAACGCAGGTATCCGCCCCCGCGTCCTCAAAAAATCCGCGCAAAGATTCCGCGTCGCAGACGTCGCCGACGATTTTTTCGGCGCCTTCGGGTAAATCCTCCGCGTACTTGTCCTCGGGAAGCACGAGGCATCTGACCTTGGCTCCCGATTTCAGAAGTTTTTCGGCGACCGTACCGCCGAGAAATCCGCTCGCACCCGTTAACAAATACTTTGAAAACATTTCATCGCCTCCTTATTCGATCGCTCGTCGTTATTATGTTTACATTATAACACGCAACGTGAGTAAAGTCAAGCGATTTTTTTATTTTTGTCAAAATATTGATGATTATGTTTAATTAAAGAGTTAATCCTGCGTTAATAACCGCTTAATATATATATTCATTTTGTGTTTATTTTGAGATAAAATTGAATTTCTCTCCGATTTTCCCCTTAATTCCCGATAACTCGCCTTTATCCTTCGTTTTCCGATAATTCCGACCTTATCCTCAATTCTCCGCGATTCCGACCTTCCGTACTTTCCTTCCCGATAACTCCGACTCTAATCCTCGTTCCCCCAAAATCCCTTTCTCTCCGATTTCTCCTGTCCGAAATCCCTCTCCGCGGCAAATAAAAAGCCCGGCACACACCCGCAGAAAGCGGGTGCGCACCGGGAAAAATTAAGGAGGGTGAAACTTGCTGATTATTTAACGTTCTTCTTCTTTCTGAGAGCGAGGACAGCCACGCCCGCAACGAGAAGGAGCATCGAAATAACGCTGATAGCGGTTATTTCGGTTTCGCCGCCGCAGCTGCTGCTGTTGATAGCCTTTCCGAGAAGCTCGAGTTCGTTCTTCACGCTTTCGAGTTCCGCTTCGAGTGCGTCAACGTTTGCCTTTGCGGTTGCGAGTTCTGCTTCTGCGGCAGCCTTTGCGGTTTCCGCTGCTGCGGCTTTAGCCTCTGCGTCTGCCTTGCCCTGCTCTGCCGCGGTCTTGGCTTCTTCTGCGGCGTCGAGAGCCTTCTGAAGTTCTGCCTTTGCGTTTTCGAGCGAAGCTTTGGCTTCTTCGAGAGTCTTTATGAGTTCAGCGGAGGTTTCCGCTTCGCCGTTGAGTTTTTCGATTTCGGCGTTAAGGGTTTCGATCTGCGCTTCGAGTTCGGAAATCTTGTTGTTGAGAGTTTCGATTTCCGCGTTCTTTGCTTCGAGGTCTTTAACCTGTTCTTCGAGTTCGGCTATTCTCGCGAGAGCCGCTTCGTATTTAAGGTTAAGGATAGTCTTTTCGCCTTCGAGGAGCTTCCAGTAATTTCCGACTTCCGCTTTTTCGGAATCGGAAAGAAGTTCGAAAGCTTCGCGAGCCGAAACGAAAGCAGCTTCGTTTTCGAGAGTAGCTTCGGGGAGTTCGTCGATTATAGCTTCGAGGTCGAGCGTCGCGTAAGTTACGTTCTGCTGACGATAGGAATATTCGTCGAATCCTACCGCGTCCTTCTTGAAGTAAACGGTCATACCGCTCTTGAAGTTGTTATACTGAGCGACGATTGCGCTGTAGTTGCCGGTGGAAAGTCCCTTTCTCCAGAATTCGAGTACGGGAGCTTCGTCGTGTTCGAAGTAGACGGAGTTGACTCCTTCGAAAGCGTACGCGCCGATTCTTTCGACGCTTGCGGGAACTACGATGATTTCGTACTTGCAGTTGCTGAACGCGCCGGTTTCGATACGACGGGTACCGTCCTTGATTCTGAAGACCTTCTCGCCGTTATAGAGGTTATTGAAGGGTCTTACGAGAGTCGTTCCGGAGTAGAGAACGCCGTCTTCGACCTGCCAGAGTTCGTTGCCTTCCGCGATAACGATTTCGGCGTCGGGGTTAACTATGCAACCTCTTCCTACAACGAGAGAAGCGTAGGTAAGGGATGCGGGGATATAGACCTTAGTGATGGATGTATTGACGAAAGCGGATGCGCAAACGTCGGTGATTCCTTCGGGAATTGCGAATTCTCCGGAGATACTGCTGTTTCCGAACGCGCTCTGACCGATCTTCGTGATGCCGCCCCAGTGGATTTCTCCGGTCATCGGGCAGTTATAGAAAGCGTAACTTCCGACTGTCGTGATGGAATCGGGGATATAGAGGTCGGTGATGGGGTTATCTCTGAACATATAGATCGGAATGATTCCGGTATACGTTCCGTAGTTTTCGTAAGAATCTCCGTATTCGCTCTGATATCTGCTTTCGAGCTGGATACCGTCTTCGAAAACGACCTTGGTGATTCTGTTGTAAGCGAAGGTACCTTCTTCCATTTCGGTCTGGTTACCGAGTCTCTTGACGCTCTTGGGAATGGTTACTTCCGTGAGTGCGCAATAGGTGAACGCGTCCTCGCCGATTGTGGTGAGTTTATCGCCGAATTCGACGTTGGTGAGGTTTTCGCAGTTATAAAAAGCTCTGTTGTCGATTACTTCGACGTAAGGCATCTTGATGGACTTGATTCCGGAGTTGACGAAAGCTTCGTTATCTACCTTTTTGATGGTCTCGGGAAGAGTAAGCTCTTCGATGGGACAATACTGGAACGCATAGCGGCTGATTGTGGTTACGCCCGCATAGATTTTGACGTCCGTAAGTTTTCTGCATTTGTCGAAGCAGGAATAGGGGATTTCTTTAAGGCGGCTGCCGATGACTACCGACTTAAGGTTGAAGCAGTTCTGGAAGGTCCAGATATCCATTTCTTCGACGGAGTGAGGAATTTCGAGTGTTTCGATTCCGCAGCTGTCGAATGCGGCTCTTCCGATATAGAGAAGAGAATAGGGGAGAACGATTTCCTTCATCTGATCCTGATTCTGGAAAGCGTACGCGCCGATTTCGGTTACGCCGTAAGGAACGACGACCTTTTCGAGTTTGACCTTGGTGCTTCTTGCGTTGAGCGCGCCGCCGATGATGGAGGTAACGCCGTCGGGAATTACGACTACGGGATCGGTTCCGTTATAAGCCCAGAGAACGCCGTCTCTGATATCGAATATCGGCTGATCTTCCGGCGGAAGCGGAGGAGCGATAAGACCGTCCTCGTCGATTGCGTTCATTCTGAAGTTGATGCAGAAATCTACCCTGAACGAATCCTGCGGGAGAGCGGGAACCTTATAGTATTCGTCGTAATGAACGGACGAGAAGCTGATATCGCCTCTGCCTTCTCTGAGGCCGGACCACTTGAATTTAAGGACGCCGTTTTCCGCGCTTACGATTTCGACGACCTTGTTGCCGTTATCGTCTCTGGGAGCCCAGTCGATCTGGATATCGTCGCAGGCGTATGCCGGATAAACTTCGTATTTAGCTTCGTATTCTCTTCCGATAACTACGTCGAAGATAGGCATTTCGCTGTTATCGGTATATCTTCCGTGTCTGCCCCAGGTATATCCCTCGTAAGTAATGAGTATATAGTCGGGGTGAACCTTATGTACTTCGGTGTCGGTTACGGTAACGTTGACCGTGGTGTTATAAACCTTCTTTTCGCCGTTTACGGTATATTCTACCGCTGCGTCGAAGGTGGTGGAGCCTTGTTTCATACCTACGAGAGTGGTCTTATAGGTACCCTGTTTTCCGTAAATAACGTTTCCGTCTTTTACGTAGTATTCTTCCTCGTAATAGGCCTTTGCAATGGTTTCGTCGCCGCCGGAGATAGTGATTCTGTCGGGTTTGACGACGTTGCCGTTCTGATTGAGAACGAGGTCAAGGGGCTGGTTGATATCGAGAGTAACGTCGTCGATGGAGATTTCACCGTCGGGTTCGCCTTCGGCAACCGCGTGGATCCAGAAATCGCAGTACGGAGCGCCGTAAGTATTCTTGACCGCCAGCATTCTGACGATGGTGTAGCCTTCTTTAACGAGTTTGATGGTGTTTTCTTCGGAAAGATCCGCAACGCCTTCTTCGTTTACGACGTAGGTAAGTCTGTCGCCGTATTCACGGTCATAGCCCCACCAGAGCGTTCCGGTGCTGCCGAGCCAGCTGAGTTCCACGTCTTCGCAAGCGTACCAGGGATAAGGAACGACTTCGAATTTAAGAACGTCGCCGACCTTGTAATCCACGGAATAGGGAAGGTTATAGGTCTTTATCTGACCTCTGCCGTAACCGGATTTACCGTCGAGGAGCTTTTCGCCGTTGAGATAGAGGTCGAACCACTGCGGGGTGTATTCGTCCTGAGCCACGGTTTCGGAAACGTTGACTTCGATGGAGTCGGTGAACATTACTTCGCCGTAATATCTGTAGAAGGTAACGGTTGCGGTTCCGTGAGAGATACCCTTGAGCGCGCCGTTGTCGACCTTAACGATCGAAGGATCGGAGCTTTCCCAATCGGTCTTTGTGGGGATAGCGAAGGGGATATCCGTATAGATGGGAAGGTCGAAGAGGACCTGGTTGATGTCCACGTCTATGGAATCCTGAGTAAATTCGACCTTTGTCGGAGGATTGATCTCGGTGAGGTCGAGGTTGATGACGTAAGTCTTGTCGTTGCAAGCGTAGTCCACTACCGCGAACGCGACCTTTCCGTTTTTGATCTTGTCGTAGTAGTTGGTCATATCGAAGGTAAAGGTATATTCGCCGTTACCTCTTTCGGTCTGATAAGCGGGTGTGGGATAAGCTTCGAGAGGATTGGTGGTTGCGTATCCGTACTCGTTGCATTCCATAAGCTGACCTGCCATTATGTAATGGTTGTCGTAAACGGGAACGTCGAGATAGAGCTTACCGTCTTTTTCGTAAAGTCCGAGACCTTCTTCGAGAACGACGGGAGCTTCGTAGTCTGCGGTGACGTAGAATTCGAGAGAATTCTTTTCGGTGTTCTTTTCACCCGGGAAATCGAGTTCTGCGTCCACGCTGATACGGATTCTGGTGTTGGAGGGGATAGCTCCGAAGGGGATGTAATCGAATCCGGAGAAGTTATACTGATAGCCTCTGAGAGTCGGGTTTCCGCCGTTATTGGAGAAGCTCTTTCTTGCGGATAGGATCTGCGTCGTCTCGTAGATAACGTCGCCGGTATCCGCGTCTTCGAAGATCATATGCATCTTACCTGCGTTTCTGCGCATATAGACAGCGAGAACGTCGAGGGATTTTGCGTAGGATCTGCCGTAAACGTTTCCGCCGAAAGCCATCTTGTCCACGTTGTAAAGAGGAACTTCCACGCCGGGCTGAGTCTTATAGGAGTAATAACCGAGAGGATAATAACCGGTGCCGTATTCCGAACCGATGAAGCCCCAGCCGATAGTAGCCTGTTCGTCGTCATAGATGAAGGTATCGAAAATGGGAGCCTTCGTCCAGTCGCCGTAGAAGCCGAGGAAGGGAACGGAAAGGTTGGTGGTTTCTTCGTTTTCAAAGACGACGAAACCTTCCACGAAGTTGCCGTATTCGAACTGACCGAGGTACTCGATGTCGCTTTCGCTGAGGATAACGGTAACCTTTACGGAAACGGTTTCGCCTGCGGCTACGGTGATTTTGGAATCAGCGTGACCGTCGACTACGATTTCGGGATTGAGTCTGTAATCCTTGAGAGCGAACATAGCCTGTCCGTCGACTGCGGGAGCGCCGAAAGCTTCGCACATAACGATCGGGTTAACGACGTAAGTAAGCTCGGTTTCGCCGAAGTTGGTAACGTTCATTTCGAGGACGTAAACGCCGTTCATTTCCGGATCGTGTCCGAGTTCGATCTTGGGCATGGTCATATCGGGAACGGTTACGTAAGCGGTGGTTTTAACGAGATTTTCGATCGAAGCAAGACCTGCGCCCTGTTTTCTCGGGGAGTAAGGATTCGCGCCTTCCTGAATGATGATTTCCGCGGTATTCATAAGAAGTCTTCTTACCATAATACCTTTCTCGTAGGAACTGAGTTCGGGGAACTTTTCGTTGACGAACTGTCTTGCGAGAACGGCCTGACCGGAAACGTAAGGAGCAGCCATAGAGGTTCCGCTCATATAGTCGTATTTATTCGTGTCTGCCGAAACCACGGAGGAATAAATGTATCCGCCGAAGCCGGTGATTTCGGGTTTTATATTGAGAGTGGGCGTGGTTCCCCAGGAGGAGAAATCGCTCATCTGATATCCGTAATCGGAATAATAGCTCTTATCGAAAACGAGAGTCTTGTTTTCTGCCGCAAGGAGTCTTTCGCCGTCGGCAAGTTTGATGAAGCAGCCGGGAATGACTTCGCCGGTCATCTGCATATTGATATAGTTGCCTTCAACGTTGTCGTAAACGATACAAGCAATCGCTCCGGCAGCTTTTGCGTTGTTGAACTTTTCTTCGAAGCTTATGGTACCTCTCTGAACGAGAGCTATTCTTCCGGAAATGTCGAGTCCTTCGTAATCCTCGGGAGCGCCGACGTTGGGAACGGGAACGTAAGTGAGTTCCACTCTTTCGTTTTCGCCGAGAATATCGTTTATGAAGTTCTTTTCGGGAACTTCGTTATATTCGAGTTTGCCGTCGTTGAAGCCTATGTACTTAACGATGGTCTTATAGCTGTCGAGGGAAGCTACCGCGAAGCTCTGAGCGTAGGTCGAGGACGCGCCGATAACGCCGAATTCGACGTTGGAAGTGGGAACGCCGTCGTAGATACCGCTCTTGCCGAGGAAGTAATCGTTACCTGCCGCGACGGAGAGAACGAGACCTGCTTCTTCCGCAGCTTCGTAATAAGGAGCGAAATAACCTGCGTCGGTGAAACCTGCGCCCGAACCGAGGGACATATTTACTACGTCCGCGCCGAGAACGATACTGTCGGAAACGGCTGCGATGATATCTACGTCGTACGCGCCGGCGCCTCCGTCGCCGAAGACCTTAAGAACCGCGATCTGCGCATTATAAGCCACACCCTTGAAGTCGGAACCGTTGTTGCCGGCAACTATACCCGCAACGTGAGTACCGTGGTCGAGACCGTACTGCTGAACGGCGAAGAGAGAAGGAGCAACTTCGGCGTCCACGTCGCAATAGTCGAAACCGAAAGGAACCTTTCCGTTCTTATAGAGGTCGTCCGCGGTAACGGTTTCAAGATACTCTATATCGTGCTCTTCGCCGTCGGCAATAAGCTTATAACCGTTTCTTGCGGTAAATTTATCCAGCCTGTTCTCTATATCTTCCTTGGAAATCTTCTGATTTTCGGGCATTACGGAGAAAGCTTCGTGATTTACCTGAAGACCGGTATCGATGACCGCGACGAGCATTCCGTCGCCGTTATAATCGCTGTTTGAAGCGGTGTTTACGGTCGCCTTGATTTCGGTTACGTCCTCTACGGAGGAGGGAAGAGCGTAAAATTCGGAAAGAGCGGCGTCGGAAACTACCGCTATACCTTCGATGGCTTTGAGCTGACCGTACTTAACCTTGACTGCGAGTCCGTTGAGAAGGGTGGTATAGGAATACTTTACGGTATAACCGATACCCTTAGCCGTCATCTGATCGAGAGCTTTTCTCTGGATTTCGAAGAGGCTTTCCTCGTGCCGTGCGCCCTCTTCGATCTGAAGATAAGCGGAAACGCTCATATTTCTTTTCTGAGCCGCCGCAAGAACCGATTCTCCCTCGAGGGTGATTATTGCGTTGACTTCGTCGTTTTCCTCGAAGCACTTTACGCCTTCGTAGGAAACGCCTTTAAGATATTGGTCGAAAAGACCCGTGATATCCGTTGCGTAAACGGCAGCCGATCCCTTATCGGGCGTTCCGTCTTCCGCCGACGCTGACGCATGAACCAACGCCACGGAACACAGAACCATAATCACAGCCGTTAAGATAATCAAATACTTTTTAGCTTTCATAGATTCTCCTTTTTGTATTCTCAAATAGTTGTGCGGTATTTCCGCCTTCGGGATTACTCCCATTTGCCGGTAAACCTGACCCTTTTTGAGACGAATCCGCGATTGCCTGTACGCTTTTGTCGCACCGAGTGCAGTATGCGTTTGCTTTTACCCGTAGTTCCTCTCCCGCCGCGAATCTTCATGCGCGAAACCCGCGGCTATATAACAGCCTTTCGGCAGTTATTACTCTTTTATCGCCTCCGCGGCGGAAATATCCTCCGGCTCTCCTCCGTCCGCGCTTCCCGCTCTTTTCAGCATATCGTTAAGCTCGTGGAGTCTGCGGTTGAGAATAAGCAGTTCTTCTTCGGAGAATCTGTCCGTCAACACTTTCCTTGCTATTTCCGGAACGATTCTGTCGTTTTCCCTGAAGATTTCGAGTCCCGACTCGGTTATATGTATCATAATGAACCGCTTGTTGCTCGAAGAGAAGCATCTTTCTATATAACCCATTCCCTCGAGCGAAGTAAGAATCTTTGAAATATTGGATATTCCTGTCTTCGTCTTGAGGTCGCCGACGCAGAGGTCCCCGCCGTAATGCAGGGAAGATAGGGTTTTTCTTTCCGCGCTCGTAAGACGGGAAAGCCTCGTATCCTTCCTACCCAGACATTTATGGATAGGCTGCATCACGTTTTCTACTATATTCATCTGAACGAAGTCGAACTGTTCGCCCAGCTCGACAAAAAACTTGTCATCCATCACGCTACTCCTGCGTCGCTTTAGTTAAATAGTATAATCGGTTAAACTATCGAACCGATTATACATTTGATATCCTATCACAATAATTCTGCTATGTCAACTGTTTTCGGCAAACCTTTTTGTAAATTATTTCTTTACTTTTGTATAAAAGTCCGTGAAAATCCGTTGAAAATTCCGCTCATAAATTCATTGAAATCCCCGTCTCGGATTTCCGTACAAAAGCTCCTCTCCTTCCCGAAATTCCTTCCGCAAATTCTCCCCTCCCGATAAAAAAACGACCTCTTTTCCGAGGCCGTTCCCTTCATAAATTATTAAATCCCTTGATTTTGCGCGTAAATCCTCCGATTCCTGCGGAAAAATCATTCCGCCGCTTTTTTGGCGTTGACTTTCGCGAAGAATTTCTCGCTGTTGATGATAAATCTCTCGTGCGTACCCTCTCCGATGAGTCCGGTTTCGTCGTAAGCCTTGACGTTGAAGAGAAGTCTTCTTCCGTCCACTTCCGTGAGAATGCTCTCGCAGTAGACCTTCATTCCAATCGGAGTAGCCGCGAGGTGTCTGATATTTACGGCTGTTCCTACCGTTCCGCAGCCCTCGTCGAGATAAGGAGCGACGCTCTGACTTGCGCAGCCCTCCATAAGAGCGATCATCGCGGGCGTTGCGTAAACGTCGAGCAATCCGCTTCCGAGGGTTTTCGCGCTTTCTTTCTGTGTAACCACGGTTTCGATTCTTCCTCTGATACCCGTTTCCATAATCTTTATCCTTTCCTTATAATATAGTCTTTTCCTCGGAGCGACCTTTTCGTCCCGATTAGTCCGAATCTCCGATTAGCCTCGATTCCTTCCGAATCGGAAAACCTCCGTCGATTCTTATCTTATTCGTAATCGAAAGTCTTCGTCAATCGGGATTATCGGTTAATCCTGATTTCCCGGTCAATCCGTATCCTTCGGAATTTTAACAGAAAAAGCTTTTTCCGTCAACCTTATGAAGCTTAAATGCGAAACTTTATTCACAAAAATCGATAATTCGCACCCTCTCATAAATAAAGGATTCATCGCCCCTTATAAAACCGAATTCCTATCTCTCTTAAAACCTGATTTCCTCTCCGCCGAAAATCAATCGATTCCTCTCCGCCTGAAATCAGACGATTTCCTTCGTTTTTCCGAAGCGATTGCGGATATTTCTTACCGACGAGGCTTTTCTTCCGAGGAGAGAATTCATTTCTCTCTCGACGTTTCCGTATTTTCCGCCCGTGAAGTGTACGATTATGTAGTTTGCCTCTTTGACTTTATCCTTTTCCATTCTGCAAAAGGTTCTGACGGGTGCGGACAGTCCGAATACCCATACGGGCGTAACTATCGTTACGATTTCGTAGGAAGAAACGTTCGGCCAGGTAAATTCTACGGGCATTTCCCAGCGATGGATTCCGAATCTTCCGCACCACCAGAATCCGAGAGTTCCCTCCGTTCTTTCCGCCGCAACTATCTCGTAAATATCCGCTCCCGTGCGGTCGGCCTCCCCGTAGGCGATTTTTTTCGTATATCCCATACGCGAGAAAAAAACCACGAGTCTCGTTTTGTCCGTACCTATATTCTTATAATCCGAAGGCTCGAACCGGAAATTCTCCTGTCTGCGGAAAATCAGAGCCGCGACCGCGGTTGCCGACTGCGTGAATCCGAAGATAAAGTAAAGTACGGATATAAGAACTCCTCCCCACAGATAAAACTGAATACAAATCCAGAGCATAAGGGTTATTCCGAAGACGACCGAGCATACGACGCCCGATTTTTTCCTTGCGATAAGCAGTACCGCCGCCGTGAGATTGGTCAGTCCGTTTACGACGAGGAGCATCGTTCCCGAAAAGAGCAAATCCTTAAAAAGCACGTCCGCAAATGGCAGGACCTGAAAATAAATAAGGAATGCGTCCATTCCGAAACGTTTTCCGGTCTTGTCGATAAACATACACGCGCTTCCGAAAACCGCGCCTGTTCCGATAAAAAACGCCCAGAATACGAGCGCTTTTCTTGTTTTTTCATATCTCGATGCGCTTCGGTTCTTACGCGAAGCCGATTTTCTTTCCATATCCGTATTTATCCCTTGTCAGTTATCCGTCCCGTATCCATTTCTGCCCGCGTCCGTATCCGCCCCTCGTCCGTTCCGTCCGTAAATCCGCGAGTCTTTCCTCTCGTCAAGTCCGCTTGTTATATAACACTCGTTATTATAAGTCGCCCTTTCCGTTTTGTCAAGTAATTTACGAAAAAACCCGTAAAAAACTCTCTTTTTCCCCTTGTCGGTTTCAGGCTTTTTTCTTATTTTTGCGGATACCTACGGGACAGCCCCATTTTTTGAGCTGTTTTATATAGAGCGCGAATCCTATGGCTCCCGACACGGTCTCGGCTACGGGAAAGGCTATCCAGGTATAATCCAGACCTATCCGCGAGAGCAGCCGGAAGACGGGTACGAGGCAGAATATCTGTCGGGTAAGTGAAAGCATCATACTCGTAACTCCCCTTCCTATCGCCTGAAAGAACACGGGCATAGTCAGCGAAAACACCGCGCACAGGAAGCTGCTTCCGATAATGGGAAAGGCGTTTCTGCCGATAGCGATGACCGTTTCCGAGTTTGAAAACACCCTCATAAGCGTTTCGGGCATAAATATAAAGCAAGCCATTCCTATCGACATAACCGACAGGGAAACGACGAAGGTCGCTTTCATCGTGTCGTGGCAGCGCTCGTAATTTTCCCTTGCGTAATTGAAGCTCAGAAGCGGAACTATGCAGGTCTGAAGCCCGAAGAGCGGAATGAAGAAGAAGCTCTGCGCCTTATAGTACAGTCCGAGAACGGTTACCGCCGCGTCGGAAAAACGCGCGAGGATCATATTGAGCGCGACTATGTATACGGTATACAGAGCCTGCATAATTATCGACGAATATCCGTAATAATATATCTTCTTTATATAATGTCCGATTTCGCGGATTTTCGGAGGTTTTTCGAAGCCCTTTATTCCGACGATTACCGCCGAAACTATCTGACCTATGACCGTCGCGTAAGCCGCTCCCGCTATGCCCATCTCGGGGAAAGGTCCTATTCCGAAGATAAGAAGCGGGTCGAGCACGCAATTTATGACCGCTCCCGTAACCTGAGCGATCATCGGGAGCTTCATATTTCCTCTTGCCTGATGAACCTTCGTCCAGTTGCTTTCGAGGAAGGTTCCGAGGCTTCCGATACAAACGATGAGTCCGTAAACTCTCGCGTTTTCGATAGCCTGAGGTTCGGTCGCGGAGGTTTTTATGTACGGGACCATTACGAGCGACGAAACGAGAGCGAATACCGCCCAGGAAATCACTGCGAGGAGTGTTCCCGTACCTGCTGCGGCTTTTGCTTTGAGCGAATCGCCCTGCGCGTATTTTCTCGCCATATAGGTATTGACGCCCACGCCCGTACCGACGGCAAGCGCGACTATGATGAGCTGAATAGGAAAAATGACCGTAACCGCGGTGAGCGCGTCGTCCGAATATCTTCCGACGAAGAAGCTGTCCACGATGTTATAGAGAGCCTGAATAAGCTGCGCGAGCATAACGGGCGGGGTTATTTTCCATAAGACCTTGCTCTGTCTCTTATACACATCTGACGCTGCCGACGATAAGACCTTGCTTATGCGCTCGGAGCCGAACAATTCCTGATCCGAAACAACCTTTTTCATTGCATTTCTCCTCCGAAAATAATGCAACGGTGATTATAGCCGAGTTCACGGAAAAAGTCAACGGAAAAACGAAAGACTCCGAAAGCTCTCGGAGTCCGTTTTTGTTCTGTAATCTTTATATCGTTTCTACTCGTAAAATTTCTACTCGTAATATTCTTAAGGATTCTCCGTTTCCGAAGGCGCGACGAAAAGCTCCTTTGCCGGCGTCGTATAAACCGCGACTTTTTCGCCGACGACCTGAACGTTTATGAAGTCCTTGAGAACGGCAAGAAGTCCGCGGATTTCGTCGGGAACGTTATATTCCTTCATCGCGTCGAGCGCCTCAGTGAAGTCGCCCGAAAGAATCTCGCTGATTTTCTCGGCGGCGGCAACCGCAGCCTCGGGCGTTTCGTATTCGAGGAGCGCGGCCATTTCGAGGCTGGCGAGCCTTTCGGGATTTTCGACGATTTTTTCGTCGAAAGTTTCCTTCGACGGGACAGCGCAAAGCACGGATTCGGGTTTCAGCGACGAATCCAGCCCGTATTTTTCGAAAAATTCGTCCGGAATGTCGTCTTTTCCGAAGGTTTTGGCGTCGAGAGCGGCGTTTTTCATCGCTTCGAGGGTTTTTTCCGAGTCGATTTCCGTGACGGAAAGGGCCTCTTTCCCGTAACCGAGAGCCTCGAGCGCCTTTTTAATCGCCATATTCCAGTCCTCCGCCGTGCAACCGACGAAAATTGCCGCAACCAGCACAAGGATCATAACAGTCAACATTAATTTTTTCATTTTTAACCTCGTAATTCAATATTCATTCTTCCGAATCGTTACTCTTTTTATCAAACGCACGTTAATTCTTCGTTAATTACACTCTGTTTTCGTGTATTTAATACTTATTTTTCTCTTGTGATAATCACAAATCCCTTTGTTTTTCCATAATTTTCACCGATTCCCGAAGAGTTTTCGGCTTGAATTTTATCGTTTTTTCGGAAGAAATTCGCTTACTCCGCGTTCCGAAAGTCTTGCCGCAAAGTCGGTTTCGGGCGTCTCCGAATACGTCGCTCCGAGCGTAATAAAGGC